>Ga0180216_1000004_pt1 | contig 511059 bp, 470 predicted proteins | sample eDN3rd37CBELigMG_FD_128879 | JGI IMG/M metagenome (GOLD analysis project Ga0180216, IMG submission 128879) | Enriched Miracle-Growth compost microbial communities from Emeryville, California, USA - eDNA 3rd pass 37_C BE-Lig MG (version 2)... ...
AGGTCGAGCACCGAGAAGAACTCGGGGAAGATCGTGACGATGTCAATGCGCATCGGTGGAACGCCCTTCCGCGATCTCCGACTCCGGCTCGTCGTCGGGCAGCTCCTCGAAGAGCCCCGCCGGGGGGTGCACTGTTACCGTGCCCGCCCCGATGTCGACGGCGGTGACGATGGCCTTGACGAAGGGGACGAGCACCTCGCCCGTCCCGGTGCGCACGGCCAGCAGGTCCTGGGCCGGCAGATGGTCCACGCGGCCGACCACGCCGACCTCGGCGCCGTCGCGCAGCACGCGCAGCCCCACCAGCTGGTGGTCGTACCAGGCGTCCTCCTCCTCGGGCAGCTCCGCGGCATCCTGATCCACCCAGAGGATCGCCTTCGCCAGACTCTCGGCGGTCGATCGGTCGGCGACCCCGCTGAAGAAGCCCACCGCGTGACCGTTGAACCAGCGCAGCTCGGCCAGCTGCAGCGTCCTGCCATGCCAGGGCGAGCTCGTCGGCACCTGGAGCCGGAAGACCGCCCCGGGGACGAAGCGCCGGTCGGGGTCGTCGGTGTACAGCTCGAGCTTGAGCCCCCCCTTCAGGCCGTGGGCCTTCGTGAGGCGACCCACCCTGAGCTGGGTCTTGCGGGAAGGATCGTCTCTAGTAATCGGTGTCAACCACGTCGACGCGCACCTTGCGGCCATCGGCGAGCGCCGTGATGAGAGTGCGGAGCGCCTTCGCGGTGCGACCGGCGCGGCCGATCACGCGGCCGAGGTCATCCGGATGCACCCGCACCTCGATGACCTCGCCGCGTGGGGATTCCCTTGCCACCACCTGGACCTGGTCGGGATTGTCCACGATCCCCTTGACCAGGTGCTCGAGCGCTGAGGCGAGCATGACTATGCCTTGTCGGTCTCGGCCACGGCGTCGGCGTCGCTGTTGTCGGCCTGCTCCGGGGTCTCCTGCTCCGTGGTCGGAGCAGCGGCGGCATCGGCGGCTGCCTCATCGGCGGCTGCGGCATCCTGCTCGGCGGGAGCGTTGCCGGTCTCCCCCGTGTTCGCCTCCGCGGTGCCGGACTCGGCGGACTTCTCGGCGGCCTCGTCGTCGCCGGTCGCCGCAGCAGCGGTCTCATCGGCAGCGGGCGCGGCCTCCGCGGCAGCGGCATCCTCGGACTTCGCGGGCTTCTCGGCCTTCTTCCCCGCCTTGGAATCGGGCTCCTCGGCCTTGGGCTTGAGCACCGGCTTCTTCTTCTCGTCGGCGACGAACTCCGGCTTGGCCTCTTTGAGCTTGACGGTGCTCTTGGCGTTCTTGTCGCCCTTGAAGATGCCCCAGTCGCCCGTGAGCTTCAACAGCGCGGCGACCTGCTCCGTCGGCTGCGCGCCGACGCCGAGCCAGTACTGGGCCCGCTCCGAGTCGACCTCGATCAGCGAGGGGTTCTCCGTGGGGTGGTACTTGCCGATCTCTTCGATCACGCGGCCGTCGCGCTTGGTGCGCGAGTCGGCGACGACGATCCGGTAGTAGGGAGCGCGGATCTTGCCCAGGCGCTTCAAACGAATCTTTACAGCCACAATTCTCCGTAGGTGTTGTGTATTGGGGCGAACTGCTTGCCGGGGGCGTGGGGGCACACGCGGCTGAAGCTCTGATGGGGTCCGTCGCCGCCAGATTAGAGGGTCGGGCTGGTTCGGACTCGACTAACCATTGTGACAGATTTCACGGGATGCCGTGAACTGTGCCGTTCCAGCCCGCGAACCGTCATGAATCGCTGCAAACGCGGCTCACGAACGACAACAGGCGACGGCTCGCGCCCTATGCGTTCTTGGAGTCGCGCCAGGCGAGCCAGGGCTTCACGGGGTCCAGACTGTGCTCGACGCCGCGCACGCTGATCGTGAACAGGCGTGCGCCCAGCCGATAGAGCTCGTCGGCCTCCTCGACGCTCCGTTCGCGGAGCTCCGTCGAGATCTCGATCTCGCCCGCATCGCGGCCGACCTCGTCGCCCCAGCGCCGCAGCACCTCGAGCTTGCGCGAGAGCACATCGGGGGTGGAGAAGCTGTGCCAGATGTCGGCGTGCTCCGCGACGATCCGGAGCGTCTTGCGCTCGCCTCCCCCGCCGATGAGGATCGGGATGTCACGGGTCGGCGGGGGGTTCAGCCGGGTCCAACGGTCCCGGATCACCGGCAGGTTCGCCGCGAGCGAGTCGAGCCGCTGACCCGCCGTGCCGAACTCGTAGCCGTACTCGTCGTAGTCCCGCTGGAACCAGCCCGCACCCGTGCCGAAGATGAAGCGGCCGGAGCCGGAATGGGCGCTGATGTGGTCGATCGTCCTGGCCATGTCGGCCTGCAGATTGGGGTTGCGATACCCATTGCAGTTCACCAGGGCACCCAGCTCCACCCGGGAGGTCTGCTCGGCCCAGGCGGCCAGCAGGGTCCACGACTCGAAGTGCAGGCCATCCGGATCGCCGTCCAGCGGAAAGAAATGATCCCAGTCGAAGAGCACGTCCACGCCCAGCTGCTCGATCTCATCCACCCGCCGGTGCAGCAGCTCATAGGGGGCGTGCTGCGGGGTGAGCTGGACTCCGATGCGGACCGGTCTGTCGGATGCGGTGGTCATCGCCCAAGCCTAACAACGCCGACAGGCCGCGTTCGAGGCAGCCAGGCGGCTCAGCAGCGCCAGCTCGGAGCATGCGCGAGAGAGCACCCGCTCAGCGGCGCAGGAACTTCTGCAGGGCGGCGAGCTCTTCCTCGGTGGGGCCCTGCCCTGCGCCGCCCTTCTCCCCGGATGCCAGCCCGAAGCCCGCACCGCCGCCGGAGGCCGGCTTCACCCCGGCGGCCAGGGCCGCGTTCTCCGCGGCGCGCTTCGCCGGGTTGCCCGAGCGGGAGGACTTCTTCTTCTGCGGCTTCCCCCGGCCGCCGCCGAAGCCGGCACCGGGGATCGGCCCCATGCCCGGAACCTGGGGGACGCCGCCCTTGGCGACCGTCTTCATCATCTTGGCCGCCTGCTCGAAGCGGTTCACCAGCGAATTGACGTCGGTGACCGTCGTGCCGGAGCCCTTGGCGATGCGCAGCCGCCGCGAGCCGTTCAGCAGCTTCGGGGTACGGCGCTCCGCGGGGGTCATCGAGTAGATGATCGCCTCGGTCCTTGTGATCTCCGACTCGTCGAAGTTCTCCAGCTGCTGGCGCATGCCCTTGGCCCCCGGCAGCATGCCCAGCATGCTCTTGATCGAGCCCATGTTCTTCAGCTGCTGCATCTGCGCGAGGAAGTCCTCGAGCGTGAAGGTGTCGGTCGCGAACTTCTCGGCGACGCGCTTCGCCTCCTCCTCGTCGAAGGCCTTCTGCGCCTGCTCGATCAGGGTGAGGATGTCGCCGAGGTCCAGGATGCGGCTGGCCATGCGATCCGGATGGAACGGCTCGAAGTCGTCCAACCGCTCCCCCGTGCTGGCGAAGACGATCGGCCTCCCGGTCACGGAGGCGACGGAGAGCGCCGCACCGCCCCGGGTGTCGCCGTCCAGCTTGGTGAGGACGACGCCGGTGAAGTCGACGCCGTCCTGGAACGCCTTCGCGGTCGCCACCGCATCCTGGCCGATCATGGCGTCGATCACGAAGAGCACCTCGTCGGGGTCGACAGCCCGGCGGATGTCCCCGGCCTGCTTCATCAGCTCGGCGTCGACGCCGAGGCGTCCGGCGGTGTCGACGATGACCACATCGTGCTGCTTGTCCCTGGCGTGCTTGAGGGAGTCGGAGGCCACTCTGACCGGATCGCCACCGGACCTCCCCCGGAAGAGGCCCCGACTCTGGGCCGGCCCGTCCTCGCCCTCCACATTGCCCGGTTCCGGTGCGAACACCGGGACGCCCGCCTGCTCGCCCACGACCTGGAGCTGGGTGACCGCGTTCGGCCGCTGCAGGTCTGCGGCGACGAGCAGCGGCGTATGCCCCTCGGCAGCCAGCCACTTCGCCAGCTTGCCGGCGAGCGTGGTCTTGCCGGCGCCCTGCAGGCCGGCCAGCATGATCACGGTCGGCGGGTTCTTGGCGAAGCGCAGCTTGCGGGCCTCGCCGCCGAGGATGGCGACCAGCTCGTCGTTGACGATCTGCACCACCTGCTGGGCCGGGTTCAGCGCCTTCGACACCTCGTCGCCGAGCGCGCGCTCGCGCACGCGGGCGGTGAACTCCTTGACGACATCGAGAGCGACGTCCGCATCGAGCAGGGCGCGACGGATCTCGCGGACCGTGCCGTCGACATCCGCCGGGCTCAGCCGGCCCTTGCCGCGCAGGTTCTTGAAAGTGTCGACGAGGCGATCGGTCAGACTCGAGAAGGTGGCCATGGTCCATACAGTTTAACCGGAGCGAGTGCGAGCCGGCCCCGTCCGTCGAGGGATGCCGGTCGATATGCTGATAGCGATGTCAGATCAAGTACCGGAGGGCGGCTCTCCCGGACGAGCGAGCGGACGTCCCGGAACCACCACGGTGCTGCTGACCGTCGGGACGACAGTCGCCGGCGGTCTGCCGATCTTCCTGGTCTCCGCCCTCTTCGTGCAGATCGCCCACGACACGGGTGCCCCGATCAGCGCGCTCGGCGCCCTCGTGGCGGTCTATTGGATCGCGGCGGTGCTGGCGTCGCCGCTGGCCGGCCCGCTGGCGCAGGTCGTGGGAAGCTCGAAGCTGGCGATGATCGCGATCTCGTCCACGGTGGTGAGCGTGCTCGGGAGCGCGCTCTGGGCCCCGCATTGGTACTGGCTCTTCGCGTGGATGGTCTTCGGCGGCGTCTCCAACGCCCTCGGGCATCCCGCCTCGAACCATCTGATCTCCTTGAAGGTCTCGGCGAAGCGGCTCGCCATGGCCTACGGCCTGAAGCAGAGCGCCGTGCCGCTGGCGATGCTGCTGTCCGGGCTGGCGATCCCGCTCATCGCCCTCAGCCTCGGCTGGCGGGCCGCCTTAGGCGCCGCGACCGTGCTCCTGATCGTCTTCCTGATCGTCTTCGCCGCCCTCAACCCGGTGCGCGAGAAGGTCAGCCGCAGGCAGAGGCAGCTCACGGTGCCGATGGGGCGGCCCCTGCGGAACCGCCTCCTGCTCATCGCCTGCATCTCCGCCCTGGGTGCCGGGGCGACCACGACCGCGGTCTCCTTCATGGTCGTCAGCGCCGTGCACCGGGGGATCGAACCCGGCTTCGCCGGGATCATGCTCAGCACCGGAAGCCTGATGGGGGTGATCGCCCGCATCGCCGTCGGGGCTCTCGCCGACCGGGGCATCGGCGGGACGCTGCGGACCGTGGCCTTCATGCAATTGGTCGGGGCGGCCGGGCTCGTGGCCATGGTGGCGACCCCGGACTGGGTCTTCCTCCTCGGCTTCCTCGTCTCGGCGGGCTTCGGCTGGGGGTGGGCCGGATTGATGCACTACGTCGTCTCGCAGCTGGCCGGACCCGCCACCCCGGCCGCGACCGCCGTGCAGGGCATGGGCACCTATGTGGGCAACGCCGCGGGTCCGCTGCTGTTCGGCATCGTCTACGACATCGCCGGGGAGGGTCCGCTGTGGATCGGCACCGGCATCCTGCTCGCCCTGGCGGGGGTCATGGCGCTGCTGACCCCGAGGGGTCGCGTGGCCGTCACCGCCGGTCCCCGGCCCGCCGCCGGCCCGGCGATCGCCTCCGGGGCGGAGCCGTCCACCGAGCGGGGGCGCGCCATCCCGTCGTAGCCTGGAGCCATGACCGTCTCCTCCCTCATCCTGCCCTTCGACGGGATCGTGCCCCGTCTCGCCGCCAGCGCCTGGGTCGCCCCGAACGCGACGCTGATCGGCCGAGTGACCCTCGGCGATCGCGCGAGCGTCTTCTACGGCTCGGTGCTGCGAGCGGATGTCGACGCGATCGTCATCGGGGCCGGCAGCAACATCCAGGACAACGTCTCCATCCACTGCGACAGCGGCGTGCCGACGACGGTGGGCTCGGGGGTGAGCGTCGGCCACTCCGCCGTGCTGCACGGCTGCACCGTCGAGGACGACTGTCTCATCGGCATGGGGGCGACGGTGCTGAACGGCGCCGTCATCGGCCACGGCTCCCTGGTGGCTGCGGGAGCGGTCGTGCTCGAGGGGACCGTCGTGCCGCCGGGCTCCCTGGTGGCGGGGGTCCCGGCGAAGGTGCGGAGGGAGCTGAGCGAGGAGGAGCGGGAGCGCATCCGCGCCAACGCCCGCCACTACCTCGAGATCAGCGCGGCGCACGCCGCTATGCGTCCCTGACGCTGTTTTCCGCGAAACTCAGGAAACCCCGCCGACAAGCCTCTCAGCGGGACAGTTTCGCTCACCCGGCCGGCAAAAATCCTGAGTTTTGCGAAGTCGCCTGGTGAACGGTAGCTGGAGCTCAGCCGAGGAGGTTCTGCACGAAGACGTGCGGCGTGAAACCGGTGAGGTCGCCGATGCCCTCGCCCTGGCCGACCAGCTTGATCGGGATACCGGTCTTCTCCTGGACCGCCAGCACGAAGCCGCCCTTGGCGGAGCCGTCGAGCTTCGTCAGCACCAGACCGGTGACCCCGGCGTGCTGGATGAACGCCTCGGCCTGGGCGAGCCCGTTCTGCCCGGTCGTGGCGTCGAGCACCAGGAGCACCTCGGCGATCGGCGAGAGCTTCTCCACCACGCGGCGGATCTTGGCGAGCTCATCCATCAGCCCGCTCTTGGTCTGCAGCCGGCCGGCCGTGTCGATCAGCACGATCTCGATGCCCTCGCGCTGCGCCGTCTCCACCGTCTGGAAGGCGACCGAGGCCGGATCCTGCCCCTGCTGCTGCGGGCGGACGATCCGCGCCCCGCCCCGCTGCGCCCAGGTGGCCAGCTGCTCGACGGCCGCCGCGCGGAAGGTGTCGGCCGCCCCGACGATCACGCTCCGCCCGTGATTGGCGAGGAACTTCGCGAACTTGCCGATCGTCGTCGTCTTGCCGACGCCGTTCACCCCGACGACGAGAACCACCGCCGGTCGCGCGCTGAGGGTGAGGGTGGGATCCAGGCGCGAGAGACGCTCCTCGAGGCTCTCGCGCAGCATCCGCTTCAGGTCGGCGGGATCGGTGATGCTCAACCGCCTCACCTCGGCGCGCAGCTCGGCGGTGACGGCATCCGTGATCTCCGGGCCGAAGTCGGCGGAAATCATGGCGTCCTCGAGGTCGTCCCAGGTGGTGTCGTCGATGGATCTGCGGGCGAACATGCCCCGCAGCGCACCCGACAGCGACCAGGGATCCGTGCGCGCAGCCATGCCCTCGATTCTAGTTCGGGGGGACGGGGAGTCCGGCTGCCCTCAGCGGACGGCGGCCCAATAGCGACCACACCACGACAACGGCCACCAGGGCCATGCAGACGACGCCGAGGCCCGAGTAGCCGACCAGGGCGAGCACCGGACCGGCCAGTCCCCCGCCGATGGCGGCCGTGGCGTTCATGGTCAGGTCGGAGAAGCCTTGGAGTGCCGCCCGGTCGTCCACGGCCACCGACTCGGCGACCAGCGCCGAGGCCGCGATCGTGGACGCGGACCAGCCGAGACCGAGCAGCACGAGGCTGATCGTGACCGCCAGCTCGGACTCGCTGCCCAGCCAGGCGAAGGCCAGGGAGGCCAACAGGATCGCCTGACCGGCCAGGACGACCGGCATCCGACCCAGCCGGTCGGCCAGCCATCCGAAGAGCGGCGATAGCGCGTACATGCCCGCGATGTGCAGGCTGAGCGTGAAGCCGACGATCGCCAGTGTGGCGCCATGCCCGTACAGGTGCACCGGGGTCATCGACATGACGGCGACCATCGTGGTGTGGCTGAGGGCGACGGCCGCGACGGCGAACCGGGCTCGGGGGTTGCGGGCCAGGATGGCGAGGCCGCCCTTGCGCCTGCCGGCTGCGCCCTTCCCCGGGGCCGCCTCCAGCGCGGTGAGCAGCGGATCGGGCCGCAAGCCGATCACGTAGACGAGCACGGTCGCCGCCTGGGCGACCACCGTGAACACGAAGGGACCGGTCAGCGACGGCAGGCCGATCAGGCGGCCGATGGCCTCGCCGGGCTCGATCAGGTTCGGGCCCAGCACCGCCCCGATCGTGGTCGACCAGACCACGAGCGAGAGGTCACGAGCGCGATGAGACGGTGCGGCGAGGTCGGTGGCGGCGAAGCGAGCCTGCAGATTGGTGGCCGCCGCCGCACCCGCCATGACGAGGCCGAGCAGCAGCAGGGGGAACGATCCGACGGCCGCGGAGACCGTGGCGATCACCGCTCCGAGGCCGGCGAGGGTGGCGCCGGTCGCCAGGGCGATGCGGCGACCGCGTGCCTGCGCTGCGCGGGCGAGCGGCACGGCCAGCAGGGCGGCGCCCAGCGTGCTCATGGTGGCCGCCATGCCCGACCAGGCGTCCGAGCCGGAGACGGCCGCCGCCAGCAGTGCCCCGACCGAGACGGTCGCCCCGAAGGCGATGCCGCCGAGCACCTGGCCGGCCACGAGCACGCCGAGCACCTTGCGCTGGAGGGGGAACACGGTCACGGCGCAAGTCTAGGGCGCACGGACCAGAGCCCGGCCAGGACAGGGCGTAGGTCGGATGCGAGGCGGGGATCCTGCGCCGGTGCCGCCCGGATGCCCTCGACCCAGTGATGGTGGACAATAGCGGCATGTCAGAGAGCGAAGGCGCCATCGCGGTCTGGATCTGCGCCACCTGCGGCAACCAGTATCCGCCGTCCGCCTCGCCGCCCGACAGCTGCATCATCTGCACCGACGAGCGTCAATGGGTGCCGCCGACGGGACAGGTGTGGACGAGCGCGGCGGAGCTGCGCGCTGCCGGGCACGTCAGCGACATCCGGGAGATCGAGCCGGGGCTCATCGGCATCGGAGTCAACCCGGCTTTCGCGATCGGTCAGCGCGCCCTGCTGGTGCGCACCCCCGCGGGGAACCTGCTGTGGGATGCGCCGGGCTTCGTCGACGACGCCGCGATCCAGGCCGTGCGGGATGCCGGCGGCATCCGCGCGATCAGCGCCAGCCATCCGCACTTCTACGCCTCCATCGCGCAGTGGAGCGTGGCCTTCGATGCCGAGATCCTGCTCCCCGAGGCCGATGAGCGCTGGCTCACGCGCAGCGACGTGCCGGTGACGAGATGGTCCGGCTCCATCGAGGTGCTGCCCGGGGTGATGATCGTGCAGTGCGGCGGGCATTTCGCCGGGAGCTCGGTGCTGCACTGGGCGGACGGCGCCGGCCGGCGCGGGGCGCTGCTCAGCGGCGACACCATCTTCGTCACCCCCGGGGAGGACCGGGTCGCCTTCGCGCGGAGCGCCCCGAACCGGCTGCCCCTGCCCGAGAGGCGCCTGCGCAGGCTGCTCGCCGCGATCGAGCCGTACCGCTTCGACCGGATCTACAGCGGCTGGTGGACGTCGGTGCTGCACGAGGGGGCGAAGGAGGCGGTCGCCCGCTCGGCGGAGCGGTACATCCGCTGGCTCAACGACGACGTCGACGACGACTGATCTCATTTTTCAAAACTCAGGAAATGTGCGGCACGGCGGGGGGCCCGGCCCGTGTTCACGGGAGCCTCCGCGAGCGTTGAGCCGGATTTCCTGAGTTTCGCGAGAAAGCGGTCAGGGGTAGCGCTGCTGCAGGAACTCGGCGAAGGTCTGACGGCCGACGGCACGCTCGGGGGCGAGATGCCCGCCGGCGCGATAGCCGGCGAAGAAGGCCCCCGGAAAGCGGAAGGGCAGCAGCAGGCGGCGCTTGCCTGCCGCCCGCAGAAAGTCGCGGCTGAAGTCGGGCATGGCGAGGATCTCCGGCCCGGCCAGATCGGGGACCCTGCCCGCCGGCTTGTCGTACGACAGCTCGCAGAGGACCTCCGCGACCTCCGCCGCGGCGATCGGCTGGCAGGGGATCGTCCGGTCGACCGGAACGACGGGCGACTTCGCCAGACCGCCGATCATCCGCACGATGAATTCGTGGAACTGCGTCGCCCGCAGCACCGTCACCGGCACACCCGATTCGAGCAGGAGTCCCTCGACAGCCAGCTTCGTCCGGTAGTAGCTGTAGGGGATGCGCTCGATGCCGACGATCGAGATGTGGACCAGGTGCGCCGCGCCCGCCGCTCGCATCGCATCCACCACCTGGGCCGCCGCCTTGTCGTCCCCGCCCAGCGGACTCGTGGCGCAGTGGATGACGGTGTCCGCCCCCGCGAACGCCGCGGCGAGCCCTGCCCCGGTCTTCAGGTCGCCGACCGCCCACTCGGCACCGGGAACGCCGCCCTCGCGGCGCTCATGGCGGCTGAGGATGCGCACCGGCTTGCCGTCATCCAGCAGTCGCCTCACCACCAGGGAGCCGAGGGTCCCGGTCCCGCCCGTCACCAGGATCGTCATCGCTGGCCCACTCCCTCCGGTATCGGTTCGCGCGCCGGCTCCCTCTCCAGACGCTGCCCGACGACGGCGCTGACGCCGTCGGAGCGCATCGACACGCCGTAGAGGGTGTCCGCCAGCTCCATCGTGCGCTTCTGATGGGTGATGACGATCAGCTGCGAGGAGCGTCTGAGGTCGTCGAAGATGGCCAGCAGTCGTCCGAGGTTGGCGTCGTCCAGCGCCGCCTCGACCTCGTCGAGGATGTAGAACGGGCTCGGCCGCGCCTTGAAGATGGCGATCAGCAGTGCGACCGCGGCCAGGGACCGCTCCCCTCCGGAGAGCAGCGAGAGCCTCTCGATCTTCTTGCCGGCCGGTTTCACGGTCACCTCGATCCCCGTGGTGAGGATGCTCTCGGGGTCGGTGAGGCGCAGACTGCCGGAGCCACCGGGGAAGAGCACCGGGAACACCTCGTCGAAGGCCTGTCTGGTGTCCTCGAAGGCGGAACGGAAGATGTCCTCCATCTTGCCGTCGATCTCCTCGATGATGGTGAGCAGATCTTTGCGGGTGGCCGTGAGGTCGGCCAGCTGCTCGACCAGGAACTTGTGGCGCTGCTCGAGCGCCTCGAACTCCTCGAGGGCGAGCGGGTTGACCCGGCCGAGCTGCTCCAGCTTGCGCTCCGCGGCGGCGAGACGGGCCTCCTGTTCCGCGCGGACGAAGGGGATGCCCGGCACGGGAGCCGCCGGTTCGGCCGCATCGGGGGCGGCGGGCACGGGGACCGGGGTCTCCGGGCCGTACTCGGCGATCAGCACCTCCTCGATGAGACCGAGCTCCTGGGCCGCACGTTCCAGCAGGCTCGACAGGAGCAGCCTCTTCTCGTAGACCTGCATCTCCAGCGTGTGCACGCTCTCGTTGACGGCGGCCAGACGCTCGCGCAGCACCGTCTCGCCGCGCCGCAGCCCGGCCAGCTCCTCGTTCTGCTCGGCCCGTTCCGCCTCGCGGGCGGCCAGCTCGACCCGGGCCTGGCTCACGGATCGATCGACCGAGTCCAGCACCGCCGGCAGCTGACCGAGCACCGCCTCCGCCGCCACGCGCTGGCGACCGCGGATCACCGCCTGCCTCGCCCGCTCCTGCGCGGCCGCCCGCTCCGCCGCCAGCTGCCGGGCCAGCGCCTCCGCCCTGGCGGTCTCGGTCCGCACCCGCTCCCGGGCCGTCTCCAGCTCGATGCGCCGTTCCAGCTCGGCGGCCCGCGCCTCCTCGAGAGCGGCAGCGAGACCGTCGCGGGCCGATGCGTCGAGGATCGGCTGGGGCTGCTGCGCGAACGCGTCACGCTCCGCCCTCGCCCGTTCCAGCTCGGCGGATGCCGACTTCACGGCATCCTCCGCCAGCTCGATCGACTCTGCCAGCCGCTCCCATTCGGCATGCGCGGAGTCGGCCCGCATGCGGAGCCGCCCCAGCTGCTCGGCGACGGCGGCCGACCGGGCATCCGCCTCCCGCAATCGCGCCAGGGACTCCGCCGCCCGCTCCTGCGCCGCAGTCAGCGCGGCCCTCCCCGCATCCAGGCCCGCGCGGCTCGCCTCGATCCGCTCTACGGTCGCACCGAGACGCTCCTCGGCGGCCTCGCGCTCCGCCACCAGCTCGAGCCGCGAGCGCTTCGCCCCCGATCCTCCACGGAGCACGTACTCGGTCAGCACATCGCCGAGCCTGGTGATCACGGTCACCTCGGGGATGGCGCGCAACGACTGCCACGCCGACCGGGCGCTCTCCAGATCCTCGACGACGACCACCCGGGCCAGGATGCCCATGATCCCCGCCGGCGCCGTGACCAGCTCCCGGGCGGCGAGCGCCCCCGGCGGCAGCTCGCCGAGGGAGGCGCCGGGAGCGGCGTCGGCCACCACGATCTCGACCCGTCCCTCCTCCTGCCCTCGAGCGACGGCCAGCCCGTCGAGGGCGGCGGTGTGCGTATCGGCCAGGACGGCGTCGGAGAGGCTGCCGAGCGCCGCGGCGATGGCGGGCTCGTATCCGGGCCGGACCTTGACATGCTCGGCCACCAGGCCACGGATGCCCACGATCCCCGCCCCCACGACCGCCCTCGACCCGTCCTTCTGGTCGAGGGCCATCGACAGCGCGGAGACCCGGGCCGCGAGCGCGTCCCGCTCGCGTTCGAGCGCGTGCAGCTGCTCGCGGATGCCCTCGGCCTCCCCGCGCAGCGCGGCGACGCTCTTCTCCGCGGAATCGTAGTCCGCCTCGAGCGAGCCGTCGCCGGCCTCGCCCGCCTCGGCGTCATACGCCGCGAACTCGGCGCGGCTGGTCTCGCGGCGCTCGGCGGCCTGTTCGAGCCCGTGCCTCTGCCGGGCCAGCTCCTCGGTGGCCGAGGCGAGCTTCGACGCCGCGATGTCGACCTGCGATCCCAGGCGAGCGGCCTGCAGCTCGTGGCTCGTGATGAGCGCGCTCTGCGCGGCGAGCTCCTCGTCGAGCGATTCGAGCGCGAGCCTGGCCGCCGCCACGCCTTCGGCCGCCGAGCGCGCGGCATCCTCGCATGCCGTCACCTCGGTGCCGAGCCGCTGGGCCTCCTCGCGGGCCTCCTGAACGCCGTGCTCGGTCACCGTGGCAGGCCCCGGTTCCTCCTCCGCCTGCTGACCGAGCAGGGCGGCCTTCTGGTTGGCCAGGGTGTAGAGGGCCCGGAGGCGCTCCTGCACCGACTCCAAGGCGTAGGCGGTGCGCCGGGCGGAGTCCACCGCCTCCCCGGCCTGGGTGCGCTCGATATGCTGCTCCCGGAGCTTGTTCTGGTCGAGCTGCTCCTGCAGCACCACCCGCTCGGTCTTCCGCTCGCTCTCACCCCTGCTGTGCACCTCGATCGCCTCGCGCAGGGCGACCACCTCGTCCGCGAGCAGGCGGGCGCGGGCATCCCGCACGACGCTCGCGATCGACTGGGCCTCCTTGGCGATCTCGGCCTGGCGGCCCAAAGGCTTCAGCTGCCGACGGATCTCGCCGGCGAGGTCGTTCAGCCGGGTCAGGTTCGCCTGCATGGCCTCCAGCTTGCGCAGGGTCTTCTCCTTGCGGCGGCGGTGCTTGAGGATGCCCGCGGCCTCCTCGATGAAGCCGCGCCGATCCTCGGGGCTCGCATAGAGCACGGCGTCGAGCTGCCCCTGCCCGACGATGACGTGCATCTCGCGGCCGAGGCCGGTGTCGCTGAGCAGCTCCTGCACGTCGAGCAGCCGGCAGGCCTCCCCGTTGATCGCGTACTCGCTGCCGCCGCTGCGGAACAGGGTGCGGCTGATCGTCACCTCGCTGTATTCGATCGGCAGCAGGCCGTCGGAGTTGTCGATGGTGAGGATGACCTCAGCGCGGCCCAGCGGACCCTTCGTCGCGGTCCCGGCGAAGATGACGTCCTCCATCTTGCCGCCGCGCAGCGTCTTCGCTCCCTGCTCCCCCATCACCCAGGCGAGCGCATCGACGACGTTGGACTTGCCGGAGCCGTTCGGCCCGATCACGCAGGTGACGCCGCGCTCGAACTCGAAGGTGGTGGGTGCGGCGAAGGACTTGAACCCCTTCAAGGTCAAGCTCTTCAGGTACACCTGATGTCCTCACTTCGCGCATGCGCCCTGCCGGCCGCGATCCTGGGTCTACGGTACCTTCCAAACGGGAAGCCGTCATTCATAACACTTCCATTCCAGTCGGAGCCTCGATCTCTTCGCCGGGTGGCGCGCCGTTATATCCTGATCGGCTTTGTCAATTCCTTCGGAACGGACCCCATGACCGCATTCACGATCGACGAGCTGCCGATCCCCGCGACTCTCGACGGCGCCGGCGGCGCCGACTTCGTCGAGATGACCAGGGCGCGCAACGAGATCGAGGCCGGCATCGTCGGCAGCTACGACCTCGCCTACGAGCCTGCCGAGCTGCTGCCCAATTGGCAGAACCCCTACAATCCGCAGCGGCTCCTCCTGCCGCGGGTGGATGGCCGCATCGTCGGCCGCGGCATCTACCAGGCCCCGATCGAGGAGGGCTCCCGCGATGCCTGGCTGAGCGTGGAGGTGCTGCCGGAGTTCCGGCGTCGCGGCATCGGCTCGGCCCTCTACGACCGGCTGGTGGCCATGGCTCGCGAGCAGGGTCGCACCGTGCTGCAGTGCTACATCGTGCACCGGGATGCGGCGGGCGAGCGCATCCCCTCGCCGACGGGCTTCGGCTCGGTGCCGCGGGACACCGAGCAGACCCGCTTCCTGACGAAGCGCGGCTATGCGCTCGGCCAGGTGGAGCGGGTGAGCCGGCTCGCCCTGCCGGTGGAGCCGGGCATCCTGCAGGGCATGGCGGATGCCGCAGCGCAGAAGGCCGGCGCCGACTACCGGACGGTGACCTGGCAGGGCCGCACCCCCGAGCATTGGCTGCCCGGCATGGCCGAGCTGCACCGCCGGATGAGCACCGACACGCCCGCCGCCGAGATGGAGTTCGCCGAGGAGGCCTGGGACGTCGAGCGCGTCCGCGTCGCCGAGGAGCTCCGCGAGCAGAGCGGCCGCGTCTCGCTGCTCGCAGCGGTCGAGCACCTGCCCTCGGGGGCCCTGGTCGCCTTCAGCGAGCTCTTCGTGCCGGCGGAGACGGAGCGCGCGGTGGAGCAGCACGACACCCTCGTGCTGAGGGAGCACCGGGGACGGCGGCTGGGCATGCTCGTGAAGGCCACGAACCTGCTGCACCTGGAGCGGACGCTGCCCGGGCATCCCTCGGTCACGACGTTCAACGCCGAAGAGAACCGCTACATGCTCGACGTGAACGAGGCGGTCGGCTTCGCTCCCATCGCCTACGCCGGCGGCTGGAAGCAAACCATCTCCTGAGGTCTGGCAAATGGCTTCTTATCGAGGGTAGGAAGAACCATTTGCCAGACCTCAGGGATGGGGTTGGCAGGCGGGGCAGAAGTGCGACGAGCGGTTCATGAAGCGCTCGCGCACGATCGCAGAGCCGCAGCGCGAGCACGGCTCGCCCTGACGGCCGTAGACGTTGAGCGAACGGGAGAAGTGCCCGGATGCGCCGTTGACGTCGACGTAGTGCTCGTCGAAGCTGGTCCCGCCCTCCCCCAGCGCCCGATGGAGCACGGCGCGGACCTCGGCGAGCAGGGCGAGGGCCGAGCCGCGGTCGAGGGCGCTGGCGGGGTGCTCGTAGTGGACGCCGGCGGCCCAGAGCGCCTCATCCGCGTAGATGTTGCCGATGCCGCTGATCAGGGTCTGGTCCAGCAGCACCCGCTTCACGCCGCTGTCGCGCCGGCCCAGCGCATCCAGGAACGCCGTCTCGTCGAAGCGGTCGTCGAGCGGGTCGCGCGCGATGTGAGCCACCTGCGAGGGCAGCGTCTGACCCGGGACGTCCACCGCTGCGACCAGCGCGTCGACGGCCATCGAGCCGAAGATGCGCTGATCGGCGAAGTCGAGGCGGACGGGACCGTGCAGCGGATGCGCCAGCCCGATCCGGATGCGCGTGTGCCGCGCCCGCGCATCCCCCGTTTGCAGCAGCAGCTGCCCGCTCATCCCCAGGTGCACCAGCAGCGCCTCATCCGCGCGGTGGGGGCCATCCGGCTCCAGCGGCAGCCAGAGGAACTTGCCCCGCCTCGCCGTGGCGAGGATGCGGCGGCCGGTCAGGCGATCGACGAAGTCCTCGGAGGGGCCGGCATGCCGTCTCAGCGATCGCTCGTCGAAGACCTCGACGGCCGTGACGACGGCGCCGGCGACGGCGGGCTCGAGGCCGGCGCGCACGACCTCGACCTCGGGGAGCTCGGGCATCTCAGTCCGAGCCGGACCGGGCGTTCAGGAGACCCTCCCCTGCAGGATGGTCCAGGCCTCGAGCGCGGCGGCCATCTCGGCCTGCTTCTTGCTCGTGCCCACGCCGCTGGCGATCTCGGAGCCGCCGAGGGAGACCACCGCGGTGAACCGCTTGGAATGGTCGGGGCCGCTGTCGCTCAGCTCGTAGTGCGGCAGCCCGAGCCCGGCCTGCGCGGCGAGCTCCTGCAGGCTCGTCTTGGGGTCCATAGCGGCTCCGAAGCGCTCCGGGTCCTGCAGCAGCGGCTTGATCAGGCGCAGCACGAACTCGGTGGCGGCCTCCGGCCCGGCATCGAGGAACACGGCGCCGATCACCGCCTCGACGGTGTCGGCGAGGATGGAGGACTTGTCCCTGCCGCCGGTGAGCTCCTCGCCGCGGCCCAGGCGGATGTGCTTGCCCAGCGAGATCGTGCGGGCGACCTCCGCGAGCGCGGCGCTGCTGACCAGGCTCGCCCGGCGCTTCGCCAGCTCCCCCTCATCCAGCCCCGGATTGTCGCGGTAGAGCATGACGGTGACCGCCTGCCCGAGGATGGCGTCGCCCAGGAACTCGAGGCGCTCGTTGGTGGCGATGCCGCCGTTCTCATACGCGAAGGAGCGGTGCGTGAGGGCGAGCTCCAGCAGCTCCTGGCTGACATCGACAGCCAGGAACGCGATCAGCTCATCCCGGGAGGCGGTCGTGTCGCTCATCGGCGCACCGGCCTCCCGGATACGACAGGGTCAGACGTCGGCAACCTTCCGGCCCTTGTACTCCAGGTACAGCGGGGTCCCGGCCGAGTCCTCGACGACCTTCGCGCGATGCGGCAGGCTGTAGGTCACCTTGCCGTTCTCGACGGTCTTCACGAGCGTGGGCACGCTCGCCTTCCACTGGGAGCGGCGCATGCGGGTGCTCGCCCGCGACATCTTGCGCTTGGGTACGGCCATCTCAACTCTTCTCTCTATCGGCGTCGCCGGCGTCTTGCGGCCGGCTCGGACCACCGGGCTGCATCTCACGCAGCCCTGCGAGCGCATCCCACCGAGGATCGGTCGGCTTCTCGTGCTCATGGCCCGGATCGTCGAGCAGCCGGGCTCCGCATTGGGGGCACAGCCCGGGGCAATCGTCTCGACAGACCGGCTTGAACGGCAGTGACAGCACCACCGCATCCCTGACCACGGGTTCAAGATCGAGCGCGTCGTCGCGAACCTCGTAGTCAAAAGCTTCGTCATGAGAATACGCGAAAAGCTCCTGGATTTCGACTCGGACGGGCTGCTCGACCTCGGTCAGGCAGCGGACGCACTCGCCGAGGGCGGTCCCCCGGGCCTCTCCGCTGACCAGGATGCCCTCGTGCAGCGACTCCAGGCACAGCTCGAGGTGCAGTGCGCTGCCGGCCCGGATGCCGATGACGGCATTGCCGAACCCCTCCGGCACGACGACGTCCAGGCTGCGTTCGCGCAACTCCCCCGGCCGGCGCACGAGGTCGCGCACAGGGATGAGGTACGGGCTCTTCGGGTTGGCAGACACGAGCATCGAGTGTAGCGGTCCCGGCTGGGCCGGGGCGGAGTAGACTCGGTGCCGCAACCCCCGCACCGGGTCTGGTGCGGTGCGTCGGCCTTGGAGTTGAGGCGGCAGGTTTCCCGCGGCGAGTTGAGCCGTGCGTCCGAATCCCCTAATCTCACCCGGAAGGTCGCCGTGTCGTCGCTGCGCTCATCCCCCCGCTCCCCCGCCCCCCATCCGGCCGGCCGCCGCCCCGCCGGCCGCGCTCTCGCCGCTGTCGCGTGCGCAACGCTCGCCGCCACGGCGCTGGCCGGCTGTGCGGCCGCCGCGAGCCCGGCGACGCATCCTCCGGCGACCAGCACCGCCGCCGATGCCGTGCTCGACAATTGCGGCTTCCCCGTCGACACCTCGCTGCCCGCGCCGGAGCGGGTGATCACCATCAAGTCCACCTCGACCGAGATGCTGCTGGCGCTGGGCCTGGGCGACCGCATCATCGGCACGGCGTTCCAGGACGGTCCGGTGCCGGAGCAGTGGCGGGCTGAGGCCGGGGGCATCCCCTCGATCTCCGACCAGGTCCCCTCGGAGGAAGCGGTGCTCAGCCGCCAGCCCGACCTGGTCTACGCCGGCTGGGAGTCCAACTTCTCCGCCGACGGCGCCGGGACCCGTCAGGAGCTGGCCTCGTTCGGGGTGCGCAGCTACGTCTCGCCCTCCGCCTGCAAGGAGCCGGCGTACCAGCCGAAGCAGCTCGGCTTCGACGACGTCTTCGACGAGATCGAGCAGGTGGCGGCGATCTTCCACGTCGACGCGACGGCGCTCGTCGACCGGCAGCGGGCCGAGCTGGCGACCGTGCAGCCGCTCGCCGGCGAGCACACCGCCCTGTGGTACTCCTCGGGCTCCAGCATCCCCTACGTCGGTGCGGGCATCGGGGCGCCGCAGCTCATGATGCAGACCATCGGGCTGACGAACATCGCCGCGGGCATCCGCGACACCTGGGCCTCATACAGCTGGGAGGCGGTCGTCGCCGCGAACCCCGACGTCATCGTGCTCGTCGACGCCTCCTGGAACACCGCGCAGCACAAGATCGAGGTGCTCGAATCGAATCCGGCGACGGCGAAGCTGGATGCCGTGCAGCAGCACCGCTATCTGATCGTCCCGTTCGCGGCCAGCGAGGCCGGCGTTCGCACCGTCGCCGCGACCGCGGACCTCGCCGGGCAGCTGGCGAAGCTGGGCCTCTGAATGCGCTCGCCCCTGCCCGCCTGGACCGTCGGGGCCGGCCTGGCCGCGATCCTGGTGGCCTCGGCGGCGCTGGCCATCACCGTCGGTCCGGCGAAGATCGGCTTCCTCGATGTCTGGGGCTCCGTGCTGCACCACCTCGGACTCGGCGGCGACCCGCTCGGCCCGCTCCGGGACGGCATCGTCTGGGAGCTGCGGCTGCCGCGGGTGCTCACGGCCGCCGCGGTCGGCGCGGGGCTCGCGGTCAGCGGTGCCGTGATGCAGGCCCTCACGCGGAACCCGCTGGCGGACCCCTACCTGCTCGGCCTCTCCTCCGGGGCTTCGCTGGGCGCCGTCTGCGTTCTGCTGCTCGGCATCGGCCTGCTGCTCCCGCTCGCCGCCTTCCTCGGCGCGCTGCTCGCCCTCGGCGCGACCCTCGCGCTGGCCAGCTCCCTCGGCCGGATCACGCCGACCCGCACCGTGCTGGCCGGGCTCGCGATCTCCTCGCTGGCGGCCGCCGTGACCAGCTTCGTCATCTTCTGGACCGCGACCGGCGACTCGTACCGGGAGATCCTGAGCTGGCTGCTCGGCTCGCTCAGCGGTGCGCGCTGGCCCGCGGCCGGCATCGCCTACGCGGCCATCCTGCTGGCCGGCGTGCCGATCATGCTGACCGGCCGCATCCTCGACGCCTTCGCCTTCGGGGACACCTCGGCCGCCGCCCTCGGCATCGCGGTCTCCCGTACCCGCTGGATCATGCTCGGGGCGACCGCGGTGCTCACCGGGGCGATGGTCGCGGTGAGCGGCTCGATCGGCTTCGTCGGGCTCATCCTGCCGCACGCGGTGCGGCTGCTCACGGGGCCCGGCCACCGGGCGCTGCTGCCGCTGTCGGCCCTGGTCGGCGCGATCTTCCTGATCTGGGCCGACACCCTCGCGCGCAGCCTCTTCGACCCCCGTGAGCTGCCCGTGGGCATCGTCACCGCGATCATCGGCGCGCCGGTGTTCGCCTATCTGCTCTCCCGGCGCCGGAGCGAGGCATGAGCGCGCCGGCCCCCGCGGAGGGGCTGCGGGCCAGCGGTGTGATGGTGCGGCTGGACGGGACCACCATCATCGACGGCGTGGACTGCCGGGTCGCACCGGGCACGCTGACGGCGCTGGTGGGGCCGAACGGCTCGGGCAAGTCGACCCTGCTCCGTTCGCTGGCCGGCGTGGAGCCGCCCGCCGCGGGAGAGGTGCGCTTCGACGGCGTCGACCTGCTGGCGGCACATCGTCGCGAGCGCGCCCGCACCGTCGCCTTCGTCGAGCAGGAGACCTCCACCGAGCTCGCCCTCACCGTGCGATCCGTCGTCGAACTGGGCAGGACCCCCCACCGCTCTCTCTTCTCGGGCGACGAGGATCTGGACCGCGCGACCGTCGACGAGGCCCTGGCCGTCTGCGGCATGGCCGCCTTCGCGGAGCGGGGCTTCGGCACGCTCTCGGGCGGGGAGCGCCAGCAGGTGATGCTGGCCAAGGCGATCGCGCAGCGGCCTCGCCTGCTGCTGCTGGACGAGCCGACCAACCACTTGGACATCCACGCCCAGCTCGCCGTGATGACGCTGCTGGGCCGGCTCGCCACGAGCGGCGTCACCGTGCTGGCGGCGCTGCACGACCTGAACCTCGCCACGGCGTTCAGCGACGCGGTCATCGTGATGCGGAAGGGTCGCGTCGTCGCCGCCGGCGAGACCGCATCCACCCTCAGCGCCCGCCTGATCGGCGAGGTCTACGGGGTGCGCGCGACGGTCATCCCCCGGCCCGGTGGCGGCGGACCCGTGATCGCCTTCGATCCGGCCGACGACCCGCCGGCCGAGCACTCCTTGCAGGCCGAGGGCGAGCCCTGATGCTCAGCCCCGGCGGCCGGTCGAGCGCAGCTCGCCCACCGGGACCGGGGTCGCCGCGACGATGCGCTCGATGATCTCGGTGACGGTCGTCATCTGGGCCGAGCCGCCTCCGCCCATCGCCCCGACGGCCACCAGGCGGTGCCCCAGCACCGGCACCGCGAGGGCGTCGATGTCGTCGGGGAGCACGAACTCCCGGCCGTCGAGCGCGGCCCTCGCCTTCGCGGCCCGCACCAGATGCAGGGTCGCCCGCGGGCTCGCTCCCAGGCGCAGCTGGCGATCGCGCCGGGTCGCCTGCGCGATGCTCACGGCATAGCCCTCCACGAAGGGGGAGACATGGATGTCCCGGACCGTCTGCATCATGACGAGGAGCTGCTCGGCCGTGACCACAGGGCGCAGGCTGTCCAGCGGGCTGGCCGCCTCCCGGGAGCGCAGCATGGCCGTCTCGGCCGCGGCATCCGGATATCCCATGGAGATACGGATCATGAAGCGGTCGCGCTGGGCCTCCGGCAGCGGATAGGTGCCCTCCATCTCGATCGGGTTCTGCGTGGCGACCACCGTGAACGGCTCCGCCAGCGGATAGCTGGAACCGTCCACCGTGACCTGCCCCTCCTCCATGCACTCCAGCAGGGCCGATTGGGTCTTCGGGCTGGCCCGGTTGATCTCGTCGCCGATCACGAGGTTCGCGAAGACGGGTCCGGGCTTGAACTCGAACGCCTGCCGCGCCTGGTTGTAGACGGAGACGCCGGTCACATCGGAGGGCAGCAGATCGGGGGTGAACTGGATGCGGCTCACCGAGAGATCGACGCTCCGGGCCAGGGCCCGGGCCAGCATGGTCTTGCCCACGCCCGGCACATCCTCGATGAGCAGGTGGCCGCCCGCCAGCAGCACCGTCAGGGCCAGCCGCACCGCCTCCGGCTTGCCGTCGATGACCGACTCGATGCTCGCCATCGCCGCCTGGCTGTGCCGATGCAGCTCGGCCAGAGCCGCGGGAGGTGCGGACGGCGGATCGAAGGCCCGGCCGGAGAAGGGGGGAGGCGGCGGTGCACCCATGCCCTCGTCCACGGCGGAGCTGTCACTCACACTGTCCATGCCGGCACCTCGCTCTCGCGTTCTCGTCCACCCTAGGCGCTGCGCACCGGTCTGATCCAGAAGTTCCGCCGTGGCCGATCGGCGCTCCGGACGGGAGAGAACAGCGACACCGGCAGCAGCAGCGCCCGCATCCGCCCTCCCGCGTCCCGGCCGGAGAGCAGAGCTCCGATCACCGTGCGAGCGTCTGCCCTCAACTGCTCGGCCCCCACCAGCCGCCTCCGATGGGGCGGACCATAGGCCTGCCGCTCCACCGCAGCACCGAGACGGGTCAGCGCCGCCCGCGATCCCTCCGACATGCCCCGCATCCGCGACAGCCGCTCGACCGTCTCGGCCGGGGTGAACGTGACGGGGACGACGACTCCGACATCCCTCGCCGTCTCGAGCAGCTCCCGCCAGGTGGGCATCACGGACCCTCGTCGCAGCGCCCTGAGCCGCCGGCGCCGACGGCTCAGCCGGATGAGCGCGGGCACGGCGGCCAGCGCACAGGCCCCGACGGCGATCGCGAGCACCACCAGCCAGCCGTTGCCCTGCTCGGGATCCAGCCAATCGGTCACGCTCGGGCCGTCGTCGATCGGCGGAGCGACCGCTGGCGCGCTGACGCTCGGCGCCGGATCGGGCTCGGCGGTGGCCGTCGTGCTCGGCTCGGGCACCTCCGGGACGCCGGGCACGGATTGGTTGGCGTAGTCGGGCAGGGCGCCGCGCCCCGGGGTCGGCTCGAACCGCACCCAGCCGATGTCGTCGAAATACAGCTCGGGCCAAGCGTGCAGATCGTCCGTCGTCACCGCATAGGTCGCCAGATCGGCGAACGCATTGCTGACCCGGTGGCCGCTCTGGAACCCCACCGCGATGCGGCTGGGGATGCCGAGCACCCGGGCCATCACCGCCATCGCCGAGGCGAAGTGGATGCAGTAGCCCTTGCGCACCTCGAGGAACTTGGCGAGCACCGCCATGCCGGTGCCGTCGTAGCCGTCCTCCACCGGGGTCTGCTCGGAGTAGAGGAAGTCGCCGAGGCGGAAGAAGTTCTGCAGTGCGATCGCCTTCTGGTAGCTGGAGCCGGCATCGCCCGCCACCTGCTGCGCGGTCTGCCGCACGATGTCCGGGACATCCTCCGGCAGCGTGAGATAGGAGGCCATGCCCAGAGGCACCCGGGCTCCCGCGTCGAGCAGCTGCTGGGGCGTCGGATCGACCAGGAGGCTGTCGACGGTGTACCTCTGCCCCGCGGCGAGGGTCCGGTCGCCGTAAACCGCCAGGTCGGCGGTCTGCCAGGACCAGGATCCGGTCAGGCCGGTGATCCTGGTCGCCGGATAGGGCGCCGGCAGCCACGGAGTCAGCAGGTTCCCGACCTCCACGTCGGTGTACTGGGTGCGCCGGGGCACATCGGCGGCCAGCCCAGGAGGTGCGTCGAAGGCGGTGAGCCGGTTCCTGGGGTCCGGATAGGCGCCCGGGCCCCAATCCGCACCGGAGAAGTCCCGGATGGTCGCCAATCGCAGCTGCACGGGCGCGCTCGACGAGGTGCTGTACGTCAGCACCGTGACGTTCGAGCCTCGGCGGAGGTCGTCGCCGAGGGTGATCATCGGGTTGACGCCGGTGCCCACCGCCGGTCCGCCGGCGTTGGCGATGAGATTGAAGCCCGTGCCGGGCAGGACGGCGGGCAGCACGAGGCCGGCGATCACGGAGACCGCCGCGATCGCCAGCGCCGGGATGGAGCGCCACGACCGGCCGATGGCCAGCAGCGCCAGATAGCAGACGGCCGTCAGCACGAAGCAGAGCCCGTCGGTGGTCCCCTCCGGGGCCATGCCGGGTACGAGGAAGATCGCGGCCAGCGGCAGCCCGACCAGGGCCGGCAGCCGCAGCGAGAAGACGACGATGTCGCAGAGCAGCGCCATGAGGCCGATGCCGAGGGCGAGCAGGAGGCTGATCGGGGCATCCGCCGTGGCGGGCACCGTCTGCACGGCGATCGAATAGGCGCTCAGGTTCAGGAGGTCCCGGAACGCCCCGATCGTCTCGACCGTCGGGATCGCGCCTGCGAACGCGGTCGCGGGCGCGAACACGATGGTCAGCACGATCGCCAGCAGCCCGGCCGACACCAGGGGCGAGAGCAGGCGCACCAGCAGGGGACGGGCCACGAACAGGGCACCGACCGTCGCCGAGCCTCCGAAGACCGTGGCGCTGACGAGGAGCACGAGCCGCCACCAGCCGTCGCCGCTGAGCACGGTGTGCAGCCCGGAGGTCACAGCCGCGAATGCGGCGAGCAGGATCAGGCTCCGTAGGGGGTCGGCGATGCGCAGGACCGCCGAGCGGACGGGGACACCCTCCCCGCTGACGGGCATCGCCACGCTCGCCCCGCTCATCCTGCGTACCGCCTCGCTCATCTCGCCGTCACCCGTCGAGCGCCTGCCACGCTGTGGCGATGGGGGTGTCCGGATGCACCGGGATGCAGGACCAGCCGGCCCGCCCCAGCCGCTCGGCGACGCTGTCCGTCGCATCCACCAGGAAGGCGACCGCCCTGTCGCAGGACGGCCCCAGCTCGGCCAGCCGTCGGGCCGTGGCATCGTCGAGGCCGGCGGCGATCGCGAAGAGCACGGTGCCGGCCGGGGAACGGTAGTCCAGCTGCGAGAGCCAGGACAGACCCTCCCCCGCGAAGCTCAGCCGGATCGCGGCGAGCCCTTCGCGGAACTCGGCATGACGGCTCAGGGGAGGCAGCTGCGGCGGCGCGGTCTCGATCACCCGGGCCGGGACGCCGGCGTTCGTGAGATGCTCGGTCAGCGAGGCGGTCATCCGCAGCGCCCATTCGAAGGATTCGCTCTCGACGCCGTCGGGCCGGCGGTTGCGGGAGGCGTCGGGATAGCCGCTCCCCCGCGTGTCGAGCACGATCAACGCCTCGGCGTTGTTCGGCAGCTCGTTCTCGCGCACCATGAGCTCACCCTGCCGGGCCGAGCTGCGCCAATGAACCCGGCGCAGCGCATCCCCCGGTCGGTAGGCCCGCGTCATCAGATCGTCATCGCCCACCACGGCGTGCTGGTGGAAGCGGTGGGCGCTGCCCCCCTCAGGGGCGAGCGCCAGCACATCGGCGGCCAGCGGAACCGCCTCCGGGGTGACCACCAGACGCTGAACGGGACCGAGCGGCAGATCCCTCCGGGTCAGACCGAAAGGGTCGGCGACGGCGACCAGAAGCGGGCCGACCTCGAAGATCCCCCGGCGCGGAGGCGTGATCCGGTACGACAGAGACGCCGTGCTCCCACCCCGCGGCAGGCGCAGGGGGGACTCCTCGGTCACGCCGGGCGGCCACGGCAGGCGGTCCTGCCAGACACCGGCGGGCCTCCTGCCCGTGCCGGCGACGAACGAGGCACGGAGCACCGCGGTGCTGCCCAGAGGGACGACGACGGATGCGGATGAGCGCGACACCGTCCACCTCGGCCGGAACGAGAGCACGAAGAGCGCCGCGAGCAGGGGCAGGGCCACCGCGAAGCAGCCGAGGATCACCAGCTCCGGCCAGCCCAGGATGTACGCGCTGGCGAGCGCGGCCGCGCCGACCAGGAGTGTCACCCCGCCGCGCAGCGTGAGCCGGCTCGTCCGAGCCGGATCCCGACGCCGAGCGGCGGCCACGGCTACCCTCCCGCTCCGACCGCCAGGCCGTCGGCGTACCCCCGGCGATAGCCGGCCTCCTCGGCCTCCGCGCTGCCCAGGCGGAACAGGTCCTGCTCCGCCGGCCGGATGACGGTCGCGGCTCCGGGCTCGTCGAGCTCCCCCACCAGGTGTCCGAGGCCGCGCACCACCGCGACCGGCCGGCCCGAGGTCTTGCCCTTCACCAGATCGGCGGCGCCGGCGATCTCGTCGGCGACAGCCGGCACGGTGACCTCGAGGAGGCGGCCGCCGGCGTCCCGCGAGCCGCGCAGGTCGTCGAGCACGCGCACCCCGGCGGCGCCGATGGCGACATCGGTCTGGCCCTGCCGCCACGGCCGGCCCAGAGTGTCCGAGACGATCACGCCGAGCCTCAGGCCGAAGCGGCTCCGCAGTCCCTCGCAGAGCCGCCGCGCCGAGGCGTCCGGATCGATCGGCAGCAGCAGCACGCTCCCCTCGGGCACATTGCTGGAGTCGACGCCCGCCGCCGCCAGCACCAGACCCTGGCGGTTCTCCACGATGCGCGTCACCCCGTGCGCGTGCTCGCGGGCGGCGACCACCCGCACCGTCTCCGCGGTGATCGCCGCCTCCCGATCCGCCGCCTCCACCTGGCGCCCCTCCGCCTTGGAGACGATCTTGCTGGTCACGGCGAGGATGTCGCCATCCGCCAGGGGCCGCCCCATGTCCTCGATCGCCTCCCCGACGATCGCCACGAGATCCGCGCCCGCGGCGATCTCCGGGATCCCCTCGACGGTCCAGATGGTCAGCATGCGCTCCGCCGTTCAGCTCCGGATCGCAGGGAGCACATCGCGGGAGAAGACGTCGATCCACTCGCGCTGGTTCCTGCCGACATTGTGCAGGTAGATGCGGTCGAAGCCGAGATCGGCGAACCGCTGGATGTGCGCCCGGTGCTCATCCGGATCGGCGGAGATCACCATGCGACCCTCGAAGTCCTCCGGGCGCACCAGCTTCGCCATCTGCTCCAGCTCGAACGGCGAGCGGATGTCCGCCTTCGGGAACTTCATGCCGCCATTCGGCCACTCGTGCATGGCGTTCGCCAGCGCCTCCTCGTCGGTCTCGGCCCAGCTCAGGTGCAGCTGCAGCACCTTCGGCGCCTTCGCGGGATCCTTGCCCGCCTCCCGGGCCCCGTCGTCGAACCTGGCGAAGAGCCCCTCGATCTTCTCCAGGGGCGCGCCCACCGTGATCAGGCCATCCGCATGCCTTCCCGCGCGCTTGGCGGTGACCGGTCCGGCGGTCGCGATGAGGATCGGCGGCGCGGTCTCGGGCATGGTCCACAGCCGGGTCGACTCGAGCTTGTAGAAGGGGCCGGCGTGCTTCACGTCCTTGCCGGCGAGCGAGGCGGAGAAGAGCTTGGAGATGATGTCGACGGCCTCGAACATGCGGTTGATGCGCTCCGGCGCCTCCGGCCAGTACGCCCCGACGATGTGCTCGTTCAGTGCCTCGCCGGAGCCGATCCCCAGCCAGTGCCGCCCCGGATACATGGCGGCGAGGGTGGCGCTGGCCTGCGCGACCATCGCCGGATGCCAGCGGAAGGTCGGCGCGGTCACGCCCGGCCCCATATCGCCGGTGGTGCGCTCGCCGATGGCGGTCAGCACGTTCCAGACGAAGGCGCTCTGCCCCTGCGCCGGCACCCAGGGCTGGAAGTGGTCTGCGGCCATCACTCCCGAGAAGCCTTTGCTCTCGGCGTAGGCCGACAGCTCGACCGCCTCGGTCGGGTGGAACTGCTCGAGCATGGCCGCGTAGCCGATCTGCACTGAACCCATGGTTCTATCCTCTCTTACCGGAGTCCCCAGCGGAACGGCGGGATCCGGTCGCGCACCGGATGTCAGGGGACCTGCAGGAAGTCCGCCACGGGTTTGGGCACATAGGGCGACACATCGCCGCCGAGTGCGGCCACCTGCCGCACCAGGGAGCTCGACACATGCGCGTGGGCCGGGTCCGGCAGCAGGAAGACGGTCTCCACCCCCGCCAGGTTGCGGTTCACGATCGCCATGGGCGTCTCGTAGGCCACGTCGACCTGGGAGCGCACGCCCTTGACGAGCACGCTCGCGCCGACATCCGTGCAGTAGTCGACCAGCAGGCCCACCGTCCAGGAGGTCACCCGGATGTCGCCCTGGATGCGGGCCTCGGCGATCGACTTCTCGAGCAGGTTGACCCGCTGGGCGACGGGGAGCAGCGCCACCTTGTCGGGGTTGTGCACCACCAGGACGTGCAGCTCGTCGAAGATGCCCGCCGCCCGCTCGATGACATCGATGTGACCGAGAGTGACGGGGTCGAACGATCCGGGGACAACGGCGATCCTATGCATGATCCAAGGCTACCTGGCAGCCGCCGGTCGTTTCGAGGCGTTCTGGTGCGGAGCAACGCGACTCACCGTGATCCTGGACGTCGATGCTCTGCTCTACGCATGAACCCTGCGATACCGATTTGCGCGTTTCACGGGGATCCCCTGGATCAACCCGCTCACAGCCTGTCAGCTCTTGACGAGGAAATCGCGGGAGGACTCGTCGAGACGCCGCACCAGGGCCTCCCGGAGCGCGGGATGGGCGTCGAGGGCCGGATCCTCGTCGAGCACCTGCTCGGCGACGGCCCGCGCCTCGGCGATGAGGGCGCCGTCCTTCGCGACCCGCAGCAGCCGCAGCGACGACCGGCCGCCCGATTGCACGCTGCCGAGCACATCGCCCTCCTGGCGGAGCTCCAGATCCTTCTCCGCCAGCTCGAAGCCGTCCAGCGTCGCCGCGACCGCCTCCACCCGCTCGCGGGCCAGCGTCCCGGACTCGACACGGGTGACCATGAGGCAGAGGCCCGGCACGGCTCCCCGGCCGACTCGGCCCCGCAGCTGATGCAGCTGCGAGACCCCGAAGCGGTCCGCGTCCAGCACGACCATGGTCGAGGCGTTCGGCACATCCACCCCGACCTCGATCACGGTCGTGGCCACGAGCACGTCGATCTCGCCATCGGCGAAGGCGCGCATCACGGCGTCCTTCTGCTCGCTGGGCATCCGGCCGTGCAGGGACTCGATGCGGGCAGACGCCAGCAGCGGATGGGCGCGGAGCTGGGCGAGGACGTCGGCGACGGTGGCGGACTCCTCTGCGGCATCGATCGCCGGGCAGACGACGAAGGCCTGCCGTCCCTGGGCCAGCTCCTCGGACATCCGCTGCCACACCCGAGGCATCCAGCCGGGCTTCTCGGCGAGGGGCACGACGAACGACTCGATGCCCGCGCGGCCGGAGGGGAGCTCGGCGATGGTCGAGACGTCGAGGTCGCCGAACACGGTCATGGCGACGGTGCGCGGGATGGGCGTGGCCGTCAGCACGAGCACATGCGGCGGAACGGCCCCCTTGCGGCGCAATGCCTCCCGCTGCTCCACCCCGAAGCGGTGCTGCTCGTCGACCACCACCAGCCCGAGATCGAAGAAGCCGACCGACTCGCTCATGAGGGCATGGGTGCCCACCACGATGTGCGCCTGACCGGACACCGCCGCCAGCAGCGCCCTCTTGCGGTCGGCCGCGGGCAGCTGACCCGTGATCAGGGTCGGCCGGAGGGCCGCCGCGAGGTCGGGACCGAGGGTCTTCACGATGGAGCGCAGATGCTGCGCGGCCAGCACCTCCGTCGGCGCGAGCAGCGCGGACTGCCCGCCGCTGTCCGCGACCGCGAGCATGGCTCGCAGCGCCACGACGGTCTTCCCCGAGCCCACCTCCCCCTGCAGCAGCCGGTTCATCGGTGCGGTGCCGGCGATGTCTGCGGCGACCGCCTCGCCGACGACCTGCTGATCGCGGGTCAGCTCGAAGGGCAGCGCCGCGTCGAAGCGCTCCAAGAGGCCACCCGGTCTGGGAGGGCGGGCGACGGCCGCCTGCTGCCTGAGCTCTCGCCGCTGCTGCAGCATCGCCGCCTGCAGCACGAAGGCCTCGTGGAACCGCAGCGTCCTCCGGGCGGCCCGCCAATCCGCCTCGGTCTCAGGCCGGTGGATGAGCTCGATCGCCCGGGAGAGCGGCAGCAGCCTCCGCGACGTGCGTACCGCATCCGGCACCGGATCGTCGAGGGGCGGCAGGGTGTCGAGCACCACCCCCAGCGCCTTCTGCAGCTGCCAGCTGGCGACGGTCGCGGTGGCCGGATAGATGGGGATCGGCTGCTCGGCCCACCTCTGGGCGGAGGCCGGATCGTCCTGAGCATCCGGCTCGAAGAGCTGGTAGTCCGGGTGCGTCAGCTGCCGGGTGCCCTTGTACTCGCCCACCTTCCCCGCGAAGATGCCGCGGACGCCGGGAAGGAGCTCCTTGTCGCGCCAGCTCTGGTTGAAGAAGGTCAGGGTGAGGATGCCCCGGCCGTCGCTGATCCGCACCTCGAGGATGGAACCGTGCTTGGCCTTCATGCGGCGCTCCCGCACCTCCAGCACCTCGGCGACGATGGTCACGCTCTCGTCGAGCTGCAGCTCTGCCAGGGCCGTGAGCTCACCGCGCTTGGCGTAGCGCCGGGGGTAGTGGCTGATGAGGTCGCCGACGGTGGCGAGCCCCAGGCTCTTCTGCATGGCGGCCGCCGTGCGCCCGCCCAGCACGGTGCTCAGCTTGACGTCGAGCGGGGATTCCACCCTTCGAGCGTAGCTGCGCGCTGGAGCTGAAAGCGAAGGCCATTTCTGGCCTTCGCCGCGACGCGGCGCGCTGGAGCTATGGGCGGAGACCATTTCTGGTCTCCGCCGCGACGCCAGCGCCGGTAGCCGTCCCGGCTACCGGGCTCTTCCCCCTGCAAAGGTAACGTTGAACCGTGACACGGATCATCGCCGGGTTCGCCGGTTCCCTCGCGATCGCCACCCCCGGGCCGGGCACCAGGCCCACGAGCGATCGAGTCCGCGAGGCGATCTTCTCGTCGCTGGACGCACGCGATGCCGTGAGCGGGATGCGCGTGCTCGACCTCTATGCCGGGTCCGGGGCGCTCGGCCTGGAGGCGGCCAGCCGCGGCGCCAGGCGGGTGGTGCTCGTGGAGCGTCACCCGGCAGCGGCGCGCATCTGCCGGGAGAACGTCCGCCGCATCCTCAAGGGCATACCAGACGACGACGCCCCGGACATCCGGGTGGCCGCCCAGAGCGTGCAATCGTTCCTCGATGCGGACGACGAGCAGTGGGATGTCGCCCTGCTGGACCCGCCCTACGACCTGCCCGAACCGGAGCTCGCCGCCGCGCTCGCGGCGCTCGCCCCCCGCCTGGCGAAGGGAGCCCTCGTGCTGGTCGAGCGCTCATCCCGTTCGCCGGAGCCGGTCTGGCCGACAGGCCTCGCCCCCGACCGCCGCAGGGACTACGGCGACACCGCGCTGTGGTGGGCGCATGCGCCGGAACCGTAGGCGAAGGCCGTCTCTGCCCTTCGCCGTGCCGGCGTCACCCCCGCCCGCCGTCCCAGCCGCGGTACGGATCCCAGCCGGTCGCCGCCTGCCACGCCGCGCCGTCGACGGTGAGCCCCTCGCCCTCCAGCACACGGCCGATCGGCCGGAAGCCTCCCGGCAGCCCGACCGAGGCCGGGAAGGCGGCGAGCAGACCGTGGTCCTCGCCGCCGGAGACGGCCGCGGCCACGGCTTCGGGGCCGACCGCCGCAGAGTCCACGTCCAGTCGCACCCCGCTGGCCCGAGCCATCCGCTCGGCATCCCGGGCCAGGCCATCGCTGAGGTCCATCATCGCGGTCGCGCCGGCCAGGGCGGCGAGCCTCCCGTCCGCGATCGGCGGTGCGGGGCGGAGCTGAGCGGCGAGGGCATCCGCCTCACGGCCGGTCGCCGTCGTCCGCAGCGTCGTCATCGCCTCCGCATCCGGTTCGCCGCCGTCGTCGACGGCCCGCGCGAAGAGCAGCCCGAGGCCCCTCGCCGCCAGACCGAGCTCGCCGGAGACCGCCACGACCTCGCCGGGCCGCGCGCCCGAACGCAGCACCGGGCTGCGGCCCTCGAGGTCGCCGAAGGCGGTGACCGCGATGGTGAGCGTCGGCGAGACCGAGAGGTCGCCGCCCACCACGCCGCAGCCGGGCGCCAGCTCGGCGCAGGCGAGCCGCAACCCCTCGGCTATGCCCTCCAGCAGCGCGACCGGGGCATCGGCGGGGGCGGCCACGGCGACGACCAGTGCGGTCGGCACGGCGCCCATCGCCGCCACGTCCGAGAGATTGCTCGCGGCGGCCTTCCAGCCGAGGTCGGTCGGCGTCGACCAGGCGAGGCGGAAGTCCGGTCCGTGCACCATCATGTCGGTGGTGACGACGAAGCGTCCATCGGGGGCGAGCACGACCGCGGCGTCGTCGCCCGGCCCCAGAGAGGCGGATGCCGCGCCCGGCAGCAGCGGGAAGATGCGCGACAGCACGGCGTTCTCGCCGATGCCGCCGAGGGTTTCCATGTTCACACGCTAGCCTGAAAGCGATGGAACCGAAGCCGAGGCGTGCCCTGCCTGCCGCCCTGATCATCTGCCTGCTCGCCGGGCTGACCGCCTGTGCGCCCACGGTCGCCCTCGACCCGGCGCCCGATGCCACGAGCGAAGGCTGCGCGGAGGTGATCGCCCGGCTGCCGAGGAGCCCGGCCGAGGTGGCCAGCCTGCCGGCGAGGGAGACGGATGCGCAGGGAACCGGCGCCTGGGGCAGTCCGGTCGGCGTCATCCTGCGCTGCGGTGTCGCCCCGCCCGGCCCGTCGACCCTCCCCTGCTACACCGTCAACAGCGTGGACTGGCTAGAGGACTCCTCCGGCGCCCCCAACTACGTCTTCACCACCTATGGACGCGTGCCGGCGGTCGAGGTGATCGTCGACTCGAAGCTGGCCTCCGGCACGGCCGCGCTCAACGACCTGGCGAATGCCGTCGGCACCATCAAGCCGACGAAGAAGTGCATCGGAGCGGAGGATGTGCTGCCCGGCGAGGGCGAGGTGCCAGGGGAATCGACGTCACCGGCCCCCGCGCCCTCCCCCTCCGGGCGGTGACTTGCGCCGAATGCCCCTGAAACCATCGTTTCAAGGGGATTTCGACGCAAGTGAGCGAAGATCGCCGGGGGAGGCTCCGGCTCAGCGGTCGGCGGCGAGGCCGAGAGCGATCAGCTCGTCGAGGAGCTCGGGGTAGGTCATGCCGCTCGCCAACCAGCACTTCGGGAACATCGAGATCGGCGTGAACCCCGGCATGGTGTTCACCTCATTGACGACGAACTCGGACCCGGTGAAGAAGAAGTCGACCCGGGCCAGCCCGGAGCAGCCGACCGCCTCGAACGCCGCGGCCGCCAGGCGCTGCAGCTCCAGCAGCTCGCCCTCGCCGAGCTCCGCCGGGCAGACCAGCCGGGCGGCGGAGTCGTCCAGATACTTGGCCTCGTAGTCGTAGAACTCACGGCCCGAGACCACGATCTCGCCGGGCAGGCTCACCCGCGGCGCCCCGCCGTCGCGACCGGAGAGCACGCCGCACTCGATCTCGCGGCCGACGACCGCCTGCTCGACCAGCACCGTGCCGTCCTCGGCGAAAGCCGTCTTCAGCGCATCGTCGAGCCCGCTCCACGACGAGACCCGGGTGATGCCCACCGACGAGCCCGCCCGCGCCGGCTTCACGAAGACCGGCAGCCCCAGCCCCCGGACGCGCCTGCGCCACAGCTCCTCGTCGTCCCGCCACTGGGCCGGGGTGAACGCCACCCAGGGCGCCACCGCGAGGCCCGCCTGCTGCAGCACGGTCTTGGTGAAGTGCTTGTCCATGCCCAGGGCGGAGGCCAGCAGCCCGGCGCCGACATAGGGCATGCCGATCAGCTCCAGCATCCCCTGGATGGTGCCGTCCTCCCCGAACCGCCCGTGCAGGATCGGGAACACGATGTCGACCTCGCCGAGGGAGCGGACCTCGCCGGTGGCGAGGCGCACCGAGACCTCGCGCGAGGAGGCGCTGTCGGGCCAGAGGATGCGCGTGCCATTGTCCGCGACGGCCGGCATGCGCTGCGGGTCCAGCGAGAACTTCGCGGGCTCGTCGTCCTCGAGCACGAAGGCGCCCTCCGCCGTGATGCCCACCGGCACGACCTCGTACCGGGACCGGTCGAGCGCCTCGAGCACTCCGCCGGCCGTCACGCAGCTGATGGCGTGCTCGCTCGACCGCCCGCCGAAGACGACCGCTACGCGCAGCTTGTCGGCCATTCAGTTCTCCGGTTGGGGCTCGTCGGTGGTCAGGTGGGGGGCGATGTCCCTCGGGGCCAGGGTACCGTCCAGCACCTGGGCGATCTGGCGGACGATCGGCATGTCCACGCCCTTCGCCTCGGCGAGCTCCAGCACCGGACGCACGGAGGCCAGGCCCTCGGCCGTCTGGTTCATCTGCCGGACGACGTCCGCCAGCTCATAGCCCTGGCCCAGCAGCCGGCCCGCCGTGTTGTTCCTCGAGAGCGGCGACTCGCAGGTCGCGATCAGGTCGCCCAGCCCGGCCAGCCCGGAGAGGGTCTCCGGCCGGCCCCCGTAGGCCACTGCGAAGCTGGTCATCTCGACGAGGCCGCGGGTGATGATGGACGCCTTCGTGTTCTCCCCGTAGCCCACGCCGTCCACGATGCCGATCGCGACCGCGAAGAGGTTCTTCAGCACGCCGCCGAACTCGGTGCCGATCACATCGGTGTTCACGAAGGAGCGGAAATAGGAGTTGGTGGCGACGACGGCGACGCTGGTGGCCGTGTCGATGCTCTCGGAGGCGACCACGGCGGCCGTCGGCTGCTGCTTGGCGATCTCCAGGGCGAGGTTCGGCCCCGAGACGACGGCGACCCGGGCCGGGTCGAGGTGCAGCTCCTGGTGGATCACCTCGCTCATCCGGAACCGGGTTCCCTTCTCGACGCCCTTCATCAGGCTGATCACGATCGCCTCGTCGGGGATGAGGTCGCGCACGGCGACCAGGTTCTCGCGGAGCGACTGGCTCGGGACCGAGAGGAACACCTGCTCGGCCCCGTCGAGCACCTCCGGCAGTCGCGGGCTCGCCCACAGGTTCCGCGGCAGGTTGATGCCGGGCAGGTAGTCGCTGTTGCGCTTCGTCTGCGAGATCTCCAGCGCGATCTCGGGGCGGCGGGCCCAGACGGCGACATCCGAGCCGCCGTCGGCGAGCACCTTGGCGAAGGTCGTTCCCCAGCTGCCGGCGCCGAGCACGGCGACGCGCCGGCTGCCGGTGGAGATGCGGATCGGCATGGTGTTAGTCAAAGCGCCCGATCTCCTTCTGGTCGTGCTTGCTCGGGTCCCAGCGCTCCGGCGGCGGCTGCTCGCCCCGGAGATCGGCGACGAGCGCCGTGATCGCCGCCATGAGCGACTCGGTGGCCGCGGCCAGGGCGGCAGTGTCGAGTCTCGCCCCCCGGAACGCGGAGAGGTCGACCGGGTCGCCCACCTTCACCGTGATCGTCTTGCGCGGGAACAGGCTGATCCTCTTGCCGTAGCGCGGCATGACCTCCTGCGTTCCCCAATGCGCGATCGGGATGAGCGGGATGCCGTGCGCCAGCGCCGCGCGCACCGCCCCGGTCTTGCCGCGCATGGGCCACAGCTCCGGGTCGCGGGTCAGCGAGCCCTCGGGATAGATGATGACGGCCAGCCCCCGCTCGACCACGCGCCCGGCCAGGGCCAGCGGATCGCTGCCGCGCACCGAGCCCGAGCGCTCGACCGGGATCTGCCCGGAGGCCTTGAGGATCCACTTGAGCACGGGCACGGAGAACAGCGAGGACTTCGCCAGGAAGCGCGGCATGCGGCCCAGCTTCCACATGACCACGCCCATCACGAGCGGGTCGATCTCGCTGTAGTGGTTGGGCGAGAGGATGAAGGCACCGGTCTTCGGCATCTTCTCCCCATCGACGATGCGGTAGCGGGCGAGCAGCGACATGAACGGCAGGATGAGCACGGCCAGGAAGCGGAAGATCGCCGTCTTCTCCGACGCCCGCCCCGGCCCGGCAGACGCCGCCGGTCTCTGCGCTGATCGCTCCGGGCCCGGCCCGTCGCTGTGAACCTCCGTCACCGGCCGGCTACCCCTCGAAGACGAAGTCGGCCCCGAGGGCGGATAGCTTGTCGATGAAGTGCTCGTAGCCGCGGCTGATGATGCCCACATTCGCGATCTTCGACTGCCCCTCCGCGGTCAGGGCGGCGATCAGGTGGCTGAAGCCGCCGCGGAGGTCCGGGACGCGGATGTCCGCCCCGTGCAGCTTCGTCGGCCCGGTGATCACGGCCGCCTGCTCGAACTCCCGGCGCGCGACCCGGCGGGCGTGCCCGGGCAGCCCGTCCTTGTGCACGACGATGTCCGCGCCCATCTCGATCAGAGCGTCCGTGAAGCCGAAGCGGTTCTCGTAGACGGTCTCGTGCACCACCGAGACGCCGTTGGCCTTGGTGAGGGCGACGACGAGCGGCTGCTGCCAATCCGTCATGAAGCCGGGATGCACATCCGTCTCGATCACGACCGGCTTCAGCTCGCCGCCCGGATGGTAGAAGCGGATGCCGTCCTCCTCGATGTCGAAGGCGCCGCCCACCTTGCGGAAGACGTTGAGGAACGTCATCAGCTCCGGCTGCCTCGCCCCGCCCACGAAGACGTCGCCCTCGGTCGCCAGTGCCGCCGCCGCCCAGCTCGCCGCCTCGTTCCGGTCGAAGAGCGCACGATGCGTGTAGCCATGCAGCCTCTCGACCCCTTCGATGAGGATGACCCGGTTCGGCTCCACCGAGATGACGGCGCCCATCTTCTGCAGGATCGCGATCAGGTCCATGATCTCGGGCTCGATCGCCGCGTTCTTCAGCTCGGTCACCCCCGCCGCGCGCACCCCCGTGAGCAGCACCTGCTCGGTCGCGCCGACGCTGGGGTAGGGCAGCTCGATGCTCGCCCCGCTCAGGCCGTTCGGTGCGGCCAGCCGGATGCCGCTGACCTGCTTGTCGACGACCGCCCCGAAGGCGCGCAGGGCGTCGAGATGGAAGTCGATCGGCCGGTCGCCGATGCGGCAGCCGCCGAGGTCGGGGATGAACGCCTCGCCCAGCTGGTGCAGCAGCGGTCCGCAGAACAGGATCGGGATGCGGCTGGAGCCGGCATGCGCATCGATCTCGGCGAAGTGCGCGCTCTTCACATTCGTGGGATCGAGGATCAGCTCCCCCGGGCCATCCCCCGGGGCGATCACCACGCCGTGCACCCTCAGCAGCCCCGCCACCACCGCGACGTCGCTGATGTCGGGCACGTCCTTCAGCAGGCTCGGGCTCTCACCGAGCAGCGCCGCCACCATCGCCTTGGTGGCGAGGTTCTTCGCGCCGCGCACCTCGATCCGCCCGCGCAGCGGCTTGCCACCGTTGATGATGATCTCGTCGGACTTGAGTCCCACGCGTCCACCGGCCTCATGGGAGTCGTGGATCAACGAGTTCACTACTTCACCGGCAATGTCTTGGGCCGCCAGGCTTCCCGGCGTGCTTCGAATTCTGTTATCTGCGACTCATCGCGCAGGGTCAGGCCTATATCGTCCAGGCCCTCGAGAAGACGCCACCTAGTGTAATCATCGATGTCGAACGGAACCCTGAGATCGCCCAGTCGCGCCTCTTTCGCGTTCAGGTCGACCGTCATCTCGACCCCGGGATCCGCCTCGATGGCGGCCCAGAGCCTCTCGGCATCCTCCTCGGAGATCTGACCGGCGAGCAGTCCCTGCTTTCCGGAGTTGCCGCGGAAGATGTCCCCGAAGCGCGGGCTGAGCACCGCCTTGAAGCCGTAGTCGCGCAGCGCCCACACGGCGTGCTCCCGGCTCGAGCCGGTGCCGAAGTCGCTGCCGGCCACCAGCACGGAGGGGTTGGCGTAGGCCGGATCGTTGAGCACGAAATCGGGCTCCTGACGCCAGGCGTGGAAGAGGGCGTCGTCGAAGCCGGTCTTGGTGACGCGCTTGAGGAACACCGCCGGGATGATCTGGTCGGTGTCGACGTTCGTGCGCTTCAGCGGCACGGCCACTCCTGTGATCACGGAGATCTTCTCCATCAGCGCGCGCTCCCCTCGAAGCGAAGGCCATTTCTGGCCTTCGCCGGGGCGCCAGCGCCGACCGCCGTCTCGGCCGTGGGTTCCGGTTCCACACGAGCCTCGCCAGAGCCCTCATCCTGTTGCAGATCCCACGGGCTGGACAGCGTCCCTCGGACGGCCGTGGCGGCCGCGACGAGGGGCGACACCAGATGGGTGCGCCCGCCCTTGCCCTGCCGCCCCTCGAAGTTGCGGTTGGACGTCGAGGCGCAGCGCTCCCCCGGCGCCAGCTGATCGGGGTTCATGCCCAGGCACATGGAGCAGCCGGCGAAGCGCCATTCCGCGCCGAAGTCGAGGAAGACCTTGTCCAGCCCCTCGGCCTCGGCCTCCAGACGCACCCGCGCGCTGCCGGGGACCACCATGACCCGCACGTTCTCGGCCTTCCTGCGGCCCTTGATGACCGAGGCGAACGCCCGCAGATCCTCGATGCGGCTGTTGGTGCACGATCCCATGAAGACGGCGTCCACCGGGATGTCCTTCATCCTCGTGCCGGCCTTCAGGTCCATGTACTCCAGGGCCCGCTCCGCGGAGGCGCGCTCGTTCGGGTCGGCGAAGCTCGCCGGGTCGGGGATCGCGTCGTTCAGGGGCACGCCCTGGCCGGGATTGGTCCCCCAGGTCACGAATGGCTCCAGCTCGTCCGCGTCGAGGAACACCTCGGCGTCGAAGACGGCGTCGTCGTCGGTCCTCAGGGTCTCCCAATAGGCGACCGCCGCGTCCCAATCGGCGCCCTGCGGGGCGTGCCGCCGGCCCTTCAGATATGCGTACGTCGTCTCGTCGGGGGCGACCATGCCGGCCCGCGCGCCCGCCTCGATCGACATATTGCAGATCGTCATCCGGCCTTCCATGGAGAGGGCGCGGATGGCGCTGCCGCGGTACTCGAGCACATAGCCCTGACCGCCGCCGGTGCCGATCTTCGCGATGACGGCGAGGATGATGTCCTTGGCCGTGACTCCGGGGCGCAGGGCGCCCTCGACGGTGATGGCCATCGTCTTGAAGGGCTTCAGCGGCAGGGTCTGCGTGGCGAGCACATGCTCGACCTCGCTGGTGCCGATGCCGAAGGCCATGGCGCCGAAGGCCCCATGCGTGCTGGTGTGGCTGTCGCCGCAGACCACGGTGATGCCGGGCATGGTCAGCCCGAGCTGCGGGCCGATGATGTGCACGATGCCCTGATCCACGTCGCCCAGCGAGTGCAGGCGGATGCCGAACTCGGCGGCGTTCCTGCGCAGCGTCTCGATCTGCGTGCGGCTGGTCAGATCGGCGATCGGCCGGTCGATGCCGATGGTGGGCGTGTTGTGGTCCTCGGTCGCGATCGTCAGGTCCGGGCGGCGCACCGGGCGGCCGGCCATGCGGAGGCCGTCGAACGCCTGCGGACTGGTGACCTCGTGGACGAGGTGGAGGTCGATGTAGAGGAGGTCTGGGCTGCCGCCCTCTCCTTTGACGACCAGATGGTCGTCCCACACCTTCTCCGCCAGGGTCTTGCCCACGGATCCCCTCCCTCGTGCTCGCCTAACCTACTCAGTCTAATCGAGGCCTTCGGCGGTGGACACGATGTCATCCTCTGCGGAGGCGGCGGGCGAGGAGGCTGGCCGCGGTGGCCGCGACCATGGCCGCGACGATCACCGCCAACGAGGCCCAGGTGTCGATCTCGGGGGCCCACGCCACCGGCTGCCCGCCGTTGACGAAGGGGAGCTCGTTGACGTGCAGGGCGTGCAGCACGAGCTTCACCCCGATGAACGCGAGGATGAACGCGATGCCGTATTTGAGGTACTCGAGCCGGTCGAGCAGGCCGCCGAGCAGGAAGTACAGCTGGCGCAGGCCCATCAGGGCGAAGATGTTCGCCGTGAACACGATGAAGGCGCTCTGCGTGATGCCGAAGATCGCGGGGATCGAGTCGATGGCGAAGAGCAGATCGGTCGTGCCGATCGCGATGAAGACCATGAGCATGGGGGTGAACATCCTCTTGCCCCCGACGCTGGTCATCAGTTTCGCCCCGTCGAAGTCGGGTGAGACGCGGATGCGCCGGCGCATCCAGCGCTCCACCGCATTCTCGGTCCCCTCGCCCTCGGCGTGCTTCGAGAACGCCTGCTGGGCGGCCGTGAACAGCAGGAACGCGCCGAAGATGTAGAAGATCCAGCTGAAGTTGGCGATCAGCTCGGCCCCGAGCAGGATGAACACGCCGCGCAGCACGAGAGCGATGACGATGCCGACCATCAGCACCTCCTGCTGGAGCTGCCTCGGCACCGCGAAGCGCGACATGATGAGCACGAAGACGAAGAGGTTGTCGATGCTCAGGCTGTACTCGGTGAGCCATCCGGCGAGGAACTCGCCGGCGTGCCGGGTGTCGGCCATGAGCACCATGACCAGGGCGAAGACGAGGGCGAGGCTCACATAGAAGGCGACCCAGAGACTGGACTCCTTCATCGAGGGCACATGGGGCCGCTTGAAGGCGAGCGCGAGGTCGCCGGCGATGATGAGCACGAGCACGGCCAGCGAGGCGGTCTCGAACCAGAGGGGCAATGCGAGGGTCATCGATGCTCTTTCGGTCGGTTCCCAATGGGGGCTTGCCGAAAGTCTCTCCCGCACCGCCCTCGGCGCCACCGCGACCGGACCAGCCGATGCTGCTCGTATTGACGACCGCGGCGCAGGCCCGCATGGCAGGCCGGGGTTACTCCCCTTCGCTGGATGACAGCGTAGCGGATGCTCGGACGGGTTGCCGACCTTTGCGCCGGGCTCGTCTCATCCTTCCGGTGCTGAGGGCAGGACGCCACCGGCACGCCCGCGCTCCGGGCCACGAGCCGGAGAGCGGATGCCCTGCAGTCGAACCCGCTGAAGCAATGATCGGTTGTGACCCCAGCGGGATTCGAACCCGCGTTACCGCCGTGAGAGGGCGGCGTACTAGGCCGCTATACGATGGGGCCGCCTAAGACAACTCAAAGAGTATGCCACACCAGTCTATCCGGCCCTAATCAGCGACGCCGGGCACTGTCTCCCGGGCGGGCCCGGGAGTGGCCTCGGCGGCAGGGGCGGTCTCGGGGACGACTTCGTGGGCTGCTTCGGGAACGGGGGCCAGGACCGCCAGGCTGGCCGGCCGGACCGCGATCGTGACCGGGAGCGGGCCGATCCGTTCGCCGTCGGCGTAGGCGACCACCGCATCCGCTTCGATCGCGATCTGCCGGGCGCGGCGGATGCTGACACGCGGGTCGGAGGTGTGGCGTCCGCTGAACACCCGGGGGAAGATGCGCAGGAAGGCCAGACGCGACATCGGCGCCACCACGAAGAGGTCGAGCAGTCCGTCGTCGAGGAGGGCATCCGGGACGACCCTCATGCTGCCGCCGCCCAGCGAGGTGTTGTTGCCGACCGCCACCAGCAGTGCCCGGACGGTCTCCGGCACACCGTCGACGACGAGCCGGTACTCGATGGGGCGCAGCAGGGCGAGCTCCCGCAGCAGGGCGAGCAGGTAGCGGCTCCTGCCCCGCGGCCGGCGCATACGGTTCGCGCGCTCGTTCACGATCGCGTCGAACCCGGCGGAGAGCACGCAGGCGAAGGCGCCGCGTCCGTCACCGTGGTCGATGCGCGCCGTGTCGATGACGCGCGGCTCGCTGCCGAGGGCATCGAGCAGGTGCCGGACGGCCGCATCCCTGTCCCCCACCGGGATGCCCAGGCCGCGGGCCATGTCGTTGCCCGTGCCCGAGGGGACGATGCCGAGCGGGATGCCGCTGCCGGCCAGCAGCCCCGTGCCGAGGTGCACCATGCCGTCGCCGCCGACCACGACGAGGGCGTCGGGGCGCGCCTGGAGAGCCGCCTCGGTGAGTTCCAGGAGCTTCGCGTACGACGGAGCCGTCAGGGGCGTGACGCGATGACCGGCAGCGCGCAGGGCCGCCACGACAGCCGGCCCGGCCGCGCGGCCCCGGCCGAACGAGGCGGAGGGGTTGATGGCGACGACGAGATCCAGCGGCGACGACGTCATAGTGACGATTATGCGGCATCGGCCGCCGCGGAGTGGGTGCCTTCAACTATGAGCGGTTCCCGGCCTCCGCTAGCCCCTCAATCGCAGCAGGCGCAGGAGCTGGGCGTTGAGCGCGACGACGATCGTCGACAGCGACATGAGCACCGCGCCGAGCGCCGGCGAGAGCACCACCCCGAGAGACATGGCGGCACCCGCCGCCAGCGGGATCGCCACGATGTTGTATCCGGTGGCCCAGAACAGGTTCTGCTGCATCTTGCGATAGGTCGCCCGGGAGAGCTTCATCGCATAGGCGACGCCCCGAGGATCGCTGGAGGCCAGCACGATGCCGGCCGACTCGATCGCCACATCCGTTCCCGCGCCGATCGCGATGCCGACATCCGCCTGGCTCAGCGCCGGGGCGTCGTTCACCCCGTCTCCGACCATCGCGACCAGGGAGCCCTCGGATTGGAGGCGCTTCACGACATCCGCCTTCTGCCCGGGCAGCACCTCGGCGAACACCTCCGCGACCCCGAGCTCCTTGGCGACGGCCGAGCCGACCTCGTAGGAGTCGCCGGTGAGCATCGCCACGCGCATGCCGCCCTTCTGCAGCATGCCGACCGCCTCGGCAGACTCGGGGCGCACCTCATCCTCGAACACGATCATCCCGAGCACGTCCCCCTCGTCGAGCACGAAGACGCTCGACCTCCCCACCGCCCGCCGACCCGCCAGCACCAGCTCGGTGCCGATCATCAGCCCGCGCTCGGTGACGACCCGCGAGCTGGCCACCGTGATCCTGCGGCCGTCGACCACAGCGCTCACACCGCGTCCAGCCATGAACTCGAAGCTCTCCGCCCGCGGCCGCGACACCCCTCGCGAAGCGGCCTCGACCACGATGGCCCGGCCGATGGGATGCTCAGCCGTGGACTCGACCGCGGCAGCCAGGCCCAGGACCTCGTCGGCCGAACGCCCGCCCTCCGCCGGGATCACCTCGCGGACGATCTGGTTGCCCCGCGTGAGCGTGCCGGTCTTGTCGAAGACCACCACCTGCACCGAGCGGGCCTGCTCCAGGGCGAGCCGACTGCGCACGAGCAGCCCGTTCCTGGCGCCGATCGCCGTGGATATCTGCGCGACCAGCGGGATCGCCAGGCCCAAAGCGTGCGGGCAGGCGATGATCAGCACCGTGACCACCCGTTCCAGGATGAAGGCCGGATCGCCGGGCAGGATGAGCCACCAGACCCCGAGCGTGACTGCGGCGGCGGCGAGCGCCAGATAGAAGAGCCACCCGGCGGCCCGGTCCGCCAGAAGCTGAGCCCCCGACTTGCTGGTCTGGGCCTCTGCGACGAGCCGCATCACCCCGGCGAGCGCCGTCTCGTCCCCGGTCCCCGAGACCTCGACCGTCAGCGCGCCCATGCCGTTGATGCTGCCCGCCACCACGGACGAGCCGACCCGCTTCTCCGCCGGGAGCGACTCCCCCGTCAGCATGGCCTCGTTCACATCCGACTCGCCGTCGACCACCGACCCGTCGACCGGGATGCTCGCCCCCGGCCGCACCAGCACCCGATCGCCCACCTGCAGCGCCGAGACCGCCACCCGCGACGGTTCGCCGCGCTCATCGAGCAGCTCGGCCTCGTCCGGCAGCAGAGCCGACAGCTCCCCCAGGGCATTGCCCGCGGCCATGATCGCCGACATCTCGATCCAGTGCCCGAGCAGCATGATCGTGATCAGCGAGGCGAGCTCCCACCAGAAGTCCATGCCCTCCAGCCCGAGCGTGACGGCGATGCTGTAGCCGAAGGCCACGAGGATGGCCAGCGCGATCAGCGTCATCATGCCCGGCCGGCGAGAGCGCAGCTCCGCCAGCGCCCCGGCGATGAACACCCAGCCGCCGTAGCAGAAGAGGATCACGCCGAAGACCGCCGGAATGTACTGGCTGCCCGGGAAGCGCGGACCTCCGAGGCCGAGGATGTGCTGCAGCCCCTCCGAGAAGACCAGGGTGGGGACGGTGAGCGCCAGGCTCAGCCAGAACTTGCGGCGGAACATCCCCGGGTCATGGGCGGAATGGTCGTGCGCTCCGTGACCGTGCTCCCCATGGTCGTGCGCGGAATGGTCATGCACGGAATGGTCATGCGCCTCGTGGTCGTGCGCGGAATGGCCATGCGTCCCGTGACCGTCGGCGCCGTGATCGTGGGCTGCGTGGTCGTGCACCCCGTGTCCCGCGTGATCGTGTCCCGGATGATCGTGAGCTTCATGCACCACCGGCCTGCTCCCCCCTGTCGTTGCTCCTGTTGTTGCTGAGCTCGAAGACCCGGAGCAGCTCGGCGATCGCCTTCTCCCTCTGCTCCCCGCCCGCCTCGAACATCTCGGTCACATGCGTGCGCAGATGGTTCTCCACGATCAGCTTGTTGAGCGACCCGAGCGACTTCTGGACGGCCAGCGACTGCACGACGATGTCCACGCAGTACTCCTCGCCCTCGATCATCCTCTCGAGTCCTCGCAGCTGTCCCTGGAGTATCCGGACCCGATGCGACGCGCGTTTCTTCAGCTCCTCGATCATCAGGCCATAATACCCCCTGGGGGTATTTTCCCCTGCCTCTGTCCGATGGCGACGGTACAGTGGGCCTCATGAGAGTGACCAAGCTAGAGCATGCCTGCCTCGTCATCGAGGAGTCGGGGAAGACGCTCGTCGTCGACCCGGGATCCTTCACGACCGCGGTGATCGACGTGAAGAACGTGGTCGCCATCGTGATCACGCACGAGCACCAGGACCACTGGACTCCCGAGCAGCTGGGCCGCATCCTCGCCATGAGCCCGGATGCCCGCATCTTCGGACCCGCCGGGGTCGTGGCCGCCGCGAGCGACTTCGACATCACCGAGGTCAAGCAGGGCGACCGGGTCGAGGTGCAGCCGTTCACGCTCGCGTTCTACGGCGAGAAGCACGCCGTCATCCACCATTCGCTCCCCGTGGTCGACAATGTCGGGGTGCTGATCAACGACGAGCTCTACTACGGAGGGGACTCCTACACCGTGCCCGACGCGACGGTGGGCACTCTCGCCGCACCGGCCGGCGCCCCGTGGCTCAAGATCGGCGAGGTGATGGACTACGTGATGGCGGTCGCCCCGCGACGCAGCTTCCCGACCCACGAGATGGTGCTCTCCGTGGCGGGCAAAGGGATGGCGAACCAACGCATCCAATGGGCCACGGAGCAGGGGGGCGGCGAGTTCTTCCCCCTGGAACCGGGGCAATCGCTGGACCTCTGACGCCCCGGATCCATCCGGTTGAGCAAAAGCTCAGATACGCTTTACTGGCGAGCCGTTCGACCCGCACTCCTGTGATGGAGGGCTGTCATGCCGAGAACCGCTGTCACGACGCAATGCTGCATCGCCGGCGGCGGTCCCGCCGGCATCGCCCTCGGCCTGGTCCTCGCCCGGGCCGGAGTCGACGTGGTGGTGCTCGAGAAGCACGCCGACTTCTTCCGCGACTTCCGCGGCGACACCATCCATCCCTCGACCCTCGACCTCATCGACCAGCTGGGCCTGCGCACCGAGTTCGACGCCATACCGCAGAGCACGATCACCACGCTGGACGTGGTCGTCAACGGCAACCGGCTCACGCCGGTCGACTTCCGGAGCCTCCGCGGGCCGAACAAGGGCATCGCGCTCATGCCGCAATGGGACTTCCTCACGCTCCTGGCGGCCGAGGGCCGGAGGCATCCCGGCTTCCGCCTGATGATGAGCACCGAGGCCACCGGGATCATCCGCGATGGGGACCGCGTCGCCGGGGTCGTCGCGACCGCACCGGAGGGGGAGGTCCGGATCGAAGCCGATCTGACCGTCGCAGCCGATGGGCGCGATTCCACGCTACGGGCGGCATCCGGCCTGGCCACGCGGGACTACGGCGTCGCCGTCGACGTGCTGTGGTTCCGGGTCCCGAAGCCCGAGGTCACGCCGCCGGACACCCTGGCCTATGTGAACGCCGGCTCCTTCGTGATCACGATCCCCCGCACCGACTACTACCAGACGGCCCTGCTGATCGCCAAAGGCAGCTATGAGCAGGTGCGGCAGGCGGGCCTCGAGGAGTTCCGAGCCCGCGTCCTCCGGGCGGCAGCCTTCCTCGGCGAGAGGATCGAGGCCGTGCAGAGCTGGGACCAGGTCAAGCTCCTGACGGTGCAGGTGAACCGGCTGGACCGGTGGTGGCAGCCCGGGCTGCTGTGCATCGGCGATGCCGCCCACGCCATGTCCCCCGCCTTCGGGGTCGGGGTCAACTATGCGATCCAGGATGCCGTGGCCGCCGCGAACGCCCTCGCCACCCCGCTCAGGAACGGCACGCTCGCCGATCGGGACCTCGAGCGCGTGCAGCAGCGGCGACTGCCCCCGGTCCGCCGGATGCAGCCCATCCAGCTGAGACTGCACGCCCTCATCGCCAAGCCGGGCGGCGGCGGGTTCCTGCCCGACCCGATGCGCTGGTGGCAGCGGGCGATCGCGACGGCGGCGCTGCCGGTCATCCGCCGCATCGCCGCGCGCATCATCGGACGCGGCTTCCGGCCGGAGAGGATCGATCCCGCCCTGCTGCGGGGGCAGGCCTCACGGGACGAGCAACGCGGATGAGGCGCGCTACGCGTTGCGAGCGGCCAGCGCCTTCTGGATCTCGGGGTCGTCGAATTGAGCCAGCCATTCGAGCAGCTGAGGATACGTCGAGGGGTTGGCGGCCAGCTGCGGTCGGAGCGAGGGCTCCGAGAGGGCGATGCGGTAGAGCGTCTGGGAGTCGGTCGCCGGGTCCAGCGCCTGCGCTGCGGTGAAGCCCGAGACAGTGCCCTCGGGGGCGGGCGGGGGCGCCGAGTCGGCCGGCGCTGGACTCGCCGAGTCCGCCGTCGCATCCGCCGCCGCATCCACTGCCAGCTGACGGGTCAGCACCAGCGTCTCGTCCGTGGGCGTTCCCTCGGCCGGCCGGTCCGCATCCTCGGCCGGCTGGTCCGGCCGGTCGGCGGATGCCGTCGGCTCCGTGGATGCCGTCGATCCGGCGGCGGGCCGGCCATGCGTCGCATAGTACTTGCGCACATCCACCGGGATGACGAGCAGCACGACGATCGCCAGGGGCAGACCGAAGGCGACCACGACGTCGATCAGCGTGATCTGGGCCCCGAGGCTCGCCAGCACGATATGGATGATGCCGAGCACGAGCATGACGCCCGCCAGGCTCAGCACATAGCTGCGGCTGCCTGCGGGATCGGTGCGCAGAGTGGTCCGGGCGATGATGGCGGCCAGGATGTAGACCACCAGCGTGACGATCGATCCGATGCCGAAACCCGTGTAGTCGGAGTCCGAGAGCGCGGATGTCACGCCCAGCACCGTCAACAGGATCACCACGCCGCCGATCGACGCCGCGACCACGAACAGGGTCGAGACGGTGCCGAACCAGCGCTGCAGGCGCGAGACGGGGTTCATCGCCACGCGCACCGGCGGCACGACGGCCAGACCCACCAGCCCGGCCAGGAAGACGGTGCCGTAGCCGTAGCCCACCTCGCGGATCGAGGCGACGCTCCCGCCCGAGAGCGCCCCGTGGCTGAACACGTCGACATAGACGACGATCACCACGATCAGCCCGACGATGAAGGCGACGACGCGCCCCACCTCGCTGCGACGGACGATGGCGCCGAAGGCGAGGGCGAAGGCGACGAGGATGAACAGCCAGCCGATGACGACCATGGCGATCACCACCCAGGGCAGCCCGACGGGCGGCTGGGTGAGCAGGAACACGATCCCCAGCACTCCGGCGATGATCGCGATGATCCCGTACCCGGCGGTGAAGCGGATCCACAGCGCGCTGAGGGTGCTGCCGCGCTCGAGCCCGGCCGTCTCCACCTCTCTGGGCTGGGCGGCCAGGAGGGCCCCGGCCAGCCCGAGCGCGACGGCGAAGCCCACGCCCCGCCCGCTCTGCACCGCATCGATGACGAGGTAGGCGATCACGAGCACGAAGTACGGCACGTTCGCGGCCAGCCGGACCCAGGAGACCTTGCGGCCGTCCACGTCGGGCGGGAACACCCCGGCCCGGTGCAGATAGGTCAGCGACAGGGAGACGATGCTCAGGAGGGTGATCAGGATGACGGCGATATGCGCCGTGGCGACGCTCCGGTGGTCCCAGGGCAGGGCGAGGGAGGTCAGCAGGAGCGTGAGAGCGCCGATGTCGCGGATGAAATCGCTCGGAGGGATCCCTGCGAAAGGATTGGCAGCCGCTGAACCGCTCGAGGTGGGGTGGAAGTCAGCGTCAGTCGTCATCCGCGTCCTACTCCTCAGAGGCTGAAGATCGTACCGAGCAACGAGAACACATGGCTGGGGTACCAGGATTCGAACCTAGAACAAAAGAACCAGAATCTTCCGTGTTGCCAGTTACACCATACCCCACAGGCGCCAAGGCGCTACAGACCGCGAATAGCGGGCCGGACAGCTACTTTACCCTATTGCGCCCCGGAGCTCAGGCAGCGCCCGTCTCGGCCGACGGGTTCCACAGCTTCAGCCCGCCAGCACCCCTCATTGCCTCTGCACCCTTCATTGCCTCTGCACCCCGATCAGGTCGCGGTTGATGGTGGCGGCCGTACGGGCCCCCGCCCCCGCCGCCACGATCAGCTGCATGGGTCCCGGTGCGGTCGAATCGCCCGCCGCGTATACGCCGGTCACATTGGTGCGGCCGTCGGCATCCGTGTGCAGCAGCCCCCAGACGCCGGTGTCGAGGCCGAGCCCCTCGGCGAAGTCGAGGTTGGCGCTCCACCGCGGCCGCACGAACCCGCCCTCCACCGGCACCGTCTCGCCGTCCGCGAGCAGGATGCCCGAGACGACCCCCCGGTCGCCGACGATGTCCGAGATCGGCCTGCGCTCGATGCGCACGCCCCGCTCCGCGAGCACCCGCTCCTGGGCGGGGGTCACCGTGCCGACGCCGTTCGTGAACACCGTGAGGTCATGGCTCCACTGGGCGATGAGCAGAGCGCGGGCCGCCAGGTCGCCGGTCTCGCCGATCAGGGCCAGCGGCCGGTCGCTCTGCTCGTAGCCGTCGCACTCGATGCAGCTGAAGAGGCCCATGCCGTAGAAGGCCCGGATGCTCGGCAGTGCCGGCAGGGTCTCCCTCAGCCCGCTGGCGATGAGCACGCTCGACGCGGTGACCGAGCGGTCCGGCGACGCGTTGACGCCGGTCGCCTCGATCCCATAGCGCACGCTCACCGGCTCGGTGCCCATCGAGGGCCGGGCCGCAGCACCCGCCAGCGGGATCCCCACGATCCGCCGGACGGTGCCGAGCTGGAACTCCGCCCCCGGATAGGCCTCCAGCTCCTGCCGGGCGAGCTTGCGCAGCTCGTGCGGGGGGATGCCGTCGCGGGTGATGAAGCCGTGCGACACCAGCGTCACGGCATTGCGCGGGCGGTTCGCGTCGATGACGAGCACGCGCCGCCGGGCCCGGGCGAGGTTCAGCGCCGCGGAGAGTCCCGCCGGACCGCCCCCGACGATCAGGCAGTCGTAGTGCTCGTCCGCCACTATGCGGCCAGGGTCGCTGAGAGGCGTTCGAGCCGCGCGATCGTCTCGGCCTTGCCCAGCAGCTCCATCGACTCGAAGAGCGGCGGCGAGACGCGGCGGCCCGCGACGGCGGTCCGCAGGGGGGCGAAGGCGGTGCGGGCCTTGAGTCCCAGCCCCTCGATCAGGGCCGTGGTCAGGGCATCCTTGATCGCCTCGTGCGTCCACTCGGACTCCGGCACCAGCTCGAGCGCCCCGACCGAGGCGGCGACGATCTCGCCGGCGGTGTCGTCCAGAGCCGTGATCGCATCATCGTCGTAGACCAGATCCTCGGCCGTCGTGAAGAGGAAGCCGAGCATCCCTGGGGCCTCCCCCAGCAGCTGCATGCGCTCCTGGACGAGCGGGGCGGCGCGGCGCAGCAGCTCGCGATCGGCGGCGGTGGGCTGCTCGGGGTAGACGCCGCTGAGATACGGCACGAGGCGCTCGGCGAAGTCGTCGGCGTCGAGCATCCGGAGGTGGCTGCCGTTGATCGACTCGGCCTTCTTCAGGTCGAAGCGGGCCGGGTTCGGGTTCACATCCGCGACGTCGAAGGCCGCCACCAGCTCGTCGATGCCGAAGACGTCGCGGTCGTGGCTGAGCGACCAGCCGAGCAGGGCGAGGTAGTTGAGCAGCCCCTCGGGGACGAAGCCGCGGTCGCGGTGGTGGAAGAGGTTGGACTCCGGGTCGCGTTTGCTGAGCTTCTTGTTGCCGTCGCCCATCACATAGGGCAGGTGGCCGAAGCGCGGGATGTGGCGGGCCACGCCGACGTCGATCAGCGCGTTGTAGAGCGCGATCTGCCGCGGCGTGCTGGAGAGCAGGTCCTCGCCGCGGAGCACGTGGGTCACGCCCATGAGCGCGTCGTCGACGGGGTTCACGAAGGTGTAGAGGGGTGCGCCGTTCGGCCGCACCACCACGAAGTCGCTGGACGACCCCTCCGGGAAGGTGATCGGGCCGCGCACGAGGTCGTCGAAGCCCAGCTCGGCGTCCGGCACCCGCAGGCGCAGGGCCGGCCGGCGGCCCTCGTCGCGGTAGGCCTGCCGCTGCCGCTCGCTGAGCTCGCGCTCGAAGTTGTCGTAGCCCTGCTTCGGGTTCCGGCCGTTGGCCACATTGCGGGCCTCGATCTCCTCGGCGGTGGCGTAGCTCTCGTAGAGGTGGCCGGCGTCCTTCAGGCGGGCGATCATCTCGCGATAGACGTCGCCGCGCTGGGACTGGCGGTAGGGGCCGTGCGGGCCGCCGACATCCTCGCCCTCGTCCCAGTCGAGCCGCAGCCAGCGCAGGGCGTCGAGCAGCTGCTGATAGCTCTCCTCGCTGTCGCGCGCCGCATCCGTGTCCTCGATGCGGAAGATGAGCTTGCCGCCGGTGTGCCTCGCATAGGCCCAGTTGAACAGCGCCGTGCGGATCAGTCCGACGTGCGGGGTGCCCGTGGGCGAGGGGCAGAACCGCACGCGGATGTCGGAGCCGGATGCGGTCGAGAAGGTGGCGGGCATGTCGCTTGCAATTCTAGCCGGGTGGGGCGCGGGGCAGCGGTCAGACGAGGATGCTCACCGGGCTCTCGATGCGCGCCACGAAGGCTGCGAGCCACCGCGCTGCGAGCGCGCCGTCGAGCACCCGATGGTCGGCCGAGAGCGTCACCGTCATCACCGAGCCGACGCGGAGCTCGTCCCCGACGACGATCGGCGCCTTCCGCGCCGCGCCGACCGCGAGGATCCCCGCATGCGGAGGATTGATGATGGCCGAGAACTCCTGCGTGCCGTACATCCCGAGGTTCGAGACGGAGAACGACCCGCCCTCGATCTCCTCCTGCCGGAGCCGGCCTGTCCGGCCGCGCTCGGCGAGATCGCGGATGCTCTCGCTCACCTCGCTCAACGACTTGCGGTTCACGGCGCGCACGACGGGGGTCACGAGGCCGCCCTCGACGGCGACCGCCACCGCGATGTCGACATCCTCGAACCTCCGGGTGGCCTCTGCCGTCCAGATCGCGTTCGCCTCGGGGACCTCGCGGAACGCCGCGGCCACGGCCTTCACGACGAAGTCGTTCACGGAGACCTTCAGGCCCGATCCCTCGTTGACCGTGCGCCGGAGTTCGAGCAGCTCATCGACCCGGCAATCGGCGACGAGGTAGAAGTGCGGGATCGTGGTCTTGCTCTCGACGAGCCGCCTGGCGATCGCCCGGCGCATCCCGGTGTGCGGGTGGTCGGTGTGAGCGCCCGCGGGGCCGGCTGGAGCGACCGGACCCGCGGGCGCGGCCACGGCAGGGGCTTCGGCAGCGCTCGGCGCTGAGCCGAGCGCGTCGAGGTCGCGTCGTACGATGCGGCCTCCGGGACCGCTCCCCCTGATCTCCCCCAGATCGAGGCCGCGCTCGGCGGCGAGCCTCCGCACCAGGGGACTCATGAAGACACGGCCGGCATGACCGGGTGCCGCAGCGGCCGGCGCCGGGGTCTGCACGGTCTCCGAGGTCTCCGAGGCACCCGGGGTCTGCACGGTCTCCGGAGTCTGCGGGGCACCCGGGGTCTGCGCCGACTCCGCCGTTCCCACGGCACCTGCAGCGCCCGCCGTGCCGGCTGCCTCCACCGCCTCTGCGTCCGACCCGGACGCCGCCGGCCCGGCTGCCGCAAGGGCATCGACGACCGACTCGCCCGCTGCAGCGAGCACGGCGATGGGGGTGCCGACCGGCACCTGCACGCCGGTCTCGACGAGCAGCCCGGCGACCGTGCCGGCGGCCTCCGCCTCGTACTCGACGGTGGCCTTCTCGGTCTCGACCTCCGCGATCGGCTGACCGACCGCCACCTCGTCACCGACTGCCACGAGCCAGGACTGCAGCGCGGCCTCGACGGCCCCGGTGAGCACCTCCGGCATCCGCACGACGAGAGCCATCAGCTGCCGCCCCAGCCACGGCGGACCCGCTCGAGCCCGGCCACGACCTCCTCGGTCCTCGCGATCGCCGCACGCTCGAGCACCTTCGAGATGCTCGGGCTCGCCTCGCCGCCGGTGACCCGCTCGACGGGCTGGTCGAGCCAGTCGAAGAACCTCCGCTGGATCTCATCCGAGAGCCAGCTCCCGTAGGAAGTGCCTCGGGCGCCCTGCTCGACGATGATCACGTTATTGGTCTTCCGGATGCTTTCCCCGATGGTCTCCCAGTCGAGGGAGGCGCGATCGAGCCAGCGGAGGTCGATGAGCTCGCCGTCGATCCCGGTCTGCTCTATCGCCTCGAGGCTGTGGCCGACCATCGAGAGGTAGCTGATGACCGTCACCTCCGAGCCCCTCCGGCGAACCCCCGCCCTGCCCGGCGGCAGCAGATAGTCGAGGTCGCCGGCGGGTATCTGCTGGATCTGCCCGTACAGGTCCACGTGCTCGATCACGAGCACGGGATCGTCGAGGGAGAGGGCGGCGTTCATCAGCCCGATGTAGTCCGCGGCGTTCGAAGGGGCGACGATGCGCCAGCCGGGGCTGGTCGCGAAGATGCCCGCCGGATCCATCAGATGCTGTGAGCCGTATCCCGACCCCATGGCGACTTTGGTCCGCAGCACGAGCGGAACGGGGTTCCGGCCGCCGAACATGTGCCTCGCCTTGCCGATCTGGTTGAACACCTGATCGGCGGCGACCCACATGAAGTCCGGGTACATGAACTCGACGACCGGACGGAATCGCCCGTCCAGCGCCATGCCGCCGCCGAGTCCGGCGAAGGCGTTCTCGCTGATCGGCGTGCCGAGCACACGGTCGGGGAACCGGGCGGACAGTCCCTTGGTCGCGCCGTTCGTCCCTCCGGCGAGCCGGTGCACGTCCTCGCCGAGCACGATGATGCGCTCATCCTCCTCCATGCGCCGGCCCATGACAGCGGCGACCGCGTCGACGAACTTGCTGTCCTCCAGCTCTCCTCGGTATTCACCGGGATCGAGGACCCGAGCGGTCCCGAGCTCGCTCATGTCGCCACGCAGCCCCACATCCACGAAGGAGGGGTCGGGCCAAAGCGCCGGGATGATGCGCCGCTTGCCCGGCGCCTCGGGATCCGCCTCGAGCAGTTCGCCGACGGCTCTGCGCATCGCCTCCTGGGCCTGCTCCCGCACGGCGGACACCTCGCTCTCGCCGAGCAGCCCGAGCTGCAGCAGCTCCTTCGCGACCCTCTCGAGCGGATCGCGGTCGCGCCACCGGCTCTCCTCCTCCTTCGTGCGATAGCCGAAGGCGCTTCCGGGATAAGGGCCGTTCTGGTGGAAGTAGCGGTAGACCTCGGCCTCGATCACTGCGGGGCCCTCCCCGGCACGCAGGCGCTCCTCGGCCTGCTGGGTCGCGAGATGGACTGCAAGGGGATCCATGCCGTCGACGCGCCATGCCGGGATGCCGAATCCGAGTCCCCGGGCGGACAGCCGTGTCTCCCGCGTCACCTCGTCGATGCGGGTCGAGACCGCGTAGCGGTTGTTCTCGATGAAGAAGCCGAGCGGCAGGCTCCAGGCCGAGGCGAGGTTCATGGTCTCGAGCACCGAGCCGATGTTGACGGCGCCATCCCCGAAGTAGCTCATGGTGATGTCCGTGGTCCCGGCGCGCTTCTGGGCCCAGGCGTTCCCCGCTCCGAAGGGCACGCCACCGCCGACTATGGCGTTCGTCCCGAGAGCGCCGGCCTCGAACCACTGCAGATGCATGGAGCCGCCGCGACCGTTGCAGAAGCCCTGGGCGAGGCCGAGGATCTCGGCAAGGGTGCGCTGGAGCACGGTCTGGAGCTGCGAGGTCACCAGCGCGGCAGGGTCGAGGCTCCCGCCCGAGACGTGGGTGATGGCCTTCGCGAGGAATTGGTGATGGCCGCGGTGCGAGCCGTTGACCGCATCCGTCGACCTCATGCCGACGATCGAGCCGACCGCTCCGCCCTCCTGGCCGATGCTCGAATGGGCGGGCCCGTGCACCAGCCCCTCCCCGGCGAGCTCGAGCACGGTCTCCTCGAAGGCCCGGATGAGATGCAGCTCCCCGAGCATCGTGGCCAGGAGCGCCGGATCGGCCCGCTTCCAGTCCGCCGACGTGGTGCTCAGCTGCACCCAGGGCTCGGCTGCGTGCAGACGCTGCAGTCTCGGCATCGTCCTTCTCCCCGCCGCTCTCCCGTCGATGGGAGTGCTGACTCGATCGTGCGTGCAAGATCTTGTTCAGCGTCAGCATACAACAGCATTGAATCCAATGACAAGAGATTCAATCTGGATTCAGGGTTTTCATCGACATATATCCCATGAATGGATACAATCATCGAATATGGGTAGCGATCAGCGATCCACAGGGTTGTGAGAGGAGACCCCAGTCAATGGCTCTTCCCGGACTGCGCGGCACCGAGCACATCGGGTTCACCGTTCCCGACCTCGAGGAGGCCGACGACTTCTTCGTCAATGTCATCGGCTGCGAGCGGATCTACTCGCTCGGACCCTTCGAGCACGCCGAGGGCGATTGGATGCTCGAGCATCTGAACGTGCATCCTCGCACCGTCATGCGCAAGCTGATCTTCTACCGGTGCAGGAGCGGCCCAAACTTCGAGGTGTTCCAGTACGAAGCCGCCGACGGGCAGGCGCCGCAGCCGCGCAACAGCGATCTCGGCGGTCACCACCTCGGCTTCTACGTCGAAGACCTGGATGCCGCGGTCGCCTACCTGCGCGCGAAGGGCGTGCGAGTGCTCGGTGAGCCGACCGCGAGCCGAGGCCCGAGCGAGGGGCAGCGCTGGGTCTACTTCCTCTCCCCCTGGGGGATGCAGTTCGAGCTGGTGAGCTTCCCGGAGGGCAAGGCCTACGAGAAGGACGCTCCCGTGCTGTTGTGGCATCCCGCTCGTCCGGAACTCTGAGACGCGACACGATGACCGCTACCCGGGATGGCGGTGCGAGCGCTCGCATCGCCGATAGCATCCGCTCCGACATCCTCGGCGGCCGGCTCGAGCCCGGCGCACGGATCCGGCAGGAGGATCTCGCCGCGCGCTTCGGCGCGAGCCGGCTCCCGGTCCGGGAGGCTCTCCGCAGCCTGGAGGCCGACGGGCTCGTCACCCTCATCGCCAACACCGGCGCCTGGGTATCGCGTCTGACGCTGGCCGAATGCGTGGAGATCTACCAGACGCGGGAGCGGATCGAGCCGCTCCTGCTGCGCTATGCGATCCCGGGCTATCCCACCGAGCGGGTCGACCGGCTGGCCGAGCTCGCCGTGCGCATGGAGGGCACCCGGGACATCGAGGAGTTCCTGGCCCTGGATCGCGAGTTCCACCTCGACTCCTACGAGGGCTCCGCCACCTCGCTGCTCGGGGGCCTCGTGCACCGCCTGTGGAACGCCACCCAGCACTATCGTCGCGCCTATACGCGACTGCTCGACGACCACCGCCGCAGGATCGTCCACGACGAGCACCACCTGCTCGTCACGTCGCTCCGGGACGGCGACGCCGAGGGCGCGGAACGCATCCTCGAGGGCCATATCCGGCGCACCCGCCTGCAGCTCGCGCGGCATCCCGAGGTGTTCGAGTCCCCTTAGAGGGATCGCAGCGGATGGAGGGCGGGTTCAGAGCAGATCGCGTCGACTGACCTCGGCGATCGCCCCCCAATCGCCCTCGCGGAGCTCCTCGTCGGCGAGGGCTCGTTCGAACACCGAGATGAGGGCGGGCATGGTCGCCAGGGTCACGCCGCCGGCAGCGGCGACCTCTTCGGCCAGCTGGAGGTCTTTGCGCCCCAGCTCGATGTGGAACCCAGGCGGGAAGTAGCCCTCTCGCACGATCTCGGCCCCGTAGCCCGTGTAGACCACGCCGCCGAAGAGGCTGCTGGTCAGCAGCTCGACGAAATGCGCGGGATCGACCCCCTGCTGCTCGACCATCGCGATGGTCTCGCCGAGGGCCTGGAGCACATGGATGATGTTGTAGTTCACGGCGATCTTCACCGCGTTCGCCACTCCGGGCCGCTCCCCGAAGCGCCAGACCCTCTTGCCGAGCACCCCGAGATAGGGCTCGACCGCCTCCATCATGGCGGGCTCCCCCGCCGCCAGGATGTTGAGCTGACCCGCCGCGGCGACGTCCGGCCTGCCGAGGACGGGTGCCGCGACGTACCCGGCGCCGGCCTCGGAGAAGATCGCGGCGAGACGCTCGGTCGCCGCCGGACTGATCGAGGCCATGTTCACGTGGATGCGGCCCTCCGCGGCACGGGCGACGTCGGCGTTCAGCACCGACTCGGCCGCCTGGTCGTTGGCGAGCATGCTGAACGAGACCTCTGCCGCGAGCGCCTCCGCGACGCTCCCGGCGGCCTCGGCGCCCTGGGCCACGAGCCGGTCCACAGCTTCTGGGGACCGGTTCCAGACCCGGATCCGATGGCCGGTGCTCAGGAGGCGGCCGGCCATCCCGGCCCCCATCGAGCCGAGCCCCAGGAAGCCGAGCGTCGTCACGCCTCTCCCCGCCCCCAGGCCGTGTTCCTGTGCGACTGCGAGTCGCGCTCCAGGTTCAACGGGCCGTCGACCGTGTAGTAGCGACGGCCTGCCACGATCAGCTCCTCGGCGGGGAACTTGGTGATCACCTCGCAGCCGTCGGCGGTGACCACGACCTCCTCCTCGATCCGCGCTGCGCCCCAGCCGTCGGCGGATGGCCAATAGGTCTCCAGGGCGAAGACCATGCCCTCCTGGAGCTCCTCGGGATGGTCGAGCGAGGTCAGCCGGGAGAAGATCGGCTTCTCCCAGATCGAGAGCCCGACCCCGTGCCCGTACTGCAGGGCGAAGGCGGCCTCCTCGTCGGCGAAGCCGAACTCCTGCGCCGTCGGCCAGACCGAGACGATGTCCGCCGTGGTCGCTCCCGGCTTGACGAGGGCGATCGCCCGGTCGATGTACTCCCTCGCCCGCGCATAGGCGTCGCGCTGCGCCGAGCTCGCCGATCCCACGGCGAAGGTGCGGTAGTAGCAGGTGCGGTAGCCGTTCCAGCTGTGCAGGATGTCGAAGAACGCGGGATCGCCCGGACGGATGATCCGATCGGAGAACACGTGCGGATGCGGCGAGCAGCGTTCGCCGGAGATCGCATTGACCCCTTCGACGTATTCGGAGCCGAGGTCGTAGAGCGTCTTGGCCACCAGGCCGACCGCCTCGTTCTCCCGCACGCCTGGTCGCAGGAAGCGATAGAGATCCTCGTAGGCCGCATCGACCATCGAGGCCGCCTGGGTGAGGAGGCGGATCTCGTCCCCGGTCTTGATCCGACGAGCCTCCATGAAGACCTGCTGCCCGTCGACCACCTCGATGCCGATCCTCTGCAGAGCGAAGAGCACGGGGAGCTCGATGACGTCGACACCGAGCGGCTGGCCGGCGACGCCGAACTTCTCCAGCTCGCGCTTGATCTTGCGCGCGACGTCGTCGGCGATGCCCGCATCCGGCGGGAAGGCGCCGCGCAGGGTCGAGATCCCGGCCCGGGCGCCGCTCTCCAGGCGGGGCCGCTTCGCTCCCTCATGCGGGGCGTTCGGATCGGCGTCGAGCTCGGCCGTCGTGACGTCGAGCCACGGGTTGTACAGCTTGTGGTGCTTCGCCGCCGAGCCGAAGTCCCAGGAGATCGGATCGGCGTCCCGGGTGAGCAGACTGAAGCGGATGAGCTTGTCCATCGCCCAGGTGCCGATGTGGGTGGCGGTCATGTAGCGGATATTGGAGAAATCGAACGCCAGCAGAGCGCCCAGTTCCGAACGATCCAGCTCGGCCTTCAGCCGGGCCAGCCGGTCGTCGCGGAGGCGGTCGAAGTCGACCCGCTCCTCCCAGTCGACGGCGTTCGTTCCGGTGGTCCCCGTGCTCTTCATCGGCATCTCCCTGTGACGTGGCCGACAGGCTGTCAAGCGTCGGCGAATGACGTACAGTACAGCTTAACGCAGAGACAGTGTATTCTCGCCTAATAAATTCTGCCGCGGACAAGATATCCTGCCAGTCGGACGGCCTTGTCAGCCGGGGCTGCACCTGATTTGGAGTGATTCATGACCGCGAACAGTGTCGGGGCTCACCTGCGCGAGGCCCGTACCCAACGACGTCTCAGCCTGCGAAGCCTGGCGCAATCCCTGGGCGTCTCTCCGAGTCTGATCTCCCAGGTCGAGACCGGCAAGACCCAGCCCTCGGTCTCGACGCTCTACGCCATGGCCAATCACCTGGGCCTGTCTCTCGACGAGCTGCTCGGGGTGGCCGCCGGCGATCGCGTCTCGGCCCAGACGGGCCGCGCAGAGCCCCCCTTGCCCAATGTGCAGCGGGCGGCGGACAACCCCGTCCTCGAGATGGAGAACGGCGTCCGCTGGGAGCGCCTCGCCGCGCAGGTCGGCGGCCCCGGAGACGCCCTCCTGGTGACCTACGAGCCCGGAGGCAGCAGCTCCGTCGAGGGCAAGCTCATGCGCCACAGCGGCATCGAGTACGCCTACATGCTCGAAGGCCATCTCACCCTCCAGCTCGAGTTCGACGTCCACGTCCTCGGCCCGGGCGACTCCCTGCAATTCGACTCGATCCGCCCCCACCTGTACACGAACCAGGGATCGACGATCGCCAAGGGCGTGTGGTTCGTGGTCGGCCGCCGTCAGCAGAACGAGGCCATGCCGGCCGCTCCGGGGGCCCGCTCCGTGCCCGACAGCTCGCAGCTGGGCTCGGCGGTGGACGTCCTCCGCGTCATGGACGACCTCCACGGCTGAGCCGTGCGCCCGGGGCCTCAGGCGGGAGCTGCGGTCCTCGTGTGATCCGCCGGCCGCGGAGCCTCGACCCAGGGGTCGATCAGGGTCTTGATCTGCCACGCCGTGCCGTCCAGCAGCGGGGCGAGCCCCTGGTCGACGACCAGATCGAGCGGCAGCACCTCCGAGGCGATGTCGGACCAGTCCTCGCGGGTCCCCAGCAGTCGCACGGCATCGGGCAGGTCCTCCTTGAGCACATGGGCGACGGTGCCGACGATGGTGTACTCGCGAAGCGTCCACGACCCCAGAGGGAGCGCCGGCTCGCCGCGCTGGATGCCCACGGGGACGATGGTCGCCCCCGGATCGGCGGCTTCGAGCACCGAGGCCAGGCCCGGCGCCGAGCCGCTCACCTCGAAGAACACGTCGGGCTCCATCCCCAGCTCGGCCAGTCGCTGACGGATCGGAGCGGTGCCGGCCTGGAGGGTCGAGAACGCGCCGAGCGCCATGGCCAGTTCGAGCCGCTCGGGGTTCAGGTCGACGACCAGCACCCGGGCCCCCACGGCGGATGCGGCCACGGTGATGAACGCGCCGATGCCGCCGACGCCGACGATGACCGCATCCTGCCCGGCGCGCAGCCCGCTGCGCCGCACGGCGTGCACGGCGATCGACATGGGCTGGCTCAGGCCGAGCGTGTCGAGGGAGAGCCCGCTGCCGGTGACGTCGAGCAGGGTCTCCGCCGGTGCCACGACATATCCGGCGAGACCTCCGTCGTGCTGGAGGCCGAGCGTCGTGTAGCTGCGGCAGAGGTTCGTACGACCCTCGCGGCAGGGCTTGCAGATGCCGCAGGAGACCCCTGCCCCGCAGACGACCGTGGCGCCCACCGGCGGGGCGGAGACGCCCTCGCCGAGGGCGGCGACGGTGCCGGCGAACTCGTGGCCGAGCGTCACGGGCATGACCGTGAGCACCGGTCCGCGGCTGTACTCCGTCGCATCGCTGCCGCACACCCCGCACACCGCGACCCTGACGAGCACCTCGCCCGGACCGGGCACCGGGACTTCCCGCTCGTCGACGTGCAGCTCACCGATCGCACGGAGCACGGCGGCGCGCATCGCGGTTGTCACGTCAGGCTTCCCGTCTCGAGCGGCAGCTGCATCGCCGAGCGCTCGGCGATCATGCCGCCCAGGTGCTTCTCATACACAGCGGCATGCAGCGGTGAGTCGAGGTAGGCGGACAGCCCCTCCGCATCGTCCACGATCGCCGCCACTCCGTAATCCGCGCCACCGGGTCGCAGGTGGAGGTTGTCGCCGCAGACATAGGAGCGCAGTTCGGGGATGGCTTCGGCCATGGCTCTGAGCGCCTCGGTGAGGACGGCGACCGCTTCCGGCGTCACCTCGTCACGCCAGCGGAAGGTTGCGATATGGAGGATCATGGGTTCTACGCTCTCAAGGATAATGTTCAGTGATAATTTACGTTTTGGGGTCGTCTTCCGGAAAATCTCCGGAGTTGGCGACAACTCTGTACACCTCTACTGTAACCTGATAGTGACCTCGCCGGAAGGAGCCGATATGGCCGATCCCCGAATAGCCGTGCTCGGCGCCGGCGCGAACGGTGCGTCCATCGGGGCGGACCTCACCGCGGCCGGCCTCGACGTCGTGCTCATCGAGCAGTGGCCGGCCCATGTGGAGCGGATGCGGGCCGCAGGACTGCGCATCTCCTCGCCCGAAGGCGAGCTGCAGGTGCATCCGCGCACCATGCATCTCTGCGAGGTGGCGACCCTGCGCACCGGCTTCGACGTGGTGCTCATGCTGATGAAGGCCTACGACTCCCGGTGGGCGGCGCAGCTGATCGCCCCCCATCTTGCGGAAGACGGCCTCCTGGCCGGTCTCCAGAACGGCATGACCACTCAGACGATCGCCGAGGTCGTCGGTGCGGAGCGCACGATGGGCACGGTGATCGAGGTCTCGTCGACCATGGAGGAGCCCGGCCGGGTCATCCGGCACACGGGTGTCGGCCAATCCTGGTTCGCCGTCGGTGCACCGGCGGGAGGGCCGGGCGACCGCGTGGATGAGATCGCCGCCCTCCTCCGGCACTCCGGCACGGTCGAGGTCGTCGACGACATCGCGGCCGCCAAGTGGATGAAGCTCATCAGCAACAGCTGCCTGCTGGTGACCTCGGCGATCCTCGGCCTGCCGATGCTCGACGCCCTTCATGCCCCGGGCATGCGCGAGATCATGCTGCAGGCCGGCCAGGAGGCCCTCGCCGTGGGGCGGGCCAAGGGCTTCCCCATCCTCCCCATCTTCGGATTGAGCCCGGAGGAGGTCGCAGACCCCGACGAGGTGGTCGAGATCATGCTCGACAAGCTCTTCGCGGGATTCGTGATCCCAGGGGCGACCACGACCGTGCTGCAGGACTGGCGGAAATCCCGGAAGAGCGAGGCCGACGATCTGAACGGCGCCGTGGTCGCGGAGGGCGCGGAACTCGGGATCGCGACCCCCATGAACGCCGCCGTCGTCGGGATCGCCCACCGGATAGAGCGCGGAGAGCTGACCCCCGATCCCGCCAATCTCACCCTCATGACGGCTGCGGCGGAGTAGCGGGCCGGCGGGGACGGCTGCGCTCACACCGGGCTCAGCGTCGCAGCACCCGGGACCAGGCATCGATGCCGACCGCCAGCAGCAGGATGACGCCGAGCGTGATCTGCTGGAACAGCGCGTCCACGCCGAGCAGGTTGAACCCGTTGCCGACGAGGGCGATGAAGAGCACGCCGACGACGGTGCGCCAGACCGCGCCCTCGCCGCCGAGGATCGAGGTGCCGCCGACGACGATGCCCGCCAGGACGGTGAAGGTCAGCGCCGTCCCCGACGATGCCTGCGCGCTCAGCACCCGGGAGGTGTCGATGATGCCGCCCAGAGCGGCTGCCGTGCCGCTCAGCGTGAAGCCCAGGATGCGCACTCCGTTGACGCGGATCCCGGCCAGGCGCGCCGCCTCCGGGTTGCCGCCCGCCGCATAGAGGTAGCGGCCGGCCGTGGTCCGTGCCAGCAGGACCCCGATCACGACGACCACCGCGACCATGATCCAGATCGAGGTCCGCGCGCCCAGGAAGCTGGTCCTGGCGATCGCGGCGAAGTCGGTGCGGTCGAACAGCACCACGAGGTTGCCTCCCGTGACGAGGCTGGCGACCCCGGCGACGATGAACGACATCGCGAGCGTGACGATGAGGGAGTTGACGCGCAGGATGGTGCTGATCACCCCGTTGACGGCGCCGACGGCGATGCCCACCGCGAGGGCTGCGATGACGCCGGCGACCGGGCCCGACGAGATCGTCACGGTGCCGGCCACGACCGCGGAGAGCGCATAGGTCGCCCCGACCGAGAGGTCGATGCCCCCGCTGATGAGCACGAGGGTGCCCGCAGCCGCGATCATCAGGGTCGCCGCCTGCTGATCCAGGATGTTCAGCAGGTTGAGGGGCGTGAGGAAGGGGCGGCTCCCGATGGAGAGCGCCACGAAGAGCACCAGGAAGGGGATCAGGATCGCGATCGACCTCCACCGGGGCTGACGGAGCCGCCAGCGCGTCCCGGAGGGCTCGGTGGGGAGATCGGGGGTCGTATCGGTCATCAGCTCGCCTTCACTGCCGTCTGTGTTTCGGTCGATCCCGCCTCGGCGAATGCCGCGACGAGCACGTTCTCCTCGGTCATGCGGTCCCCGCTCAGCTCGGCGGCGATCCGTCCTCTCCGGATGACCAGCACCCGGTGGGCGAGGCCGAGGACCTCCTCGACGTCCGAGGAGATCACGATCACGGCCACTCCCCGAGCCGCCTGCTCGACGATGAGGTCATAGATGGCCCGCCGGGAGCCGATGTCTACCCCCCGGGTGGGCTCGTCGGCGATGAGCAGCCGTCGCGGGTGCTCGAGCGCCCGCGCGAAGAGCACCTTCTGCTGGTTGCCGCCGCTGAGGAGGGCCACCCCCCTCCGGTCGTCGCCCTGCACGGTGACCTCATGCAGCACCCTGGCCGCCTCGCGCCGCTCGACGCCCCGCCGGATCCAGCCCAGCCTGCTGAACAGGCTGAGATTGGCCAGTGCGACGTTCTCACGCACCGACCGCTGCAGCACGAGCCCCTGCTGCTTGCGCGACTCGGGGATGAGGAAGACGCCGGACCGGAGCGACCGGGAGATCCCGTACCCCGCCCCGCGCGCTCCCTCGAGCGTCACGGTCCCCGACCGGCGCTTTGCCGAGCCGAAGATCGCGTGGGCGATCTCGCTGCGCCCGGCGCCGATCAGACCGGCCAGGCCGACGATCTCACCCGCCCGGACGCTGAAGGAGACGCCGTTGACGCCGGGAGCGACCAGGTCCCGCACGGCCAGCACCTCCTCGGCATCCCTTCCGGGAGCGAGCTTCGGCGGGAACACCGAGCCGAGACTGCGGCCCAGCATGGCCTCGATGAGCGTCGACTCGGTCTCCGCCGCCGCCGGGGAGGTGCGTACGAGCCGCCCATCGCGGAGCACGGTCACGGTGTCGCAGAGTTCGAGCACCTCGCTGAGGAAATGGGAGATGAGCAGCACGGTGCGCCCCGAGCGGGCGAGGGAGCGCACGATCTCGTGCAGCCGCCGGACATCCGGGCCGGAGAGGGCCGCCGTCGGCTCGTCCATGATGATGAAGGAGGCGCCGCTGGCCAGTGCCCGGAGCACCTCGACCTTCTGCTGGTCGGCCGTCCGCAGGGTGCCCACGATCGCATCGGCGCGGAGGTCGAAGCCGGTCTCGCGCACGAGCTCCTCGAAGCGCGCACGCAGCGCCCTGCGCTGCACGAAGCCGGCCTGTCTCGGCTCGGTGCCGAGGAAGACGTTCTCCGCGACGGTGAGCGCGGGGACCAGGGCGAGCTCCTGGGCGATGGTCGCGACGCCGTGGGTGAGCGCCTCGCGCGGGGAGCGGAAGGCGACCGGCTGGCCCTCGACATGGACCTCGCCCTCGTCGGCCGTGATCAGGCCGGCGATGATCTTGCTGAGCGACGACTTGCCCGCCCCGTTCTCGCCGACCAGGCCGTGGATCGAGCCGCTTGCGACGGCGAGGTCGATGCCGGAGAGGATGGGGGTGCCGCCGAAGCTCTTGCCGACTCCCCGCAGCTCGACATGGGGCTGCGGGGAGTCGGACGGACGTGGCGCCGTCATCGGGTCATCCAGGCCATTCCGCCGTGAACTTGTCGGCGACGCTCTTGGTGATGACGCCGTCGTTCGGGTAGTCCTTGGCGGGGTCGATCGCTCCGGAGTCCTCCCCGGTCCGCAGGGCCTTGATGAGGGCCTGCATCCCGAGGCGGCCCTCCGAGGCCGGGCTCATGGCGACCGTCGCGTACCAATCCCCGGCAGCGACCCCTTGGACGCCCACGGCACTCGCACCGTAGCCGACGAGCAGGACGCCGGTCTTCTTCGCGGCGGCGAGCGCCTGTACGGCGCCCTGGATGCCCTGATCGGAACCGGCGATGAGGCCGATGTCGGAGTTGGCCTGGAGCATGTCCTGCACGGCCCCGAGGGCCACCGTCGCGGTGAAGAAGGACTCGCCCTCCGCCACGACCTTCACCGGCGAGCCTGCGACCGCGGTGTTGAAGCCGTCGCGGATGGCCACGTCGAGGGCGGATGCCTTGATGTCGTAGAGGTAGCCGACGTTGCAGGGATCGAGGTTCTTGGAGGCGCAGGCCTCGACGACCTGCTCGCCCATCTTCTTGCCGAGCTCGGTGGGGATGATGATGACGTTGCCGGAGAGCCCCTTGATCTGCGGCTTGTCCGTCGTGAAGTCCGGTCCGAGCACCTGGTTGATGTTGACGACCTTGATGCCCTGCGCGATGGCCTGGGTGACGAGGTCGACGAGGCCGGTGCCGAAGATCGGCTGGGTGATGATCCCGTCGTACTGCCCCGAGGTGATGACGTTCTGGAGCTGGGTGTACTGGGTCTGCGGATCGTTGTTCGCATCGAAGACCGTGAGGGTGGCGTTGTTGTCGGCCGCCACCGACTGCGCAGCCGCGAGCATGGGCGCGTCGAAGCTGTTGGCGACGGCGAACGACATATACGCGATCTTGAGGGGCTTGTCGTTCTCGGAGCTGCTGGGGCCCGGTGCTGCGGGGCTGCTGCAGCCGGCGAGGGCGAGGGCCGCGACCGAGACGGCCGCCGCCAATCCCGCCATCCGGTGCCGGGATGGGAATCTGCTGTGGCGCATGACTTCTCCTTTGAAATCCACTGATGAGACGATCGGTAATCAGAACTGCATGAGACTTTCAGTGTGACTTAACACTTTGCCGGGAAATTCCCACGAATGCAAGGACTTCGTTGCAGGATGTTTATCATTACTGTAAAGAAATTCTCCGGGACGGTATCGGGCTCCGTCATCGTCATCGTCATCGTCCCCGCCATGGCGTCGAGAGGCTCCGGCTCACCGTCCGGCGCTGCTCAGCATCCCCGCGCTCTCCGCCAGCAGGCTCTCCACACTCCTCGGCGGTGCCCCGGTCAGCTCCTGCACGGCGGAGGTCAACCCGCCGAAGTCCCCCGCACGGATCGCCTGGCCGAGGGAGACGGTCAGTGCGACACCGTACTGCACGTGTCCGTCCGCACCCCGGTCTCCCTGGAGCAGATCGAGCAGTTCGTCGTCTCCGACGGAGACCGCCTCGACCCTCCTCCCACCGGCCTCCGAGTAGATGGCGGCGAGGCGATCCGCGTTCAGGCTCTCTGGGCCGGTGAGCTCGTAGATCACGCCCTCGTGCCCCTCGCCGGCGAGCACCGCGGCGGCGGCCATGGCGCAGTCGGCTCGAGCGATGTAGCTGCATCCGCCTGCGCCGCGGTTATGGACGAACCGTCCGGATGCCAGCGCCTCTGCCGCCTCGAACACCTGGAAGTCCGAGTACAGCGAGCATCGCAGGATGGTGAAGGCCAAGCCGCTGGCGCGCAGATGCTCCTCGGTCGCCCAGTGGCTCGCGGCGATCAAGGCGGGGCTTCCCGGCTCCGGCGACAGCATCGAGGTGTAGACGAGGCCGTCGACGCCGGCCTCGCTAGCGGCGTCTATCGCCGTGAGGTGCTGGCGGCTGCGGCCCTCGACGGTGTCCGTGCTGATGAGCAGCAGCCGGTCGACCCCCTCGAGCGCCGTGCGCACGCTCTCCGGCCGGTCGAAGTCGGCGAAGCGCACTCGCGCCCCCGGCACCAGGCCGACCACCGCATCCGGCGTGCGGCTCAGGAGCACGAGCTCGCCCGGGTCGTCGATGAGCTCGGCGACCCGGCTCGCCGTCAGGCGCCCCAGGTTCCCCGAGGCGCCGCTGATGGCGATCATGATGACTACTCGCCCCAGCCGGACGGCGGCTCGATCCGTCCCTCGTTGAAGTGCCAGTACTCCCTCAGCTCACGGCACAGGCCCTGCTCGTCGAAGACGAGCAGGAACTCCCCGGCGAGCGTGACATCGGCACCGCCGTTGCGCATCGTGACCCACCATTCGACGGCGGCGTACCGGCCCGACACGACGGGGGTGCCGTAGCGGAACTTCACATCCTCCTGGGTGGCGGTCACCTGAGCCCAGTAGTCGCGCACGCCCTTCCGGCCTTGGAACGGCTCCTGGTACGGCTGCTCGCGATAGACCGAATCCTCCGTGAAGAGCGCTGCGGCGGCATCCGGATCCCGGCCCTCCCAGGCCGCCCGGTAGCCTTCGAGCCAGTCGACGACCGTTGTTCCCATGGTGCTGCCTCCTCTGTCCGCTCGGGCTCAGGCGTCGACGCGACGGTACTGATAAGGATTGCTGAGGATCTCGACCTCCGGTATCTCCGGGTACATCCCCGACTTCCAGGTCTCCGTGCCGAGGGTGTCGCGCAGGTACTCGACGGTGTTCTCCAGCTTGGTCCGGACGGCGGGCAGATCGCCGTCGGTGAGCTTGCCGGCGAACTTCACCGGAGAGCCGCCCACCAGCACGGTGTGCACATCGCCCCGGCCGGCCTGGTAGACGACGTGGCCATAGGGGTTGACGATGGGCGCCATGGTGGGCGAGTCGTCGTTCTTGATCAGCACGATGTCGGCGAGCTTGTCCCTCTCGATGCTGCCGATCTGGTCGTCCTTGCCCAGGGCCTTCGCCCCGCCCCGGGTGGCCCAGTCGACCACATCCTCCACGCGCAGGGCGACATGGGTGATGGTCTCGCCCTTCTCATGGGCATGCATGTGCTCGAGTGAACGGTCCGCTCCGATCGTGGTGCGCATCGCCGAGAACATGTCGGCACTGAACCAGACGCTGGTGTCGACTGAGAGTGAGGCCTGGATGCCGTGCCGCCGCAGCGCATGCGCCGGCGGGTAGCCCTGGCCGCAGGTCTGCTCGCTCTCGGTGGAGAGCGAGACCGTCCCGCCTGTGGCCGCGATCATCTGGTAGGACTCCTCGCTGAGCGTGGCCGCATGCACGTAGACGTAGCCGGGCTGCATCGCCTTGTTCTCGTACATCACCCGGATGCCATCGTCGTTGGTCGCGCCCCATACCCCGGCATGCGTGGTGACGTTCACGCCCAGCTCTCGCGCCGTCTCGAACGCCGGCTTCTCGGGGAAGTTCGGGTCCCCGGGCACGTCGAAGGCGATCTGGGCGCCGAAGAGACGCGAGTCGTCCCGGGCCTTCTCGATCACCCGGCGCACCGCCGGGTCCTGCGTCCACTCCCAGGGGGCGCCCGCGAGGTTCCCATAGGCCAGGACGAAGCGCCCCGGCGAGGATGCCAGCGCATCGTAGGCGGCCTCGCCGTGCTCGACCGTGCGCAGGCCGTGGGACCAGTCGACGCTCGTGGTCACGCCGGACTCGACGGCATCCAGTGCCGAGATCAGGTTCCCGGCCGCCACGTCCTCAGGCCGGAACTTCATCCCGTGCTCGAGGTAGTACCACACGAAGTACTGGGTGAGGGTCCAGTCCGATCCGTAGGCGCGCATCGCGGTCTGCCACATATGGCGGTGCGTGTCCACCATCCCCGGCATGACGATGCCTCGTTCGGCGTCGATCTCGAACGCGCCCGCGGGGACGTCCAGCGAGACGCCGACCTCGGCGATCTTCCCGTCGATGACGAGGACGTCGCCCCGGGGAAGGACCGTATGAGCATCATCCATGGTCAGAACGATCCCGTTGCGGAAAACGATAGGCTGTCCGGCCTTGGGCATACCACTACTCGACATACGCGCTCATCCTCCTCGATACGGCATCCGATGCGCTCCTTCGCGCATCGCCGGCGGCCGGCGGGAACCGTCGCCTTGACAATTCCAGGCCGGTCAGCTTGACTCAGATTTAAGCATGACTGAACAGATATGTCCAGTAGCACTGCTAGCCGCCCCTCTTGGGACGAGACGGATGACACCCGCGAAGAACCACGGCACAGAGGAGAAACTCATGAGTGACAGGACTTTCGTCGTCGTCGGCGGCACCTCCGGCATCGGATTGGAACTGGTCAAGGACCTCGTCGCGGGCGGGGACCGAGTCGTGCTGACCGGTCGCGATCAAGCCAGGGCAGAGCAGATCGCGGCGAGCGTCGGCGATCGCGCGACGGGCATCGCCCTCGACATCTCCGAGCCGGAGAGCATCGCGGGTCAGCTGTCGGGCGTCGGCCAGGTCGACGGTCTCGTGCTCGCAGCGATAGAACGCGATGCGAACACCGCGAGGGAATACGACATCGCCCGGGCCATCCGGCTCGTGACCCTCAAGCTGGTGGGCTACACCGAGGTCATCCACGCGCTCCTCGACCGGTTGGAGCCCTCGGGCGAGACCGGCATCGTGCTCTTCGGCGGCCGGGCGAAGGATGCGCCGTACCCCGGCTCGACGACGGTCTCGACCATCAACGGCGGCGTGGCGGGCATGGTTAAGACCCTCGCTCTCGAGCTCGCGCCCATCCGTGTCAACGCGATCCACCCGGGCATCATCGGCGACAGCCCGTTCTGGGCGGACAAGCCGGCCGGGGTCCTGGAGGCGTACGAGTCCCGCACCCCGGGCGGAAAGCTGGCGACGATGGCCGACATCGTCGATGCCACCAAGTTCCTGCTGAACAATCGCGGGGTCTCGGCGACGAACCTCTACGTCGATCGCGGCTGGCGGATCTCCTGACGGAGCAGCCCCGGGGACTCGGGGCTAGAGCCGTATGGCGAAGTAGGCCAGCACGGCGATGAGCAGCCAGGAGAGCAGTCCGACGACCAGAGCGCGGCTGCCGGTCCGCAGCAGCCGGCCGATCCGCACCGAGGTCCCGAGCGCGAAGAGCGCCATGGCCAGCAGCACCGTCTGCACGGTGTCTGCCGCCTCCAGCGCCGGAGGCGGCAAGGGGAGGAAGGAGCGGAGCAGCACGGCGGTGATGAATCCGGCGATGAAGAGCGGCAGCAGCGGCGGGCGCCTGGTCGCGACCACGCTCATCCGGTCGCGTCGTCGCAGCACGAGGGATGCGGTCGTCACGACGGGCGCGAGCATCAGCACCCGGGTCAGCTTGACCACGACCGCGATGGCCAGCGCCGCGGAACCGGCGGTCTGCGCCGTCGCCACGACCTGCCCCACATCGTGGACGCTCGCGCCGACCCAGTGCCCGAACTCGAGACTGCTGAGACCCAGCGGCACCTGCAGCAGCGGTAGCACGGCGATGGCGAGGGTGCCGCAGAGCGTGACGAGCGCGACCGGGGTCGCCTGCTCCTCGCGCCTGCTGCCGGTGACCGAGCTCATGGCGCCGATCGCGGATGCCCCGCAGATGGCGAAGCCGGTCGCGATCAGCAGCGGCTCATCCCCCGGCAGCCGGAAGAGCCTGCCCAGCAGATAGGTGCCCGCGAGGGTCGCCAGCACGATCCCGACGATCACCAGGATCGCCAGCCAGCCGAGGCGGCCGATGTCGTTCAGGCTGAGCTTGAGGCCGAGCAGCACGATCCCGGCGCGCATGAGGGTGCGGGCCGAGAACTGCAGCCCCGGGGCGAGGGCAGCGCCGTCGAGCAGACGCCGGATCGCGGGGAACTGCGCCACCACGATGCCCAGGGCGACGGATGCGGTCAGCAGCGGCAGCGCCGGCCACGCCAGATGCGCGGCATAGGCGACCACGACCGCGGCCGCAGCGACCGCGAGCCCCCCGAGCAGCGCCCCGGCCTTCGAGCGGGAGGAACGGGGCAGGCGCACCGGACGAGCCTACACCGCGCCGCGCCGGAGGGTCCGGCCGCACCCGGCCGGCCCGCGACGGGCCGGGGCCTCCTCAGGCCGCGCCGGCCTTCCTGAGCAGACGGATGCCGACGACGACATTGGCGACGAACGACAACAGCACACCGGCGAGGATCACGACATGCCACGACGAAGGCAAGCTACCGCAATCGATGTCGCACAGCGGTGACTTGCGTCAAACGCCCCTTAGGAGGTCGGTTTTGAGGGCTTTTGACGCAAGTGAGTAAAACTCGCTAGCGGTTGCGGGCGGGATTGCTCAGCGTGCCGATGCCCTCGATGGTGATGTCCACCGTCTGGCCGTCGGTGAAGCCTCCGAGGCCCGCCGGAGTGCCGGTGAGGATGACATCGCCGGGCAGCAGCGTCCACACATCGGAGGCGAACTCGATGATCTCGGGGATCTTGTGCAGCAGATCGCGGGTGTTGCCGTGGCGGCGCGGCTCGCCGTCGACGAAGGTCTGGATCTCGAGGTTGCTGATGTCCAGCTCGGTCTCGATCACCGGACCCAGCGGACAGAAGGTGTCGTAGCCCTTGGCCCGCGCCCATTGGCCGTCGGCGAACATCTGGTCGCGCGCCGAGACGTCGTTGGCGATGGTGTATCCGAAGATGTAGTCCTCGGCATCCGCCGCCTTCACCTGCTTGGCGATCCTGCCGATCACGATCGTCAACTCGCCCTCGTGAACGATCCGGCCCTCCACCGGGGGGATCAGGATGGGATCGCCCGGCCCGATCACGGAGGTGTTCGGCTTGAGGAAGATCAACGGGTTCTCCGGGCCGGTGTCGCCCATGTCCTTCTTGTGCTCGGCATAGTTCAGCCCGACGCAGACCACCTTGGACCGGGGGATGACCGGGGCCAGCAGCTTGGCGTCGGCGAGCCGCACGCGCTCCCCCGTGGTGTCGAAGCCCTGGAAGATGGGGTCCCCGGCCAGGACGACGATCTCGTCGTCGTCCACGATCCCGAAACGGGGGTCCTCGCCATCGGTGCTGAAACGCGCGATCTTCACCCTAGAAGCCTATCGTCAGAAGGCGGCTCGCCTTACTCAGGTTACACATTCAGGCGAGTCACGCGTCCAGACGATAGAGCCAGCCGTGGCGATCCGGCTTCCGGCCGTATTGGATGTCCGTGAGCTCCTGCCGCAGCGACATGGTCAGCTCCCCCGGTGCGGCGTCCGCCGAGCCGATGTCGATCCCCTCGCCCAGCAGCCGGGCGATCGGCGTGACCACCGCGGCGGTGCCGCAGGCGAAGACCTCCACGACATCCCCCGAGGCCACGCCCTCGCGCCACTCGTCGAGGGCGACCTGGCGCTCCTCCACCCGGTGACCGCGATCGCGGGCCAGCTGGAGCAGGCTGTCCCGGGTGATCCCCTCCAGGATGCTGTCGGAGTCCGGGGTGACCAGGGTGCCGTCCTTGTACACCAGCACGATGTTCATCCCGCCCAGCTCCTCGAGGTACCTGCCCTCGACCGAGTCGAGGAAGAGCACCTGGGCGCAGCCCTTCTCATAGGCGCGCGCCTGGGGCAGCAGCGAGGCCGCATAGTTGCCGCCCGTCTTCGCCGCCCCCGTGCCGCCCCGGCCGGCGCGGGAGAACTCGGTCGCCAGCCAGATCGACACCGGCGTCACGCCACCGGCGAAGTACGCCCCGGCCGGGCTGGCGATCAGGCGGTAGTCGACCTTCTTCGCCGGGCGCACGCCGAGGAACGCCTCCTTGGCATACATGAACGGCCGCAGGTAGAGACTGGTCTCCGGTGCCGAGGGCACCCAATCCCCGTCCACCGCGATGAGCTGGCGGAGCGACTCGAGGAAGTGCTCCGTCGGCAGCTCCGGCAACGCCAGGCGCACGGCCGAGCGCTGCATCCGCCGGGCGTTGGCCTCCGGGCGGAAGGTCCAGATCGAGCCGTCGCCATGGCGGTACGCCTTCAGCCCCTCGAAGATCTCCTGGCCGTAGTGCAGCACCGCGGCGGCCGGGTCGAGCGTGATGGGGCCGTAGGGCTGCACGCGGGGACGGTGCCAGCCTCCGCTCGCCGACCAGCAGATGTCGACCATGTGATCGGTGAAGTGCTGGCCGAAGCCCGGATCGGCGAGGATCGCCTCACGCTCCGCCCTGCCCTTGGCCGCGAGATTCTTCGTCACCGTGAAGTTCAGGCCCGTGGAGGCCAGCAGATCGGTCATGGGGATCCTTTGCGTCGTTCAGTCAATTCTCGCGCAGAGCGCGCGCGATGTCGTCCCCGATTTGCGCGGTGCTCCTGGCGCGATCGCCGCGTGCCGCCAGATCGGCGGTCACCGCCGCAGTGAGACCGGATGCCGCCTCCAGCAGTCCGAGATGGTCCAGCAGCAGCGAGATGGAGAGGATGGCCGCCGTCGGGTCGGCGAGCTGCTTGCCGGCGATGTCGGGAGCGGAGCCGTGCACCGGCTCGAACATGCTCGGGAAGGCGCCGTCCGGGTTGATGTTCCCGGACGCCGCCAAGCCGATGCCGCCGCTGATGGCGCCGGCCAGATCGGTGATGATGTCCCCGAAGAGGTTGTCGGTGACGATCACGTCGAAGCGGGCGGGGTCGGTGACGAAGAAGATGGTGGCGGCATCGATGTGCAGGTAGTCGACGGCGACGTCCGGGTATTCGCGGCTCACCGCATCCACCGTCCGCTGCCAGAGCGATCCGGCGTGCACCAGCACATTCGTCTTGTGCACCAGCGTCAGCCTCTTCGCCGGCCGCCTCATCGCCGTCTGGAAGGCGAAGCGCACCACCCGTTCGACGCCGAAGGCCGTGTTGACGCTCAGCTCGTTCGCGATCTCCTGCGGGGTGCCGCGCCGGATGCTCCCGCCGTTGCCGACATAGGGACCCTCCGTGCCCTCGCGGACCACGACGAAGTCCACCTCCCCCGGGTCCGCCAGCGGCGAGGCGACGCCGGGGAAGAGGGTCGTCGGGCGCAGGTTGACGTAGTGGTCGAAGGCGAAGCGCAACTTCAGCAGCAGGCCGCGCTCGATGATGCCGCCCGCCAGCCGGGCGTCCCGCGGGTCGCCGCCGACCGCTCCCAGCAGGATCGCGTCGTGGCGCTTGAGCGACTCGAGGTCGTCGTCGGTGAGGATCTCCCCCGTCGCCAGGTAGTGCCCGGCCCCGAAGGGGTACTCCGTCGTCTCGATCGCGACATCGGCCGGAACCGCGGCGTGCAGCGCCTTCACCGCCTCGGCGATCACCTCGGGACCGATGCCGTCTCCGGCGATGACGGCGAGATCGATGGTGCGCGACATGGCTTGGGCCTCCCGGAGCTGGGTTCTCTACCCTGCCAGCGTAGCGGCAGGGATGATGCTGAAGATTCGCCATGATCCCCTGCCCCATCCGCGGCGGCGAGCCTAGGGTGGGGTCGATGCACCCGGCGTGCCGAGAACGCCCCCGGGCGTTCGACGTTTCAACGGAGAAAGGACAGCACCATGGGTATGGGAAGCGGAATAGTGCTCTTCGTGATCGGGGCCATCCTCGCCTTCGCGATCAACGTCGACGTGGGCTGGGCCGACCTGAACCTGATCGGCTACATCCTCATGATCGCGGGAGCGGTCGTGTTCGTCATCTCCCTCATCATCGTGCTCACCCGGCGCGGCAGGACGGTGCACGAGGTCGACGACGGGACACGGGTGGTCCGGGACGACGATCCCCTGTTGTGAGGTTGTGAGCGCTGCGGAATCCGTCGGCCGAGACGGCCATCCGGTGAGCGAGACGACCGCCGCGCCGGTGGTCACTCCACGGCGATGTCGATCTCCCGCAGCAGATCGGCCTCAATGGTCGTGCGCAGCTTCTCGATCAGCCCCTCCGGCACCGGCGAGTCGACGGTCAGGACGCTCAGCGCCTGCCCACCCGCCTCCCGGCGGCTGATCTGCATGCCCGCGATGTTGATGCCGGCCTCGCCGAACTCCCGGCCGAAGATGGCGACGATCCCCGGCCGGTCCCGGTAGACCATCACGATGAGGTGCTCGGCGATCGGCACCTCGACGTCGTAGCCGTTGATGCCGACGATCTTCTCGATCTGCTTGGTGCCGGTCAGCGTTCCCGAGACCGAGATCTCGGTCCCGTCGGCCAGACCGCCCCTGATGGTGAGCAGGTTGCGGTACTCGTTGCTGACCGGGTCGGTGATCAGCCGCACCGGGATGCCGCGCTGCTCGGCGAGCAGCGGCGCGTTCACGTACGACACCGACTCGCTGACGATGTTGGTGAAGATGCCTTTGAGCGCGGCGAGCTCGAGCACGCTCACGTCGTATTCGACGATCTCGCCCCGCACCTCGACCTCGATGGTGGTGACGGGGCTGGTCGTCAGGCCGCTGAACACCTGGCCGAGCTTCTCCATCAGCGGGATGCCGGGCCGAACGGTCGGGTCGATCACGCCGCCGGCGACGTTGACCGCATCGGGGACCAGCTCGCCCGAGAGCGCGAGCCGCACCGAGCGGGCCACCGACACGCCGGCCTTCTCCTGCGCCTCGTCCGTCGACGCCCCCAGATGCGGGGTGAGCACCACATTGTCGAGCCCCAGCAGGGGTGAGTCGGTGGGCGGCTCGCTGACGAACACGTCCAGCCCGGCACCGGCGATGACACCGGAGGCGAGCGCATCGTGCAGCGCGCCCTCGTCGATCAGCCCGCCGCGCGCGACGTTCACGATGAAGGCGCTCGGCTTCATGAGCGCGAGCTGGTCCCTGCCGATCATGCCCGTGGTCTCCGGCGTCTTGGGCATGTGGATGGTCACGAAGTCGCTGGTCGCCAGCAGCTCCTCCAGCGGCACCAGGGTGACCCCGAGCTGCTGCGCCCGTGCGCTCGTGACATAGGGGTCGTAGGCGATGATCTGGGTGCCGAAGGCCTGCATGCGGGCGGTGATGAGCGCACCGATGCGGCCGAGGCCGATGATGCCGATCGTCTTCTCGAAGAGCTCGACGCCGGTGTACTTGGACCGCTTCCACTGGCCCTGGGCGAGGGAGGTGTGCCCGGCGGGGATGTGCCGGGCGAGGCTGAGGATGTGCCCCACGGTCAGCTCGGCGGCCGAGATGATGTTCGAGGTCGGCGCGTTCACCACCATGACGCCGGCCGCGGTCGCGGCCTTGATGTCGACGTTGTCCAGCCCGACGCCGGCGCGGGCGATCACCTTGAGCTGCGGCGCGGCGGCGATCGCCTCCGCGTCCACCTTCGTCGCGGAGCGCACCAGGATGGCGTTCGCCTCGGCGAGCGCGGAGAGCAGCGCCGGGCGGTCGGTGCCGTCGACATCGCGGATGTCGAAGTCCGGGCCGAGCGCGTCGACGGTTGCGGGAGACAGTTCTTCTGCGATCAGCACGATCGGTTTCGCCACGGAGATACCCTTCGATTGGTTCGGTTGGGGTGCGAGCGCCGCGACCGTGGGGCGCAAGAGTATGGGAACACTCTAGTAGGTGGCGCCATTCCGCCGCCCGATCGTGACGGGCGCGGAGGCCGCCCCTCGGCTCAGCCGACGAGCAGCACCGCGACGTAGGCCTCCAGGCTCAGGGCCACGGCGAAGGCGACCGCGAGACCGGTCAGGAGGGTCAGCGCGAAGAGGCCGAGGCTGCGACGCCGCCCCACCAGGAAGGACGCCGCGTACGCGGCGGGCGGCACGATGACGCCGACGATCAGGGGCGACCAGGGGATGATCCCGGGGTCCGAGAGCCCGCTGGAGAGACCGATCAGGTTGGAGAGGGCCAGGAAGAGGTCGTAGGCGTAGAGCAGGCCGAAGACGATGGCGACCGCGATCGCCGGCCATCCCATCCGCCGCTCCTCCTCGACGATCTCGCTCTCCGCCGCATCGCTCATCTCACACCCCCAGGATGAAAGGCCAGGGGATGAGCACGATCATCCCGACGAACAGCCAGAGCAGGCGCAGCACCGGCCGCTTCAGCCGGGTGAGCAGCAGCGTCACCGCGAACCACAGCGGCACCGCCGCGATCGCGAGGACCACCCCGGCCCGGTAGACGATGTCGCCCAGCGGATTGCCCACCGCCCCGTGGTTGCGCATGCCCGAGATCATCCAGGCCACGGTGTAGAGCAGGTAGATGCCGGCGAAGACGCCGTAGGAGATCAGCAGCGCCGAGCCGATCGGCTCCCGGTGCTCCGGCGGACCCGCCGGGCCGTCGCCCGGGCTCTCGACATGACTGGGGTCCGCGGGCGCGTTCCAGCTCAGCGCCTCGTCGTCTGGATCTGCATCCATGGTGCCACCCTACCCACCCGGCAGGGCGCACGCGCCTCAGCGGGTGGCGGGGCGGGCTCCCGGCAGCACAGCCGACGGGGCCTTGCTCCCGTGCGCCCCGCGCAGCAGCCGCACGCCCAGCGGCACGAGCGCCACCCCGGTCAGCACGAACACCGCCGCGGAGATCGCCAGATAGCCCGAGATGAAGCCGACCGGGATGAGGCAGGTGGCGCCGAGGGCGATCGCTCGCGTCCGGCCCAGCACGCCGGCCTTCGCGGCCGCCACCGCCAGCAGCACGAAGCCGACGACCAGCGCGGGACCGGAGACGTTCATCACCGTGCTCGGGATGATCTGGGAGGTGTCGATCATGAGGGCGGCCGCTCCCCGGTGCGCCTCGGTGTCGGTGAGATGCGAGGCGGCCCAATAGGTGCTCTCGAAGGACACCGGGCCGCAGAGCCCGATGAGGCTGAGCAGCGCGCCGGTCCGGCCCAGTCGAGGGCGTGCAGGGGCCACCAGCTGGGCGAGGCCGATGACGGCCACCATCAGCACGATCACCCCTGAGAGCGCGAATTGAGCACCGAGGTCGAAGAGCACCGGATGGGCGACCATGCCCTGGACGAACCGCGCCCCTCTCTCGTCATAGCTGCTGATCCCGAGCGTCGAGCCTATGAACGCGAGGGGAGGCGCCGCGACCATCGCGATGCCGGCCAGGGTGCGTCCCGGAAAGCCGTTCTGGAGCGCCTCGGTCGATGCCGCCCCGCCGCTCGGGACGCTGTCTGCCATGCTGGTCATGTCACACCTCATTTCTTTAATGCACTTATAATCAATATAGATTGCATCAGAATCATGGCGGAGTCAAGAGTCTATCGATCCGGGCGTCGGCAGCAGCAGGCGGCCGAGACCCGGCGCGCGATCCTGAGCGCTGCGCGCGAGCTCTTCACGAAGCAGGGCTACGCCGCGACGGCGCTGACCGACATCGCGGCAGCGGCCGAGGTCTCCGTTCCCACGCTGTATGCCAGCATCGGTCCGAAGGCCCAGATCGCGCGAGCACTCGTGGAGTTCACCAACGATCAGGGCAGGGTCGCCGAGAACGACCGGCTCCAGCAGCAGGCCGAGAGCGCCGAGGAGCTGATCCGCCTCAATGTGCATCTCGTGCGCGAACTCTACGAGCGCGCCGGCGATGTGATCCGTGCCCTGAAGTCCGCCGCGGAGCCCGAGCTCGCCGATGTCGTGAAGGCGGGCGAGGCCTACCACCGGGAGGGCGAGACGGCCATCGCCCTCCGCCTCGGCGAGCTGGGCGCCCTGCGGGACGGGGTCGCCGTGGAGGAAGCGGCCGCGGTCCTGATCACCCTGAACTCCCCCGAGGTGTTCGACCGGTTCGCCGGGGAGGGCTGGTCCTTCGACCGCATCGAGGCCTGGCTGGCCGGCACCCTCATAGAGCTCCTGCTCTGATCCTGCGACGGCCCTCCTCCCTGCGAGCCGGCAGCAGGCCCCACCCGCAGGGCGCGGCGGCGCTGGCTAGCGAGCGACGCTGCCCTCGACGTAGTCGTCGTCGCGCTTGTTCCAGGCGAAGAGCTTGCGCAGCTCGCGCCCGGTCTCCTCGATCGGGTGCTGCTCGCCCTTCTTGCGCAGCGCCAGGAACTCCGGAGCCCCGGCATCCTGGTCGGCGATGAAGCGCTTGGCGAAGGTGCCGTCCTGGATGTCCTTCAGCACGGCCTGCATGTTCTGCTTCACCGAGGGGTCGATCACCCGCGGGCCGGAGACGTAGTCGCCGTACTCGGCCGTGTCGGAGACGCTCCAGCGCTGCTTGGCGATCCCGCCCTCGTTGATCAGGTCGACGATGAGCTTGAGCTCGTGCAGCACCTCGAAGTAGGCGATCTGCGGCTGGTAGCCGGCCTCGGTCAGCGTCTCGAAGCCGTACTGGATCAGCTGCGAGACCCCGCCGCAGAGCACGGCCTGCTCGCCGAAGAGGTCGGTCTCGGTCTCCTCGGTGAAAGTGGTCTTGATGCCGCCGGCACGAAGCCCGCCGATGCCCTTGGCGTACGACCAGGCGAGCGGCCAGGCCTGCCCGGTGGCGTCCTCCTCGACGGCGACGATCACCGGAACCCCGCGGCCGGCCTCGAACTCGCGGCGCACCGTGTGACCCGGGCCCTTCGGGGCGACCATGATCACGTCGACGCCCTCCGGCGCCGTGATGTAGCCGAAGCGGATGTTGAAGCCGTGGCCGAACAGGATCGCGTTCCCCTCCGAGAGGTTCGGTGCGATGTCGTCGGCGTAGAGGTGGCGCTGGTGCTGGTCGGGGGCGAGGATCACGATCACATCCGCCCACTTCGCCGCCTCGGCGCTCGGCAGCACGGTGAAGCCGGCCTCCTCGGCCTTCGCCTTCGACTTCGAGTCGGGCTTGAGGCCGATGACCACCTCGACGCCGGAGTCGCGCAGGTTCAGCGCGTGGGCGTGGCCCTGCGAGCCGTAGCCGATCACGGCCACCTTCTTGCCCTGGATGAGCGACAGGTCGGCGTCCTGGTCGTAGAAAATCTCGGTCACGGTGGGGTCTCTCCTTGTTTGTGCGGACTCGGTTGGGTCTGCGCGGGCTGGCCCGCTGCGCGACCCGCTTCAGTTCTTGTAGATGCGTTCGGTGATGCTCTTGCTGCCGCGCCCGATCGCGATCAGGCCCGATTGGGTGAGCTCCTTGATGCCGTAGGGCTCGAGCACCCGCAGCAGCGCGGAGACCTTGGCGGAGTCCCCGGTGACCTCGATCACCAGGGCGTCCGTGGTCACATCCACCACGCGGGCCCGGAAGAGCGTCGCCGCCTCCAGGATCTGACTCCGGGTGGTGTTGTCCACCCGCACCTTGATCAGCATATGCTCCCGGAGCACGGCCTGCTCGGGGTCCAGCTCGACGACCTTGATCACGTTGACCAGCTTGTTCAGCTGCTTGGTGACCTGCTCGAGCGGCCCCTCCTCCACATCCACCACCACGGTGATGCGGGAGAGCCCCTCGATCTCGCTATGGCCGACGGCCAGGCTCTCGATGTTGAAGCCGCGTCGGGCGAAGAGGCCGGCGACCCGGGTGAGCAGGCCGGGCTTGTCCTCGACGAGCAGGGAGAGCACGTGGGGCATGGTCACTCCTCCTCCCACTCGGGCGCGCGCTCTCGAGCGTATTGCACCGAGGAGTTGCCGACGCCCTGCGGCACCATCGGCCACACCATGGCGTCCCGGCTCACGATGAAGTCGATCACCACCGGCCGGTCGTTCGTCTCGTTGGCCAGCGTGATCGCCGCATCCACCTCCTCCTTCTTGGTGACCCGGATGCCCAGCGCGCCGTACGCCTCCGCCAGCTTGACGAAGTCGGGCACCATCACGGTGTCCTGCCCGGTGTTCAGGTCGGTGAAAGAGTGACGGCCCTCGTAGAAGAGCGTCTGCCACTGCCGCACCATGCCCAGCGAGGAGTTGTTGATGACGGCCACCTTGATGGGGATGTCGTTGATGGTGCAGGTGGCCAGCTCCTGGTTGGTCATCTGGAAGCAGCCGTCGCCGTCGATCGCCCAGACGGTGCGATCCGGGTTGGCGACCTTCGCGCCCATCGCAGCGGGCACGCCGTAGCCCATGGTTCCGGCGCCGCCCGAGTTCAGCCAGGCGTTCGGCCGCTCGTACCGGATGAACTGCGCCGCCCACATCTGGTGCTGGCCGACGCCCGCGGCATAGATGCCCTCGGGCCCGGTGAGTGCCCCGATGCGCTCGATCACGTACTGCGGCGAGAGCAGGCCGTCGTCGGGATCGTCGTACCCCAGCGGGAACTGCTCGCGCAGGGCGTCGAGCCGGGCCCACCACTCCTCGATGTCCGGCTGGTGCTGCTTGATCGCATCCGCATAGGCGGAGGTCAAGTCGGCGATGACATCTTTGGCATCGCCAACAATCGGGACGTCGGCGACGCGGATCTTCGAGATCTCCGCGGGATCGATGTCGACGTGAACGACTTGGGCATGCGGCGCGAACTCGCTGGCCTTGCCGGTGACCCGGTCGTCGAAGCGGGCGCCGAGGGAGACCAGCAGATCCGCCTCCTGCAGCCCCAGCACCGCCGGGACCGAGCCGTGCATCCCGGGCATGCCCAGATGCTGCTTGTGCGAGTCGGGGAAGGCGCCGCGCGCCATGAGCGTCGTCACCACGGGGGCGCCGGTCTTCTCGGCCAGGGCCAGCAGCTCGGCGGATGCTCCGGCGCGCACCACGCCGCCGCCCACGTAGAGCACCGGGCGCTTCGCCTCGGCCAGCAGCTGGGCGGCGGCGTGGATCTGCTTGCCGTGCGCCTTGGTGACCGGCCGGTATCCGGGCAGCTCGACCTTCGGCGGCCAGATGAAGGGCGCGCTGTTCTGCTGCGCATCCTTCGTCACATCCACCAGCACCGGCCCCGGCCTGCCCGTCGTGGCGATCAGATAGGCGGCGGCCAGGGTGGCCGGCACGTCCTCGGGGCGGGTGACGAGGAAGGAGTGCTTGGTGATCGGCATGGTGATGCCGACGATGTCGACCTCCTGGAACGCATCCGTGCCCATGGAGGTGGAGAAGACCTGTCCGGTGATGGCCAGGAGCGGCACCGAGTCCATGTGCGCGTCGGCGATCGCCGTGACCAGGTTGGTCGCTCCCGGCCCGGAGGTGGCGATGACGACGCCGGGCTTGCCGCTGGAGACCGCGTAGCCCTCGGCCGCGTGGCCGCCGCCCTGCTCGTGCCGGACCAGGATGTGCCGGATCGAGGTGGACGACATCAGCTCGTCGTAGAAGGGCATGATCGCCCCGCCCGGCAGGCCGAAGACGGTCTTGACGCCGAGCTTCTCGAGCGATCGGAGGATGGCGCCGGAGCCCGTGAGGAGCTCCGGCTTGGCGGCCTGCGGAGGCTTCGCCGTGGCCGGTGGTGCGGGAATCGAGTCCGGGGACATCAGTTGAGGATCCTTTTGATGGGAACGCGGGATGATGGGACGCGAGGGCCTCAGCCGGTGACGGCGCCTTCGGCAGCCGAATGCACCAGCTTCGAGTACTTCGCGAGAACGCCACGGGTATAGCGCGGAGGTAGCGGCGCCCAGCCTTCTCGGCGGGCTGCGAGCTCTGCCGGCTCGACAAGTAGGTCGAGGGAGCGAGCTGCGATATCGACCCGTATCAGATCACCATCGCGCACGAAGGCGATAGGACCTGCGTCCACCGCTTCGGGTGCTATGTGGCCGATGCACAGGCCGGTTGTGCCGCCTGAGAATCGTCCGTCCGTCAAGAGTAATACATCCTTGCCGAGCCCCGCACCTTTGATGGCCGCCGTGATGGCGAGCATCTCGCGCATGCCGGGGCCGCCCTTCGGGCCCTCGTAGCGGATGACGACGACATCGCCCTTCTCGATGGTCCCGGCGGTGAGGGCGTCCATGGCGGCGCGTTCCCGCTCGAAGACGCGCGCCGGGCCCTCGAAGGAGGCCAGGTCGAAGCCGGCCGTCTTCACGACGGCGCCCTCGGGTGCGAGGCTGCCGTGCAGGATGTTCAGGCCGCCGGTGGCGTGGATGGGGTCGTCCAGGGCGCGCACCACCTCGCCGTCCGGCGCGGGCGGGTCGATCTCGGCCAGGTTCTCGGCCATGGTCTTGCCGGTCACGGTCATCACCTCGCCGTGCAGCAGTCCGGCGTCGAGCAGGGCCTTCATCACCACGGGGACCCCGCCGAAGCGATCGACGTCGTTCATCACGTACTTGCCGAAGGGCTTGAGGTCGCCCAGATGCGGCACCCGGTCGGCGATGCGGTTGAAGTCCGCCAGGGCGAGGTCGACATCCGCCTCCCGGGCGATGGCCAGCAGGTGCAGCACCGCGTTGGTGGAGCCGCCGTAGGCCATCACGACGGAGATGGCGTTCTCGAAGGCCTCCTTGGTCATGATGTCGCGGGCGGTGATCCCCTGGCGGATGAGGTTCACCACGGCCTCGCCGGAGCGGTGCGCATAGTAGTCGCGCCGGCGGTCGGCGGCCGGGGGCGCCGCGGAGCCGGGCAGGCTCATCCCGAGCGCCTCGGCGACGCTGGCCATGGTGTTGGCGGTGTACATGCCGCCGCAGGCCCCCTCGCCCGGGGCGATGGCGCGCTCGATGCAGTCGAGGTCGTCGAGGGACATGGTGCCCGCCTTGCAGGCGCCGACCGCCTCGTAGGCGTCGATGATGGTGACGTTCTTCTCGGTGCCGTCGCTGAGCCGCACCCAGCCCGGCATGATCGAGCCGGCGTAGAGGAAGACGGATGCCAGATCGAGCCGCGCCGCGGCCATCAGCATGCCGGGCAGCGACTTGTCGCAGCCGGCGAGCAGCACCGAGCCGTCGAGCCGCTCGGCCTGCATGACCACCTCGACCGAGTCGGCGATCACCTCGCGCGAGACGAGCGAGAAGTGCATGCCCTCGTGCCCCATGGAGATGCCGTCGGAGACCGAGACCGTGCCGAACTGCAGCGGGTAGCCGCCGCCGCCGTGCACCCCCTCCTTCGCCGCCTGGGCGAGCCGGTCGAGCGAGAGGTTGCAGGGCGTGATCTCGTTCCAGGAGCTGGCGATGCCGATCTGCGGCTTGTCCCAATCCGCGTCGCCCATGCCCACGGCGCGCAGCATCCCCCGCGACGCCGCCTTCTCGATCCCGTCGGTCACATCGCGGGAGCGCGGTTTCATATCCGATTCTGGCATATACCGAGTTTAGGGCGTTCCGCACATCCTCATTCGCCTGCTGCCCACGCGCCCGCCCTGCGGGAAGCTGCGGCCGCGCGGCCAGCCAGAGCGTAGGAGGCAGGAACCCGCCGCTGAGCCGGGATCTTCCGCAGGGGCGAACGGGGGAAGGAGGTCATCCGGGGGGAGCCGCACCGGGGTCTTCGACCGCTGTCGCCTCGAACTCCTCGACATGCTCGCGCTGGGCGCGCTCGACGGCCTGCTCCAGCTCGTCGACGAGGATGCGGTCGCGGCGCAGCACGCCGGTGCGGTAGCCGGCCCGTCCGACCATATGCGCCGAGATCGGCGCGGTCAGCATCTGGAAGACCAGCACGGGCAGCACCGTGAGCACCGTCGCCCAGCTGCGCGACTGCAGCGCGATGGCGGCGAGGATGAGCGCCAGGCCGAAGATCTGCGGCTTGGTCGTGGCGTGCATCCTGGCGATCGCGTCGGGGAAGCGCAGCAGGCCGACGCCGGCGGCCAGCGAGAGGAGGGCGCCGACCAGCAGGAAGAGCAGGGCGATGCCGTCGAGCACGTCGTCGGCCGTCATGAGGCATCACCCCGCCTCGTGACATAGCGGGCGACCACCACCGAGACGAGGATCGCCACGGCGGCCAGCACCAGCATCACCGGCAGATTCCTGGTGTGGTGGTGGTACACCATCTCGGCGCCGAGGGCGCACATGATGGTGGTGAGCAGCATGTCGGAGGCGATCATCCGGTCCAGGATCGAGGGGCCCCGGATGATGCGGTACAGCGCCATGGCCGCCGCCGCGATGAGCGCGCAGCCCACGAGGGCGAAGACGACGATCACGACGGCCCCCCTCCCCGCGGCGGACGACCGCTGCCCATGCGCTCCTCGTAGGCGCGCTGCCGCTTCGAGCGGACGATCGGCTCCCTGCCGTGTCCGATGCGCTCCCGGTTGATCCGTCGCACGTCCTCGGCCGAGCCGATCGCCCTGACGATGCGCTCCTCCACGACGAGGACCTTCCGTCTCATCGCCTCGACATCCGCCTGGGTCTCGGTGGCGAAGGTGTGCAGGTAGAGGATCGACCGCTCGCGATCGGCCTCGACGATGAGCGAGCCCGGCACGAGCGTCATGGCGATCGCGTCGAGGGTCATGATCAGGTCGGAGCGGGTGTGCAGCTGCACCCCGATGACGGATGAACGGGGCACCGGCCGCGGGCGCAGCGCCTGATACGCGACCTGGAACGAGGCGACCACGACATCGGCGAAGAAGTGGCCGAGGAAGACCAGCGTCCACCACGGATTGAAGCGGCCGGACAGCTCCACGGGGGGCAGGTAGAAGAACCGGGTGATCACGAGGGCCAGCACGGCGCCCGCGATCAGGTTCAGCGGATCGAACGACCCCCACAGCATGGCCCAGAGCACCACGAGTCCGACCAGCAGCGGCATCTGCTGCAGCAGCCGGCCCCGGAGCTCCCGGCGGGTGACCTCCTCCTCGGGCCGCTCCGCCCCCGCCTCCGGCCGCATGCCGGACCGCGCGGTTCCGTCACTCATGGCCGCCTCCCTGCAGCGTGTCCCCGAATACCGTCGAGATGTAGTAGTCGGGACCGGTGATGTTGTCGCCCGCGCGAGAGCTGACGGCGTAGAGCGGACCCGCGAAGACGGTCAGGGCGACGCTCAGCGCCACCATCGCGCCGGTGGCCCCCAGCATGATGCGCGGAGCGGTGCGGGCCTCCTGCACCGGCAGCACCTCCTCGCCCGGGGGATGCGCCAGGGCCGGCCCCTCCTCGAGCTCGCTCTCCGGTCGCCAGAACACCATGTTCCAGGCCCGGGAGAGGGCGTAGAGGGTGAGCAGCGACACCAGCGCCCCGGCGCCGATCAGCACATAGGCGAGCCAGCTGCCGTCCTTCGCGCTCGCATCGAAGAGGGCGAGCTTGCCGATGAAGCCGGAGAACGGCGGGATGCCGCCGAGGCTGAGCATGGGGATGAAGAAGAGCACGCCGATCACCGGGGACGCCTTGAGCAGCCCGCCGAGCCGGTTGATGGAGGTGGTGCCGCCCTGCCGCTCCACCAGCCCCGCCGCCAGGAACAGCGTCGTCTGGACGGTGATGTGATGCACCACGTAGTAGATCGCCGCGGACAGCCCCGCCGCAGTGCCCAGGCCGATGCCGAGCAGCATGTAGCCGATGTGGCTCACCAGCGTGAAGGAGAGCAGCCGTTTGATGTCGGCCTGGGCGACAGCGCCCAGGATGCCCACCACCATGGTGAGCAGGGCGGCGATCATCAGGGGCGTGTTGAGCTCGTCGCCGGGGAAGATGATCATCTCGGTGCGCATGATCGCGTAGACGCCGACTTTGGTGAGCAGTCCGGCGAAGACCGCCGTGACCGGCGCCGGGGCGGTCGGATAGGAGTCGGGCAGCCAGAACGAGAGCGGGAAGACCGCGGCCTTGATGCCGAAGGCGACGATCAGCATGACATGCAGGATGAGCTGGATGTCCTCCGGCAGCTGGCCGAGGCGCACCGAGAGCTGCGCGATGTTCACGGTGCCTGTCGCCCCGTAGATCATGGCGATCGCCGCGAGGAAGATCACGGAGGAGACCAGGCTGACCACGATGTAGGTGGTGCCCGCCCGGATGCGCTGCGGGGTGCCGCCGAGCGTGATCAGCACATAGCTCGCCGCGAGCAGGATCTCGAAGCTCACATAGAGGTTGAAGAGGTCGCCGGCGATGAAGGCGTTGAACACCCCGGCGGCCAGGATGAGGTAGGTCGGGTTGTAGATGGAGACCGGCGTCTCGCGGTCCCCGTCGGCCAGGCCCTGACCGACCGAGAAGACGAGCACGGAGAGCAGCACCGCGGCCGACACCGTGACCAGCAGCGCCGAGAGCCGGTCGACGACGAGCACGATCCCGAAGGGGGCGGGCCATCCGCCGATCTCGACCGAGTAGGCGCCGTTCGCGTCGACGGTGAAGAGCAGGACGCCGCCGATCGCCAGCACGGCGCTGAGGACCGCGACGGTGACGCCCGTCTGCAGCCTCGGCCGGCGGCCCGCGATGAGCGCGAAGGCCGCGCCGAGCAGCGGCAGGAGCACGACGAGGGGGATCAGGGCTCTCATCCGCCGTCCTCCCGCTCCGCCTCGGCGTCGAGGTCCAGCGAGCCGAGGACCGCCGCCTCCGCCCGCGTGCTGCCGAACTCGGTGTCCTCTTGGACCTCCTGCACCTCCTGGATGTCGTCGACGTCGGCATGGGCCTTGCGGGCCGCGATGGCGAGGTCCTCGACGTCGTCCTGCACCAGGTCGGCCTGGGCGAGACGCCACGAGCGGTAGATCAGGGCGAGCAGGAAGGCCGAGACCCCGAAGGTGATCACGATGGAGGTGAGGATGAACGCCTGCGGGAGCGGGTCGGAGAGCTGCTCCGGCGAGACGCCCTCGACCGCGAAGGGAGCCAGGCCGACCGGCCCGCCCATGATCAGGATGAGCAGGTTGACGCCGTTGCCCACCAGCAGGAAGCCGATGAGCACGCGGGTCATGCTGCGCTCCAGCATGAGGTAGATGCCGCAGGCGACCAGCACCGCCATGGTGATCAGCAGCACGAGGGAGACGCTCATACCGTGCTCCCCTCCTCGAGCTCGTCCGATGCCTCCTCCTGCTGCCGGTCGACCTCGGCTCCGAGGCTGCGCAGCACGTCGAGCACCAGGCCGAGCACGATCAGGTAGACCCCGATGTCGAACACCGTCGAGGTCACGAACTGCAGCTTGCCCAGCACGGGGATGCTCCATTCGAACCAGGTCGAGGTCAGCGCATCCACCCCGAAGACCAGGGGAATGGTCGCCGTGCCCGCGGCGAGCACGAGTCCGCTGCCCAGCAGCGCCCCGGCCCCGATGGGGGCCGCCGCGCCCAGTTCGTAGCGGCCGCCCGCCAGATACCGGGCGACCAGGGCGAGGCCGGCCACCAGCCCCCCGGCGAAGCCGCCGCCGACCGCATTGTGCCCGACCAGCAGGATGTAGATCGACAGCAGCATGATCGAGTGGAACAGCAGCCGCACCATGACCTCGAGCAGGATGGAGCGGTTCTCGGGGGCGAGCCGCCGCCCCGCCAGCAGCCAGGAGCGCCGGGTGGACGGCGAGTCGACGGGCTGGACGACGGGTGCGACGACCTCGACCACCGGCCGCAACAGCTCCCGGAGCCCCCGGCGCGACGTGGACGACCGCGGCAGCGTGTCGGTGCGGGTCTTCAGGAAGATCAGGCTGGCGACGCCGGTCGCTGCGACGATGATCACCGAGAGCTCGCCGAGCGTGTCCCATCCCCGGATGTCGACCAGCAGCACGTTCACGACATTGGTCCCGTGCCCGCCGTCGACCGCCAGCCGCGGGAGCTCCAGGGAGATCGGCAGCTGGGTCCTGGCCCCCAGCGCCACCAGGGCCCCGACGGCGAAGGTCGCCCCGACGCCGATGCCGATGGCCGCCCGCAGCCCGCGGTGCACGGTGCCGTGGGCCTGCCCGAGCCGGGCCGGGAGCAGCCGCAGCACCAGCACGAAGGCGATGACCATCACGGTGTCCACGAGCACCTGGGTGAGGGCGAGGTCCGGTGCGCCGCTGAAGGCGAAGATCGCCGCCAGCCCGTAGCCGGTGGCGCCGACCAGCAGCACGGCCGCGAAGCGCTTGCCCGCGGTGGCCGCCGCGAGCGCTGCGGCGCTCATCATGGCCGCGAGCGCCAGCTGCAGCGGGCTGTCCCAGATGCGCAGCTCGGAGGGCCAGCTCCGGTTCAGCAGCAGGGTCGCGGCGACCGAGCCCACCATGACGATGAGGATGACGCCGAGATAGAACGGGAGCGATCCGCGCTGGGTGGCCCCCGTCGTCGCCGCGGCGACCCGGTCGAGGAGGCGGAGGTTCTTCGCGTAGAGCTCCGTCGAGTTGACGACGGGCGGCAGAGCCGTCTGCACGGCATGCACCCGGTCGCGGATGAGGAACAGTCCCAGGCCGACCGCGATGGTGGCGGCGGAGACGCCCAGGGCGGGCTCGAGGCCGTGCCACAGGGCGAGCTCGGCATGGGCGCCGGGCAGCGTCGTCGCATAGCCGCCGATCAGCTCGCCGATGCCGCCGGCGGCGAAGGCGGCGACGAGGCCGAGCACCGCGAGCAGCCCCGGCGCGGCCAGGAACCCGGCGTGCTCGTGCACGGGGCGCACCCGGTCGACCCCCGCCTTGCGGGCGAAGGCGCCCCAGAGGAACCGCGCACCGTAGGCCACGGTGAGCACCGAGCCGGCCGCCACGCCGACCAGGGCGATCCAGCCGAGGGGCGAGCCGGTGCCGGCCTCCGCCAGCAGCGAGCCGAGGGCGCCCTCCTTGGCGACGAAGCCGAGGGTGAACGGCAGGCCCGCCATGGAGGCGACCGCGAGCACGGCGACCGCCGTGAGCACGGGCGCCTCGCGGCCCAGCCCGCTGAGCTTGCGCAGGTCCCGCGTGCCGGCCCGGTGGTCGATGATGCCGACGACGAGGAAGAGCGCGGCCTTGTAGAGCGCGTGAGCCAGCAGCAGGGCCACGGCGCCCGCCGCCGCCGCCGCGGTGCCGAAGCCGGCCATGGCGACGAGGAAGCCCAGCTGGCTCACGGTGCCGTGCGCGAGCAGGAGCTTGAGGTCGTGCTGCACCAGCGCCCGCCAGCCGCCGAGCAGCATGGTCGCCACGCCCAGGCAGACCAGGATCCATCTCCAGCCGGGGACGCCGGCGAAGCCGGGCGCGAGACGCGCCACGAGATAGACGCCCGCCTGCACCATGGCCGCCGCGTGCAGATAGGCGCTGACCGGGGTGGGGGCGGCCATGGCCGGCGGCAGCCAGAAGTGGAACGGCAGGATGGCGGACTTGCTGAGGGCTCCGACGAGCACGAGGACGATCGCCACGGTCGTCAGCGTGCCCGGGGAGGCCGACTGGATGATCGCCGTCAGGCTCGCGGTGCCGGATTGGACGGCGAGGAGCACCAGGCCGACCAGCATGGCGAGGCCGCCGGCCGTGGTGACGATGAGCGCCTGCAGGGCGGCCCACCGGCTGGTCCGGCGGCCCGTGTAGTGCCCGATCAGCAGGTAGGAGAGCACGCTCGTCGCCTCCCAGAAGACGTAGAGCAGGAAGACGTCGTCGGCCAGCACGATGCCGAGCATCGCCGCGGTGAAGCCGAGCAGGCTGGCGGCGAAGCGGCCGAGGCCCTCCTCCGCGTCGGTGAAGTAGTAGCGGCAGTAGTAGATGACCAGCGCCCCGACGCCGAGCACGACGAGGCTGAGCACCCACGACAGGGCGTCGAGGCGCACGCCGAGGCGCATGCCCAGCTGCGGGATCCAGGTGACGGACTCCTCCACCCCTGTGCTGAGCGCCTGCGGCGCCAGGGCGACGAGGTAGACGAGGACCGCCGCGGGGAGGGCGGCCAGGAGCGGGAAGACGCGGACGCCCAGCCACCGTGTCGCGCTCGGGACGATGAGTGGAACAGAGCCCAACACGATGAGGGCGATCAGCATGTGACCTCCCGGCACGTCAGAGCTCCTGGCGTCCGACGAGCGGGGCCCCTCGCCGGTGATGCGTGTTGTTGCGCTCTCCAATTCTACGCGGAAGAACGGATGCGTCCGCGTGCCGGCGACCGACGGGGAGCGGGCGAGACCGGCGGGGCCGGCTCAGGCCAGCGCGGCGAGATCGTCGTCGGCAGCCTCCGCGGATGCCGTGGCGGCACCCCGATCCGTCGCCGGCTCGGTCGCCTGTCGCCGACGCGACCACTCCCCCAGCAGCCGCTCCACGGCATCCTGGAACCGGGAGGTCGCGGCACCGGGCGCGGTGTCGCCGAAGTAGTGCTCCGACCACCGCGCCAGCCGGGCCGCGGCGGCCTCGTCGGCCGCCATCCGCGGGATGAGCTCGGCCACGCCGGCGGCATCGGCGGCATCCAGCCACTCGCACTCCGCGAGGTAGCCGCGCCGGTCGATCTCGGCTCGGGCATCGACCGGCCGTGTCACCAGGAGCGGACCGCCGAAGGCCAGCCGGTCGTAGACCATGGCGGAGACGTCGAGGATCGCCACATCGGCGTGCGCGAGCTGCCAGCCCACCTCGGGGCCGTCGTCGTGGACGTGCTGCGCGGCGGGGTCCGCGGCGTTGGCGGCGGCGATCGCCGCCACGATCCGGGCGTGGGCGGCACGGTATCCGGGGTCCACCGTGCCGGTGCGGGGGTGCGCACGGTAGATCAGCCGGAACCTCGGATCGCCGAGGAGGGCGGAGACCAGCGCCTCGCCGTGGCTCGCGACCGAGCCGTACCGCATCGAGGGCCGATCGCCTTCACAGGTCGGCGCGTACAGCACGGCGATGCGACCGTCGGAGGGCAGCGGCGACGCGGCCGCGCGGCTGTGGTCGATCTGGGGGCGGCCGATCGGGATCGCGCGGGCGGCCACATCGTAGTTCCACAGCGTCGCGTCGAGCCGGTCGAGCGCGGCCTGCCCTCCGACGAGGGCGTAGTCGTAGGCCCCGATCTGCCCGCTGCTCATATAGGACTTGTCGCTCTCGCCATGGCTGACGAAGACGTGCAGGAGCCGACCGAACCAGAGCATCTGGAAGTTGCGGATGTTCTGGTTCACGTAGAAGACGAGCCTGAGCCGCTGCCGGGCGACGAACGTCTCGAGGTCCTCGGCGGTCTGCAGGAACTGCACCGGCAGGGGGCACTCCTCCGCCAGCGCGACCGCACCGTCCGGGGAGCGGGCGATCACCACCACGGGGTGCCGCTGCGCCAGGGCGGCGAGCGGGGCGTACCACTGCCGGATCTGATAGAGGTTGACCCGATTGTCTGCGAAGTAGACCGCGATCTCGTAGAGATCGTCAGGCAGGGCGCCGCGGCGCTGCATCAGGCGGATCGCCTTGCCCAGCTGGCGTCGGCTCTCGACCATCCGCAGGAGGGCGGTCACCGCTTTGCGGGCATCCTCGACCACCATGCCCGTCATCATAGGGAGAAGATGACGATTTATGGTGATCTAAATTCACATATAAGTCGATCCTGCTCCGAAAGCCGCCTCTGACCAGGGATTTAAATTTTCAGATCTTTCCCAGCGAAGTAGGGGTATAAGTACGGTCACCCTGTGCTCAGCTGGGCGGCGCGCGCATCGGCCAGCGCGTGCAGCACCCCGGCGACCTGTGCGGGGCCGGCGACCCGGAAGCGGGCCGCCGTCTCGCCGGCACCGCTCTTCAGGCCCAGATCCTGCGGCGCGAGCGAGCGCAGGGCGTCCTCATCCGTCACATCGTCCCCGGCGAAGAACACCGCGGTCGCGCCGGTGTGCCGGCGCAGGCGGGCGATCGCATCGGCCTTCGTGGCCGAGCGCACCGAGAACTCGAGCACGTTCTTCCCCGGGCGCACGGTGATCCCCGGTGCCGTGGCCTCGGCGAGCGCCCTCCCCTGGGCCCCCCTGGCGGCATCCGGCTCGGCCGTGCGGGTGTGCAGCGCGAACCCGGCCGGCTTCGCGTCGAGCCACACCCCCTCGAACTCGGCCGCGATGCCGCCGAGCACCCGTGCGAGCCGGTCATGCGATCGCTGCTCCGCCTCCGACAGCTCGACCGGGGGCGGATCGCCGCCGAGACGCTCCTCCGCCCCGTGGGAGCCGATCAACAGGACGCCCTCGGGCAGCCCGGCCACCTGGACGAGGCTGGCCACGGCCCGCCCCGAGACCAGGGCGAGCGGCGTCTGCGGCAGATCGAGCAGCCGCAGGATGGCGGTGCGGGCCTCCGGCACGGCACGGGCCAGGGCCGGATCGTCCACCTCCGGGGCGAGGGTGCCGTCGAAGTCGAGGGCGACCAGCAGGGTCGGCGTCGCGGCCACCGCGGTCAGGGCGTCCCCGAGACCCGGCGGCAGGGCGGCATCCGTCACGAAGCGGCCCTCTTGACCGCGCTCAGCTCGGCGAGGAAGGCCGCGGACCACTTGGCGACATCCTGCTCGAGCACCTTCTTGCGCAGGGCGCGCATACGGGCCGCCTTCTCCTGCTTCGGCATGTCGATCGCCCGCAGGATGGCGGCTTTCAGTCCGTCGATGTCGTGCGGGTTCACTTTGAGCGCCCGCGTCAGCTCGTCGGAGGCGCCGGCGAACTCGCTCAGCACCAGCACGCCGTCGTTGTCGAAGCGGGAGGCCACGTACTCCTTGGCCACCAGGTTCATGCCGTCGCGCAGGGCGGTGACGAGCATGACGTCGGCGGCGAGATAGAGCGCCACCATCTCCTCCCGCGGATAGCTGTGGTGGTGGTAGCTCACGGCGGTGTGGCTGATGGTGGCGAAGTCGCCGTTGATCCGCCCCACCGTCAGCTCGATCTCGTCGCGCAGCTGCCGATACGTCTCGACGCGCTCCCGGCTCGGGCTGGCCACCTGGACCATGGTCACATCCTGAACATCGACCCTGCCCTCGGCCAGCAGTTCTCCGAGCGCCTGCAGTCGGTGGCCGATGCCCTTGGTGTAGTCGAGCCGGTCGACGCCCAGCATGATCGTCTGCGGGCTGCCGAGATCCGCACGGATCTGCGCCGCGCGCTGCTGGATCTCGGGCCGCCGCGCGAGCTCCTCGTAGCTGCGGGAGTCGATCGAGATCGGGAAGGCCTTGGCGACGACGACCCGCGTCGGCACGTCGCGACGGACCGGCTTGCTGGCGCGCACCCCCGGGGACTCGTCGACGAGCGGCACGTCGATCACCGGGTTGTGGGTGTTGTACCCCTTGAGCCGCCGGACCGCGGTGGAGAAGTTGCTGGCGTCGGCACTGCGCTGGAAGCCGATGACATCCGCCCCCAGCAGGCCCTCGACGATCTGGGTGCGCCACGGCAGCTGGGAGAAGATGCCATATGCCGGAAAAGGAATGTGGTCGAAGAAGCCGATCGTCAGATCGGGGCGGGCGGCCCGCAGCATCTTGGGCACCAGCTGCAATTGGTAGTCGTGCACCCACACGACCGCGCCCTCCGCGCTCACCTCGATGGCGGCATCCGCGAAGCGCTGGTTGACCTCGACATAGCTGTCCCACCACTCGCGCAGGTAGCGCGGTGGGGCGATGACGTCGTGGTAGAGCGGCCAGAGCGTGCCGTTCGAGAAGCCCTCGTAGTAGTTCTCGATATCGGCCGAGCTCAGCCGCACCGGGACCACCCGGATGCCGTCGGACTCGAAGGGGTCGAACTCCGCGTCGGCCTGTCCCGCCCAGCCCACCCAGGCTCCGGAGCTGCGCAGCATGACCGGCTCCAGGGCGGTGACCAGCCCGCCGGGAGAGTGCTGCCACTTCGCATTGCCCTCGGCGTCGACGACGCGATCGGTGGGCAGCCGGTTCGACACGATGACGAAGTCGTACTCCGTCCGCCGCCCCGCCCGCCGGCCGGTCGTCCGTCCGACTGTCCGATCAGCCATCGCCCTCGCTTGCCCTCCCCGCCGCACGATCCGCGCGCTCGCCCGAGCCGCACCCAGGCTATCAGCCGGGACTGGACGGCTCCGGTGCCCCCGACGGGGAAAGAGAACTAGCATTGCCCCATGTCGGCTACCCGGTGCTATTGCGGAGGCGAACTCGTCGGCGAAGGGTTCCCGGTCTCCGAGATCTCCGAGTGGGCCGCGGAGCCGGGCACGACCGTGTGGGCGGACTTTACCTCGCCCACCGCCGAGGACCTCGCCGACATCGAGGCGGAGCTGGGGCTGCACCACCTGGCGGTCGAGGATGCCGTCACGCACTTCGAGCGGGCGAAGATCGACCGCTACGACACCCACCTCTTCCTCGTGGCCTACGACGCCTTCCTCCCGGATCGATCCGCCGAGCTGAGCACGACGGCGGTCAAGGCCTTCATCGCCCCGAACGCCGTAGTGACCGTGCACGGGCCCGAGTTCGACATGGGCCGGGTCGTCCAGCGCTGGGATCACGACCCCGACCTGGCGCGGCACGGGGTCGCCTTCCTGCTCTGGGGGCTGCTCGACGAGATCGTCGACCGGCACTTCGACGCGGTGCAGCAGCTCGACGGGGAGCTGGAGCGGCTCGAGGACGTGCTCTTCGACGAGCGGCCCCGGCCGAGGGAGGTCCAGCGGCGCTCCTTCGAGCTCCGCAAGAGCCTGGTGCTGCTGCGCCGCGTGGTGCTGTCGATGCGCGAGGTCGTCAACACCCTGATGCGCCGGGATCTGGAGGCCTTCGACGAGCAGATGCAGCCGTACTTCGTCGACGTCTACGACCACGTGCTCCGGGCGACGGAGTGGACGGACTCGCTGCGCGATCTGGTGACCACCATCCTGGAGACCAATGTCGGCATCCAGGGCAACCGGATGAACCTGATCATGAAGAAGGTCACCAGCTGGGCCGCCATCATCGCCGTGCCGACCGCCATCACGGGCTTCTACGGGCAGAACCTGCCCTACCCGGGTTCCGGCACCGCGGCCGGCTTCTGGACCTCGACCGCGCTCATCCTGGCGCTCTCCATCGCCCTGTACGTGGGGTTCAAGAAGAAGGACTGGATTTAGTGACCGTTCAGGAGGCGTGCTTAGACTGCGGAGAATGATCCGCATCGGCATGAGCACGTCCTGCGCCTACCCGTTGCCCACCGAGCACTCCTTCCGCCTGGCGCGCCTGGCCGGCTTCGACGGCGTGGAGGTGATGGTCACGGGCGAGGAGGTGACCCAGGACGCCGACTCCCTGAACCGTCTCTCGACACGTCACGGCCTGCCCATCCTGTCGATCCACGCCCCGGTGCTCCTGCTCACCCACTTCGTGTGGGGCCGCGACCCCGCCGTGAAGCTGCGGCGGTCCGCCGAGCTGGCCCGGGGCGTCGGCGCGAACACGGTGGTCGTGCATCCGCCTTTCCGCTGGCAGGCCGGCTACGCGCGGGACTTCCTCGGCATCGTGAGGGAGACGGCCTCGGAGTTCGACGTGGAGATCGCGATCGAGAACATGTTCCCGTGGGGGGCGGCCGGGCGGAGCATGAAGGCCTACGCCCCCGGCTACGACCCGACCCTGATGGACTGCGACGCGATGACCCTGGACTTCTCGCACGCCGCCCTCTCCGGGCGGGACTCCCTGGACCTGGCCAGGACGATGGGCCCGCGGCTGCGCCACGTGCACCTCTGCGACGGCTCCCGAGCCAGCGGCGACGGCGGGATGTTCGACGAGCACCTGCTGCCCGGGCACGGCCAGGAGCCGGTGGCCGAGGTGCTGCGATATCTGGCGGCCGAGCGCTGGGACGGCTCGGTGATCGCCGAGGTCAACACACGCAAGGCGAAGTCGGAGCAGGAGCGTCTGGAGATGCTCATGGAGGCGCTGGACTTCGCGCACGAGAAGCTGGGACACGCCCAGCGCCAGCGACTCGATTGGCACCGTGCCCCGGATGCGCTCGGCCTGATCCGGAGGGCCTCCCGCAAGGCGCTCACCGCCCTGCGCACCCGCTGACCCGGCCCCACTTCGCAAAACTCAGGAAAAGCGGAACCCGGCCCCCGCCATGCCCCGTGAACATGGGCGACCAGCGGATGCCGGAGCCGCTTTTCCTGAGTTTGGTCAAGTGAGGAGGGCGGGGGCGGCTATCGCAGGGCGGGAACCAGCCCCAGGGCATGAGCCCGTCGCCGGCGGCGGAGGGCGAGCAGGGTCGCCAGCGCGCTGCCCGCGCCGAAGGCCAGCAGTACGGCGGCGGCACCGACGGCCGTCCACGGGGAGCCGCCCGCGAGGATCGTCTGCATGCCCGAGACGCCGTAGCTCAGCGGCAGGAACGTGCTCAGCCATGGGAAGGGCTCCGCCAGCAGCTGCAGCGGATAGAGGCCGCCCGCGGCCGTGACCTGCAGCGCGACCAGGAGCAGCGAGACCACCAGCCCCGGCCGACCCAGGCCGATCGCGAGCAGGCCGTGGAACGCCGTGAACGCCAGGGCCATCAGCGCCGAGAAGCCGAGCGTGGCCGGCAGGGCTGTCCAGGGGGCGCCGAGGGCGAGATGGAGCAGGGCGACGAGGAGCACCGCTTGGGCGAGGGCCACGATCCCGGCCCGGGCCAGGGCGAGGCCCACCAGGCGCCCGTTGCGCGCGCTCGACTCCAGCGCGCGACGGCTGAGCGGCCGCAGCACGAGGAAGACGGCGAGCGCCCCGACCCACAGTCCCAGGGGCACGAAGAAGGTCGCCACCAGCTGGCCGACCCCGTTCACCTCGTTGTGCCGCGTCACCGTGAGCTGCACCGGGTCGGCGGCGATGCCCGCCGCCTCGCTCGTCCCGCCGTCAGCAGCCGGCAGCTGCTCCGCCCCGGCCTCCAGCCCCGAGGCCAGCTCGGCGGCCCCGCTGCGCAGAGCTGCTGAACCGGCGGCCAGCTCGGCGGCCCCGGAAGCACTGCGGGAGATCCCGTCCTGCACGCCGGCGAGGGCGGATGCGGTGCTGCTGCCGAGAGCGGAGCCCTGCCCGGCGAGCGCATCGAGCTGGGCCGCGATGGCGGCGAGGGAGGCGAGGGCCTGCGGATTCGTGGGATCCGCTTGCAGGGCGGCGTTCGACTGGCTGAGCGCGGCGCTCAACCGGCTCACGCCATCCGCATAGCCGCTCACGCCCTCGCCGATCCGGCCGAGGCCGGCGGCTCCGCGATCGAGCGCGCTGAGCCCCTCGCTGAGCCGGTCGGCTCCCCGGGTGTACTCGGAGACCCCCTCCGAGAGCCTCGCCGCCCCGTCCGCCGCATCCCCGATCGATCCGCCGAGCTCGCCGAGGCCGCTGTAGAGCCCGGAGATGTACTGGGCCGTGATCGCCTTCCCGAAGGCGTCGGTCATGCTCCTGCCCACGAGCTGCGCCACGGCGCCGCTGAGGTAGTCGTGGGCGTCGTCGGTGGCGATCGCCAGCTGGGCGCGACGCGGCGAGTCGGAGGAGAGCGAGAGGATCGACGCGGAGAAGTCCTCCGGGATCGTCAGCACGGCCGAGAAGGTGCCGTCCTTCAGTCCCGCCCGGGCGTCGGCCGCATTGGTCACGCTCCAGTCGAAGCCGGATGCGCCGGCCGTGAGCTCCGTCACGAGCTGCCGACCGGCGAAGACCGGCGTCTCCGAACCGTCCGCCGCAACGCTGTAGACCATGGCGTCGCCGTTGACGACGGCGGCGGGGATGCGCGCCGTGCCGTCGTCGGCCGAGGACAGGGCGCCGGCGAAGAGCCCGGCGAAGGCCAGCGGCACCAGGGCGACGACGGCCAGGGCGGCCCAGCGCCACCGCGGCTGGTGGAGGCCGGCGGCGCCCCTCGGCTCGCGCTCCTCCCGTCCGGATCGTCTCATCGCGCTGCGCCCTCCCTCTCTGCTCCGCTCGCCCCGCCCGCTCCGCTTGCCCCGTCTTCCCTGGTTGCTCCGTCTTCCCTGGCCGCTCCGCTCGCGATCGCCAGCTCGACGACCTCCCGACCGGCGCGGAGAGCGCCTGCGGCGGTCTCCGCCGGGGACGGGCTGCCGAACACCAGGGTCGTTCCAGCCGGGGCGAGCCGGCACACCGCGGTCGCGAACTCCGTCTCCCAGGGCGGGGGGAGCGCCGGACCGGCGATCACGACCACCGGCGTCCGCTCGGCCAGGGCGGCGGCGGCCGTCACGACCGCGCGTTCCAGCGGCGAGAGCCGGGCCAGGGCGGTCTCCGCGCGGAGATCGCTCCCGAGCACCCCGCCGATCTCGGCGATCCAGCGCCGGCAGCGCCCGCGGACGCCGGGACGGAGCACGGGGCCGGTGAGGCGCAGGCGCTCGGAGAGCAGGATGCCGACGGTCGTCCGTCCGTCGCGATCCGCCGGCTCCCCGGCATCCGCCATCGCGACGAGCCGCAGCACGGCCGCGGCATCGGAGGGGAGCGGATGGCCGGCGACCTGCGCCATCCCGTCGATCGGGCCCAGCCGCCCCGCCACCGTCGCCGCCAGCACGCGGCGGTCCCCCGGATCCCCGCCGGCCACCAGCACCGCCCCCGCGGGGACGCGGAAGCCGAGCGGACCCACCGCCCGCTCCACCGACCCGGCGAGCAGCCCCTCGGCGCTCAGCACGAACCCGTGCTGGCCGGCAGCCCACGCGGCCGCAGCCCGGTGCTCGCGGAGCCCCTCGCCCTCGATGTCGAGGCGCGGCAGCGCGCGGCCAAGCCGCTGCGGAAGCCACCAGGCGGCACGGCCGAGCAGGGCCATCACGGCCGGCACCAGCGTCATCCGCACCAGGAAGGCGTCGAAGGCGATGCCGACCGCCAGACCCAGCGCGATCGGCTTGATGGTGCCGGACCCCTCGGGCACGAAGGCGAAGAAGACGAAGAACATGATGAGCGCCGCGGCCGTGACCACCCGAGCTCCGGCCGCGAAGCCCTTGACGACGGCGCCCCGGGCGTCCCCGCTCCTGACGAACTCCTCGCGCATGCCGGAGACCAGGAACACCTCGTAGTCCATGGCCAGCCCGAAGAGCACGGCCATCAGGATGATCGGCATGAAGCTCAGGATCGGTCCGGGGCTCTCGACCCCGATGACGTCGCCGAGCCAGCCCCATTGGAAGACGGCGACCACCACGCCGAAGGACGCCACCACCGAGAGCAGGAACCCGAGCGCCGCCTTCGCCGGCACCAGCACGGAGCGGAACACCGCCATGAGCAGCACGAACGAGAGACCGACCACGATCAGGCCGAAGGGGATGAGCGCCTGGCTCAGGCGATCGGAGATGTCGATGCCGACGGCGGTGGTCCCGGTCACGGAGATCGCCGTGCCGTAGCGCTGCTCGAGCTCGGGGGCCAGGCCCCGGATCGACTGCACCAGTGCCTTGGTGGCGACGGAGTCGGGGGCGCTGTCGGGGATGACCTGGATGATGGCGGTGTCCAGGCCGGCATCCGGCATCCCCGGGCTGACATAGGCGACGTCGTCGAGACCCCGGAGCGTGTCGCCGATGCCCTCCAGGTCGCGTTGGATCTCGGTGGTCTGGGTGATGTCGACGGCGATGACCAGGGGCCCGTTGTGGCCGGGGCCGAAGCCCTCCGAGATCAGGTCGTAGGCTTGCCGCTGGGTGGAGGCGGCCGGCTCCGACCCGCCGTCGGGCAGGCTCAGCTCGAGGTCGAGCGCCGGAACGGCGAGCGCGCCCAGCACCGCCACCACGGCGAGGGCCGCGACGATAGGAGCCTTCATGATGAGCCTGACCCAGCGCGCCCCCATCGCCGGCCTGCCCGCCTCGACGGCCCGGCGATGGGCCCGGGTGCCGGGTCTCGGGGCGAGCCTGCCCTTCGCCAGCCCGAGGAGGGCCGGCAGGAGCGTGATCGCGACACCGACGGCCAGGAGCACGGCGACAGCGGCGGCGACCCCCATGACGCTGAGGAAGGGGATGCCCACCACCAGCAGGCCGAGCAGCGCGATGATCACGGTGACACCGGCGAAGACGACGGCGCTGCCCGCCGTGCCGGTCGCCAAGGCGGCGGACTCCTCAGGGTCCTCCCCCGAGGCGAGCTGGCTGCGGTGCCGAGAGAGGATGAAGAGGGCGTAGTCGATGCCGACCGCCAGACCGATCATCAGAGCCAGCAGCGGTGCCGAGCTCGAGACGCTCGTGAAGGCGGAGAGCGCCATGATGACGCCCATGACGATGCCCACGCCGATGAGGGCGCTCAGCAGCGGCATGCCGGCCGCCAGCAGGGAGCCGAAGGTGATGACGAGCACCACGGCGGCGAAGACGACGCCGAAGGCCTCGATGATGGTGATGCCGAAGCTGTGCTCCTGGAAGACCTGGCCGCCGAACTCGACCCGCAGGCCGGCCCGCTCGCCGATGTCCGCCGTGTCCTTCAGCGCCGCGAGCGTCTCGGGGGTCACCTCGGTGGCCGCTCCCGTGAACTGCACGGTGCTGTAGGCCATCCGGCCGTCCGCGCTGACGGCATCGCCGGCGTATTCGGAGAACGGGCTGACGACGGCATCCACGCCCGATATGCGCCCGATTGCCTCCGCCATATCGGCGATGGCCGCCCGGGCTGCGGGATCGGTGACGGATGCGCCCCCCTCGGCCACGTAGACGACGCTGGCGCTGGCGCCGGCCACAGCCGGGAACACCGCCTCCAGCCGGTCGAGGGCCTGCTGCGACTCGGTGCCCGGGATCGCGAACGATTCCTGGGTCTGCCCGCCGAGGCCGATGCCGGCGCCGAGAGCGCCGATCGTCAGCAGCAGCCAGACGCCGATGACCCTCCAGGCGTGGCGGTAGGAGTACCGGCCGATCCGGTAGAGCAGGGTGGCCATGTCTTGTCTTCTACTCCGATGCGAGGCAGGGGTCGGTGGTGGGACGGGGGTTCGTGGCGGAACGCCGGCCGGCGGCGAGACGTGCGCCGGCGGCCGAGTCGGTGCCGGCGGCAGAGCGCGGCTCGATGGGCGCGAGCAGTTCGGCGATGATGGCGATCAATGCCGCCCGGGTCTGCGCCTCGTCCTCGTCGTCGAGGCCGAGCGACTCCCGGGTGACGAGCGTGTAGGCGGCACCGCCGAGGGCGACCCCGAAGCGCATGATGTCCTCGACCGAGGAGGACGCGGCCGAGAAGAACCCGGCCAGCCGCACCACCAGCTCGTTGGCCCGGCCCATGACCGGCACATCGGCGATGGAGAGCCCCTGGTTGATGAAGAGGTGCACCTCGAGCCGGTACTGCAGCAGGAAGTCCACGAACTCCTCGATGAACGCCCGGCGTCGGGCCGGGGTGAGCGGTCCGCCCGCGAACGAGACCAGGATGCCCTCCATGCTCTCGATGGCGGGCGAGACCGCCGCTTCGAGCAGCGTCTCCTTCGAGGCGTAGTGGTACAGCACGCTGGACTTGGCGAGGCCCGCGAGGTCGGCGATGCGCTGCAGCGAGGTGCCGAGGTACCCGGCGGTGGCGAATTCGGCGAGCGCTATCGCCCGGAGCTCTGAGGCGCTGGACATGCTCCGAGCATAACTGACCGATCGGTCAGTTCGCTGGGCGTTCGCTCAGAGCCGACCGCAGCGGTGCCCGTTCTCGACGCCCGTTCAGGCGCCGACGGCGATCAGGGCGAGCGTGGCTGCGACGACCGTGAGCGGCGCGGCGACCAGGCCCAGCAGGCCGTACCGCCACCACGACACCTCGATCCCGAGCGCACGCAGCCGATCGCGCCACAGCAGGGTGGCCAGCGATGCCCAAGGGGTGATCAGCGGGCCGGCATTCACGCCGATCAGCAGGGCCGCCAGTCTCGCCGGACTGTCCGCGACCGGCTCCAGGGCCAGATAGGCCGGCAGGTTGTCGACGGCGTTGGCACCGAGGGCCCCGGATCCGGCCAGGCGCAAGAGGCTCAGCGGGTCATCGCCCTGACCGCCGAAGCGCATCACCAGCTCCCCCAATCCCAGCGAGTGCGCCGCCTGGACCACCAGGAACAGGCCGGCCACGAGAAGGATGAGCCGCCAGGGCAGCAGCCCGACCCGCAGTGCGGAAGGCCGGCGCCAGGCGAAGAGCGCGCCGAGCGCGAGCGCCGCTGCGGCAGCGGGGATCCAGACCGGCAGGCCCGAGACCAGCAGCGGCAACAGGGCCGCGAGCACGAGGACGGCCCCGCCCAGCAGCACCGGATCCCGGGCCGGCCCTGTGCTCAGCACCGGCTCCTCCCTCGCCCCGCCGGGCCCGGTGCGCCGCCGTGCCAGGAGAACCCGGCGGTGCACGATCAGCAGCAGCGATGCCGGGACGACCACCGCCACCGCAGCGGGCACCGCCATGACCCGCAGGAACGCGAACGGGTCGTGCTCGCCGAACCGGCCGGCCGCGAGCAGGTTCGTCAGATTCGAGACGGGCAGGAACAGCGAACCGGTATTGGCGATCCACACGGTGGTCAGCGCGAAGGGCAGAGGCGGCAGGCCGGCGTGGTGGGCGAGCAGCACGACCACAGGCGTGAGCAGCACCGCTGTGGTGTCGAGCGAGAGGAACGCGGTGCTCAGGACGGCCAGCGCGAGCACCAGCAGCCAGAGCAGCAGCCCCCGGCCGCGCCCCCAGCGCGCGATGCTCGCAGCGGTGTGGTGGAACAACCCGGCTTCAGCGCTGAGCTCGGTGAAGACCGTGATGGCGGCGACGAAGAGCAGGATCGGCCAGCTGCGGTCCCACAGCGCAAGGGCGTCGGCGACGGGGAGCACCCCGCAGGCGACCGCGACCGCGCCCGCTGTCAGCAGCGCCCCGCCCAGTATCGCCGTGCGCACCGCATCCCTTCCGCGCGGGCCAGCTCCCGATCCCGTCTGGAAGATCACTGTATAGCGACGGTGCCGATCCCTGGATGTGCGGGTAGCGTGGACTGGGTGACGTGAGGAGGCGGTGTGCGCAGATTCATCTTCAACGCGGGCTTCATCAGCGCCCTGTTCGGCGGTTGGGGCGCCATCAAGGCCTCGCGTCGGGGGCCGCACGACTGGCGGCTCGTGCTGCTCTGGGTCAGCTGGGCCCTCGCCGTGGCGATAGCCGTCGGCAACGTGCTCGAGGAGGCCCAGGAAGCGCAGGACGATCTCGAGCACGAGCGGGAGGACGAGCGCAAGCAGAGGCGGGATGTGGGCCGTCAGGCGGGCAAGCGGAGCCGCGATCTGGCCGGATCGCTCCGCAAGCACGACCAGGATCTCGACCGCGGACGGCGGAACTGAGATGTGGCCGAGCCTGCTGCACACCTACCGGCTGCTGACCGAGGTGCTCGCGGGTCTCTTCGTCCTCACCGCGGCGGTCGTCATCGCGGGCCTCATCGTGCTGCTGGTGCGCTTCCTGCTCATCGGCACCCAGGCGGCCCAGATCTATGTGGCGAAGAATCAGCCCGTCGCATCATCCGCTCCGCCGCCATCCGCTCCCCCGTCTGGGGCCCGCGCGGCCTCCGTGCCCGACGGTCCGCCCGGCGCACCGGCACCGCCCGCCCCGCCCGCTGCATCCGCCCCGCCCGTGGGCGACGAGGCGGTCTGAGGCCACCGCCGGCCACCCTGCCAGAGCCGAAGAGAACCAGCACCGTCACCACCGGGAGGCCGCATGCCGAGTCGCTTCGTTTACTGGATGAACGTCTCCGCGGACCTGAGGATCGAGTACGCCCCGGGCGAGGAGGGCGGGGGCGATTGGATGCGTATCGGGGAGCCGTTGCACCGCGAGTTCAACGCCCGAGCGAGCGCGATGGCGCTCTCTGTCGAGGGCCGCACGATCTACGAGACGATGGAGAGGTTCTGGCCGGATGCACGGCACGACGAATCGCTGCCGGACTATCTGCGCGAGTACGGCGAGATCTGGACCTCGATGCCCAAAGTGCTCGTCTCCCGCACCCGCACGACGGCTGAGCACAACACCCGGATCATCGGCGATGACGCCATCGGGCAGCTCGCTGCCCTGCGAGCGCAGGCCGAGGGCGACATCGGCGTGGGCGGCGCGACCCTCGCGACCCAGCTGCTGCGAGCGAACCTGCTCGACGAGCTGCTGCTCTTCACGCATCCCGTCATCCTGGGCAGGGGCCGGCCGCTTTTCGACGACCACGATGGGCCGGTCGAGCTCGACCTGCTCGAGCACGAGTCCTTCGACGGGGGCGTCACCATGCACCGCTACGCCATCCGGGGCGCTCGGGTCTCGGGCTAGCGATCCTCATCGCCGCTCGACCGGGCGCGCGCCGCATCCGGATGCCCGATGACACCAATCAGGCGAAGTCACACATGCGTTGGGTGCGCCCCCCGGGACTCGAACCCGGAACCCACTGATTAAGAGTCAGTTGCTCTGCCAATTGAGCTAGAGGCGCCCGAAGACGCGGGAACGGGACCCGCGCCGACGAACAAGATTAGCATGAGAGGACAGGACCGACCGCTTCAAAGGAGACCCGATGACAGACACAGCGACCCAGCTCCAGACCGGCGACGAGGCCCCCGGCTTCTCCCTCGTGGACCAGGACGGCGCCACTGTGTCGCTCGCCGGCTTCCGGGGCGGCAAGGTCATCCTCTACTTCTATCCGGCGGCCAGCACGCCCGGCTGCACCACCGAGGCCTGCGACTTCCGCGACAGCCTCAACTCGCTGGCCTCCGCCGGCTATCAGGTGCTCGGCGTGTCCAAGGATGAGCTGCCCGCCCTGCAGAAGTTCAAGCAGGAGGAGGGGCTGAACTTCCCGCTCCTCAGCGACCCCGACCTCGCCGTGCACCACGCCTACGGGGCCTACGGCGAGAAGTCCCTCTACGGCAAGACCGTCACCGGCGTGCTGCGCTCGACCTTCGTCATCGACGAGTCCGGCGCGATCCAGCTCGCGCTCTACAACGTGAAGGCGACGGGCCACGTCGCCTCGCTGCGCAAGAGGCTCGGCGTCGACTCCTAGTACGCCTAGTGCGTGGTGGCCCGTGTCACGGAGGGCATGAGCACCAGCACCAGGGCCGCGACGGCCGGGATGATCAGCATCCATCCGATGTCCTGCCGCGGCAGCAGCCCCTGCAGGCTCGTCACGCCCACAGCGGCCTGGAGCACCTGCCAGAAGACGATGGCCCCGCGCACCCAGGAGCGCCCCGCCCAGGTCTTGGCGGCCACCACGCCGAGCCACACCGCCGCGAGGGCGGTCAGGATGAGGATGGCCACCGCCGTGGCCAGGGAGTCCGGCCTGTCGACCAGCAGCTCGTAGCACAGCAGGACGGTGAGCCCGGCCATGAGCGCGCACTCCGCCGCGACCACGACGACGAGCACGATCAGCAGCCGGGGTTTGGGCTGGTGAGGGGACTCTTCCGCCTCCGCGTCAACCATCGGCCCGTCCCGTTCGCTCACAGCTTCACGCCCAAAAAACTCTTGATTTGGCTTTGGCCCTATGAGAGTCTATTAGAGGTTGATTTGACGCCTACAGGGCTGTGGGCTTTCTGCGAATCTCTTTCGATCTCCCCCCTGATTCTCCGGTCATCCGACCTCAGCGCAGTCCTATGTCCTCACTGCGCGCGCAACCAAAGGAGTACCCACGCATGGATTGGCGCGACAAAGCCGCTTGCCTCACGGTCGACCCCGAGCTGTTCTTCCCGGTCGGCAACACGGGGCCGGCTGTCGACCAGATCGAGAAGGCCAAGGCCGTCTGCGCCCGCTGCAGCGTCACCGAGATGTGCCTCCAGTACGCGCTGGAGACGAACCAGGATCACGGCGTCTGGGGCGGTCTCAGCGAGGATGAGCGCCGGGCCCTCAAGCGCCGGGCCGCCCGCGCCCGCCGCGCCAGCTGATCCCTGCTCTCGAGTCTCCAGCCCCGCCCCCGCCCCCGCCTCCGCAGCTTTCATTATTCAGGAGTTGCTGGGGCTGGAGTTGCCGAAGTGACTGGAGTGCTCCCACACGGCCACTCAGGCCATTCTCACCCCAGCAACTCCTGAATGATGAGAGGCGCTATTTGCGGGTGAGGAAGGCGAGCGGCACGTCGATCGTCACCTCGGTTCCGCTGCCCATCATGGTGTGCCAATCGATGGTGCCGCTCAGCTCGCCCTGAATCAGAGTGCGCACGATCTGGGTGCCCAGGCCGGAGCCGACCTTGCCTTCCGGCAGGCCTACGCCGTTGTCGAGCACCCGCACACTGAGCATGTCCTCGGTGCGGGTTGCTACGATCTCCACCTGGCCCTCACGCTCGGCGAGTCCATGCTCGACGGCGTTCGTCACCAATTCGGTCAGCGCCAGAGCCAGGGGCGTGGCATAGGCGCTCGGCAGCTCCCCGAAGCTCCCGGACGATTTCGTGTGCACCTTGGTGTTGTGGTTCGAGGCGACCTCGGCGATGAGCAGCAGCACCCGGTCGAAGACGACGTCGAAGTCGACGTTCTGGTTCAGGCCCTCGCTCAGCGTGTCGTGCACGACCGCGATCGCGCCGACCCGTCGCATGGCCTGGGCCAGCGACTCCCGGGCTTCGTCGGAATGCGAGCGCCGCGCCTGGATCCTCAGCAGCGAGGCGACGGTCTGCAGGTTGTTCTTGACGCGGTGGTGGATCTCGCGGATCGTCGCATCCTTCGTGATGAGCTCCTGCTCCTGATGCCGCAGCTCGGTCACATCGCGGCAGAGCACGATGGCGCCGACCCGCTCGCCGCGATCGCGGAGCGGGATGGTCCGCAGCGACACGGTCACGCCCCGCGCCTCGATGTCGGTGCGCCACGGGGCCCGGCCGGTCACGACCAGCGGGAGCGACTCGTCCACCGTCATCTTGCCGCTGAGCAGATTGGTGGTGACCTCGGCGAGCGACTCCCCCTCCAGTTCGCCGTCGAAGCCCATCCGGTTGAACGCCGACAGCCCGTTCGGGCTCGCGAAGGTGACGATGCCGTCGACGTCGAGGCGGAGCAGACCGTCGGATGCCCGGGGCGCCCCCCGCCGCGGCCCCGCCGGCGCCCCGAGGTCGGGGAAGTCGCCTGCGGCGATCATCGAGAACAGGTCGTTGGCGCAGGCGTTGAAGGTGAGCTCCTGCCGGCTCGGTGTGCGCGCCTCGCTGAGGTTGGTGTGGCGGGAGACGACCGCGATCGGGGTGGGAGTGGTCTCCTTGCCTCCCGGGGTGAGCCGCCGGAACACGGGAACGGCCCGCACCCGGGTCGGGGTCTCCTCGTACCAATCGGGCGCGGATGAGTCGACGATCTGGCCCGTCTCGAACGCCTCGGTGACCTGACCCTTCCACTCCGGTTTGATGGTCTGCCCCACGAAGTCGCGGTAGAACAGCGTGGCGGAGCTGGATGGCCGTGCCAGTGCCACCGCGACGAAGCTGTCCTCCCTGCTCGGCACCCAGAGCACGATGTCGGCGAAGGCGAGGTCCGCCAGCAGCTGCCAGTCCCCCACCAGGAGGTGCAGCCATTCGACATCGGCCTCATCGGACCTGCCTTGGGCCAGGACCAGTTCGGAGAGGGTGGACACGCAACTAGCTTAGGTGACACCCTTCGCGCTACTATCCCCGGTTTGAACGATCATCACACCGCAGCTTGAGCCGAGCGCTCTACCGGGAACGCTGAAGGGCAACCGTTGTCATCTTGAGCCGAACAGGTCGCTTAGTTTCTTGTGAATCTTGGCGCTGAAAAGATGCTTCGGAATCATCCCATGGACGCCCTTCACCGTACTGACGACTTGCGTCATCCTGAAGTCCACGGAAACACTGGCCAGGCAATATGCATCGTCTGCGGTCTGCCCCGCCTTTGTCTGCAAGAAATCTAGGACACCTGTAAGGGCCGACTGAAAGGCCTGCTCAAGGTCCTCACCGAAGCCGAGCGCAATCCAATGATCTTGTGTCTCGGCGACCGGGGCGCGCAATTCAAGGACATTGCCTGAATGAACTCTCGTCTCCACTTCCAGGCTTTCAGCACCGATTTCAAGTGCCGTCAGGTTGACCTCTCCATCCCCTTGACCCGCGTGGAAGTCGCCAAAGTACAGCATGGCTCCTGGTCGATGCACTGGCAGGAACACACGCGAGCCTACTGTCAATTCCTTGAGATCCATGTTTCCCCCGAACACACCAGGGGGCATCGTGTTGTGCTTGCCGGGCTCAGCTGGCTGTACGGCAACTATGCCCGGGAAGGGAGCCAGAGGAATCGTGACATCGTCATTGAGCGAGACATGGGTAGCTCCTGGTTCAAACTCGAAGCGCCGAACGAAGCCCTCCGGGTAGCCGGAAGGCCGAGCGCCTAATCCCAGCTTGCCCGGCAGACAAAGATTGACAGCGGGGGAAGCCGGCACAAGGCCGAGCATTCGAACTTCCAGAACGTCCCCGGGTGATGCATCCTCTATGCTGACTGGCCCAACCACCGTATGTGGACCCCAGTGCGGGAACTCGGCCCTTAGGGCCATGGCTTCATCGACAGATTCCACCAAGGCGCTACGCCCTCCGTAGCCCGAGGGCAATGATTCGTATCGGATCCGATCGCCGGACCTGACAACCAGTATCGGAGCGACCTCATCTGAGTAGTAGCCGAGATGCCACGCTGATTCGCTGTCTGCACGCACCACATGATTCCGCTGCATTTTTTCTCCAAACTCGAATTGTGTTAGTCGTTCTTCATTCATGCCGACTGCGGAGGGCTCTCTCCATCGCAAGCTGCAGCAGGGCAGTCATGACCACCAAGAACAGGATCAGGCTGTATTGGCCGACTGCACTGAATCGAGTGGACGCCTCCTGAAGAGCGTTGCCCAGTCCAAAGGTCGAGCCGAGCAACTCGGCGACGACCACAGAAATCGTGACCAAGGCGACGCCCAATCTGAGCCCAGACAAGATCATGGGGCGTGCAGCACCGAGCTTGATTATCAAGTCCACTTGAATAGGCGATGCACCGAAAGCCCGCCCGACCTTCAAATATCGCTGCTCGACATTCCGAAGGCCGATAGTGACGTTGTAAGCGATGGGGAAGAATCCGTTCACGGCGGCATATAGAATCTTCGACTCTATCCCGACCCCGGCCCACAGCAGGAACATCGGATACAGCAAGACGATCGGGAACATGTATCCCCAGGACAGCAGCGTCCCGCCTACTCGACCCGTCAACTCTCGGCGCGATAGCAAGAATCCCGTGCCCAGGCCAACCACAGCTGCGATCAAGAACGCAAAGACCATCTCAAGTAGAGTCACGCCGGCATGCCGCCACGTGTCAGACGAAACAAGCAGTCCGCCGAATGACTCCATTACAGACTGAAGGTTAGGAAGAATCAGTCGAGAGATGCCACCGATTTCGGTGGCATAGAGCCAAGCCGCCACGACGACACCAATAAACGCCAGTCTGAGCGCCCAGACCTTCGTGGCTCGTTTTGCCTTCACTTTGTTAACCACGCAAGACTTCTTTCATCAAGCTTTTTGCGATAGCTGGTTGAATTCGACCTTTTCGAAGAGGTGCACGCGTAAGGATTGGAATTCCTCAGTTGCCATGAAGGACAGATCCCTTGGCTGAGGCGTCTTCACCTCCATCACTTCAGCGATCTTCCCCGGCGAGGAGCTCATGACAACGATCCGATCCGCCCAAAAGATCGCCTCATCCAAGCTATGAGTGATGAGAATGACGGTCTGCCCGGCATTCCTTAGTATGCGAGCCATTTCTTCGCCGAGGGCTCGTCGGGTCTGCTCGTCCAAGGCGCCGAATGGCTCATCCATCAAGAGGATCTGTGGTTCAAGGGCGAGCGCGCGGGCGAGCGAGACCCTTTGCTGCATTCCCCCGGAGAGCTCGCGAGGGTAATGGTCGCCGAACTTCGTCAATCCAACGAAATCCAGTTTCTCCCTGCTCTGTGCAGCGATATCCTTCTTCGAAGCTCCCGCAAACCGAAGCCCCATGCCGACGTTATCGGCGACGGACTTCCAGGGGAAAAGGCTGTAGTCCTGGAAGACGAAAGCAGCCTTACGCGGGTCAGGCCGATTGACGATCTGCCCCCCTAGCCTTACAGTCCCCTCAGAGGGCTCCAACAAACCACCGAGGCAATGCAGGAGGGTGGATTTGCCGCATCCGCTCGGGCCGATAATGGTGATGAATTCCCCACTATTGATGGTGAGATTGATATCGGTACAAGCAGTGAACATCTCCCCGGACTGAGATTCATACGTCACCGACAAGTCTTCTACGACTAACTGCGTCATTGGAGTTCTCATTTCCTTATCAGCGGTGATCAAAATTTGCGCCAGGAGGTTATCTTGGCCTCAACTGCTTTCCAGCTGGTTCCGACTGCGATGACGATGCCTCCGGTCAACAGGATGAGCGCCATCGCCTCATCGATCTGGAAATTGTTGGTCCACAGGTAGACCAAAAACCCCACGCCTCCCGCAGCCGAGATATACAACTGGGCGATGATGATGCCCACGAAGCTGTTTCTCAAGCCGTGGTAAAGTCCAGCGAAGATCCCTGGGGATGCTCCGCTCAGGATGACGTGCACAAAGAGACCCCATCTCGTCGCACGGTATGCCCGAGCGACGAGATAGTACTTTGGCTCGATCAAGTCGAGACCAGCAACGACGTTGACCGTCACCTGCACCAGGGCGAGAAGCGCGGCGAACGCGATACCAGCACCCGCGCCCAATCCAAAGAACAGCACTAGCAGCGGCAGGAACACGACCGTTGGGATACCCATCAATACTCGGACCATTGGGAAAAACGCCTCACGCAAGAGCGGCTGTAGTCCCAGAACGAACCCAAGAAGAATGCCGATGACCGAACCGATCACGAAACTGACCACCACGGCGAGCAAAGTGTCCAGGATGGCCCCCAGCACCTCCACATTGGTGAAGAGCTTTCCCAGGCTCGCAAGTATCGAAAGAGGGTCAGAAACAAACCGCTTATTGACCAGCTGCAAATTGGAGGCGATCTGCCAAACGATCACAACTCCAAGGAAGATCCCGAGGATCCAGAGGTTAGAGCGCCGATTACCACTAGGTATCGCCAGTTTCACCGATGGAGACCTCCTGCGACGCAGGAACGGTCCCGGAGCTTGGCTCTCCGAGATGGAGAAGCTCCGAGACCGCCCCGTCTGACCCATCTTGATCAGAGATCCTTCCAATAGGTGAACTTCACTGGCTTGTCTTTCATAGAGTCATCTCCGAGCGAGTAGGCAGCAGCGTCCGCCAGCCCCTTCAACTCATCATCCGTAATGGCTCCATCAGTTGAGATCAAGTCAAAACTTCCTTCATCAACGATAAGCTGGGCTGCATCAGCCGCAACATTCCAATCGTTGACCAGGATGTCCAACAACAACTTTGGATCCTGCTGAACCCGCTTTACCGCTTCGAAGTACGCCTCGAAGAAACGCTTGAGCAAGTCAGGATGCTTCTCAATGAAATCGTCATTTACTGAGAATCCATGAAAGACATTGGGTCCGACAAAATCAGCAGCATCCGCCACGATCTTGCCCGTGCCCAGAGCCTGCATCCGATACCCGACATCACTGCCCCACGGGAACGCGTCTATCGCACCCGACTCAAGAGCAGCCATCAAAGACGGCAAGTCCTTGAGCGTCGTGAACTTGTAGTCCGCTTCGGACCACCCCAGCTTTTCAGCCATCCTCACGACTGAATAGTCACCAGGGCCGCCGCGTCCAGTGATCCCGAAGTTCGCGCCCTTTAGATCCTCAGCACTCTTCGCTGTCGAAGCCGATCCGACGATCATTCGTGTGTCCCAGATCAGGTCGTTGCCCGCGACAATGGTCGCGTTCAATCCCTGTTCGATGGTCCCTACCAAAGTGGGCCCGTTCGCCAAGGCCATATCTGCTTGGCCACCGGCCATGACCTGGCCAATCGTCGGAGTGGAGCCCGAGATCACCTCTACATCCAGACCTGTCCCGTCCCAGACACCGATCTTGGCCGCAGCCTGGAGCACGATGTACGGAACAGAGTTGGGAACAGAGGTGACTACCCGAATCGTTGTAGTTTCGTCCCCATTCCCATTCCCATTTGATTCAGCAGCGCATGCGCTCGTCGCGACCATGGCCGTACCAGCGATCATCGCAAGCATCGCCGTTCGCGTGAGCCTATATTTTCTCTTCATCTTGCTCGCAAACTTCCTTTCCATCATTGGTGGATACGAAGGGGTGAAGATCTTTACTGCTTTCATTTTACGGAAGGTGATTCCGCATCTCGAATGTAGGTTAAATATGTCACGCGCGATCCAGAAGTGTCAAGTCCGCAGTTGCGGCGACTCAGAGACGTTCGACCGACCCTGCACGCAGGTCAGAGGTGAATTGCGAAATGAACACCTCGATCGTGCAATATCGCCGCCCGGGCGACCATCTCCGCAGCCACCACATCCGCGGCGGCGAAGCCCACGCTCTTGAACACGCGCACGCCGCCGAGACCGGGGGGCGGGCCCTCCTGCAGCAGCGTCCCGAGTTCGAGCACGTCTTCCCGGCGCACTCCCCCGCTGCCGATCGGCCCGGAGATGTCGCCGGCGCCGTCGATGCCTCCGGCATGCGTGTCCACCACGACGACGGCGGCCCGTGAGACGGTCGCCGGGTCCAGCTCGGCCGCCTCCGGCGTGTGGCTGCCGATCCCGCAGACGAGCGCCTCATCGCCCACCCAGGCATCGTCGATGACCGGCCGGGACGAGGTTGTCGCGGCCACCAGCACATCCGCCCCTCGGCATGCCGCTTCGGCCGAGTCCGTGGGCACGACCTCGATCGTCCGGGCCGGGTAGAGCACGGCGAGCTCGTCCTGCAATCCTCTGGTGAAGACGGCCCGGCGCTCGGCATTCCTCGAGGAGACCCGGATCTCCCTCAGAGAGGGGCAGGCATGGACGAGGGCGACCGCCTGGGTCCGCGCCTGGATGCCGGCGCCCACGATGGCTGCGGTCTCGGCCCCCGGCCGGGCCAGGTGCCGGGCCGCGACGCCGGTCATCGCGCCCGTTCGGAGATCGGTGATCACTCCGGCGTCCAGAACCGCCTCCAGGCCCGCGCCGGGGATCAGCAGGAGCATCACCGCGGATGAGCGGGGCAGGCCCCCGACATCCGCGTCCATGGCGTACCAGGTCTTCAGCCCGAAGCTCCGGCCCTCGACGATGCCGGGCATGACCAGGAGCTCGGTCTCGGGACGGGTCAGCGAGAGCGCCGCCCGCGGCGGAACGCTCGTGGTTCCCTCGACATGCGCGATCGCCGCCGTCGTGACCGCCGCGAAAGCCTCTTCCATGCCGAAGAGGGCAGACACATCGCTGGCGTTCAGGACGAGCAAGGGTGCTCCGAGCGCGAGGGGACGGGGACCGCGATCACCACAGCGACTGCCCCCCATCGATCATCAGCGATGCGCCGACCACGTAGGAGGCCTCCTCCGAGGCGAGGAACACCACGGCCCCCACCAGCTCATCCGTCTCACCATAGCGGCCCAGGGGGATCGTGCTCTCGCGCTGCCTCTTGAACTCGGGGTCCAGCGCGTACTCGCGGTTCAGATTGGTCACGAAGGTCCCGGGCGCGATGCTGTTCACGCGCACCCCGAGCGGCGCCAGCTCAAGGGCCATCTGCCGTGTGAGCATCGCTATGCCGCCCTTAGACGAGGTGTACGCCGTGCTGCCGGGCCAGGACTGCACCTGGCGGGTCGACGACACGTTGACGATCGCCCCGGCCCCCTCCCGGACCATGATCCGCGCGGCCGCCTGACCCACCAGAAAGTAGCCCGTCAGGTTGGTGTCGATCACCCGGCGCCACTCCTCCTCGCTCAGTTCGAGGAAGCTCGCCGAGCTCATGACCCCCGCATTGTTGACGAGGATGTCCAAGCCGCCGAGCGCGGAGGCCGCCGCGTCGACCATGGACCGGGCCTCGCCCCCGTCGCGGACATCCCCCGTCACCGTCTCGGCGATGCCTCCCGCCGCCCGGATGGCATCGCGGAGCTCATCCGCGCTGTCCCGCCTTCGCGCATGGACCGCGACCCGGGCCCCCTCACGGGCGAGACCCCGAGCGATCGCCGACCCGATCCCGCCGTTCGCCCCGGTGACCAGGGCCCGCTTGCCGTCGAGCCTCATGGCCGCCCGGCCGGGACGAGCTCCTCCGCCGTCTCATCGACATCGGTGGTCATGATGCGGCCCAGGGGGATCCGCTTCGTGGAGAGGCCGAGCTCGCGCAGGCACCACCAGAGGATGCATTGGTTGCTGGTGAGCACCGGCTTGCCCAGATCCGTCTCCAGCTGCTCGATGATGCCGAAGGTGGAGAGGTTCGTCGCGGCGATGACGACGGCCTCGGCCCCCTTCGTGTCGGCCTTGCGCGCCATCGCATAGACCTCGGTGGCGGGCTGCCGGTTCGTCACGTACCACTCGCGGGGATCGTCCGACTCGAGCCTGAAGTCGCGGTGCAGGGCCGAGACCACCGTGAGGCCGCTCTCGGCGAGCGTCTGCTCGAAGGCGGTCCCCGATTCCTGACCGTACGGCGTCACCACCGCGATCCTCTCCAGGCCCAATTGCTTCGCGGCCGCGAGCATCGCGTTGGTCGCGGTGACGACGGGCAGGGAGCACTCGTTCTCGATGAGCTGCGAGAGGGTCTTGCGCACCCCCGAGCCGCCGTTGAAGCTGGTCTCGGCGCAGGCGTAGGCCACGGCGTCCAGGCCGAGTTCGACCATCGCGCCGGCGGTCTCGATCGCCTGGCTCCGCATCGCGTCGGCGGTGGAGACGGTGAGCCGCAGGCCGTGGAAGCTGACGCCGGGCAGGGCCAGCGCGTTCAGCTCCGGCTCCATCACGACATTGTCGAGGGGGAGGATCAGGCCGATCCGGCCTCGCCAGCCATAGACCTCGGTCATGACCGTGTGACGAGCATCATTCATTCGGGGCTTTCCATCCTGTCTCGGCCAGCATCTCGCGCAGTGACCACTTCTCCATGCCGACGACCAGCGGCGGCTCGTACATCCGGCGCTCCTCCCCCAGCGGCGCGGTGGCGTCGATGCCCATCTTCGCGCTCGTCCTCGGCGCCGGAGCGGAGGGGTCCAGGGTCGGGCTGTACATATCGGGGATGATGACGACGTCGCGATCCGGCTGCATCCGGGTGTTGACCGCCCACTCCACCTGCTGCAGATCGTAGGGGTCGATGTCCTCGTCGACGACCGTGACCAGCTTCGCCCCCAGGGCGCTGGCGAGCAGGGCCAGCATGACGTTGCGGGGCTCGGCCGGGTGCCGCTTCTTCATCGAGACGACCACATGGTGCCGGGTCGTCCCCCCGGGCGTGATGTGGATCGACCTGATCTCCGGTGTGATGCGCAGGGCTTCGCGATAGGCGAAGGCCGTGGCGCTGGGCTGCATCATCCAGTGGTTCTCGGTCATCGCGGTGCCGGTCAGCGTGTTCTGATAGATGGCGCCGTGCCGGTGGGTGATCGCCGTCACGCGCATCACCGGAGCGGGCTTGGCCTCGCTGTAGGTACCGGGGTACTCACCGAACGGGCCGTCGGACTCCAGTCGTCCGGGTTCGACGACCCCCTCGATGACGATCTCGGCGGTGGCGGGCACCTGCACGTCGACGGTCTTGCACCGGACCATCTCCAGCGCCTCCCCGCGCATCCCGCCGGCGATGGCGAACTCGTCGACGCCGTAGGGGGCGCGCGCCTGCGAGGCGATCTGGGTCACCGGATCGGCGCCGATGACCACGGCGATCTCGGCCGGCTTCCCCTTCTCGTGCCAGCGCTCGATGATGGTCCGGAGGTGACGGCCGAGGGGCGCGAAGACGGTCAGGTGGGTCGCGTCGAGCGGCAGCTGGCGGTGGATCGAGACGTTGCTCACGCCGGTGTCGGGGTCACGGGCGACCTGGAGGCCGGCCGTCGAGTACCGGCCGCCGTCGAGCTCGAAGTGGCGCAGCAGCGGCAGGGACAGCACGTCGATGTCCGCCCCGGTGATGACGTTCTCCTGGCAGGGGGCCGGCGACCCGGTCTCCTCCGGGGCGATCATCGCGCTCTCGAGCTCGCCGAAGTTCCGCAGCAGGTAGTCGTAGTCGCGACCGAGAGCCCAGGCGATCCGGCGCGAAGCGCCGAAGACGCCGCTCACACAGGGGAAGGCGCTGTCGCGCATCCTCTGGAACAGCAGCGCAGGCCCCTCGAAGTCGGAGCTCTGCCGGGTGAGCCCAACGGCCTGGTACTCCCAATCCACTTCGTCGCTGATGGTGAACAGGTCCCCCCGCCTCTCCAGCTCCGAAAGGAACTGACGGAGGTCATACCATGCAATTGCCATTGTGTGACCCTTTCGGGTTTCGTACTATGGAAGCTTATTCCGTATAATTGAAGCTATTAAAGCACACAGTGCCGCGGCATTGTCAATACGGCATCCACCGCAGACAGAACACCAGAACACTGAAAGAATAAATTCTCACCGGCCGGTCCGACACGATCGGCGAGAACTCCCAACCATGAGACAGGCTCCAGCAATGAACGTCGTCATCCGAACCCTGGACACCCTCACCCTGATCGGGGAGTCGCAGCACGGACTCTCCCTGACGCAGATCAGCGAGGCGCTCGGGTATCCGCTCGCGACAACGCACCGCATCCTCAAGGTCCTCACGGATCAGGAGTTCGTCCGCCGCGACCCGGTCTCCCTCGAGTACTTCTCCGGTCGCCGCCTCAACCGCATCGCCTCGCTCGCCCGGCGGGAGACCCTGGCCGCGGTAGCCGCGGTGAACCTCAAGTCCCTGAGCGAGCGCTTCAACGAGACCGTGATGATCACCCAGCTCATCGACGGCAGGGCGCTGTGCGTCGCGCTGGCCGAGAGCCGTCGGCCGCTGCACCTCTCGGTCTCCGTGGGACAGGCCGTGCCTCTGCACGCCGCGGCATCGGCCCGCGTGCTCTACTCCGACCTCTCCGACGACGAGGTGCGCAGCCTGCTCGCGTCGCACGAGTTCATCCGCCTCATGCCCGGAACGCCGTCGAACGTCGACGAGGTCATCGCCCACCTGGAGAACATCCGCAAATACGGATACGACGTCTGCGACAACGAGTTCGACGTCGACGTGTGGGCGGTCTCCGCCCCGATCCGGGACTCCGACGGCGACATCATCGCCGGCCTCACCCTGACCACCCCCCAGGAGCGGAGCGAGTCCGAGCAGCTGCGTCACGAGATCATCGACGCGGTGCTCACCACGGCCGACGACATCGGCACCGCGATGGGCGCGGCCCCGGTCCACTCCGCTCCGGGACCGGGCAAGTCCCGGCACTGACCCGGATGGCCGCTCGATCCGGGTGGCTGATCCGGCGGCCGCTCGCCTGGGCTCCCAGAGGCAGCCGGCCCTACACCGAATGCGTCACCCTGCCTTCGAGGGCGGTGAACACCACGCGGTGCCCGAGGAAGTAGCCCTCGAAGGCGGCGTTCCGCGACTTGCTGTACTGGGTCGCAGCATCCACCAGCCACGGTCCGCCCTCCTCGACGATGCAGAGGCTCGCCGGCGCCCCCACGCCGATCGGATGCCCTGATGCCGCAGCGATGCCGCCGAGCTCGGCGGGCCTGGTCGACATGACCCGGGCGACGCCTGCCCAGTCGACCGTCCCGCCGTCGTCGGTGAACACCCCCGCGACCACGGCGAGCGCTGTCTCGATGCCCGTCATGCCGAAGGATGCCGAGCCCCAGGGCCGGTCCTTGGCCGCTGCGGGATGCGGGGCGTGGTCTGTCCCGACCACGTCGATGGTGCCGTCTCGGAGCCCCTGGCGCACCGCACGCACATCGTCGGCGCTGCGTAGCGGCGGGTTCACCTTGAGCGCCGTGCCCCGGTGGACCGCGTCCAGATCCGTGAGCATGAGGTGGTGCGGCGTGACCTCGGCGCTCACGGGAGCCCCCACGCTCTTCGCCCAGCGGATCAGATCGACGGTCCGCGCCGTCGACACGTGGCAGACGTGCAATCGGCCGCCGGTGGCCCGCGCGATGGCGATGTCGCGGGCCACGATCGCCTCCTCGCCCGCGGGGGGCCAGCCGGCGCATCCGATCCGATCCGCCACCGGCTCGTTGATCACGCCCTCGCCGACGATGGCGGGACTCTGGGCGTGCTGCGCGAAGACGCCGCCCGTGGTCGCCAGCGTCGTCAACAGCTCGAAGACGAGGCCGTCGTCGTCGACGCAGTGCCCGTCGTCGGAGAACACGGTGACGCCGGCAGCGCGCATCCCGCGTACATCCACCAGCTCGGATCCTGCGAGGCCGACGGTGGCCGCCGACACCGGATGGACCCGAACGCTCGCGGAGGCGGCACGACGACGCAGCTCCTCCACTCGCGCCACCGTGTCGGTGACGGGGTCGGTGTTCGCCATGGCGAAGACGGCGCCGTACCCCCCGGCGGCAGCCGCCCGCGTGCCCGTGGCTATGGTCTCGGCCGCCTCGTTCCCCGGCTCGCGCAGGTGGGTGTGCAGGTCCACGAGGGCCGGCAGGACGATGTGACGCACCGGCGCCGCCGCCGCCGAGCAGCGGATCGCCGCGATCACGCCCTCCGCCACCTCGATGTCGACCGGCCCCGGTGTCCCGGGGAGGCGCACGCCCTCGAGCACGAACGGCGCGTCGCCGCCGACCGCCGGCAGCCGGAGGGTCATCGGCGGTCCTCCTCTGCATCCAGTGCCGAGAGCGTGCGGACCAGCACGCGGGTCCCCTCGGCCAGCTCCTGGGACGAGGTCCACTCCTCCGGCACGTGGCTGAGGCCGTCCTTGCTCGGCACGAAGATCATCCCGGTGGACGTGACGCGGCTGATCTGCTGTGCGTCGTGGCTGGCACCGCTGGACATCATCCGGTAGCCGAGCCCCTCGGCGACGGCGGCCCCGGCTATGGCGTCGGCCACCCAGGTGGGCAGGATGACGGGGGAGGTGTCGCCGATCACCTCGCTCCGGATGCCCACCCCCCGCTCGGCGGCGATCCCCTCGAACCGGGCGAGGAGCTCACGCGCGGTGCTCCGCTGCCGCTGGCTGTCGAGGTCCCGCACATCCACGCTGAACACCACCTCGCCGGGGATCGTCGTGATCGAGCCGGGGTGGACGTCGAGGCGGCCGACCGTCACCCGCGTACCGTGGTGCTCGCGGTCCTTCGCGAGCCGCTCGCCCGCGAGCACGCATTCCGCGGCCGCGGCGAGCGCGTCGCGCCGGAGGTGCATGGGCGTCCCCCCGGTGTGCGAGGCCGTTCCGGTGAGCGTGACCAACAGGCGGGAGCTGCCGGAGATGGACTCGACCACGCCGATCGGCGTGCCACTCGACTCCAGCACGTTCCCCTGCTCGATGTGCAGCTCGACGAAGGCGTGCCACTCGTCGGGGTCCCAGACCGCGGAGGCGCAGCCGGCCGGGTCCAGACCGACCTCGGCCATGGCCTGACGCAGGCTGACGCCGTCCTTGTCGTGGAAGGCGTCGAGATCGCCCGCTCCGGTGAGCCCGGCGATCACCCGGCTGCCGGTGCAGGCCTGTCCGAATCGGGCCCCCTCCTCCGCGGCGAAGACGACGAACCGCCACGGTCGCCGGATGGCGCTTCCCGACTCCACCACGACACGCGCCGTCTCGATGGCCGCGCAGACCCCGGCGATGCCGTCGAAGCGCCCGCCCGAGGGGACCGAGTCCAGGTGCGACCCCGTTCCGATGGCGCGCGCGCCGGACGCGGATGCCGGGGACAGTTCGGCGATCGTATTGCCGGCCGCGTCGACGGCGGCCTTCAGCCCGAGACCGGCCATCTCGGAGGCGAACAGGTCATGGGCCTGACGCTCCAGGGCGCTGTAGCCGAGCCGCGTGACGCCTTCGCCGGGCTCGCTCAGGGCCGCGAACGCCTCGATCAGGCGTTCGATGTTGTGCGCGTCGACGCTCGCTGCGGCATCCGTCATGGCTGCCCGAGCACGACGAAGGGGGTCTCCGGCGCGAGCTCGGCGGGCCTGCCCTCTCCGCCGAGCAGCGACACCGCTGACACGATGCGGATGCCCTGGTTGTTCAGCAATGCCACCACGCTGCCCAGCGGCCGGGTCACGCTCCACGAGGTCCCCAGCACCACGACCCTCTCGATCCCGCTGTCCAGAGGGGGGTCGAGGGAGAGCAGGCCCAGATCGCGCTCGAAGCGGGAGACCGGCAGCGAGAGGACTCTGGCGACGGTGTGTGCCAGGACCACTTCGTCGGGATCGTGCCAGCAGACGATCGCCTGCGGAGCCTCCGAAGCGGTCCCTCCGCCGATCTTCGCGGCGATCGCCTCGCCGAGCCGGTCCATCAGATCGGGGCGCGAGGCCGTGTCGATCCAGCTCCACGTGCCGTCGGATCGTCTCAGCGAGGAGATGAGCTCGATCAAGGCGTTCCGGTCGTTCATCGATGTGCCTCCTCTTTTGCGCTCCGGTCCACCGCGATGCGGCCCGAGGCATCCGTTCCGAACAGTGCGTCGGCCTCGGCCCCCGGGGAGCCCGCCACCACCTGCCAGCCGGCCAGGGCGATGCCCGAGCCGCTCAATCGCGACCGGATCCGCCGATCGTCCGTTCCCGTCGTCGCGGCGACGACGGCGACCGTCTCGCCGGGGCGCAGGCCCGACGGTGCCTCGTCCACGGCCTCCGAGCCGTCGTCGAGGACGGCGAAGGGCAGTCCGGAGGCCAGACCGACGGCGGTCCCGATCATCGCCGCACCCGGACCGACCGCGAGGATCCGGTCGACCCCGGGCGCGATGCCGTCGGCCAGCAGATCGGCCACGCGTCGGAGGATCGCGGGTCGCAGCGCCCACCCGTCGACGGCTGCCGGGTCGCGGGAGAAGGCCCAGGCCGCGTTCAGGTCGTCGGCGAGCTCGCGCAGCACCGTGATCCGATCGCTCTCGAAGACTCCGCGTTGGACAGCCTCTGCCATGACCACCTCATCCGGTCGAGATGTGCTTTCACTTTACGGAAAGCTAATTCATTACACGGTAATTGTAGCCCGAGAACCCTCCATGGGGGAAGAAAGGCGGCCCCCTCAGCCTTGCGGAACCAGCAACCCGCCCAGGCGGGAGCGCCGCTCCCGAGGATGCGGGGCGATGCGCTCGGAGACCAGCTCCGCGATCGCCGCGCGAACCGGCGACCGCGGGGCGGCGTCCACCAGTGCCCGGCCGCCGAGCAGAGCCGCGTCGAGGCCGGCCTGGTCGTGCGGCACGAGCAGGGGCGAGGAGATGCCGCCGAAGCGGGCGACGGTGCGGGCGACCTGCCCGGCGGGGTTGAGCCCGATCGCGCTGGCGCGGATCTTGTTCATCACGTCGACGATGCGCTCGGCGGCCGCCGTCTCCACCAGATCCACCCGGGCTCGCAGGAACCGCGACAGCCCGACCGGGTCCGCCGCACCCACGGCGAGCACCGTATCGGCCTCTCGGATCGCCGCGACGGTGGCGCCGTTGCGGCGCGGCGCGAAGAGGTCGCTGGAGATCTCCTCGTCGTTCTCCAGGCTGAAGCCGGTGTCCACCACGGTGTATTCGACCCAGCGGCGGCACTCGCCCAGGGTGGCCACGACCCGATCGGGTGACAGCTCAGGCCACCGGCTCGGGCGGCCGATGCCGGTGAGCACCCAGAAGTCTCCGCCGCGCGAGCGGTACCGCTGGCCGACCCGCTCCAGCTCGCCGATGCTGAGCCCGCCGGTCCCGGCGAGGCGGCAGGCGGCCGCGAATCCAGGAGCCTCGTCCAGCAGTCCGAGGGCGGGGGCGATCGTCCCGCTGTAGGTGTCGGCGTCGATGAGGGCGACCGAAGCGCCCGAGCCGGCCAGCTCCGCCGCGACATTGATCGCGACGGTGGTCCGCCCCGGAGCGCCGGCCGGGCCCCAGACGGCGATCACCGCGCCGCGGCTCGGCTCCTCGGCCACGTCAGCCTCGCAGGGGGATCGTGGCCGGCACGAGCGAGATCGCCTCGCGGTTGGCGAGCGCGTCCAGCACCCGCGCGACGTCCGGCCGGGGGATCAGCAGCTCGACGTCCGTGGCGGACGAGCCGATGACGAGCTCGCTGTCGGCGAGCAGGCGCACCACCATCGCCTCGGACACGATGACGATCGGCGGCCCGAATGAGCCGGCGTCCCGATGCGGCGAGGCCCACACCTCGACCTGACCGCCCGGTGCCACCGCCTCGGCGAGGCCGCCGCCGACCCGCACGACGACGGATGCGAGCCGGAGGCCGGCCGCATCGCCCACGGCGGACACCGGCACCAGCTCGCCTGCCGCCACGGGCCGGACCACGATGACGCCCTCGGCCGGCAGATCGGAGGCGGACAGGTAGCGGCTGGAGAGCGGGCCGAGACTCACGCTGCTCGGCAAGAGGTCGGCCGCTGTGATGCGATCCCCCGGGCTCAGGGTCTCCTGGGCCGCGTAGACGGTCACGCTCCGGTCGCTCGAAGAGACGATGGTGAACACACCGGCCACGGAACCCGCCACCAGCAGGATGCCGAGCACGAGCCGGGCATCGACCCGATGCCTTCGCCCGCTGTTCCCAGCCGATCCCATCGTCCCTCCCTCGCATCGGTGCCGTGTCCTTCATGCATGCGCGCCCGCGCACCGGGCACCTCACCATGTTCCGCAGTGGAGCGCCCCGGACGGGAAAGTTATCCACACGGCCGTTCCGGTGCCGTCCGGACACCGATAATCGAGTCATGAACGAGCTGCCATCGGCGTCCCCGCTCGGCCGGTTCCTCACCCCGGCCGACACCGCCGAGACCCTGAACGTGTCGGTCGGCCAGGTCTATGACCTCATCAGGTCCGGGGAGCTGCCGGCCATCCGGGTCGGCAACGGGAGGACCTGGCGCATCGAGCGCTCCGTGCTCGAGTCGTACATCGAGGCGAAATACGAGGAGGCGCGCCGGATGAGCCTCTGGAACGAATCGGATCTCGGCAGCGTCGCCGAGCTGGCCGCCGGCCGCGATTGGGGCCGTCACACCCGCACCACCACGATCTGAGCCAGCGGCACGATCCGGAAGCCCGCGACCTCGGCCTCGCGCCGGGGCGTTCCCCGCTCATGGAGGGCCAGATCGACGTGGTCGCGTCCGACCCGGTCGATCGTGCCGTGGACGAGCCCGCCGATCCGGCCGTCCAGCCGCAGCTCGATCGCCCTTCTCCTGCGGCAGAGATCGCGCAGCACCACCGCGAGCCCGAGGCCGGCCGTCAGCCCCCGTCCCGGCCCGGGCGGTTCCGTGCTCTGCAGACTCCACTCGACCTGAGCCCGCTCGAGGGAGACCATCGCGATCGCAGCGAGCGGGATGACGCACTGGGCCTTCCGCGCGGATTCGTCGACGACATCCGCCGACACCCAATCGCGGCCGAAGGCGACCGGCCGGATCGATAGCGGCTCGCCGGTGCGCAGCATCAGGCGGACCGCCCAGGAGGGGTCGCGCGCCGCGGCGGCGTGCAGGGCGACGAGCCGGTCGCGCATGCTGAGCCGCCCGAGACGGAGCCGCTCCTCCTCGACGGCGAGGTCGGCGTCCTCCGCCGTGAGCCCGTGCTCGAGCTGGCCCTCCAGATCGTCGAAGAGGTTGTTCCAGCGCATGATCGCCGACGGTATCCCCGGCCGCGGAGGCCGGCCCGCTGTTATCCACAGCCCCCGAAGTGGGGCATGGACACTCTCGCCGGGCTGCTGATTGAGTGTCTAGCCAAATGGGGGGCCGGAGGGCTCCGGTCAGCGAGTTCGGAGTCGCGATGAGCAATGCGCTGCCCGCAACGGGCGTCTCACCGGCGGAGATCCGGGGTGTGCCCCCTGTCCTCCCGAGCAAGGTCATCAATCCCCGCTTCCGCCCCGACGACTTCTTCGGGCACCAGCCCACCTCCCGAGCGCGGCTGCCCGATCCGGAGCCGCTGCTGATCAACCTCACCCGCTGCGTGATCGAGATCCTGGCCGGAGCCCGGGAGCTCGAGCAGATCGCCCGGTGGGTCGACGAGGACGTCTACCGCAATCTGCTCAAGCGCGTGGTGCTCTCATCCCGGGCGCGGCAGGCGAAGGGCCAGCCCGCAGCGCGTCCGTCGTTCAGCATCGGCACCCCGCGGATCACCGAGCCTCGGGATGGCGTGGTCGAGGCGGTCGTCATCGTCCGGGGGCGGTCCCGGGTGCGGGCCGTCGCCCTGCGGCTGGAGGGCCTCGACGCGCGCTGGAAGGCGACCGCGATCAGCGTGCTGTGAAGACGCGCGCTGGCGCGCTGGAGCTATGAGCGAAGGCCATTTCTGGCCTTCGCCGCGACGCCAGCGCCGGTAGCCGTCTCGGCTACCGGGTTCCCGTCGCTGCGACACGCCAGCGCCGACGGCCGTCCCGGCCGGCGGTCACGTCGACTACTTCCCCTTACGACGCTCTTGAGCCCTCCGCTCGGCGCGGTTCGCCGGCGGAGGGCCGCCGGCATCCGTGCGCTGGCCGAAGGCGCCCCGTCCGCCGCCCTGCTGCGCACGCTGCGGCTGGCCGGTCTGCTGCGCCGGCTGGGGCTGGCCGGTGACGGCGGGAGTCGCCGCCGCATTCGCCTCCTCCTGGGCGCGGAGCGCGCGAGCGGTGGCCGCAGCCTCGATCTGGCCGCGCTGATTGCGCACCTCGACTCCCCCATCCGCTCCCGGTGCCGAGTAGCTGAGCTTCTCCGACGGAGCACCCGACTCGGCGAGGCCCTTGGCCTCGACCGTGGGCACCGCGGCCGTCGCGCCGCCGCTGGTCACCTCGACCTCGAGGTTGAACAGGAAGCCGATGCTCTCCTCGCGGATCTGCCCCATCATGCTCTGGTAGAGCGCGTAGCCCTCGCGCTGGTACTCGACGAGCGGGTCGCGCTGAGCCATCGCCCGCAGGCCGATGCCGTCCTTCAGGTAGTCCATCTCGTAGAGGTGGTCGCGCCAGCGGCGGTCGATGACGGAGAGCACCACGCGGCGCTCCAGCTCGCGCATCGCCGGCTCGCCCAGGGCATCCGTCCTCGCCTGGTACTGCACCCGGGCGTCGGAGAGGATCTCGCGGGTCAGGAAGTCGCGCGACATCCGTCCGCGCGACCCCGCCTCGGTCACGATCTCGTCGATCGTCACATTGACCGGGTACAGGGGCTTCAGCTCCGACCACAGCGCCTCGAGATCCCAATCGTCGGAATGCCCCTCGGCGGTGTGCGCGTCGACGATCTCGGTGATCACGTCTTCGAGGAACCGGTTCACCCGGTCCTGGATGTCGTCGCCTTCGAGGATGTGGCGGCGATCGCCGTAGATGGCCTCGCGCTGACGGTTCAGCACATCGTCGTACTTCAGCACGTTCTTGCGGATCTCGGCGTTGCGGGCCTCCACCTGCGACTGGGCGCTGCGGATGGCCCGGCTGACCACCTTGGACTCGATCGCGAGGTCGTCGGGCACGCTGCTGCGATCCATCAGCGCCTGCGCCGCGCCCGAGTTGAACAGGCGCATCAGATCGTCCTGGAGCGAGAGGTAGAAGCGGCTCTCACCGGGGTCGCCCTGCCGGCCGCTCCGGCCGCGGAGCTGGTTGTCAATGCGCCGGGATTCGTGCCGCTCGGTGCCGAGCACGTAGAGGCCGCCGGCCTCGATCACCTTCGCCGCTTCCTCCTCCACGGTCTTCTTGACCTGCTCGTAGACGCCGTCCCAGGCGGCCTCGTACTCCTCGGGGGTCTCCGAGGGGCTCAGGCCCATGCGGTTCAGCTCCGCGACCGCGAGGAACTCGGCGTTGCCGCCGAGCATGATGTCGGTGCCTCGGCCGGCCATGTTCGTCGCCACCGTCACGGAGCCCAGCCGCCCCGCCTGGGCGACGATCGCCGCCTCGCGCGCATGGTTCTTGGCGTTCAGCACCTCGTGCTTGACACCGCGCTTCGCCAGCAGCCGGGAGAGGTACTCGCTCTTCTCGACGCTGGTGGTGCCGACCAGCACGGGCTGGCCGGCCTCGTGGCGCCCCGCGATGTCCTCGACGACCTGGGCGAACTTCGCCTCCTCGTTCTTGTAGACGAGGTCGGACTTGTCCTGCCGGATCATGGGCTTGTTCGTCGGGATCGGCACGACTCCGAGCTTGTAGGTGCTCATGAACTCGGCCGCCTCGGTCTCGGCGGTACCGGTCATGCCCGAGAGCTTCTTGTAGAGGCGGAAGTAGTTCTGCAGCGTGACGGTCGCCAGCGTCTGGTTCTCCGCCTTGACGACGACGCCCTCCTTGGCCTCGATGGCCTGGTGGATGCCCTCGTTGTAGCGGCGGCCGACCAGGATGCGGCCGGTGTGCTCGTCCACGATCAGCACCTCGCCGTTCATCACGACGTAGTCCTTGTCGCGCTTGAAGAGGGCGACCGCCTTGATCGCGTTGTTGAGGAAGGAGATCAGCGGAGTGTTGGCCGACTCGTAGAGGTTGTCGATGCCGAGATAGTCCTCCACCTTCTCGATGCCGGGCTCGAGAACGCCGACGGTGCGCTTCTTCTCGTCGACCTCGTAGTCCTCGCCCGGCACCAGCCGCTTGGCGATGGCGGCGAACTCGTTGAACCAGCGGTTCGCCTCGCCGGAGGACGGGCCGGAGATGATCAGCGGAGTGCGGGCCTCGTCGATGAGGATGGAGTCGACCTCGTCCACGATCGCGAAGAAGTGGCCGCGCTGCACCATGTCGCTGGCCTGCCACGCCATGTTGTCGCGCAGATAGTCGAAGCCGAACTCGTTGTTGGTGCCGTAGGTGATGTCGGCGGCGTACTGCTCGCGGCGCTGCTCGGGGGTCTGGCCGGAGACGATGCAGCCCGTGCTCATCCCGAGCGCCCGGAAGATGCGGCCCATCAGCTCGGATTGGTAGCTGGCGAGGTAATCGTTGACGGTGACCACGTGCACGCCGCGGGAGGCGATCGCGTTCAGGTAGGCGGCCAGGGTCGCCACCAGCGTCTTGCCCTCACCGGTCTTCATCTCGGCGATGTTGCCGAGGTGCAGGGCCGCACCCCCCATGATCTGCACGTCGAAGTGCCGCATCCCCAGGGTGCGCACGGATGCCTCGCGCACCGCCGCGAAGGCCTCCGGCAGCAGGTCCTCCAGCGACTCGCCGTTGGCATAGCGCTGGCGGAACTCCGCCGTCTCCTCGCGCAACTCGTCGTCGGTGAGCTCCTTGAAGTCCTCTTCGAGGTGGTTGACGGCGATCGCGTAGTTCTTCAGCCTGCGGAGCGTCCGGCCCTCGCCGACGCGGAGGGCTCGCTCAAGGACATTGGCCACGGATACTCCCATTCGCCGTCTTGCGGCACTGCGGACTCGGGCAAGACCGGTACCGGGCCGGAGCGACGCCCGGTCCAGCCGATAACTGTAGCAATCCTAGCTGGTGACCGGGCCGGGGAATCCAGCCCGGCCACCAGTCAGGAGCCCTCTCCCGGACGCGGGCGCGGCGACGCGCCCGCCTCTCCGCTAGCGCCCCGCGGCGACCGCGCTGGGTCGGCGGGACTCCCGCCGGCCGGCATCCTCGACCTCCAGGCCGATCACCCCGTAGTCCCAGCCCTTGCGGCGGTAGACCACGCTGGGGCGATCCGTCTCGGCGTCGATGAAGAGGTAGAAGTCGTGCCCGACGAGCTCCATCCGGTACAGCGCGTCGTCCACGGTCATCGGCGTCGCGGCGAACACCTTCTTGCGGATGACGACCGGGCTCCAATCGTCCTCCGCCGATTCCCCGGTGCGGCTGTCCACGATCTCGATGGATCCGGTGCGCACCTTCTCGAGCGTCTCCGGGTGGGCGGGCGTGATGTCCACCCCCTGGAAGCCGTCGGAGCTGGCCTCCCGGAGGGACACCGGGCGCCGCTTGCCGCCGCGATGCACCTTCTGCCGGTCGCGGGCCCTGCGGATACGCTCCATCAGCTTGTCGAGGGCGAGATCGAAGGCGACGTACTTGTCGGAGCCGCTGGCCTCGGCCCGGATCAGCGGTCCCGGCCCGATGAGCATCAGCTCGACCCGGTCGCCCGCGGCGGTGCCGTTCTTCTCGTTGTGACGGCTCACCTTGACCTCGAAGGCCAACGCGCGCTCCGCCAGCCGGCTCACCTTCTCGGCCTTCTCCGTCGCATAGTCATGGAACCGATCCGTGATCCCCACATTTCGCCCGGTGATGGATATATCCATTGCGCCCTCCCAGTTCGACGGTCAGCGCGCCACCGGCCGGAGCAGGCGCACGCGCCTTTTAGCCAACGTAGCTTGGCGACCTCGGGATGTCACCTATGCGTTCCGGAAATCTTCCGGAAAGTTCCGGGGCGTCGCGGCGACGACCGCCGCAGCCACGGCCTCCCCTCCGGCGGAGCGGATGGCCCGGGCCGTCTCCATGAGGGTCGCGCCGGTGGTGAGCACATCGTCCACGATCACGAAGCGGCGTCCGCTGAGGGGCCGCCGGGCATGGATGCTGCCCCGGACGGCGGCCATCCTCTCCTCCCGGTTGAGCCCCTTCTGCACCGGGCGCTCCTGCCGGGCCGCGAACACCCGCGATCGGGTGCGGCCCGCCCTGCGCAGCAGGAGCTCGACCGGGTCGTAGCCGCGACGGCGGCGGGCGGCGCGGCTGGTGGGGACGGCCACGATCTCCGCCCCGGCGAGCGCTTCCAGGACGGCCTCGAGGGCGGCATCGAGGGCCGCCGCCAGCGGACCGGCGGCATCCGTGCGACCCCGCTCCTTGACGGCGAGGATCACCTCCCGCGCCACGCCCGCATAGTCGAGTGCCGCGGCGACCGGCAGGCCGTCGTCGAGCCGGTGCCAGCGGATGCGCGGGGCCAGCGCGCAGCGGCACTCCCGGCACAGCGCCCGGTCGTCGGCGCCGCAGCCGGCGCACTCCACCGGCAGCAGCACCGCCAGCGCGTCGAGAGCGGCATCGCGGGCGAGTCCGCGCAGATCGGCGATCATCCGGCCATGCTGCCGGAGCCGCCGGCCGGTGGCAGACCGTCGCCAGCCTCGGTGCAGGGCAGCCCCTCCCCCGGCACTGCGGAGGAGTCGGGAGCGCCCACAATCAGCAGCGGCCCTGTGCCGCCCGGCCCAGCGCCGCCCGCCTCAGTGCTGCTTGGCGATGAACCCGGCCTCGACCGAGGTGGTCGACCAGCTGCTGCCGCGCGAGATCTGGATGAAGCCGTCCTTGCCGAGCACCCGCAGCCCGGTCCGCCCGTTGCCGCCCGCGATCGCGACCCCGTCGGTCGGGCGGCCGAGCGAGGTGCTCTGGCCCCCGATCACATAGAGGAGCGCATCGGTCTCGCTCAAAGCCGCGACGGAGTAGGCATCGGCCCAGGCGATGTCGATCGCCGCGCCGCTGCCGGCGGTCACATCGAGGATCGGCTCGCCGATGGAGACGGGAGCCAGGCGGTCGTCCCGGCTGATGCCCGCGACGATGAGACGCGGCCCGGCGGCGGTGTTCAGGTACAGGGCGATGCGGGCGCCGTCCCGCGAGACGTCCAGGGCCGCGATCTCGGAATGCGCGGGCACATTGACCGTCACCTCGTGCACTTTTCCGTTGCGGTCGTAGGCCCTGATGGCATCCGGCTGCTTCGCGGGCACCGACCAGATGAAGCCGGCGTTGTCGAGGGAGGGGGCGATCAGGCCCGGTCGGTCGTCGATGACGACGCCGGCAGCGGAACCCGTGGTCACGCGCGCCACGCCGGCCTCCGTGAGCACCCCGGCGTAGCTGTGCGAGGCGTCCACCACGGCGGCGAGCGGCTTCAGCTTGGCGATCTTGTCGCTCAGGCCGTCGATGCCGGTCATGGTGCCGTTCGAGTAGAAGCCGAAGCGGCCATCCCGGTAGATGAGCGCTCGGCTGTCGACGACCGGGTTGGTCACGGGAGCATTGGCGCCCGGCCCCTGCAGCACCATGGGCGAATCCTCGACCGAGATGTTCACCGTCACCGGCGTGACGTTGCTGAGGCTGCTCTGCAGCTGCACCAGCATGAGCTCGCGATCGGCCTCGCTCGCCTTGCGGGCCTCGGAGGTCAGATCCACCTGGGCGACCCCGGAACTCATGGTGACCGACTTCGGCGGCGCCAGCTGGGTGCCCTCGGGGAAGGCCGTCGCGACCGCGCCCTGCAGCCACGGCGAGGGGCCGGCGAGCAGGGCGGTCACGATGCGGGTCTGCGTCGTGCCCCGGGCCGGGAACCAGCGGATGTCGGGCACCAGTCGGTTGTGGGCCTTGTTCAGGAAGTAGAGGGTGCGCTGCTGGAAGATCGACGAGAAGATCCCGCTGGAGAGCACGATGCCCGGCGGCGCCTCGCTGATGCGCCATTCGCCGCCCTCCTTGACGAAGTGGAAGGTCAGCGTCTGCTGCACCGGCTGGTTCGACTCCGAGTAGGCGCCGTTCTCGTTCACGACGGCGGTGCTCGAGAAGGAGTATTGGGCGGTGTCCGTGGCGGTCTGCGTGATGGTCGGCAGCCCGTCGCGGATGAGCACGCTGGCGCGCGGATCCCAGCTGTTCCTGATCGAGGTGCTCAGGAACGATCTCGCCACCTCGTAGTTGTTCTGCGAGCCGGTGAACGCGGCGATGAAGCCCTGCATGATCTCGGTCTGGCTGGCTCCCTGGGTCGGGCCCTCCGGGAAGTATTCCGTGAAGTTGGTGATGTCGTCCTTGATGACGCCGCCCATCGTGACGGGGCCGGTGCGCGGGATCGAGCTGCATCCGCCGAGGACGGCCGCGATCGCCAGCGTCAGCGCCGTGGCGAGGATGCGGGCTCTGGGCTGCTCAGGCATCGTCCGCCCCCTTCATCGGCGCGGCGTCGACGGTGCCGCTCGGCGTGGTGTCGACCGGTCCCGTATGAACCGGATCCGTGCGAACCGGTCCGGTGACGACCGGTGCGGTATCGACCGGCCCCGTATCGATCGGCAGGGAGTCGTCCGGCGGCAGCCCCACCGGCGAGGACTCGAACGGCACGCCGGGCCGGCGCGGCAGGGTCAGCCGGAAGCAGGTGCCCTCCCCCGGCTCCGACCACACCTCGAGCCACCCGTCGTGCAGGGTGGCGTCCTCCATGGCGATCGACAGCCCCAGTCCCGTGCCGCCGAGGGTGCGCTGGCGGGAGGGGTCGGCCCGCCAGAAGCGGTCGAAGACCCGGCCGACGTGCTCGGGCCGCATGCCCGCCCCGTAGTCCCGCACGGCGATCGCCACCGCCGTCTCGTCGCTGTCCACGGTCACCACGATCGGCTTGCCGTCCCCGTGCTCGACCGCGTTGCCCAGCAGATTCCGCAGGATGCGGCGGATGCGGCGGGCGTCGACCTCGGCGTCGAAGTAGCCGCCCGGCGCCACCAGCCGCAGATCGGAGCCCCGCTTCTCGGCGACGGGGGCCACCGACTCGACGGCCTTCTCCACCAGCCGCACCAGGTTCGTCGGCTCCAGCTCGAGCACGACCGCGCCGGCGTCGTAGCGGCTGATCTCCAGCAGGTCGCCGAGCAGCTCCTCGAAGCGCTGCACCTGGGTGTGCAGCAGCTCCGCGGTGCGGGCCGTGGCGGGGGTGAAGCCCTCCCGCTGGTCGTAGAGCACATCGCCGGCGAGCCGGATGGTCGTCAGCGGCGTGCGCAGCTCGTGGGAGACGTCGGAGACGAATCGCTGCTGCACCCGGGAGAGCTCGGCGAGCTTGACGATCTGCTGTTGCAGGCTGTCGGCCATCCCGTTGAACGATCGGGCGAGGGTCGCGATCACGTCCTCCCCCTTCTCGGGTATCCGCTGCTCGAGCTGTCCGGCCGCCAGCTTCTGGCTGGTCTCGGCCGCGAGCCGCACCGGACCGACCACCAGCCGGACCACGACATAGGTGATGGCGCCGATCAGCAGCACCAGGGCGAGCGACCCGACCGCGAGGGTCTGCTGGACGAAGGTGAGGGTCTCCTGCGCGGCGCTCAGATCGTAGACGAGGTACAGCTCGTAGTAGCCGGCCGTCGGCACGGTCAGCAGCGAGCCGGCGACCAGCCCCGGGGTCCTGCCGCCGTTCAGCGCCACCGGCTGCAGATAGACGTGCCCGGTGTTCCTCGTCACCGCGTCCCGCAGCTCGGAGCTGACGACGCCGCTCGGGAAGTTCGCGCTCGTCGTACTCTGCATGCTGCCCACGGTGTGCTGCCCCGGCATCCGGTAGATGGCGATGTCGGCGCCCCCCGCCCCCGCCGTCGACGCCAGGATCTTGCCCTGCACATCGCTGCTCAGGGTGTCCAGCTCGACCGGATTGTTCTCATCCGTCGCTATCGCGCTGTCGAAGATGCCCTGCGCCAGGGCCGTGGCCCGGGCCGACTCCCGCTGCACCTGGTCGCGCCGGGAGTCGAAGAGGTTGTTGCCGACGCTCAGGCTGATGAAGCTGCCGATGATGGTCACCGCCAGGCCCGAGAGGATGACCGTGATCGCGACCGTGCGGAACTGCAGCGAGGTGCGCCAGAACCTGGCGACGCGTCTCAGCTGCGTCCACAGGCGCATCGCACCCAGGCCGAGGGCCTGGTCAGCCGCTGTTGCCGGCACGGTATCCGACGCCCCGGACGGTCAGGACGATCTTCGGGTTGTCCGGGTCTTCCTCGATCTTCGCCCGCAGGCGCTGCACGTGCACGTTCACCAGCCGGGTGTCCGCCTTGTAGTGGTAGCCCCACACCTGCTCCAGCAGCATCTCGCGGGTGAACACCTGGCGCGGCTTCTCGGCCAGAGCGAGCAGCAGGTCGAACTCGAGCGGGGTCAGGTTGATCGGGGTGCCGTTCCGGCTCACCTCGTGCCCGGCCACGTCGAGCGTGAGATCGCCGATGTGCAGCCAGTCCGCGCTCACGGCCGGGGCGGGACGCAGGCGGGTGCGGATGCGGGCGACCAGCTCCTTGGGGTTGAAGGGCTTGACCACGTAGTCGTCGGCCCCGCTCTCCAGGCCCTGCACCACATCCGTGGTGTCGGTCTTGGCCGTGAGCATGATGATCGGCACGCCGGACTCGGCGCGCAGCTCGGTGCAGACCTCGATGCCGTCCTTGCCCGGGAGCATGACGTCGAGCAGCACCAGGTCGGGCTTGCTGCGCTGGAAGGCCTCGAGGGCGCTGCCGCCGTCGCCGCAGAAGACCGGGTCGAAGCCCTCGGAGCGCAGGACGATGCCGATCATCTCGGAGAGGGCCACGTCATCGTCGACCACAAGGATTCGTGCAGTCATCGTCCCGCCTTTGGGTGTACGGCCCCGGCTGTACCGCCTGGACCGGAGATATCGCTATCTGACAACAGTAGCCGAGTGCGGCGGGATGGCTAAGGCCCGCTGCCATCGTCGCAGCACGTTCCCTGCTGGTCGCGCGTCACCCGCGGGCCGGGGAGCCGCATCCGCTAACCTCGGGAAAGCGGACCAACTTCTCCTCACGGAAGGAACTGCCATGGCTCAGCCAGTCAACCCCATCGACTCCGACACGGATGCGGCGGGCACGCCGACCCTGATGTCGCGCCTGAACGCGGAGGCGCTGGGCACCTTCGTGCTGGTCTTCGTCGGCGTGGGAACCCTGCTCTTCGCGAGCGGCTTCCCCGGTGCCGGCGAGGTCTTCCTGCCCGTCGCGCTCGCCTTCGGCCTCACGGTGCTCGCCGGCGCCTTCGCCTTCGGGCACGTCTCGGGTGCCTACTTCAACCCGGCGCTGACCGTCGGAGCGGCCCTGGCCGGGCGGATCAGCTGGAGGGACACCATCGGCTACATCATCGCCCAGCTGGTCGGCGGCATCGTCGGCGCCGCCCTCCTCCTGGCCATCGCAGCGGGCGGCCCCGACGGGTTCCTCGCCAAGGCGCAGGAGTCCGGCTTCGGCTCGACCGGCTACGGCGACCGCTCGCCGGCCGGCTTCGATCTGCTCTCCGTGCTGCTGATCGAGATCATCCTCACGGCGGTGTTCATGTACGTGGTGCTCGGCGCCACCGACCGGCGCGCCTCCGCCGCGCTGGCCCCGATCGCGATCGGACTGACGCTGACCATGATCCTGCTGGTCGCACTGCCGGTGAGCGGGGCATCCGTCAACCCGGCCCGTTCGATCGCGACGGCGATCTTCGGCGACGGCGTGGCCCTCGGCCAGGTCTGGGTCTTCATCGTGGCGCCGATCGTCGGCGGGGCGATCGCGGGACTCACCTACCGGCCGCTCTTCGACCGCAACCGCTAGGCCCGCGTTCCCGCCGGGCTCTCCGGCGCCGCTCAAACGTGCGACCGCCCCCCAGGTCGGGGCGGCGGCGACACATCCGGGCGGCGCCGGATCGTCCGCGGCGGCTCAGTACCGGTAGTGCTCGACCTTGTACGGGCCCTCGACCGGCACGCCGATGTAGGCGGCCTGCTCCGGGCTCAGCGTGGTGAGCTCGACGCCGAGGGCGGACAGGTGCAGCCGCGCGACCTTCTCGTCGAGCAGCTTCGGCAGCACATAGACCTGTCGCTCGTAGCCCTCGGGGCGCGTGAACAGCTCGATCTGGGCGAGCACCTGGTTCGTGAAGGAGTTGCTCATCACGAACGAGGGGTGGCCGGTGGCGTTGCCGAGGTTCATGAGCCGGCCCTCCGAGAGCACGAGCACCGAGCGCCCGCTCGGCAGGCGCCACTCGTGCACCTGCGGCTTGATCTCCACCCGCTCCGCGCCGGGCAGCCGCTCGAGCCCCGCGATGTCGATCTCGTCGTCGAAGTGCCCCACGTTCGCCACGATCGCCAGATGCTTCATCCCGAGCATGTGGTCGACGGTGACGACGTTCTCGTTCCCCGTGCAGGTGATGAAGATGTCGGCCTCGCCGAGCGCCTTCTCGATGGTGGTGACCTGGAAGCCGTCCATGGCCGCCTGCAGCGCGCAGATCGGGTCGACCTCGCTCACGATCACGCGGGCTCCCTGGCCGCGGAGTGCTTCCGCCGCCCCCTTGCCCACATCGCCGTAGCCGGCCACGAAGGCGACTTTGCCGCCGATGAGCACATCGGTGGCCCGGTTCAGCCCGTCGGGCAGCGAATGGCGGATGCCGTAGCGATTGTCGAACTTCGACTTGGTGACCGAGTCGTTGACATTGATCGCGGGGAAGAGCAGCTCGCCGGCCCGGGCCAGCTCGTAGAGCCGGTGCACGCCCGTCGTGGTTTCCTCGGTGACGCCCTGGATGCCCTCGGCGATGCCGGCCCAGCGGCCCGGATGCTCCTCCAGCAGCCCGCGCAGGGTGTCGAGCACGATGCGCCACTCCTGGCTCTCGCCGTCGGCGGCGGGCGGAACGGAGCCGGCGCGCTCGAACTCGAGCCCCTTGTGCACGAGCAGGGTGGCATCGCCGCCGTCGTCGAGGATCAGGTTCGGGCCGCGCCAATCGGCATCCTCGGCCTCGGCCTCGGCGGACCAGTCGAAGATCTGCGCGGTGCACCACCAGTACTCCTGGAGGGTCTCGCCCTTCCAGGCGAAGACCGGCACGCCGGCCGGCGCCTCGGGAGTGCCCGCCGGCCCGACCGCGACGGCCGCCGCCGCCTCGTCCTGGGTGGAGAAGATGTTGCAACTGGCCCAGCGGACCCGGGCGCCCAGCGCCACGAGGGTCTCGATGAGCACGGCGGTCTGCACCGTCATGTGCAGGGAGCCGGCGATGCGGGCGCCGGCGAGCGGCTGCGCGGGACCGAACTCCTCCCGCAGCGCCATCAGCCCGGGCATCTCGTGCTCGGCGAGCCGGATCTGGTGCCGCCCCGCCTCGGCGAGGGCGAGGTCGGCGACCTTGAACGGCAGGGCGGTTCTCGCTGCAGAAGTCATGCCTTCATTCTCCCCCACCCGTCCCCCTTTCATCATTCAGGAGTTGCTGTGACAGGAGTGGGCAGAGTTGCTCACGTGACTGCGATAGCCCCTCCAGCCGCTCCCGTCCCGCCTGCTCCTGAATAATGAAACGAGGAGAGGGTCAGGCGCGGATGAGGGCGAGCACCTGGTCGCGGATGCGCGCCATCTCGACGGGCGTCGACGCCTCCACGTTGAGCCGGAGCAGTGGCTCGGTGTTCGAGGGCCGGACGTTGAACCACCAGAACGAGTCCGCGGGGGCATCGGCGTCGGCCATGCCGGTCACCGTGAGGCCGTCGAGCTCGTCGAAGGTCGCCCTGCCCGTGTAGGCGTCGACGATGCGGGTGTAGGCCGCGGGGATGTCCTGCACCACCGAGTTGATCTCGCCGCTGAGCGCGTAGGGCGTGTAGCGCTTCGACAGCTCCGAGAGCGGGCCGGTCTGGCCGCCGAACTCGGCCAGCAGGTTCATGGCAGCGAGCATCCCGTTGTCGGCGCCCCAGAACTCGCGGAAGTAGTAGTGCGCCGAGTGCTCGCCGCCGAAGATCGCCCCGGTCGCGGCCATCTGGTCCTTGATGAGCGAATGCCCGACCCGGGTGCGCACCGGCACGGCGCCGGCCGCCTCGATGGTCTCCGGCACCACGCGGGAGGTGATGGCGTTGTGGATGACGTAGATGTCCTCTTCGGCGCCGCCGGCATCCTGCTGCTTCGTGCGCGCCCGCTCGATCTCCCGCAGCGCGACGATCGCCGCGACCGCGGAGGGGTTGACCGGATGCCCGTGCTCGTCCACGACGAAGCAGCGGTCGGCATCCCCGTCGAAGGCGAGCCCCAGATCGGCCTGGTGCCTCACGACCGCCTTCTGCAGATCGGCGATGTTCTCGGGGATCAGCGGGTTCGCCTCGTGGTTCGGGAAGGTGCCGTCGAGCTCGAAAAACAGCGGCACGATCTCGATCGGCAGCTTCGGCAGCCCGGCGGCCTGGCCGAGCACCGCGGGAACGGTCAGCCCGCCCATGCCGTTGCCGGCATCGACCACGATCTTGATGGGGCGGATGCCCGAGAGATCCACCAGCGAGCGCAGATAGGCCGCGTAGTCGGCCAGCACGTCCGCCTCACGGTATCCGCCGGGATCGGCGACCTCGTCGATCCCGGTCCCGAGGTAGGCCTGCGCTCGGTCGCGGATGGCCTTCAGGCCGGTGTCGAAGCTGATGCCCTGCGCCCCGGCGCGACTGAACTTGATGCCGTTGTAGGTGGCCGGGTTGTGGCTGGCGGTGAACATGGCCGCGGGGGCGTCGAAGCGGCCCGAGGCGTAATAGCTCTCGTCGGTGGAGCAGAGGCCGATCGAGACGACGTCGGCTCCGCGGGCCCGGGCCCCCTCGGCGAAGGCGGCGGCGAAGCGCGGGGAGGAGTCGCGCATATCGTGGCCCACCACAACCTCGCTGCCCGCCGCGCCGACCTCGTCGACGAAGGCGGCGGCCAGCGCCCGCACCACCTCGTCGGTGAGCTGGCTGCCGACGAGCCCGCGCACATCGTAGGCCTTGACGAACGGTGTCAGGTCGATCGCGGTCACGCGCGCTCCCCCATTATCGAATGCCGGACGATGCGCCAGCCCTGCGGTGCCGAGAGGCGGTCGGCATGCTTGGCGCAGAGATCGTAGCTGTGCGGCTCCGCCAGCGGGCTGAGCGGACCGAGCACGGCCATCAGGTCGGAGTACACGTAGGTGAGCGTCGCCACGGCGGGCTCACTGCAGGCCACTCTGCTGCACGGTCGACCATCCATCTCGTGCCCAGCCTAGGGCACCGTGCCGGTTCTGTGTCGTGGCCGGCGGCATCCGGTGCCGTCTGCGTCGTGCTCGATGGCATCCCGTGCCATGCCGTCGTGGCCGGCGGCATCCGGGGGCGACGTCTTCGGATGCCGCGCCTAGGATTGGGCTCATGGCTCGCTCGTCCAGGCATGCCCCCTACGGGTCGATGCGGCGCAGCCGACCCGATCGGCACGGTCGGGGCCTGCGCTCGGCGGTGACGGGGCCGCATCTGCCGCGCTTGACCACCCGCGTCGACGTCTTCGACCTGACCGTGGCGAGCACCGCCGACTATCTGCGCGGCTTCTGGCCGGATGAGCTGGCGGGCGTGCACTTCGAGGTGGCCGATCTCCCCCGACGGCTGACCTCGTCGCGGGGGGTCGACCGCTGGCTGGTGGACGCCCGGCACCGCCGCATCGTGCTGTTCCGCCTGCCGATCATGCGGCTGGCCCGGCTGCACCGCAACGACGAGCTGCACCGGCGCATGCTGATCGAGGGATGCGTCTTCCGGGCGGTCGCCGAACTGCTCGGCAAGGACCCCTGGGACCTCGCCCCGGACCGCTTCCGCCACTAGCCGTCGGTCGAACCGGGCGGACGGACTAGCGGTAGACGACGACCGGCGTGGGGGCGGCGGCGGGCGGATGCACGACGAAGCCGGCCAGCGCACCGTCCCCCGCGTAGCTCACGGCGACCAGCAGCTCGGCGAAGCCGCTGAGCGTGTAGTGGCCGCCCGCGACGGCGGCGATCGCGACCGTAGACCGCGCGGGGACCGTGACCTCGCTCGTGCCCTGCGCTCGGGCGACGCTGACGGTGGCCGCGACATCCGTGGGGTTGGCGAGGTGCAGCCGCGGCGAAGGCCCGTCGGCCACCGCGATGTGCGCGCGATCCGTCAGGGTGGGCGCCCCGGCGAGCCAGGCGAAGTCGATCGCACCGGAGTCGCCGACCGTGGAGATGCGCACGGCGGCCACGGCCGGTTCCTTCGAGGTCACCGTGACGGTGTAGTCCCCGTCGCCGAGCATGTCGATCGGGATGTCGGTCACTCTGCCGGCGGTCAGCGTCAGCGAGAAGGTCACCGGCTCCGCGGCGGCTCCCCCGTCGCCCCCGGCCTCCGTGCCGATGCTCACGGTGGCCTCGCTGTCCGCCTTCCCCGGCGCAAGGATCCGCAGCACCGTCTGCAGGTCCTGGTAGCCGGGCTCGCTCGCCTGGGTCAACCGGGCCTGGGTGTTGCGGAGCACCACGCCGGGGATCGTGGTGACCGCGGCCGGCGCGCTCGTGGCATCCACCAGATCCACCCCGCCCGGGGTCAGGGTGCGGATGACGCTCTGCTCGAGGCTCGCGACGACCTGGCCGCCGGAGCTCTCGACGTGCACCACGGGCGAGGCGATGCCGGGCGCGAAGCCCGACAGCGGCAGGATGCGCTGGCTCCCCGCCGCCACCACGATCCCCTCCGCCGCGGCGGCCGCCACGATGCCGTTCTCCGAGTAGATCGTCAGCCTGACGGTCGCGCTGACGTCGGTGGGATTGCTCAGGAGCACGAGCGTGGTGCGCCCGGTCGTGGTAGCGCCGCCGACCAGCCAGCTGTCGCTGCTGGGTCCGGCGCAATCGGCCGCGGCGAACCCGCTCAGCGCCTTGGTCTTGGTCTGCTGGCTCTGGCTGCCCGCCAGCAGCGGCCCCTCGCCCGGTCCCCCGGCCGGGAGGGTCAGCAGCACCGGAGCCCTGCCCTCCTTGTCGTCGCTCTCCTTCAGCTCATCCTTCTGCACTTCTCCCGCGGTCGCGCTGTAGCTCAGCTTCGGACTGCCGTGGGAGCGCACGGTGCTGCTGTCGGCGCCGACCGAGTCGTCGAGGGTGAGCAGCGGCCCCGGGCAGAGACGCTCCTGCGCGGCAGGCACCGGCGTGATGGCGGTGGAGGGCGGGGAGAGCCGCGCCTCCGGCAAGGAGAGCAGGCTCGCGGCCCCGATGAGGGCGGCGGCCAGGGCGAGCCCCACCGTGGCGACACCGGCGCGGATGCCGGCCATGGCGGCTCGGCGGCCCCGGCGCACCCGTGGCGCTCCTGTCTCGGCGGCGGGCTGCCGCTTCTCCTGACCGGGCGTCTGCTCGTCAGTCATGCTCCTCCTCATCGAAGGTGCCGACCGGTTCCTCCGCCTCGACCGGACCGCCGATGATGCTGCGGCGACGGCGCTGGGTCGGCAGGGCGAGCAGGACGACGACCCCGAAGACGACCGCCTGACCGGTGAGGATGGTGCTCTCGAGCGTCGCGGCGCCCGGACCGCTGCTGCCGGGAGCTACGGCCGTGGGGAGCTCGCGGGCGCGCCAGAGCGACCCGCCGGTCGACGCCGAGCCGACGGGCACGAAGGCGGCATTGCTGTCGAGCGCCGTGACGGTGCGGCGGGCCACCGCCCGGCTGGCGTCGCTGTCCGCGGCCTCGTCCAGCACGACGAAGCCGATGCGGAAGTGCTCGAGGTCGGCGCTCGGATCGTAGCCGCCTCGGGAGGCCAGGTTGGCGGCGAGACGGGCGAGGCGGGCATCCGCAGCGCTGAACGAGGTCGAGGTCGCGTCGAGGGTCGACTGCTCGTCGAGGGCGGTTCCGTACCCGCGCTGCAGCTCGGTGGCGAGCGCCCCGTCGGGCTGAGGGCTGAGGATGAGCGTGCCGATGCCCGGGTCGCTGTCGGCCTGGGCGGATACCACGGCCGGCAGGATCCGCCCGGTGCTGGCACGCACCTCCGAGCTCCCCAGCCAGGTCGCGGCGAGCAGGGGCGCCACCGCCAGGCAGCAGGCGGCCCCGGCGATCAGGGCCGGTGCGACCGCGACACCGCGCAGGGCATCCAGGCCCACGAACGCCATGCCGATCAGCCCCATCCAGAACAGGCTGAGCCCGGCGCCGGACCAGACGGATGTCGTGGCCGAGCCGATCGAGCTCAGCTGCAGCTGCCCGGCGAGCACCGCCGTCGCGTAGCCGAGCAGGGCGACGGCGAGGGATGCCACGGCCCGGCGTGCCCGCAGCACGAAGAGGCCGAGCACGGCCAGCAGTCCCAGGGGCACGAGCAGGGCGGCCAGGAGCACGCCGGCGAGGGCCGGGTCCAGTCCCATCGAGGAGAGCAGCCGCGGCCAGCCGTTCAGCTCGCCGGTGGCCGAGCCGAGGGCCAGCTGCCACCCGCTCGCCGAGTCGATGGGGGACGGCGCGACCGGGTCGGCGAGCAGGGCGAGCGGCGTGCCCCGCATCGCCTGAGCGACGACGAGGGGGGCGAAGAGCGCGGCGGCCGGCAGCGGGACCAGCAACAGGCGGTGCAGGCGCCGGGGGCGCGTGGCGAGCCAGAACAGCCAGCAGACCAGCAGGGCGGGCACGAGCACGGGGGATGCGGCCGCGATCGCGGCACCGAGCAGGGCGGCGGTCGCGGTGGCCGACCACGACCGCACCCCGCTGCTCGCCGCGATGCAGGCGAGGATCAGCCAGGGCAGCAGCAGGTGCGTGAGCACGCCCCCGAGCTGTCCGGCGGCGAGCGCCGCCAGGAACGGCGGGGCGACCGCCCAGAGCACGGCGGCGAGGGCGGGGAGCCAGCCCCGCACGGTGAAGCGTCTCGCGCAGAACCACGCGGCGAGCGCCGCCAGGGGCATGGCCGCCAGGTGGAGCACCACGATGCTCAGCGAGGGGGACCAGAAGGTGAGGGATCCTAGCACAGCCAGGACGTAGCCGAAGGGGTCGGCGGGGGCTGTGAAGCCGGCGCCGATATCCCGCCAGCTGTAGCCGATATGCGACCACAGCTCGCCTACGGTGTTGCTCAGGGGCAGCAGGCCGCCGCCGATCAGCGCCTTCGCGGCCAGGAGCGTGCCGAAGAGGGCGAGCGAGGCGAGCGCGACCCCGAACACGGTCCACAGCCCGCCGCCCGCGACGAAGCCCACGACGGGCGTGTCGTCGAGGGCTGCGCGGACGGCGGCGGCTTCGCGCTGCTGCGCCCGGCGCTCCCGCACCTCCGGCCAGGGCATCCGCAACCCCGTGATCGCGTTCCAGCCCACCCGGCGGCCCCGGCGCAGATTGCGTCGCGCGGCGCCGATGCTGCGGAACGAGAACATGGCGGCGAGGGCCGTCGTGAACTCCCCCGGCACCGCCCAGGGCCGCTTGGCGATCAGATGCACGATGGATCGGAGGACGGCCAGCGGCAGCAGCGACAGCCAGTGCAGCGGCAGCAGGGCGAGGCGCGAATAGACGAGCCGGCGGTGGAGCTGCGCGCTGCGGCGCAGCCGTGCGGCTCCGGCCCGGCCGGGCGGGGCGTCGCGGATGAACAGCTCCGGCGGTCCCGCGCTGGCGACCTTCGCCCCCGGCACGACGATGACGCGGTGGCCCGCCAGCCGCGCCCTGATCGAGAAGTCGAGGCCGGCATCCGCGGCGGGCAGTCCGGGGTCGAACCCGCCGAGCGCCGCCCACGCGCTGCGCCGCACGAGCATCCCGCCGGCGGAGACGCCCAGCACATCCGCCTGCACATCGTGCTGGGCTTGGTCGAGCTCATCTTCGACGAGCGGGATGGTGGTGCCGAAACGGGTGACGGTCTCGCCGAAGGCGGTGATCACGGCGGGGTCGTCCCAGCGCATGAGCTTGGGGCCGGCGACCGCGACGGAGGGGGCGACCTCGACGGCGGCCAGCAGCCGGGCCAGGGCTTCCGGCTCCGGTGCGTTGTCGTGGCCGAGCAGCCAGAACCAGTCGTCGTCCTGGGGCGGCGGTGCGGCGGCCCGGACGGCCTGGGCGATCGCCTGACCGAAGGAGCGCCGCTCGGGGGCGCCGACGACCTGGGATGCGCCGGCGGTCGACAGCAGCCGGGGGCTGTCGTCGCTGGAGCCGGCGTCGACCGCGATCAGCACATCGGCGAGCCGGGTGGACGAGCGGAGGGCAGCCACGGTTCGCTCGAGATACGCAGCCCCGTTGCGGGCAGCGAGTACGGCGATCACTCTTGGCTGCATCTAATCGAGACTATGCTCTCGGGCGCCCGGCGCCCCGGCTGACACGCACGCGCGCGCTGGAGCTATAAAGCGAGAGTCCTTTCGGACTCTCGCCGCGACGCCAGCGCCGGTGGCCGTCCCGGTCACAACCGAGCCGCGAGATCAGGCGCGCTTGCGCAGCTTCCGGCGTTCGCGCTCGGAGAGCCCGCCCCAGATGCCGAAGCGCTCGTCGTTCTGGAGGGCGTACTCGAGGCATTGGTGGCGCACCTCGCAGCTGGCGCAGATCTTCTTGGCATCGCGGGTGGAGCCGCCCTTCTCCGGGAAGAAGGCCTCCGGGTCCGTCTGGGCGCAGAGCGCATCCGCCTGCCATGCGAGGGGATCGTCGTCATCGTCGACCCGGCGGCGGACCCCCGGAACCCCCAATTGCACCGGATCCACGAACCAGTCTGCAGGCACCCCCGTGCGCTGTCCGCCTATCGCCATAGCACAGACACCCCTTCACGCTGCGTACGACTTGCACTTTATGCGTTATAGATAATTACACTCGTGTAACTCTGGACCGTCAAGTCGCGGATCATAAAGCCTCAACAATGAATCGAGGGTTGACGACACGCACGCCGGAGCTGTAAGCGGCGCCCATTCTGACCATCGCCGCGACGCAGCGCGCTGGAGCTATGAGCGGAAGTCCTTTCGGACTTCCGCCGCGACGCCAGCGCCGGTGGCCGTCCCGGCCACCGGATGCATCACCACCCCGGCTACCCCGCCGAGCGCCGCGCCTCCCAGGCGCTGGCGACCATCTGCTCGAGGCTGTGCCGCATCCGCCAGTCCAGGTCCCGCGCCGCCAGCTCCCCCGACGCCACGATGCGCGCCGGATCGCCGGCACGCCGCGGCCCGACCTCGGGGGTGAAGGCGATGCCGGTCACCTCCGCCACGGTCGTCATGATCTGCCGCACCGAGACGCCGGTGCCGCTGCCGAGGTTGTAGGCCGGTTCGAGGGTCTCATCCGCCTCCAGCCGTCGCGCCGCCGCGACATGCGAGAGCGCGAGGTCGGCGACGTGGATGTAGTCGCGCACCGCCGTGCCGTCGGGGGTCGGATAGTCGTCGCCGTAGATGACCGGCGTGCGCCCTTCGAGGATCGCCTCGAAGACGAGCGGGAAGAGGTTGTGCGGGCTGGCGTCGTAGACCTCGGGCATGCCCGAGCCCACCACGTTGAAGTAGCGCAGGGAGGTGTGCCGCAGGCCGGCCGCGCGCTCCTGGTCCCGCAGCAGCCACTCCGCCACGAGCTTCGACTCGCCGTACGGCGACTCGGGATGCGCCGGCGTGGCCTCCGTCACCTGGTCGACGTCGGGCGTGCCGTACACCGCGGCGCTCGAGGAGAAGACCATGCGTTCGACGCCGCAGTCCTGCATCACGGCGAGCAGCGTGGCCGTGCCGGTCACGTTCTGGGCGTAGGTGTGCAGCGGCCGCGTCACCGAGACGCCCGCGTACTTGAAGCCGGCGACGTGGATGACCCCGGTCACCCCGTGCCCGCGCACCGTGCGCTCGAGCAGCGGGCCGTCGAGGATCGATCCGTGCACGAAGGCGGCGGCCGGCGGGACGAAGCGCTCCCGTCCCGTGGAGAGGTCGTCGAGCACGACGGCGTCCAGCCCCGCATCGGCGAGGGCCTGGACCACATGCGCCCCGATGTATCCGGCGCCGCCGGTCACCAACCAGGTCATGCTCTAACGCTATCGTCCGCGGTCGCCACGAAGAGCTCGCCGGCGCCGCGGATCTCGAGCTCGCCCTCGTCCGCCGTGATGTAGCAGGCCTGGCCCTTTCGCAGCTCGACGGCCGAGTTCCGGCCGCTGACTCTCATCCGGCCGTCGACGCAGATCGCGATCGCCCCGTGCCGCGCCTTCCCACCCTGACTTGCGTCGAATGCCCCTAAAACCGGCCCGCTTAGGGGCTTTTGGCGCAACTCGGCACCGGGAGCGCCAGCAGAGCGGATGTGGACGAGCACGAGACCGGCCGGCGTGCGGAACACCTCCGCCCCGCCTTCGACCGCGGGAACCAGGAGCGGCACTTTCCCGGGCGTGAAGTCGAGCACGCGGAGCAGTTCGGGCACGTCGATGTGCTTCGGCGTGAGCCCGCCGCGCAGAACGTTGTCGGAGGAGCTCATCAGCTCGATGCCGAGTCCGCTGAGGTACGCGTGGATGTTCCCCGCCGGCAGGTACAGCGCCTCGCCGCGGCGCAGGGTGACCCGGTTGAGCAGCAGCGAGACCGCGATGCCGGGGTCGCCGGGATTGTCCGCCACCAGCCGGCGCACCGTGTCGAGCGCGCGGGCGCGATCCGCAGCGGCACCTGCATCGGCGGTATCTGCATCGGGGGCATCCGCCTCGCCGGCACCCGCCTCGGATCCACCACCGGTGCCGCCCGCGGTAGCGAGGGCCAGCTCCGTCACCCGGTCGACCAGCGTCGCGACCCCCGTGCCACCCGAGGCGAGCCAGGCGAACACATCGCGCAGGCTCTCCGCCTCGAGCCGCTCGCGCAGATGCTCGAGGGGCTGGGGCTGCGGCTCGTCGGTCTGCGCATCGAGCTCCAGCAGAGCGTCCACGAGCCCCAGCACCTCGGCGACGGGCCGGAAGCCGCACAGCGCCTCGAAGGCGGGGCTGAGGGCGTAGATCATCTCCGGCTTCGCGGAGGCGTCCCGGTAGTTGCGGTGCGGCGCGTCCAGCGGCACCCCGGCGGCGTTCTCGCGCTCGTATCCTTCGCGCGCCTGCCGGTCGTCCGGATGCGCCTGCAGCGAGAGCGGGGCGGATGCGGCGAGCACCTTGAGCAGATACGGCAGCTCCCCCACGACCTCGCCCAGCATCCCGGGGCCCCCGCCGGCTCCGCCGCCCTCTGCAGCGCCACCCACCACCCGGCTCGGCGACCCCGGGTGCGTGCCCAGCCACAGCTCCGCCTCCGGCGCGCCGCTCGGCTCGCGGCCGAGCAGTTCGGCGATCGCCGTCGCCGAGCCCCAGGCGTAGGGTCGCGGCGTGTTGCCGATCTCGACGAACAAGGCGCTCCTCTGGGTGGTTGGCGGCGTTCTACAACGGCCTGGGATGCGGTCGAAAGCCGCTTAGCTCAAAGTACCAATCTTGTTGGCCGGCTGCGGCCATCCTCGTAGGCTCGGATTCCGTCCGTGCGCGCCAGGCCGGCGCCGTCCGCAGACCGATGGAGGCAACACCGTGTCTTTCGCTCCCCTTTCCAGCGACTTCTACGGCTACGAGAACGCTCTCGAAGATCGGGAGAAGGAGGCGATCGTGCGGCTGCGCGCCTTCCTCGACGCCGAGGTGCGGCCGATCGTGAACGACCTCTGGGCACGGGCCGAGTTCTTCCCGCGGGAGATCGTGAGAGGCCTGGCCGATCTCGGGCTCTACGGCCTGCCGTGGCCGGAGACCCGGCGCTTCGAGAACTCGGCCGTGTTCCGCGGCTGGGTCGCCCTGGAGCTGGCCCGGGTGGATGCCGGAGCCGCCACCCTGGTCGGCATGCAGAACGGCCTGGTGATGGGCGCGATCGCCGCGACCGGCTCGGAGGAGCAGCGCCGGGAGTGGCTGCCCCGTCTCGCCTCGGCGGAGCTGCTGGGGGCGTTCGCCCTGACCGAGCCGCTCTCGGGCTCGGATGCGGCGCGCGGCCTGCGCACCACGGCGACTCCGGACGGCGACAGCTGGGTGCTCAACGGCTCGAAACGCTGGATCGGCAACGGCTCGATCAGCGATGTCACGATCGTCTGGGCGAAGAGCACGGAGGACGGCCAGGTGAAGGGCTTCATCGTGCCGACCTCGACGCCGGGCTACCGCGCCAGCCGCATCGAGAACAAGCAGTCGCTGCGGATCGTGCAGAACGCGGACATCGCGCTCGAGGATGTGGTGGTGCCGGAGTCGCTGCGGCTGCAGAACGCGAACTCGTTCCGCGACACGGCCACCGTGCTGCGTCTCACCCGGGCCGAGGTGGCCTGGTCGGCGGTCGGCAACGCGATCGGCGCCTATGAGGCGGCGGTGCGCTACGCCGGCGAGCGCGAGCAGTTCGGCAGGCCGATCGGCGGGAACCAGCTGGTGCAGGATCTGCTCGTGAAGAGCCTGTCGAACATCACGGCGTCGCTGGGCATGGTGACGCGGGTCTCGCAGCTGCTCGACGAGGGCACTCAGCGCGACGAGCACTCGGCCATGGCGAAGGCGTTCACGACGAGCCGGATGCGCGAGACGGTCGCGTGGTGCCGGGAGCTGCTCGGCGGCAACGGCATCGTGCTCGACTACGACGTCATGCGGTTCTTCGCGGATGCGGAGGCCATCTACTCCTACGAGGGCACCCGGGAGATGAACACCCTCATCGTCGGCCGCAGCATCACCGGAACCGCCGCCTTCGCCTGATCCTCACCACTTCACCATCCCTTTCGAGGGCATAGGTGTGATGTATGATTACATCATGCAACGCACCCAGATCTCCCTCACTGCCGAGGAGCGACGGCTCCTCGATACGGAGGCGGGACGCACAGGTCGATCGATCTCCGCACTCATCCGGGACGCTGTTTCCCAGGTCTACGGTCCGCAAAGGGATGCGGATGCCGACCTGCGCGCGATCGACGCCGGGTTCGGTGCCTGGAGTGGTTTCGATGGCGACGGCAAGGCCTACGTCGAGCGCCTTCGTTCGGGCAGACGACTGGACGAGACAGCCAGGCGATTACGGCGGTCGTCGACACCTCGATCGTCATCGACGTGCTCAGGGGGAAGCAAGCCGCCGCCGCTCTGCTGCGCAGCGAACGCCAATCCGGACCGCTGCACGCGAGCGAGGTGACCAGGCTGGAAGTGCTGGCCGGGATGCACGATCGGGAACAGGAAGCCACGCGGGCGCTTCTCGGAGCTTTCATCTGGCATCCGATAGACGAGCGGCTCGCAGAGATAGCCGGCGAACTCGGGCGGCGGTGGCTACCGGGCGATCGTGGCATCGATGCGGCCGACCTCGCTGTAGCGGCCACAGCCGTCGCCCTCGACGCTCGCCTCCTGACTCTGAATGTCAAGCGCTTCCCGATGTTCGGCGGATTATCCGCACCATACTGATCGCGCGTCGGAGATGCCAACGGCGCGACCAAGCTCCCCTCACCTCCAATACTCTTGAGGTATGACCTCCGGCCGCACCATCACGCGCGACACCGGACTCATCCACTACCTCCCAGTGGGCCTCGCGACGCCGATCTTCTTCACCATGTTCGCCGGGGACTTCTGGCGCAATCTGATCGGCTGGTGGGGGTTCGGCGTGCTCGCCGTGCTGCTGCTCGTCGCGGCGATCGCGGCGGCCATCGCGATCCGCCCGAAGATCGCGTGGCACAGGGGCCCGAAGACGGTCGCCCTGTTCCTGCTGCTGGCGATCGTCTCACTCGGCTGGTCGGCCTACCCTGGTGCGACCGCTCTCGGCGTCGTGGCCCAGCTGGCGACCACCGTCGGGGCGGTCTTCGCGGGATACTGCCTGACCGAGACGCAGCTGCTGCGCTGCCTGGGGGTGGCGCTGCGCGCGGTGATCGGCCTGTCGCTGCTCTTCGAGCTGGTCGTCTCGGTGTTCGTGCGGCATCCGATCCTGCCTCTCTGGGTCGACTACGGCGGGGAGCACGTTCCGGAGCCCTTCTACTGGAGTCGGGGCCTCCTCTTCCAGGGCGGCCAGATCCAGGGCATCGTCGGCAACAACAATCTGCTGGGCATGTGCGCCCTGCTGGCGATCATCGTCTTCGGCATCCAGCTGGCCGATCGCACCGTGCACCGCGGCCGGGGCATGGCCTGGCTGGCGGCCGCCGCGCTGACGTTCGTGCTCACCCGCTCGTCCACCGTGATCTTCGCGACGGCGATCGTGGCGATCGCCCTGCTGTTCGCGCTGTGGGCCCGCCGGGTGCACTCGCTGCGGCGCGCGAAGGTCTACTGGGCCGGCGGCACGGTGTTCGTCGTCTCCGTGGTGCTGATGTGGATGTTCTGGGAGCAGCTGCTGGAGCTGCTCGGCAAGAGCGACGACCTGACGGGCCGTCTCGCCATCTGGGAGTCGGTGGTCGGCCTGATCGCCCAGGCCCCGATCGCCGGCTGGGGCTGGGTGAGCTACTGGGCGCCGTGGACGGAGCCTTTCAAGGGGCTCGCGGTCAGCGGCGGCGTCACCTATCTGCAGGCGCACAACGCCTGGCTCGACGTGACCCTGCAGCTGGGCCTCATCGGGCTGGTGGTCTTCGTGCTGCTGGTCGGTTCTACGCTGTGGCGCTCCTGGTTCATGGCGATCGACGTGCCGACGGCGGGGCTGCAGCCCTACCGTGCCCTGGCTGCGGTCGACCTCCTGCCGCTGCTGGTGATCACCGCCCTGATCGGGCAGTCGGTGGCCGAGAGCCGCATCCTGGTGGAGTCGGGGTGGCTGCTCCTGGTGACGCTGTCGATCCGAACCAAACTCAGCCCAACGCGGCGCGAGCACATAGAATGATCTTTGTCGGGCGGGGGCGCCCGGCGAATGGGGGCAGGGCAATGGCTTTCACTCTGCGTCTGGACGACGCGCACGACATGGCTTTGGCGCAGGCCGCGAAGCAGCTCAAGGTGAGCAAGACGGCTGCGGCCAAACAGGCGATCGCGGCGCTGGCCGGCAACCCGGGGCATCCCCGGCTGGTGCGGACGGCCACCAAGCGGATCCTGGAGCGGGATGCGCAGCTCCTGGCACGATTGGACGACCGATGACCGTCTATCTGACCGTCGCCGACCTGACCGAGATCATCGAGCTGTGCACGGGCGAGAAGTTCGACCCGCAGCGCTCGGATGTCGGCCTGCTCGCCTCGGCCGTGGCGCGCCCCTGCGGCAGCTACGCCGGCGAGGAGATCTACCCCACGCTGCCCGAGAAGGCCGCGGCGCTCTTCGGCTCGCTCGCTCTCAGCAGCCAGGCCGCATTGCATGGGAACCCCGGCATCTCGTGGGTGGCCCTCAATGTGTTCCTGCACCTGAACGGGTTCCACGCATCCTTCACCGACAACGAGGCCTACATCATGGTCCGCGAGGCCGCCCAGCGGCCGATCGACGTGCAGGAGGTGGCGGAGCACATCGCCACCCGGCTCTCCCCGCTGAAGCCGTCGAGGCAGCCGAGCCGACGTCGCGTTCCCGCGCCCGCCGCCTGAGCGCCCGTCTAGACTGGCTCGGGTGAACATCCGCTCCCGAGCGCGGAGGCTCCGCACCCGCTTGCCTCTCGCCGTCGACGTGCTGCTGTTCACCGGGCTCTATGTCGTCTTCCGTGCCCTGCTGCGCATCGACGCCCGCAAGGTGCTCTTCGCCTCGGACTCCGTGGCCGAGTTGCGGGGCAACCAGCGCTGCCTCTTCGACGAGGTCTCCCGCTCGCGGCCGGACGCGGTGCTGGCCGTGAACCTGCGCGAGGGCGTGCATTCGCACCGGCCCTTCCGGCAGACCGCCCGGCTCGCCCGCGATCTCGCCACCAGCCGGGTGGTGGTCTTGGACGACTATTTCCCGGAGCTCTACCGGGTGCGCGTGCGCTCCGGGACCTTCGTGCTGCAGGTCTGGCATGCCTCGGGAGCATTCAAGAAGGTCGGCTTCAGCAGGATGGGTCTGCCGGGCGGGCCGAGGCGGGGCTCGTCCCTGCATCGGGGCTACGACGCTGCAGTCGTCAGCGCCGAGGCCGTGCGGTCCTGCTATGCGGAGGCCTTCAACCTGCCGCTGGATCGGGTGCATGCGACCGGGGTTCCCAAGACCGACTTCCTCTTCGACAGCGCGCGGGTCGCCGCCGTCGGCCGGGCTGTGCGCGAGCGCTTGGGCATCTCCCCGGAGCAGCGCGTCATCCTGGTGGCGACGACGTTCCGCGGTCGCGGCCAGTTCACGGCCCGCCACGATTCCACGCTCATCGACCTTCCCCGGCTGGTGGCGGAGACCGGCGCGAGCACGACGGTGCTGGTCAGGAATCACCCTTTCGCCCGTCCGGAGCAGCCCGTCGATCCGCCGACCGGCGTCGTCGACGTCTCCGGGTTCCCCGATGCCGATGAGCTGCTCTGCGCTGCGGACCTGCTGGTCACCGACTACTCTTCGATCCTCTTCGACTACGCCCTGCTGCGCCGGCCCGCGGTCCTCTATGTCCCCGACCGGAACGCCTATGAAGAGGAGCGCGGCATCTACTTTCCGCTCGAGAGCTATTGCTGGGCCGGCCTCGCCGAGACGATGGACGGGCTCATCGAGGCCGTGCGCGACCCGGCGATGGACGAGGATGCCCTCGACCGCGTCTTGACCACGCATATGGCAGCCTGCGACGGCGCGGCGACAGCGAGGGTGACAAACGCTTTGATCTTGGGCAAGCTTGGGAGTAAAGACTCGGTGGAAACCTCTTGAGCTCTATTCGGCACCTCGCGATCACCCTGGCGATCGCCGCGGCCGGCGCACTCTATGCGCCGATCAAGCTTCTGCCGACCCGCAACAGGGTCACCATCATCAGCCGGCAGTCGAACTCGCCGTCACTCGACATCCGGTATCTCGTCGCCGCCCTCGAGCGTCTCGCCGACCCGCCCGAGGTGGTCGTGCTCACCCGCAGGCTGGAACCGGGGCTCGCCGACAGACTGGGCTATATCCTGCACATCCTGCATCAGATGGTCTCGGTGGCGACCTCGAAGGTGCTCGTGCTCGACACCTACTCGATCGTGGCCTCCGTGCTGAGCCACAAGCGTTCCCTCCACATCGTGCAGATGTGGCACGCGACCGGGGCCTTCAAGAAGTTCGGGCTCAGCACTGTGGGACAGCCGGATGGCGCCGACCCCGACATCGCCCGCCTGATGAGGATGCACCAGGGCTACCACACCGTCGTCGCCAGCGGTCCCGCCGCCGTCGCGCCTTTCGCGGAGTCCCTCGGCACGCCGGAGGAGAGGGTGGTCGTCTGTCCCCTGCCGAGGTTCGATTTTCTGCGCGACGGGGAGGCCAAGAAGGAGGTGCGCCGACGCATCCTCGCCGCCTTCCCCGAGCTCGTGGACCGCAAGGTCCTCCTATTCGCGCCGACGCTCGGGCTCTCCCGTCAGGGGCGCACCTCGATCACCAGCCGACTGGAGGCGATCGCCGAGGAGGCCGGCTTCGCCCTGATCTCCTCGTTCCACCCTGTGCAGGAACGTCGGGTGAGCGGGCATCGCCGTGAGGCCGAGTTCTCCACCCTGGAATGGCTCACGGTAGCGCAGGTCTTCGTCACGGACCGCTCCTCGCTGATCTTCGAGGCCGCCTACCTCGGCCTGGGTGTCCACGTCTTCCCCTTCGTGAGGCCTCGACCTCTTCTGAACGATTCCAGCCACCTCGACCGGGACCTCCTGGATCGCCTGATGGTCTCGGATGCCGGGACGCTTCAGAGCAGGATCGTCGCCGGCCGAGACAACAGCGATGTCGCCGCCCTGCTGCGCGAGAGGTACCTGAGATTCCCCTCCGGAAAGAGCTGTTCCGATGAGCTGGCAGCACTCATCGCCCAGCGGGGCGAGCTCGGCCGCTGACGCGAACACTCCGGCAGGGCCCTCCCGGTTCGTCGCGCTCTCCGATAGCATACGAACGGTCAGATTTTCCGCATGACACCCGTTTATTGCCTGTACCCCGTCTCAGGCCGCGAGGTGTCAACGCTCGGTAGCCTTACCGGCGAGATCAGAACAGGACCAGGATTCTGAGAACCATCAAGAGACCCCTCCGCACCGTTGCCGTCATCCTGGCCGGCGGCGTGGGCGTGCGTGCCGGCCTGGGGATGCCCAAGCAGCTCGCCCGCATCGGCGGCATGACGATCCTCGAACACACGGTCAAGGCCGTGGCCGCATCTCCGCACATCGACGAGGTCATCGTCATGATGGAGCCGGATCACGTGGAGCCGGTGATCGAGCTGATCAGCTCCGGCAAGTACCCCAAGCTCACCAGCGTGTACGCCGGCGGCAAGACGCGCAATGAGACGACCATGCTCGCCCTCTCGAAGCTCGGCGACGAAGAGGTGAAGGTGCTCTTCCACGACGCGGTGCGGCCCTTCGTCGACAACCGCATCCTCAAGGACTGCGTCGACGCTCTCGACACCTACGCCGCTGTGGACACCGCCATCCCGACCGCGGACACGATCATCGAGCTCAGCGACGACTCCACGATCGCCGAGGTGCCGACTCGCGACAGCCTTCGGCGCGGGCAGACCCCTCAGGGCTTCCTGCTCTCGACCATCCGGGCCGCCTATGCGCTGGCGTCCGAGGATCCGAACATGACGGCGACGGATGACTGCACCATCGTGCTGCGCTACCTGCCGGATGTGCCGATCGCGGTGGTCGACGGATCGTCGGAGAACATGAAGATCACCGAAGGGATCGACCTGTTCATCGCCGACAAGCTGTTCCAGCTGAAGTCATCGGACGCGGCGGGGCTGGACTCCGAGGAGCGCGAGCGGGCACTGGCCGACAAGACGGTGGTCGTCTTCGGCGGCAGCGATGGCATCGGCAAGAGCATCTCCGAGGCGGCGACCCGCTTCGGCGCGAATGTGTTCCCTTTCAGCCGCTCGACCACCGGTACTCATGTGGAGAAGCGCGATCAGGTGGCGAAGGCCCTCCGGGAGGTCTCCGCCCAGTCCGGCCGCATCGACTTCGTGGTGAACTGTGCGGGCGTGCTCGACATCTGCACCATCGAGGAGTTGAGCTCGGAGAGCCTGGAGCACACCCTCCAGGTGAACCTGCTCGCACCGGTGATCATCGCGCAGGAGTCGCTCCCCTATCTGAAGGCGTCACGCGGGCAGTTGCTCTACTTCACCTCGAGCTCCTACACCCGGGGCCGCGCGAACTACGGCCTCTACTCGGCCACCAAGGCCGCCACGGTCAACCTCACCCAGTCCCTCGCCGACGAGTGGCTCGAGTACGGCGTGCGCGTCAATTGCATCAACCCCGAGCGCACCAAGACCGGGATGCGCCTGCAGGCTTTCGGGCCGGAGCCGGAAGGCAGCCTGCTCACCCCCGAGCAGGTCGCCCTCGCCTCCATCGACACGCTCATCTCGAAGTACACCGGACAGGTGATCGATGTGCGACGTCCTGGTAGCAGCACCATCGTCAAGACGACTCCGACCGCGCCGGTGGCAACGAAGACGCCCACCGGCCGTGCTCTCGAAGTCGTACAGACCGCATGAGAACCCTGGACTCCCCCCTCATCAGATCCTGTGGCGCAGAACCGGCCTGCTGTGACCGATCGTGACGTGACTGTTCCTACAGCTAAGGCCACACCCTGTCGAGGATTCTCCTGTTCCGTAAAGCAAGGAGCGACATTTGCCGAAGAAGAACTGGCGTGCCCGCGTCGTCAGAGGGGCGACTCGACTGGCGCGTAAGACCCTGGGGCCAGTTCGATACCGATCCTTGATGCGTCGCGCCAAGGACCGGCTCCCGGCCCGCTTGCGACACCGGCTTCTGAAGCTGAGGGGCGGGTTCGCCGGGAAAACCCCGATCATCACCGTGGTCATCCCTTCGTTCAACGTCGAACAGTACCTCAATCGCTGCCTCAACAGCATCTCCAACCAGACCATCGGCAACATCGAGATAATCATCGTGAACGATGGCTCGACAGACCGCACCGCTGAAATTGCCAAACAAGCGGCCACAAAGGATCCTCGTATCTCGATCGTCACCCAGGAGAACGCAGGGCTCAGCGAGGCACGGAACACCGGGCTGAGGCACACCAGAGGAAAGTACGTGATATTCGTCGATGCCGACGACACTCTCACGCGCGACGCCTTGAAAGTCCTGTTGAAGTCCTTGGAGAGATCTGGATCCGATCTGGCGGTGGGGCGCTACGACCGCTTCCGTAGCAAGTCGCTCGGCTCGCCCCGATGGATACTGAAGGCCCATGAGACCCTCAAGCAGAGAACCACTCTGTCCGAGCATCCGGCGATCATGGCCAACATCATCGCCATGCCCAAGCTCTATAGGCGATCCTTCCTTCAAGAGAACGACCTCACTTTCGTCCCGGGAATCCTTTATGAAGACCAGGACTTCGCTGCACGGGTCTATACCCGAGCAAAGGCGATCGATGTGGTCCCCGACCTCGTGTACCACTGGTATGTGCGTGACGACGGGTCCTCCATCTCGCAACGCACGCGAGAGCTGGAGAACTCCCTGGGCCTGCTCGACGCGATCGCGCATGCCGCACGCATCTACCGAGACTCCGGGCTCCCGAATGCCCACCGGAACCGCCTACTTCACATGATGCGGGTCGACCTGCCTCCATTGATGGCTGTTGCCGCCGAGGCCGACTCCCAGCACAAGGAGGCCATCAGCTCCCGGCTCCGCGAACTCTTGGATGGCGTATCGGTAGAGATGTGGCAAGCCACTCCCCTCCCGTCTCGGATGCAGGTCTACTGTGCTCTGAACGATCAATGGAATGATCTGCTCGACTTCAACGAATGGCTCAGAACCGAGGGCGTCCCTCTTCCCGCGCAGGAGATAGAGGGAGAACTCTGGGTCGAACCGGGATATATGCCTGAGCATCTGGTTTCGAATGTTCCTGAATGGATGTGGCTTCTCACCTCGGAGGACACAAGCTTCGTCGCGAACCTCTCGGGACTCCGATGGCTGGACGAGCATCGGCTCGAGGTTTCGGGGTGGGCCTTCACTCGCGGGCTCTCAACGCCACCCGGAGCCGCAAAGATCACACTGACGCTCGTCGGTCAGAAGACGAACACCCGGTTCACGGTGCCCACCGCCGAGCGCTTCGACCCACGAGCGACGGAATGGGCCAAGCACCGGAATGCTGACTACGAGGGAACCGGCTTCAGCGGAGTGATCGACCTCAACCAGATCGCTTTCGATCGCGAAAGCAGATGGTCGTTCGAGGTCTCCATCCATCAAGGCGACACGACAAGATCCGGCTCCTTCACCCACCGCTACCGCGGTGGCTCCGCGGAGCGCCTCCACGGCGTGCGGTGGAGGCACGGCGATGCCCTCGGCTATGCCTTCGTGCGGATCGACCCAAAATCGGGTCCTACGCTCACTTTCCGCCCCGACGCACGAATCGTCGATGGTTTTCATGTGGATGTAACCAGATCGTTGGCGACAGCGACCATCACTGTTCCCGCAAATGTGTCCCCTCTGGTGTCCGCAGTAGCAATCGACCGGATCAGCAGACGTTCAGTAAGGAGCAGGCTCGTCCGGCGCGGGAACACCTATTCACTGCGCCTATCGGTACCGAACACGCCTCGAACTCGCCACTGGGAACTATTGGCCGAAGACAAGAGAGGCAAGGCCCACCCTCTGACCTCGATGGACCCCGCCCTCGGCGACGATCCCGGGCAGACGGCTGAATCACTCCGCTGGGCAAGGACTCCTCATGGATTCGCTGAACTCATGACCGGGCCTACCTACATCTCCGTCCAGGACGTATCGATAGACGCCCACCGTATCCGAATCACAGTGACGCATGGCTCGAGTGCCGTGGCTATGCTCGCGAAGGCGGCCCTCGAGAGAGGAAGCATTCAGGTCCGTGCGTCGGAGGTCATCGATCGCCTGAACGGTTCGTCGACCCTGGTGTTCCCCACGACAGCGACTCTTTTCGGCACAGAGCTCCGGACCCTGCCCTCCGGGAATTACCGCCTCTCCGTCCCCAGCCCCGAGGATGGAACGCATCTCAAGGTCACAGTGGATGGCAGGAAGATCCACGATCTGAACAGAGAGTGGGAGAACCCACGTCTGAACGCGGTCGTCTGGCGCGAACCCAAGTCCCTGGATCTCCGGATCACGATCTCCCCACCCCACGCCCGTGCTGAGCGGGGGGCCAGGAGCCAGGCGAAGCTCCAACGCTGGTATCAATCCACGGAATTCACACCACGGGATGCGGCTCTGTTTCAGTGCTATCGCGGTGAAGTGGCGACCGACAGCCAAAGGGCCTTGCACGAAGCCCTTCGATCTCGCAGCTATCCGCTCGAACTCTTCTGGGGGGTCAAAGACCTCTCCGTCCCGATACCGGAGGGGGGAGTCCCAGTGGTCATAGGAAGCCGCGGCTGGTATGAGATCGTCGGCAGCGCCCGCTTCCTCTGCAACAACATCGACTTCGACAGATTCTTCCGACGCAGGCCCTATCAGTACGTCTTGGCCACCTTCCATGGGTATCCGTTCAAAGCCATGGGTCGTACGCATTACCGGAGCGAGGGGCTCACGGAGCATCGTATCCAGATCGAACTGGAACGACGCCACAGGGAGTGGTCTGCGATCGTCGTCCCGAGCCAAGAAGCAGCCGAAATGTACCGGAACGAATACGATTTCCAAGGCAAAGCCTTGATCACAGGCTATCCCCGGAACGATCTGCTCGTCGCAGAGGCCGATGCCATCCGGAAGAGGACCCTCGAGAGACTCGAGGTCTCCGATAGCAAGAAAATTGTTCTCTTCGCCCCGACCTGGCGGGAGACGATGGCAACAAGCGACTGGTCGGCCCGCCTGTTCGATCAGCTCGACCTCGATCGGCTCGCGCGATCGCTGGGAGACGAATACGCCATCCTCGTCAGGGGACACAACTTCAACGCCCGAGAGACAACACGGCTCATGGGGTCACGACTGATCGACGTCACCGACTATCCCGAGATCAACGACCTTATCCACGCCTCTGACGTCGCCATACTGGACTACTCGTCATTGAGGTTCGATTGGGCTATAACAGAGAAGCCCGTGATCTTCTTCGTACCCGACAAAGAAGAATACTTTGCGGCTCGGCCAAGCCTCTTCGACTACGACGAATCGGCTCCCGGCCCCCAGGTGAAGACCACAGCAGATGTGATCGACCTTCTCAAGGATGTAGACGCCCTCGCCGATGGCTGGAAGCCTCACCTCCGCGCATTCAACGAGACGTTCAACACACTCCACGATGGACACGCCTCGGATCGGTTGATCGAGTCAGTGCGGTTGCATCTCCAAGAGTTGGGGCTGCCAGATCTTGGGCAGAAGACCGAGTGAGCGTCTGACTCGATCTCACTCGCCAGCGGCCAGGCGATAGGCTACGCCCGACGGTCCGATCACATCTCGGTAGTCTTGAAGGATTGTCTCCTCAGAGCAATGTCGACTCAGCAAAGGATCACAGGTTGACGAAACGCGCACTCATCACGGGGATCACGGGCCAAGACGGCTCATACCTCGCAGAGTTCTTGCTTGCCAAAGGTTACGAGGTCCATGGCCTCATCCGCCGGGCCTCAACCTTCAACACCGCGCGCATCGATCATCTCTATGTCGATCCACACCAACCCGATGCCAGACTGTTCCTCCATTACGGTGACCTCAGCGACGGGGCGCGCCTGGTCACGCTGATGGCCGGGATCAACCCCGACGAGGTTTACAACCTCGCCGCGCAGTCTCATGTCCGAGTCTCCTTCGATGAACCGGAGCACACTGCAGACACCACCGGAACCGGTACGATTCGGCTGCTCGAAGCCGTCCGACTCTCCGGGATCGACACGCGTTTCTACCAGGCGTCGTCATCGGAGCTCTTCGGTGCCACGCCACCACCGCAGAATGAACAGTCCCCGTTCTACCCACGTTCCCCCTACGCTGCAGCGAAACTGTACAGCTATTGGATCACGAAGAACTACCGGGAGGCATATGGCCTCTTCGCGGTGAACGGCATCCTGTTCAACCACGAGTCCCCTCGACGAGGCGAGACGTTCGTCACCCGGAAGATCACGCGCGCCGTGGCACGGATCTCTGCAGGAACTCAGAAGGATCTCTACCTAGGGAACCTAGATGCCGTCCGGGATTGGGGATACGCCGCCGAATACGTCGAGGGCATGTGGCGTATGCTCCAAGTCGATGAGCCGGAGGACTTCGTGCTCGCGACCGGGATCGGCCGCACGATCAAGGACTTTCTTCACGCGGCCTTCAGCCACGTCGGGCTGGATTGGGAGGATCACGTCAGGTTCGACGAACGCTACCTCCGGCCGACAGAGGTCGACGCACTCATCGGGAACGCGGAGAAGGCGAGACAGAAGCTCGGTTGGACACCGACGGTCGACAGCATGGAGCTCGCCCGGTTGATGGTGGACGCCGATATCGAATTATTGCGCCAGGGAGAAGGGTGGATCGATAAAGTGAAACTGCCCTCATGGGGATACCGTGATGGCGACTGAGCAACCCGCATACAGGCCACGGGAGCTGGACAGAGACGCTCCGTTCTACGTCGCGGGCCATCGCGGACTCGTCGGCTCAGCGATCTGGCGAAAGTTGGAAGACTCGGGGTTCCATAACCTTCAGGGCCAACCCTCATCCGCCTTGGATCTGCGGGACCGAGAGAGCGTATTCGAATACATGACGATGGTGAAACCGCGATACATTGTCCTCGCGGCTGCACATGTCGGCGGCATCCTCGCCAACAGTACCCGCCCTGTCGAATTTCTCAGCGACAACATCCGGATCCAGACCAATGTGCTGGACGCAGCCCTCGCGAACGAGGTCGAGCGAGTCCTGTTCCTTGGGTCATCGTGCATCTATCCGAAGTACGCGGAGCAGCCGATCCGAGAAGACTCACTGCTCACCGGTCATCTTGAACCGACTAACGACGCCTACGCAATCGCGAAGATCGCCGGGATCATGCACATCCAGGCGGTGAGGCGTCAATACGGGTTGCCGTGGATCTCGGCGATGCCCACCAACCTCTACGGCCCCAATGACAACTTCTCAGCGACGACTTCTCACGTGCTGCCGGCGCTGATCCGTCGTTACGACGAAGCCGCACGCAGCAACGCGCCTTCGGTCACTAATTGGGGAAGCGGAACCCCGCGCCGTGAGTTCCTCCACGCCGATGACATGGCCGAGGCTTGCCTCTTCCTGCTAGAGCATTACGACGGTCCGGAGCAGATCAATGTCGGCACAGGATCTGACGTCACCATCCGCGAAGTAGCGGAGATCATCGCGGACGTCGTCGGATTCGAAGGCGAAACCGAATGGGACACCAGCAAACCAGATGGAACGCCCCAGAAACTGCTCGATGTCTCAAAACTCTCGGGGCTTGGCTGGAAGGCCAAGATCTCTCTCCGTGATGGACTCGATCGAACCGTCACCTGGTACCGCAGCCATGCCAGCGCTCTCCGACGATAGGGAACCGAGGATCCCGGATGGAAAATGATCTGTCTTCGCTCGATAGCGTCAGAGTTGCGATCTGAGGATGCGGTGACAGATAGATTTCATAACATCGTCTGATGAGCCATCCGCCGTGCTCAATCATGTTCTGAAGGGTGAGATTTGAGTGGAATAACAGTCCAGCTCTTCGGTGGGGATCTGGTCTCGGCGATCGACCTCAACCTGGACCGTGACTTCTCTATCGTGTCCCGACTGATCGGCGTCTCCCCCTTCACGGTGACAGCGACTCCGGATCCCACCATGCACTCATATGCGGATCCTGAACACAGCACTGCGCGAGCACGCCTAGACATATCAAAGGATCTCTCCGGACAACTCCGGGGTGCGCATGCCGACTTCCTCATCATCGACAACGCCAGTGCGGCTCTCACCATCGCTCAACTCGGCACCTCCTGGTACACAGCGGCAAGTGGAGAGAAGTCACTCCTGGCTCAGAAGATCGACGATCCGAATTCGGACCACAAGGTCGTCCGACCGTATCTGGGCAAGCTCTCAGACGAGCTCCTTGCCAACTATGAGAGGTTCATCGCGGTGGTGCTGCAGCACTATCCGAAGGACCGGATCATCCTGCTGAGATCGCACGTCTCCGACTTCTACTGGGACGGCCGGCAGGTCCGACCTCGCACCCATGTAAAGGAGGCTCGAGCGGCCCGGCTGCTCCTAGAAACACTGGACGACCGGCTCGAGCGTACGACCGGATGCACTTCCATCGATCTCGCTCGCAGATTCCTGCCACGCACTGATGCAGCCGGCGACAGTCTCTCCCTCGGACGTGATTTCCACCTCGCCGTCGAACGCGCCGTGACGGATCTGTGCCGTGAGGGGACCACTCCTGAAAGCCGGAGACCGCCGAATTCGTTCATATTCTCCGAGTGGGCGCACAGGGTCGCTCAAGCAGCCCGACCTGTATCGGCTGCAAAAGTGACGCGCCATCTGCCAAAAGACGGTACCCGCTCGATTCCGGACGCTATGGCGATCGCGGCGCTGATCTGCACGTCTCCTGAGACGGATTGGACAGCACTCGCCCGAGCAATCGTGTCCGACGTGGGTTCGGAGCCTGCGTGGTTGACCCGCGATCTTTTCAAGCGGAACCTCCGTGTACTGGAAGAATACGAATTCAACTTCGTGGATGATGCCGCAGAAACCGAGCCACCTTCCCGGGTAGTCGTACGCCTCGCAGATGAGTGGCACCTGGTGATCAGCGATGCTCCTGACGAAGACTGTCCCATTCGTCTGGAGCGCATCGGCCGCTCCGAGAATTGGGATCCTCGCTCTTTCGTCGACGGGGGCTACCGGTGCACAGTTGCGGAGATCGAGAATGTGCTCGAGAGCTGGTGGGCCTACTTCGAGCGTGGACGACGTCGAGACACGGTGCCCTTCCAACTCGTATTCCGAGACAGGGCGGAACTCAACGAATCACTCTGCGCCATCGACTTCGAAGACGTCCTCGCCAACGAGCGTCTCTGCCTCACGACCGGACAGGGGCTTCCTCCGGACCTCTCCTGGACGCCGATCGTCGACACCGCGTTCCTCTTCGACCCCTTGACCCGGATCTGCTGCCTGCGTAGCGGTTTCGGGGATCAGTTGTTCTACTACGTGTACGCCCGCTACTTCGCCGACCAGCTGGGCCTGCGCCTCTACATCGACGACCTGCTCTACGACAATGACGAGATGATCGCCTACACGCCTCACATACGACCCGATATCCTTCCGTTTACGAGGGCGGAGGGGGTCTTCTCAGATATCTTCTCTCGCCGGCTCCGTGAAGCCCGTAAGCGCGACATCCAGGTCCGCCGGGACAACCGAAGCGAATACCATGCGCTTGGCCTGCGGGAGATGGTACTCGCGACAGACCGAATGCATCTCAAAGCATGTCTTGACAGGAAGCAATACCCGACGGGACTCACTGTTCAGGTGACCGATCTCGACGGATATGAACGCCTCACCACTGCCCCACCAGGGGTCCTCTTCCTCGATGTATTGGCTAAACAGGAGCTTCTCAACTATCGTCTTCTCGAACAGAAACCTCTATGGGAACAAGCGATACATTTACCTCCCGTCACGTCTGAAACCTCACGGACAATCGAAGAGCAGATGCTTGCGACCGATGCAATCGTCATCCACATCCGTCGTGGCGACCGTGTGACTTTGGGAATGGCGGACAGCGATGATTATTACCGAAGTTTGGTGCTTCGGACCGCCACGTTAGATGAATATGACGACAAGCACTGGTTCATTTTTTCTGACGATCTGGAATACTGCCGCACGCATCGTACAGAGCTTGGCTTAGACATCGCAGGCACGCATCTAACCTTCGTGGAGGGCAATCGCCACTTCGCTTCGATAGATGACTTCCATCTGATGGCCCTGGGGAAAGTCATTGTGTGCGGAAAGAGCGGTTTCAGCGTCTGTGCTGCGTTAGTCAGTGCAAGAGCTGAATACATCTTCAGCAAGAGGTATTCTCTGACGCCCGGTAAGGACTATTGGCAACGCAAGGACTTCAATGAAGACCCCAAGAGAAGTCGATTGGCGACCTCGTGAACTACGAATCTCTTTGCTGCCGGCTCATGCTCACTCAGTTGGTCGCCAAGAAGGCATGTACCCGCCGATCCACCGCGAACTATCGACAGTAGCTCCCTGACGAAGGTGAGCAAGCTTTCGTAACAACTCTCGCTCGAAAGGCGTCATCTCTGCGGCATATGAGCGCACGGCCTCGGGGAATCGAGTCTGCTCCAGTCGCTCCAGATATCCTGGATTTGACCTTCCCTCCTGATGAATGTGCTCGACGCTATTCCGGTCTAGAAAATCCGTGTACCTTCGGAAGGATTCCGAGTGGAAGTTATTGAAATCTGAGAAATCCACTGTATCGTACAACTCAGCCGCATCAGGGACCTCCCCCGAATATGCTCTGTGCGGGATCCGATGGTAGTCAGCGAGTTCCTTCGTACGTGAGTCATGAGCTATAAGAACAGAAGGCGTCCCCACAGTGAGCCCGGCGATCGTACCGTGGATCCGCGTGCCGAACACAAAATGCTGTGTGCGCATGAATTCACGCCATCGCTGTGGATCGAGGAAGAACCGGATCTGATCACGCAGATACATTTGATGCCGGGTATTCAACGGAAGAAGTGGGCGAGACGAATCGGCATCCACTCCCCATAAGAGCATCCCTAGCTCCTGATGTTCCTGGGGAATGTACGTGAGATTGCGATACCGGTCCACGTGATACTTCACCAGTGGCTCGATACCTGTCACTGGAGTGATATTCAATGCGATCCGGCTGGTACGCTGCAACCGCCTGATCCGACGTTCAATATGCAGGCCGTCATGATTGAAGAGCGAAGGACATCCGATGATGTCAATAGAAGAACTTGGAAAACCAAGTTCTTGTAAATACTGAGCCGTTTGTTCACCACGAACCCCTATTGAGGCAGAACGGTCGAGAACTGCATTGACAAAGTCACGCGTTGCCTCATCAACTTCGGGGTCAGACATCGACTCGCCTAGCTTGGACTGACCGCCAACGCCAGGAACCACCACCGGAATCTCAAGACGGCGGATTACCTCCGTCAGACGACGAAGCGACTGAATAAAACCCCGGCGGAACGCATTCGCAAGGGGCAGCACATACATATCGAAGTCATTGTTTATCGCATCAGCGACTGGTTCAGGATCCTTCAGCAACTCGACATACAAGGAGTCGGCTTCAACTTTAGCTTCCGGGACATTGACCGCCCTATACACCGACTCAAGAAATAAAGTATTACCAACGTTGCCCCCGAATATTCCCCAACCCCAACGCGACAACGAAGCTTCAGGAGATACCGGCACATGTGGAGGCTTGCCCCCACGAACCAGAACACGCAACGCAGAGACTCCTCATGTGATTCGGGGCACACTCATTCCCTCGATCCCTTGAAGCATGTAGCTTGCTGCCGAGATGATGTGCTGACAGCAGTGTAGTCGGCGAGCCTCTGCCAATAAGCGCTGCGTCCTATCTGACGAGTGCATAGAGTTCATAATCACCATCGCGCCCGTGCAGAGCTTAAGACGCCTACTACACTGACCAAGGGTCGTACTGACTTCAAACAAGGCAACCGGAAACGGTCCCGGTAAACAGGAGACACGACACCCCATGAGAGCCAAGTACCGACTCCCGTGGACGGACAGGCAGTCCGCCCAGCAGATCGAGTCAAGCCTTCTGGATGTGCTCTCGACTGCTGCAGCGATTCTTGCCCTGGCCCTTTTCTTCTTGAGGGTCCCTCTTCTTCCAATCGCGATAGTCGGAGGATTGGCACTGATTCCCTCACTCTGGGCAAGCACTCAGCGCCGAGTTATCGGTGACCAGGCTATTCGGCCGATATTCACAGTTCCCAGGGTTCTGCTCATAATTCTATCAGCCGCCTACTACTCGGGCGATCAGCCCGGTTTCCTGCCATGGTTGCTAGCACTGCTCATGATCTGCGTGCTGGGGAGCGAGACAGCCACCTACTTGCTCCACCAGTACGCCATACCCTATGGAACTCGACTACCAGGAGTCCGGGCAAGGAACCGTGGCGTGTTGGGCTGGGACGGTATCTTCATCGCGAATACATGGGGGACCCTTCTCTACCTAGGTCTTTCCCTCGCCTCATTCCACCTGTGGGGCATGCTTGCAGTCCTTCTCATCACCGCTATCGTCTCTGCGATGGCGGTCGTGACTGCCCTATGGCGGATCGCCGACAGGATGAGAGCGGAAAAGACCACTGCCCAAAGACTCAGGGAATACCAGCCGGCATTCGTCGTCTACTGGGATGCTCCGCCGGGCACCGAATACCAGCTTGCTATGTGGCTGCCCTACCTGGAACGTCTCGGAAAGAAGTTCTTCGTGCTCCTCCGTAACGAGCACACGTTCGCAGCGGTGAAAGATCTGACCACCGCGCCTGTCCTCGTAGGGAAGCCACTGTCCAGCCTGGATGCGATGGTCGTTCCCTCCTTGAAATCCGTCTTCTACGTCAACAACGCCGTTCGCAATGCCCACTTCGTCCGCTACCCCCAGCTCAAGCACATCATGCTCAACCACGGCGACAGCGACAAAGCACCGAGCTACAACCCCGTGACGAGGATGTACGACAAGAACTTCGTCGCCGGCCAGGCGGCGATCGACCGCTTCAAGAAGCACGACGTCGAGGTCAATCCCGAGTGGTTCGTCATCGTAGGACGCCCCCAGGTGGAGCACATCCATGTCGGCCCCAGACGATCGCCCGGCCCGAGGAAGACAGTCCTCTACGCCCCGACCTGGACCGGGTACAACGCAGACTCGAACTACACCTCGCTGTCCGTGGGGTACGAGATCGTCGAGAGCCTTCTGCGACAGGATTGCGAGGTCGTATTCCGACCGCATCCGTACACGGACAAGAACACGAGCGATCGGATCTCAGCGGAGCGCATCCGAAAACTCCTGGAGGATGACGCCACCACCTCGGGTCGGGCCCACCGCTTGGGTGATGAGGCCGAGCGCGCGATGAGCATGGTGGATTGCTTCAACTCGGTCGACGCCCTGATCGCCGATGTCTCCAGCGTGATCTCCGACTTCCTGTACTCCGAGAAGCCTTTCGCCATGGCCGCCACCTGGCCGGAGGCCGAGGATATCTACACGGAGTTCCCGATCGCCCGGGGCGCCTATGTGATCGACCGCAGCCTACAGAATTTGGACGAGTGCATCGCGAGCCTGCTCGGGGAGGACCCGCTGGCAGCAGAACGACGCCGGCTGAAGGCCTACTACCTCGGCGACTTCCCTGCCGACGAATACGTGGACGTCTTCCTCAGGGAAGCGAGCAAGTACATCTAGTGCCGCTCACACCGAGCACCACCTCTGCAGGCACAGCGCTTCGCGTAACCGGTAGGGTTGCGCCGAAGTGAGTTTGATTTGGCCTGATCAATAGAGGCCGACATGAGCGAGTCGGCGTCCCGGCAGGTCGACGAGCAGCCGAAGTGCGAGCGGTCGGTCCTGCTCGCGGGCGAGTGAGAGAGTGCGCTCATCGTCATCGAGGTCAGCGAGGAACCTAAAGTGGACCCGGAGTGCTTCGCTGAGTTCGGCAGCGCTGGGCACCGGCACGGCCAGGGCCCCGATGTCTTCCTCGTCGAACTCATCGTGACCGCGGTCGCGCAGCCATCGATCCGGGTCAAAGGCGGTGCCTTCATGGCCGGGCTTCCAGAAAGTGTTCCCTGCGTGGAGTCCGTTCGTGTCAACCCAGATCTTCAGCACCGCGAGACGGCGCAGTAGGGCAAGATCGAGTTGTCCTGTGACATGGGTGTTCGTCATCACCCACCGCAGGTCGTACATATCTCGGGCCGGGGTCGCTCGGTTCAGACGTGCGATCTTCTCGGCGAGATTCTCTTCGAGCCGGACGATCTGCAACTCTGGGAGCGCCGGTGGCCCATATTGGTTGTGCACAGGCAGCGGTTGCCAGCCACGAGTGACCGGCGAGAGCCAGGGCGGCGGATTCAGGTCGAGCTTGCTGACGAGATCCCCGGTGCTGCCTCCGTAGTCATGACTATAGGTGAGCGCCCATTTTCCACGTCGCTCCGTCACGCCGTATCGGAACGGACCGATCGTGAGGGAGTCGGTCGCGGTGATGAGGGCGGTGAGAGCATCGTCAGGATCGCCACCGATGGTCACGGTGGCGAAGTCGAGGTCGAGGGAAAAGCGACCCGCGTTGCCTGCGTAGAGCTTGCGCAACGAAGTGCCGCCTTTGAAGGCGAGTTCGTCGAGGATTCCCTCACTGTGGAGGTGGCGCAGTAGAAGATCCTGGGCGATGTCGACGATCGCAGCATCAAAGCCCTGAGCGGCGGCACCCGGCGGAGTATGCCGGGCGATGTGTCCGATGGTGAGGCGGATATCGTTCACGCGACAGATTCGAGGGTGCGGGGGTCGAAGGGCAGCAAGGTGTCGGCGATCTGCCACGATGCGTCGTGGCGGCGCAGTTTCCCCCGGGGTCCGAACCAGGTCTTGCCAGTGGTGGCGTTGGAGCGCAGCGCGTCGGCGAGATCGGGCCGAAGACTCTGCAGTAGATAGCCGGTGCGAGTCCGCACAGATGCGGGCCGACCATCCAGTTCCCGGTGGATTGCGTCAAGCGTGAGCAGTCGGCTGAGTTCGGGGAGCCACTCCAGGGCGCTGGCCCAGGAACGGACTGCAGAGGGTCGGGCGCTCATGTGCACGACGACGCTTTCAGGGGCGAGTACAGGTACTGTCCGAAGTGTCTGACAGACAAGCCGAGGCTGGAAGACGGTCCCTGCGAGCATCGAAGGTAGTTGGCGGACGAGTTCGCTCGTGGCGGCGGCAACTTCCGGGTGCGTAGGTGCACGGTCAGCGACTCCGTGTGCCCATGCTGCAGCTTGGAAGGTGAGCGCACATCGCGCGCCGGGGCGCGCGGCGAGGAATGCGCGCAGCGGCATGAGAGGATCGTTGCGCGAGTATGCGCCCGCGACTGCTGCGGGCGCGAACTCCCACACGCCACGGCGCCCCGTGGGGAGAAGCCAGCCCCGTTCACGTAGCCGCGCGGCGACCACTTTGACTGGGGTATGCAGGCCCTGTCGAGCGACGAGTCGAGACAGGTGCTCGCTCGTGATGAGCGTGGGCTGCTCTAGCTCCAGCTCTTCCAGGATCCCGCTCATCGTCGGCGGAATCGTGCGTGTCATGACATGGACCTTGGTATCAAAATCAGCAACCTTCGTTCAAAGAATGACACTTCAGGGCCGAGATTGTCAAGCTACGGAAGAAAGTAACAGATCCGGTAGCCTTTGCCCCTCGAATGACACCAACGGGCCAGGTTGCGCCCGTACCGACCTGGCGATCCACCACGGCGGCCGAGCAGCAGCGCTACGGCACCGGGCTCGGCGAGACGTTCGGCGCTTTCGGCTCGGGGGCCACCGCATCCTGCACCAGCCGATGGATCTTGTCGTAGTCGGGGTGGGCGGTCACGATCGTCGGCGGCACCAGCTCCAGCGTGGTGACATGCTGCGAGCGCGCCTTGGTGGCCACCTCGACGAACTGCCCGAGCATCGGCGAGGGGATGTCCGTCTTCAGCAGATGCTTGCCGGCCTCGGCGATCGCCTGGAACTTCGTCAGCACCGTCATCGGCGTGAACTGCTTCAGGATCGCCTCCTGCACCTCCCGCTGGCGGGCCATCCGGTCATAGTCCGTGGTGGTGTGCCGCGAACGTGCGTACCACAGCGCCGTGTAGCCGTCCATGTGCTGCACCCCCGGCTCGATCCATCCGTCCACCCCGCGCAGCTGCTCATCGCCGCCGATCGGCAGACGCTCCTTCACATCGATGGTGATGCCGCCGAGCGCGTCGACCAGGTTCGCGAAACCGGCCATGTCGATCAGCACGTAGTACTGCAGCTTCAGACCGAGCACGCCCTCGATCGCATCGCGCATCGCCTCGACGCCCGGGGAGCTGCCGTACCTCTTCGCATCCGGGTACAGCGCCGGGTGGCTCTCGCCATAGGTGTACAGATAGCTCACGAGGCAGTCGTTGCCGCAGCTGTAGCCGTTGGGGAACGGCTTCCACAGCGGCGAGCCCTCCGCGAAAGGCGCGTTGTAGAGGTTGCGCGGCACACCGATCAGCGTCGTATTGCCGGTCTCGGCATCCACGCTCACCACCGAGATGCTGTCCGGCCGCAACCCCACCCGACCCGCGCCCGCATCGCCGCCGAGCAGCAGGATGTTGAAGCGACCCTCGATCGGCTCGGCCACCTTTCCGCCGCCGTTGAACACATCCGTGATCACGCCCCGGCCGACCCCCGCCAGATAGGCGCTGTAGCCGGAGACGCCAGCCACGGCCAGCAGCGCGGCGATGCTCACCACGGAGACGAAGACCAGGCCCGTCCGGCTCGCCCGGCCGAGCCGCGCCAGCCGCAGGGTGTCGACCGTGAGCACCACCCACAGAACGGCGTAGAAGAAGAGCAGCACCTCCGCCGCCAGCAGCGCCCACTCGTTGGTGGCCGCCGAATAGATCACCCGCGGCGCCGTGAAGAGCAGCACCAGGGCGGTGATCACCAGCAGCCAGGCGATGAAGGTGCACACCACCCCGAAACGGCCGAGCCGGCGACTGCCGGCCAGCAGCTGCGCCGAGCCGGGGATGAGGATATTGAGCCCGATCAGCCACCAGGCCCGCTTCGTCATCGCCTTCCTCGACCCGGTGTCGGGGAAGCGCATGGGGTTCGTGATGCTCACGGCAGCCTTCGGGGTCGGGTGTCAGCTCACAGGGAGGCTTTGAGGGCCGCGTTCTTCTCCGCGACCGTGCGCTTCAGGTCGTCGGCGAAAGCGGCGAGGCGGGCGCTGAGCCGGTCATCCGTCATCGCCAGCATGCGCACCGCCAGCAGCCCGGCGTTCCGTGCGCCGCCGATCGAGACGGTCGCCACCGGCACGCCGGCCGGCATCTGCACGATCGAGAGCAGGGAGTCGAGCCCGTCGAGCTTCGCCAGCGGCACCGGAACCCCGATCACCGGCAGAGTGGTGACGGATGCCAGCATGCCCGGCAGATGCGCCGCCCCGCCGGCCCCGGCGATGATGGCCCGCAAACCCCGGCCCGCGGCCTTCTCGCCGAACTCGACCATCCCCTGCGGCGTGCGGTGCGCGGACACCACCTCGACCTCGAAAGGCACCTCGAACTCGGTGAGGGCGGCAGCGGCATCGCGCATGACGGACCAATCGGAATCGGACCCCATGACGACGGCGACGAGCGGTGACGGCATGCGCACCATCCTAACCTCCCCTCTCATTCTTCCCCTGAGCCGTCAGAACTTGCTCTTCAGGCCCTGCAACTCGAGCAACTTCTGACGGCTCAGGGGCTGAAACGGTGAGGAGGCGGAGGAGAGGCTGCGGAGGAGGCAGAGACGGATGCTGAGGAGGCTGAGGTAGGTGCGGCGGGTGCGGCGCCGGCTACGCCATGAAGCGCTCGGCGGCGGCGCGGGCCGCGTAGACGGCGTCGTCGAGGTCGTCGCCGCAGACCGTCACATGGCCCACCTTGCGGCCCGGCCGCGGCTGCTTGCCGTAGTTGTGCACCTTCACCGTCGAGTCGTCGCCGAGCACGGCCTCGTAGCGATCCGTCAGCACCCCCTGCGGCGGGCCGCCGAGCACGTTGACCATCACGGCCCAGCGGTCCCGTGTGCCGGTGGCGCCGAGCGGCAGGTCGAGCACCGCTCGAAGGTGCTGCTCGAACTGGCTGGTCGTGGAACCGTCGATCGTCCAATGGCCCGTGTTGTGGGGGCGCATGGCCAGCTCGTTCACCAGCAGGCGCTCATCCGTCGTCTCGAAGAGCTCGACCGCCAGCACCCCGGTCACCCCGAGATCCTCGGCGATCGCGATCGCGACCTCCGCCGCCACCTCCGCCATGCGGCCGGCGGATGCGGGAGCCGGCGCGATCACCTCCGAGCAGACCCCGTCGCGCTGCACGCTCTCCACGAGCGGCCAGGTCATCACCTCGCCTGAAGGGCGGCGGGCGATCAGCTGCGCGAGCTCCCGGTTGAACGAGACCACCTCCTCGGCGAGGAGCGCACCGCCCTCCGGCAGCGCATCGAGCCAGTCGTGCACCTGGGCCGGATCCGTGACCAGGCGCACGCCCTTGCCGTCGTAGCCGCCGGTGGGGGTCTTCACGATGGCGCGACCCCTGTTGTCGTCGAGGAAGGCCTGGAGCTCCTGCTCGGTCGCGACCCGGGCCCAGGCGGGCACCGGGAGTCCGAGCTCGGAGAGGCGCTCGCGCATCCGCAGCTTGTCCTGGGCGTAGAGCAGGGCATCCGGGGAGGGATGCACCGGCACGCCCCGCGCCACCAGCTCGCGCAGCACCGGCTGCGGCACATGCTCGTGGTCGAAGGTGACGACGTCGACGGTCTCCGCGAAGGCGAGCACGGTGTCGAGGTCGCGGTAGTCGCCGACCGCGGTCGCGGCCAGGCGGGCCGAGCTGTCATCCGACTCGGCCAGCACGCGCAGCTCGATGCCGAGGTTCACCGCAGCCGGGATCATCATCCGGGCCAGCTGGCCGCCGCCGATCACCCCGACGGTCATCCCTCGATCGTCCCGGCCCGTAGTGCTCATACGCTCTTTCCTCGCACACCGCTCACATTCGGCATGGTGCTTCTGCGGTTAGACTGCAACGGTTACGACCCTATCTTCGTCTATTTTCGTCTATCGACCTGGCGGTTGCATGCGCACCTTGATCCGGCAGCTGGTCCGTTTCGGACTGGTCGGGGCCGTCGGGTTGGTCATCGACGTCGCCGTGTTCAACCTGCTGCGCGTCACCGTGCTGTCACCGGATGAGGTGGTCGAGGGCCCGGTGATCGCCAAGATCGTCTCCACCTCCCTCGCGATCGCGGCGAACTGGCTCGGCAACCGGTACTGGACCTTCCACCGGCAACGCCGGCCGCAACTCGTGCGCGAAGGAGTCGAGTTCGTCGCCGTCAGCCTCGGCGGCATGCTCATCGGACTGGGCTGCCTCTGGGTGTCGCACTACGTGCTCGGCTACACCAGCCTGCTCGCCGACAACATCTCCTCGAATGTGGTGGGGCTGGCCCTCGGCACGGCGTTCCGGTTCTGGCTGTACCGGGTGTGGGTGTTCGCGCCGAGGCGTGGGGTCGAGGGCGCCGCCGGGATGGGCGGATCGGTAGCGGCGGCGGGATCGGTTGCTGGGGCCTCGGCGGGCGGGACGGGCGCCCCGGTAGATGCAGCCGGATCGGTTTCTGCGGCCGGTGCGGGCGGGACGGTCGCCACGGTAGATGCAGCCGGATCGGTTTCTGCGGCCGGTGCGGGCGGGACGGTCGCCACGGTAGATGCAGCCGGGACGGTTGCGGCGGCCGAGTAGACCGCGCCGGCTCAGCTGACTACTCCACGGCTGGGCTGTGGGAAGATTCTTATCCCCATTTGCTGATTTCGCTTCGAATATACTTTCGAATCTGGGAGAATGGAGGCATGCAAGAACGGGCTCACGAACTCCTCGAATCGGCGTATGCCGTCGCCGAGTTCTGCCCCACGCCCGAATCGGTCCCCGGTCTCGACGACGACACCTTGATCGACGCCCAGAAGCTCTTGGCGGCCCACCGCAGGCACGTCGACAAGTACGCAGCCCTGATCGCGGGAGAGATCGCACGCCGCTCTCACCGCGACCTTGGCTATGCCGGGTTGGCGCAGCGCACCGGGTTCCTCAGCCCCGAGGCGATGATCCAATCCCTCACCCAGACCAGCAGAGCAGAGGCGACGAAATTGGTGAATGTCGGCAGCCTCCTGGCCGACGCCGTCGCACCGACCGGCTCTCCGCTCGATCCGAGCGACCCGTCCCTCACGGACGACGGCAATGGTCTCACCGGGACCCCTGGTACCTCCCCCGATGGCTCGCTCGAGCCCGGCATCTCTGTCGAGCCCGGCACGGAGGCCCATCCGGCTCTCGATATGTCTGCGGCGGGGGGCCTGACCGATGCCCCGTGGCATTCGATACTGGCGGCAGCGGTGACCTCCGGGCTCATCTCGGTGGATGCGGCGCACACCATCCGAAGGGCATTGGCCGACACCGACGATTCCGTCACCGACGTGAGCCTTCGCGAGACCGCGGAGCTCCTGATTCAGGAGACCCCGGAGTTAACGGTCGAGCAGCTCTATCGTCGGGCGCGGCGCCTGCGGGATGCTCTGGATGCCGAGGGGGTCGCTCGCCGGGAGAAGGAGCGCCGGGATGCCCGCTATCTGAAGATCTGGCAGCAGCCCGATGGCATGTATCGGCTCAGCGGGCTGCTCGACCCGGAAAGCGGCCTCATCGTCGCCGGCGCCATCGACTCCATCCTGAGCCCCCGACGCGGCGGCCCCCGCTTCATCGACCCCGAAGACCGCGCCCGAGCCGAACGACTGCTGGCGGATGAACGCAGCAACGACCAGATCGCCGCCGACGCGCTCGTCGACATGGTCACCCTCGCCACCGACGCCGACCCCGGCGGCATCTTCGGCACCCACCGGCCCGCCGTCCGCGTCATCGTCCACGCCGAAACCATCACCACCGCGTCCCGCCCCGGTGAAGCACAGCCGGATGCCGGCACCACCCCGGGCTTCGGCCACTTCGAGGGCCACCCCGACCCCGTCTCCCTGGAGACCGTCCACCGCTACCGCTGCAACACCGGAACCCTCGGAATCGCCTTCGACGACGACGGACAATGCGTCAACGTCGGCCGCACGAAACGCCTCTTCACCCACCGACAACGCATCGGTCTGGCCCTGCGCGACGGCGGCTGCCGCTTCCCCGACTGCGACCGGCCGCCCTCCTGGACCGAAGCTCACCACATCGATGAATGGCACCGGTATCAGGGAAGAACCGACATCGCCGACGGCATCCTGCTATGCCGACGACATCACCTACTCGTGCACAACAACCACTGGCACATCATCCGCGACACCACCCCAGGAAACACCGCCACCTACTGGCTCAAACCCCCGAAAGACATCGACCCACACCAGGCGCTACGACCGATGCCGCCCAAGGGTCCCGCCCTCGAGGCGACCGACCGAAGGACCACCGGCTGAGCGCTGAAGAGCGCCAGGCCCGGGCGAGCAGAACCAGCGCCCTGGCAGCACGACCAGCCCGGGCAACAGGACCGGCGCCCAGGCAGCACGACCGGCGGGGGCGCCTGTGCTCGGCAATCCACCGCCGAGCGGCCGGCTACCGGTCGCCCCAGACGACGGTGTCGTCGTTCACGCTCGACGCCTCCGCCTGCCGGCGGGCGGCGATCGGGTTGAGGCTGTTCTCCATGAGATCCTGCAGCACGCTCTGCACCAGATCCGCGTTCGGCACATCGTGCAGCACCACCGGACGGTCCAGGCCGGTGTTCACGAGCACGTCCCCGCTGCCCACCATGCTCTGCAGGGAGTTCTTGCGCACCGCGATGTCGTAGCCGCGGCTGTGCAGCAGCTCCTGCCTGACCCGCACGAAGAACCCGCGACGGATCACGATGCGCCGGGTCGTGATCGTGTAGTGCTTGCTCAGCCAGGCCAGCAGCGGCAGCAGCCAGAACAGCACGATCACGGCGATGCCGCCGTACATCACCGCGTTGTTCTGCCACTCCTCGTCGAAGGAACCGCCGAAATACCCTATCGCCCCCACCACGAGGATCAGCATCACCGAAGGCCAGAACAGCACGCGCCCATGCGGCCGAAGCCGAACGACCACCCGCTCGATGTCGCGGCCCGCGCTGACCTCCCCAGTAGGCATGAGTCATTCATACCGTAGATGCGTGATGTCCCCGGCGGCGACAGACTGCACCGCGCCATACTCGCCGACGGCCAGGCGCAGGCAGCCGGCGGCATCCACCCCGATCGCCCTCCCGAACAACGTGTCGCCGCCCGGCAGCTCCACCCGCACCTCCCGGCCGACAGTGGTGCACAGCTCGCGCATGCCCGCGGCCGCACCACCCGCCTCCGGATCCCCCTGGGCGCGGATGAAAGCCAGATAGCCCGACCTCAGCTCCCGCAGATAGGCGGCGAGCGCCGCATCCGCCAGCAGGGGACCGGACGGAACGCCGTGCAGAGCCAGAGAAGTGGAGACCGGGGTCGGCAGCTCATCGGGGCCCATCGAGAGGTTCAGCCCCGCGCCGACCACGATCGCGACCGCCGGATCGCCCACGAACGGCCCGGCCGGGGCGGACCCGTCAGGGGCAGGATCACCCAGGGCAGGATCGCCCAGGGCAGGATCACCCAGGGCAGGATCACCCAGACCGTCCCGGGTCGGCTCGGGCGGATCCGCCGAGACAGCGGACATGCCGGCGACCTCGGCCAGCAGTCCCGCCACCTTGAGCCCGTCGATCTGCACGTCGTTCGGCCACTTCATGCCGACCCGGCCGGCCGGCACCAGGGATGCGACCGCCCGGGTCATGGCGATTCCGGCGATCAGCGGCAGCCAGCCGAGCGACTCCGGCGGCAGAGCGCCGGCCCGGCCCGGACGCAGCAGCACCGACACCGCGAGGCTCTTGCCCGCCGGCGCCACCCACACCCGGCCCAGGCGCCCTCGGCCGCCCGTCTGGTTGGTCGTGACCAGCACGCTGAGGTCGGGCCACTCCCCCGGCCCCTGGGCCGCCCGCGCGATCAGCTCGTCGTTCGTCGAACCGGTCTCCGGCAGCACCACGAGCCTCGAGGCGTGCTCCCTGCTCAGCGGAAAATCCATGACACCAGGCTACGACGACCGAACGCCGCAGCACTCAGCGCTCCAGAAAGGCGTCCAGCTCCTGGCCGGTCGGAGCGGTCCCCGGGCCGCGACGGGTGACCGCGATCGCCGCCGCCGCGTTCGCCCGGCGCGCCGCCGCCACCGGATCGCAGCCCCGCGCGAGGGCGGCGAGGAACACCCCGGTATGGGCATCGCCCGCGCCGTTCGTGTCGACCGCCGCGACCACGAACCCGGGCACGGCCACCGGCGCCGCATCCCGCTGAGCCACGATGCAACCCTCCGGCCCGGTCCGCACGATCGCGCCCCGGCGCGCACGCCGGCCCGCCAGCCAGACTGCGGCGGCCCGCCCATCCGCCTCCCCGCTGGCGATGAGCGCCTCCCGCAGATTCGAGCTCCACCAATCCGCCCGCGCGGTCACCCGGTCCAGCGCAGCCGGGGGGATGTCGCCGACCAGGGGACCGGGGTCGAAGAGCACCGTCGACTCCGGCGGCACCCGCGCCAGCCAGGAGGCGATCGCGGGCCCGCTGACGGGGTGGACGAGGCCGTACCCGGAGACGTGCACCGCATCCCTGGCCAGGACGGGAACCCCGTCGAGGGCTTCCCGCGAGAGCCTCGCCTCGGCCCCGGCCACCGTCAGGAAGGTCCGCTCGCCGCCGTCGTCGACCACCACGATGTCGAAACCGGTGTCGGCATCCGCCACCGGTGGCAGCAGCACCTCCACGCCCTCCGATCGCAGGGCGGCCCGGACCAGCTCGCCGAACGGCCCCGTCCCGTGCGCTCCCGCATAGGCGGCGGGCAGGCCCTGACGGGCTGCGGCGACCAGCGCATTGAATCCGCTCCCGCCCACCTCGACGGCACCGGCGTGCGCCAGCACATCGCCGCCCCGCTCCGGCAGGGCCGGCACCGCGGCGACGACGTCGACCACCGCGTTCCCCACGCTGAGCAGCCTGCCGGGCATCGCGGTCACCGCAGCGCCAGGAGGCGCCGCGCCGGGCCCTCCAGGTCGAGATCGTTGACCACGCGGACCCGCTCGACGGCGGCGGCCGGAAGGGCCGACACCCCGTGGCACGCCCCGCCGATCGCACCGGCCATGGCGGCGATCGTGTCGCAGTCGCCGCCGAGCGACGCAGCCGCCAGACAGGCGACCCATGGGTCGTCCGGATGCAGGGCCAGCACCCCGAAGGCTGCCGGCACCGACTCCTGCGTGGCCAGGCTCGTCCCGACCAGCTCGTAGAGGTCGCGCAGCGCCGTCCCGCTCCCCCCGTGAGCCAGACCGGCCGCCCACTCGATCCGGCGGGCCACGCTCGCCCCCGCCACCCAGCGACCGCGCGAGGCGCCGAGCCGGGCCGCCTCGACGGCGATGCGGATGCTCTCGGCGACCGTCGCCCCCGCGACGCCCGCGCTCACCGCCGCGGCTACCGCCGCCGCCCCCGCGATGGCGACGCCCGTGTTGTGGGTGACCCGGCTGGCCTCCTCCACCCGGTCCACGAGCGCGTGCAGATCGCCGGACGCCACCGCGATGCCCACCGGGGCGATCCGCATGGCCGCGCCGTTGGTGTCCCCGGAGCGGCCCGCCTCATCCACCGGAGTGCCGGCGAGGATGGCGGTCGCCGCCCGCCGCGTCGACGGGCCGAGCAGATCGAGGGAGCCGCGGGCGCGCATCCGCTCCTCCCAGGCGATCAGCTCCCGGGCGAAGGCCTCCGCTGCGATGTGCCCGCCGCCCTCGATGAGCGCGCGAGCCAGCAGCAGCGCCTGCTCGGTGTCGTCGGTGATCGACCCGGCGGCCATGGACGCGGCGATCGGGTGGTCGGCATCGGCCGGCTCGAACCCGGTCAGCACCCCGAATCTGCGCCCGATCTCCTCGCGGGAGAGGGACTGCGTCGGCATGCCGAGGGCGTCCCCGATGGCCAGGCCGTAGAGGGCGCCGAGGGCGCGGTCGAGCGGCGAGCCGGGGGCGGCATGCTCAGTCATCTTGCTGGAAGCGCAGGTGCAGCCGGAAGTGGGCGGGATCGAGCGTGCTCTCCGCATGCTCGCAGAACTGGCCGTCGAGGGTCCAGGTGATCCGCCGGGTGTGCAGGAACCACTCCTTCGTGCTGCGGCCGAGGAGCTCGGCCTCGTCCTGCGTCAGCCGCCGGGAGCGGACCCATTGGTCGCCGTGATGCCCGGCCAGGCCCGCGCCGACGAGCGTCTGCGTCAGCGAGCCGTTCTTCAGGCCCACCCGGGGCAGGTCGCGGAACGCCGGGATGGCCGGGATCTGGCTGCGCTCATAGGAGATGGCGGGCCCGCCGGCGATGCGCCGGATTCGGTCGAGGGCGATGAAGCTGGTCGCCGAGATGCCGAGCTTCTCGGCGAGGAACTCGTCGGTGTACTGCTCGAAGCGCAGAACCGTCACCTCGGTCTCGACCCCCTGCCGGGCCAGCGCCCGCGCCCAGCCCTGACGGGCGTCCAACGGCCGGCCGTCGAAGACGACATAGGAGCCCTTGCCGGTGCGGGTCTCGATCAGGCCGGCGTCGGCGAGCTCGGCCAGCGCCGCCCGCACGGTGTTGCGGCTCACCCGGAAGCGCCCGGCCAGCACGACCTCGCCGGGAAGCTGGCTGCCATGGGGCAGCTGTCCGGAGCGGATCTCCCGCTCCAGGGCGGCGGCGATGCGCTCGTGCTTCAGCTGGGCCACCTTGGCGATGGCGCCACCCACGGCGGCGCCCCCCAGGGATGCCGACTCAGACGCCACTGCCCCGAGCCCCCGGCGGGGTGCTGAGGATGTCGTCGACGCTGGCCACCTCGACGAGGGGCCCGTACAGCGACATCAGGCTGAGCGCGCGCTCGTGGTCCTCGTCGCTGACCCCGGCGCAGGCGTCCGACGCCACGCGCACGTGCACTCCCGCATCGGCGGCCCCCAGCGCCGTGGACATCACGCAGCAGTCGGTCGAGACGCCGGCCAGCACGATCTCCCGGCTGCCGCGGATCGCCTCGTCGAGCTCTCCGCCCCACTTGCCGAAGGTGTCGCAGGAGACGACGCTGCGGTCGCCCACCGGGAACTCCGGCCACATCTCGTAGATCGGATGATCGGGGGCGACCAGGGCGAACGGCCACTGCTCGTAGTACGGGACCCAGGACCCCTGCGGCTTCTCCGGCGCGATGAACCGGGTGTACACGACCCGGTCGCCGAAGGCGTCCACCAGCCGCCGCACCGCGGGCACGATCTCCGGGAACCGGGGAGTGAACCATTCGCTCCCCGGGTCGCCGAAGACCACCTGCATATCGATCACGACCAGCCACGGCTGGTCGGTCCGCCCCCGACCCGCCGTCGTGCTCCCCCCATCCGCCGTCACGGCTGCGCGACCTCCTCGGCCGGGAGCGTCGCGGCGCCGGCATCCTCGGCCGGGAGCGCCTCCTGGCGGCGCACGGCGCGGCGCCCGAAGACGATCACCCCGAAGTAGCCGATCACGAGGGCCACCAGCACGCCGAGGTTCGCCCCGCCCCATAGTCCGTCGCGACCGCCGAGGCCGAAGGCGTCGAGCAGGTAGCCCTGCCACTTGACCCAGTCCGGGCCGTAGGCGTTGTAGACGAGGCCCCAGCCCAGCGCGGTGCCGACGAGCAGGATGGCGATCGCCGACCAGCGGACATCCCCGTAGCGTCCCTTGGTGTCGAACAGGGCCTTCTCGGCGTAGTCCCCGCGGCGCAGGGTGATGTCGGCCAGGAAGATGCCGCACCACACGGCGATCGGCACGCCGAGGGTGATCAGGAAGGCCTGGAACGGCCCGATGAAGTCGGCGGAGACGAACACGATGTAGATGGTGCCCAGGATCATGATCACCCCGTCGATGCCGGCGGCGACCGGCCGCGGGATCCTGACGCCGGCGCTCATCAGCGCCAGACCCGAGGAGTAGATGTCCATCACCGCTCCGCCGATCAACCCGAGCACGGCGACGAGGGCGAAGGGGATGAGGAACCAGACCGGCAGCACGCTGGTGAGCGCCCCGATCGGGTCGTTGCCGATCGCATCGCTGAGGTCTTTCGACGACCCGGCCAGCAGCAGGCCGAACACCACCAGGATGATCGGGGCCAGCGAGGCGCCGAAGGCGGTCCATCCGGTCACCCCGCGGCTGGAGGCGTTGCGCGGGAGGTAGCGGGAGTAGTCGGCGGCGGCCTGCACCCAGCCGAGGCCGAAGCCGGTCATCACGAACACGAAGGCGCCGACCATCACCGGGAAGGAGCCGTCGGGGATGGCCGCCACCGTGCCGAAGTCGATCTTGTCGAACACCAGCACGATGTAGACGACGGTGAGGATCGCCGTGATGACCGTGATCCACACCTGCATCTTCATGATCAGGTTGAAGCCGATCACCCCGCCGACGGTCACCAGGAGCACGACCACGATCAGGGCGATCACCTTGGTGCCCACCCCGCCGTCCAGGCCGAGCTCATCGAACACGGTCGCCGTGGCCAGCACGGCGAGGGCGGCGAGCACGGTCTCCCAACCGACGGTGATGATCCAGGAGATCACGGAGGGCACGCGGTTCCCGCGCACGCCGAAGGCCGCCCGGCTCAGCGTCAGGGTCGGCGCCGAGCCCTTCTTGCCGGCGAGCGAGATGAAGCCGCAGAACAGGAAGGAGACGATGATCCCGATGACGGCCACCAGGGTGGCCTGCCAGAAGGAGATGCCGAAGTCGAGGATGAAGGAGCCGTAGCTCACCGCCAGCACGGAGATGTTGGCCGCGAACCACGGCCAGAAGAGGTCGCGCGGCTTTCCTTTCCGCTCGCTCTCGGCGATGGAGTTGAGCCCGTTCATCTCCACGCTGAAGGTCTTGTTCAGTTCGTCGGTGCTCGAAGTCACGTGACTCTCTCCTAGGGGTAGACCTGTTCAAACCTGTCCAGGTCAAGGTAGCGCGATGCCGAGGTCCTGTCAACGACCGCGCGCTGGAGCTCGGCCGAAGGCCATCCCCGGTCTTCGCGCGACGACAGCGACGCGACCGTCTCGGCCACCGGTCCTCCCCGGCAGCCGCCCCGCCCCGGCGAGCGCTGACGGTAACATGAACCCCGTGACCCTCGACGACAGCACTGAGCCCGACCCCTTCACGACGGCGGGCAAGCTCGCCGACCTGAAGCGCCGCTACCACGAGGCCGTGACCGCCAGCGGCGAGGCCGCCGTGGAGAAGCAGCATGCCAAGGGCAAGAAGACCGCCCGCGAGCGCATCGAGCGCCTGCTCGACCACGGCTCCTTCGTGGAGCTCGACGAGTTCGTGCGGCATCGCACGCACGCCTTCGGCATGGAGAAGAACCGGCCCTACGGCGACGCGGTCGTGACCGGCACCGGCACGATCCACGGGCGGCAGGTCGCGGTCTACGCCCAGGACTTCACGATCTTCGGCGGCTCCCTCGGCGAGGTGGCGGGCGAGAAGATCATCAAGGTGATGGAGCTGGCGCTGAAGACCGGTGTGCCGATCATCGGGATGCTGGACTCGGGCGGCGCGCGCATCCAGGAGGGCGTCGTGGCGCTCGGCAAGTACGGCGAGATCTTCCGGCGGAACACGGCCGCTTCGGGCGTCATCCCGCAGATCTCCATCGTGATGGGTCCGGCCGCCGGCGGCGCCGTCTACTCCCCCGCCCTCACCGACTTCGTGATCATGGTCGACAAGACCAGCCAGATGTTCGTGACCGGACCGGATGTGATCAAGACCGTCACCGGCGAGGACGTCGGCATGGAGGAGCTCGGCGGTGCGCTCACCCACAACAAGACCTCCGGCGTCGCGCACTACCTGGCCAGCGACGAGGATGACGCCCTCGACTACGTGCGGACCCTGCTGAGCTTCCTGCCCGACAACAACCTCGCCGACCTCCCGCACTACGCCAGCGAGGTCGAGCTCGAGGTCACCGACGAGGACCGCAAGCTCAACACGATCATCCCCGACAGCCCGAACCAGCCCTACGACGTCAAGGCGATCATCGAGCACATCGTGGACGGCGGGGACTTCCTGGAGACCCAGCCGCTGTTCGCCCCGAACATCGTCGTCGGCTTCGGCCGGGTCGAGGGCAGCACGGTCGGGATCATCGCGAACCAGCCGAACGCCATGGCCGGCACCCTGAACATCGACGCGGGCGAGAAGGCGGCCCGCTTCGTGCGCTTCTGCGATGCCTTCTCCATCCCGATCCTCACGCTCGTCGACGTGCCCGGCTATCTGCCCGGCACCGACCAGGAGTGGACCGGCGTGATCCGGCGCGGCGCGAAGCTGCTCTACGCCTACGCCGAGGCGACCGTGCCGCTGGTGACGGTGATCACCCGCAAGGCGTACGGTGGCGCCTACATCGTCATGGGCTCCAAGCAGCTGGGCGCGGACCTGAACTACGCATGGCCGACCGCCGAGATCGCGGTGATGGGCGGCCAGGGTGCGGTGAACATCCTGTACCGGGGCGAGATCAAGACCGCGGAGACGAACGGCGAGGATGTCGCCGCGGTGCGGGCGCGCCTGGCCAACGAGTACACCTACAACGTCGCGAGCCCGTTCCTGGCGGCCGAGCGGGGCGAGCTCGACGGGGTGATCGAGCCGGCGGCCACGCGGGTCGCGGTCGTGAAGGCGCTCCGGGCGCTCAAGACGAAGCGCGCCACCATGCCGGCCAAGAAGCACGGGAACATCCCGCTATAGCCATGGTCGGGTTCTCGGGTGACAGGGACAGGGACGCGGCCGGCGGTGCGGATGACGCAGCCGGCCGAGGAGCGGGCGGGGCGGCCGGCGGCGGCGCAGCAGGCGCAGGCGGTGGTGCCGGTGGTGACGCGGCCGGCGGCGCGGCGGCGACATCCAGCCCGGAGGCCCCGGCCGTCGAGCTGCAGGTGGTGCGGGGACGGCCGACGGATGAGGAGTTCGCGGCGCTGAGCGTCGTGCTCCAGGCCGCCGTCGAGGAGCTCACGGCCGCGGACGAGGCGGCGGATGCCCCACCCCGGCCTTCGGCCTGGCGTCGCAGTCAGCGCCCGGTGCGCCGCCCCATCCGGCACGGCTACGACGCCTGGCGGAGCTTCTCCGGCTGAACCCGACCATCACGACGGTTCTTTTGCACACTGTGAAGCGAGGCTTGCCGTTTCCCACAGCGCTCCCCACCGGCCTCCGGTCCCCCTCAGGGGGGACTCGTTGTACCCCGACTCATCCGGGCAGATCGGTGCACTATAGGTGTTTAAGGCGTGATTTCGGCCCCGAGGGGGACAAAATTGTCCCCCGGTTGTCCCCCAAAGTGACGACTTGGCTCTTATCCTGGTCTCAGCCACTATAGATATTGCTAGGTGTCTCTCTTTGAGTACATCGACAAATCGTTAGCCGACTAGGGTAAGCGGGCTGGTGATTTGGGGGCGAGTTAGGGCTGTATTCGGGTTACTGCCCTAACTCGGATTTTGCTGAGGGGTCGGATCAAGTCCGGCCCCTCAGCTACTTTAACCGGCACCCCCGCCGTCGTGCTGCCTCAGCGGCGCTCGAGGGCCCTCGAGGGGATGAACACGAGGGAGCCGGTCAGACCAGCTCCTGGACCGACTTCCGGGGGATCTCCAGCCAGAGGTCGACCTCCTCCTCGGCATCGTCATCCTCATGCTGTCCCAGGGCACTCGCCCCGCCGTCCCCGGCCGAGTTCAGGCCGACCACCGTCACGGCGATGTCCGAGCCCTCGGGCACCGTCCTGGCGATCAGCCGGTCTGAGCGATTGGAGTGGATCGCATCCGCCAGCCGGTTGAGGACCACCTCGAGGTCGCCATCCTCCAGGTCGTCGATGCCGCCCTCGTCGAGCAGCGTCACCGAGACCCCCCGGCGCCGCGCGAGCATGACCTCGTCGCGTACGCGGTCGTTCAGCAGCCGCCGGCCCCGGATCTCGTCGCGGATGGCGCCCTCCAGGTGCAGGCACTCGCGCCGCTGCTCGTCGCTGAGCTCCCCGCCGCTGGCGACGATCTGCTGCAGCATCGGCAGGGACATCCGGCTCGTCTGGCGCAGCCGGAACTGGCGTTCGTAGAGGTGCGCCTCCTGGGCGGCCTGCCACTCCGCCGCCTCCCGCTCGGCGATGGAGTACTGCTGCAGATCGCGGCCGGCCTTCGCCAGCGAGCGCGAGAGCACATGCGAGAGCGCCACCCAGACGAGACTGCCGACCACCCCGAGGTCGGGCAGCGAGGCGATTCCGCTCCAGAGGACCGTCTGCATGGCCAGGGCGCCGACGCCGAGCCAGGCGAAGATGTGCCGACGCCGGGTGGAGGTGATCACCATGAGTGTGCCGATCGCGGCGACATACCAGGTGGCGTAGCCGTTACCCCCCGGACGGTGCGGATCGAGCTGGCTCGTCACCAGCAGCGAGACCGAGATGCAGACCGCCACGTTGAACGAGGCGAGCCAGAACGGCATCCGGGAGGTGGCCGAGGGCCAGAGGCTCACGACCGTGGCCGTCGCATACAGCACCAGGGCGACCACGATCGGCCCCAGGGAGCGCGGGATGTCGAAGCGGTACACCGCCAGCACCACGTGATACATGGAGAAGAGCGCCGCCAGGCCGACGATCACGAAACGGGGGACGGTGATGATCACGACGGCGCCTCCCCGTCGTGACCGGGGAGCTCGTGACCGGGCGAGGGGAACTCGTGGCCGGACGAAGAGTACTCGTGGCCGGACGAAGAGTACTCGTGGCCAGGCGGAGAGTACTCGTGGCCGGACGAAGCGAACTCGTGGCCGGGTGAAGAGTACTCGTGGCCGGGTGGTAGGCCCGACGGGGCGAAGCGGATCGAACCCGAGGCTGTGGCGATGCGCGTCACGCCGGTGATCGGGTCCAGGGGCGGGGTGGCCGCGTCCGCACCGGGGTTCACGCCATGGTCCGGGCCCGTGCCGTGATCGCGCGCCGGCCAATGCACCGTGATCACCGTCCCCTCGCCCAGGATCGAGTCGACCTCCACCTCGCCGCCCGCGCTGACCACCCGGTCGACGATCGAGACGCGCAGGCCCAGGCGCTCCCTCGGCACGGCCTGCACGTCGAAACCGCTCCCCGTGTCGCCGATGTCGACGCGGATCGACTCCGCCGACGGGCTGTTGACGCTGATCCAGCGGGCGACGCTGCGACCCGCGCCCGCGTGCTGCACGCTGTTGACCATCGCCTGCACCGAGGCGGAGAAGATCGCCTCGGCCGCCTGCACGGGGATGGCGCGCGAGCTCACCTCCCAGCTGCGCACCTCGAAGTGGCTGGCGAGGTCGGAGGCGGCCATCATGATGCGAGCGGCGACGTCGCGCATGCTGATGGTGGTGGCGTCGTCGGGGACGATCTCTGCGGCATCCCGCAGATGACCGATGGTGTTGCGGGCCATGCTGGCCGCGAGCTCCTGCGCCTCGGGGGTGTAGGCCCGTGCCGCCGAGAGCAGGGTCGTGAGCACGCTGTCGTGCACGATCGCATCCACCTGTACGCGCTCCAGCTCGGTGGCGTGCTGTCGCACGGCATGCGCATAGCGGGCTAGGGCGGTCGACTGCGCGGCGTCGACCGAGGCGGCGGTCTGCCGCAGCAGGGTGAGGATGACCAGCACCGCGCCCCCGAGGATGATGGCGTAGACGACGTCGAGGAACGACAGGTCCCAGCTCGCGCTGCCGCCGGCCGGTGTGGTGTGGATGAACCCGTAGATGATGGGCGTGACCACCAGATAGAGGGACGAGACCCACACGCTGAAGGCGACGGCCGCGGTCGCGGTCGCCAGCGTGCATAGATACCAGAGCCAGGGCTTGTCGATCGTGGCGACCTCCGGGTCGCGGATCGCGAGAGGCCACAGCAGCAGGGAGAGGAGGTAGACGATCGCGATGTAGGCGTTGATGCCCCGGACGAGCCGGCTGAGACTGCGGAACATCACGGCGAAGACGGATGCGACGAGCCCGCCGAAGATGGCGATGATCATGCCATAGGCCCAGGTGACCTTCATCGCCGAGACCTGGCCGAGCACGAAGGGCAGCGTCTGCAGCCCGAAGATCAGTCCGAAGAAGGCGGAGGAGCGCACCGCCACGATCTCGATCTGCTGGAGGCTGATCGGGTTTCGCGGCTGCTTGGACGGGGGAGCCGGTGCGGTCGCCAGTCCGTCAGCGGCCATCGCCGCCATCTGGATCGAGCCCCGGGAGGATGCCGTCCTCCACGGCGCGGCGCAGCAGATCGACCTTGGTGGGGGCCGGGCGGCCGACCTCCACGTACTTCACGCGGATCCGGTCGAGGTATTCGCGGGCCGTCGAGTACCCGATGCCGAGCTGGCCGGCGACCATCTTCAGCGGCAGGCCCGAGGCGTAGAGGTGGAGGATCTCCCGCTCGCGTCGGCCGAGCTGCGCCTTGGAGAAGTCGCGGTCGGCGTCGATGGCGCTGGCCCACTCCAGGTTGTTCAGCACCTCGCCGCGCGCGACGGTGGCGGCGGCGGCCATGACGGTGTCGGTCGCCGAGGACTTCGGGATGACGCCCGCGGCACCGGCGGCGAGGGCCTCCCGCACCGAGGCGACGCGGTCGGCGATGCTATGGACGAGCACCGCGGATCCGGTCGCCTGCACCTGCTTGACGTTCTCGGTCACGGTCGAGCCGTCGCCCAGCGAGAGATCCAGCAGCACCACATCGCACTCGCGGCCGTTCAGGCCGTCCACGAACTCCTGCACGGTCGCTGCGGCGAGCACGAACTCGAAGCCCGCCTCGATGCAGGCGGCTTTGAGACCCAGGCGCACGGATTCGTGATCGTCGACGACCGCGACTCTGACGGACCCTCGGGCCGGCTCTGATCCGGCTTGGACTTCAGCCACGCTCATCCTGTCTGATCAGTTGATGACTACCTCAGTCACACCTAGCACTATGGTAGTGGTCCGGCCGCGTGGTGTAGCAACACAAAGCGATATTTCCTTGGGTCGCGGTTCTTCTCGTCCCGTCTGCGCTCGTCCCGTCTGCGCTCGTCCGGGCCGGCGCCCTGGGGGTCGGCGCTTAGGGGGTCGGCGCTTAGGGGGTCGATGCTTTGGGGAGCCGGGTGACCTAGGGAGTGCTGGGGGTCAGCGCTCTCAGTCTGTTCGGACCAGGCGGGCCACCGCCTCGAGGTGATGGGTGTTCGGGAAGAGGTCGAAGGCCCGTAACGCCAGCAGCTCGTACCCCTCGTCCCGCAGCAGGGCGACATCGCGGGCGAGCGCGACCGGATCGCAGGCCACGTAGACGATCTGGGCGGGCTCGAGATCGAGCAGCGACTCCACGACGCTGCGGCCCGCCCCGGAGCGCGGCGGGTCGAGGATGACCGTGGCCCGCGCCAGCTGAGCCCGCTCCGCCTGCGTCGCCGAGACGCACAGCCGCCGGAGGTAGTGCTCGACCCGGCCGGTCACCGCCGAGGCACCGCGCCACTCCACCAGGTTGCGGGAGGCGTGCGCGGTCGCCGCGGCGTCGCTCTCGACGCTGGTGATCCGGGTCGTCGCGCCGAACCGGTCCCCGACAGCGGCGGCCAGCAGTCCCACCCCGCCGTAGAGATCCAGATTGAAGGCCCGCGGATCGAAGAGGGACTCGTCGACCGCCGCGGCCACCGCATCCGTGAGCGTGGCGGCGGCCTCCCGGTGCACCTGCCAGAATCCGCGCGCATCCAGTCGGAACTCGCGGCCCTCCACCCGCTCGACGACGATCCGGTCGGCCATGCCCTCCGTCAGCACGAAAGGCGCGCCGGTCGAGGGCGCGACGAGATCGATCGTGCCGCCGGGCGCGAACCTCTCGGCGAGCGGGGCGATCGCGACGGCCTCCGGCACCGCCAAGGGCAGGGAGGAGACCGGGACGACCCGGCGGCTGCGCGCCGCGTAGGGGCCCGGGGTGCCGTCGTCGGCGATGTGCAGACGCAGGCGGGTGCGCCATCCGGTGCCGTCCTCGGGGCCGGGCAGCGCCTCGACGGCGGCATCCACCCCGATGCCGGCCATGCGCTTCAGCGAGTCGCCGAGCACCTTCCGCTTCAGCTCCCGCTGGTGGTCGATGCCGATGTGGCCGAACTCCGCCCCACCGGCCCGCTCGCCCGGCGGACGCTCGATCCCGGCCTCGGGCCAGATATGCGGCCGGCGGAACTCGGAAGCCGCCAGCACCTCGACCGTCTCCGCACGCCAGAACGCGCTCTTGCTGTCGTCGCTGATGACGGCGCGCACCGTCTCGCCGGGGATCGCGTCGGAGACGAAGACCACCCGGCCGTCGAGGCGGCTCACCATGACGCCGCCGTGGGCCACATTGGTGATCTCCAGCTGGACGGTCTCGCCCTGCCGCTCGCCCATCCCATCCATCCCGTCGTCTCGCCGCGGCCCGCCGATCTGTGACGGCGCCCGCTATCGTTGCAGTGCCGCCCACCGCGTGAGCGCCGCCACTCTAGAGCATAGGAGTCTCCATGCGCCTCTATCTCGCCTCGACCTCCCCGGCCCGGCTGGCGACGCTCCGGGCGGCCGGCATCGAGCCGGTCGTGGTGCCGTCGGAGGTCGACGAGGATGCCGTGGCCGCGGCCGTCGAACGCGAATCCGGCCCACTCTCGCCCGCCGCCTATGTGCAATTGCTGGCCCGCGCGAAGGCGGAGGCGATCACCGGCTCCCTCGTCGGCGGACAGCCCATCGACGGGCTCGTCCTCGGCGGCGACTCGGCCTTCGAGCTCGACGGGATCGTCTACGGCAAGCCCCATCGGCCGGAGGTCGCCCGCGAGCGCTGGCTCCGGCAGCGCGGGCGGAGCGGACGACTGCACTCGGGGCACTGGCTGATCGATCGCCGGGGCGGGGCGAGTGCCACGGACCCGAGCCCGGCGGCCGGAGCCGCCTCCAGCGCCGTCGTGCATTTCGCTCCCGACATCGCCGACGCCGAGATCGACGCCTACATCGCGACCGGCGAGCCGCTGAGGGTCGCCGGCGCGTTCACGATCGACGGACTGGGCGGCGCCTTCGTGACGGGCGTGGAGGGCGATCCGCACACCGTGGTCGGCCTCTCGGTGCCCCTGCTGCGGACGCTGACCGGGCAGCTGGGGGTGCCCTGGACATCGTTGTGGAATCGTGATCGCAGCACGCCATAGCTCGCGACTCTTGTAGATATCAGGGCATAAGCATCCGTCATTCTTATGGACGGCATCCAAATCGTCTCGCGACTTGCCGAATAGGCTAGGGAATTGTGCCGCGGATAACGAAGGTCCTCATCGCCAATCGAGGCGAGATCGCGGTCCGGGTCATCCGTGCCGCCCGGGATGCGGGGATCGCCTCCGTCGCCGTCTACGCCGACCAGGACCGCGACGCCCGGCACGTCAAGCTCGCCGACGAGGCCTACGCGCTCGAGGGTGCGACGAGCGCCGACACCTACCTCTCGATCGACAAGATCCTCTCGGTCGCGAAGCGCGCCGGGGCGGATGCGGTGCACCCCGGCTACGGGTTCCTCGCCGAGAACGCGGCCTTCGCACAGGCGGTCATCGACGCCGGCCTGACCTGGATCGGGCCGCCGCCGGCCGCGATCGAGCAGCTGGGCGACAAGGTCTCGGCCCGGCACATCGCCGAGAAGGTCGGCGCGCCGCTGGCGCCCGGCACCCTGAACCCCGTCGAGGGGGCGGATGAGGTGCTCGCCTTCGTCGACCAGCACGGCCTGCCGGTCGCCATCAAGGCCGCGTTCGGCGGGGGCGGTCGCGGCCTCAAGGTCGCCCGGACCCGGGACGAGGTGCCCGAGCTCTTCGAGTCGGCCACCCGCGAGGCGGTCGCCGCCTTCGGCCGGGGCGAGTGCTTCGTCGAGAAATACCTCGACAAGCCGCGGCACGTCGAGACCCAGTGCCTCGCCGACGCGCAGGGCACGGTCGTGGTCGTCTCCACCCGCGACTGCTCGCTGCAGCGGCGGCATCAGAAGCTCGTCGAGGAGGCGCCGGCGCCCTTCCTCACCGCGGAGCAGACCCGGCAGCTCTACGAGTCGTCGAAGGCGATCCTGCGCGAGGTCGGCTACATCGGCGCGGGGACCTGCGAGTTCCTGGTCGCGAGCGACGGCACCGTCTCGTTCCTGGAGGTGAACACGCGGCTGCAGGTCGAGCATCCGGTCTCCGAGGAGGTCACCGGCATCGACCTGGTGCGCGAGCAGTTCCGCATCGCCGAGGGCGGCCTGCTCGACTACGACGACCCCGAGCCGCGCGGCCACTCGATCGAGTTCCGCATCAACGGCGAGGACCCCGGGCTGAACTTCATGCCCTGCCCCGGGCCGGTCAGCGTGCTGCGCTTCCCGGGCGGGCCCGGCGTGCGCGTCGACAGCGGGGTGACGACCGGCGACGTGATCAGCGGCGCCTTCGACTCGCTGCTGGCCAAGCTGATCGTCACCGGATCGAGCCGGGAGGATGCCCTGCAGCGCTCGCTGCGGGCCCTGGACGAGTTCGAGGTGGCCGGCCTGCCCACGGTGCTCCCCTTCCACCGCCGCATCGTGCGCGACCCGGCGTTCACCGGCGAGCCGTTCAGCGTCTACACGCGGTGGATCGAGACCGAGTTCTCCGGCGGCATCGAGCCGTGGAGCGGGTCGCTCGTGACCGCCGACCCGGCCCCGGCCCGGCACAGCGTCGTGGTCGAGGTGAACGGCAAGCGCATCGAGGTGAGCCTGCCCGGCCGGCTGCTGCCCGCCCCCTCGGGACCGCAGGCCGCACCCCCGCCACGGCGCGGCGGCTCCGGCGGGAGCGTGGTGACGGCGACCGGCGACTCGGTGAAGGCGCCGATGCAGGCCACCGTCGTGAAGCTGGCGGTCGCCGAAGGCGACACCGTCGTCAAGGGCGACCTGATCCTCGTGCTCGAGGCGATGAAGATGGAGCAGCCGCTCACGGCCCACAAGGACGGCACCATCGCGAATGTGAACGCCGCCGTCGGGTCGACCGTCTCGTCCGGTCACCTGCTGCTCGACATCCTCTAGCCCTTTCATTATTCAGGAGCTGATGGGGCCAGAGCGGCTGTCCAGAGCCACCGGGACCTCACCCGTCCCTTCGACCACTTCAGTCACACCAACTCCTGAATAATGAAAGCGGGGGATGCGGGAGCCGGGCGCGAGCGGACCTCAGCGGCGGGTGGCGGCTGCCTGCGAGATCACGCGCAAGCACCACGACCAGTCCCGTGTGACGCGTTCATAGCTGAGCCGGAGCACCGTGTATCCCCGGCTGGCCAGCTCGGCATCCCGCCATCTGTCCCGCTCGAATGCGCCGGCATGATGCTCCCTGCCGTCGAGCTCGATCAGGATCCGAGTGCCGAGGAGAGCCATGTCGACGCGTCCCACGCCCGCGAACTCGACTTGCTGCCGCACCGGGAACCCGTGCTGCCCGAGTCGCTGGCGAACGAGCGACTCGAGACCGGACTCGCTGCCCGACCGACATCGCAGAGCCGTACGGCGGGCGAGCGGTGAAGCCCCGTCGAAGAGCCCCAGCAATTCCGGCCGCGGGATCCGGTACACCGAGAGCGCTGTGTCGAGACAGGCGACGGCGGTCTCGCGATCACACCATGCCACGACCTGACGCAGGCAGTCCGCGAGACTCACCCGCCAGCACTCGGGCCCCTGTTCGGGCACTGCACCGCCCTCAAGCCAGTGCACGACCACCGGCCGGCTGGAGATGTCGGGAGTGAGGCTCGGCGGACGGAAGCTCGGCGCGACGTTGGTCCTGAGCCTCGACGAGTTCGCACCGACCGAGATGTGCAATCGCGCATCGAATCCCGACCACAGCCCGTAGCTGCTGGCCGCACTCGGGCCCGCCAGCAATCCGCCGACCCGCGTCGCCTCGATCGCCGCCCAGGGAGCACTCGGCGTGGCATACCGCGCCTGACGGACACGACGGATGCGCCCCAACCGGACGGCCCTGGTGAGGTCGTAGCCGCTGCATCCATGCGCGATCAGCTGCTGACGCGTCGCGATATGGCCGAGTGAATCGATGATGGGGACCGGATCGGGCATGCCACCACTGTGCTGGGGCCGAGCGCGCCCATCCGGCCGCTCATCCGCATCCGGCAGCTTTCATCATTCAGGAGTTGATGGGGAGGAAGTGACGGCTGGGCACCACCCAGATCACGCGAGTCGCTCCTGCCTCACTGTTCCCACAAACTCCTGAATGATGAAAGCGGGGTCAGGCGACGATGTGCATGGCGCGGGCGGCGTCGGTGATCGAGCCGGAGAGCGAGGGGTAGACGGCGAAGGCCTGGGCGACATCGTCGACGGTGAGCCGCTGCTCGACAGCGATCGAGATCGGCAGGATCAGCTCCGAGGCGTGCGGCGCCACGATCACGCCGCCGATCACGGTGCCCGAGCCGGTGCGCGCGAAGAGCTTGACGAAGCCGTCCTTGATGCCCTGCATCTTGGCCCGCGGATTCGACGAGAGGGGCAGCTTGTAGATGTCGCCCTGGGCGATGCCGTCCTCGATCTGCTTCTGCGACCAGCCGACCGTCGCGATCTCCGGCTGGGTGAAGATGTTCGAGGTGACGTTACGCAGCTCGGTCGGGTTGACGACATCCCCCATCGCGTGGAACACCGCCGTGCGCCCCTGCATCGAGGCGACGGATGCCAGGGGCAGGAACTCCGAGCAGTCCCCGGCCGCATAGATGGACGGCATCGAGGTCCGCGCGACCCGATTGACGCGGATGTGCCCCGACTCGGTCAGCTGCACGCCCGCCTCCTCCAGGCCGATGCCCTCCGTGTTCGGCACGGAGCCGACCGCCATCAGGCAGTGGCTGCCCTCCACGGTGCGGCCGTCGGTGAGCGTGGCGACCACCCGATCGCCCGATCGCTGCACCGACTCGGCGCGCGACCGCGACAGCACGGTCATCCCGTTACGCTTGAACACCTGCTCGATCACCCGGGCGGCGTCGACGTCCTCACCGGGCAGCACCTGCTCCCGGCTGGAGATCAGCGTCACCTTCGAGCCGAGAGCGGTGTAGGCGGAGGCGAACTCGGCGCCGGTGACGCCCGAGCCGACCACGATCAGGTGCTCGGGGATCTCCTCGAGCGTGTACAGCTGCGTCCAGGTGAGGATGCGCTCCCCGTCGGGCTTGGCGGAGTCGAGGATGCGCGGGCTCGCCCCCACCGAGAGCACGATGGTGTCCGCATCGATGGCATCGAAGTCTGTGCGGCCGTGACCGCGGCCGGTGGACACGACCACGCGCTGCGGTCCATCCAGCCGCCCCTCGCCCTGGATCACGGTCACCCCGGCGGCCAGCAGGCTCGCCTTCATGTCGTCGGACTGCTGATCGGCCAGCCGCAGCAGCCGGGCGTTCACCGCCGAGAGGTTGACGGCGATCTCCGGCCGCACGGGTCGGCCATCCTCCCGCCGGATGAAGAACTGCACGCCCAGCTCGGTGGTGCCGGCGATCGAGCCCGCGGCCTCGGCGGTCGCGATGAGGGTCTTGGAGGGGACGACATCCGTCAGCACGGCCGAGCCGCCGACGCCTGCGCGCTCGACCAGAGTGACCTCGGCGCCCAGCTGGGCTCCGGCGAGAGCCGCCTCGTAGCCGCCGGGACCACCGCCGACGATCGCGATCCGCTGCTTGCGCTCGAATTCGTAAGCCATTGCCCCATTCTCTCTTAGGCATGGGGTGGGCGCTATTTGGCGCATCCGTCGGAGTCGATGACCGAGACGGGCCGCAGCCTGTGAAAGTAGGCTAGAGGGATGCCAAGCGCACAGAACCCTCTCGACGATCCGGCAGCGGATCCCTTCGAGATCGCGGCAGCGGCAGCCGCTCAGATCGCCGAGCAGACCGGCGTCGCGAAGCACGATCTCGCGCTCACCCTCGGCAGCGGATGGGCGAAGGCCGCCGACCTGATCGGCACCACCACCGCGACCGTCTCCGCGACCGCGATCACGGGCTTCGGCAAGCCGGCCCTCGAGGGCCACGTGGGCACCATCCGCTCCATCCGGCTGCCGGACGGCAGGAACGCCCTCGTGATCGGCGCCCGCACGCACTACTACGAGGGGTACGGCGTGCGCCGCGTCGTGCACAGCGTGCGCACCGCTGCGGCCACGGGCGCGAAAACCATGATCCTCACCAACGGCGCGGGCGGCATCAAGCCCACCTGGAGCCCCGGCACGCCCGTGCTGATCCGGGATCACATCAACCTCACCGCCGACTCCCCGCTCGAGGGCGCGACCTTCGTCGACCTCACCGACCTCTATTCGGAGCGCCTGAGGTCCATCGCGCGCCGAGTGGAGCCTTCGCTCGATGACGGGGTGTACGTTCAGTTCCGCGGGCCGCACTACGAGACGCCCGCCGAGGTGCAGATGGCCAAGGCCATCGGCGGGCACATCGTCGGCATGTCGACGGCCCTGGAGGCGATCGCCGCCCGCCAGGCCGGAATGGAGGTTCTGGGTATGTCGTTGATCACGAACCTGGCCGCGGGCATCTCGCCCACGCCGCTGAGCCACGACGAGGTGATCGCGGCCGGCCGGGCCGCCGAGCCCGTGATCGGCTCGCTGCTCGCACGGATCGTGGCCGAGCTGTGAACGCCGAGTTCGTCGAGCTGCTGAAGCGGGCGAAGCGCTGGCTGGAGCAGGACCCGGATGCCGAGACCCGCCTCGAGCTGGAGGCGATCGTCTCCGCCGCCGAGGCCGGCGACCCCGAGGCCGCACAGGAGCTGCACTCCCGTTTCGACGAGCGGCTGGCGTTCGGCACGGCCGGCCTGCGCGGGGAGCTCGCCGCCGGCCCCAACCGCATGAACCGCGTGCTGGTCGCGCAGGCCGCCGCGGGCCTGGGCGCGTATCTGCTCGAGAAGGCGCCGGCAGGCCGGCGGCCCTCGGTGGTGATCGGCTACGACGGGCGCAAGAACTCGCGGGTGTTCGCGGTCGACACGGCGGAGCTGATGGCGGGGGCGGGCATCCGGGCGATCATCCTGCCGCGGCTGCTGCCGACGCCGCTCGTGGCCTTCGCCGTGCGCCACCTGCAGGTGAGCGCCGGCGTCATGGTGACCGCCTCGCACAACCCCCCGATGGACAACGGCTACAAGGTCTACCTGGGCGACGCGGATGAGGGCTCGCAGATCGTGCCGCCGGCCGACGCCGAGATCGCCGGCCACATCCTCCGGGTCGCGGAGGAGCAGGACATCCGCGAGCTGCCGCGCTCCGACGACTACGAGACCGCCGGCGAGTCCGTGATCGCCGCCTACATCGAGCAGACCGCGGCGCTCGTCCCCGCGCCCGAGGCGCAGCCGCAGGCGGTCTACACGGCGATGCACGGGGTCGGCTGGGAGACGGCCAGCGCGGTCTTCCGTGCCGCCGGCTTCGAGACGCCGGTGGTCGTTCCGGAGCAGATCGACCCCGATCCGGCCTTCCCGACGGTCGCCTTCCCGAACCCCGAGGAGCCCGGCGCCCTCGACCTCGCCTACCGCACCGCAGAGGCGGTCGGCGCCGAGCTGGTGATCGCCAACGATCCGGATGCCGACCGTCTGGCCATCGCCATCCCCGACGACACCGCTCCCGGCGGGTACCGCAGGCTCAGCGGCAACGAGGTCGGCGCGCTGCTGGGCTGGCATGCGGCCGAGCGGATCGCCCGGGCGGGAGACGCCGCCTCGGGCGCGCTGGCCTGCTCTCTCGTGTCGAGCCCGGCGCTGGCCGCGGTCGCCCGGCACTACGGGCTCGGGTTCCACGAGACCCTCACCGGCTTCAAGTGGGTCAGTCGCGTGCCGGGGCTGGTCTTCGGCTTCGAGGAGGCCCTCGGCTACCTCGTGGACCCGGACCTCGTGCGCGACAAGGACGGCATCTCGGCGGCCGTGGCCTTCCTCTCCCTGGCAGCCGAGCTCAAGGCGGCCGGCAGCACCGTCGCCGCGCGGCTCCGGGAGTTCAGCCAGACCTTCGGCTATTTCGCCTCGGAGCAGATCTCGATCCGGGTGACCGAGCTGGCGCAGATCGCAGCGGCGATGTCCCGCCTGCGTTCGGCTCCCCCGGCGGAGCTCGGCGGCATCCGCGTCGACCGGGTCGACGACCTGGCCCAGGGCTTCGGCGAGCTGCCGCCCAGCGATGTGCTGCGCATCTGGCTGGTGGACGGCTCCCGCGTCGTGGTGCGCCCGAGCGGCACCGAGCCGAAGCTGAAGGTGTACATCGACGCCATGTGCGGCGAGGGCACGGCCGAGGAGCGCCAGGCCGTCGCGGAGGCGGCGGTCGCCCGGCTCTCGGAGAGCATCCGGCAGCTGCTCTAGCGGGCCTCCCCCGACCGCCGGGCCACCGAGCCATCCCGGTCCGGCGCATCCGCGTCGGCCGCGCCATCCGGAGCCGGCGCATCCGCGTCGGCCGCGCCATCCGAGATGCCCGAGGCGTCGCCGGGCGGGCGGCCCATCCCCATGATGCCGATGATCTCCGCCGCCGTGGCGGCCCCCTTCAGCGCGGGGATCACCTCCGGATCGTTGAAGAGGTTCGCCAGGGCGGCGATCGACTCGAGGTGGTCCGCGATCGAGGCGACGGCGAGGCCGAGCACGACGCTCACGGGGTCGTTGTGCGGATGACCGAACGCCACCGGCGTGGCCAGCGTCACGACGGCCAGGCCGTCGGCCAGCACCTCCGGGCCGGGCCTCGCATGCGCCAGAGCCAGCCCGGGAGCGATCACGACATAGGGGCCGTGCTCCTCGATCATGCGGATCATCTGCTCGGAGTAGTCCGGCAGCGCGGCCCCGGAGGCCGCGAGGGCGAGCCCGGTGATGCGCACGGCGGCGCGCCAATCCGCGGCATCCGCTCCGATGACGATCGCCGACTCCGGCAGGGGCGGGACGGGCATCACATCACCCCGAATCCGGCGACGATCCGCTCTGCCAGCTCTTCCCGGTCCTCGACGGGCAGGAAGCTCGCCTCGGCGGCATTCAGCTGGAAGACCTGCAGGTCGGCGAGGTCGTACCCGAACGTCTCGGCGAGCAGCATCAGCTCCCTGCTCAGCGAGGTCCCGCTCATCAGCCGGTTGTCGGTGTTCACCGTGACCTGGAAGCCCAGCTGGTAGAGCAGGTCGAAGGGGTGGTCGAGCAGCTCCTCGCCCCAGGCCGCGATCGCGCCGGTCTGCAGGTTCGACGAGGGGCTCAGCTCCAGGGCGATCCGGCGGTCGCGCACCCACCGGGCCAGCGGGCCGAGCGTGACATAGGTGTTCTCCGCATCCTCGCCCTCGACGGCGATGTCCTCCGCGATCCGCACGCCGTGGCCCAGGCGCAGGGCGCGACCGGAGTAGAGCGCGTCCCGGATGCTGTCGAGGCCGTCCCCCTCCCCCGCGTGCACGGTCACCGGCAGGAGCTCCCGGGCCAGGTAGTCGAACGCCTCCACGAGCCGGCTCGGCGGGTAGCCCGCCTCGGGTCCGGCGATGTCGAAGCCGACCACCCCCCGCTCCCGATGCCGGACGGCGAGCTCGGCGATCTGCCGGGCGCTGCTGCCCTGCCGCATGGCGGACACCAGCTGGCCGAGGCGGATGTCCTTGCCGGCGGCACGCACATCCTCGACACCGGCGTCGATGCCGGCCTGCACCGCCTCGACGGTCGCATCGAGCGACAGTCCCCGGCTGAGATGCTGCTCGGGGGCCCAGCGGATCTCGCCGTAGACGACGCCGTCGGCCGCGAGATCCTGCACGAACTCCCGGGCCACGCGGGCGAGGCCGGCCTCGGTCTGCATCACGCCGATCGTGATGTCGAAGGTCTTCAGGTATTCGGGCAGAGATCCCGAGTCCGCCCGGGCGTGGAACCAGTCCTCCAGCGCGGTCGCGCCGGCGGCCGGCAGGTCGAGACCGGCCTCGTCAGCCAGCTCGACGATCGTCTGCGGGCGCAGCCCCCCATCGAGGTGGTCGTGCAGCGACACCTTGGGGAGGTCGGTGATGCTGGCGCCGCCGCCGGGGAGCAGGAACTCGCCGGGGACCGTGCTCATCTCGCGCTCCTCAAAACTCCCGCGCACCGCCGTGGTGACGCATGCGGACAATCCACCATCAAATCTACCGGGATGGCGGCCCCCGCGGCCACGGAATCGGCCCCTGAGGCAGCAGAATGGGAGGAAAGAGGAGGATGCCGCCGTGCCGAAGAAGATCATCCTAGATTGCGACCCGGGCCACGACGATGCGATCGCCCTGCTGCTCGCCCACGGCAGTCCCGAGATCGAGCTGCTGGCCGTCACCACGGTCCACGGCAACCAGACGCTGGAGAAGGTGACCCGCAACGCGCTCTCGGTGGCGCGGATCGCCGGGATCACGGGGGTGCCGTTCGCGGCAGGGGCGAGCCGGCCGCTGGTGCGCGAGAGCCAGGTCGCCGCATCCATCCACGGGGAGTCGGGTCTCGACGGCCCGGAGCTGCCCGAGCCGGAGCTCGTGCTGGACGCCCGGCACGCCGTCGACCTCATCGTCGACACGGTCATGCAGCACGAGCCGGGCAGCGTCACGCTCGTGCCGACCGGCGCCCTGACCAACATCGCCCTGGCCGCCCGGATGGAGCCGCGCATCGTCGAGCGCGTGAAGGAGGTCGTGCTGATGGGCGGCGGCTACCACACCGGCAATTGGAGCGCGGCCGCCGAGTTCAACATCGCGATCGACCCGGAGGCGGCCCATATCGTCTTCAACGAGGCCTGGAAGGTGACCATGGTCGGTCTGGATGTGACGCACCGGGCCCTGGCTACGCCGGAGGTGGTCGCCGGGATCGCCGCGATCGGCACTCCCCGGTCACGCTTCGTCGTCGAGCTGCTGGAGTTCTTCGCCAGGACCTACAAGGATGTCCAGGGCTTCGATCACCCGCCGGTGCACGATCCCTGCGCGGTGGCCCTCGTCATCGACCCGGGCATCTTCGAGGTGGTGCGCGTTCCGATCGACGTCGAGCTGCGCGGCGGGCTGACGGTGGGGATGACGGTGGCGGACTTCCGGGCGCCGGCTCCCGCATCCTGCACCACCTATGCGGCCACGGCGATCGACCACGCCCGGTTCTGGGCGATCGTCACCGACTCCCTGCACCCCTCCCCGTGAGGTCTGGCAAATGGCTCTTCCGGACGCCATTGGAGAGCCATTTGCCAGACCTCACGTGGCTCCTTCACAGCTTGGGAGCGGGAGCGAGAGTTCGAGCCGTGAGGGAAACCGGGAGCAGCCCGCAGGGCTGCCCGAGATCCTGTCGGGATGGGTTCGCGAATACCACTACCCCGACCACTGGCCGGCGCACCGTTCACGGTGCGGGACGCCCGCGCGCTCGGCGTCAAGCGCGGCCGGCTGCGGAACCATGACCTCACCCGCCCATTCCACGGCGTACGGTCGGCGGAACCGGATGACTCTCTCGAGCAGTCGACGCGAGCCTATGCCACGCGGATGCCGGTCGAGGCCTTCTTCAGCCATGGCACAGCAGCCCGGCTCTGGGGCATCCCGTTGCCCGCCCGGCTCGAGAGGACGACCGATATCGACGTCGCGGTGCCGAATCGAGGCGTCGTCCTAACCGGCAGCGGAGTCCGGGGACACCATCTGATGATCGATCAGGCCGACATCGCGATCCTGAACGGCCTGAGGGTCACCTCCCTCGCTCGCACCTGGTGTGATCTGGCTGCCCAGCTGAACGATGAGGAGGTTGTCGCGATCGGCGACTTCCTCATCTGGCGGCGGCGACCGGACCGCCTCCGGCTGAGGAGATCAGACCTGGCGGATGCTTTGCGTCGATTCCGCGGGCGCCGCGGTCGGCCCGTGCTGCGCTTCGCGCTTCCGTTTCTCAGCGATCGGGCCGACTCCCCACCAGAGTCGGCTTTCCGACTTCGGTTCGCGAAAGCGGATCTGCCGCGGCCCGAGGTCAACATCGAACTCTATTCGCGCACCGGATTCTTGGCCATGCCCGATCTATGCTTTCCCGAATACAAAGTCTCGTTCGACTACGAGGGCGATCACCATCGCACCGATCCGGTGCAATGGGAGAAGGACATCGCCAGAGTTCGGCGACTGGAAGATGCAGGATGGCTGCACGTGCGCGCATCCAAAGCGGACCTCCGTCATCCTCACCGCGTCATCGACCATGTCAGCCGCCGCTTGCGCGCCCGTGGCTGGCCCTCCCCCTCCCCGTGAGGTCTGGCAAATGGCTCTCCAACAGCGTGAGGAGGAGCCATTTGCCAGACCTCACGGGAGTGCGGGGATCAGGAGATGGTCTCCCGGTACTCCTCTAGGGTGCGGGGGCCGAAGGCGTCGGGGATGACCTCGTCGATCGTCTTGATGCCGGAGACGGTGTCGAGCAGCATGCCCGGTGCCGAGTGCTCGTAGAGCAGCTGCCGGCAGCGGCCGCAGGGCATGAGCACGTTCCCGGCGCCGTCGACGCAGCTGAAGGCGACCAGCTTGCCGCCGCCGGTCATCGTCAACGCACTCACGAGCGAGCACTCCGCGCACAGCCCGATACCGTAGGAGGCGTTCTCCACATTGCATCCCGAGACCATCCGGCCGTCGTCGGCGAGCGCCGCCGCCCCGACCGGGAAGTTCGAGTAGGGCGCGTAAGCCCTCGTCATCGCCTCGGTCGCCGCCGCCCGCAGGGCGGCCCAATCGATGTCAGCGGTCATGTCGTCCTCCTGTCTTCCCGCCGGCCTATGACTTGATGTACGGCTTGCCGTCGGCCGCCGGGGGCCGGGACTGCCCGACCAGCCCGGCGACCGCGAAGATGGTCACCACATAGGGCAGCATCAGCATGAACTGGCTCGGCACGGGCGAGCCGATGACGCCCAGGATGTTCTGCAGATTCGTCGCGAAGCCGAAGAGCAGCGCCGCCAGGGTCGCCTTGATCGGGTCCCAGCGCCCGAAGATCACGGCCGCGAGGGCGATGTACCCCTGGCCGCCCGTCATGTCCTCGGTGAACCGGCCGACCGATCCGAGGGTGAAGAACGCCCCGCCCAGTCCGACGATCGCCCCGGCGAGGGACACGTTCCAGAACCGCGTGCCGGTCACGTCGATGCCGACCGTGTCGGCCGCCTGCGGATGCTCGCCGACCGACCGCAGCCGCAGGCCCCAGCGCGTGTGGAAGAGCCCGAAGTAGACGGCGGCGACCGCGATGTACATCAGGTAGACGATGATGGTCTGCCGGAACAGGATCGGGCCGATGATCGGGATGCCGGAGAGGCCGGGGATCGCGATCGGCGACAGCCGCAGGCCCGCGTTGAGCTCCGGATGCGAGACCATGACCTGCGAGTAGAGGAAGTTCGTCAGCCCGAGCACCAGCACGTTCAGCACCACGCCGACGATGATCTGGTCGACGAAGTAGTTGATCGAGAACGCGGCCAGCACGAAAGCGACCAGCATGCCGGCGACCATCGCGGCGATCAGCCCGAGGAGCGGCTGCCCCGTCGAGGATGCCACGAGCGCCGCGACGAAGGCGCCGCCGAGCAGCTGCCCCTCGATGGCGATGTTCACGACTCCCGCACGCTCGCCGATCACCCCGCCGAGGGCACCGAAGATCAGCGGGACGCTGAGGCTCACGGTCCCGATCAGCAGACTGGTGAACGGCAGGGTGTGGCCCGCGGAGCCCCAGGCGAGGAAGGCCACCATGAAGACCAGGGCGAAGACGATCACGAGCCAGACCGGCACCCGCTTCGCCTGGCGGACCAGCACGGCGCTGTAGGCGGTGAGGCCGGCCAGCAGGATGGTCACGACGATGCCGGTCGCCCGCACCGGGACCGGGATCGGGGGGATGGCGAAGGCGTCGTCGCTCTGGGCGAACCCGAAGGTGCTGACGCCGTCGCGGCCCAGCAGGATGAACAGCACGAGGGCGGCCGCGGCGAAGATCGCGAAGGCGATCGGCACCTTCCAGAAGGCCAGGGCCTCCTTGCGGGACCTCTCGATCGCCGGCGAATGGCGGGCGGTGACCGTGCTCATCAGGCCTCCTTCGCAATCCGGCGCCGGGCGCCCGGGGTCGGCAGCCGGAAGATCGCCCGCACCAGCGGGGGCGCGGCGATGAACAGCACGATCAGGGACTGCACGACCAGCACGATGTCGATCGGGATGTCGTTGGCGGCCTGCATGAGATAGCTGCCGGACTTCAGCGCCCCGAACAGCAGACCCGCGATGAAGATGCCGCCGGGTCTGGACCGCCCGAGCAGTGCGACGGTGATCGCATCGAAGCCGATCCCCGCGTCGATCCCGGTGCTGAAGCCGCCCGGGAAGGTGCCGAGCACCTGCGAGACCGCGGCCAAGCCCAGCAGCGCCCCGGAGATGAGCATGGCGTAGATGTACGTCCTCGGCACGTTGATGCCGGCGACCCGGGCCGCGTTCGGGTTCTCCCCGACGGCCCGGAACTGGAAGCCGAGGCTCGACCGGGACAGCAGCCACCAGGTGAAGACGGTGGCCGCGATGACCAGGATGAAGCCGACATTCAGGTCGTAGCGGTCGCCCAGGATCTTCGGCAGCACCGCGGTGGGCAGCATCGCCGGGGTCTTGGGGTTGTTCGAGCCGGGGGCCTGGAGCAAGCCCTTCGTGCTCAGCAGGTAGAGCAGCAGGTAGACGGCGATGTAGTTGAGCATGATGGTGAGGATGACCTCATGCGCACCGGTGCGCGCCTTCAGGACTCCGGCGACCCCGGCCCAGATCGCGCCGCCGAGCAGGCCGCCCAGGATCGCCACGGCGAGGTGGATGCCGGGCGGCAGATGCAGCGAGAAGCCCAGCCACCCGGCGAAGATCGCCCCGATCAGCATCTGCCCCTGACCGCCGATGTTGAACAGGCCGACCCGGAAGCCCAGGCCGACGCCGAGCCCGCCCGCGATCAGCGGGGTCGCGGCGGCGAGCGTCTCGGTGAGCGGGCGGATGGCGGTCGCGAAGGAACTCGCCCCGGCATTGTAGATCGACCCCTCGAACAGGGAGATGTAGCCGCCTGAGACCGCAGTCCAGATGGCGCCCAGCATGTCGCTGGGCCGGGAGAAGAAGTACGCCGAGGTCGCCTGCACCCTGTCGTCGGTCACCGCGATCAGCACGGCCCCGGCGAGCAGGCCGAGGAGCACCGAGAGGACGGAGATGACGACGCTCCCGCCGACGATGTCGCGCAAGGCGGTGCCCCATCGGGAGTCCCCCGCCGAGGGGCCGGGCTCCGGTGCCCTCGTCGTGGCCGGATCCTCCGGCACCGTCTCCTCTCCGGGGCTCAGCGGCTTGTCGCTGCTCACGCGGCCTCCTTCGGCTTCTCTCCCGCCATCATCAGGCCGAGCACATCGCGCGGGGTGTCCCCCGGCACGATGCCGACGATCCGGCCGCGATACATCACGGCGATCCGGTCGGCGAGCGCCTCCACCTCGTCGAGCTCGGTGGACACCACGACGACCGGGATGCCGGCATCCCGGGTCGCGACGATGCGCTTGTGCACGAACTCGATGGAACCGACGTCGAGCCCGCGGGTCGGCTGGGCGGCGACGAGCAGATTCAGGTCCCGGCTGAGCTCCCGGGCGAGCACGACCTTCTGCTGGTTGCCGCCGGAGAGCCGCCCGACCGGTGTGCCGATGCCCTGGGCGCGCACATCGAACTCCGCGACCGTCTCCTCGGCGAACTCGGCCAGATACCGGCGCTGCAGGCTCCCCGCCTTGACGAAGGGGGCGCCGTTCGAGCGGTCGAGCATCAGGTTCTCCGCGATCGTGAACTCGCCGACGAGCCCGTCGACGCTGCGATCCTCAGGCACGAACCCCACGCCCGCGTCGAGCACCTTCCGCACGCTCTGCTGCTGCAGCGGCCGGCCGTCGAGCTCGATCCTGCCGCTGACGTGCTCCTGCAGGCCCATGATCGCCTCGGTCAGCTCGGTCTGCCCATTGCCCTGCACGCCGGCGATCGCGAGGATCTCCCCCGCCCGCACCTCGAAGCTCACATCGTCCACGACCCGCTGCCCGGCGGCATCCGTCACCGAGAGGTGCTCGACGACGAGGGCGGGCTCCCCCGGCTTCGCCGGCTCCTTGTGCACCGTCAGCTCGACCGGCCGGCCGACCATGAGCGAGGCCAGCTCGGTGTTCGATGCTGTCGGCTCGGCCTCCCCGACGACCTTGCCGAGGCGGATGACCGTGATCCGGTCCGCGACCTCGCGCACCTCCCTCAGCTTGTGCGTGATGAACACGATCGCCTTGCCGTCGTCGCGGAGCCGGCGCATGATCGCCATCAGCTCGTCGGTCTCCTGCGGCGTGAGCACGGCGGTCGGCTCGTCGAACACGAGCACCTGGGCGTCGCGGGAGAGCGCCTTGATGATCTCGACCCGCTGCTGCACGCCGACGGGGATGTCCTCGATGACGGCATCCGGGTTCACATCGAAGCCGAAGCGGGCGGAGATCTCGCGGACCTGCTCGCGCGCATCCGCCATGTCGAGCCGGCCGCCGAAGCGGGTCTTCTCGTGGCCGAGGATGACGTTCTCGGCCACCGTGAACACGGGGATCAGCATGAAGTGCTGATGCACCATGCCGATGCCGGCGGCCATGGCGTCGCCGGGGCCCTCGAAATGCTGCACGACCCCGTCGAGCAGGATCTCGCCCTCGTCCGCCCGGTACAGTCCGTAGAGCACGTTCATCAGCGTGGACTTGCCGGCCCCGTTCTCGCCGAGCAGGCAGTGGATCTCGCCGGGCTCCACGGTGAGGTCGATGTGGTCGTTGGCGACCAGCGCGCCGAATCTCTTGGTGATTCCCCGAAGCTCGAGCCTCATGTGTATCAGATCCTCCACGACGGCAACTCTGCCGCCGTCCGTGCTATCAGCTGCCGGTGCCCTCAGATGCTGGGAAGACTACACGGGATCGGGGAGATCAGCACGGCGCTGACCTCCCCGACCGCTACTGCGTGTTGCGCCTACTTCGGCGAGGAAGGCGACTGGACCTCGATCTTGCCGCTGATGATGTCCGCCTTGATGGCGTCCAGCTCGCCCTTCAGACCCGGGTCGACCTTCGACTCGTAGTCGTGGAACGGGGCGATGCCGACGCCGTCGTTCTCCAGCGTGCCGACGTACGGGGTGTTGTCGAACTTGCCCTCGCCGGCCGCCTTGACGACCGCCTCGGTGCTGGGCGCGATGCCCTTCATGACACTGGTCAGCAGCAGGTCCTTGACGCTCGGGTCGGTGAGGTAGACATCCGCGTCGACGCCGATCAGGGCGATGTCCTTCTTCGAGTCGCGGATGGCCTCGGCCGCGCTCTGGTAGATCGGCCCGCCGACCGGCATGATGACGTCGGCGTTCTGGTCGATGAGGCCCTGCGCGGTGTTCTTCGCGGTCTGGTTGGCCTCGAAGCCGCCGGTGAAGGAGCCGCCCTTCTGGTTGTTGACATCCCAGCCGACGACCTTGACGCTCTTGCTCTTCTGCTGGTTGTAGTACTGGACCCCGTCGTAGAAGCCGTCCATGAAGATGGTGACGGTCGGGTACTGCATGCCGCCGAAGGTGCCGACGACGCCGGTCTTCGTGTAGCTCGCCGCGGCATAGCCGGCGAGGAAGGCCGCCTGGGCGGTGTCGAAGACGATCGGCTGCACATTCGGCAGGTCGATCGAGTTGTCGTCGATGATCGCGAAGTCCGTGTCCGGGTTGTCGGTGGCGTACTTCTTCGTGGCATCCGCCAGGTTGAAGCCGACGGTGACGATCAGGTCGCAGTTCTGCGCGAGCAGGCTCTGGATGTTGTTGTCGTAGTCGTTGTCGTCCTTCGACTGGACCGCCTTCGCGGTGACGCCGAGGTCGGCGGCGCCGTCGTCGAGGCCCTTCTTGCCGAGCTCGTTGAACGAGTGGTCGTTGAAGCCGCCGGAGTCCGAGACCATGCAGGGCAGGTAGTCGTTCGCTGCCGGAGTGTTCGACGGAGTGGTGGTGTTGCCGCCCTCCTCCGGTGCTGCTGCGCAACCGGCCAGCAGGAGTGTCGCCGTACCGATCAGGGCAAGGCCGCTGATAGCGGTCCTGCGCATCGTGGTTGTCAAGATTCCCTCCAAGTTCTCACCCGGCGGGCGCCGGGGCGGATAACACGTTACCGAATGTGACGCGGCTCCATGAGCAAAAAATGTCAGCCGTCGCCCAAAGGTTACAATTCGGCCCCCGTCCCCGGAGGCTGCGCATCCGCTGTGCCACGATACGGTGCGGCAGGGGTGCGGCAGCGGCGGGAAGACGAGTGCGACAGCGGCACGGGAGACGGCTTCAGCGCTGGCACCGGGGACAGAAGTAGCTGTCCCGCAGCTCGGTGGCCTTCCGGCCGATCCTCCCCTTGAGGATCGGCTCGCCGCAGCGTCGGCACGGCTTGCCCTCCCGGCCGTAGACCCAGCTGCCCCGGCCAGGGCGGAGATCCCCCGTGGTCACCCGCTGCGCTCGATCCCGGTTGGCGAGGATGAGGCGCCGGGCCAGGTCCACCGTCGCGGGCAGGTCGGCCTCGGCGATCGGACGGGTCGGCAGCATGCCGCGGAGGAAGCAGAGCTCGTTCACGTACTCGTTGCCGAGCCCGGCGAGGTTCCGCTGGTCGAAGAGGGCGATGGAGACCGCCTCCTCGGGCCGGGCGGCCAGCCGGCGGACCGCCTCGGCCGCATCCCAATCCGGTCCCAGCAGGTCCGGCCCGAGGTGGCCGACCACCTCCGCCTCCCGGTCGCGCGGCACCACATCGAGCAGGCCGAGCTGGAAGCCGACGGCGACCCAGTCCGCGGTCTCCAGCACGATCCGCGCCTGATGCGCGGGCCGTCGCCAGCGGGCGCCGTGGCGGTAGAGGTGCCAGGAGCCCTCCATCCGCAGGTGGCTGTGGATGGAGTACCCGCCGGAGCTGTCTCGGCCGGGGCCATCCTGGCCGATGCGGATCAGCAGGTGCTTGCCGCGGCTGATCACCTCCGAGACCGTGCCACCGCTGAGGTCGACCGAGGCGAAGGCCGGCACCCGGATGTCGCAGCGCGTCAGCACGGCGCCCGCGAGCGCCTCGTGCAGCCCCCGGGCCGCGCGGTAGACGGTGTCGCCTTCAGGCATCCGCGCGACCGTCCGTCACGACCGCATCCTCAGGCCGCGCGGGGTCACGGTGAACCCGGCGGCCGCGAGCGCCGCGCCGAGGGCGGTGCCGAGGACGGGCGCCCCGTTCACGGTCTCGACGCTGAGCCGCACGATGCGCCCCTGCCGCACCAGCGCCGCCAGAGCCGCGGCCGCCGCCGCGAGCACCGCCTCGTCATCTGCGAAGGCGAGCACGGTCCTGCCGCCGCGCTCGACGTAGAGCACCGGCTCCCCGTCCACCAGCGCCACCAGCGCTCCCGGCCGCCGGCCCGGCCGGTGACCGGGGGACTCTGCGGTGCGGCCCGGCCACTCCAGCGCGGCGCCGTAGGGATTCGCCGGATCGGTGGCGGCGAGCACCAGGGCGGCACGCGCCGGCTCCCGGCCCTGGTCGGCGACGAAGGAGCGGAGCCGGTCGACGGTGCCGGCAGCGGCGAACTGGGCAGCGCCCAGGCCGTCGACGAAATAGCCGCGCCGCACGCGCCCGGCCTCCTCGAAGCCGCTCAGCACTCGGTAGACCAGGGCGAAGCCGCCGGGGACCGCCTCATCGGCGACCGCGCCCCGGGTGACCACGCCATGTCGGTCGAGCAGGGTCTCCGCGAGCGCATGGGCGCGCAGGGCGGTGTCGGCGGCCGCGGCGGGCAGCAGCGACCAGCGGCCGGCGACGGTCGGCGGAGCGGCCGACCGGGCCGGCGACGGCCGGCCCCGGTAGAGACGGGAACGCGGCGCCGCGCGGCGTTGACGATGCGCGCCACCGCCCACCGTGACGCGCAGCGGCGCGATCGTGTCGTTGGTCAGCAGACCGGCCCAGACCAGCTCCCAGATGGCCGACGCCAGTGCCGCGTCGTCGGGCGCTCCGACCGCATCCGACAGCTGATGGAAGAAGAAGCCGCCGCCCGTGCCGAGAGCGCCGAGGATCTCACGGTGGAGCTCGCCGAGCTCGGCGTCGATCGGCGACGGCAGCGTGAGCGGTGCGCTCTCCGCCGGATGCAGGCTCACCCAGCCGTCCCCTCCCGGCAGCGAGCCGCCACCCGCCCAGACCACCTCGCCGCTGGAGGTGAGCTCGTCGAGCATCGCCGGGCTGTAGTCGACGACCCGGGCGGGCAGCACCAGCGACTCCCAGGCCGATGCCGGGATGCGCACACCCGCGAGCTGCTCGACGACGGCCGCCACGCCGTCCACCCCGCGCAGCGAGCCGCCGACATGATGCCAGGACGGCAGGAACCGGCCGAGCGTGCCCGCGGGGACCGGCTCCACCTCCTGGCGGAGCGCCGCCAGGGAGAGCCGCCGCAGGCGACGCAGCACCTCCGCATCGCACCACTCCGTGCCCTGCGCTCCCGGCCGGAACTCGCCCTCGACGACCCGCCGATCGCCCCCGAGCCGGCGCAGCGTATCCAGCACCACGGAGACGCCCAGACCCAGCCGGTCGGCGGCCTCCCCGGCGGTGAACGGACCGTGGGTCCGGGCGTAGCGGCCGACCAGATCTCCGAGCGGGTCGGCGACCGGATCGGCGAACGCCGCCGGGACGCCCGGCGGCAGCGGGACGCCGAGCGCGTCGCGCAGCCGTGCCGCGTCCTCGATCGCCGCCCAGCGCTCCCCGCCGACGAGCCCCACCCGGATCGCCCGCCGGGCATCGACCAGCTCCTCGAGGAGGGATCGCGCGGCGCCGGCGGATTCCTCGCTGTCGCACGCGACGGCGTCCTGCGCGCCGGCCTCCCTGTGGGGCGTCACGCGGGCGGCCACCTCCTCCGGAGTCAGCGGGCCGAGCAGCCGCAGCAGATCGGCGACCCCCTCCGCATCGGCCGGCATCCGGCGATCCGGGGCGAGGCGCTGCAGCTCGAGCTCCACCCGCTCGATCACCGCCGGGTCCAGCAGCTCGCGCAGCTCGGCCCGGCCGAGCAGCTCGGCGAGCAGATCGGCGTCGAGGGAGAGCGCGGCGGCCCGGCGCTCGGCCAGCGGGCTGTCGCCCTCGTACATGAAGGCCGCGACATAGCCGAACAGCAGGGAGCGGGCGAAGGGGGATGCCGCATCCGTCTCGGTCTCGGCGATGCGCAGCCGCCGATCGGCGAGCCGGTGCGCGAGCTCCGCGAGGGCGGGGAGGTCGTAGGAATCCTGCAGGCACTCCCGCACGGCCTCGAGCACGATGGGGAAGGAAGGGTACTTGCGGGCGACATCCAGCAGCTGGGATGCCCGCTGCCGCTGCTGCCAGAGCGGGGACCGCTTGCCGGGGTTCTGCCGGGGCAGCAGCAGGGCCCGGGCTGCGCACTCGCGGAACCGGGCGGCGAAGAGCGCCGAACCGCCGATCTGCTCGGTCACCAGCTCCTCGATCTCCTCGGGCTCGAAGACGAAGAGCCCGGCCCCCGGCGGCTCGTCCTCGGTGTCGGGGATGCGCACGACGATGCCGTCGTCATGCGAGACGCAGGCGCCGTCGACGCCGTAGCGCTCTCGCACCCGCGCCCCGACCGCCAGCGCCCAGGGCGCATGCACCTGCATGCCGTACGGGGAATGCAGGATGAGCCGCCAATCCCCCAGCTCGTCGCGGAAGCGCTCGACGACCAGCGTGCGATCGGTGGGCAGCTGTCCGGTGGCCGCCCGCTGCTCGGCGAGGAAGGCCATGAGGCTCGCCGTGGCCCGGGTGTCGAGACCCGCCGCCTCGCAGCGGGCGACAGCCGCCTCCGGCGATGCCGTGCTCACCTCGCGGATGTACGCCCCCACCGCCCGTCCGAGCTCGGCGGGCCGGCCGAGGCCGTCTCCCCGCCAGAACGGCATCCGGCCCGGCTCCCCGAAGGCCGGGGCCACCAGCACGCGGTCGTGGGTGATCTCCAGGATGCGCCAACTGGTCGCACCGAGGGCGAAGACGTCGCCGACACGCGACTCGTAGACCATCTCCTCGTCGAGCTCGCCGACCCGCCGCCCCGGACCGGTCTCGCCGGCCAGGAACACGCCGAACAGCCCGCGGTCGGGGATGGCGCCCCCGCTGGTGACCGCCAGCCGCTGGGCGCCGGGCCTGCCGCGCAGCTCGCCGCTGTCGCGGTTCCAGAGGATGCGCGGCCGCAGCTCCGCGAACTCGTCGGAGGGGTAACGCCCGGCCAGCAGGTCGAGGGTCGCCTCGTAGGCGCTCCGGGGCAGGCCGGCGAAGGGCGCGCTCCGCCGCACGGTGTCGAACCACTCCTCCGCGTCGAGGGGCTCCAGGGCCGCCGCGGCGATCGTCTGCTGGGCCAGGATGTCGAGGGGGTTCGCCGGGACGGTCAGCTCCTCGATGAGCCCGGCCGCCATCCGCTCGGAGGCGACGGCCGCGTGGATCAGGTCGCTCCGGTGCTTCGGGAAGACCATGCCGTGCGACACCCCGCCCACCTGGTGTCCGGCCCGTCCGACGCGCTGCAGGCCGCTGGCCACCGAGGGCGGCGCCTCGACCTGGATGACCAGATCGACCGCACCCATGTCGATGCCGAGCTCCAGGCTGGAGGTCGCGACCACACAGCGCAGGCGGCCGGACTTGAGGTCGTCCTCGATGATGGCGCGCTGCTCCCTCGAGACCGAGCCGTGGTGGGCCCGGGCGAGGAGGGCTCCTTCCGCGGGAGCCTCGGGTGCGCTGCTCGACCGCTCGAGGCGCTCCTGGTGGATCTCGTTGAGCCGCGAGGTCAGCCGCTCGGCCAGCCGCCGCGAGTTGGCGAACACGATCGTCGAGCGTTGCTCGAGGACGCGGTCGACGATCGCCTCCTCGACATGCGGCCAGATGGAGCCGCGACCCGCTACCGGTTCATCTGCCTTCGACCAGGCGGCGCCAGCGCCGTCGGTCGTCTCGACCGACGGGAACACCACCCGCAGATCGAAGCGCTTCTCCGAGGCGGGGGCGACGATCGTCACCGGCGCCCGCCCGCCGAGATACCGGGCGACCTCCTCAGCCGGCCGCACCGTCGCCGAGAGTCCGATGCGCTGCGCCGGCCGGGCGAGCAGCGCGTCCAGGCGCTCCAGCGACACCGCCAGATGTGCGCCCCGCTTCGTGCCGGCGACCGCATGCACCTCGTCGACGATGACCGTCTCGATGCCGGTGAGTGTCTCGCGCGCCGCGGAGGTCAGCATGAGGAACAGCGACTCCGGTGTGGTGATCAGGATGTGCGGGGGCTGCCTCAGCATGGCCCGCCGCTCGCTCGGCGGCGTGTCCCCCGACCGCACCCCCACGGTCACCCGCGGCGGTTCGGCGCCGATCCGCCGAGCGGTCTGCGCGATTCCGGTCAGCGGCGCACGGAGATTCCGCTCCACGTCGACGGCCAGCGCCTTCAGCGGCGAGATGTAGAGGACCCGGGTGCTCGGGGCGTCGGCTCTCCGTCGGTCGGGACGACCCAGCTCCAGCGCGTCGTCGATCGCCCAGAGGAACGCGGCGAGCGTCTTGCCCGAACCGGTCGGGGCGACCACCAGCGTGTGGTGTCCGTGGGAGATCGCATCCCAGGCGCCGAGCTGCGCGGCGGTCGGCGCGGCGAAGGCTCCGCCGAACCACTCCCGGGTGGGGGCGGAGAAGAGGCCGAGCGCGTCGCTCACCCGTCTATCTCAGCACACACAGCTCAGGTCCCCCGCGCGAGCCGTCATGACTTGCTGCCCGCCCGGGAGTCTTGGAGCACTAAGCGACGGGTCGCGGTAAGCAAACGGGAAGGGAGGAGGGGTCAGAGGATGTCGCCGCGCCCGGAGAGCTTGAGCCCGTCCACGACCGCCTTCACCCGCTGCGCGTTCGCGCTCGTGGTCACCAGCAGCGCATCGGGCGTGTCGACGACGACGATGTCGGTCACCCCGATGAGGGAGATGAGCCGGCTGGTCTGGCTCACCACCACCCCGCTGGAGGCGTCGGCCAGCACGCGCGCGTTCTCGCCGAGGATCGCGAGATCCGACTTGCGGCCGCCACTGTGCAGCTTGGCGATCGCGGCGAAGTCGCCCACGTCATCCCAGTCGAAGCTGCCGGGCACCACCGCCAGCCGTCCGGCGGCGGCGGCCGGCTCGGCGACGGTGTAGTCGATCGCCACCTTCTTGAGGCCGGGCCACACCTTGTCGACCACGGCGCCGCGCCGTGGCGTGTCCCAGGCCTCGGCCAGCTCCAGGAGCCCCGCGAGCAGCTGGGGCTCCGCCTCCCCCAGCTGCTCCAGCAGCCGGTCGGCCCGGGAGACGAACATGCCGGCGTTCCAGAGGTGGTTCCCTTCGGCGAGGTAGCGGGTGGCGGCAGCCAGGTCGGGCTTCTCCACGAAGCTGTCCGCCCGCACCGCGCTCGGAGCGCCGGAGATGCTCAGCGTGCCGTCGCAGTGGATGTAGCCGAAGCCGATCGCCGGCTCGGTGGGCGTGATGCCGATGGTGGCGATGTAGCCGGCATCCGCCGCCGCGACGGCCTCGACGACCGCGCGCTTGAAGCCGCGGATGTCGCGGATGACATGATCGGCGGCGAACGACCCGACGATGACCCCCGGCTCCCGCCGCTCCAGGATCGCGGCGGCGAGGCCGATCGCGGCCGAGGAGTCCTTCGGCTCGCTCTCGAGCACCACATTGGGATCGGCGAGGTCGGGCAGCTGACGCTCGACGGCGGCCCGGTGCGCGCGCCCGGTCACGACCATGATGCGATCGGGGCCGGACAGCGGCAGGAGCCGATCCCAGGTGTCGCGCAGCAGCGTCTTGCCCGACCCGGTGAGATCGTGGAGGAACTTCGGCGCATCCGCCCGGGACAGCGGCCAGAGCCGCGAGCCGATGCCCCCGGCCGGGATGATGCTGTAGAAGCGATCCAGACCGTCACGTCTCTGATTCATGTGTGTCACCCTAGTCAAGCATTCTCTCGGCCGTCCCCGGCGCCCACAGGGGGCTCCACGGCCGCCCGCTAGGACCACCTTGGCGGCATGCCCCCTCGGATCGCAATAGACTGGACACATTCGACGAACGAGAACGCGTCGACACACCGGCGTCGAAGGCCGGGTCATCGCAAGGAGGGTTGTCCGTGCCAGACAAATCGGCAGGCGCCCTGGCACCCGATATGCCAGCGCGCAGACCGCCGCGACCAGCATCGCCGGCGGTGACACGGCCGGCAGGGACCCTGTACCGCGGACGCGAGGGCATGTGGTCGTGGGTGCTGCACCGCATCACCGGCGTCGGCATCTTCTTCTTCCTGCTGGTGCACATCCTCGACACCGCGCTGGTGCGGGTCAGCCCGGAGGCCTACAACGCGGTCATCGGGCAGTACAAGACGCCCGTGATGGGTGTGGGCGAGGCCGCGCTGGTGGCCGCCATCGTCTACCACGCCTTCAACGGCATCCGCATCATCCTCGTAGACTTCTGGCGATGGGGGGCCAAGCACGAGCGCCTGCTGTTCTGGCTCGTGATCGCCGTCTGGATCATCCTGCTGGCCGGCTTCCTGCCCGGCCACCTCATCCGCGTGTTCAGCGAGTAGCCATGACTGTGACGATCGAATACCCCCGAACGAGCCCGGCCCGCAAGCGCAGCCGGTTCAACGCCGAGAAGATCGGCTGGCTCTTCATGCGCGGCAGCGGTGTCGTGCTCATCGTGCTCATCTTCGGCCACCTCTTCGTCAACCTGTTCAGCGGCGAAGGGGTCAAGGCGATCGACTTCGGCTTCGTCGCCGGCAAGTGGGCCTCGCCGTTCTGGCAGGCCTGGGACTGCCTCATGCTCTGGCTCGCGCTGATCCACGGCTCGAACGGCATGCGCACGCTGATCAACGACTACACCGATCGCAAGGCGACCAATGCCATCCTCAAAGGCTTCCTCCTCGGTGCCACCGTCGTCCTCCTCGTGTTGGGAACTCTCGTGATCTACACCTTCGACCCCTGCCCCGCAGGCTCCCCCGCCGACCTGCTCCCGTCCTTCTGCCCGGTGAGCTAAGTGGAGCGGACAGCAGAGAGCACCACCGTCGACGGAGTGCACTACCACAAGTACGATGTCGTGATCGTCGGCGCCGGGGGCGCCGGGATGCGCGCGGCCATCGAGGCCGGACCCAAGGCGAAGACCGCCGTCATCTCCAAGCTCTACCCGACCCGCTCGCACACCGGAGCCGCACAGGGCGGCATGGCGGCCGCCCTGGCGAACGTCGAAGAGGACAACTGGGAGTGGCACACCTTCGACACCGTCAAGGGCGGCGATTACCTCGTCGACCAGGACGCGGCCGAGATCCTCGCCAAGGAGGCGATCGACGCCGTCCTCGACCTGGAGAACATGGGGCTGCCCTTCAACCGCACGCCGGAGGGGCGCATCGACCAGCGACGCTTCGGCGGCCACACCCGCGACCACGGCAAGAGCGCCGTACGGCGGGCCTGCTACGCGGCGGACCGCACCGGCCACATGATCCTGCAGACCCTGTTCCAGAACTGCGTCAAGCTCGGCATCAACTTCTTCAACGAGTTCTACGTGCTCGACCTGCTGATGGGCGAGGTCGAGGCCGAGGACGGGACACGCAGTCGGCGTCCGGCCGGCGTGGTCGCCTATGAGCTGGCCACCGGCGAACTGCACGTGTTCCAGGGCAAGTCCGTCATCTTCGCCACCGGCGGCTTCGGCAAGATCTTCAAGACCACCTCGAACGCCCACACCCTCACCGGCGACGGCGTCGGCATCGTCTGGCGCAAGGGACTGCCGCTGGAGGACATGGAGTTCTTCCAGTTCCACCCGACCGGGCTGGCGGGCCTGGGCATCCTGCTCACCGAGGGCGCCCGCGGCGAGGGCGCGATCCTGCGCAACGGCGACGGCGAGCGCTTCATGGAGCGCTACGCCCCCACCATCAAGGACCTGGCCCCGCGCGACATCGTGGCGCGCTGCATGGTGCAGGAGGTGCAGGAGGGCCGGGGCGCCGGGCCGTACAAGGACTACGTCTACCTCGACTGCACCCACCTGGGCGCCGAGGTGCTCGAGACGAAGCTCCCCGACATCACCGAGTTCGCCCGAACCTACCTCGGGGTCGACCCGGTCACCGAGATGGTGCCCGTGATGCCGACCGCCCACTACGCGATGGGCGGCATCCCGACCAACGTCAAGGCCGAGGTGCTCAGCGACAACGAGACGCCGGTGCCGGGACTGTACGCGGCCGGCGAGTGCGCCTGCGTCAGCGTGCACGGCTCCAACCGGCTCGGCACCAACTCGCTGCTGGACATCAACGTCTTCGGCAAGCGCGCCGGCAACAACGCCGTCGAGTACGCCAGCACCGCGGATTGGGTCCCGCTGCCCGAGGACCCGACCGCCGGAGTGCGCGACCTGCTCGATCGCGTGCGCGGCGGCGACGGCACGGAGCGCATCGCGGCCATCCGCAAGGAACTCCAGGACGCCATGGACCGCGACGCGCAGGTCTATCGCACCGACGAGAGCCTGGCGCGGGTGACCGCCGTCATCGAGGATCTGCGCGCCCGGTACCGCAACATCGAGGTGCAGGACAAGGGCAAGCGCTTCAACACGGATCTGCTCGAGGCGGTCGAGCTGGGCTTCCTGCTCGACATCGCCGAGGTCGTCGTCTACTCCGCCCGCAACCGCAAGGAGAGCCGGGGCGGCCACATGCGCGACGACTATCCGAAGCGCGACGACGAGAACTACCTCGTGCACACCATGGCCTACCTCACCGGGGATCCGGAGTCCGCCGAGGCGGGCGAGCACATCAGGCTGGACTGGAAGCCTGTCGTGATCACCAACTACCAGCCGATGGAAAGAAAGTACTGATGAGCACTGTGCTGGAGTCCGGCCCGATGGAGCATGCGGCCGTTCCCACCTTCACCGTCACCCTGATCATCCGCCGCTTCGACCCGGAGGTCGACGAGGAGCCGCGCTGGCAGGACTTCGATGTCGAGCTGCACAGCACCGACCGGGTGCTCGACGCGCTGCACAAGATCAAATGGGAGCAGGACGGCTCGCTCACCTTCCGTCGCTCCTGCGCGCACGGGGTCTGCGGCTCCGACGCCATGCGGATCAACGGGCGGAACCGGCTCGCCTGCAAGACCCTCATCAAGGACCTCGACATCACCAAGCCGATCTACATCGAGGCGCTCAAGGGGTTACCGCTGGAGAAGGACCTCATCGTCGACATGGAGCCCTTCTTCGACAGCTACAAGGAGATCCAGCCGTTCCTGATCGCGAGCCGCAAGCCGAAGGACGGCAAGGAGCGGCTGCAGAGCCCCGAGGACCGCGCCCGCTTCGACGACACGACCAAGTGCATCCTCTGCGCCGCCTGCACCTCGAGCTGCCCCGTGTTCTGGACGGACGGCCAGTACTTCGGCCCGGCGGCGATCGTCAACGCGCACCGCTTCATCTTCGACTCCCGCGACGAGGGGGCGGAGCTGCGCCTGGACATCCTCAACGACAAGGAGGGCGTGTGGCGCTGCCGCACCACCTTCAACTGCACCGAGGCCTGCCCCCGCGGCATCCAGGTGACCCGGGCGATCGCCGAGGTCAAGCAGGCGATCGTGCGGGGACGCCCGTAGATCGCCTGCCGGGTGCCGCAGAAGCGGCGGCACCCGAGTCAACACAGCGGCGATCGTGCGGGGCAAGCCGTAGGCGCGCTGGAGCTATAAGCAATCGCATCGCGATTGCGCGACGCCTGCGCAGGGTGAACGGGGCGAGCGGCGTCAGCGCGCCCGCAGCGCCTCCGCGGCCCGAGCCCGCGCCTGATCGAGGGTGACGCCGGCGAGCGCCTCCCGTACCGCGGGGATCGCCGGAGGCGTCATGCTCAGGGCGGCGGCGCCGAGCCCGACGAACACGACGGCCAGCGCCGGATCGGCGGCCGCCTCGCCGCAGACCGTGACGGGCTTGCCGGCGGCACTCCCGGCATCCGTCACCGACTCGACCAGGCGGAGCACGGCCGGATGCCCCGGGCGCTGATACCCCGCCAGCCGGGCGTCGCCGCGGTCGGCCGCGAACGCGAACTGGGTCAGGTCGTTGGTGCCCACGCTCACGAAGTCGGCCACCTCCATCGCCTGCTCGGCGGCGAGGGCCAGGGAGGGCACCTCGGCCATCACCCCGGCATCCGCGATGCCGAACGATCGGGCCAGTTCCACGAACCAGCGGGCCTCCTCGGCATCCGCGACCATGGGCGCGTACACCCGGAGCCGCGCCTCGGTCGCCGTCTGGGCGGCGGCCAGCGCCGTCAGCTGGTCGCGCAGCACGGTCCCCTCCGCCCGCAGGGCCCGCAGGCCCCGCATGCCGATCGCCGGATTGCCCTCCTGGTACTGCGGCATGAAGCGCAGCGGCTTGTCGGATCCCGCATCGAACACCCGCACCGCGACCGAGCGGCCGGGGAAGAGCCGCAGCAGCTCGAGGTAGGCCTCGCGCTGCTCCTCGACGCCGGGGGCTCGCTCGGCCTCGGCGAAGAGGTACTCGGTGCGGACCAGCCCGACGCCGGCCACGCCCCGCTCGGCGGCGTGCCGGGCCTCCTCGAGCGACGAGACGTTCGCCAGCAGCGGCAGCGGCGTGCCGTCAGCCAGCATTCCGCTGCGCAGATCGGCGCCGAGCCGGAGGCCGGAGCCGCGGATGCGGGCCGCCTGGGCGGGCGGCGGATCGACCACGACGGTGCCGGCATCCGCATCCACGATCACCACGGTGCCCTCGGCGAGGTCGAGGGCGCCGGAGACGCCCAGCACCGCCGGGATGCCCTTCGCGCGCGCCACGATCGCGGTATGCGATGTCGGCCCGCCGCCGCTGAGGACCAGGCCGACGACCTCCGCCGCGTCGAGCACGGCAGCGTCCGCCGGCGCGAGCTCCTCGGCCACCAGCACAGAGGGCCGATCGGAGCGGGGGATGCGGGGGGCGGACTCGCCGCGCAGCACCGCGATCACCCGCCGAGCCACGTCGGCGACATCGGCGGCGCGCTCCGCCTGCCGGCCGCCGAGCTCCGCCAGCGCGCGTTCGAAGACGGCGAAGCTCTCGGAGACGGCCCGCTCGCCGGGAGTCCCGTCGGCGATCCGGCGGCCCACATCCTCGACGATCGCCGGATCCCGCGTCATCATGCCGATGGCCTCCAGCACCGCCCGCGACTCGCCGTCCACCGTGGCGGCCCGGGCGGCGAGATGCTCGGAGACGGCCGCGAGCGCCCCGAGCACCCGCTCGAGCTCCTCCACCGGCGTCCCGGACGGCGGGCCCCCTGCCGGTGATGGCGAGGCCGGCGCCGGGCCGGGCTCGGGCATCCTCAGCACGGGGCCGATCGCGGCTCCCGTGCCGATGCCGATGCCGCGTAAGACCATTCCTGCCCTCTCCAGACCCCAGCGTCATGCTACGCGACCCGAGCGAACCCCCGCATCGCTCCCGACGTATGGTGGAGACGGACTAGGGGGTGCAAGGGATGCGGGAACGCCTCGAGAGACTCGTCACCAGGGTGAAGGCCCTCCGGCCCGTGCGCGTGCTGCAGCACTACTCCGACCGCCGCGGGGCGCTCCTGGCCGCGGGGATGTCGTACCGCGCCATCTTCGCGGTGTTCGCCGCCCTATGGGTCGGGTTCTCGATCGCGGGGTTCCTGCTGCGCGCGAACCCGCAGCTTCAGGACGCCGTCTTCGCCACGATCGGCGGCATCGTGCCGGGACTCATCGACACCGGCTCCGGGGGCGCCGTCGACCCGCAGACCCTGCTCGAGGCCCAGATCCTCGGCTGGACCGGCGCGATCGCGCTCGTAGCCCTGATCTGGACGGCCCTGGGCTGGCTGACCAGCGCCCGCGAGGGCATCCGCAGCATCTTCGGACTGCCCAAGCCCGAGACGGGCTTCGTCATCCTCAAGCTCAAGGATCTGGCGATCGGAGCCGGGCTCGGCGTCGCCGTCATCGTCTCGGCCGCGCTCTCGACGCTGGGCACCCAGGCGCTCGATCTGGTTCTCGGCATCTTCGGCATCGGCGCCGAATCCTTCTTCGCGGCCGCGCTGGCGAGGATCGTCGGGCTGGCGCTCATGTTCGCGCTCGACACGGCGGCGCTCATGGTCCTCTACCGCGTGCTCTCCGGCATCCGCATCCCCTGGCGGCGCCTCATCACCGGCTCGATGGTCGGCGCGGTCGGGCTCGGCGTGCTCAAGGTGGCGGCCGGGCTCCTGCTGGGCCGTTCCGGGTCGAACCCGTTGCTGGCATCCTTCGCGGTGATCATCGGTCTGCTGGTCTGGTTCAACTTCCTCTGCCAGACGATCCTGATGGCGGGCTCCTGGATCGCGGTCGGCATGCGGGACGCCGACACCCGCCAGGGCCGGGACGGGCAGGCGACGACGGAGGCGGCCAATACAATGGGCGGATGACCACACCACTGCGCATAGCGACCATCAATGCCAACGGCGTGCGAGCCGCGTATCGCAAGGGGATGGGCGGGTGGCTGGCCGACCGCGGTGTGGACATCCTCGCCATCCAGGAGGTGCGGGCCTCGACCGAGGATCTGGAGAACCTGCTCGGGCCGGAGTGGAACATCCTGCACGATGCCGCGACCGCGAAGGGTCGCGCCGGCGTCGCCCTGGTCAGCCGGGGCAAGGCGGAGATCCACCGTGTGACGCTGGGGGACGACGATTTCGACAGCGCGGGGCGCTGGCTGGAGGCCGACTACGAGGTCGACGGCAAGATCGTCACGGTGGTGAGCACCTATGTGCACTCCGGCGAGGTGGACACCCCCAAGCAAGTGGAGAAGTACAGGTTCCTCGACGCCATGCTGAAGCGGCTTCCGGAGCTGAAGGAGCACTCGCCGCTGGCCCTCGTGCTCGGCGATCTGAACGTCGGGCACCGCAAGCTCGACATCAGGAACTGGCGAGGGAACGTGAAGCGGGCCGGCTTCCTGCCGGAGGAGCGCGCCTACTTCGACCGCATCTTCGGCGCCGAGGACGACCCTCACTACAACGCCGGGGCCGGCCTGGGCTGGATCGACGTGGGCCGGCGCTGGGCCGGCGAGGTCGAGGGCCCGTACACCTGGTGGAGCTGGCGCGGCCAGGCGTTCGACAACGACACCGGATGGCGCATCGACTACCACGTGGCCACCCCGGAGCTGGCCGCCACCGTCGTCGACTACAGGGTCGACCGGGCGGCGTCCTACGACGAGCGATGGTCGGACCACACCCCCGTCGTCGTCGACTACGCGCTCTGACCCCTGTGCTGTTGAGCTGCGGCATCGCGGGCGAGCGACGCCAACCAGCACCGATATGCGGAAGACTTGAGAGATGACCGACCGACCCCGCCTCTTCTCCGGCATGCAGCCCTCCGGGGACTCCCTGCAGCTCGGCAACTACATCGGCGCCCTGCTGCAGTGGAAGGAGCTGCAGTCCACGCATGACGCCATCTTCTCCGTCGTCGACCTGCACGCCATCACCGTGCCGCAGGACCCGCAGGAGCTGCGCGCGAACACCCGGCGCATCGCCGCGCAGTACATCGCGGCCGGCATCGACCCCTCCGCCTCGATCCTCTTCGTGCAATCGCAGGTGGCCGCCCACACCGAGCTCGCCTGGATCCTCAACACCATCACCGGCTTCGGCGAGGCCGGCCGGATGACCCAGTTCAAGGACAAGTCCGCCAGAGTGGGCCAGGGGGCGACCTCGGTGGGGCTCTTCACCTATCCCATGCTGATGGCCGCGGACATCCTGCTCTACGGCACCCGGGTGGTGCCGGTCGGCGACGACCAGAAGCAGCACGTCGAGCTCACCCGCGACCTGGCGATGCGCTTCAACTCCCGCTTCGGCGAGACCTTCGTCGTCCCCGAGCCGATCATCCTGAAGGAGACGGCACGCATCTACGACCTGCAGAACCCGACGGCCAAGATGAGCAAGTCGAGCGAGTCGGATGCCGGGGTCGTCTGGCTGCTGGACGACCCGGCGAAGACCGCGAAGAAGATCAAGTCCGCGGTGACGGATGACGGCCGCGAGGTGCGCTTCGACCGCGGCGCCAAGCCGGGCGTCTCCAATCTGCTGACCATCCTCTCCGCCTTCACCGGGCAGCCGGTCCCCGCTCTCGAGGAGCGCTTCGCGGGCCGGGGATACGGCGAGCTGAAGTCCGAGGTGGCGGATGCCGTGATCGGCGCCTTCGGCCCGATCCGTCAGCGGGCTCTGGAGCTGCTCGACGACCCGGCCGAGCTCGACCGGCTGCTCACCGGCAACGCCGAACGCGCGGCGGCGATCGCGGAGCCCATGCTGGCGACCGTCTACGACCGCGTCGGCCTGCTCCCCCGCCGCTAACCGCGCCCCATCCCGGCGCGCCCTTTGCAAAACTCAGGAAAAACGGGACTCAAGTGGGCGACACGCCGCGGTCGCGACCACCCGGCCGCCGCCCTTCCTGAGATTTGCAAAGGGCGCAGTGGGAGGGCGACGACCCGCGATTGCCATTAGCCTGGAGATCCCAGCGGATGGCCCGTCCCGCGGGAGAGAGGGTTCCGTGGCATCGTCGGTCTGCGTCGTCGTGCCGACGTATTGCGAGCGCGAGAACCTCGCCCCCGTCGTCGCGCGCATCCGCGCCAGCGTGCCCGAGGCCCGCGTGCTCATCGTCGACGATGCGAGCCCCGACGGCACGGGCGAGCTGGCGGATGAGCTGGCGGCGACCGATCCGGACGTCACCGTGCTGCATCGTCCCGGCAAGGCCGGACTCGGCAGGGCCTACGTCTCGGGCTTCGGCGTGGCACTGGAGCAAGGCGCCGACCTCGTCTTCGAGATGGACGCGGACGGATCCCACCAGCCGGAGGAGCTCCCCCGCCTGATCGAGGCGCTGCGGCAGGGCGCCGACGTCGTGATCGGGACCCGCTGGATGCCGGGCGGCGAGGTGCGGAACTGGCCGCTGTACCGCCGGGCGATCTCGCGCGCCGGCACCGGCTTCGCCCGCTTCATGCTGCGCTCGAAGCTCCGTGACATCACCTCGGGATACCGGGGCTTCCGCCGCGAGGCCCTGGAGTCGCTCAGCCTCTCGGAGGTGAGCTCCCAAGGCTACTGCTTCCAGGTCGAGCTCGCCTGGCTGGCGGAGCGGTCCGGCCTGGCGGTCGCCGAGCGCCCGATCACCTTCGTCGAGCGCACCACCGGCCGCTCCAAGATGACACTCAAGATCGTCGCCGAGGCCTTCTGGAAGGTCACCCTCTGGGGCCTCACCTCCCGCTGAGGTCTGCCGAATGGCTCTATAGCGGGCTCGGGAAGAGCCATTTGGCGGACCTCACGGTGAGCAGGGATAGGATGGGTACTGCAACGTGCTCCGGGGTCGGTGAGAATCCGAACCGGCGGTGACAGTCCGCGACCCCCGATCTGTGCAGACAGTGAAGCGGTTGAGCCGGTGGAACTCCGGCACCGACGGTTATGAGGCCACAGCCTCTCAGTCCGGATGGTAGGCAGCACGAGATCCGCCGTCGATGCTCGGTGGCGGAGGCGAGGCGTTGTCCGCGCACCCCCGGAGTCCTGACCAGAAGGGACCGGGCGGATGAGCGGTGAGACCGCCACACTCGAGCAGGCCATGCGGCGTGCGCTCGAGCTCGCCCGCCGCGGCCCGGTGACCGGCGTCAACCCCCAGGTGGGCTGCGTCATCCTCTCCCCCGGCGGCCGAGTGCTGGCCGAGGGCTGGCATCGCGGCGCCGGAACCGCCCATGCCGAGGTCGACGCCCTGGGCAAGCTCCCCGACGCGAGCGGAACGACCGCAGTCGTCACCCTCGAGCCGTGCAACCACGTGGGCAAGACCGGCCCGTGCAGCGAGGCGCTCATCGAGGCGGGCGTCTCCCGCGTCGTCTACGGGGTCGACGACCCCGACCCCCGTGCCAAGGGCGGCGCGAAGCGGCTGGCCGAGGCCGGCATCCAGGTGCAGGGCGGGATGCTCGCCGGCGAGGTCGCCGAGCAGCTGCGGTCCTGGCTCACGGCCACCACGCTGGGCCGCCCCTACATCATCGTCAAATGGGCTTCGAGCCTGGATGGCCGCATCGCGGCGCCGGACGGCAGCAGCCGGTGGATCACCGGCGAGCCCGCCCGGCAGCATGCGCACCAGCAGCGCGCCACGGTCGACGCCATCGCAGTCGGCACCGGGACGGTGCTGGCGGACGACCCGAGCCTGACGGCAAGGGACGGGACGGGGGCCCTGCTGCCGTGGCAGCCGGTGCCCGTGGTGGTGGGCGAGCGGGAGGTCCCCGCCGAGGCCCGGGTGCGGGCCCACCCCAAGCCGCTCATCGCATCCGGCAGCCGCGACCTGCCCGGCCTGCTGACGAGGCTTTTCGGCCTCGGGCTGCGCCGGGTGCTCGTCGAGGGCGGGCCGCGGCTGGTCGGCGCCTTCGTCGCGGCAGGCCTGGCCGACGAGTACCACGCCTACTTGGCGCCGTGCCTGATCGGCGGGGAGAACCTCGCCCTGGGAGACATCGGCGTGGCATCGATCGGGCAGGCGATGAGGCTCCAGCCCATCGCCGTCGAACGGCTGGGCGACGACGTGCTCATCGTCGCGCGCCCGCAAGGGAGGGACTGACATGTTCACCGGGATCATCGAGGAGATCGGGGAGGTCATCGCCTGGGAGCGCGACGGCGGCGCCGCCCGCATCACGGTGCGCGGCCCGCTCAGCGTCTCGGATGCGAAGCACGGGGACTCCATCTGCGTCAGCGGCGTCTGCCTCACGGTCACCGATCTGGGCCCCGATCGGTTCACAGCGGATGTCATGGCCGAGACGATCGCCGTCAGCACGCTGCGAGACCCCGCCCCCGGCACCCGCGTCAACCTGGAGCGCGCCGCCCGGGTCGGCGACCGCATCGGCGGCCACATCGTGCAGGGCCACATCGACGGGACCAGCCCGGTCATCAGCGTCACGCCGGGCTCCGCCTGGCGGGTGCTCCGCCTCGGCCTGGCCTCTGAGCTCGCCCCTCTGGTCGCCTACAAGGGCTCCATCGCGATCGACGGCGTCTCGCTGACCGTGAGCGAGGTCGGCCGGTCGGGGCCGTCGGGCGGCGAGTGGTTCGAGGTGTCGCTGATCCCGGAGACGCTGCAGGCGACCACGCTCGGCGACCGGGCAGCGGGCGACCTCGTCAACCTGGAGACGGACATCCTGGCCCGGCAGCTGGAGAGGCAATTGAGCTTCCAGGAACGAAGGAGTGCGGCATGAGCCTCGCCGACATCCCCACCGCCCTCGCGGCCCTGCGCGCAGGCATGCCCATCATCGTGGCGGACGACGAGAGCCGCGAGAACGAGGGCGATGTGATCATGGCCGCCGAGTTCGCGACGCAGGAGTGGATCGCCTGGCTGGTCCGCAACAGCTCCGGCTTCATCTGCGCGCCCATGACGAACGCGATCGCCGACCGGCTGGAGCTGCCGCTCATGGTGCTCGACAACCAGGATCCCCGGGGCACCAACTACACCGTCTCGGTGGACGCGGCGAACCGCTTCAGCACGGGCATCAGCGCCGCCGATCGGGCGCACACCCTGCGCGTGCTCGCCGACCCGGACTCGACCCCGAGAAGCGTGAACCGCCCCGGCCACATCATGCCGCTGCGGGCGGCCGATGGCGGGGTGCAGGAGCGGGAGGGGCACACCGAGGCGGCCGTCGACCTGCTCAAGCTCGCCGGGCTCACGCCGGTCGCGGCGATCTCGGAGATCGTGGCCGAGGACGGCGAGATGATGCGGCTGCCGGGGCTGATCGAGTTCGGCGAGCGGGAGGGTGTTCCGGTCACGACGATCGCAGCCCTGCTGGAATACCTGGGGGGGCAGCCACCGGAGGCGCGGGCCGGCGCGGTCGCACCCATCCCGGAATCGCCGCGGATCATCTTCGAGGTCGAGACCACCGTGCCGACCCTCTACGGAGCGCTGAGGATGCGCGCCTACCGCGACCGGATGACCGGCTCCGACCACCTGGTCGTGATCGCCGGCGAGCCGGAGAACGGCTGCCTCGTGCGCGTGCACTCCGAATGCCTCACCGGCGAGGTGTTCGGCTCGCTGAAGTGCGAGTGCGGCCCGCAGCTGGACGCGGCCCTGGCGTCGATCCAGCGCGAGGGCGGCGTCATCGTCTACATGCGCGGTCATGAGGGGCGCGGCATCGGCCTCGTCAACAAGCTGAAGGCCTACCGTCTTCAGGAGGACGGCATGGACACCATCGACGCGAACCTGGCGCTGGGCCTGCCCGCCGACGGCCGGGAGTACGGCGCGGCGGTGGCCATCCTCGAGGATCTGGGCCTCGGCAGCATCCGGGTCATGACCAACAACCCCGACAAGCTGCGGCAGCTCACCGACCGCGGCATCGAGGTGATCGAGCAGGTGCCGCTCGTGGTCGGCGTCGGCCGGCTCAACGAGCACTACCTCGAGGTGAAGCGCGACCGGATGGGCCACACCTTCCCCGACGACATCGTCCTCGACGAGGCCGTGCTGGCCGACCAGAGCCGAAAGGAGCAGGCACTATGAGCGGAGCAGGATCCCCGGAGCTGGAGACGGATGGCACCGGCCTGGCGATCACGATCGTCGCGGGCCGCTGGCACGAGACCATCGCGACCGGGCTCCTGGAGGGGGCGCGACGGGTGCTGCACGCATCCGGCGCCACCGTGAGCGAGCTGCGGGTGCCCGGCAGCTTCGAGCTGCCCCTGGCCTGCAAGGCCGCGCTGGAGGGCGGAGCGGATGCGGTGGTGGCGCTCGGCGTCATCATCCGGGGCGGCACGCCCCATTTCGAGTACGTCTCGACCGCCGCGACCATGGGGCTCACCACGGTGGCGATCGAGACGGGCAAGCCGGTCGGCTTCGGGGTGCTCACCCTCGACGACGAGCAGCAGGGCCTCGATCGCGCCGGGCTGCCCGGCTCGAAGGAGGACAAGGGCGCCGAGGCCGCATCGGCGGCGCTCGCCATGGCGACGGCGCTGCGCGCGCTCCGTTCCGCCCCCTAGGCTTTCATCATTCAGGAGTGGTAGGGGCGGGAGTGACCGAAGTGGCCATAAGTCGTCCCATCAGCCGCTCTGGCCTCAAGAGTCACAGCAACTCCTGAATGATGAAGGCAACGGCACACGGCGAGGCTCCGTAGACTCGGAAGGGTGAAGCCCCGCGGCAGGATCATCAGCGCGATCGTGGCCGTCGCGATCGCGCTCGTCGCCACGCTGGTGCTCATGGTCGTGCTCTCGCTCCGGCCACCGACGATCAAACCGATCGGGAGTCTGGAGTTCAGCCAGAGCCAGACCCTCCAGGATTGGCCGACCACGGTGCACCGCGTGACCGCTCCCGCCCAGGTGGACCGCTTCCGCGACCTCCTCATCGAGTACGGGGTCGACCCGGCCGGCTACCGCGCCGGGCACTTCGACCCGCTCTTCGACGATCGATGCACCGGCGGCCTGACGACCGACGTGACCATCGAGTACCAGAACCTCAGCTCCCAGAAGCTGGCGATCTACAGCTGCGGCGGCGGCGAGGAGGCGGACACCTTCAAGGCACGGGCGACCGCCCTGTTCACCGGCTGGCGGCAGCAGGGCGCGGACTGAACGGCTCCGCTGCGCCGAATGCCGCGGCGGGGCGGCCCAATAAGGTAGAGGGATGAGCGACGACACCGGCGGCGGACCCGACAGGCGCTTCCCCGCCCGGGTCTACCGGCAGGGCACCGAACCGGATGCCCGCTTCACCCTGGCGAACGAGCGCACCTTCCTGGCCTGGATCCGTACCTCGCTCGCACTGCTGGCCGCCGGCGTCGCGCTGGAGGCGCTGGACCTCCCGATCGCTCCCGGCCTGCGGCTCGCGGCCGCGCTCATCCTGGTGCTGCTCGGGGTGCTGGCTCCCGTTCAGGCCTGGCTCGGCTGGATGTCGGCGGAGAGGGCCCTGCGGTTGCAGCGCCCCTTGCCTGCGCCCCGACTGAGCGCGGGTATCGGCATCGGGGTGCTCGTGGCCGGTATCCTCATCGGGGCGGGCCTCGTCCTCGCATGAGCAGCCTTGCCGATCGGCCGCTGTTCGACATCGGACTGCAGCTGGAGCGCACCGCCCTCTCCTGGCGCCGCACCTCCCTGTCGCTCACGGTGATGTCCCTCATCGCCGCCCGGCTCGCCACCGCCGAGGTGAACGCGCTGACCCTGGTGTTCGCCTTCCTCGGCGTGGCGATCGCGGCGGCCCTGTTCATCGGGAGTCACCAGCGCTATCGGCGCAATCATCGGCGACTCGTCGAAGCACAGGGACGGGTGGCCGCTCTCGGCGGGGCCGCCCTGCTCGCGATAACCGCTGCCTTCGTGCTCGTGCTCGCCCTCGGCGGCCTCGCCTTCGTGTTTCTCCGTGCGTCGAGCAGCTGATCCGGCTCAGCCCAGGGCCGCTTCACGCAGCAGTGCGAGTCGCAACTCCCGCGCGGTCTCCATATGCTGGCGGGCGATCCGCCCCGCATCCTCGGGCCGCTGATCCACGATCGCCTTCAAAAGGTCTGAGTGCTCGTCCAAAGCGGCATTCCAGCGCTCCGGTATCGAGAGGGTCGAGTGCGGAGCATGGATCAGATGCGTGGAGAGTCGGTCCAGAAGGTCTCCGAGCACTCGGTTGTGCGCGGCATCGTGAATGGCGTCATGGAATTCGAGATTGCAGTTCAGGCGCATCTGATCGCTGGGAGATTCGAGGGTGCGGTCCCGTTCGAGGAGTGCCTCCAGGCGCAGCACGTCGGCCTCGGAGCGCCGGCGAGCCGCCTGAGCCGCTGCATCGGCTTCGAGCATGACCCGCAGATCGTAGATCTGGATGACCTCTTGCGGATCGATCTGCGGAACCCGCAGTCCCCGGTTCGCCCGCTCAAGCAGCCGCTCGTGCTCCAAGCGGCTCAAAGCCGCTCGGACCGGGGTACGGGACACTCCGAAGCGTTCGGAGAGGCTGATCTCACGCAGGGCCGTCCCCGGGGGGTGGACTCCCATGAGTATCTCCCGGCGCAGAGTGGTGAAGATCGAGTCCCTATCGAAGCGCGCGACCGCTGTAGCCATCGAGGGTCATCCTAGTGAACTGCGCGCACGAGCATCAGGCGATGGTTCCGGCACGCCGGCCGAAGACCATGCCCGCAGCCAGACCCGAGCCACCAGGATAGTTCCCACTGAAGAGACCTCCCAGCATCTCTCCGCACACAAGCAAGCCTTCGATCGCCCGACCGTCCCGGCCGAGCACGCGCCCCCAGGTATCTGACTTCAACCCGCCGAAGGTGAAGGTGATGGCGCAGGTGACGCCGAAGGCGAAGAACGGCGCTTCCCGAAGCGGAGTGGCCCAATTGCTCTTCGGAGGATTCACACGCGCCGAGCGCCCATCCTTGATCGTCGGGTCCCAGGGGATGCTCAGGTCGATCGACTCGTTGAACTCGCGGACGGTCGTCACGAGCGCCGACGCGTCGACCCCGATCTTCCCGGCGAGCTCCTCGATGCTGTCGGCCTGTTCGACCGAGACCCCCGGCATGTCGTATTCCTCGCTGCGCAGCAGGGGTCGCGTACTCGCATCGAACAACTGCCAAGCGACCGAACCCGGTTGCCGCAATACATCAGCTCCGTATCTGGCATAGGTGTAGTTGCGGAAGTCCGCTCCCTCATCGACGAATCGCTCACCCTCGCGGTTGACGATGATGCCCAGGGGATAGCCTCCGCGGGTCAGACGATTGGTCAGCTCGCGGTTGCTCTCGTTCCCCGGGGTGAAGGCATCCCACTGCACGCTGTGGCAACTGCTCCAATCCCCTCCCCTCTGAGCACCGAGGTCGAGGGCGGCCCGCAGGAGGGTCCCGTCGTTGTAGGGCGTTCCGCGGACCTTCGCGTTCTGCCACCCCTCGCCGAGATATCTGCGGCGCAGCTCAGGGTTCGTCTCGAAGCCACCCGCCGCCAGCACCACGGATTCCGCCCGGAGCTGTCCGGGGGTCCCGTCCACGCTGTACCGGACCCCGGCTATCCGGCCGCCCTCACTGAGCAGGCCGGTGACATCATGCCCATAGCGGACATCGATGCCCAGCTCCCCCGCCACGCGCGTATGATCGCTCATCAAGCCTTCGCCACCGCCGACGTTCCCCACATGCAACCCGCCCCAGAAGAGGTAGCTGCCATCCGGGCGTTTGTAGGCCTGGCGTTCGTACATCAGCCGGTATCTCAGCCCCAGCCCCTGGAGCCATCGCACGGTGCCCTGACTCTCCTCGACCAGCACCCGCGTCAGCTCCGGGTCGTTCCTCCCCTTGGTGACCTTGGCCAGGTCCGCAGCGTAGTCCTCAGCCGGGTACGACGGCACCTCGGTCACCGCGTGACGGTCGTCTGCCTCGACGATGTCGCGGATGTCGTCGAAGCCGCCGTGACTCATCCGGGTCGCACCGGCCGTGTAATAGCTGTTGCCCCCGGACATCCCCGGAGCCCCCTTCTCGAGGAGGACGACATGCCGACCGCGCTGAGCCGCTGCGTGAGCGGCGCAGAAGCCCGCATTCCCTCCACCGACGACGATGACGTCGGCATCCTTCTCGGGAACCGCACCGCTGCTGTCGCTCACTATGATCACCTGACCCTTCTCGATCTATTGTGTACAATTGTATACAGAACTTGACAGATAGAGGATCCTTCTCGCTGTGTGGGCGGGGTCTGGAAGACTGAAGGTCGAAAGGAGCAGATTTCGTGGATCCGCGGAGCGCACCGCCTTCCCTTCCCTTCGGCCCCTCGAGCATCCGGCTCGCGGTCATTCCCGGAGACGGGATCGGCCCGGAGCTCGTGGCGAGCGCCATCGCGATCATGACCGCCGCCTGCGAACTCGACGGGGTGAGCCTGCAGCTGGAGGAGGAGCAAGCAGGGGCGGCTCAATACCGGAAGACCGGTGACGCCCTGCTGCCTGGAGCCCTCGACCGGCTTCGCGCTGCCGACGGCGTGCTCAAGGGGCCTGTCGGTCTGCCAGAAGTGCGCAAGCCCGATGGAACCGAGGCCGGGCTTCTGGGCGGCCTCCTTCGGATCGGCCTGGACACCTACGCGAACATGCGCCCGATCCGGTTGCTGCCGGGCGTCGACTCTCCGACCCGCTTCCGATCGGGCGAGATCGACTATGTCATCGTCCGGGAGAACACGGAGGGCCTCTACCTGTCCCGTGGCGCCGGGGTGCGCAATCGCCACGCGGCAGCCGACCAGCTGCTCGTCACCAGGGCCGGGGTCGAGCGCATCGCCCGATTCGCCTTCGAACAGGCCACGCTGCGCTCCGGTGCCCCTCTCGATGGAGTGCGCCGGGTCACCTGCGTCGATAAGAGCAATGTGCTGCGCAGCTATGCCTTCTTCCGTGACGTGTTCGACGAGGTCGCCACCGACTATCCCGAGATCGAGGCCGATCACCTCTACGCCGATGCCGCCGCCCATGCCCTCGTGGTCGACCCTGCACGGTTCGATGTCCTCGTGATGGAGAATTTCCTCGGCGACATCCTCAGCGATCTGGGGGCGGGCACAGCAGGGGGATTGGGCATGTGCCCATCCGGCAACATCGGAGCCGATGCGGCCTATTTCGAACCGATCCATGGGAGTGCGCCGTCCATCGCGGGGCAGGACCGGGCCAATCCGGTGTCCCAGATCCTCAGCGCTGCCCTGTTGCTGCGCCATTGCGGACGGCCGGACATCGCGCGCCGCATCGATGCGGCCGTCGAACGAGCCTTCGTCGAGGGCGCCGTGGCGATACAACCGAGCGGCGGACCGGTGGGCGGGACCGAGGCGACGACCCGTGCCATTCTGGAGCGACTGACCGACTGAGCGGAGACTCACGTCTCCTCCTCGCGGCTCGTCCGCGGTCGCCAATGCATCGCCCAACGGACCAGCACCGGCAGGAGCCACAACGTGACCAGGAGTCGGACTACATGGATTCCGGCGACCATGGCGCTGTTGGCACCGAGGGCCGATGACGCCGCGACCATCTCCCCCACTCCGCCGGGAACCATGCCGAGCAACGCCTCGTCAGGCCCGATGAATCCCAGCCAGATCATGACGATCGCACAGCTGATACCGGCGATCACCAGGGTGAAGGCCACGATGGCCGCGGGCAGGATGAGGCTTCCCAGCTGCTTCATGAACCCCGGCATGACCGATGCGCCCACGGCGCAGCCGACCAGTATCTGGGCGAAGAAGCTCAGGGCCGGCGGCATATCGACCATGCCCCCGAGGGCGATATGAGCCGCGGCCGACCCGAGCAGCGCGCCGGTGATCGGCCACATCGGCAGCCTGAGGAAGCGACCAGCGACCGCCCCCGCGGCCCCGCTGGCGATGAGCACGAGTAGCTCCATCACTGGAGGGCCCGGAGAATGCTGAGCAGGATCGGCAAGACGAGCATGACCACCAGAAGGACCCGGAAGAGGTGAATGGCCAGAACCACATGCATCGCCGCTCCCTGCCGCTGGGCGATGATGGCCAATGCGCTGATCCCCCCAGGAGCCGCTGCCATCACCGCAGTCAGCGGATCCACACCGTGGCGCATGACCAGGTAGCGGGCGAGAGCCAGATCGAGCAGGAGGAGGATGGCCACGGAGACGATGACAGGAGCCAGTGAGTACAGGAGGATGATCAGAGTCTCCTGATCGAGGCGCGTCCCGGCCAGAACACCGAGAAGCACCTGACCGACCCCACGGACGAACGCCGGCAGGTCGGGCACATGATGGCTCATCAGCCCAGCGGGTCGCCGACGGGACACGGTCTCACTGAGCTTGTTGACCGACATGGTCCCGAGTACCGATCCGATGAGCGCCCCCGCAGGGACATGGGCCAGGGTCAGCAGTCCCCCTCCCGCGAACCCGCCGGCGAGCAGGATGAGCGTGCTGAGGGTGCGCTGCCGATGGGAAGGCCGGCGTCGCGAGTCCTCAGGCACCGTGGATCACGTCTCGTCCCCTCGGCGAGTGCCTTTTAGTCCGCAAGCCCGCCGCGAACACCATCGGCCAGGGTCACATCGGCGTTCAGCAGCAGGCCCCGGTCCAGGGTCCCGGCCAGGTAGGCCTCGAGCTGGCTGGCGGCGATGTCCGCGAACTCGATCAAGACCTCCTCGACCGTCCAGCCGATGTGAGGAGTCAGCACGACGTTGGGCAAGCTGCGAAGAGGGGAGTCGGCCGGCAGCGGCTCGGTGCTGAAGACGTCCAGCGCCGCCGCAGCCAGCGGCCCCGTCTTGAGCGCCTCGATCAGGGCCGCCTCGTCCACGATGGCCCCGCGTGAGGTGTTGACCAGGATGGATCCCGGTCTCATCAGGGCGAGCTCCCGAGCCCCGAGCAGTCCACGCGACTCATCGCTCAGCTTGAGATGGATGCTCAGCACATCGCTGGAGCGCAGCAGCTCGTCCAGGTCGACACGGTCCACCTCGTCGTCTGCCGAGGAGTCTGGCTTGCGCTTCCAGGCCAGCACCGTCATCCCGAACGCCTTCGCGATGGCCGCCACGTTCTTGCCATGACGCCCGTAGCCGAGGATGCCCAAGGTCCGGCCCTTGAGCGTGCGCCCCATGAAGGGCTTCCATTCTCCGTTGACCATGGATTGATGCGCAGCGGGGATCATCCGCAGAGCGGAGATGGCCAGGGCGAAGGTGATCTCGGGGATGGCGGCGCGCGGACCGTAGGCCCGCCGGCCCAATGTGACGGGGATGCCGTGCGCATTCGCGTAATCGGCATCCAGATGGTAGGCGTGGCCGCCGGTCTGCAGGATGAGTTCGAGGGCCGGGAAGCGCGACAGGGCGGATGCGTCCAATCGGGTCCGCTCCCGGATGGCCATGAGCACATTGACCTTGGCGAGCTCCTCGGCGCTGAGCTCATCGAGCGAGCCCTCCAGCACCCGGACATCCGCCATCGCGCGCATCCGTTCCAACCCGGGTGAGCGGGCGACCAGTCCTTCCCGGTCGTCGAGGACGAGCAGTGATGGCTTGTTCATCGTGTCTCCAATGCGTCTGACGCCGCGCCAGCACCGGCGAGGCGACCGAAGACCGCCCCGCGCACGAGCCCTGCGCCGGCCGGATAGTTGTGATAGAAGAACCCACCGGTGAGCTCGCCGGTGGCATAGAGCCCGGGCATGATGCGCTCAGCGTTGTCCACGACGCGAGCCCTGCCATCCACCTTGATCCCGCCGTAGGTGAAGGTTATGCCGCAGGTGACCGGGTAGACGGTGTAGGGCGGTGTGTCGATGGGCTGTGCCCAATTGGATTTGACCGGCTGTCCGGCCGGTGCCGCGCTCAACCCGTCGAGACTGAACGGGTCGAACTTCCCACCGGTGCAGGCGGCATTGAACGCATCGACGGTCCCGACCAACGCAGCGGCGTCCACCCCGACCTCCTCCGCCAGGCTCTCCAGGTCGTCCGCCACGATCGGCGTTCCGGTCGAGTAGCGCGGCTCCAGCAGATGCGTGGTCTTGGCATCGAATAGCTGGAAGGCCCAGGCGCCGGACTGGGCACGCACGGCAGCCCCCGTCTTCGCATAGGTCAGCCAGACATGGGCCTCGCCCTCGTCGACAAACCGCTCGCAGTCGGAGTTGAGCAGCAAGGCGTAGGGATAGCTGTACCGGCTCATCTTGTCGGTGACCCGCAGATCCCCGACATCGGGAGCATTCGCATCGAGCGATACCGCATGGCAACCACCCCAGTGCCCGACAGCTTTGGCACCGGCGGCCATCGCGGCATTCAGCACGGTGCCGGTGTTGAAGCGCGTTCCCCGAACCTTGACCAGGTCCCAGCCGGGGCCGAGCCAGCGCTGCCTCATCTCGGGGTTCGCCTCGAAACCGCCGGCGGCCAGCACAGTGACGGCATGCACTTCGGTGAACCCGTCGGCGTTCTGGATCACGACACCCCGGCAGGTGGAGCCCTCCATGATCAGCTCCGACACCGGGGAGTCGTACCAGACGTCGATCCCGGCTTTCACGATCGCGGCGAAGAGATCCTCGATGAGGCCCACGCCCTCGTCGTTCGCACGAAGCGCCCCGCCGGGGGGAAGCTCGTAGCGCTCATCTGGCCCGATCTTCTCGGGATCGATGAGCTTGCCGACCGCGAGCTCGAAGCGAATGCCGTGGTCGACCATCCACCGGACGGTCTCGTAGGACCCCTCGATGACCTGGCGGGTCAGGCCGTCATCATTGCGCCCGCGGCAGACCTGATCGTATTCGGCCCGATAGACCTCGACCGGATACGGGTCGATCGAGACCCGGTCGGCCCAGGCGGCCGATTCCTCGGTGACCAGCGGTAGCAGGGAGTCCATCCCCTCGTGCGCGATACGGAAGATCCCGCCGGTGAACCGGCTGTTGCCACCCCGCTCCGCCTCAGGAGCGGCTTCGAGCACCAGCACGCGGGCCCCCGCATCCCTCGCCGAGAGCGCGGCGACCAGCGCCGCGTTCCCTGCTCCCACCACCACCACGTCGTACTCGTCATGGATCTGGCGATCACCGGTGGATTGCGTGCGGCTCATGGCCTCATACCTCGATTCCTATATTCCTAGATAGATGTAGCCATTGGGCAGGTTGATGCCTGCGAACTCCTCCGCGATGAGCAATACGCCGACGAGGACGACGGTGTAGCTGATCAGCGTGTACCACTTGGCCTCGGCGACCCTCCAGAGGAAGAGGGGCACGTAGATGATGCAGGCGACGATCAGTCCGAAGATGTAGGTCAGGATGACGAATGCGAGCAGCCACAGCACCGATAGGGTCGTCACCCTCAGGGTCTTGCGCCACACGGCCATCGCCTCGGGAGACATCCGTTCGTCCTTCTTGTGCTTCCGGTACTCCATGACGAACGCCGCCAGGGACAGGGCTGCACCCAGGACGGTGACGATGTTCGGCATGAGCCGGGCCGCCTCGGAGAACTGCTGGGCCAGGATGAAGGCGACCGCGAAGACCACGAAGAAGGCGGCGGCGATGGCGATCCCCCACGACCGCGGCCCGTGGTCTTCGAGATCGGACTCGGTGGCCGCCTCCTCCACCCGCCGCTCGGGATGGCGGCGAGCACGGACCCTGCGGAACACGGCCATGACGATGGGAAGCGCCAGGATCCCGGCCATCACCAGCACGCCGGGGCGCAGCGCCCACTCGGAGAACTCGTAGAGCTTGTCGGTCAGATAGTAGTAGCGCTCCAAGGGCACGCTGAGCACGAAGCCGATCAGGAAGGGGGCTCGGGGGTAGTCGAACATCTTCATCAGCCACCCGACGACCCCGAGCACGAGCATGACCGGCAGCATCTGGATCTGCATCGATCCCTGATAGCCGGCCATATAGAGGATCGGGACCAGTCCGGCCGCCAGCAGGGGGAAGCGGACGAAGGACAGCTTGGACAGCGGCTTGGCGATGAAGAAGCAGAGCAGGGAGCCGACGACGCTGGCGATGCCGAACGACCAGATGATGACGTAGATCACGTCGAGGTGGTCGGTGATGATCCTCGGCCCGGGCTCGATGCCGAAGATGAGCAGCGCGCCGAGCAGAAGCGCGGCGGGAGCCCCCCCGGGGATGCCGAAGAGCAGGGTCGGGATGAGATCGCCCGCCTCCACTGAGTTCGCGGCCGACTCGGGCGCTATGACACCGCGGGGATCGCCCTTGCCGAACTTCTTCCTGCTCTCCCCCTTGGCCGTCGCCTGGGCCTGTCCGTAGGCCATCCAGGTTCCCGCCGTCGCTCCCACCCCGGGGAGGATGCCGGCCCAGATCCCGATGAGCGCGCCCCTCAAGACGTGGATGAAATTAGGGAAGAAGTCCCGGATACCGGCCATCCATCCCGTGCCCAACGTCGTGACGCTGGACACCGCCGTCTTCTTCGCCACCAGGTGGATGACCTCGGCGATACCGAAGATGCTCAGCGCGATCGCGACGAGATCGAGCCCGCTGGACAACCAGAGGGCGTCGAAGGTGAATCGGTAGTCCGGGGAGGCAGGCGCCGCGCCGATCTGGCCGAGCAGCACCCCGAAGGCACCGGCGACGAGCCCCTTGACCAGATTCCCCTTGGAGAGCAGGGCCGTGAGCGAGATACCCAGGACCGTCAGCATGAAGATCTCCGGCGAGCCGAACAGCAGCACGAGCGGCCGGGCGATCGGGATGGCGGCGGTGAGTCCGATCGCGCCGATCAAGCCGCCGGCCATGGAGGACATGAACGCCAGGGAGAGGGCTTTGGCCCCCTTGCCCTGCTTGGCCATCTCATGACCGTCCAGGAGCAGCACGGCAGCCGAAGACGAACCGGGTATGCCCATCAGGATGGAGGCGATCGCATCGGAGTGGTGCACGACCGCGACCGCCCCGATGATGAGCGCCATCGCCGGAGCCGGATCGAGGACGAAGATGAAGGGGAGGAGGATGGCGACGGCGGCCGTTCCTCCTAGTCCGGGGATGACCCCGACGACGAGCCCTGCGACGACCCCGACGCCCAGGAACAGCAGCATCTGCGGGTCGAGAAACTCGCCGAGCGCGGCAAGAGCAGCATCCATGGAATCACGTCCTCATCGACTGGTGACATCGGGGCGGCCGTGCCGGGAGCGTGAGCGCCTGCCCGGCACGGCCGTACTGGATCGGTTACTTGGTCTCGACTGTAACGTCGTACTGGTTCTTGAGGAGATCCAGCGTGTACTGGCGCACCTCATCCTTGACGTCGAACGCTTGGAGCAGATCCTCCTTGGCGTCCTCACCCGAGATCAGCGGGTATCCACCCAGGGCGTCCTTGCTCTTCTCCTTGAAGGCCTCGTCGTTCGAGATGGCGGTGGCCGCATCGCGGAACGCCTTGACGATGGAGTCGGGGGTGCCCGCGTTGGCCCAGATGCCCTTCTGGTAGAAGTAGCCGGCGGTCAGGAAGGCCCGATAGGCATCGTAGGCGGTCCCGCTCGGCGCCTTGCCGTTGATGTTCTCGTAGACCTCTTCCAGGGTCGGCAGATCCGGCAGGGCCGGGTCGCGGACGATCTTGCCCTTGTCCGGCACGCCGAAGGAGAACAGCGGGGTCGCCTTGCCCTCTTCCACCATCGGCTCGACCTGGGAGATGTACGCCGAGGTCGTCTGGTAGTCGAGGTTGATCTCGCCGCGCTCCAAGGCCAGGCGAGCGGGGCCGCGGCCCTCGAAGCCGAAGGTCGCATCGATCTTGATGCCCAGGACATCCATCGCCAGCAGGGTAACGAGGTCGTTGCCGGTCGCGCTGATGCCGCCGTAGACCAGCGTCTTGTCGTAGCCGGCCAAGTCAGAGGCCTTCTTGATACCGGTGCTCGGCGAGACGTAGACGGCGCCACCGGTGCCGTTCACCATCAGCGGAATGAGCTTGGTGAAGTCGTACTGGACTTCCTTGCGATCGAGCAGGGCGGGCAGGTAGGTGCTGCCCGAGGTGACGAGCAGTTGCTTGGCGTCGTTCCCCCCGCTCTGGACGAACTGGTTCGCGCCGGTGATCGACTCCCCGCCGGGACGGTTCTCGACGACGACCTTGGGGTTGCCCTCGACGAACTCCTGGAGGTAGGGGGCGATGAACCGGGCCCAGGTATCCGTGCCGCCTCCGGCGGAGAACGGAACGATCAGGTCTACCGTCGACGGGACCTTGGCCGTGTCCCCGCTCCCGTCTCCATTGCCCTGGTCTCCTGTTCCGGTCTGCGCCGGGCCGGCGCAAGCGGCCAGAACCATCGACGCTGCCACGGCCATGACCGCCAGAGCGGGCTTCCTGAGATTTCTACTCACGTTCTACTCCCTTGTAATTCGTGCAATGGGCGGCATGGCTGTCAGCCGTGCCGTTGCTGCAATCAGAGCCTCTCATCGGGAACGAGGACGAAGCCCTCCATGAGCCTCCTCGCCGTCCGATAGCCGGAAACGCTGTTGACCTTCCATGCGGCTCCCTCCTGCGTGATGTCGGCTGACATCGGCAGAAGTCCTGATGGGTGACCGATGATCACCTCGTCCCCGGCGGCGACAGCTGCGTCGTGCACCAATGTCCCGGGGATGTGCGCGGCGACCGAAGTGGCGATCGCCCCGGTGAGGGGGTAGGAGGGGTGCACCCACCCCATAGACATCATCGCCGCCCGGATGGACATCTCGCGAGCATGGATGACGCCGTCCGGCCCCGGGTAGTCCCGCGGGGCTCCGACCATGGAGAGCTTGGGGACCGACGGGGTCTTCGCCGTCGCGTTCTCCACGGTGTCCGAGATGCCGGCCAAGACGGAGGCATGAGCACGAACCGCCTCGGCCCGCTTGCGGAAGTCCTCGTCGGCATCGAGATCCAGCGGCTTCTCGACACCCTCCAGCCTGAGGTCCTCCCATCGAACGAACACCAGCGGATTCGCCGCGTCGAGCAGTGTCACCGGTATCGTGCCGACACCCGGGACGGTCAACTCGTCGACCGGGTTCCCGGTCGGCAGCAGCTTGCCCGTCACGGATCCGGCCGGATCGACGTACTCCATCCTCATCTTGGAGCCGGTACCCGGGACGCCGGGCAGCTCGAAGTCGCCGATCGGATCGAACTTGCCATTCTTGGTCGGCACATGCGCAACGATCACCTTGTTGGTGTTCGTGTTGAGGAATCGCACGACCGTCACCGGGTCGGTCGCCTCGACCAGCCCTTCGTCGACGGCGAACGGTCCCACAGCGGAGGAGATGTTGCCGCAATTGCCTCGCCGATCGATCAGCGGACGGTCGATGCCGACCTGACCGAATTCGTAGGTCACATCGACTCCGTGGGCCTTGCCATCACCGATGATGGCGACCTTGCTGGTGTGTGAGACGGCCCCGCCCATCCCGTCGATCTGACGACGGTAAGGGTCCGGGCTGCCATAGGCGGCGAGGATGAACCTGTCGCGGATCTCCGGGTCCTCCGGGAGGTCTCGCTCATGGAAGAACAGAGCCTTGCTGGTTCCACCCCTCATATAAACCGTTGGAATCCTCATCTATGACTCCCCCTTCGGCTGATCGGTTGCGCTTCTACAAATGTCCCGCTCTCGAATCAACTTAAGCAAGGCCGTTGTTCTACAGGGTTCGTTAAGAAAAACTTAAGCCTTTTGGTGCGTGCAAGGATTTCGTTGGTCGGACCGTTTGCCGTAGTCGGCACGAAGCAACGAAGTGATCGCGAATACTGAGGGGCGGAAATCCCATGACAGAGCAGCCTGCATCCATCGTCGACACCGCCGCGCTCATCGACCTGGGAAGACGCATCCTGTGCTCGCTGGGCGTCCCGGATCCAGATGCTCGACTGGTCAGCGACAGCCTGGTGACCGCCGATCTCTGGGGTCATGCTTCACACGGCATGCTTCGATTGCCGTGGTATTGCGCGCGGCTGCGGTCGGGAGCGATGAGACCGGTGACCGAGTTGGCGACACTGGTCGACACGGGTGCCCTGACGGTCGTGGACGGACAGGACGGCGTAGGACAGATCGTGACCGACCGAGCCTGTCAAGAGGCGACGCGCCGGGCCCGTTCCCACGGGGTCGGCGTCGTCGCGGTGCGCAACAGCAATCACTTCGGAACGGCCGCGTACTGGACCAGGCGCATGGCCAAGGCCGGTTGCATCGGGATCCTGACGACCAACAGCAGCCCAGCCATGGCTCCCTGGGGCGGCAGGAAGAAGACCGTCGGAGCCAATCCGTGGTCGATAGCCGCCCCCGGCGGACACCACAGCCCCGTCGTCCTCGACATCTCCAACACGAGCGTCGCCCGGGGAAAGATCTACTCCGCGCTGGAGAAGAGACAGGATATCCCCTCCGGCTGGGCCATCGACCGGGAGGGAAGGCCCACGACCGATCCCCGGGAAGCGCTGGAGGGCGTCATGCTTCCGATCGGCGAGCACAAGGGCTACGGGATCTCATTCATGATGGACATCCTTTCGGGTGTCCTCACGGGCAGCGGATACTCAACAGAGGTCACCGGACCCTACATCCCCGAAGGGCATAGCAGATGCGGTCATCTCGTCCTGGCCCTCGATGTCGAAACGGTGATCGGAGTCGCGGAGTTCACACGGCGCATCGATGACCTCATCGAGCGGAACAGGTCGGTGCCACTGGCGCCCGGGTCCGCCGGGATCTACTATCCCGGCGAGCTCGAGGCACGGGCGGAACAGGAGAACGCAGCCGCGGGAGTCACGCTTCCACGTAAGACCATCGACGACCTGCGGACCTTGGCCGCGTCCTGCAGCGTCGTGTTCGACCTGGGCTAAGGGAGCGTTGCGATGCCTCCCTCATCACGAATCGGGTTCATCCTGGTCCTCAGCCATGCCGTCCTGGTGCAGATCCTCACCTATGCCATCCGGCCCACGATCTCCTACGGCATCCTCGAGGCCGGAGGGTCGCCGGCCCTGCTGGGCGTCGCGGCGGCCGCCTTCGCATTGCCCTCCCTCGCCCTCGCCCTGCCGACCGGACACATCCTGGACCGGATCGGGGAGAAACCGGGGCTCATCATCGGGCCGCTGGCACTGATCGCCGCCGCAGGGCTTGCTCTGATGGGGCACGCCTCTGTTCCCCTCCTGCTGCTGGCCACCGTCATCCTGGGCATCGGTCACCTCACCTGCCTCGTCGCGCAGCAGACCGCCGTCGCCAACCGGAGCAGCAGGGCACGAGGGGATTCCCTGTTCGGTTTGTACACCTTTGCCGCTTCGGCAGGACAGACGATCGGCCCCCTGCTGTTGGGCCTGCCCGGCGGTACCCCCGAGACGCCGCCGATCCAGCTGATCTTCCTGCTGTGCACGAGCATCGCCTGCGTCATGCTGGCGTTGGCGCTGTTCATGACCAGCTCGATCCGACAACCGCTCGAGACGCGGCCGAGCATGCTGAAGACGGCCGCGATCCTGCTCCGGACCCGGGGAGTCCCGCGAGCTCTGATCGCCACCAGTGTCGTCCTGGCCGCCGTAGACATCTTCCTCACCTACGCACCCGCGCTGGGGCACGAGCGCGGCCTCTCGGCCACTGTCGTCGGCATCATGCTCGCGGCGCGCTCGATCCTGTCGATGTTCTCCCGCCTGTTCCTCGGCAGCCTGGTGCGATTGATCGGGCGGCGCCGGCTCGTCGTCTGGTCGATCGCGCTATCGGCCGTCTCTCTGGCCTGCTTCGTCTTTCCCCTGCCGGAGCTGTGGCTGATCGCGCTCGCCGCCGTATTCGGATTCGTCGTCGGCATCTGCCAGCCCATAACGATGTCCTGGATATCCGAGCTGGCGCCCCCAGGAACCCGCGGATTGGCCATGTCGATGCGGTTGGCTGCCAACCGGCTGGGACAGACCGTACTGCCGGCGGTCCTGGGCGCCTTCGCGACGGCCACCGGCGCTGCCGGCGTCCTCGTGGCGACCAGTGTCTTTCTCGGCGGAGCCACTTGGTCCAGCTCGGCTATCCCCGACAGCGAGCGGGAAAGACCCTACCCGGATGATGCGCCGGCATAGCGCCCGCCGAGGTCAGGCGACGGCGGCCCGGAACTCGGCCAGCCCCTCTGCCCTGTCCATCGTCAGGATGAGCTCTCGGAGCCGGGCGGCCCGCTCCGGATCCACCGCGGTACCGGCCAACTTGAAGAATTTCTGCTCCACGTCGTCGCGACTCAAAGGCGCAGAAGCGCTGCCTTTGGCATGCGTCCGTTCGTCACGGAGCGTCTCCCCCGAGCGCAGCCGGACCTCGACACGCGTAGCATGCCGCATGGCATCCCCGCCCGCATCGATCTGTGGGTCGGCGATCACGGTGACACGACGGGAGAACTCGATCAGCCGAGGATCGACGATCCGCTCGGGTGAGAACTGGTCGACGAAGGCGTCGCCATCGGTCAGCGTGACCGCTGCGATATAGGGCAAGTTCATCTGCGCGCTGGTCACGCTGATCGGCTCATACGGCCAGCCGACGTGTTTGAATGTGGCCGTGCTGCAGTGGACCACGACCCCATCGACATCGTCGGCAGCGATCCCCGCCTGCTCGCGCATGCCCAGCAGTATGTCGATAGTCGGGTGACAGCTGCCGTTGGTCGAATACGGCTTGAACCCGACCTTGGCGACTTCCCAGGTGGAACCGAGCCCTGCTGTGATCGATTGCGGATCGGATCGGGGTGAGAAGGTCGACAGATAGCCGCCGTACTCGTTCTCGATGATGTCGGGGATGCCCAGGAACCCATTCCGAGCAAGCAGCGCAGCCATCACCCCAGCCTGAGCAGCGTGCCCGGCGTTCAGACGCTTGACCATGGAGGAGAACTGCGCGGACATGAGTCCCGAGGATTGGGAGCCCGCCGTACCGATGGCATGCACGAGCTGATGCGGATCGAGGCCGAGGATCACGCCCGCGGCGGCGGCGGCCCCGAGCGTCCCATGCGTCCCGGTCGGATGCCAACCCTGCTTCAGATGCGCCGCGCCCATGGACATGCCCACACGCGAGGCCACTTCATAGCCGGCGGCGAGGGCAGTGATCAATTGTCGTCCCGAGACGTCCCCCACGTGAGCGGCCGCGGCCAGGGCGGCGCTGACCACCACCGATCCCGGATGCACGATCGAACGCGGGTGCAGATCGTCCAACTCGAAGGCGTGCACGGCGGTCCCGTTGACGAGCGCCGCGTGCACCACCGATGCCCGCTTCCCCGAAGCCCAGAGCTCAGCCACACTGTCCGTGTCGACCTCCGAGACGGTCTTCCGAAGGATCCTCACCCAGGGAAGGGTCGATCCGAACAGACCGCAGCCCATCGTGTCGAGCAGGCAGAGCTCGATGTGCGCGACGACCTCAGAGGGCAGATCCTCGAATCGCAAGGCGGACGCGAACTTCCCCAGCTGTGCCGTGATCCCGCTCATGACGCGACCACTTCGACCAGGTCGATGAGGGCATTCACGTCGTGCAGCTCCTCGAGGTCCCGAATCACGGCGTCGACGCGGTCCGCAGTGCCATCCGCCAGCAAGCCGTGCGTGAGCAGATCGAACTTGGCTCGGATGTCCGCTGAGGTCATCGGGTTCTCGACGGACCCCTTGGGATGATCGACCACGCTTCGTTCGACACTGCCGTCGCGGAAGGCGACAGTCATGTCGCAGGAGACGCCGCGACGCAAGGACGCATCCGGCTCGACGACGACCATCGCGGCGAGGCTGCGCAAGTCGGCCCGCTGGAGCAGCTCGTCGGAGAACTGCTCCGGCAGCGCCGCACCGAAGGTGAAGGCCGCAGCCACGGCATAGGGCAGGCTCACCTGCGCCTCGTGGAAAGTCTCGGGGGCGGAACCCAGGTGGTAATGCGCCCAATCGGGATGGCGGCGTACGGTGATGCCGATGATGTCCTCCGTTCTGCGGTCCGCCCTCTGCCGGATCTGCAGAGCGCAGTCGATCGCATTGTGGATCGGCCGAGCCGCAGAGTATGGCTTGTGCTCGATGACGACGGGGATACTGGCGCCCAGTGCACGGAGCAGCTCGTCGACGTCGATACGCCCGGCGAAGGCGAGACCGAACCCCCGTTCACCCTCGAGGATCGTGTCGGCGCCGGTGAACCCCCTGCTCGCCAGGATCGCCGCTGTCACCCCGTTGCGGGCAGCCGGTCCGGGGTTGAAGCGCTTCTGCATCGACGGGCCGTACATCTCCATGAGGCCGGAGGCCTGGGCCCCGGCCAGGCCGAATCCGCTTGTCAGCTGCTCCGCCGTCAGCCCGAGCAGCTTGCCGGCCGCGGCCGTGGCTGCGAAGACCCCGCAGGTGGGCGTCGTGTGGAACCCGCGATCGCGCAGATCGTTGTTGGTGGCTCGACTCAACCGGGCGAAGACCTCGCATCCGGCCATGACGGCCACGAGGAGCTCGCGACCACTCGCCCGCCGCCATTGGGCGACGGCGAGAGCAGCCGAGAGCACGGGAGGTCCGTAGTGGAACAGGGCCAGCTCGTCGATGTCGTCCAGCTCGATGCTGTGCTCCGAAACGGCGTTGGCGAATGCCGCGTGCATCGCCGGAACACGTCCCGGCTGGCCGATGACACTGGCTTGCGGTGCCCCGCCGATCTCCCTGACGAACTCCCCGACGATCCGCCCGCTGTCCGCCTGGCTCCCTCTCACGGCCACTCCCAGGTAGTCCAGGAGAAAGCGTTTCAGCTGGGCGATCTGCTCAGAGGGGACACCCTTCTCGTTCAGCTCGATGACGTGTTTGGCGAGGGCGGCTGACGCCGTCATGAGAACTCCCATCCGGTTGATTGTTCCCGTCGGCCCATCGGCAGGCGGCGATGCGGTCAGTGTAACGTGCTGCCTCATGGACGATTCAACCCCCAGACGAGGGGGATAAGCTGACGGGACCACCTCAGCAGGAGATTGGGATCCGGGAGGCGCCAGATGACCATCTCGCTTTCACCCACTACGGCAACCACTGTCCAAACGGAGTCCTGACATGTATCCACGACGGAATCGGGTCGCAGAGAAGCTCAAGCAGGGGGGCAGGGCACTGGGCACCCTGACCCTGCTCCAGGAGCCCGCGATCGGCGAGATCCTCGGCGGGATCGGATACGACTTCCTCATCATCGACATGGAGCACGCCGCCGCCGACGAGCAGACGGTTCTGACCATGATCCGGGGATGCGAGACGGCAGACGTGACACCGCTGGTCCGCCTCCGGCAGGTGGACGAGAAGGACCTCCTCTGGGCTCTGGACGCCGGGGCGGGCGGCGTCGTCCTCCCCCTCATCGAGACCGCCGAAGACGCTCAGCGGATCATGGCCATGTCGCACTACCCGCCGCAGGGCGAGCGCACCCTGTGTTCGGCATCCCGTGCTGCCGGTCATGGCACACTGCGGCACGATTTCGGGTCCTTCCTGGGCTGGGCGAACGACAACGTCACCACGGTATGCCTGGTGGAGACACCGCTTGGAATGGAGAATCTCGAGGCGATCGTCGCGGAGGGCATCGATGTCCTGATGCTCGGCCGTGGAGACCTGTCGGTCAAAATGGGCTTGGGCTACGCCCCCAGCCATCCGGATGTGCTCGAGGCCGCGAGGGAGTTCGTCGAGCGTGTCGTCGCTGCGGGAGGCACCGCCGGCGTACTCGCCTATTCACCGGACGACGCGCGCGAGTGGATTCGGCGCGGTGCCGCCTTCATCGTCTACTCCCAGCCCGAGATGGAACTCTCCAACGCCTACCGCGCGGCATTCCAGGGCATCTCAGAAGGCTGAGCGACCGGTGACGATCGGGACCTCAAGCGCCGAACGCATCCTCCTGCTGGCGACTGTCTCGCGCTACGGGACGATGACGCGTGCTGCGGAAGCCATCGGCTACTCGGTCTCCGCCATCTCGCAGCAGATCCGGAAACTGGAGCTCGAGGCCGGGTTGCCGCTGCTGCAACGGCACAGCCGCGGCATCATCCTCACCGATGCTGGGCGAGCCGTGGTCGGCCATGCCGAGCAGATGCAGGGCCAGCTCAAGTCGCTGCAGTACTCGCTCGATGACATCGCCGGCCTGCAATCGGGGTCGCTGCGCATGGGGACATTCCCGACCGCAGGAGCGTCTCTCGTTCCGGCGGCGATCAGCAATTTCCTCAGCGAGTACCCCCGGATCGATCTCTCGGTGGTGAGCGTCCGCCTCGCTCCGCTCATCGGCATGCTCAACAACCACGACATCACCATGAGCCTGCTTTGGGAATACCAATGGTCGCTGCTCGACCTGCCGCACATGGATCTTCTGCACCTCATGGACGATCCGACCGACCTGGTCGTCTCGATCAACCACCGCCTGGCTTCCCGGGATCAGGTCAGGGTCTCAGAACTGCTCGAGGAGAAGTGGGTGGTGCGTGCCGAACGGCACCCGATCATCGAGGCCATCATCCGGGCCGCCAATCGGGTCAGCTTCCAGCCCAAGGTCGTCTACGAGGCCAACGACTACCAAGAGGCCCAGGCCATGGTTGCCGTCGGCATGGGCATCGCCCTCATCCCCCGGCTCGCGCTGACCGTGCTCCGCAATGACATCCGCGTGATCCCCCTCGCCGGAATCGTGCCGCGGCGACGCATCCTCCTGGCCAGATTGAAGGACTCGCGCCCTACTCCCGCCGAGATCGCGATGACGGAGATGCTCATGAAGTCCGCGAAACAGCTGCGCGCCCGTGGTTTCACGCCTGACGGCGACCAAGGGCCCTAGTCCAGGAACAGCGTTCGCAGCCTCTTGGTGGTGAACACCATCCCGACCACGATCATCGCGATGTAGTACAGCACATGCCAGGCCATGCCGGCGTCGATCACGCCGGTGGTCAGCCCGCGCACCAGCTCGACGCCGTGCCAGAGCGGCAGCGCCTCGATCACCCACTGGATGCCCTGCGGGTAGACGCTGATCGGGTAGAAGGTCGCGGAGAACATGAACATCGGCAGCATGACGAAGGCGATCCAGTCCATCTGCTGGAAGGTCTTCATATAGCTGGTGATGGCCATGCCGAGGCTGGCGAAGCCGAAGGCGACCAGGATGACCGCAGGCAGCGCCAGGATGGCCGTCCAGGCGAGGTTAAGCCCGAGAGCCTGCATCACCACCATGAACCCCGCGGCATATACCGCTCCGCGCAGCAGGGCGAGGGAGATCTCCCCCAGCGCGACGTCCAGGGGTCCCAGCGAGGTCGCCAGCATCCCCTCGTAGAGCTTCGCGTACTGCATCTTGAAGAAGACGTTCCACGTCGAGTCGTAGATGGCGCCGTTCATCGCCGACACCGCCAGCAGCGCCGGAGCGATATATGCTGCATAGGGAATCTGTTGGCCGCCGTCGGTGGCGACGGTACCGACCATGGCGCCGAGCCCGATGCCCATGGAGAGCAGATAGAAGATCGGCTCGAAGAATCCGCTGAGCACCACCCAGTAGTTGGTGCTCTTGGTGGCGAGCAGCCCCCGGCCCATCACCGAACGGGCGTTGCCGGCGTACAGCGCGCCGACACCGCTCCCGTACCACCGGGTCGAGGGGCGGGGCGGAGCCAAGGGCGGTGCGCTCATTTGTCCAGCCTCCTGGTGACGACGCCCTGCGTCACCTTCCAGCCCGCAAGGCTCAATGCGACGAGGTAGGCGACATGGACTACGCTGAGCCAGAACGGCTCCTGGTAGCCGTAGGCGAACACCCGGCCGAGCTCCGCACCGTGCCAGAGCGGGGAGATCCAGCCCAGCCACTGCAGGTAGATCGGCAGCTGGGTGAGCGGGAAGAAGGTCCCCGAGAACAGGAACATGGGCGTGATGCCGAAGCGCATGATCATCGCCATCTGCCCCTTGTCCTCCTCGATGCGGGAGGTGTACGACATGATGACCAGGGCCAGCGCGAGACCCGTGAACGCGGCCGAGAGCACACCGAGGATGCCGTAGCCGGAGGGCACCGCCCCGAAGAGCAGCATCACGACGAAGTAGATGAGGCAGGTGGGGATGATGCGGGCCATCATCCCGATCACCATGCCGTTGACGATCTGGTTGCCCGAGATCGGCGCGGCGTTCATGGCGTAGAAGATGGCGTTCCACTTGAAGCCCATCATCATCGGATAGGTCGACTCCTCGGCAGCGACGGTGACCGCCGCGGTCGCGAGCAGCGCCGGCGCGACGAAGACGAGGTAGCTGACCTGGCCGACCCCGGTCGGCACCAGACTGGCCAGGCCGACGCCGAGCGCGAAGAGGTAGACGAGCGGGTTGCCGATGCTCGTGAAGACGACCGTCTGCAGGTAGGAGCGCATGGAGCGGATGCGGTGCTCGGCCACATACCAGGATCCGAAGCGGCGCGGCTTCGTCCCCGCTGCGATCACGGCAGTGGAATCGGTCATTCGATCAACGACCTCCCCGTGAGCCGCAGGAACACGTCCTCCAGGCTCGACCGCCGCACCAGGGAGGTGATCGGGTTGAGGCCGAGCTCGGTGATCTTCGCCAGCTCCGCCTCGCCGTTGGCGCTGTAGATCAGGATGCGGTCGGGCAGGGCCTCGACCCGGTCGCCGATGCCCTCCAGCTGGGCGGCGATCGCGGCATTCCGATCGGAGCCGAAGCGCAGCTCGAGCACCTCCCGGCTCGAGTGCTGCCGGATCAGGGACGCCGGCGTCCCCTCCGCCATGATGGTGCCCTTGTCGACGACGACGAGCCGGTCGCAGAGCTGCTCCGCCTCATCCATGTAGTGCGTCGTCAGCACGAGCGTGGTGCCCTGCTCCTTGAGCCGGAACAGCCGGTCCCAGAGGATGTGCCGCGCCTGCGGGTCCAGGCCGGTGGTCGGCTCGTCCAGCAGGAGGATCTTGGGATCGTTGATGAGGGCCCGGGCGATGGTCAGCCGGCGCTTCATGCCGCCGGAGAGGTCATCCACTTTCGCCTTCGCCCGCTCGGTGAGCTGGGCGAACTCCAGCAGCTCATCCGCCTTCGCCCGGGCGCTGCGCGCGGGGATGCCGAAGTAGCGCCCGTAGACGATCAGGTTGTCGCGGACCCGCAGCTCCATGTCGAGGTTGTCGGCCTGCGGCACGACCCCCAGCCGGGAGCGGATCTCCGGACCGTATTGGTCGGGATCGAGCCCCAGCACGTTCAGCCCACCGCTGGTGCGGGTCGAGACCGCGCCGATCATCCGCATGGTGGTGGACTTGCCGGCGCCGTTCGGCCCGAGGAACCCGAAGGACTCGCCGGAGGAGATCTCGAAGGAGATGCCGTCGACGGCGGCGAAGTCTTTGTACTTCTTGGTCAGCGCGCTGGCGGTGATCACTGGTTCAGGCACGAAGATAAAGCCTAATCGAAGCGTCCGACACTCCGTCCCTGTCCCGCGCATTGTCCAGAGGGTTCCCCCAGGCGCCTCCGGGGCGGGAGCCCGGTCGGGAAGGCCTAGTCTGGAAGCCATGAGCACGAGCGCAGGAACGCGGCCGGCACGTCGGGGCGCGACCAGAGGGCGGGCCAGGGAACAGGAGGGCCCCCGGGCGAAGTTCAGCCAGCTCCTCCCCTATCTGCTGGAGCACAAGCGGGTGCTGTCGCTCGTCGTCGTGCTCAGCATCCTCGGCGCGGCGGCCAGCCTGGCGCAGCCGCTGCTGGTCAGCCAGGTCATCACCGTCGTCGAGCACGGCGACAGCCTCGGCTCCCTGGTCTGGGTGCTGATCGGGCTGGTGGTCGCCGCCGGTCTGATCAGCGGCTATCAGCACTACCTGTTGCAGCGCACCGGCGAAGGCGTCGTGCTCTCCAGCCGCAAGCGCCTGGTCGCGAGGATGCTGCATCTGCCGATCAAGGAGTTCGACACCCGCCGCACCGGCGACCTGGTCTCCCGCGTCGGATCCGACACCACGCTGCTGCGCGCGGTGCTCACCCAGGGACTCATCGACGCGATCGGCGGCGCGCTCACCTTCATCGGCGCCATCGTCGCCATGGCGATCATCGATCCGGTGCTGCTCGGCCTCACGGTGCTGGTGATCGCCGTCTCGGTGATCGTCGTGGTGACGCTCTCGGCGCGCATCCGCGTCGCCAGCCAGAAGGCGCAGGCCCGGGTCGGCGATCTCGCGGCGAGCGTGGAGCGGGCCATCAGCGCGGTGCGCACCGTGCGCGCCTCGAACGCCACCGAGCGCGAGATCGAGGCGATCGAGGGGGATGCCCGGGCCGCCTGGTCGATGGGAATCACCGTCGCGAAGATCTCGGCCCTCGTCGTGCCGGTCGCCGGCATCGCGATGCAGGTGTCGTTCCTGGTGGTGCTCGGGGTCGGCGGGTTCCGGGTCGCCAGCGGCGCCATCACGGTCGCCTCGCTGGTGGCGTTCATCCTCTTCCTGTTCATGATGATCATGCCGCTGGGCACCGCCTTCGGTGCGATCACCTCGGTGAACTCGGCGCTGGGCGCCCTGGGCCGGATCCAGGAGATCATCGAGCTGCCGAGCGAGGGGGAGCTGGACCCGCCGGCCGAGACGGCCGGCGGCGCTGGCGTCGCAGCGAATGACGCTATCCGCTTCGAGAACGTGGTGTTCCGCTACGCCTCTGCCCCAATCGACAAGACCGCTGAAGTCTCACTAGAAGCTGACGCCGTCGTTACCGCTGGCCGAGACGACCAGCGGCGCTGGCGTCGCAGCGAAGGCCAGAAATGGCCTTCGCCCCAAGCTCCAGCGCGCGAGACGGTGCTGCGCGGTGTCACCTTCAGCGCACCGCGCGGCAAGCGCACGGCGCTCGTCGGGCCGTCCGGCGCAGGCAAGAGCACGATCCTCGCCCTGATCGAGCGGTTCTACGACCCGGACTCGGGGGTGGTGCGGCTCGGCGGGGCGGACATCCGCTCGCTCGATCGCCGGGAGCTGCGCAGCCAGATCGGCTATGTGGAGCAGGACGCCCCGGTGCTGGCCGGGACGCTGCGCGACAACCTGACCCTGAGCACTCCGAACGCCACCGACGAGCAGTGCGTCGAGGTGCTGCACGCGGTCAACCTCACCGAGGTGCTCGAGCGGGACGAGCGGGGCCTGGATGCCCAGGTCGGCGAGGACGGCGTGATGCTCTCGGGCGGCGAGCGGCAGCGGCTGGCGATCGCGCGGACGCTGCTGGCGGCCCCGCCCATCCTGCTGCTGGACGAGTCGACCTCCTCCCTCGACGGGCTCAACGAGCAGCTGCTGCGGGAGGCGATCGACGCGGTCGCCGAGAGCCGCACCCTGATCGTGATCGCGCACCGGCTCTCGACGGTGGTCGACTCGGATCAGATCGTGGTGCTCGACCACGGCCGCGTCGTCGGCGTCGGCACGCACTCCGAGCTCGTCGCCTCGACGCCGCTCTACCGCGACCTGGCCAAGCACCAGCTGCTCGTCTGACCGCCCGCCCAACTTTCATCATTCAGGAGTTGGCGTGACAGAAGTGACGGATGCAGTGGATCAGCCATCACATCCGTCACTTCAGCCTCATCCCTTTCCCAAACTCCTGAATGATGAAAGGGTCGGAGCCGGCGGCGTGCTAGCGCGGCTGCATGCGGATGGCGCCGTCGAGCCGGATCACCTCGCCGTTGAGCATCGGGTTCTCCACGATGTGCCGCACCAGCGCGGCGTACTCGTCCGGGCGCCCGAGGCGGGCGGGATGCGGCACCTGCGCCCCCAGGGAATCCCGCGCCGCCTGCGGCAGGCCCGCCATCATCGGCGTGTCGAAGATGCCCGGCGCCACCGTCATCACCCGGATCAGCTTGCTCGCCAGCTCCCGGGCGATCGGCAGCGTCATCGCCGCGACTCCGCCTTTCGAGGCCGAGTAGGCCGGCTGCCCGATCTGCCCGTCGAAGGCCGCGACGGATGCCGTATTCACGATCACCCCTCGTTCCACCGTCGCCGCGCCCCCATCCGACACCGGCTCGGTCTCCGCGATCGCGGCGCCCGCCAGCCGGATCACATTGAAGGTGCCGATCAGGTTCACCCGGACCACCCTCTCGAACTGCTCCAGCGCCAGCGGCCCCTCCCGGCCGAGCACTTTACCCGGGGTGGCGATGCCGGCGCAGTTCACGACGATCCGCAGGGGCGCGGTCGCCGCGGCGATGGCGGCCGAGACCTGCTCCTCGTCGGTGACATCGGCCGGGGCGAACACCCCGCCCAGTTCGGCCGCAACCTCGGCGCCCGCCGACGACGGCAGGTCCACGATCACGAGCTGCGCCCCCGCCTCGGCGAGCTCGCGGGCCGTGGCGAGACCCAGGCCCGACGCTCCCCCGGTGACCAGGGCCGAACATCCGCTGATCCTCATCGCATCACCTCTATGACGGTGGCGTTCGCCATGCCGCCCCCTTCGCACATCGTCTGCAGCCCGTAGCGGCCGCCGGTCGCCTCCAGATAGTCGAGCATCGTCGCCAGCAGGCGCGTGCCGGACGCCCCGAGCGGATGCCCGAGCGCGATCGCGCCGCCCCAGGGGTTGAGCCTCTCCCCGTCGGCCTCGAACTCGGCCTGCCAGGCCAGCGGCACCGAGGCGAAGGCCTCGTTCACCTCGTAGACGTCGATCTCATCGAGGCCGAGCCCGGTGCGGGCCAGGATGCGCCGGGTCGCCGGGATCACGCCGGTCAGCATGAGCAGCGGATCGCTGCCGACTGCGGCGAACCCCCGGAACACGGCGCGCGCCCTCAGACCCAGCTCGGCCGCCCGCTCCGCGCTCATGATGAGGGCGGCGGAGGCGCCATCGGTCAGCGGCGAGGAGTTGCCTGCCGTGATCCGCCAATCGAGTTCGGGGAAGCGCGCGGCCGCCTCCTCCGTGCGGAAGGCCGGCTGCAGCCCGGCGAGCCCCTCGGCGCTCGTGCCGGCGCGGATGGTCTCATCCATGGTCGCGCCGCCCACCGGAACGAGCTCTCCACTGAAGTCGGCTGCAGCAGCGCGTTGGTGCGAGCGAGCCGCATAATCGTCGAGTTCGCGCCGGTCGAAGCCCCAGCGGTCGGCGATCAGCTCGGCCGCGATGCCCTGGTTGACCAGCCCCTCGGGGTAGCGCTCCGCCATGCCCGGTCCGAAGGGGTCCTGCCCGTTCGCGGAGGAGCCGAGCGGCACGCGGCTCATCGACTCGACCCCGCAGGCGATCACGATGTCGTACTGCCCGGCCATCACGCCCTGCGCCGCGAAGGCGGTCGCCTGCTGGCTCGAGCCGCACTGGCGGTCGATCGTCACTCCGGGCACGCTCTCGGGGAAGCCCGCCCCGAGCAGGGCGTTGCGGGCGATGTTGTAGGCCTGCTCTCCGATCTGGCCGACGCAGCCGGCGATCACGTCGTCCACCGCCGCGGGGTCGAGGCCGGTGCGCTCGATCAGCGCGGACAGCACCGTCGCCAGGAGCTCGGCGGGGTGGACGCCGCTCAGCGCACCCCCGGGCTTGCCCCGCCCGGACGGCGTGCGCACCGCATCCACGATCACCGCGTCGTGCATGCCTCCACCCTACGCGGGCATCCCGGTTCCGTCACCGGACCCGGGGGACTCGCACTGCGCAAAACTCAGGACGGGTGAGCCGCGATGCGGCGGTTGATGTCTTCTGTGGTCACACCCACCACACACGCAACACCAGTCACACCCTTCCTGAGTTTGCAAAAGGAAAAGGCGGGGGCGGCCCTACGACACGAGGGCCCAGAGGGCGACGGCGGAGGCCGCGGCGACGTTGAGCGAGTCGATGCCGTGCGCCATGGGGATGCGCACCACGGCATCCGCTGCAGCGAGGGCCTGGGGAGTCAGGCCGTCGCCCTCGGCGCCGAGCACGATCGCCAGCCTCGGCGGGGCGGATGCCGCGAAGTCGCGTAGCGACACCGCACCCTCCGTCAGCGCCAGCGCCGCGATCTGGAAGCCGTCCCCCGCCAGCAGCGCCCGGGCCGAGCCCCAATCGCCGACCCGCGTCCACGGAACCTGCAGCACGGCCCCCATGCTCACCCGGATCGCCCGGCGATAGAACGGGTCGGAGCAGCGCGGCGTCACCAGCACCGCATCGGCCCCGATCGCGCCGACCGAGCGGAAGATCGCCCCGACGTTCGTCGGATCAGCGACATCCTCCAGCACCACCACCCGGCGCGCTCCCGCAAGCAGCGACTCCGGCGACGGCAGCGCCGGCCGGTCCATCGAGGCGATCAGCCCGCGGTGCAGGAGGTAGCCGGTGAGCTCGGCCAGCAGCTCGCCGGGGCCGGAGAACACCGGCACCTCCGCGAACCCGGCAGTGGCCAGCACTACCTCCGCTTCGTCGGTGGACGAGCCGAGTGAGAGCACGGAGCGCGGCACATGCCCGGCCGCGAGCGCGCGCTGCAGAACCAGCAGGGACTCTGCCAGGTAGATGCCATGCTCGCTGCCGCGCGCCTTCCGCAGCGCCACATCCGTCTGATGGGAGTAGTCGGCCAGCCGCGGATCGTCCAAGTCGCTGATCTCGATCACGGGCATCCCGCCACCTCCTTGCACGGCGTCACCATTTCGTCACCGCTGCTGCCCGGCCTGCGATTCGCAAAACTCAGGATGGGAGAATCCAGACGCGAGAGATGTTGCCTCCTGTGACCACATCCGTCACAACCGCAACACGTGTCACAGCCCTTCCTGAGTTTTGCGAAGTCGGAAGCGGCTAGGCGCTGAACGGGTCGGGGGTGAGCGTGTACTTGGTGGAGAGATACTCCTGGATGCCCTCCAGCCCGCCCTCGCGACCGAGGCCGGACTGCTTGACCCCGCCGAAGGGGGCCGCCGCGTTCGAGACGACGCCGACGTTCAGACCCATCATGCCGGTGTCGATCGCGTCGATCATCCGCTGGCCGCGCGCCAGGTCGCGGGTGAAGACGTAGCCGACCAGGCCGTACTCGGTGTCGTTGGCCTTGGCCACCGCCTCGGCCTCGTCCGTGAACGTCGTCACACTGACGACCGGCCCGAAGATCTCCTCCCGCAGGATGTCCGCCCCGGCCGGCACGGCGCTGAGCACCGTCGGCTTGTAGAAGTGGCCGTCGCGGTCCAGCGGTCCGCCGCCGACGACCAGCTCGGCCCCGCGGGCGACCGCGTCCTGCACCAGCTCGTCGGCCTTGGCCACCGCCTTGTCGTCGATCAGCGGCCCGATGCCCACGCCCTCCTCGGTGCCCCGGCCGATCTTGAGCTCGCCGACCCGGGCGGCGACCCGCGCCGAGAACTCGGCCGCGACCGACTCGTGCACGATGAAGCGGTTCGCCGCCGTGCAGGCCTGCCCGATGTTGCGGAACTTGGCGATCATCGCCGCATCGACCGCCCGATCGAGGTCGGCATCCTCGAACACCACGAAGGGGGCGTTGCCGCCGAGCTCCATGGAGGTGCGCAGCACGCCGTCGGCGGCCTGCTTGAGCAGCGCCACACCCACCGGGGTCGAGCCGGTGAAGCTGAGCTTGCGCAGCCGCGGATCGGCGATGATCGGCGCGGACACCTTGCTCGACGACGTGGTCGTGACCACGTTCACCACCCCGGCGGGCAGCCCCGCCTCCTCCAGCAGCTTGACGAAGTAGAGGGTCGACAGCGGGGTGAGCGCCGCGGGCTTGACCACGACGGTGCAGCCCGCGGCGAGCGCCGGGGCGATCTTTCGGGTCGCCATCGCCAGCGGGAAGTTCCACGGCGTGATCAGGAAGCAGGGGCCGACCGGACGCTGCGTGACGATCATCCGCCCCGTCGCCTCGGGGTTGGTGCCGTAGCGACCGGCGACCCGCACCGCCTCCTCGCTGAACCAGCGCAGGAACTCGCCGCCGTAGGTCACCTCGCCCAGCGACTCGGCGAGCGGCTTGCCCATCTCCAGCGTCATCAGCAGGGCGAACTCGTCCTTGCGCTCCTGCAGCAGATCGTAGGCGCGACGCAGGATGTCCGAGCGGGTCCGGGGCGCGGTCGCGGCCCACGACGCTTCCGCCGCCGCAGCCGCGTCCATGGCCGCGCGACCGTCATCCGGCGAGGCATCCGCGATCGTCTTGATCGTCTGGCCGGTCGCCGGGTCCTCGACCGCGAAGGTCGCGGAGCCGGAGGCGTCGCGCCATCGACCGCCGATGAGCAGTTGCGAGGGCACCTTCTCGAGCAGTTCCGCTTCCGTCGACATGGTCATGCCACCATCCTCTTCAATGCCGTCTGGGCCGGGCCCGTGCGGACGCCGTATGGGAATCGTGAAAAAGGGTGGGCGTCTTCTTCGGCCGGCCCTCCCCTCCAGTCTAGGATCCCCAGGGCGCGCGTTCCGACCCCAGCTAGACTGCTGGGCGTCGGCGGCGTGACGGAAGCCGTGCCGAGCAAGACCCCGAGGAGCGCACCGTGCCCAAGCAGATCATCTCCACCCCCCATGCGCCGAGTCCGGCCGGGGCCTTCAGTCAGGGCGTGCTGGTCAACGGCACGCTCTACACCTGCGGCATGTCGGGACGCGACCCGGTGACCCGGGAGCTGGCGGGCGACGATGTGGTCTCGCAGACCCGGCAGGTGTTCAAGAATCTCGAGGCCATCCTCGCCGCGGCCGGGATGGACCTGACCGATGTGGTCAAGGTGACCGCCCATCTGCAGCACGCCGACCGCGATCGCAAGGCCTTCGGCGAGGTCTACCGGGAGCTCATGCCCGAACCGCTGCCGGTCCGCACCACGGTCGGCTCCGATCTGGCGGGCTTCCTCGTCGAGATCGACGTCGTGGCCGTGAAGTCGGACTAGTCACTGAACGATCAATCATCGGCCAGCCGGCTGCCGCAGGTGTAGAGCCCGGTGACCAGAGTGTCCAGCGCCGTCGTCGCGTTCGAGCCGATCCCCGGCCGGATCGCGTAGAACGCGAAGGCGAGCCTCGTGCCGTCTTCGGCGCGGACGATGCCGGCGAGGGTGTAGGCGGTATCCATCCATCCGGTCTTGGCCGTGACCGCCCCGCGGGCCACCGCGTTCGCCCCCGTGAACCGGTTCGCCAGCGACCCGGACTGGCCGGCGACGGGCATCCCCGCGTAGACGACGTCGAGGCCCTGCGCGCCGCTCATCGCCTTCGCCACGAGACGCGAGACGAACGAGGGAGCTACACCGTTCAGCTCGCTCTCGCCGGAGCCGTCCCGCACGGTCACCCCGCTCGTGTCGAGCCCGAGTCCCCGGAGCGCGCGCGGGATGGCCGTGGCCAGCGATGCCCGCGAGCCGTCCATCCCCGTCTTCAGCGACACCAATCGCGCGACATGCTCCGCGAGGGTGTTGTCGGAGGTCATCAGCATCTGCTTGATCAGCGTCTTCAGCGGCTGCGAGCGCACGGTCGCCAGGGTCACCGCGCCGGCCGGGGCTGTGCCCTTGACCGCCGGGATGCCCAGGCCGAGGTCTTCGGCGAAGGCCTTCGCGGCGACCGCGACGGGGTCGGCGCTGCGCGGGCTGACGCCGGCCTTGGGGTTCGCCCGGTCGCCGTCCAGCTGCAGGGCGGTCGTCTTCGACATGTAGCCCTGCGATCGCTCCTTGTCTGGCACGCTCGGATCCCAGCTGTCGGCCGGGTCCCACAGGGTCGAGTCGACGATGACATGCTCGACGGGGGTGCCGCCGAAGCGCTCGGCGTAGGCGTCGAGGGCACGCTTCACCAGGTCGCTCAGCTTGGGTGCACCGGCGTAGACGCTCTGCTGGCCGGCCGGCAGTCTGCTCAGGGTCGGGTCGCCGCCCCCGACGAGCACGATGGTGCCGGGAGTCGCCACCACTCTCGTCTCGATGCGGTGGTCCGCACCGAGCACGGCGACCGCGGCGCTCGAGGTCAGGAGCTTGAGCACGCTGCCCGGCCGGGCCGGGGTGTCGCCGTGCCGGCTGAAGAGCCGCTCCCCGGTGGCGGCGTTCATCACATAGCCCTCGAAGTTCCTCAGCCGGGGGTCCGCGGCGAGCGCGGCTATCGAGCAGGTGGCCGATTCGGAGGGCCGTGCCGCGGGTGTCGCCGAGGGCGATGCCGAGGCAGTCGGGGAAGGAGCGACCGGGGCCTCGCTGGGGGTCATCAGCGACGGGGAAGCGGATGAGGCGGGGGCCGGGAGGGGTCCGTCCGGCAGCGCGCGCATGACCGCGGCGACCGCGGCGACGCTCAGCAGCGCGAAGATGGCGACCGATGCGGCCAGCAGCCAGGCAGAGCGGCGCCGACGGGTCACGAGGCCGCCCCGCCGGGCGCCGTCTCACCGGACACCGCAGCGCGGGATGCGTCCTCGCCGGGTGCGTCCTCACCGGGGTAGGACAGCCCGATCTGCGAACGGATCGCGTCGAGAGTCGCCATGATCCGCACGCTCTCCTCCAGCGGCAGCAGCGGAGACGACGTCTCGCCGGCACCGCTCCGGCGCGCCCGGATCAGCCGCTCGACCTCGGCCGCCTGGTAGTGCATCCCACGACCGACGAGCCCGGTCGTCTCATAGCGCTCGATGACTTCACCGGTGCGGGAGGTCGCCGTGAAGCTCGTGGGGGCGTACCAGGTCGCATCGATGTCGATCCTGCCCTCCATGCCGAGGATGGCCGCCGTGTTCGGCCCGCGCAGGTCCAGCGCGGTGTGCAGCACCGCCTGCCGGCCGCCGGCATAGCGCAGGATCACGCTGGTCTGCCGGTCGACGCCGGTCGCGGTCGGGGCTGAGATCGCGCTCATCCGCTCCGGCTGGCCGAAGAGGTCGAAGGCGAAGGAGACCGGGTAGACGCCCAGATCGAGCAGGGCGCCGCCGCCCAGCTCCGGTGCGTTGATGCGGTGCGCGGGGTCGGCGGTCAGGCTCTGGGAGTGGTCGGCGAGCAGGGCGCGCGGCTCGCCGATGGCGCCCGCGGCGATCAGCTGCCGGATGCGGATCATATGCGGCAGGAAGCGCGTCCACATGGCTTCCTGGGCCACGAGCCCCAGCCGTTCCGCGGCCGCGGCAACCCGGCGAGCCTCGGCCCCCGTGAGCGTGAACGGCTTCTCGACGAGCACATGCTTGCCCGCCTCCAGCGCCAGCAACGCGTTCCCGGCGTGCTGCGGATGCGGCGTGGCGATGTAGACGACGTCGACCGCCGGGTCGGCGACGAGCTCGCGGTAGCTGCCGTAAGAGGAGGGGATGCCGTATTCGGCCGCGAACGCCGCGGCCCTGGCCGCACTGCGCGATCCGACCGCGACCACCGTCGATCCGGTGGCGATCAGGTCCTTCGTCATCGCCCGAGCGATCCCGCCGGCCGCGAGGACCCCCCACCGGATCGGCTCCCCCATACGCCCTCTCCTACCGATCCGGTGAACCACGGACCTGTGACGTGGAGCCGCCTCGGGGAATCGAACCCCGGACCTTCTCATTACGAGTGAGACGCTCTGCCGACTGAGCTAAGGCGGCCGGACCGCGGGCGAACCACGCGGGCACAGCAAGAAAGCTTAGCCGATCATGGCGGGCCCGGCCGCCGGGATCATTCGGTCGTCCGGCGGACGGACATGCGAGCGCACGCGGTCGCCGGACGCATCCGGTCACGGCCCGCCCAGCGCGGCACGGTCGACGGAGCGAGCGCAGTCAGCGCGGCGCGGTCAGCGACACGTCGCCCAGCAGCTCGAAGCTGCCCCGCACCCAGTCCACCAGGCTCACCGAACCGCTGCTGTCCGTCCATTGGGCCCAGGCGTGCCGCACGGCCGCCATCGCCACCATCGTGATCAGCAGCGCCCGGCAGCTCGCCTCCCGAGGATCGTCGTCCAGGCGAGGATCGTCGATCACCAGCCGCCGCTCGACGACGGCCGCGAGCTCGCGCTCGAAACTGTACATGGCGCTCATCCGCATGCCGAAGAGCTGGGGGTTCTGCCGCAGCAGGCTCCGGCGCAGCCTCTGCAGCTCGACGTCGTTGGACGCCCGCCGCACCGAGGCGATCAGCAGTGTGCCGAGCCCCTGCAGCACATCGGCGTCCGGGCCGGCGTCGAGGAACTCCTGCACCTCGCCGCCGTCGGGCAGCACGAAAGGCTCGCCGGCGACGGCCGCCTCCTTCGATGCGTAGTAGTTGAAGAAGGTGCGCGGCGAGATGAGCGCCTCCCGGCTGATCTCGTCCACCGTGACCTTGTCGATCCCGCGATCGGCGGCCAGCTTGAGCACGGCGAGCTGGATGGCGCGCTGGGTAGCCTGGCGTTTGCGCTCCCTGAGCCCCGGAGTCGCAGCGGTGGTGGCCATGCTGCCAGTATCGTCGCATCCACAATTTTGCACAAATACGCCGATCTCTGCAGACATCTCATCGGATGCCGGACCGCCGCCTCAGCACTCCGGGTCGCTCGCAGGCACCGTACCGTCCACGAAGAAGTCGTCGACCGCGTCGTTCACGCAGGAGTTCGACTTGTTGTAGGCCGTGTGCCCCTCGCCGCGATAGGTGATCAGATGGCCGTTCTGCAGCTGCGCCGCCAGCCCCCGGGCCCAGGCATACGGGGTCGCTGGATCGTTGGTGGTGCCCACCACGAGGATGGGGGCCGACCCGGCCGCCGCGATCGGCTCGTGGTCCCGGGTCGAGGGGAACGGCCAGCCCGAGCACGAGGGGCTGTACGCCATGGCCCGTCCCATCACGGGGGCCACCGCGATCAGCTCGGCGGCCTGCTCCTTCAGCGTCGCATAGTCGGCGTCCGGGGCGTAGTCGAGGCAGTTGACGGCGATGAACGCCTCGGTCGTGTTGTCCGCATAGCTGCCGTCGGGCTTGCGGCTGTTGTAGCTGTCGGCCAGCTGGAAGGCGTAGTCGGCCTGGCCGCGCGCCAGCGTGACGAAGAGGTCGCTCAGGTACTTCCAGGTGCTCTCGCTGTAGAGGGGGAGGATCATCGCGTAGAACAGGGCCGAGGTGCCGAGCTTCCGTCCATCGGATGCCGTGAGCGGGTGGCTCTCGATCCCCGCGGCCAGGCGCTCGATAGCTGCGATCGCGTCATCGACCGTGCCGCTGAAAGGACACCCCTTCTTGGAGAGGCAGTCCTTCAGATAGGCCCTGAGGGCGCTCTCGAAGCCGGCCGCCTGGGCCTTGACCACGTCGAAGCCGCTCAGGGTGGGGTCGATCGCGCCGTCCAGCACCAGTCGTCCGGTGTTCTGCGGGTAGAGGCCGGCGTAGGTCGCCCCGAGGTAGGTGCCGTAGGAGTATCCCAGATAGTTCAGCTTCTCGTCGCCGAGCACGGCGCGCAGGAGGTCGAGATCGCGGGCGGCGCTCACGGTGTCGACATGGCCGAGCAGGGCGCCCGTGTGCTCCAGGCACGACTGCCCGAAGGCGTCGAACTCCCGGTTCAGCTCGTCGACGTAGCCCTCGGTCCCGAAGGGGCTCTTCGGGATGGAGTACAGAAAGCGGTCCAGGACCGCCGGGTCGCTGTAGCAGGACACCGGCGTCGACTCGTTCACCCCTCTCGGGTCGAAGCCGACGATGTCGAAATGCTTGCGCAGGGTCGCGTCGACCGCGTAGTCGAGGCTGTCGCGCACGAACTCGACGCCCGAGGCGCCCGGCCCCCCGGGGTTCACCAGGAGCGACCCCTGGGCCTTGCCGCTGGCGGGCTTGCGGATGAGGGCGAGCTCGATGGATGCCTCGCCCGGGTCCGCCCAATCCAGCGGGGCCTTCGCGGTGGCGCATTGGAAGCCCTTGTCGCAGGACGACCACCGCAGCACCTGATGGTAGAACGGTTCGAGCGCGGCGGACACCTTCTCCCCCGTGGGGGTCGAGGTGCCGCTCGGCGCCGGCGGGGGCGCGGTGCAGCCGGTCAGCACCAGCACCGCGCTCAAGAGCGTGGCTGCTGCTGTCCGGCGGTGGATCATGGGGTACCGGCCCTGCGGATGGCCGAGACCAGCATGGCCTCCAGGGCGAGTCCCGGTGCGACATTCCCCTCGATCCGCTGCCGAGCCGTCGTGATCGCGTCCATGGTGGCCAGCGTGTCCTCCGCCGTGCAGGAGGCGGCCGCCTCGACGAGCCGCTCCCGGATTCCGAGGTTCACCGGCTCGGCCGGCGCCCCGAGCTGGAGCAGCAGCACGTCCCGGTAGAGCGAGAGCAGGTCGACCATGATCCGGTCGATGCCGTCGCGCAGGCTCCTGGTGGCACGGCGCTTCTGATCCTCCTCGAGGGCCTTGAGCTGCCCGCGCAGTGCGGGAGGGATGGTCCCCCCGGGCTCGACACCGAGCGATCGCAGTGCGCTCTCCCGCTCCTCGGCGTCGCGCTCCTCGGTGATCGCCTTGGCGTCGTCGCCGGCCAGCTGGAGCAGCTGCGCGGCGGCGAGCACGGCATCCCGGACCGAACGGATGCCCAGGGCGATGTCCAGCGTGCGCTGCCGCCGGGCCCGGGCCTCCTCGTTCGTGGCCAACCGCCGCGCCATGCCGATGTGGCTCTGCGACTCCCGTGCCGCCGTCATCGCGGATTGCGCGTCCACGCCGTCGCGGCGCATGAGCAGCTCGGCGACCTCGTCCCTGGCGGGGATGCGCAGACGTACCGTGCGCACCCGGGACCGGATGGTCGGGAGGAGGTCGGCCTCGCTCGGTGCGCAGAGGATCCACACGGTGCGCGGCGGCGGCTCCTCGAGTGCTTTGAGCAGCACATTGGAGGTGCGCTCCGTCATCCGGTCGGCGTCCTCGATCACCATCACCCGGTATCGGGCGATGGACGGCGAGTACTGCGAGCTCGCGACGAGCTCGCGCACCTCGTCGATCGAGATGATGACCCGCTCCGTGGTGAGCACGGCCAGATCGGGATGGGTCCTCGCCTCGACCTGCTGCCGGGTGCGCTCCTCCCCCTCCGGATCCCCGGGGCTGAGCAGCGCGGTGGCGAAGGCGTAGGCGAGATTGGAGCGACCGGAGCCGGGCGGGCCGGTGATCAGCCAGGAATGGGTCATGGCGCCACCGGGCTCCGCGCTCGCGGCGGCGCGGAAGACGTCGATGGCAGCCGCCTGCCCGGCGAGCTCGTCCCACACGGTCATGGGGAAAGCTTAGGCGGATGCGCCGTCAACGCGCTGCCATCCGATCTCACCTGACGAGCAGGGCCGACACCCGTTCGCGCACCGCCGCGGCGATGTGCTCCACCGCTCCGGCGGCGTCGATGACGAGGAACCGCTCCGGCTCGGCCCCCGCGAGGTCGAGATAGGCCTGCCGTACCCGCGCGTGGAAGGCCGCCTGCTCCGCCTCGAGGCGGTCGTACCGGGTGCGGGATCCGCTCAGCCGCTGCTGACCGGCCCCCTCGTCGAGGTCGAGCAGGATGGTCAGATCGGGCAGGAGTCCTCCCGTCGCCCACAGCGAGACCTCCCGGACCTCGGCCGCGCCGAGATCTCGGCCGACGCCCTGATAGGCGATCGAGGAGTCGATGTAGCGGTCCTGCACCACGATCTCGCCGCGCTCGATCGCCGGACGCACCACGGTGGCGATGTGCTGTGCCCGGTCGGCGGCGTAGAGGAGCGCCTCTGTCCGCGGGGTCATCTCGCCGCGCCGATGCAGCACGAGCTCGCGGATCTCGACGCCGAGCTCGGTCCCGCCGGGCTCCCGGGTCTGGAGCGTCGTGCGGCCCTGCTGGGACAGCCAGCGGCAGAGCAGCGCCGCCTGGGTGGTCTTGCCCGAGCCGTCCCCGCCCTCGAAGGTGATGAAGAGGCCGGTCATTCGGCCGACTTCTTGGCCGATGACTTCTTCGCAGCGGCCTTCTTGGGCGCGGCCTTCTTGGGCCGCGGCTTCGCCGGACCCTTCGCCCGCTTGTCGGCGAGCAGCTGCACCGCCCTCTCGAAGTCGATGTCGTCGACACTCTCGCCGCGCGGGATGGTGGCGTTCGTGATGCCGTCGGTCACATAGGCGCCGAAGCGACCGTCTTTGACCTTGACCGGTTTGCCGCTCTCGGGGTCGGCGTCGAACTCCTTCAGGGCGCTGGAGGCTCGCCGCGCCCCGTACTTCGGCTGAGCGTAGAGCTCGAGCGCCTCGGCCAGCGTGATCTCGAAGATCTGGTCCTCGCCGGTGAGCGACCGGGTCTCGGCTCCCCGCTTGAGGTAGGGGCCGTACCGGCCGTTCTGAGCGGTGATCTCCTCCCCGCTGTCCGGATCCTGCCCGACCACCCGCGGCAGGCTCAGCAACCTCAGCGCGGTCTCGAGGTCGACGGCGGCAGGATCCATGCTCTTGAAGAGCGAGGCCGTGCGCGGCTTGTCGGCGGCCGCCTTCTTCGTCGTCCTCTTCTTGGGGGCCGCCTCGCCGGATCCGCTGTCGCTCGTCACGCCAGGCGCTTCCCCGGGCGTCTCCCCCTCCGGTTCCGCCTCCGTGACATAGGGGCCGAAACGCCCCTCCTTGACGACCACCAGCTTGCCGCTCTCCGGGTGAGTACCGAGCACCCGATCGCCCACGACGGGGGCATCGATCAGCTCCCGCGCCTTCTGCACGGTGAGCTCGTCGGGAGCCAGCTCCCGGGGGATGTTGACCCGCCGGGGGGTCCCGCCCGCTTCGGCATCCGGGCCCACGACCTCCAGGTAGGGGCCGTACTTGCCGATGCGCAGGGTGATCTCGTCATCGATCCGGATCGAGTTGATGTCCCGGGCATCGATCTCGCCGAGATTGTCGATCACCTCGCGGAGCCCCCGCTGCTGCCCGTCGCCGAAGTAGAAGCCGGTGAGCCAGCCCACCCGGTCCTCGTCGCCGGCGGCGATGCGGTCGAGGTCGTCCTCCATGGAGGCGGTGAAGTCGTACTGCACCAGATCGGTGAAGAAGTCCTCGAGCAGCCGGACCACCGAGAAGGCCGTCCAGCTCGGCACGAGGGCCTGGCCGCGCGGTGTGACGTACCCCCGGTCGATGATGGTCGAGATGATGGAGGCATAGGTGGAGGGGCGGCCGATGCCCAGCTCCTCCAGGGTCTTCACCAGGCTGGCCTCGGTGTAGCGCGGCGGCGGCGCGGTGTCATGTCCCTTCGGCTCGACGCTGCCGACGGCGAGGGCCTGCCCGGTCGTCAGCGGGGGCAGCTTGGCCTCGGCCGGCTCGGCGGCATCGTCGCGCTCCTCGTCGCGGCCCTCCTCGTAAGCGCTGAGGAAGCCCCGGAAGGTGATGACCGTGCCGGATGCCACGAACTCCGCCACGCTGCCGTCCGTCGTCGGACCGGCGGAGACGGTCACCGTCGCGGTCGAGCCCTTGGCGTCGGCCATCTGCGAGGCGATGGTCCGCTTCCAGATGAGGTCGTAGAGCTTCCACTCGTTGCCGTGCAGCACCCCCTGGAGCTGTCCCGGGGTGCGGAAGACATCGCCGGCGGGCCGGATCGCCTCGTGAGCCTCCTGGGCGTTCTTGCTCTTGCTCGCGTAGACCCGAGGCTTCTCGGGAACCGTCTCGGCCCCGTACAGGGACCCCGCCTGAGCGCGTGCCGCCGCGATCGCCTGCTGCGAGATGCTCAGCGAGTCGGTGCGCATATAGGTGATGTAGCCGTTCTCGTACAGGGACTGCGCGATGCTCATGGTCTGCCGGGCGGAGAAGCGCAGCTTGCGGGCCGCCTCCTGCTGCAGGGTGGAGGTGCTGAAGGGCGCCGCGGGGCGCCGGGTGTACGGCTTGGACTCGACGGACTGCACCGCCACCGCCACCGCCGGGTCCCGCAGCTGCTCCGCGAGGCGGCGGGCCGCATCCTCGTCGAGCACGACGGCCCGGCCTTTGAGCCTTCCCCGGTCGTCGAAGTCCCGGCCGGTCGCCACCTTCTCGCCGCCGACCCTGCTCAGGCGGGCCGCGAAGCGGGGGCCGCCATCCGCGGGACTCAGCTCGGCATCCAGGTCCCAGTAGTTCGCAGCCACGAAGGCGAGACGCTCCCGCTCCCGGTCCACCACGAGCCGGGTGGCCGCCGATTGCACCCGGCCGGCGGAGAGCCCCGGGCCGACCTTGCGCCAGAGCACCGGGGAGACCTCGTAGCCGTAGAGCCGGTCGAGGATGCGCCGGGTCTCCTGGGCGTCCACCAGGGCCGTGTCGATGTCGCGCGTGTTGTCCCGGGCGCGCTCGATGGCGTCCCGGGTGATCTCATGGAAGACCATGCGCTTGACCGGGACCTTGGGCTGGAGCACCTGCAGCAGATGCCAGGCGATGGCCTCGCCCTCGCGGTCCTCATCCGTGGCGAGGTAGAGCTCGCTGGCCCCGGAGAGGGCGCGCTTCAGCTCGGAGACGGTCTTCTTCTTGGCGTCGGAGACGACATAGTACGGCTCGAAGCCGTTCTCGACGTCCACGGAGAACTTGCCCAGCAGGCCCTTCTTCAGCTCCGGAGGGAGGTTCTTGGGCTCGATGAGGTCGCGGACATGGCCGATCGAGGCCTGCACCTCGTAGCCGTCTCCCAGGTACTGGGCTATCGTCTTCGCCTTGGCGGGCGACTCGACGATGACGAGCTTGACCGGACCTGCCACTTCACTCCTTGCTTTCGGGGCCGCGGACCGACGCGATGCGGCCGAGCGATGCGACCGCACGTGGACGGGGACGGCGACGGGACGAGCGCCCGCCATCGACACGATACACAGAGTAATGGCTACTCCGCGCCGGGCGGACCCGCTGTCGCCGAGGCGCTGACACCGAGCCCCAGCACAACCATACTCACCCGGACCGTGATGACGACACCGTCGGCCCGGCAGACGTCCAGTGCGGCGCCGCCCGCCTCCGCCACCAGGCGGGCCGCATCGCAGCTCGCGCCGGGGAGGATGCCGATGGCGACATCCGCCCCTGCCAGAGCGGCATTGTCCGCCGCCGAGGCGGCCCGCTGCTTCGCCAGCAGCCCTATATATAGGGGAGAGATCAGCGAGGCGAGGCAGAGCAGCACGGCCACGATCCCGACGGCGAGCACCGCACCCGAGCCCTCGTCCTGTCTCATCGACCGCCGCTCAGGGCACAGCTCCCCGCCGTCACCGCGAACAGCCCGAGGTCCCCGACGATGCGTGCCGGGGCGGAGAGCTCGACGCAGAGCAGCATGCCGTGCTGTCGCACCGCGGCGGAGGCGGCCGGGGCGAGCTCCCCGGCCACGAGGGCGGCGGTCGTATCGGGGGAGTGACTCCTGGCGGCCGCTCGAGCGGCCTGGGCGGCCGCGTCCTGCAGACGCATATGCATCGCTCCCGCCTGCAGACCGGCCAGGCAGCAGGCGAGCAGCAGGATGACGGCGGGCATCGCGATCGCGAGCTCCGCCGTCACACTGCCGCGCTCGCGGCTCACCCGGCGAAGCTGAGCGCGTCGGTGACCAGTCCGGTGAGGACGGCCCGCACCTCGTCACTGCGCATGATCACCACCAGCAGGCCGGCGAAGCCGACGGCGGCCATCGTCGCTATGGCGTATTCGGCGGTCACCGACCCGGTCTCGTCGCGCAGCAGGGCGGCTCTGATACGGCGTCTCATCTGGTTTCCTCTCGGTAGGGGACGGAAGGCGACCAGTCTCGCCGTCCCCGGGCGCCGGAAGCGCGCGCCCACCTCATCCGTGCACCCGCTCAGATCGACAGGCTTGTGGACGAGATGACCGAGACGATGAGCGGGAGGACGCCGACGAGCATGAAGGCGGGCAGGATGCACAGCCCCAGCGGGAGCATGAGCCGCACCCCCAGCGCGGCCACCCTGCGCTCGCCCTCGACGGCCGCGATGCGCCGGGACTCCTCGGCGGCGCTACGCAGCAGGGTGGCGGCCGGCACTCCCGCGCGCGCCGAGAGGCGCAGGATGCGCGCCACCCTGCCATGCTCTCCCCGATCGCGCTCCCCCGCGACGCGCCTGCCCTTCTCGTCCCTACCAGGCCCGTTCCGGCCAGGCCCGTCCCTGCCAGGCCCGTCCACTCCCTCATCGATCCCGCACTGCCGACACGCTCCGGCGACGAGCTCCCCCGCCCGGCGCATCGGCGCACCGCCGGAGACGGCGATCGCCATGAGGTCCAGCACCAGGCCCGGAGTGCGGCTCGCCGGCCGCGCAGCCGCCACGAGCCGGCGATTCCACTGCCGGGCGCAGAGCACCAGGATGCTCCCGGCGACGAGGCAGGCGACACCGGGCAGGGTGCCCACGAGCACTCCGAGCGGATCGAAGCCGAGCACGATCCCGAAGAGGATGCCCGCCACCGGCAGTGCGGACACCAGCCGGGCCGTGGCGACCGGCGCCGCCAGCGCGACCGAGGACCGCCGGTCCAGATCGGCCAGCGTGCGGAGGCTCCCGCTGAGCCGGGTCAGCGCCGGAGCCAGCGGCGCCCCGGCATCGGAGGCGACCTGCCACGCCGCGGCGATGCCCCGCCATGCCGAGCCCTCAGCGGTGGCGCCCGCGCCGAGCCCGTCCAGGATGGCGCGCGGCACGCTGTCGCCGCTCGCCGCCGCCTGCGCGACCGGCAGCAGCGATCCGGACCCCGGGCCGTCCTCGGCGAGGTAGGTCCAGGCGGAGGCCGGGGCGACGCCCGCGGTGAGCAGCACGGCGAGCCGCTCCGCGACGCCGGCGGCCCCGTCGATCCCCTCGGCATCCCTCTCGGCCGAGGGCGTCATCCGCACGGCCACTCCTGCTCCACCACGCTCAGCCGGCCGTTCTCCTCGACCTCGAACCGGCCCATCTGCGTCAACCGCCGACGGCCGCCGACCCGTGCCAGATGCAGCACGGCGTCGATGGCGCTGATGGTCTGCCGGGCGATGGCGACGGCGCTCATGCCGGCGAGCGCGCCGAGGGCCTCGAGCCGAGCGGGCACATCGTGGATCGAGTTGGCGTGCAGGGTCCCCGCTCCCCCGTCGTGGCCGGTGTTGAGCGCAGCGAGCAGCTCCCGGATCTCGCCCCCGCGACACTCCCCCAAGACGAGGCGGTCCGGCCTCATGCGCAGAGCCTCCCGCACCAGCCGGGCGAGGCCGATCTCGCCCGCCCCCTCGAGGTTGGCCTGGCGGGACTCCAGAGAGACGAAATGCGGATGGTCGACACGCAGCTCGGCGACGTCCTCGATGGCGACGATCCGCTCCCGGGACTCCGCCGTGGCGAGCAGCGCCGCCAGCAGCGTGGTCTTTCCCGTCCCGGCGGCACCGCTGATCAGCACGTTCCGCCGGGCGGCGACGAGCCCCTCGACCGCGGACCGGCCGCCGGGGGAGAACATGCCTCCTGCCTCCAGGTCGGCGATGCCGAGCCTTCGCACCCGCGGCAGCCGGACCGACAGGAGCGTTCCGGAGGGGGAGATGGGCGGCAGGACCGCATGGACCCGGATGCCGTCATGCAGGCGGACGTCCACGCAGGGCGAGGCCTCGTCGATGTGGCGGCCGCCGAGCGCGACCAATCGCACGGCGAGGGCGCGCAGAGCCTCGCCGTCGAGGGCGACGTCCTCGCGCCGTTCGAGGCCGTCGCCGCGGTCGACCCACACACCGTCGCCCCCGTTGACGAGCACATCCGTCACCGCCGGGTCGGAGACGAGCCGCTGCAGCGGGCCGAACTCGCTGAGCTCGCGGCCCTCCGACCCGAGACGGACGGCCCCTTCGGGTGGGGTCGAGCCGGGTGGGGTCGAGTCAAATGGGGTCGAGCCGGATGGGAGCGATGCGGGCGGAGAGGGCACCCACGACAGCAGGGACATCCGCGAAGACTAGCCGGACCGGTGCCGGCACCGCGCCGGACCGGCGGAACGGTGGAGCGGCGCCTCAGCGCATCCTCTGTTGAGAACCCGCTGTTGAGAATCGGCTATCGAGAACGGCGGCATCGCGACGGCCCGGGGTGACGGGGCAGGGCCGAATGGCGGGGATGCCTCCAGATGCCGTCCACGACCGTCGACGGGACCCGTTAACGAGAGGGGCGGCACCGGTTGGGGGGACCTGGTGCCGCCACAGCAACGCTGGATTGGGGGAAATCTCGGGCGCTGCACGCCAAATTTTCATTGACGCCAGCCTAAGTGTAGCTCACTATATGGTTTGGTCAATAGTGCGCCGCGCCAATTTTCGGGCCGCCGCTCAGGCGAACTCGGCGATGATCTCCACCTCGACCGGCGAGTCCAGGGGCAGCACCGCCACGCCCACCGCGCTGCGGGCATGACGCCCCGCATCCCCGAAGATGTCGACCAGCAGCTCCGAGGCGCCGTTGACGACGGACGGCTGCCCGGTGAAGCTCTCGGCGGAGGCCACGAAGCCCACCACCTTGACGATCCGCGTGATGCGATCCAGCGACCCGATCGCCGATTTCACCGCGGCCAGGGCATTCAGCACGCAGATGGCGGCGAGGTCCTTGGCGATCTCGGGCGAGACCTCGGCGCCCACCTTGCCGGATTGCGGCAGGCTCCCGTCGACGAAGGGGAGCTGACCCGCGGTGTAGACCAGGCCGCCGGCGACGACCGCGGGCACATAGGCCGCGACCGGGGCGGCCACGTCCGGGATCGCCAGACCGAGTTCGGCGAGCCGCTCGTCGATGGCCGGCATCAGGACTCCCGCTTCTCGCGCTTGAGATAGGCCACCAGCCCACCCTCGGGTCCGGTGACCACCTGCACGAGCTCCCAGCCCTCGGCGCCCCAATTGTTGAGGATGGCCGCGGTGTTGTGCACGATGAGCGGTGTCGTGAGATATTCCCAGCTTGGCATCGCGTTGTCCGTTCAGCTTGTTAAAGACTTTCTTCCCTTACCCTTGATTCTATGTCTGCCCAGAAAACGACCCCCCGTGGCGTGCTGATCGGCCTTGCCGGACTGCTCGGCTTCAGCGTGCTGGCGGGGATCCTCGTCACCGCCATGGTGACGCCGGCGATCGCCGTCTCGGGCATGACGGCCCGCAATGCCATCGGCATCTTCGACAGCCTGCCCAACTACATCGAGCTCGGCCGCCAGGCGCAGCGCAACACCCTCTACGGCCTCAAAGACGGCGAGCAGGTGCCCTTCGCCAACATCTACGACCAGAACCGCGAAGAGGTGGGCTGGGACGACATCTCGCAGTACATCAAGGATGCCGCCGTCGACGGCGAGGACCGTCGCTTCTACGAGCACGGCGGCGTCGATCTCGCCTCCCTGACGCGCGCGGCGCTGGAGAACATCACCGACACCGGGGACACCGGCGGCTCCACCATCGCCATGCAGCTGGTCCGGAACATCCTCATCCAGCAGGCCGCGACGCTCCCCACGGAAGCGGAGCGCAAGAAGGCGTACCGGGAGGCGACGGAGCCGACCTACGACCGCAAGCTCAAGGAGATCAAGCTCGCCATCAGCCTGAGCAAGAAGTACACCAAGCAGGAGATCCTGCTCGGCTACCTCAACATCGCCGGCTTCGGCGGCAACACCTACGGCATCGAGGCGGCCGCCGAGCGCTACTACTCGACCAGCGCGAAGGACGTCACGATCGCGCAGGCCGCCAGCCTCATCGCCATCGTGCAGGACCCCAACAACCGCAATCTCGACGACCCGAAGAAGTACCCGGCGAACAAGGAGCGGCGCGACGTCATCCTGGCCGCCATGTTCAGCGAGGGCGACATCACCAAGGCGCAATACGAGGAGGCGAAGGCCACCCCGATCGAGCCGAAGCTCTCGCAGCCGAAGAACGGCTGCCTCTACGCCAAATACGATGCCCAGGTCTTCTGCGACTATGTCGACCGCCTGATGAAGGACCCCGACCCCAACGCCATCACCTCTCTGGGTGCGACGCCCAAGGAGCGTCAGGCCAATTGGGCCAAGGGCGGCTACAACGTCTACACCACCATCGACCTCGACCAGCAGATGAACGCCAAGGAGCTGCTCGACAAGTACGCCCCGAACGACGAGACGCGCTTCCACCTCGGCGCCACCGTCTCCACGGTTGAGGTCGGCACCGGGCGCATCCTGGTCATGGCCCAGAACAAGGACTTCAACAACACGGACAGCGGGGGCCCGACGACGACGGCGCTCAACCTCAACGCCGACAAGAAGTACGGGCAGTCGAGCGGATTCCAGACCGGGTCGACCTTCAAGATCTTCACCCTGGCCGCCTGGCTGCAGGCCGGTCACGGGCTGAACGAATACGTGGACGCCCGGCCGCGCACCTTCCAGCAGCAGTCGTTCACCAATAGCTGCGGACCCACCGGGGCGGGGCCCTACGCCGTGCGGAACGACGCTCCCGGCCCGACATCGGCGACCGTCTCCTACGCCCTCGCCCAGTCGATCAACGGCGCCTTCGTCAGCATGGCCCAGCAGCTCGACCTCTGCGACATCAAGAACGACGCCCTCGCCATGGGCGCCCACCGGGCCGACGGGCAGCCGCTCGACACCTATCCCTCGTTCGTGCTCGGCACCAACGAGATCGCCCCGCTGAACATGGCCGCCTCCTTCTCGACCGTGGCGGCCCAGGGCCAGTACTGCAAGCCGATCGCCATCGACAAGATCGTCACCTCCCTCGGCGACCAGCTGGCCGGGGAGACCCCGACGTGCAATCAGGCCATCGCCCCCGACATCGCCAACACCATGGCCTATGCCATGGCCGGGGTCACCACCGGCAGCGGTCTGGGGATCGCCGCCAACCCCCGGGACGGCACGCCCCTGATCGGCAAGACCGGTACCACCAACAACGCCCGCGACACCTGGATGGTCGGGGCGACCACGACCACGGCGACCGCGGTCTGGGTCGGCAACATCTCCGCCATGACCGACAAGAACGGCAAAGTGTTGAGGGGCAGCAATGGCCTGCCTCGATACGCCAACCTGCGGGTCTACAGTCTGCCGGGCGGCAGCGCCTCGACAGCCCGGCACCGGATCTTCCGCGCCAACCAGGCCATGCTCGACAAGACCTACGGCGGCGAAGCCTTCCCGAAGCCGGACTCCAACCTGCTGATCGGCACGGGGGTGACGGTGCCGCAGCTGGCGGGCAAGACGAGCGAGCAGGCGGAGTCGTTCCTGGAGAGCCTCGGGCTGCACTACGAGGAGGGCGACACGGTCGCCTCGTCGCTGCCGGCCGGGACCATCGTGAGCACCGACCCCGCTCCCGGGGTCAAGGTCGCACTCGGTCAGACCATCGTCGGCACCATCAGCGACGGCAGCGAGGTCACCATGCCGAACGTGGTGGACAAGCCCCTCAAGAAGGCCAGGAGCGACCTCAGCGACCAGGGGTTCACCGACGTCTCGGTGCAGTGGTCCACGGTGACCGATCCGGCGCAGGAGTGCGTGGTGCTACAGCAGGATCCGGGCGCCAGCACCACGACGAGCCATGACGCGGCCGTCACCCTGGTGGTCGGCTCGACCACCCCGGGCGACGTCGCGCCGGTCCCACCGAACAAATGCGATTGATCCGATGAGCAGACGGACAGGCGCCCTCGCAGCCACGGCAGCCGCCGCGGGCCTGGCAGCGCTGGCCTGGGGGGTGCTGGTCGAGCGGACCCGTTACACCGTCCGCCACGAGACGGTGCCGATCCTGGAGCCGGGCAGCAGGCCGGTGACCATCCTGCACCTCTCCGATCTGCACATGGCGCCCTGGCAACGCGAGAAGCAGGACTGGATCCGCGGGCTCACCGTGTACGAGCCCGATCTCATCGTCAACACCGGCGACAACCTCGGGCACCGCGACGGCATCGAAGGCATCGAGCGCGCCTTCGAGCCGTTCCAGGGCGTCGCCGGCGTCTACGTCAACGGGTCGAACGACTACTATGCGCCGAGCCCCTTCAACCCGTTCCGCTACTTCCTGCGGCCCTCGGAGGTGGAGGTCGAGCCGGAGCGGCTCGACACCGATCGGCTCGAGGCGTACTTCGGCTCGCTCGGCTGGCTCAGCCTCGACAACACCGCCCGCGCCATGGAGCTGCGCGGCTCGCGGTTCGAGCTGATGGGGGCGGGCGACGCCCACCTCGGCTGGGACCGGCTGGAGAGCATCCCGGGTGCCCTCGACGAGCTGCGGGAGAACGTCGGCTGGCAGGACGACCCGAGCGGCCCGGAGGCGGTGAGCATCGCGGTGACGCACGCTCCCTACCAGCGCGTGCTCGACTCCTTCGTCACCAACGGCGCCGACCTGATCCTGGCCGGCCACACGCACGGCGGGCAGGTGTGCGTGCCCGGATTCGGCGCGCTGGTGACCAATTGCGATCTGCCGCGCAGCGCAGCATCCGGCCTGATGGTGTGGCAGCATGCCCTGAACGCGGCCTATGTGAACGTCTCGGCGGGGCTGGGCACCTCCATCTACGCGCCGGTGCGCTTCGCCTGCAAGCCCGAGGCCGTCGTGCTGACGCTGACCGGCGACGATATCGGCTATTCTTGAGTGGGCTTCCGCCGGATGCGAATCCGGCCGGGCGCTTCGGGGTGTGGCGCAGCTTGGTAGCGCGCTTCGTTCGGGACGAAGAGGTCGTGGGTTCGAATCCCGCCACCCCGACCATATGATACTTGCTCAGGATAGGCGTCAGGTGAAGTCGGGGTCGGGCGCGGAGTCGTAGGCCGGCTCCAGCGGCTCGACCAGGATGCGGCGGCGGCCGCTGTTCAGCATCCCGTCGCTCTCCTGCAGATAGCATGACCCGCAGAGCGCCTCGTAGCTCACGTCCTCGCCGTCGATGGCGACCTGGTCCCCGTCGAAGACGAAGCGCTCCCCCACCTTGCGGCCGTTGAAGATCGCCTTGCGGCCGCAGCGGCAGATCGTCTTCAGCTCCTCCAGCGAGTGCGCCACCTCGAGCAGTCGCCGGCTGCCGGGGAAGGCGACCGTCTGGAAGTCGGTGCGGATGCCGTAGGCGATCACCGGCACGCCGGCCACGATCGCGATCCGCAGCAGATCGTCCACCTGCGTCTCGGTCAGGAACTGCGCCTCGTCCACCAGCAGGCAGCTCACATCGCTCCCGGTCTCGGCGCGCACCCGCTCCCGCTCCGCTGCGAACGCGCCGTAGGCGTCGGCATCCGGGAGCAGCAGGAAGTCGGCGGACCGGGTGACCCCCAGCCGTGAGACGATGTCCCTATCGCCCTTGGTGTCGATCTGCGGCTTGGCCAGCAGCACCCGCTGCCCGCGCTCCTCGTAGTTGTACGCCGCCTGCAGCAGAGCGGTGCTCTTGCCGCTGTTCATCGCGCCGTAGCGGAAGTAGAGCTTGGCCATCACTCCAGATATCCGTCCTCGGCCGCCCGGCGGATCAGATCCGCCTTCTTGCTGGCCGGTCGCTGCACCTTCGCGTATTTCTCCCGCACCCGGCGCAGATACGTCTTGGCGGTCTCGTATTGCACGTTCATGCGGCGGGCGACCTCGGATGTGCTGTAGCCGGCCACATAGAGCCGTAGGGCCTCCTCCTCGCCCAGGCTCAATTTGGGGCGCGGCTGACTCGTCGCCCCGATCGGCAGCGGCCGCCAATCGCGGCTCGGGCTCTCGCGGCGCGCCACCCCCATGATCCCGCGAGCGGCATCCATCACCTCGTGCATGGCCAGCGACTTCGACAGGAACGCCGAGGCACCGGCATCCAGCGCCCGGTCCCGGGCCTCCTGGGTGTCGAGGCTGCTGAGCACGATCACCTTGGCTCCGGCGGCCCGGCAGGTGCGCACCCGCGCCTCGATGGACACCGGCTCCTTCAGCTGGAAGTCCACGAAGACCAGGTCGGTCGGGAAGTTGTCGCTGTGCACGAGCTGCAGCCAGGTGCTGGCGCTGAGCACCAGATCGAAGTCGGGGGCGTTCGCCTCGATCCAGCTGCTGAGGCTGTCGAGCAGCACCTCGTGGTCGTCGAGCACGGCCAGCCGGATCGGCGGGGCACCCGATGGAGGCTGCTCCGTCGAGTCGACCGGGGAGCCTTCGGGAGCGCTAGAACCGGTCATAGGAGAACTTTACCGTCAGGGTGGGGCCGTCGAAGCGCAGGCGCAGATCGTGGAAGACCGACCGGACGACGGCCAGATAGGGTCCGATCACCCGGCGCGATGCACGGCGGGGCAGGGCGAACACCGCTTCGATGCCGGCGCGGCACCAGGAGCCGTCGGGCACGATCGTCACCCGCAGGGAGCCCGGGACGATCGCCCCCGGCTCCATGATGGAGCCGATCAGCGCCCGGATGGCGGTCCGCTGATCGGAGGTCATGTAGTCCGCCAACCTCCCCGGGTCGTCGATCCATTCGCCGCCCGTGCCCGGGGCGGTCACCTCGGCGACCCGCTGCAGCCAGGTGCGGTCCACCTCGGCGACCATGAGGGTGCGGATCGACTCGGCGATGGCGTGCGCCCGCTCCCGATCCGACCGACGGATGTATCCGGCCGCGAGCAGCTCCGCGAAGAACGGGGTCACCTCGCGGCCGAGCACCCGCATCCGCTCCTCGTGCACCGAACGGGTCATCGTCTCCCGGAGCGCCCCGATGCGGGTGTCGGCGTCCTGTCTGGCCTGGGCATGCCAGCCCTCCAGCGCGCTGACCAGATGCCCGACGAACGCCGCGACCGAGAGCCCGAACATGAGGATCCAGAGCACGCCGTAGACGATGTAGACGATGATCGGCGCCTTGGAGTCGAAATGCGGGGACTGCAGCAGGATGAGGAAGCCGATGCCTATCGAGCAGAGGACGCTCAGCGATGCGATCTGGCGGGCCGGTCGATGCGGTGCGGCGGCGAAGAGCATGAGCCCGATCGCCATGGGCCCCCAATCGTCGACGATCTTGATGTTCGATCCCCACTTCGCCGCGGCCTCGAGGACCGCCCCGAGGAAGGCCAGCACAGCGACCAGCACCATCGCCTGCTGGCTCAGCCCCGGCCCGTAGGGACTCGTCCGGAAGATGACGACCGCCGCTGAGCCGAGGAGCGAGAGCAGGGCGACCACGGCGAGGACCGGGCTCCAGAACTCGGGGAGCGCCCTGACGCTCTGGACCACCGCGAAGACGCAGGCCCCCGCCGAGACCAGGATCGTCAGCATCCGGAAGCCGAGGCCTCCCAGCGGATCGAGGCGCTGCACGGTGGCCTCGGGAATCACGACCCCGCCGTCCATGCCACCCCCTCTGCGCTGGCGTCGGGGTCCCCCGCGGCGCTGCCGGCCTCGACGTCGCTCGGCAGGGACGCCGGCACGCGCATCATGATCGAGGTTCCGCGGCCGGGCGTCGACCACACCTGCACCCGGCCCCCGACCGACTCGATCCGTCCGCGGATGGAGTTGCGGATGCCCAGCCGGTCGGCCGGGACGTCGCTCAGCTCGAAGCCGCGGCCGGCGTCGATCACGAGCACAGAGACCTCGTCGTCGGAGGCATGGACGGCGAGCTCCGCCGCATCCGTCCCCGCGTGCTCGAGGACGTTGACCAGGCACTGCCGGACGGCCAGGCACAGCGCACCGGCCACATCCGACCCCAATCGCGACACCGCATCGAGGTCGCCGGTCACTGTCACCGCGAGCCCGTCACGGCGGGACTCCTCGACGACGACCGCCAGCCCGGCCTCCCGCCACCCCGGGCTCTGGCTCTCGTCGGGCAGGGGGGTGCCCTCGGCCAGCCACTCCTCCTGCCCGAGCACCTGCAGATCGTGCTCGATCTGCGCGGCGAGCCTCGGGTTCAGGTCGTCGCCCACGGAACCCGCGACCGCGGCGAGATGGTTCAGCACCATATCGTGCATGAGTGCTGCGGCCCGCAGCTCGATGGCGGTGCGCGCTGTCGCCAGCTGCTCGTCGCGTTCGGCTCGGTTCAGGGTCGGCCGCGCCAGCCGGGCCTGGTGCCGGAGCACCCCGATGATGCAGAACAGCCCCGCCAGCACGAGGTAGATCAACAGGCCGTTCGTATCGAAACGGAAAGGGAGCCCCAGCTGTGCGGCCGCGATCAGCGTCGCCACCGCCCCGCCCAGATAGCCCAGGGTGCACCAGACGATCGCCAGACCCGCCCCCACGTTCGCCCCGGCGGCCGCGATCAGCGCGGCTCGGGGCAGCGCCAGCGAGAAGGCGTCGATCAGCTCCACCCGGCTGTCCGCCAGCACCGTGTACTCGTAGACGTAGATGCAGATCGCCCCGCCGACGACGTACAGCCACGACGCCAGCGCAGAAGCGCGGGCATCGTTGTACCAGAGCAGGATGAGCATGATCGAGGCGGCGAAGAGGGCCGGCCAGAGCATGCGGTCGGGGGTGGCCGATTGCATGGCCGTGATGACGATCAGCGCCGAGACGAGGCAGATGAAGCCGGTGACGTGCGACGAGCGGATGAGCGCACGGCTGACGTTCAAGCGCGCCAATTGGTAGGGCAACCCAAGCGCCACTCGTCCTCGCCTTCGATGACCGTGCCGGCTAAGCCTCCGTCATCGCCGTGCTCATCGGGTCGGCGTTCTGGCGGATGCCCGCAATTCTATCGGCGGCGACCGGAAATGCCGAGACGATCCCGCATGGCGGATGCGCGACGGCGGGCGGCGGCGGTCCGAGTCCGCGCGCGGCAGGCGTCAGAACAGCGGCAGAGGCAGGGTCCCCTCCGGATCGTCGGGGGACTCCTGCCACACGAGCGGTCTGCCCCCTGCGGGTCGGTCGCCGACGGGCCCGTCTGCCGTCCCGCCCGCCGGGCGGACGCCCCCCGGACGCCCGAGGGCCTGGCGGCGCACCTCGCGGAGCCGCTGGGGCTCCAGCGAGCGATCCAGGCCGTACTGCCGGATGAGGGGACGCACCCGGGCGGCCAGCCACATCCGGTACTCCTTGGGCGCGTAGGCGCCCGTGCCGTACATCGCCTGGTACCTGCCGACCAGCTCGGGGTGGTGCTCGCCGAGCCAGGCCATGAACCAGGGCTTCACCCCCGCGCGCAGGTGCAGCGCCGTGTACATGACGGAGGTCGCGCCCGCCTCCTTGATGCGGGCGAGGGCGGTCGCCAGGTGAGCGCGCGTGTCGGTGAGGTAGGGCAGCACGGGCATCAGGAACACCGAACACGCCATGCCGTGCTCCCGCACCGCGCTGACGGTCGCCAGCCGTGCCGTCGTCGTCGGGGTGCCCGGCTCGATCGACTGCTGCAGCTCGTCGTCGTACACGGCGATCGACATGGCGAGGCTCACGGGCACGCGCTCGTTCGCCTCGGCGAGCAGCGCCAGATCGCGGCGCAGCAGCGTCCCCTTCGTCAGGATGCTGAACGGGGTCCCGCTGCCGGCCAGCGCCGAGATGATCCCCGGCATCAGCCGGTACCGCCCCTCCGCACGCTGATAGGGGTCGGTGTTGGTTCCGAGCGCGACCGGATGCCGCTGCCACGAGGGCTTGGCCACCTCTTTGGCCAGCACCTCGGCCACATTCACCTTGACGATGATCTGGCTGTCGAAGTCACGGCCGCTGTCGAGGTCCAGATAGCTGTGCGACCCCCGGGCGAAGCAGTAGACGCAGGCATGGCTGCAGCCGCGGTACGGGTTGATCGTCCAGCCGAAGGGCATGCTGCTGCGGCCCGGGATGCGGTTGAGCGCCGTCCTTGCCAGCACCTCGTGGAAGGTGATCCCGGCGAATTCCGGGGTCTGCACGGAGCGCACCAGATTGGACAGCCGCGCCAGCCCGGGCAGGGTGTCGCTCTGCTCCGCGCTGATCTCCTGGCCGCTCCACCGCATTCGAACATTCGAACACATGTTCGAGTGGCTGTCAATGCCCCGGAGGACTCAGCGGTTGATTCGGAGGACTTTCGCAGTCTTGGTCATCACGGTCTTGGCCTTGCCTGGGGTCTCCGAGATGAGGCCGCCGTAGCTCGGGATCATGGCGCTGATGCGGGGTCGCCACTCCTCCAGCCGGTCGGGGAAGCACCGCTCCAGAACGGTCAGCATGATCGGCACAGCCGTCGATGCGCCCGGCGAGGCGCCCAGCAGTCCGGCGATGCTGCCGTCCGCCGCCGCGACCACCTCGGTGCCGAATTGCAGGATGCCGCCCTTCTTCGGATCCTTCTTGATCACCTGCACCCTCTGGCCGGCGGTGATCTGGTACCAATCCCTCGGGTCGGCGTGCGGCACGAACTCCCGGAGCGCCTTGAACTTGGTGCGACGGCTCGCCAGCACCTGGGTGATCAGGTACCAGCTGAGGTCGAGGTTGTCTTTGAACGCGGCCAGCATGGGGATGAGGTTGCCGGGCCGGATCGATGAGAACAGGTCGAACCAGGAGCCGGTCTTCAAGAACTTGGGGCTGAACCCTGCATAGGGGCCGAACATCAGACTCGACTCGCCGGCGACCACCCGCGTGTCGAGATGCGGCACCGACATGGGCGGAGAGCCGACCGCGGCCTTGCCGTAGACCTTGGCATGGTGCTCTGCCACGAGGGTCGGATCGTCGGTGCGCAGGAACCGCCCGCTGACGGGGAAGCCGCCGTAGCCCTTCGCCTCATCGATGCCGGACTTCTGCAGCAGGCGGAGCGCCCCGCCGCCGGCGCCGACGAAGACGAAACGGGCACGGACGACGTGCAGGCTCCTGCCGACCTGACGGCGGATGGTGAGGCGCCACAGGCCGTCGCGATCGCGTTTGACCTTGACGACGCGGGAGTCGAGGTTGAGTCGAACGTCCTTCCGGGTCAGATAGTCGAAGAGGTCCTGGGTGAGCGCTCCGAAGTTCACATCGGTGCCGGCGGCGATCCGCGTCGCGGCCACCGGCTGGCTCTTCGAGCGGCCGGGCATGAGCAGCGGCGCCCAGGAGTGGATGACCTTCGGATCCTCCGTGTATTCCAGGCCGCTGAAGAGCGGATGATCCTTCAGTGCCTCATACCGCTTGCGCAGGTAGTCGACGTTGTCGTCACCCCAGACGAAGCTCATGTGCGGGACCGGGGAGAGGAACGACTCCGGATCCGGGATCAACCCCTGGCCGACCAGATGCGCCCAGAACTGCCGTGTGACCTGGAACTGCTCGTTCACCTTCACGGCCGAGGCGATGTCGATGCTGCCGTCCGGCCTCATCGGCGTGTAGTTCAGCTCGCACAGCGCCGAGTGGCCGGTGCCGGCGTTGTTCCAGGGGTTCGAGCTCTCCAGTGCGACATCTCCGAGCGCCTCGAAGGCCTCCATCGTCCAATCCGGCTCGAGCTGCTTGATGAGCGCGCCGAGTGTGGCGCTCATGATGCCGCCCCCGATCAGGGCGACATCGAGGGGGGCGACAGTAGGACTCACTGCTCCAGTTTAGTGCGCGCTGGAGCTATGAGCGACGGTCATCTCTGACCGCCGCTCATAGCTCCAGCGCGAAGCTCCGCGATCTGCACCGCGTTCAGCGCGGCCCCCTTGCGCAGATTGTCGTTGCTGACGAACAGGGCCAGCCCGCGGCCATCCGGCACGCCGGGGTCCTGCCGGATGCGGCCCACCAGGCTGGGATCGGAGCCTGCGGCCGCCAGTGGGGTCGGCACATCCGCCAGCTCGACCCCCGGAGCCGAGGCCAGCAGCTCCCGCGCACGGGAGACCGGCAGCGGCGCGTCGAACTCGGCGTTGATCGAGAGCGAGTGGCCGGTGAAGACCGGGACGCGCACGCAGGTGCCGCTCACCAGCAGCCCGGGCAGCTCCAGGATCTTGCGGCTCTCGTTCCGCAGCTTCTTCTCCTCGTCGGTCTCAAAGTCGCCGTCGTCGACGACCGAACCCGCCAGCGGCACCACGTCGAAGGCGATAGTGCGCGGGAAGGTGCCTGGATCGGGGAAGACGACGGCGTCCCCGTCCTCGACGAGGGCCATGGGGTCCTGCGACATGGCCGCCTTGGTCTGCTCGAACAGCTCGATGCCGCCGGCGAGCCCCGCACCTGAGACCGCCTGGTAGGTGCTCACGATCAGGCGCCGGAGTCCCGCCTCGAGATGCAGGGGCTTCAGCACCGGCATGGCAGCCATGGTGGTGCAGTTCGGGTTGGCGATGATGCCCTTGCGCGCTTCGGACATGGCATGCGGGTTGACCTCGCTGACCACGAGCGGAACATCCGGGTCCATGCGGAAGGCCGAGGAGTTGTCGATCACCAGCACGCCGGCCGCGGCGAAGCGGGGAGCCTGGGCGCGGGAGGTGCTCGCTCCCGCCGAGAAGATCGCCACGTCCAACCCGGCAGGGTCGGCGGTCGCCGCGTCCTCGACGACGATCCGCTCGTCGCGCCAGGGCAGCTGCAGCCCGGCCGAACGTGCCGAGGCGAAGTAGCGCATCTCGGCGACCGGGAAGTCGCGCTCCTCCAGCAGACGACGGACCACCGAGCCGACCTGCCCGGTCGCCCCGACGACGCCGACGCGCAGGCCGGCGCTCATCGCCCGGTCCCTGCGTAGACGACGGCCTCGACCTCGCCGTCGAGCTCGAAGGCGTGGTGCACCGCCCGAGCGGCATCGTGCACGGTGTCGGCGCGCGTCACGACCGAGATGCGGATCTCGCTGGTGGAGATCATCTCGATGTTGATGCCCGCCTCGTAGAGGGCGGTGAACAGCTTGGCCGAGACCCCGTAGTTGGTGCGCATGCCCGCGCCGACCAGGGCCAGCTTGCCGATCTGGTCGTCGTACTGCAGGGCCTCGAAGCCGATGTCCCGTTGCGCGGACTGCAGCGCCTGCATCACCTTGGCGCCGTCCGCCATGGGGAGGGTGAAGGAGATGTCGGTCAGACCGGTCACGGCCGCCGACACGTTCTGCACGATCATGTCGATATTGGCCTCGGTGGCCGCGATGATGGTGAAGATCTGGGCGGCCTTGCCCGGCACGTCGGGCACCCCGACGATCGTGATCTTGGCCTCGCTGAGATCGATGGCCAGACCGGCGATGATCGCCTCTTCCATGCTTTCTCCATCCTTCGGATTGACCACGACGGTGCCTTCATTGTTGTTGAAGGACGACCGGACGCGCAGGGTCACGCCGTGACGGCGAGCATATTCCACAGCGCGTATATACAGCACCTTTGCCCCGGCAGCGGCCAGCTCGAGCATCTCCTCGCTGGTGACCCGGTCGACCTTGCGGGCGGACTTCACCACCCGGGGGTCCGCGGTGAACACGCCGTCGACATCCGTGTAGATCTCGCAGACCTCGGCGCCGAGAGCGGCGGCCAGGGCGACGGCCGTGGTGTCCGACCCGCCGCGGCCCAGCGTCGTGATGTCCCTGGTGTCGCGGTTGAAGCCCTGGAAGCCCGCCACGATGGCGACGGCTCCCGCATCGAGCGCCTCGCGGACCCGCCACGGGGTCACGTCGACGATTCGGGCGCTGCCGTGCTTCTCATCCGTGATCATGCCGGCCTGACTGCCGGTGTAGCTGCGGGCCTCGACGCCGAGCCCCTTGATGGCCATGGCCAGCAGGGCCATCGAGATGCGCTCCCCCGCGGTGAGCAGCATGTCGAGCTCCCGCCCCGAGGGCACGGGGACGACCTCTTTGGCCAGGTCCAGAAGATTGTCGGTGGTGTCTCCCATGGCCGAGACGACCACCACGACGTCATGACCGGTCTTGCGGGTCTCCACGATGCGCTTCGCCACGCGTTTGATGCTCTCCGCGTCGCCGACGGAGGAGCCACCGTACTTCTGTACGATCAAGCTCACGGCATTCTCCCGGTGGTGTGCATCGAGGCGTTTGCCCCAATCGATTGATTCTACCGGGGCCGGAGCCTCACTTCTCCACGAGCCGCCGACCCTCGAAGGCCCGGCCGAGGGTCACCTCGTCGGCGTACTCCAAGTCCCCGCCGACCGGGAGCCCTGACGCCAGCCTGCTCACCCGCAGGTTCGGCTGCACCAGGAGCCGGGCGAGATAGGTGGCCGTGGCCTCCCCCTCGAGGTTCGGATCGGTCGCGATGATCACCTCGGTCACCGTGCCGTCCTTCAGCCTCTCCAGGAGCTGACGGATGCGCAGATCGTCCGGTCCGACGCCGTCGATGGGACTGATCGCACCCCCGAGCACGTGGTACAGGCCCCGGAACTCCCGGGTGCGCTCGATTGCCACCACATCCTTGGCCTCTTCCACGACGCAGATCGTCGACGGCGAGCGCCGCGGGTCGCGGCAGATGGCGCACAGCTCGCTCTCGGTCACATTGCCGCAGCGGTCGCAGAACCGCACCTTCTGCTTGACCTCGAGCAGGATCTCCGCGAGCCTGCCCACATCGAAGCTCTCGGTCTGGAGGATGTGGAAGGCGATGCGCTGCGCCGACTTCGGGCCGATGCCGGGCAACCGGCCCAGCTCATCGATCAGCTCCTGGACGATTCCGTCGTACATGCGCTAGCCGTTCCCCGGAGCGGACTCGATGGGATGCTCCCCGATGAAGCTGGCGCCGAGGATCTCGCGAACCACCGATTCGCCGTAGCGCTGCTTCTCGGCCGGCGCCTCCGGAGCATCCTTGGCCGACGTATCCTTGGCCGGCGTATTCTCGGCCGGCGGCTGTTTCGCCTCGGGCTGCTTCGCCGGACCCTTCTTCTTCGCCGGACTCGACGTGGCAGGGGGCGCCTCGGTTGCGGTCTCCGCGTCCGGCTCGGCCGAGGGCGCAGTGGCCGGGCCCTCGGCCGAGCTCTCAGCAGGGCCTTCGGCCCGGCTCTCAGCGGGACTCTCGACAGGGCTCTCGCCCGCGTCTCCGGGCCGGTCCTCATCGGCGGGAGGCTCCGGCTCCGTGCCCCACGCCGCCGTCGACGGCAGTCCTGTCGGAGGCGTCTGCCGACGGCCGGCCTCGATGCTGGCCTTGAACATCACCCGGACGCCCAGCACCTCCACGATGGCCCGTCGCAGGATCTCGCTCACGCTGTCCCCGGAGGCCTGCTGCTCCCTGAAGTCGGCCACATCGTTCTCGCTGGGGAACGACAGCAGCAGAACGAGGTCGTCGAGGGCGAGCGGCGTGACGGTGAAGGCGACCGCCCAGGCACTGCGCCTGATCTTCTGCACGGCCTCGAGGATCTCCGGCCAGGCGTCCTTGACCTGCTGGATCGTCACAGGAGCGACAGAATGCCCCGCATCGCCGGACTTCTCGGCCCGGCTCGACGTGACAGGGCCGGCCGGCAGCGGCGCAGCGGCCGGCGAGGTGCCCGGTGCGGCGGCCGGCAGATCCCCCGCCACACCGACCCGCCGTTCGAGCCGCTCCACCCGGGCGAGAGCCCCACGGGCGTCGCCGGCGGGAACGAGGATGCGCGCCATCATGAGCTCGAGATGGAGACGCGGGGATGTCGCTCCCGTCATCTCGCTCAGCGCGGCGTTCACGACATCCGCCGTCCTCGAGAGCTCGGCCGGGCCGAAGAGGGCCGCCTGCTGCGCCATGCGGTCCAGCTCCTCCTGTTGGATGCCGCGCAGTACGGCGGAGGCATCGGTCGTGGTCGCCGCGACGATGATCATGTCCCGCAGATGCTCCAGCAGATCCTCGACGAAGCGGCGCGGATCCTGCCCGGTCTGGATGACCCGGTCGACGGCAGCGAATACGGCTGCGGCATCCCGGGCGCCGATGGCCTCGACCACCTCCGCCAGCAGCGCACCGTGCGTGTAGCCCAGCAGGGCCACGGCCCGCTCGTAGGAGACGACCGCCCCCTCCGAGCCGGCGATCAGCTGGTCGAGGATGGAGAGCGTATCGCGCACCGACCCGCCGCCGGCCCGGACGACGAGCGGCAGCACCCCCGGCTCCACCTCCACTCCCTCGCTCCCGGCGAGCTGCTGCAGATACTCGAGCAGTTGCGCCGGAGGAACCAGGCGGAACGGGTAGTGGTGTGTGCGCGACCTGATCGTGCCGATCACCTTGTCGGGCTCGGTCGTGGCGAAGATGAACTTGACGTGCTCCGGCGGCTCCTCGACGATCTTGAGCAGGGCGTTGAAGCCCTGGGGCGTCACCATGTGGGCCTCGTCGAGGATGAAGACCTTGTAGCGGTCCCGGGCGGGCGCGAAGACCGCCCGTTCGCGCAGATCCCGGGCATCGTCGACGCCGTTGTGGCTGGCTGCGTCGATCTCGACGACATCCAGCGATCCGCCGCCGTCCCGGCTGAGCTCGACGCAGCTGGGGCACACGCCGCAGGGGGCATCCGTCGGGCCCTCGACGCAGTTCAGGCAGCGGGCGAGGATGCGCGCCGAGGTGGTCTTGCCGCAGCCGCGCGGACCGCTGAACAGATAGGCGTGGTTCACCCGATTGGTGCGCAGGGCCGTCTGGAGGGGCTCGGTCACCTGCGATTGGCCGATCAGCTCGGCGAACGTCTCAGGCCGATAGCGGCGATACAGAGCGGTGACCACCTAGTCAGGATAGTCGGCTCCGGTGACACTCAGCTCTCGGGCTTCCGCCGCCGCTCCTCCAGCTCCGCCTCCAGGCGCTTGATGCGGGCCTGGTTGTCGTAGAACTCGATCTCCTGCTCGAGCGCTGCCAGCTGCTCCTCCGTCGTCCTGGCGGGACGGACGTCATGGGGCACCCGGGAACCGGGGGCTTGCTGGCGTTGCGGGGCCGGAGCCGGACGGCTCCGCTCGTATTCGCGACCGATCGCGAACCAGAGGACGCTGCCGACGAAGGGGAGCAGGACCACCAGAAGCACCCAGACCAGTTTGGGCAGATGCCTCACCTGCCCCTCCTGCCTCATGATGATGTCGACCAGGGCTGCAACGAACAGGAGGAGGAACGCGGCGGAGACCAGCAGGTACAGCATGCGCCCAGTTTAGTGAACGTCCCTCGACGGACGACACCGAGCGCCCTCCGGGGCCGGATCGCCGCGGATGACGCTCAGTCGTTGTCCTCCTTGGCCACCTGCACGGCGGTGACCCCCTTCACCCCGGAGAGCACGTCGACGAGGGTGTCGAGAGGGCGCGGCCCGCGCTGGAGGCGCATGCTCGCCTCGACACGCGGCTGCTTCCCGGCGCGCTCCACCTGCCGGGTGCCCGTGAGGGTGAGCTCAAAGCCGAGCTCGGCCGCCCGGGTCAGCGCCATGCGGAGCGAGCCGTGACCCTCCTTGTACTGGATGGTGAGCACCTGGTTGCGATTGATCGTCGGGATCTTGCGACCGAGGAAGGTGAGGATGATCACCGTGATCAGGTGCAGCAGGGTGGCGGAGATCGCCACCACCGGCATCCCGGCGCCACAGGCCATGCCCACCGCCGCCGTGACCCAGATCGACGCTGCCGTGGTCAGGCCGGTCACGACGTTCTGGCGCACGAAGATGACGCCGGCGCCGAGGAAGCCGATGCCGGAGACGATCTGCGCGGCTATCCGGGAGGGGTCGAGCACGACATCGGCGCCGATCACCCCGGCGAAGCCATACGCCGAGACCAGGGTGAAGACTGCCGCGCCGAGACCGACCAGGGTGTGGGTGCGCAGGCCGGCGCTCTTGAGCCGGCGCTCCCGCTCGATGCCGATGATGGCGGAGAGCACGAATGCCAGGAGGAGGAGCAAGAGCTCCGTCGGCGTGGTGGCGGTGAACAATTCCATCCGACTATCTTCCTCCTCCCGCCCAGCCCGGAGTGGCGACGATTCTTCCGGGGCGAGGGCGGCGAAGAAAAGAGGACCCCTCGCGCACCCGCCAGAGCCCGGTTACCCTTGCTACGTCTCCGTCCTGGGGGAGTTGGCCTGGATGGCGCCACGCGAGGAGCCGCCGCCAGTTTACCCGAACGAGGGCAGCACAGTGGGGGCCGGGGCCGGCGGTCGCCGAGGTAACAGTCTCCGCCCCGCCGAAAACTCCGGCCTATGCTGAGGAGGGAGCGGCAGTGGCGGCCGACCTGGCCGCCGAGCCGGAGAATTTCCAAGAAACCGTAGGTGAGGAGTCATCGTGAGCATCGCGGAACGTCATGCAGAGACCACCTGGAGCGGAACGCTGGAGGGCGGTGGCGGCACACTCAAGGGGTCGAGCGGCGCGCTCGACGGCCTGCCCGTGACCTGGGCCTCGCGCACCGAGCAGCCGGGCGGCAAGACCAGCCCCGAGGAGCTCGCCGCTGCAGCCCACTCCTCCTGCTTCTCCATGGCGCTGGCGCTGACCCTGGGCCAGCACAAGCTGGAGGCGAAGCGGCTGACCGTCGACGCCACCGTGACCCTCGACGCCGTGGACGGGGTGCCCACCATCGTCTCCTCGGCCCTCACGGTGCACGGGGACGTGCCGGGGACGGATGCCGCCACCTTCACGAGCATCGTCGACGAGGCCGCGAAGCTGTGCCCGGTGTCGCGGCTCTTCGCCGGCGCGAAGATCACCGTCGAGGCCACCCTCGACTAGCCCCCTCCCGTTGAGGTCTGGCAAATGGCTCTTCAGAATGAGTGGGAAGAGCCATTTGCCAGACCTCAGGGAGTGACGTCGAAGACGCCGTAGGCGCCCTTCTCGGAGTCGGACATGATGTGGCTGACGAAGGGGTAGTGCCCCGCCTCGGGGAAGGTGAGCTCCACGAAGCCGCCCTGGGCCGGCATGAGCCCGAGCACCTGCGAGCCGCCGGTGCCGGTGCTGCCGCCGTTCCGCAGCAGGTAGTCGCCCTCCTTGTACACGGTGTCGAACTGCCCGCCCACCACATGGAAGGCGCTGTCGACGTTCGGCCCGGCATCCAGCACCCAGATGCGCACCCGCTCCCCCGCCGTGACGGCGATCGGCCGTGAGCGGTACTGGTTCGCGTAGCCGTTGAACACGACCAGGTCGGGCTGCTCGGTCGCGACCTTGGCCGCATCCGCTATGCCGCCCTGCGGGCCGAGGTAGTACTCCGATTGCACGAGCACGAACTCCTGGTCGACCGGATCGAGTCCGGGCGGGTCGATGATGACCGCGCCGAACATCCCATTGGCCAGATGCAGCGACATGGGCATGGTGGCGCAGTGGTACAGCCAGATGCCGGAGCGGGTCGCGGTGAAGCGATAGGTCAGGCTCTCCCCCGGCGCGATGTCGCGCATGGGCCGGTCGGGGGCGAGGGCGCCGGCGTGGAAGTCGATCGAGTGCTCCATCGAGGCGTCGTTGACGAGCGTGATCTCGAAGACGTCGCCGACCTTGCCCCGGAGCGTCGGGCCCGGCGCCGTGCCGTTGTAGGTCCAGAGATCCTGGGTGACGCCCGGAGCCACCTCGGTCTCGGTGTCCCGCACGGTGAGGGTCAGCTTGTGCACGGTGGCCTCGGATGCCGGAGGCAGCGATGCGTCCCGGGCCACGAAGGCGGCCCCCGGCTCCGCCATCATGTCGAGGTCGCCCGCCGCGGAGGGGCCCTCCATCGAGCCGTGATCGTGGTCGCCGCCCTGGGCCGTGGACCCGGTCACGACGACCTTCAGCACCATGCCGAGCTGCCGGTGCCCGGGTATCGAGCACCAGCCGTCCATGCCCGCCGTGATCACCCCCGCATCCAGGGTCGCGCTCTGGCCCGGTGCCACCCGCTGCGAAGCCGCGCCGTTCGCGAGCACCAGATCGTGCACCATGTCGTCGTGGTTCGTGAGCTTCACCACCAGCCGGTCGCCCCTCGGCACGGTGAGCACGTCCGGGTGGAACCTCATGCCTGCCATGGTCACGTCGATCGTCGTGGTGTGGCCGGTCCCTACTCCCGCGGCCGAGGGCACCAGGGAGATCCCCGCGGCAGCCGGGTCCATGGCGACGCCGACCGCGAGGGCGAGCATGAGCGCCCCTGCCGCGGTGGTGACCATGCCGCTGCGGCGATGCGGAGCCGCGGATGCGGCGGAGCCGCCACCCGGAGCCCGGTCGCTGGGGGTCGGATCGGTAGAGGCTCGACCGCCGGAGACCCGGCCGGTTTCTGCGGCTTTCGCGGTCATCCGGCTCGCCACGACGGCACGGAACGCCAGCACCAGGAAGGAGGCGAGCACGGCGCAGACCAGCACGGCCAGCGCCACCCGCACCATGCCGGGCAGCGGCAGCAGGTACAGCAGGATGCCGCCGTTGATCACGATCACCCGGAAGAGCGAGCCGCGATCGAGCTCCCGGGCGGAGGCCTTGCCCGCCTCCGGGCCGCCGCCGAGCACGACCGGCAGCAGGTAGCTGAGCGCCCCGAGCACGATCTGGGCGGCGAAGCCGACGGCCAGCATGGGCACGGTGCCGCCGAGCAGCACGACGAACTCGCCCCAGCCGCCCGCCGCCAGCAGGTCGACGCCGACCACGACGGTCGAGGCGGCGAACCAGGCGAGGGCGGCGCCCATGCTCCAGCCGGCGTAGGTGATCGGCGCCGCCTGCCGCGCCTGCTGTCCCAGGCGCAGGAGCACCCAGCCGAGCCCCACGAGATACGCCAGGATGCCCAGGGCCGCGATCGCCCGCAGCTCCAGCACGCTGCCCACGGCCAGCAGCACCGTGCCGCCCGCCAGCAGCGGGAGGGCGCGCCGGCTGGCGGCATCCGTGCCCGGCAGCACCCGCGTGCGCAGCACCGTCGGCCAGAGCAGCACCACGGTGCCGATCACCGTCAGGCCGATCCAGCCGAAGACGTTCAGGGCGACGTGGGCGGCGAAGAGGCGGTCGTGGTCGGCGCCGCCGCCGGTCGACATGGCCATGCCGATCGCGACGCCGGCCACCAGCGCGAGCGAGGCCGCGACGTAGTACCAGATCAGCGGGGCGAAGCGGCCGGCGAGCGCCTGACCGAGCTGCCGGGCGAGCAGGGCGGCGTGGGCGAGGGCGTTCGCGGCGACCACGATCGCGCCTGCGAGCACCAGCGGCGTCGCCTGGCTGAGCATGCCGGCGAGCACCAGTACGGCGCCGACCGTGTGCGCCGCCAGTCGGGCCGCCAGGGACGCCCGGCCTCCCGCCGCGGGACGGCGCAGCAGCGCGTCCGCGAAGTGCTGGCTCCAGATCAGGATGGCCGTGCTCACCGCGCCGAGCAGCAGCATGTGCACCATCAGCCACCCGCTCGCCGGAACCCAGCGATGCGCGACCACCACGACGGCGAGGGCCAGCAGCCACGCCGCGACCACCGCGTTCATGATGAGGTACCAGCGACGGCGGCTCACGGCTCGACCGCCTCGCCGGAGAGGGCGGTCCCGGCGGACACGCCCGCCTCATCCGCCGATACCGGAGGGACACCGGCCGGCTTCCCGTCAGCACGACCCTTCGGCCGGGCAGTCCGCTTCGGCTTCCCCAGGATCACCGAGGTCACGGCGATCAGCACGAAGAGCAGCACGCTCACCACATTGAGCACGCCGCCGAGCTGGATCATCGACGCATTGCCCCGCGCATCGCCGACGAGGGTGCGCAGCAGCAGGGAGGCGTGCAGCAGCACGACCGGCGCGTACATGACCGGCCGGTACGGCAGGGGCCGGCGCAGCACCGCCGGCAGGATGGTCGGCGCATGGGCCATGATCATGGCGATCACGAAGCCGAGGAACACCGAATGCAGCACCGCGTCATAGGCGGGGCCGTTGTACACCGGCCCGCCGGTGAGCCAGATGCCGCCGACCACCACCAGCCAGACGTAGCCGCTGAGCAGGCAGGCAGCCATGTAGCGGGGCAGGCCCTTCGAGCGGATGAGCCGGGTGGCGACATCGTGCCGGAACAGCCAGACCACGAGCCCCAGCATGGTGACGCCGAGCGCCGGGTAGCCCAGCGCCGGCCAGAACAGCGCCGCCGCGGCCGCCGCGATGTTTCCGAGGGCCGCGACCAGCAGCCAGGACTCGGCACGGGCATCCACCGTCGGGGAGATGCGGGCGAGCTCGAGGCGCTCGCCGGCGATCGTGAGCACCAGGAACAGGGCCATGGCCGGGACCAGCTGCGGGATGGGCACGCCGCCCAGCCAGAGCACGGTCGCTACCACGCCCAGCACCGCGCCGAGCGCCTGCACCGCGGTCGAGATGGCGGCCTGCTTGCGCCAGATCTCCGCGTAGATGAGGAGCAGGATGGCCATGCCCGCGACGAAGGCGGACCTGCCGGCCACGAGAGGCAGCGGCGACACGATCGCGAGGGCGCCCAGGCCGAGCAGCGCCGGCGAGAAGAACGCCCACCAGCGGCGGGTCGCGACCGCCCGTTCCAGCACCACGACGGTGCCCACGAAGCCGAACACCATGAGCGGCCCGTGCATCTCGGCGAGGCGAGCGGTCACCACGGGGGCGGACACCCCGAGCAGGAGGAGGGCGGCATCGAGTCCGGCGAGCATGGAGATGCCGCCGAGGAGCAGGAAAGCGAGTCGCACCGGTGTGCGGTCGAGAACGGGGGCCGGCCCTCTCGCTCCACCGGTGGCTCGCGGCAAGGCGCTCATACTCCGATGCTAGCCCGGGCCGGTGCCGCGTTACCGGCTCGATCCCGTATGCTCTATGTGGTCGCCGCGCCTCGCGCGGCGCACCGGAGGATTCGCCTAGTGGCCTATGGCGCACGCTTGGAAAGCGTGTTGGGTGCAAGCCCTCGGGGGTTCGAATCCCCCATCCTCCGCGCTGTGCACACGGGGTCCGCCTCCGGCGGGCCATGAGGGGACCGTGATCGGGGGGAGCCGATATGACGGAGACGCGGGACGCCGACGCGCTCCTGGTGAGGCCGAAGCCGGTCGTGCGCCGCGCCAGTCTGCTCACCGCCCTGTTCGCCGGGGTCCCCGTGCTGGGGGTCCTGTACTGGCTGAGCATCCCCCGGGGAACCTGGCCGTACGTCATCGTCTTGCAGGCGGTCGCGACCGCCATCTTCATGACCGCCTATTGGCGATACGACGGCGTGTTCATCCAGGTCACCCGGGAGAGCATCCAGGAGCGCGGCTTCTTCACCGGCCGGACCTCGGTGCCGCTGGACCGCGTCCACTCGGTCGTGCTCGCGAACGTCTACCAGGAGTCGTCGCTGGAGACCCTGCCCCAGCTGATCGTGCTCGACGCCGACGGCAGGCGGCTGCTGCGGATGCGGGGGACCTACTGGCTCGAACCCGACATCCAGGCGGTGATCAAGGCGATCGACCGCCCGGTCACCACGATCCCCGCGCCGCTGACCGCGCCCGCCTTCTTCAACCTGTACCCCGGCGGTGCCTATTGGTTCGAGAACCGCCCGGCGATACCGGTCATCGGCGTGATCCTCGCCCTGGCCCTCGTCCTGGTCGCCATGGCAGGGCTGATGGCCCTGCTCGGGCTGCCCCTTGGCGGCATCGCCTAGCACCCATAAACTCGCAGCAGACCCGAAATCGCCGGCGGGGCTCTCAGCTCTGCGCGATGCCAGCGCCGGTGCTCAGGGAGCGATGCAGCAGAGAAGAGGACGAATGACCACGATCGAGAGTCCGACCACCCGCAACAGCGACTACGACCCCGGGGCCTTCCGCCGGGTCTTCGAGAACACCTTCACCTATGCCGCCGCGGTGGAGCGGAACACCCACCGCTATGCGAGCCGCACGGCGCTGCGAGACACCGTCACCCACGACTCCTGGACCTACTCGGATCTCGGAGCGGTCGCCGGCGGCCTGGTCGCCGGCCTGGCGGAGCGGGGCGTCGGCACCGGCAGCATCGTCTGCTATCAATTGACGAACCGGCCGGAGTTCGCCTTCCTCTACGTCGCAAGCCAGGGGCTGCGAGCGGTCAGCTCGCCGATGAACTTCCGGCTCGCCCCCGCCGAGACCGCGCAGATCCTGACCCAATCCCGGCCGGCCGTCTTCGTCTACGAGGCGGCCTCCGCATCCGATGTCTCGAAGGCGCTCGGGCTGAGCTCCTTCGTGCCGCCGGTGCTCGTCGCGGTCGGCGAGGGCGATCGCGTGCCCGGGTCGATCGGCTTCGACGAGCTTCTCGCCGAGGGAGCCCCGAGCTTCCGCGCACCCGAGGGCGCCACCGTCTGGGACGAGACCTCCCGGCTCTACACCTCGGGGACGACCGGGATGCCCAAAGCGGTGCCCCTCACCAGTCTCAACGAGGTGCTCACCGCCCACGACGTCATCATGCAGTTCCCCCTGAGCCCCCATGACAGGACCATGAACATGTCGCCCTGGTTCCACCGCGGCGGCAACTACTGCGCCGGCCCGAACACCGACTTCTATGTGGGGGCGGAGGTGGTGACGCTGCCGCAATTCGATCCGGGTCTCGTGCTCGACCACATCCAGGAGTACGGGCTGACCTACCTGGTCGGAGCGCCGACCAATCTGGAGCGCCTCGCGGACGCCCAGGAGGAGAGGCCGCGGGACCTCGGCTCGCTCAGCGGGATCGTGACCATGGGCGCCCCGCTCAGCCGTGCCGCAGCGCTGCGCTATCAGCGCGTGCTCACTCCGCGCATCGCCAACGGCTACGGCACCACGGAGGCTTTCTGGAACACCTATCTGCGCCCGGAGGATCTGCCCGATGCCGCGGGCTCGGCCGGACGCGCCTGCATCGACGACGACGTCGCCGTCGTCAAGGTCTACCAGGACCGGATCGCCGACCCCCGCGATCACGTCGCCAAAGACGGCCAGGAGATCGGGGAGGTGATCATGCGCACCGTGAAGTCGGGCTACGCCTATATGGGCAACCCCGAGGAGGAGGCGGAGAAGTTCCACGACGGCTGGATGTATCCCGGCGACCTGGCCACCTGGGACGAGGACGAGATCGTCACCATCATCGGCCGCAAGGACGACATGATCATCTCCGGGGGCGAGAACGTGCACCCGGTCCAGGTCGAGGAGACCCTCGCGGGCCATCCCGACGTCGCGGACTGCATCGTCGTCGGCCTCCCGGACGACGATTGGGGCGAGGTGGTGGTCGCCTATGTGCAGGCCCGGCCGGGCAGGCTCGGCGACGCCGCAGCGGCCGCAGCCGAGCTCGACGCCTTCTGCCGCGAGAGCGTCTCGCTCGCCGACTACAAGAGGCCGCGCCGTTACGCCTTCGTGAGCGAGCTGCCGTACACCGCCACCGGCAAGAAGCAGCACTTCGTGATGAAGGACCGCACCGCCGCCGACCACGCCGCCGGCGTGTTCGTCACGCCTTGAGCCGCGAGAGCGGGGGGCGGCTCGTGCAGGAGGGGCGAGGATGAGACTGGTCGCGGGCGTGGACTCGTCGACGCAGAGCTGCAAGGTCGTGGTCTGCGACGCCGACACGGGCGCGATCGTACGGCAGGGCCGGGCACCGCATCCTCCCGGCACCGAGGTGGACCCGGAGGCGTGGTGGGATGCCCTGCTCGCCGCCGTCGACGATGCCGGGGGCCTGGACGACGTGGCAGCGATCGCGATCGCCGGCCAGCAGCACGGCATGGTGGCGCTCGACGAGCGGGGGGAGGTCATCCGCCCGGCTCTGCTCTGGAACGACACCCGCTCGGCCCCGGCGGCCGAGGAGCTGATCCGCGAGGTCGGCCGGGCCGAGATCGTCGCCCGCACCGGCAGCGTTCCGGTCGCCTCGTTCACGGCGACCAAGCTGCGCTGGCTGCGGGATGCCGAACCAGACAACGCCGAGAGGGTCGCCGCCGTCGCCCTCCCCCACGACTGGCTGACCTGGCGGCTGCGCGGCTACGGCCCGGCGGGAGCGAGCGAGCACGGCCCGGCACTCGCCGAGCTGACCACCGATCGCTCCGACGCCAGCGGCACCTCCTATTGGAACCCGGCCACGGGTGAATACGACCGGGAGCTGCTGAGCCTCGCTCTCGGGCATGACGCCGTGCTGCCGCGCGTGCTCGGCCCCGCCGAGGAGGCCGGCCGCACCGCGACAGCCGCGGGGATCCCCCCTGGCGTCCTGGTCGGCCCGGGGGCCGGGGACAACGCGGGGGCCGCACTGGGGCTCGGCGCGGCGGAGGGCGACGTCGCCGTCTCGATCGGCACGAGCGGCACGGTCTTCGCCATCTCGGCCGCGCCCACCGAGGATCAGAGCGGGGCGGTCGCCGGCTTCGCGGATGCCAGCGGGCTCTTCCTGCCGCTGATCGCCACGCTCAATGCGGCCCGCATCCTCGATGCGATCGCCGGGGTGCTGGACGTCGACCACCGGGCGCTGGGAGAGCTGGCGCTCCGCGCCGAGCCGGGAGCCGGCGGCATGGTGCTCCAGCCCTATTTCGAGGGAGAGCGCACGCCGAACCTGCCGGACGCGACGGCGACGCTGTTCGGGCTCACCCTCGCCTCGACCACGCGGGAGAACCTCGCCCGGGCCGCGATGGAGGGCATGCTCTGCGGTCTCGCCGACGGACTCGACGCCGTGCGGGCGCAGGGCGTGCGGGCGGGCAGGATCCTGCTGATCGGAGGGGCCGCGCAGAACCCCGCCGTCTCGCGCATCGCGGCACAGGTCTTCGACATCCCCGTGCTGGTCCCCAGCCCCGGCGAGTACGTCGCGATCGGTGTCGCGCTGCAGGCCGCCTGGGCCCTCGGCGGCACCCGACCGGAATGGCCCCTGGCGATGGCGGCTCAGCCGCCGGTCGACACGCGACCGATCATCCGACAGCGGTACGCGGCCCGAGCCGTCCGACCGTGAGCGGCTGCCAGGCGACCGATCAGCCCAGCTCGAGCCCCGAGACCTCATCCCCCGGCGCCGTCCTCCCCGGATCGCGCATCGCCAGGGAGAGCAGCAGGGCCACGGCCGGCAGCACGAGGAGCACCGCGAGGGCCAGGCGCAGCCCCGCACCGTCGGCGAGCAGACCCAGCAGCGGATTGAAGAGGCCGCCGGCGCTCACGGAGAGCCCGACGGTGACGCCGCTGGCCGTGCCGATGCGGTTCGGCAGATAGTCCTGGCCCAGCACGATGAAGACGCTGTACGGCAGGTACATGGCGATGCCGAGCAGGATGACGAAGACCAAGGCGAACTGCCACTGCGGCATCAGGACGAGCCCGCACAGGGTCGGGATGCACAGGGCGAACCCCGCTCGGATGCCCGCCATCCGGCCGAAGCGGTCGGCCAGCCAGCCGCCCAGCACCGTCCCCATCGTGCCGGAGAGCAGGAACAGGGTGAGCATGGCCCCGCCGAGGGCGACGGAGGCGCCCAGCTCGTGGATGAAGTACAGCGCCACGAACGAGACCAGCCCGTAGAACATCACCGAGCGCACCATCACGATGGCCGTCAGGCGCAGGAACGCCGGCCAATCGTCCCGGCCGGACGGCATGGGCAGGGGTTCGCGCGGTCGCCCCTTCCGCCCGTCGAGCACGCCGTCCAGCCATCGCACCAGCACCAGCACCATGACCGCGGCGGGGATGAGCAGGAGCGCCGTGCCGCGCAAACCCGTGGCCAGGAGCACGGGGGTCGCGATCAGCGATCCCATCGCGAAGCCGAGGTTGCCGCCGAAGGCGAAGATGCTCATCCCCCGGTTGCTGTCGCCGGAGGCCTGCCGTGCGGCCCGAGCGCCCTCGGGGTGGAAGGCGGCGATGCCCAGGCCGGAGAGCGCCACCGTGATCCAGGTGACCGCATAGCTGGAGAAGATGCCCGAGAGCCCGAAGCCGACGGCCGCCAGCCCCAGACCGGCCGGGATCATCCAGCGTCGCGGCCGCCGATCCGTCCACCAGCCGAAGAAGGGCTGGGCCACCGAGGAGAGCACGGTGGCCGCCAGGGTGAGGCCGGCCACGGCGGCGTAGCTGTAGTGGCGCTCGGCGACCAGGAAGGGCAGCAGGGCGGGCACGGCGCCCTGATAGAGGTCGTCCACCAGATGGGCCGAGGCCATCATGGCGACGCCGCGCCGGTTCACCGACACACGGCCTCCTTCATCCCGCCCTCGCCCGTGGCGTCTAGAGCCGAGAGAGGGCCTGCTCGAGATCCGCCAGCAGGTCGGAGACGTCCTCGATGCCGACGGAGAGCCGCACGATGTCGTCGGCGACCTCCAGCTCCGTCCCCCGCACCGAGGCGTGCGTCATCTCCGAGGGGTAGCAGACCAGCGACTCCACGCCGCCGAGCGATTCGGCCAGCTGGAACAGCCGCGTCGACTCGGCGAACGTCCGGGCCGCCTGCCCGCCGCCGCGGATCGCGACCGAGAGCATGCCGCCGAAGCCGCGCATCTGCCGGGCGGCCAACTCATGGCCGGGGTGGTCGGGCAGGCCCGGGTAGTAGACGCGCTCGATGGCCGGATGCCCGACCAGGCGCTCGGCGATCTCCTGCGCGTTCGAGGAGTGCCGCTCCATCCGCAGCGCCAGAGTCTTGATCCCCCGGGTGGTGAGCCAGGCGTCCATCGGCGACGAGACCGGTCCGACCGCGAACTGCAGGAAGCCGATCTTCTCGGCCAGCTCGTCGTCGTCGAGGACGACCGCCCCGCCGAGCACATCGGAGTGCCCGCCCAGGTACTTGGTGGTGGAGTGCACCACCACATCGGCGCCGAGGGCGAGCGGCGTCTGCAGGCAGGGCGTGGCGAAGGTGTTGTCCACCACGACCAGGGCCCCGGCCTCGTGCCCCAGCTCGGCGAGCGCCGCGATGTCGGAGATCTTCATGAGCGGGTTGCTCGGGGTCTCCAGCCACAGCACCCGCGTCTCCGGCCGCAGCGCCGCACGCACCGCATCCGGGTCCGACATCTCGACGGTGTCGAGGCCGATGCCCCAGGGCACGAAGACCCGGTTCACCAGCCGGTGCGTTCCGCCGTAGACGTCGTTGCCCATCACGATGTGGCCGCCGGGCTCGAGCACGGCCCGCAGCAGCACGTCCTCCGCGGCGAGGCCCGAGGCGAAGCTGTAGGCGTGCGCGCCGCCCTCGAGGCTGGCGAGCAGCGTCTGCAGGGCGTCGCGGTTCGGGTTGCCGCCGCGGCTGTACTCGTAGCCGCCGCGGAAGCCGCCGATGCCGTCCTGCACGAAGGTGGAGGTCATGTAGATGGGCGGGATGACCGCACCCGTGGTCGGGTCGAACTCCTGCCCCGCGTGGATGGCACGGGTGTCGAACGCCTCAGTCATGCTGGAGCCTTTCAGTGGCCGGTCGGGCCTCACTCGGATAGGAAGGTGAGCAGGTCGTGCCGCGTCACCACGGCGGCGGGCTTGCCGTCTTCGGTGACGAGCAGGGCATCCGTCTTGGCCAATGCCGAGCGCACGGCGCTGACCGGCTCATGCATGCCGATCAGCCCCAGTGCCGGCCCGACGAACGAGCCCACCGAGTCGGTCATGGCCGCGTCGCCGTTGAACACGTGCTCCAGCAGCGAGCGCTCGTCGATCGCGCCGACCACCTCGCCCATCACGACGGGCGGCTCGGCGCTGAGCACGGGCAGCTGGGAGACGCCGTACTTGGTCATGATCTGGATGGCGTCCCGCACCGTGTCGGAGGGATGCGCGTGCACCAGGTCGGGCAGCTGGCCGGTCTTGCTGCTGAGCACGTCGGCGACCGTCCTCTCGTCGGAGACCTGCGTGAAGCCGTAGGACTGCATCCACTTCTCGTTGAAGATCTTGCCGAGATAGCCGCGGCCCCCGTCGGGCAGCAGCACGACCATGACGGCGTCCGGTCCGAGTCCCCGGGCCGCCTTCAGCGCGCTGGCCACGGCCATCCCGCTGGAGCCGCCCACGAGCAGGCCCTCCTCGCGGGCGAGCCGGCGGGTGAGCTCGAAGGACTCGGCATCGCTGGAGGCGACGATCTCGTCGACGACCGTGGGGTCGTACGCCTCGGGCCAGAAGTCCTCGCCCACGCCCTCGACCAGGTAGGGCCGGCCTGTCCCGCCGGAGAACACGGATCCCTCCGGGTCCGCTCCGATCACCCGCACGGCCCCGTTCGAGACCTCCTTGAGGTAGCGGCCGGTGCCGCTGATGGTGCCGCCGGTGCCCACCCCGGCGACGAAGTGCGTGACCCGGCCCTCGGTGTCGCGCCAGATCTCCGGGCCGGTGGTCTCGTAGTGGCTCAGCGGACCGTTCTGGTTGGAGTACTGGTTCGGCTTGAAGGCGCCGGGGATCTCCCGGGCGAGGCGGTCGGAGACGCTGTAGTAGGAGTCGGGGTGGTCGGGCGGAACCGCCGTCGGCGTCACCACGATCTCCGCCCCGTAGGCGAGCAGCACATTGCGCTTGTCCTCGCCGACCTTGTCGGGCAGCACGAAGACGCAGCGGTAGCCGCGCTGCTGGGCGACGAGCGCGAGGCCGATGCCGGTGTTCCCCGAGGTGGGCTCCACGATCGTGCCGCCGGGCTTCAGCTTGCCCTCGCGCTCGGCGGCGTCGACGATCTTCACCGCGATCCGGTCCTTCGAGGATCCCCCCGGGTTGAGGTACTCGATCTTGGCGAGCACGGTCGCCTCGACCCCCTCCGTGACCTTGTTCAGTCTGACCAGGGGGGTGTTGCCGATCAGATCGAGCACGGTGTCTGCATACTTCATAGTCGCCTCAATCTATCAGCGGGAACCGTGTGTGACGCCGGATCGACCGCTGTGCGACGCTCACTTGGTGGAGCCCGCCAGCAGGGCGGAGACGAAGTAGCGCTGGAATGCGAAGAACACGATCAGCGGGATGATCATCGACAGGAACGCCCCGGAGGAGAGGATGTCGATGTTCGCCCCGAACTGCCTCAGCTGGCTCTGGATCGCCACGGTCACCGGCTGCGACGCCGGGTTGGTGAAGATCAGGGCGATCAGCATGTCGTTCCACACCCAGAGGAATTGGAAGATGCTCAGGCTCGCGATGGCCGGCAGGCCCAGCGGCAGCACCACCTGACGGAAGATCCGCCATTCGCTGGCCCCGTCCAGCCGGGCCGCCTCGAGCAGCTCCGCCGGCACCTGGGTGAAGAAATTCCGCAGCAGGAAGATGGCGAAGGGCAGCCCGAACGCCGTGTGGAAGACGATCACGCCGATGACGGTGCCGAAGATGCCGATGCTGCCGTAGAGCTTGGCGATCGGGATGAGCGCCACCTGCACGGGCACGGCCAGCAGCACGATGACGACGATCAGCAGCCAGTCCCGCCCCGGGAAGGCGATCCAGGCGAAGGCGTAGCCGGCCAGGGACCCGATCACCACCACGAGCAGCGTCGCCGGGACGGTGATCACGATGGTGTTCCAGAACGAGGACATGAACTGCGAGTTCCCGAGCAGGTTCCCGTAGTTCTCCAGGGTGAGCTGCGCGGGCCGGGTGAAGACCGTCCACCAGCCGGATTGGCTGTTGTCGACGCTGTTCCGGAGCGACGAGAGGAACAGCCCGATCGTCGGGATCAGCCAGAACAGCGCGACGACGATCAGCACGATGTTGACCACGCCCCGGCCGAAGAAGTCGGCGACTCGGCCGGCGAAGGTCTTCTTCGCCTTGACGATGGTCAGGCCCGGTGTCGTCACTGCTCCCTCTCCATCTTGAAGCGGCGCACATTGATGATCATGAACGGCAGCACCAGCAGCAACAGCAGCACCGCCAGGGCGCTGCCCAGGCCCTGGTCGTTGCCTCCGCCGAAGGAGACCGCCCACATCTGCACGGCGATCACATTGGCCGCGGGCAGCGACGACCCCGGCGGGATCACGTAGACCAGATCGAAGATCTTCAGCACATTGATGATCAGGGTGATGAACACGACGATGAGCACCGGGGCCAGCAGCGGCGCGGTGATCCGCCGGAACACCTGCCACTCGTTGGCGCCGTCCATGCGGGCCGCCTCCTGCAGGGAGAGGTCCATGGCAGAGAGCCCGGATGCGATCATCACCATGGCGAAGCCGGCCCAGATCCAGACATAGGCCAGGATGATCACGGCCGTGACGAGGCTGGGCCCGAGCCAGGGCACCCCGGAATAGGCCGTGCCGAAGCTGGCGGCGGCCAGCTGCACGGTGTAGCTCTTGCCGGGATCCAGGCCGCCGATCGTATAGGTGCCGTCGTCGGCGGTCTTGGTGCCGGCGACCACCGTGCCCGAGGCATCCAGGACGTTCACGTTGATGCCCGGCAGCCCCGTCTTGCCGTCCTCGATCTCGCCATGGGTGCCCCCGCCACCCTTCACGAAGTCGAACCAGACGGTGCCGGTGATCTGGTCGGCGGCGGGGCTCTTCGCCGGTTCGGCCTGCGTGGCGCTCCCCGGTATGGAGGCGGCCTTGACGGCCACCAGGGGGAAGTCCTGCTGCCCGCCGGCGGCGACCGTCGAGGTGCCGGCGATGGCTCCGCTGTCGGCGGCCTCGATCCCGGCGTCCTCGCGGGGACGCGCCCCCGGATACGCCGAGCCGCCGCCGAAGGTGTGGTCGACCGCGACGAGCGCCGCGTTCACCGCGCCGAGCCGGGGGTTCTCCTGGAAGACGGTGCGGAAGATCACGCCGGCGGCGACCATGGAGATCGCCATGGGCATGAAGATGATGAGCTTGAACGCCGTCGCCCAGCGGATGCGGTTCATCAGCACGGCGAAGATCAGGCCGAGGATCGTGCAGGTGACGGGTGCGACGATCACCCAGATGATGTTGTTGCGGATCGACAGGAAGGTGCCCGGATCCGTGAACATGGTCAGGTAGTTGCCCAGCCCCAAGAAGTCCGACCCCTGGGCGTCGTAGAGCGAGCGGATGATCGTGTAGACGACCGGATACCCGATCAGCACGCCGAGCAGCACCAGCGCCGGCGCCAGGAAGATCAGGGCGGTGACGACTTTCCGGCGGTACGGCGAGCGGGGGGAACGCGTCGTGCTCCCCCCGCTCGCCAGAGTCGCCGGAGTGATCGGGCTGCTTGTCATTCAGTCGGCTCCGACGGGCCCGGCTACTTGCCCCAGGCCGACTTCGCGGCGTCCTCGAGCTTCTGCGCCGTACCCTGCACATCGCTGGGGTGGGTGTAGAAGTCGATGAGGATCTGCCACTCGCCGGAGCCCTTCGTGCCGCCGAAGGCGCTCGGTGCGAGGTCCGACATGTCGAAGCGGAAGGTCTCGGCCTTGGTCAGGGCCTCCGCGATCTGCCTGGAGGTGTCATCCGGATAGTTGGACACGTCGACGTTCTTGTTCGGCGAGGTGAAACCGCCGAGCTTGACCCAGATGGTCGCCGCCTCGGGGGAGGCGAGATAGGTCATGAGCTCCGCCGCGCCCTTCTTGTCCGTCAGCTGCACGGCCGCGTTGCCGCCGCCGACCACCGCCGGTCCGGAGCCGTCGATCGAGGGGAAGTCGTAGAACTTCGCATCGGTGCCGACCTTCGACTTGGTGTCCGAGGTGATGTTGCCGGCCACGAAGTCGCCCTCGTAGACGGTGCCGGCCTTCGGCGGGTCGCCGAAGACCTCGGTGACCGAGTCGCCGAAGGTGCGCTGCGCACCGCCCGGCTCCAGGATGGACTGATCGCTCCAGAGCTTGGACAGGATGGTCAGCGCGTCGATGACCGATTGGTCGGTCCAGGGGATCTCGTGGTTGCTGAGCTGGTCGTACTTCTCCGGGCCCGCCGTGCGCAGGTACACGTTCTCGAACCAGTCGGTCAGCGGCCAGCCGACGTCGGCGCCGATCGAGAGGCCGGGCACGCCGGAGTCGGAGATCGTCTTCAGCGCCTGGGTAAACTCATCCCAGGTCTTCGGCGGCTGCACGCCGGCGTCGTCGTAGACGTGGGTGTTGTACCAGACGGTCGACTTGTTCGAGCCCTTGAACCAGACCCCGTACACCTTGCCGTCGACGGAGCCGAGGTCGATCCAGTCCTGAGAGTAGTTCTTCTTCACCGCGGCCAGGGTGTCCGGGGAGAGCTCCTTGAGGTCGCCGTTCTCGGCCAGGCTCTTCAGCAGTCCGGGCTGCGGGATGACCGCGATGTCGGGCGGGCTGCCGCCCTGGATCTTCTGGTTGAGAGTGGTCGCGACGTCGCTGCCGTAGCTGGTGTAGGTGACGCTCGCCCCGGTGTCCTTCTCGAATTGGGCGAGCACCTGCTCGAAGTTCTTCTGCTCGGCCCCCGACCAGTCGGCCGCGACGGTGAGGGATACGCCGGAGAGGTCGGTCTTCGGGGTGCCGGTGTCCGAGTTGCTGGGACCCGGCTCGTTCCCGCCGCTGGAGCATGCTGCCAGCGCCGTGGCCACCCCGACCGCCGCGGTCAGGGCTATGGCGGACTTTCTTGCTCGGCCGTCCCGGCCGGTCATCCACGTCATCATGGCTCCCTCATGAACTCTTGAGTTGCACGGTGGTCTGCGGCCGGCGTCTTGTGCCGGCCGCCGCCAGTTCCGATGTGACGGGCATCGCCACTGGCGATGTGCTCCACTTTAAGCACGGGGAAGTCCGCGGCAAGTGGTCGCAACAAAAACGTGATTTCTGGTCGTCCGTCCCGGTCGCACCGGCATCCGCGGCGACTCGGCCTCAGAAGAGGGGAAGCCCGGCCACCCGAAGGGGCCGGGCTTCCCGGCGCTCTCAGCGCGTCCAGAGGCGGATGCCGAGATCGCCGCCGGTATCGGGCGGATGCTGGCTGCGAGCCGCACCCGCCTCCCCGGTCAGCGCCGGCAGCACGACGTTCCAGAGCTGCCGGAGAGCGCGTCGCAATCGCTCGTTCATTCTGTGTCCTCGCTTCGACTGCATCCGCCCGCAGGAGAGCGGTGGACGGCCCGGCAGTCGGTCCCCGGCGCGAGGCCATGGAGACGCGAAAGGGCGCCGCCCCGTTCGGGGGCGACGCCCTTCGAACGCGGATTCTTGACGGATGGATGCCTGGGCATCCGCTGGCAGGAGATCCGCGCTTCAAGCGTTGGTGACGCCTCAAACGCAGCCCCGGAAGGGGCGGCGGACTACTTGAGGGTCACGGTGGCGCCAGCTGCCTCGAGCTGGGCCTTCGCCTTGTCGGCGGTCTCCTTGTTGACGCCCTCGAGCACGACTCCGGGGGCGCCGTCGACGACGGCCTTCGCCTCGCCCAGCCCGAGGCTGGTGAGGGTGCGGACCTCCTTGATGACCTGGATCTTCTTGTCGCCGGCGGCCTCGAGCACGACGTCGAAGGAGTCCTTCTCCTCCGCCTCCTCGGCGGGTGCGGCGGCTCCGCCCCCGCCCGGGGCAGCCGCGACCGCCACGGGGGCGGCAGCGGTGACCTCGAAGGTCTCCTCGAACTTCTTCACGAAGTCGCTCAGCTCGATCAGCGTCAGCTCCTTGAACGCATCGAGCAATTCGTCAGTGGTCAGCTTTGCCATGATTCTCTCCTTGGTTGTCTCGTTTGCTCACCGCGGGCCGACTCAGCTCGCGGACTCCTGCTTCTGACGCAGCGCGTCGACGGTGCGGACCGTCTTCGACAGCGGGGCGTTGAACAGATAGGCGGCGCCGAACAGCGAGGCCTTGAAGGCGCCGGCCAGCTTCGCCAGCAGCACCTCCCGGGTCTCGAGATCGGCGAGCTTGGTCACCTCTGCAGCCGTCAGGTGGGCACCGTCGAGGTAGCCGCTCTTGACGATCAGCAGCGGGTTCGCCTTGGCGAAGTCACGAAGGGCCTTGGCGACGGCGACGACGTCGCCGTGCACGAAGGCGATGGCGGATGGGCCGATCAACTCGTCGTCGAACGCGTCGATGCCGGCTCCATTGGCCGCGATCTTGGTCAGCGTGTTCTTCACCACGGCGTAGGTCGCGTGCTCTTTGACCGACGTCCGCAGCTCTTTGAGCTGCGCGGCGGTGAGCCCGCGGTACTCGGTGAGCAGCACGGCGTTCGAGTCCCGGAACCTGTCCGTGAGCTCGGCAACCGTTGCTTCCTTGTTCGCCATGGCACTCCTTAGCGTTTGCTCGTTCTCGAAGACCGCGGCCGGCGCACGAAAAAAGCTCCGGCGCAAGCGCACGGAGCCGATATCCCTCGAGGGGGAACGTCTTCACACACCTGCGCGGGTCTTCACCGGATCACCGGGTGAACCTTGGATCGCCAGCCCTTGCGGGCACGACGATGACCAGCGGTCTTTGGCGTGGCCAAGCTTACGGGATGGCGGTCGCGCACCGCAAACCAAGGCTCAGGCCGGCGGGGGAGGCGGAGGCGGGGCGGCCGGCAGCGGCAGGCCGATGCGGATGACCGTGCGACCGGGAACGCTCTCCACCCCGACCCAGCCCCGATGCCCCTCCACGATCGCCCGGACGATCGCCAGCCCCAGGCCCGTCGACCCCAGGCCCGTGGACCCGGCGGCGCGGGACCGCGAGCTGTCGCCGCGGGCGAAACGCTCGAAGAGGGTCGCCTGGACATCCGCGGGGATGCCCGGCCCGTCATCCTCGACGGACAGCACCGCATGGTCGCCCTCGGTCTTGAGCGTCGTGGTCACCCGGGTCGACGGCGGAGTGTGCACCCGGGCATTGGCGAGCACGTTCGCCACCACCTGCTGCAGGCGCAGCCCGTCGCCGGAGACGGTCACCGGCTCGTCGGGCAGATCCAGCGACCATTCGTGGTCGGGACCGCCGGCGTGAGCGTCGCCGACGGCGTCGATCACGATCCGCGACAGGTCGACGGGTCCCCTCTCCAGGTCTCGCCCGGCGTCGAGCCGGGCGAGCAGCAGCAGATCCTCGACCAGGGCGGTCATCCGCGTCGCCTCGGACTCGATCCGCCCGAGCGAGTGCACCACGTCGTCGGGAAGCCCGTGGTCGTGCCGCCGGGTCAGCTCGGCGTAGCCCCGGATCGAGGTGAGCGGGGTGCGCAGCTCGTGACTGGCGTCCGCCACGAAGCGCCGCACCTTGTTCTCGCTGGCCTGGCGCGCGGAGAGCGCCGCGGCGACATGCTCGAGCAGACGGTTCAGGGCCGCTCCGACCCGGCCCACCTCGGTGCGGGGGTCGGCATCCGTCTCGGGCACCCGCTCGGCCAGGGCGACCTCCCCGCGGTCCAGGGGCAGCTCGGTCACCTGCGAGGCGGTCTGCACGACCCGGTTCAGCGGGCGCAGGGCGACCTTGACGGTGAGGGTGCCCCCGACGAAGGCGAGGGCGAGCGCCGCGACCGTCACCCCGGCGATGATGGCGACCAGCTGCAGCACCGTCGTCTGCACCTCCTTCAGCGGCAGCCCGGTCACCAGATAGAGCCCGGTCCCCCCGATGCGGTTCGCGACGACCCGGTAGTCGCCCAGGCTGCCGCCGAGGCCGACGGTGACCGGCTTGCCGTTCGCCGGGACGTCGTAGAGCTTCTCGACCTGCTGCTGACTCAGCGCCTTCGCCGTGCCCGTCAGGGTCAGGACCGCGGCGACGGCCCGATCCGGCCCGAGGATCGCCCCGAGGGTGTCCGGCCGCTGGCCGGGGAGGGTGAGGAACCCGGGGCTGCCGCCGACCCCGCCCGGGCCCTGGATGTAGGCCTGCTGCGAGCGCCCGGTCGTCGCCGTCAGCTGGCTGTCGAGCCGCTCGATCAGGAAGCCCTGCAGCACCAGCACGCTGACGGTGCCGATGACGATGCTCGCCGCCGCGAGCAGGCCGAGGACGCTGAGCACCAGGCGCCGCCGCAGCGGCCACCGGGCCGGATGCAGCAGTTCCCGGATCGTCATCTGGGCGCCTTGATCATGTAGCCGACGCCCCGCACCGTGTGGATCATCGGCGCCTCGCCGGCATCGATCTTCTTGCGCAGATAGGAGATGTAGATCTCGACGATGCTCGCCCGGCCGCCGAAGTCGTAGCTCCAGACCCGGTCGAGGATCTGGCTGCGGCTCATCACCCTCCGAGGGTTGCGCATCAGGTAGCGCAGCAGCTCGAACTCCGTGGCCGTCAGGTCGATCTGCCGCTCGCCGCGGCGCACCTCGTAGCTCTCCTCGTCGAGGACCAGATCGCCGACCTGCAGGATCGTGTCGTCCGTCTCGGCCAGCACGGCCGTGGATCGCCGGATGAGGCCGCGGAGGCGGGCGACGAGCTCTTCGAGGCTGAAGGGCTTGGTGACGTAGTCGTCGCCGCCGGCGGTGAGCCCGCCGATGCGATCCTCCAGGGAGTCCTTCGCCGTGAGGAAGAGGATCGGCACATCGCGTCCGTCGGCGCGCAGCCGCTGCAGCACCTTCATCCCGTCGATGTCGGGCAGCATGATGTCGAGCACCACCACATCGGGCTTGAACTCGCGGATGAGGGAGATGGCGGCACGTCCCTCATTGGCCGCTCGCACATCCCAGCCCTCGTAGCGCAGCGCCATGGTGAGCAGGTCGGTGAGGGAGGCCTCGTCGTCGACGACCACGACGCGCACGGGCGAGCCGTCCAGGCGTTGCAGCCTCGTCGATGCCCGCGATCGGACGCCGGCCTCCGGACCGGCCGGCGTCTTCTGACCGGCCTGAGCGGAGGGTTCCTGAACGGTGGCCATGGACGCAAGTTATCGGCGGAAACTATGCAGATCCTAAGAGAAGTCTGGGTGTTCCATGAATGACCGTCACTCCTGGTTCGAGAAGGCGGCGTCGAAGGAGGCCTCGGGGAGTTTCCAGAGCAGCGAGCGGATGAACCGGGCCGCCTCCTCGGCACCGTGCAGCCGGTCCATACCGGCATCCTCCCACTCCACCGAGATCGGGCCGCGGTATCCGATCGAGCGCAGGGCGCGGAAGGCGTCCTCCCAGGGCACGTCGCCGTGGCCGGTGGAGACGAAGTCCCAGCCGCGCCGGGGGTCGCCCCAGGGCAGGTGGGAGCCGAGGATGCCGGCCCGGCCGTTCTGCGGCCGCAGCCGGGTGTCCTTGCAGTCGACGTGGTAGATGCGGTTCGCGAACTCGACGATGAAGGCGACCGGGTCGATGCCCTGCCACATCATGTGGCTGGGGTCCCAGTTGAACCCGAACGCCGCCCGGTGCTCGATCGCCTCCAGCGAGCGCACCGAGCTCCAATAGTCGTAGGCGATCTCGCTCGGATGCACCTCGTGGGCGAAACGCACCCCCTCGCCGTCGAAGACGTCCAGGATCGGGTTCCACCGGTCGGCGAAGTCCTGATAGCCGGCCTCGATCACCGACTCCGGCACCGGCGGGAACATGGCCACGTACTGCCAGATCCTCGAGCCGGTGAAGCCGACGACCGTGTCGACGCCGAGCCTTCGGGCCACCTTGGCGGTGAGCTTCAGCTCCTCGGCGGCGCGCTGCCGCACCCCCTCGGCCTCGCCGTCGCCCCACACCCGGGAGCCCACGATGGCCTGATGCCGGAAGTCGATCGGATCATCGCACACCGCCTGACCCTTGAGGTGATTGGAGATCGCCCACACCCTCAGACCGTACTTGTCGAGGATGTCGAGCCGACCCTGCAGATACGCCTCGTCCTCGGCGGCCCGCCAGACATCGAGGTGCTCGCCGGAACAAGCGATCTCCAGCCCGTCATACCCCCACTCGGCGGCATGCCGCGCCACCTCCTCCAACGTGAGATCGGCCCACTGCCCGGTGAACAGCGTGACCGGATGCGTGGGGGAATCCTTGCCTGTCTCGTCCACGATGCCTCCTCGTGCTAGGTCTGTGACCGATGCCTGCTCAATGCCGCGGCTCGCGCTCCCGGGTCAGGGTCGCCGCGCTCGGATCCCAGTCTTCCGGAAGCGTGGCCGCGCGGTCCACTGTGCTGGCCACATCCACGGGACGTCCCTCCCGGGCCGAACGGCTGATCGACACCATGATGTCGAGCACGTGATAGCCGAGAGCACCCGAGGCGCGCTCGGTCGCGCCGGAGCGGATGGCCCGGGCGAGCTCGAGCACGCCCGTCCCCCGGCCGGAGACCGGGCCGGCCGGCGAAAGGGTCTCGTCGCCCCCGGCCGTGGCCAGCTGGGTGTCCCCGGCGAACTGGTTGGGGTCGGGGAAGGCGATCGAGCCATCCGTGCCGCTCACCTCGACCAGGGGGCTGCGACGGAGGTGGGCCTGGAAGCTGAAGACCGCCAATGCCGAGGCGCCGCCGGCGAACTCGATCAGCGCGCTGTGGTGGGTCGGCACCGACACCTCGAACTCCGTTCCGGCGCGGGGGCCCGATCCGATCGCCCGCCGGGCCTTCGAGGTCGAGGCCGACGCCGTGACCCGTGCCGCAGGGCCGAAGACCTGCACGAGCAGGGTCAGATAGTAGGGACCCATGTCGAACAGCGGCCCGCCGCCCGCGGCGAAGAGGAACTCCGGGTTCGGATGCCAGGCCTCCGGCCCCGGGGACTGGAACAGCGCCAGGCCGGTGAGCGGCTCGCCGATCGCACCTCGCCGCACGGCGCGCAGTCCGGTCTGCAGCCCCGCGCCCAGGAAGGTGTCGGGGGCCGAGGCGACGCGCAGACCCCGATCGGTCGCCGCATCCAGCAATCGCCGCCCGCTCTCCAGATCGAGAGCGAGCGGCTTCTCGGTCCAGACGTGCTTGCCCGCTGCGAGGATCTGCAATCCGACCTCGGCGTGCGCCGCGGGGGTCGTCAGGTTCACCACGATCTCGATGCCGGGTTCGGCGAGCAGCTCGGCGACGGTGCCGTGACCGGGGATGCCGAACTCCAGCGCACGGGCGGACGCGCGGGCGACGTCGAGGTCGGCCACGAAGAGCACCTCGACATCGGGGAACCCTGTGAGGTTCCGCAGATACTGGGCGCTGATCACCCCGGCGCCGATGATGCCCACGCCGAGCGGACCGCGCTTCGCACCGGCCGCAGCGCCGGCCCGCGTGCGCGTCCCGGCGGGAGCTCCGGCGCTCACGCCAGGTCGCCGGTGAGGTAGGCCAGGCTGTCCGCCAGCGCGTCGAAGACGTCGCCCCGGCAGCCGTCCAGCTCGACGACCCGCTGGGCCTGGGGTGCGGCGACCAGCACGGCCGGAATGTCGATCTCCCCCGAGCCGACCGCGACCTGCTCCTCCGCATCCCGACTGCGCGGCCCGTCCTTCACATGCAGCAGCTGCACCCGCTCCCCCAGCCGGGCCAGCAACTCGGGCGCAGGCATGCCGCCCACCTCGGCCCAGTAGACGTCGACCTCCAGCACCACCCGGGGGTCGAGCAGATCGGCGAAGACCTCGAGCGCCGGATGGCCGTCGACCCGGCTCTCCAGCTCCCACCAGTGGTTGTGGTAGCCGACGCGGACCCCCTCGTCGGCTGCGCGCAGCGCCACCGCGTTCAGACGTCGAGCGGAGTCCGCGATGGACTCCCGGTCCTGCCAACGCTCGGCCGGGATGTGCGGGGCGATGAGGGTGCCGATGCCGAGCGCGCGGGCGGCGGCGAAGGCCGGTGCGACATCCGGTGCCTCCGCCAACCGTGCGTGGCCGGAGGAGGCCGTCAAGCCGGCGTCCGCCAGAGCCACGGCGTACTCGTCCTCTCTACCCACGAAGTCGAAGAGCTCGACGGTCGTGTAGCCGATGCCCGCGATGCGCCGGAGTGCGGCGGGCAGGTCATCGGCGATCGCTGCGCGGACGGTGTAGAGCTGCACAGATATGGGCAGTTGAGGCATCAGGTTCCCGAAGTTCGTCATTCGCTTTTCACATTACGGCCACAGTCGCTGCGAGGTCCAGGAAGAACCATTGCGCTGATAACTCTCATAAGCGTACATACCTGATCTCCATGGTTGTACAATCGGGACATGGACGTGGCGATCAGCACTTTACGCGCAGAGTTGTCGAGCTGGATCGACCGGGTCCGGGACGGTGACGAGATCATCATCACCGAGCGCGGCGTCCCGGTCGCACGGCTTTCACGCGTCGATACGGCGCCATTGCTCGACCGGCTCGTTCAGAGCGGAGTGATAAGCAAGGCGCGCACAACAGCACGACCGACTGCCCGAAAGGCCACAAGGGCGCGTGCCAGCGGCTCGGTTTCCGACCTCGTCACCGAGCAGCGCCGCTGACGGAGATGGCGATCGTCTATTTCGACAGCAGCGCCTTCGTCAAGTTGATCGTCGAGGAGGAGGGCAGCGAGCTGGCCGCCGAGCTGTGGGATGGCTGCGATGCGGTCGTATCCAGCCGGCTCGCCTATCCCGAAGTGCGCGCAGCCCTGGCCGCAGCGGGCCGTGCCCACCGCCTCGCTCCGGTCGAGCAGGCACGCGCCGAGACGGTCTGGGAACAGTTCTGGCCTTCAGTCAGAACTGTCGAGCTGACTGAGGCTCTCGCAGTCCGGGCCGGCCGATTGGCCAGTGACTTCGCACTCCGAGGGGCGGATGCCGTGCACCTGGCCAGCCTGCTCGCCGTCGATTCCGCGGACACCCTCTTCGCCGTCTGGGATCAGCGGCTCCGGGAAGGGGCGCAGGCCCTGGGCGCGCGGCTCGTTCCCCGAGCAGAACCTGAGTGAGCCGGGCTCCTGCCCGCTTCAGGTCGACGGCACGTCGATCCACGTCTCGTCCGCCGCAGACTCGAGCACCGCCTCCGTCAGCACCACGGCCCGATAGCCGTCCTCGAAGGCGGGCAGGCCGTCGGGGCGCTCCCCGGAGACGGCCGCATAGCTGTCCGCGACGAAGGCGTTGAAGGCGTCCTGATAGCCCAGCGGATGCCCGGGTGGCAGCACCGAGAGCCGCGCGGCATCCGGGCTGAGCCGGTCCGCATCGCGGGCCAGCACCTCGGAGCGGTCACGGCCGCCCAGCCAGAGCGTCTCGGGCAGCTCCTGCTCGAAGCGCAGGCTGCGCCGGCTGCCCGCGAGCTCGAAGGTCAGGTGGTTCTTGCGCCCCGGGGACACCTGCGAGACGAGCAGGGTGCCGATGGCGCCGGCCACCGTCTGCACGATGACGGCCACCGCATCCTCGGTGTCCACCGGACGGTCGCCACGACGGTCGAAGACGGTGCGCGTGACCGCGTTGAGACGGAGGATGCGGTCGCCGGCGACGAACTCGATGATGTCGACCAGATGCGATCCGATGTCCGCGAACGCCCGGGAGGAGCCGCCCTGGGCGCTGTCGACGCGCCAATTGTCGTCGTCCTGGCCGAGCAGCCAGTCCTGCAGATAGACCCCGCTGAGGTTGAGCAGGCCGCCGAGCTCGCCCGCGGCGGCCCGTGCCCTCGCCTCCCGCACCATGGGGTGGAAGCGGTACACGAAAGGCACCGTCGCCACCAGGCCCGTCTCCTGGGCGCGGCGGCGCAACACCATCGCGTCGGACGCGGATGTGGTGAGCGGCTTCTCGCAGATCACATGCTTGCCGGCGTCCAGGGCCGCCAGCGCGAGCGGAGCGTGCGTCGTATTGGGCGTGCAGATGTGCACCACGTCGATCCGGGGGTCGGCGATCAGCTCCTGGGGAGACTCATAGCCACGCTCGAAGCCGTAGCGCTCCGCCGCGGCGGCGGCACGGGCCGCGCTCGAGGACGCCAGGCCCAGCAGGGAGGCGCCGGCTGCCCGGGCAGCCCGGCTGTGCACCTCGGCCATGAAGCCGCCGCCGATGACGCCGATGGGCAATGAGGGTCGCGTGGTGGACATGTCAGCGATCCTACTTACCGGCCGGATCACGGGAAAGACGGGACGGCGGGACGGCGGCGACGCCGGGTGCGGGCAGAATGGTCCGGTGGTGATCCTGCAGCCGACCCTCGACCTGTGGGACGGCGCCGTCCCACGGCCCGGCCACCGCGACCGGGTCGTCGCCGACTCCGCCGACCGGCTCGCCTGGCTGCGGGCACGAGCGCGGGGCATCACCGCCACGGATGCGGCCCGGCTCTCAGGCCCGGGGTCCATCCGGCCCCTCCTGCGCGAGAAGATGCTCGGCAGCGGCTTCGGGGGGAACGCCTACACCGATCACGGCCGGGCACGGGAACCGGAGATCGCCGCGTGGATCCGTGCCGAGCACGGCATCCTGCCGAGCACCCTGCTCTTCCATGCCGCGGTGGACAGGCGGCACCTCGCGACCCCCGATGGCGTGCTGGTGACCGAGGCGGGACAGGTGCTGCTCGCCGAGATCAAGACGACGAACAAGGCCTGGCGGGGCATCCCCAAGCACTACCTCCGGCAGGTGTGGTGGCAGCAATACGTGATGGATGCCGAGCGGACCCTCCTGGTCTGGGAGCAGCACGAGGACTTCGTCCCGGTCTCGGCCGAACCGCAGTGCCGCTGGATCGACCGGGACGAGGCGGAGATCGCCAAGCTGGTGCTGCTGGCGGGGCAGCTCCTGGCGGCGATGGACGGCACCGGCAGATGATAGCCGCCCGCCCGGCGGGTACATTGTGACGTGATGACGGCGTGAGGATGCCGGCGGACTTCAGGGAGGAAGCCATGGCGCAGGATGTCCCGGAGATCATGCGGGCGATGGTGATCGACGCCCCCGGGGGCCCGGATGCGCTCCGGCCGGCGGATGTGCCGGTTCCGCTGCGTGTCATGTCGGAGGCGCTCGTGCGCATCGAGGCGGCGGCCGTGAACCCGATCGACGCGAAGACGCGAGCCGGGGGCGGCGTCTCGGCCGCCATCCAGCGCTATCCGGCGATCCTCGGTCACGACTTCAGCGGCGTGGTGGTCGAGACGCCCTATGCGGAGCATCCGCTGCAGCCCGGCGACGAGGTGTACGGCATGGCCACCGTGCCGAGGGTCAGCGGCAGCTACGCCGAGTACGCGGCGATCCCCACCCTCAACCTGGCCAGGAAGCCCGCGGCGCTGAGCCACATCGAGGCCGCCGGTGTCCCCCTGGCGGCGTTGACGGCCTGGGGCGCCGTCGTCGACGTGGCGAAGGTGCATGAGGGCCAGCGCATCCTCATCCATGCCGGCGCCGGCGGGGTCGGCCACTTCGCCGTGCAGCTCGCGGCGTACTTCGGCGGCTATGTGATCACCACGGCCTCGGAGCGGAACGCGGATTGGCTGCGCTCGCTCGGAGCGGCGGAGGTGATCGACTATCGCGCCACCCGCTTCGAGGATGCCGTCGACGGCGTGGACGTCGTCATCGACCTCATCGGCAACGTGAAGGACGACACCGGAACCCGCTCGCTGTCCGTGCTCCGGCGCGACGGCCTGATCGTGAACGTGCCCAGCAGCAGCTGGCCCACGATGGGTCCGGAAGCCGAGGCCGCCGGGGTGCGCAGCACCGGCTTCAAACTCGCCGCCGACGGCTCGACGCTGGCGACCATCGCACGCCTGATCGACTCCGGGGACCTCTCCGTGCGCATCGACGAGGTCTTCCCTCTGGAGAAGCTGCCCGACGCCCACCGCAAGATCGAGGACGGGCACACTGCAGGCAAGATCGCGATCGCCATCGCCCCCTGACCCTGCACGAAACTCAGGAAAACCCGCTCAAGCCATCCGCACCACCAGCCAGTTCTCGGGCTCCTGCACCGACCCTGAGTGGATTTTCCTGAGTTTTGCAAAAAAAGGTCAGGGGTGCTCGGCGAGCAGGCGGCGGTAGTGGCGCGCACGGAGGCTCACGACGATGGCCGAGACGACGATCGAGAAGGCGGATCCCAGCAGCACGGCGATCGTGCCTTCGTCGACCACTTCGGGCATCCGGGCGAAGGCCAGCTGGTTCATCAGCAGTGACACGGTGAAGCCGATGCCGCCCAGCAGGGCGACGGTCATCACGTTCGGCATCGATAGCGCTCGCTCGCCGCGACGGCGCGCCGCAACCCCGAGAAGCCAGCCCACGATCGTGATGCCGATGAACTTGCCGACCGGCAAGCCGATGAGGATGCCCCAGAACGCCGGGCTCAGCTGTCCGACGCTGACGGCCGGCACCGCCACCAGCGCAGCAGAGAAGGCGAACAGCGGCAGGCAGAGCCCGTTGGACACCGGCGTCAGCCGCTGCGCCGCGGCTGAGGCGGGAGCACGGGACATGACCATGCCGAGGGCGACCCCGGCGATCGTCGCGTGCACTCCGGAATTCGCCATGAAGCACCAGGCGGCGATGCCGCACACGATCATCACCGGGATCAGCCAATGCCGGCCCGGCCTCCACAGCCGGCTGAGCAGGCCGAAGACCGCCACGGCCAGCGCTGCCAGCAGCAAGAACATCGCATCCAGCTCGCCGACGAAGCCGACCGCGATGATCACGATGCCGACCAGATCGTCCAGCACCGCCAGCGCCATCAGGAAGATCCGCACCTGATTGGGGATGCCCCGGCCGAAGACCGCCAGCACCCCCAGCGAGAAGGCGATATCGGTCGCCGTCGGGACCGGCCAGCCCCGGGCGAGCCCGCTGCCGGCGGCGAGGGTCAAGAAGATGACCGCCGGCGCGACCACGCCGCCGAGGGCCGCGAGGGCGGGGCCCAGCGCGCGGCGCACGCCGTTCAACTCGCCGGCAGCCAGCTCGTGCCGCAACTCGACGGCCACGATGAAGAAGAAGACCGCCAGCAACCCGTCGCTGATCCAGTGGCCCACGCTCAGCCCGAAGCCGGTGAAGGGCACGACCAGCTCCGTCGCCCGGATCTCCTCCAGGGCCGGCCCCACGGCCGTGTTCGCCAGGATGACGGCCAGCGCGGCGGCACCCAGCAGCAGCCCGGCGGAATACCGTTCGGAGCGGACGAGGGTGAGCGCCCCCGAGAGCGGCCGTATCCTGCGAAGTCCCATCGGCGATCCCGTCATCGGGGGCTGCGCTCGCACGCCGGCCCTGCGAGAGCGGGTCCTCCCCGCCCGCCGACCAGACTTCCCGGCACTCCGGGAACCAGACTAGCGTCTCCGAAGGCTCAGCGCGGCACGGCGCCGGAGTCGCCCTCCGGCCGCGCGGCGTCGGGGCTGTCGTCCTCGAGCACCAGGTCCTCGTCCTCGAGGTCGTTCTCCGCATAGACCGGCTCGACCTCGTGCGGGGCGCCGCCGGTCGGCCCGGCATTGCCCTCGCCGGCTCCGGGGAAGACCGTCTCCCCGGCCAACGGATCGTTCGCGACCGTCTCCTCCTCCAGCAGTTCGTCGGCCGCCGGATCCTCGCCCAGGTCGCTCAGCAGATCGTCCTCGCGCGTCCCCGCCTCGGGGATGCCGTCCTCGACCGGATCCTCCGGGACCATGCCGTCGATATCGCTCATGGCACCCACGGTAGGCGTGCGAGCCGCCGCGGCAACCCCTCATCGAACACCACATCAGCACCCGGCCGTACACCCATGCGTGCCGTTCCCCCTCGACACCGAAAGACAGCGCGGCGATCATCTCCGCGCCTCCCGAGCCGATCGGTGCCGGGCGACGCAGCCCTCCAGCAGCACGTCCCAATCGGCCAGGAAGCGATCGAGCCCGTACCGCTCCAGGGCCACCTGTCGGGCGGCGAGACCCATCATGCGGGCCTCGTCGGGGTCGGCGGCGAGCCGGGCGGCCGCCCGGACCAGTTCATCCGGCTCGGTCGAGACGAAGCCGGCCTCCGGTGGGACCGCCCGGCGGACCTCCGTCGTGTCCAGAGCGATGACCGGCATCCCCAGGTGCATCGCCTCCAGGAGCGACAGCCCCAGGGAGGTCCAGCGCACCGGGTGCAGATAGGCCCGTCGCCGGCCCAACTCGTCATGCAGCCGCTCGGTGGGGAGGTCGCCCGCGGCCTGCACGGCCGAGGCGCTGACGCCCAGCGCAGCGGCGAACCCCTCGGCCTGCATGCCGAAGACGTCGACCGGTACCGCCTGCCCGAACTCCGCGAGCAGGTCGCTGCCGGTCACCCGCCACCGGCGCACCGGCTCATTGATCACCGCACCGAGGCGGGCCAGCTCCCCGGTGTAGCGATATCCCGGATCGACGATCCCGTGCTCGATCACCGTGGTGGGCGCGCGCCCGCAATCCCAGAACAGGCGGTTGAAGTGCGTCACATGCACGATCACGATGTCGCTGCGATCGCCGAGCGGATGAACGGAGCACGGCACATCCACGCGAGGCGTGTTGTGCTCGACGAACACCGCCGGCACATCCCGCCCCGGACGGCGGCCGAGAAGGAGCTCCGCCTCCTCGATCTCCTCCAGCCGCTGCAGCACGACCACGTCGACATCCGCGTCTCTCAACTCGGCGGGCTCGATGTCGACGGCGTTGCTCCAGGGTCGAGCACCCTTGCCGCCATCGCCGTTCGCCTGCACCGGCAGCAGGTACTCGTGCCGTCCTCGCACGAAGGCGTCCATCCATCCGCCATGCACATGCCAGACCAGGATCCTCATGCGGTCGCCCCCGTTCGCCTCCCGATCGACGCCATGACCACAGCTGTTCCCGGGAAGCGGCGAGGCTAAACAAGAGCATCCCCGGAGTGCCCTTAGACGAACGACGCCGGCCGGACCCCGAGGAGTCCGGCCGGCGGTGGAGCAGGTTCTAGAAGGCGTTGACGTCGAGCGGGATGCCGGGGCCGAAGGTGGTCGTCACGGTGCCCTTCTGCACATAGCGTCCCTTCGAGGAGCTCGGCTTGACCCGCACGATCTCGTCGAGCGCCGCCTTGAGGTTCTCCGAGAGCTGCTCCTCGCTGAAGTCGGCCTTGCCGACAACGAAGTGCACGTTCGCGTGCTTGTCGACCCGGAACTCGATCTTGCCGCCCTTGATGTCCGACACCGCCTTGGCCGTGTCCGGGGTGACCGTGCCGGTCTTGGGGTTCGGCATGAGGCCACGGGGGCCCAGCACCTTGCCCAGCCGGCCGACCTTGCCCATGAGCTCGGGGGTCGAGACGGCCGCGTCGAAGTCGGTGTAGCCCGCCGCGACCTTCTCGATGAGCTCGTCGCCGCCGACCTCGTCCGCGCCGGCCGCGATGGCCGCATCGGCGGCCGGGCCGGTCGCGAAGACGATCACACGGGCGGTCTTGCCGGTGCCGTGCGGGAGGATGACGGTGCCCCGCACCATCTGATCGGCCTTGCGCGGGTCGACGCCCAGTTTGAGCGCCACCTCGACGGTCGAGTTGAAGTTCTTGGAACCGGTGGACCGGGCGAGGGCGACCGCCTCGGCGGGCGTGTAGAACCTGCCGTCCTCGATCTTCTCGGCCGCTGCGCGGTACGTCTTGGATCTCTGTGCCATTGTTCTCTCTCCTGATGAGTTCGCGGTGCGATGAGCCTGGCCGGCTCTCCCGCATTGCTGCTGGCCGGATGGCTCACGAGGTGAGCGTGCCCAGACCAGTCTTCGATGCAGCCGGTCTCGATACGCCGTCTCCGACGGCCGCTCGACCAGCAGTGGTCGACTACGCGTCGACGGTCACGCCCATGCTGCGGGCCGTTCCGGCGATGATCCTCTCGGCCGCCTCCACGTCGTTGGCGTTGAGGTCGGCCATCTTCGTCTCGGCGATCTGGCGCAGCTGCTCTTTGCTCAGCTTGGCCACCTTCACGGTGTGCGGGGTGCCGGAGCCCTTGTTCACGCCGGCCGCCTTCTTGATCAGCTCGGCCGCGGGCGGGGTCTTGAGGATGAATGTGAACGAGCGATCCTCGTACACGGTGATCTCGACCGGGATGACGTTGCCGCGCTGGGATTCCGTGGCGGCGTTGTACGCCTTGCAGAACTCCATGATGTTCACGCCGTGCTGGCCGAGGGCCGGTCCGATCGGCGGTGCCGGGTTGGCGGCGCCCGCCTGGATCTGCAGCTTGATCAGGCCGGCGACCTTCTTCTTCGGTGCCATTTCGTTTCCTTCTTCTGGTTCGAGCATCTTCGGGATGCTCTCCCGCCTGCCGGGCCCTTCCCGGCTGCGGTGGTCTGTGTTCCTGCGTCGTCTGGTGGCAGCGGCCCGCCCGGGCTACTGCTTGGTCACCTGGTCGAAGCTCAGCTCGACGGGCGTCTCGCGCTCGAAGAGCGACACCAGCACGATGAGCTTGCCGCTCTCGGGCTTGATCTCGCTGATCGACCCCGGCAGGCCAGCGAACGAGCCCTCCTTGATGATGATGGTCTCGCCGATCTCGAAATCGACTTCCTGCGGGATGGCGCGAGCCGTTCCGCGGGCGCCGCGCGCGGCCCTGGTCGGAGCCTCCACGACCTGCACCAGGCTCTTGAGCATCGAGAACGCCTCCTCGAAGCGCAGCGGGGTCGGGTTGTGCGAGTTCCCCACGAATCCGGTCACGCCCGGGGTGTGTCGCACGACGGACCAGCTGTCCTCGTTCAACTCCATGCGCACCAGGACATAGCCCGGGATGCGCACCCGGTTGACGAGCTTGCGCTGGCCGTTCTTGATCTCGACGACGTCCTCCATCGGAACCTCGACCTGGAAGATGTAGTCCTCCATGGCCATGCTGATGCGGCGGTTCTCGATGTTCTGCTTGACCCGCTTCTCGAAGCCCGCGTAGGAGTGGATGACGTACCACTTGCCCGGCTTGGACATCAGCTCCGCGCGGAACTCCTGGTAGGGGTCCTCCTCGGGCTGCTCCTCATCCGGTTCCTCCGCCGCGGTCGCATCACCCGATGCGGACTCCCCCTGCGGTGCCGCAGCGGCCTGCACGGCATCCAGAGCGGACGCCAGACTCGACTCGACGTCATCGGCGACGAGGTGCACGGCCTCCTGCTCGGCAGGCTCCACCGACTCCTCGGCCTCGTCGAGCGTGCTGCCCTCCTGGGCCTCCTCCACCTCCGAGGACTGCTCTGCGGCGGTCGCGAGGTCGATATCGTCGCGTTCTCTGTCAGACACTAAAAACCCATTCCATCTCTCGTCTCACGCCCCCGGCGCTCGACATCGCTTTCAGTCGGCTAGCTGCCGAGTCCATCGGATCCGAACACCCAGTTCACCCCGAAGCTGAACAGCCAGTCCAGCCCGTACACGATCGCCATGATGATGATCACGAAGATCAGCACCACGACCGTGTAGTTGATGAGCTCCTTGCGGGTCGGAGTCGTGACCTTCTTCAGCTCCTCGATGACCTGCTTCAGGAAGACGATCACCGACAGCGGCTTGCGGCGCCGCTGCTCCCTACGCGGTTCGACCTCTCCGGCACCGGCGCGACCGCCTGTCCCGTCGACAACTTTTCCCGCCACTGGCACTACCTTCCGGAGATTGACCCGTCGATCTGGTGATCATCGTTACCGCTGCCCGGCCAACGCCGGCCGGACCACGCTGCAGGGCGGACAGGACTCGAACCTGCAACCTGCGGTTTTGGAGACCGCTGCTCTACCAATTGAGCCACCGCCCTTCGTGGGCATGAATCTGCAATGCTGTGCATGACGCCGATCAGGGATTCTTGCCGAAAATGGGCATACAAAAGCATGGCAGACTTCAACCACCTTGACCAAGTGTAGCGCGCTGGAGCTGAAAGCGAAGCCATCGCCGGCTTCGCCGCGACGCCAGCGCCGGTAGCCGCCCCGCGCGCTGGAGCTATAGGCAACGATCATTTCTGATCGTTGCGCGACGCCAGCGCCGGTAGCCGTCCCGGCTACCGGTACCGCGCACCACCACCCACCGACTGCCGTCCCCCCGCCCAGCATCACTAAGCTGATCGGGTGACCACCGAACTCCCCCGGATCTCCCGCCGCATCGCGGCGATCGCCGAGTCGGCGACCCTCAAGGTCGATGCGAAGGCCAAGGCGCTCCAGGCCAGCGGTCGACCCGTGATCAGCTACGCCGCGGGCGAGCCCGACTTCGCCACCCCGGCGAATGTGGTGGAGGCCGCCGCGGCGGCGGTGCGCGACCCCCGGAACCACCGCTACACCCCGGCGTCGGGCCTGCCCGAGCTGCGCGAAGCCATCGCCGTGAAGACGGCCCGGGACAGCGGCTTGGAGGTCGCACCCGGCCAGGTGGTCGTGACGAACGGCGGCAAGCAGGCCATCTACGAGACCTTCGCCGCCCTGCTCGACCCCGGGGACGAGGTGCTGGTCCCCACGCCGTATTGGACCACCTACCCGGAGGTCGTCCGGCTGGCCGGAGGGGTGCCGGTGGAGGTCTTCGCCGGCGCCGAGCAGGGCTACCGTGTGACGGTCGACCAGCTGCAGGCCGCCTGGACACCACGGACCAAGGTGCTGCTCTTCGTCTCGCCCTCCAACCCGACCGGTGCGGTCTACCCGCTCGAACAGGTGAAGGCCATCGGTGAATGGGCCCTCGCGCACGGCCTCTGGGTGCTGGCGGACGAGATCTACCAGAACCTGGTGTACTCGGAGAGCGGAGGCACCGCCGTCTCGATCGTCTCCGTCGTGCCGGCGCTGGCCGATCGGACGGTGCTGGTCAACGGCGTCGCCAAGTCGTACGCCATGACCGGATGGCGTCTCGGCTGGCTGGTGGGACCGCCCGATCTGGTCAAGGCTGTCGGCAATCTGCAATCCCACCTCAGCTCGAATGTGAACAACATCTCCCAGCGCGCGGCACTGGAGGCGTTGACCGGTCCGCAGGACACCGTCGAGGCGATGCGGCAGGCCTTCGACCGGCGCCGCAAGACGATCGTGGCAGAGCTGAACAGGATCCCGGGAGTGGTGACGCCGATGCCCGAGGGGGCGTTCTACGTGTACCCCGATGTGTCCGGGCTGCTCGGTCGCAGCTGGGGCGGCGTCACGCCGACGAGCTCGCTCGAACTGGCCGACCTCATCCTCGAGCAGGCGGAGGTGGCCACCGTGCCGGGCGAGGCCTTCGGCCCGAGCGGCTTCCTGCGGCTCTCGTACGCCCTCGGCGACGAGCCGCTGCTCGAGGGCGTGCAGCGCTTGCAGCGCCTCTTCGCATAGCCGCCCGCTGCGCCCGCCTCTCTCCTCTCCGCCCCTGTTCCCCTGCTCTGCGGCATGAATGTTCGTCACTTGCGCTAAATGCCCCCAAGAGCCGACGTTTTAGAGGCATTTGGCGCAAACGACGCGAGTGTGGAAACGAACGAGCAGAGCCGGCCGGGCTCCGCGATGCTATGCGGATGCCCCGGCGCGTGCCCCTGCCCGAGACGCTGAAGCTCCGTCCCTTCACCGTCGTCGAGGGTCGCGATGCCGGTCTGACGAGGAAGCGGATGACCGGAAACGACCTCGACCGGCCCTTCCACGGCGTGCGCATCGCCTCGCAAGCACCCCTCAGCCTCCTCGAACTGTGCTCGGCCTACCAGCAGCGGGCTCCTGCGCACGCCTTCTTCTCGGGACCGACTGCTGCGGTGATCCTCGCGATGCCCGTGCCGCCCCGCTTGTCGGCGCCGCTTCCGCTGCATATCGCCGTGCCGGCACCTCATAGGGCACCGTCCGGGAAGCGAATCATCGGTCACGCGCTCACCATCTCCGCGGAGTCGATCATCGAGGTCGGTGGCCTGAGACTCAGCTCTCCGGCACGGACCTGGTGCGATCTCGGCTCCCTGCTGGAACTCGCCGACCTGGTCGCGGCCGGCGATCACCTCATCCATTGGCGTTCACCGCTGCTCAGCAAACAGGAATTGGAGCGGGCCGTAGCCGACTACCCTGGTCGCCGGGGAAGACCCCGGTTGGGTCAAGCGCTCGACCTGCTGAGCGACCGTGCCGAGTCGCCGCAGGAGTCGCGATTGCGGGTCTTGCTCCTGCTCGGAGGTATCGACGGCCTGGCGGTGAATCATCCGGTCATCACCTCGGGTGGATACCGATACCGGATGGATCTGGCCATCCCGGAGCGAAAAGTCGCCATCGAGTACCAGGGCGACTATCACCGCGAGGTGGATCAATACCGGAGAGACATGACCCGAGTCTCGCGACTCGAAGCGGACGGCTGGTATGTCGTGCTGGTCAACGCGAACGATCTGCATGACCCTGCGGAATTGCTCAGCCGCCTCCGGCAGGTGCTGAGCAGGCGGAAGTGACTTGCGCCAAACGCCCCAAAAAGCAGGGTTCTTAGGGGCACTTGACGCAAATGAGCAAGATTCCGGTAGGGGCTAGAGCAGCTTGCGTTCGAGGGCCCAGGCGGTGAGCTCGTGGCGCGAGGAGAGCTGCAGCTTGCGCAGCACCGCCGAGACATGCGTCTCGACCGTCTTGATGGAGATGAACAGCTCGGATGCCACCTCCTTGTACGCGAAGCCCCGAGCGATCAGCCGCATCACCTCGCGCTCGCGGGCCGAGAGCCGGTCGAGCTCGTCGCTGGTCTCGGCCTGCTCGCCCGCGACCGCACCGAAGGCGTCGAGCACGAAGCCGGCCAGCTTGGGTGAGAAGACCGCGTCGCCGTCCGCCACCTTCGCCACCGCGGCGCTCACCTCGGCGCCGGAGCTGCCCTTGGTGATGTAGCCGCGCGCGCCGGCGCGGATCACGCCGACCACGTCCTCGGCCGAGTCGGAGACGCTGAGGGCCAGGAAGCGGGTGCCGTCGAGCAGCTCCGCGCAGCCCCGGATGACCTCGGCGCCGCCGCTGCCGACGGCACTCCCGCTACTGCCGCCGACAGTACCACTGCCGGCACTGCCACCGGCGGCGGATCCGCCCGGCAGGTGCACGTCGAGCAGCACCACCTGCGGCCGCAGCTCGGTGATCCGAGCGATCGCCTCCTCGACGGTGGCCGCCTCGCCGATCACCTCGATGCCGGGACCCAGGTCCGCGCGCAGGCCGGAGCGGAAGATGGAGTGGTCGTCGACGATCACGACGGTGAAACGCTGCTCAGTCATCGCCGGTCTCCTGGGGGCGCGTGTCGAGGTGCAGGTGCACCTCGATGCCGGTGCCGCCGGTGCCGGGACCCACGGCTGCGCTGCCGCCGGCCCTGCTCATCCGCCCGATGATCGATTCCCGAACGCCCAGCCGCCCCGGCTCCACCTCGTCGAGCCGGAAGCCCGGGCCGCGGTCGAGCACGTAGACGTCGACGCTGCTCGGCGAGTTCTCGAGATAGACCGAGACGTCGCCACCGGCATGCCGGGCGGCGTTGAGCATGGCCTCGCGGGCCGCCGAGACGATGGCGGAGTCGACGAGCCCCGCGGACTCCCCTGCCGTCACCACGTCGAAGCGCACGGCGAAGTCGAGCTCCAGCGAGGCGGCGATCTCGCGCAGCTCCGTGCCGAGGTCCCGCTCCGTCGGGGTGTCCGCGGCGAAGAGCCAGTCGCGCAGCTCCCGTTCCTGCGCCCGGGCCAACCGGGCCACCTCGCTCGAGGCGCCGGCGCGGTTCTGGATGAGCGCCAGCGTCTGCAGCACCGAGTCGTGCAGATGCGCTGCGATCTCCGCGCGCTGCTCCTCCCGCACGGTGGTTGCGCGCTGCGCCATCAGATCGGTCCACAGCTGCACGATGCGCGGGATGATCAGCACCAGCACGCCGAGCACCACCATGACGACGCCGCCGACCGCCGTCAGCGGCGAGATCGCGCGTATGACGATCGCGCCCCCCGCGCCCAGCAGCACGATCCCCGTCGTGGTGCGGACGCCGGCGTTGTACCGCTTCGAGCGGCCGGGGTCGCGCCGGTCGAAGCCGATGCTCCAGACCACCGTGGTTGCCGCCAGTGCCGTGGTGAGCGTGATCCATCCGGCGACCTGGAGTCCGACATAGGCGATGAACACGGCGCAGACGGCGGCGACCACCGCGAGAGCGAGCAGGATGCCGGCGACCGGGACCCTCCTGCGGACCGTGCCCGCCTCATCCGCCGTCCCGCCCTGCAGGGGGGTCAGCGCCCAGATCCAGAGGTAGAAGAGGATGCCCGCCCCCGCGAACAGCGAGGCGACCACCATGAGGACCCGCACGACCCCCACCCGCCAGCCCAGGTGCCCGGCGAGCCCGGCGCACACCCCACCCAGCATCACGCGGCGCGGCCGCACCAGCACGGGCGGCCGGGACAGGCTGCCGCGGAGTGCGGTCGATGATGCGGTGCTCACCCTTGCATCCAACCAGAATCGCGGGCCGCGGTGAGCGCTCCGAGCGGATTTCAGGGTCCGCTCAGGGTCTCACCCCATGGCGGCCGCACGCCGGGTTCCGCCATGATCGTGAGCATGGCACCGAATGCGTCCGGCGACCCGGACACCGACACCTACACCTCGACCCGGCGGCCGAACCGCTTCTTCGACTGGATACGGGACTTGCGCATCGTGCGCGAGCCCGGCTGGATCGGCGGAGTGTGCGCCGGCGTCGGCGCCCGGCTCGGCATCGACGCCATCATCGTCCGCGGCATCCTCGTGGTGCTCGCCATCTTCGGCGTCCCGGTGCTGCTCGCCTACGCGGCCGCCTGGCTGCTGCTGCCCGACCGCCGGGACGAGATCCACCTCGAGCGCCTGCTGCGCGGCCACCCGGAGCCGGCGCTGATTGGCATCGGGGTGCTCGTGCTCCTGTCCATGCTGCCGAACGGGGTTCCGGTCTGGTTCTTCGGGTTCAACAACCCCTTGTACTACTACATGTTCCCCGGCAGCTTCGGCGGCTTCGTCCTGAGGGCGTTCTGGACCGTCTTCGTCATCGCCCTGATCGTGGCCTTCGTGATCTGGATGAGCCACCGCGCCCGTCGCCACGACGAGTGGATGCGGAAGTCCCGCCCCGCGAGCGCGGCTCAGTCCGCCTCGGCCGGCACCGCGCCGGCGCAGGAGGCGGACCCTGCCGCCGCTGCCGCCACGACGGTCACGGAGCCGGCCACCGCGCCCGACAGCACGCCTGACCCCGAGGGGCCGGAATCGAGCATCCCGCCCTCAGGCAGGCCGGCTCCACCCAGTGAGCCGCCGCCCGCACCCCCGGCCGATGCCGGCGCCGAGGAGCTCGCCGCCTGGCGCGAGCAGCGGGCCGTCTGGAAGCGCGAGCACGACGCCTGGAAGCAGCAGCAGGCCGAATCCGAGCGCCAGCTGCTGCGCGCGCAGGCCGAGGAGCAGCGCCGTCAGCGCCAGGAGCAGCACGCGCAATGGCGGCGGGAACGGGCGGAGCGGCGCAAGCGCACCCGGTCGCATCCGCTGTTCTCCCTGGCTGCGATCGGCCTGGCGCTGCTGCTCGGCGCCGCGGTCATGCTCGCCCTGGGCGGTGGGCGCTGGTCGAGCACCGCCGCGATCACGGGTCTCGCGATCACGCTCGGCGTGCTGGGCCTGGCCATCGTCGTCAACGGCTTCCTGGGCCGGCGCTCCGGCGGATCGAGCGGCCTGGCCGTACTGACGGCGATCGCGCTCATCGCGATCACCGCGCTCTCCGGGGTGGGCGGGCTTCTCGGGCCGCGGGAGACGGTGACCTGGTCGCCGACCGCGTCGATCAACGGGGTGAACTTCGGCTACAGCCAGCAGCGCTTCGTCGCGAACGGCGATGTCACACTGGACCTGCGCGGCTACTTCACGGGTCTGTCCGAGGACACCGATGCTGGCGCCATACGGCTCACCGTCGGAACCGGTTCTGTGCGGGTCATCCTGCCCGCTGACGAGTACGGATATGTCTCAACGCACAGCGCGCTCGGCACGGTGCGCTTCCTCGACGACCAGCCAGGTGTCGATGATGGGCCGTTCGCCAACACCTACAGGATGTACGGCCCCGATGGCGTCCTCCCGAATCTCTTAGAAGTGGAGACACCACCGACGCGCGACTACTACGTCTCCGTCATGATCGGCATCGGCGACATCACCATCGAGCACCCGACGCCCGCGAAGGAGTCCACCCCATGAACGACACCGCTCCCCTGAACACGGTGCAGTCCGACACCGCGCAGTCTGACACCGCGCAGACCGACACCGCGCAGTCCGCGGCCCGGACCGGTGCGAAGGATGAGCGCCGCCCAGTGCGCCCGCAGACCGTCGTCTGGGGCTTCATCCTCTTCGCCATCGCGGCGGTGTTCTTCGTCTGGACCCGGTTCGATCTGAACCGCTTCGAGCCGGTCGTCGTGATCACCTGGGTCGTGCTCGTGCTCGGTGCCCTCGCCCTGCTCGGCGGCATCCTCGGCGCCGTGCTGCGCCGCCTGCGCCGCTGACCCTGGGCACTTCGCAAAACTCAGGAAACCTCCCCCGGGGCCAGATCATCGGCCCGGGATGGCAGGCCGCCGACCTGCCCCCGCCGCTCCTTTCCTGAGTTTTGCCAAGTGCCCCCGGGCAGGAGGGCGGAGTAGCGTGGATCGCGAGGGGGCGACACCATGCACAATCTCGGCAAACTCGCACTTCGCATCGTGATCGGCGGGCTCTTCATCGGCCACGGCACCCAGAAGCTCTGCGGCTGGTTCGGCGGACCGGGCCTGCAGGGCACCGACCGCATGATGGAGTCGATCGACATGCATCCGCCGCGATTGAACGCGCTCGCCGCCGGCGGCACGGAGGCGGTCGGCGGCGCGATGCTCGTGGCCGGCTGCGCGACCCCGCTCGCAGCGGCCGGGCTGATCGGCACCATGACCACGGCCATCCGCAAGGTCCACGCCAAGAACGGGCCCTGGAACGCCAACCGGGGCTGGGAGTTCAATGCGGTGATGATCGCGGCGCTCACCACCCTGGTCGACATCGGTCCCGGTGCGGTGTCGGTGGATGCGGCGAAGGGCAAGGTGCGCTCCGGACCGGGATGGGCGCTGGCCGCCCTCGCCGGCGGCGTGCTGGCATCCGCCATGGCCATCGCACGCGGCCGCCGCATCGCCGAGAGGGCGCAGGCGCAAGAGACGGTGGATGCCGGTACCGCCGAGACGGCAGCCGAGGAAGACGCCCCGGCGGAGCACACGCCCTGAGCGTCGGCAGCCCCGTCCCCATACCCGCTCACGACCCGCCGAGACGGCCATGTGCTTGTCCGAGCACCCCGCCTATGACAGAGTGCAGCGGGTAAATCCATTCCGATAGCGAGGTCCGGTAGACGCATGGCAATCACCGATGCGATCGTGCGGGTGCGCGAACTGCGCAAGGTCTACGGCTCGACCACGGCGCTGGCGGGGGTGAGCTTCGACATCCAGCGAGGCGAGACCTTCGCGCTGCTCGGGCCGAACGGGGCCGGCAAGTCGACCACTATCGAGATCCTGGAGGGCTACCGCGATCGCAGCTCCGGCGAGGCGAGCGTGCTCGGCGTGGATCCGCAGCGCGGCGGGATCGGCTGGAAGGCGCGGCTGGGCATCGTGCTGCAGAGCACGGGCGAGAGCGGCGATGTGACGGTCCGGGAGCAGCTCGCTCACTTCGCCGGCTTCTACCCTCATCCCAGGGATGTGGACGAGGTGATCGCGGCGGTGGGACTCACCGCGCAGGCGAAGTCCCGCATCCGGTCGCTGTCGGGCGGACAGCGGAGGCGCGTGGATGTGGCGCTCGGCATCGTGGGGCGGCCCGAACTGCTCTTCCTCGACGAGCCGACCACCGGATTCGACCCGGAGGCCCGCCGCCACTTCTGGGAGCTCATCCGCTCCCTGAAGCGCGAGGGCACCACCATCCTGCTCACCACGCACTACCTCGACGAGGCCGCCCAGCTGGGCGACCGCGCCGGAGTCATCGCCCATGGCCGGCTCATCGACATCGGCCCGATCGACGAGATCGGCGGAGCGGATGCGCGGACCCCGGTCGTGCGCTGGCGGGACGACTCCGGGAGTCATGAGCGGCGCACGACCGAGCCGGCGCGTCTGGTGGCCGAGCTCTACGCGGCGCGAGGATCCGAGCCCGAGGGGCTGGAGGTCATCCGCCCCGGCCTCGAGGACATCTACCTGCAGCTGGTCGGCGAGAGCGGCGCGGCAGAGGGGGAGGGAGCGGCATGACGACGGCGACCGAGACGAACAGCATCGCGCGCACCCTGCGGCTCGGCCTCAGCAGGATCGGCTACGAGACCAAGGTCTACTTCCGCCAGGGCGACACGGTGTTCTTCACCTTCCTCTTCCCGCTCGTGCTGCTGGCGATCTTCTCGATCGCCTTCAGCGCCGCCGGAAATATGGGCACCCGGCCGGATGGCAGCGGGGGCGTCTCCGCGGCCGCCTACTACCTGCCCGCGATGATCGCCGCCGGCATCCTGCTCAGCGGAGTGCAGAACCTCGCCGTGGACATCGCGGTCGAGCGCGGCGACGGCACGCTGAAGCGCCTGGCCGGATCGCCGCTGCCGGTGCTGTCCTACTTCATCGGCAAGTTCGGCCAGGTGCTGGTGACCTCGTTCTTCCAGGTGGCGCTGCTCATCCTGTTCTCGCGCTTCGCCTTCGGGGTGGCGCTGCCGAGCGAGCCGGCCAAGTGGCTGACGCTGCTCTGGGTGTACCTGCTCGGCATCGCGACCTCCGCGGTGCTCGGCATCGCCCTCTCCCGGCTGCCGCGCAGCGGGAAGAGCGCCACCGCCGTGGTCATCCCGATCGTGCTCGTGCTGCAGTTCATCTCGGGGGTGTTCCTGCAGTTCTCCATGCTGCCGGAGTGGCTGCAGAACGTGGCCTCGGTGTTCCCGTTGAAGTGGATGGCGCAGGGCACGCGGGCCGTCTTCCTGCCGGACTACTTCGCGGCGGCCGAGCAGAACGGCAGCTGGGATCTGGGCTGGGTGGCCGTGGTGCTCGTTGTCTGGCTGGTGGCCGGAGCCATCGCCTCGGCCCTCACCTTCCGCTGGATCCGCAAGGACAGCTGACCTTCACATCTGAGGTCTGGCATATGGCTCTTCCCGACCCCCATCAAGAGCCCTTTGCCAGACCTCACGGAGAACAGAGGGGTTCAGGCGTTCTCCTTGCGGAAGGTGCGGGTGCCGATCCAGAGCCCGACGAAGAAGAGCACGAGCGTCCAGACCACCCCCCAGACGGTGGTGACCGTCCAGAAGTCGCCCTTGAACACTTCGCGGATCGCGTTCACGATGTACTTCGTCGGCATGAAGTCGCTCACCGTCGCCAGCCACTGCGGAGCGCCCGTCGCCACGCTGATCGGCAGCAGGATGCCCGAGAGCAGCAGCACGGGCAGGGCGACGCTGTTCAGCACCGGTGCCATCACATCCTCGCTCTTGGTGGTCAGGGCCAGGGCGTTCGACGCCGCCGAGCAGGCCCCGCCGAGCAGCATGGTGAGCACGAGTCCGAGCACCATGCCGCCGATCGATCCGGTGAGCCCGAAGGCGAAGGCGAGCGCGATCAGCACGATGCCCTGCACGAAGAGCAGCACGATGTCGCGGAGGATGCGGCCCAGCAGCAGCGCGGTCCGGCTCGCCGGGGTCACCCGCTCCGCCTCGATCACGCCCTCGCGCCACTCGGAGATCAGCCCGAACCCGGCGAAGAGCGCCCCGAAGAGGCCGAGCTGCACGAGCAGGCCGGGCACGAAGAAGGTGTAGGCGTTGCTGGTGCCGATCTGCGCGGCCAGCGGCTCCAGCAGCGGTCCGAAGAGGCAGAGGTAGAGCACCGGCTGCATGAGCCCGATGATCACCCAGGCGGGGTTGCGCAGGTTGAGCCGCATCTGGCGGCGGAAGATGATCCAGGTCTCTGCGAAGAAGGTCATATCATGTCTTTCGGTTGCGGAGGTTCTCTGAGCGGCTCAGCCGGAACGGCCGGGTTCAGGCGGCTTCCTCGCGGAGCGAGCGGCCGGTCATGGTGAGGAAGACATCGTCGAGGGTCGGACGGCGCACCTCGATGGCGGCGAGGGCGACCCCCGCCGTGTCCAGCGAACGCAGCAGCTCGGGCAGCACTGTCCCTGCACTGGGCACGCGCATGCTCACGACGGTCCCGCTGATGGTCGGCTGCCCTCCGGGGTCCAGCCGGCCCAGCTGCGCGGCGGCCTGCCCGGCCTGGCTCTCATCCGCCAGCACCAGCTCGATGAGGTCGCCGGCGACCTGCCGCTTGAGCGCATCGGGGGTGTCGCTGGCCACGATGTTGCCGTGGTCGATCACCAGGATGCGGTCGCAGAGCGCGTCCGCCTCGTCGAGGTAGTGCGTCGTCAGGAAGACGGTGCTGCCGCGCTTGGTGCGGAGGTCCGAGATATGCGTCCAGAGGTTCGCCCGCGCCTGCGGGTCGAGCCCGGTGGTCGGCTCGTCGAGGAACACCAGCTTCGGGTCGTGCACGAGGCCCATGGCGATGTCGAGGCGGCGACGCTGGCCGCCGGAGAGGGTCTTGGGCTGCCGGGTCCACATCCCCCCGAGGTCGAGCTGCTCGAAGAGCTCCTTGCCGCGCGTCTCGGCCTGCGCCGCGCTGATGCCGTAGAGCAGGCCGTGGTCGACGATCTCCTCGCCGGCCCGGGCCTCGCCGGAGGTGGAGCCGCTCTGGGAGACGTAGCCGATGCTCTGCCGCACTTTGACCGGCTCCGTGGCGACGTCGTAGCCGGCCACCACGGCGGTCCCGGCCGTCGGCTTCAGCAGCGTGGTGAGCATACGCAGCGTCGTGGTCTTGCCTGCGCCGTTCGGGCCGAGGAATCCGACGATCTCGCCCTCCTCGACGTCGAGGTCGACGCCGGCGACCGCGGTGACCTCGCCCTTCACCTTGCCGTGCCGGGTCTGGAACGTCCGGGCGAGCCCTCGGGCGTGGATCATGGCATCCTCCTGATTTTCTTGCGAGACCTTCGATTATTCAAAGTTGAATAGTCCCTGTCAAGTCGGCTCTCGGAGACGCCCCTCGGCGCGGGGCGGGGCGGGCGGCAGCACCCGGTCCGCCGCTCGCGCGCCCCCTCTCACGACAGGGCGCCGCGGCGCCGGAGCTCCCCCAGATACTGCTCGCGCTCCGCGCGCATCCGCCATGCCGGATCGCCGGGAAGGGGATGCCAGGACTCGGTGCCCGGCTCCCCGCGGAAGACCATCGCCCCGGCGCGGATGTCCCCGAGGAGGCCCTCGACCCACTCCCGCTCCGCCTCCGGAAGCACCTCGGCGAGGCCGAAGAGCCGAGCGACGTGCGGCGGGGAGATCTTCGTCTTCCGAACGGCGGCGATCGTCTCGCGGGCCTCGGCGATCATCGTCTCCAGATTCTTCAGCCGGAGGGTCAGCCGCGCGACGACCCGCGACCGGCCGAGCACCACCGGCATCAGGCTGAGGGCGGCGTAGAACGCGGATTGATCGAAGGCCTTCACGACGGCCAGACCGTCCTCGACCAGGGCCTTCAACTCCTTCCGGCCCTCCGGGGTGGTCGTGTAGACGGCGATCGGACGAACCGCGTCGCCGATCGTGAGATCGTGGCGCAGCACGAGACCCTGCTTGGCGAGCGTCGCGAGCATGGAGTAGATGGAGCCGGGGTTCACGTTCGCCCAGGACTGCACGTTCCACGACAGCAGCTCCCGGCGCAGCTGATAGCCGTTCGCCGGCTCGAAGAGGACGCATACGCCCAGCACGAGCATGCGGGTGGTGTCCGAGGCGAGCATGTCGCGAGTCTAGTATTTAAAGTTGAATACCTACGAGCGCGGGCTCCGGCTGCAGGATGACCCCGAACTCGGCCTGCACCCGGGCCTGGATGTAGCGGGCCAGCTCCGCGATCTGCTCGGCGGTGGCGCCGCCCGTGTTCACGATCGCCAATGTGTGCTTCGAGGAGATCGCGGCCGCCGATCCGGGGAGGCGGAAGCCGCGGTGGACCCCGGCATGCTCGATCAGCCAGGCCGCGCTGAGCTTGACCAGGGGCGTCCCGGCCACCATGCGGGAGTCGAAGGACACCGCGGCGTCGAGCGGCTGCACCACCGGCTGCTCCTCGATGGTCGCCGGCCAGCGCGGAGCGTCGGCCGGCAGGCCCCGGGCGAAGTTCTCGCGCACGATGGGATTGGTGAAGAACGAGCCCGCGCTGGCGGAGTCCGGGTCCGCGGGCGAGAGCAGCATGCCCTTGGCGGCCCGCAGCGCGAGGACGTGCTCGCGGACATCCTCGAGGGGCACGCGATCGCCGATGCCGACTCCCAGGGATGCGGCGAGCTGCTGATAGGCGACCGGCTCGCTGCGGCCGCCGCCGGCGAGCTCGATCTCGACCGCCACGACGAGCCCTCGGCGCTCCCGCTTCAGCGCCGAGGAGCGATAGCCCAGCTCGAGCTCCTCGGCGGGGATGCGGCGGCGCTCCCCGCTGAAGCGGTCGACGAAGTCGACGGCCACCAGGCTCGAGGCCAGCTCCTGTCCGTAGGCCCCGATGTTCTGGATCGGCGCCGCCCCCACCGAGCCGGGGATGCCCGACATGGCCTCGATGCCCCGCCAGCCGCGCTCGACGCTGCGCGCGACGAGACCGTCCCAGGGCTCCCCGGCCTGGACGCGGAGCCGGACCCGGCCATCGCGTTCGTCGAGCTCCTCGATGCCGCGCGTGACCACGCGAATCACGGCTCCGTCGAAGCCAGCATCGGCGACGACCAGGTTCGAGCCGCCGCCGAGCAGGAGCCAGTCCTCGCCCTCCTCCCAGAGCCCCGTGACGGCGGTCACCAGCTCTCGCTCGGTCTCCGGCGCGACGATCTCGCGCGCGGGACCGCCCACCCGGAGGGTCGTATAGGCCGAGAGCGGCTGCTGGGCTGTCACGCTCTCAGATCCACGATCACCTGGGCCTTGCCGAGCACCGTCTCGCCGCCGCAGCTGGCGGTGAGGTCGATGCGCGCCGTGCCGGCATCGGGGTCGATCACGCCCACCTTGGCGAGCAGCGACACCCGCGCGCCGTGCACCGCGTCGACCGGCACCGGACGGGTGAAGCGCACCTGGTAGTCGACGATCCTGCCCGGATCGCCCACCCAATCGGCCACCGGCTGCACCGCAGCGCCCATGGTGAGCATCCCGTGGGCGAGCACACCCGGCAGGCCCACCTGCTGGGCGATGTCGTCGCGGTAGTGGATCGGATTGAAGTCCCCGGATGCGCCGGCATACCGCACCAGCGAGTCCCGGACGAACTCGAACTCGGCCTCGGCGACCACCTGGCCGACCGTGAGCGCGTCGATCTCCGGCGTCATTCGCCATCACCCCTGACCACGAGAGCGGAGGTCGCCGTGACGACATGCTCGCCCGCGGCGTCCCTGATGTCGGATCGCGCCGTGACGATGGAGTGGCCGCCGAGGGACTTGACGCTCACCACCGTGAGGGTGGCGGTGAGCTCGTCGCCGGCCACGATCGGGCGGCTGAAGCTGAAGCGCTGGTCGCCGTGGACGACCCGGCTGAAGTCGATGCCCGCATCCGGCTCCGCCAGGAGCTGGGCGAGCGTGAGCTCCTGGATGACGATCGGGAAGGTGGGCGGCGCCACGACGTCCCGGTACCCTGCTGCGCGGGCCGCGTCGGGATCGAGGTTGATGGGGTTCGTGGCGAAGACCGCCCGGGAGAACTCGCGGACCTTCTCGCGGCCCACCAGATAGGGCCGGACCGGGGGGAAGGAGCGGCCGACCAGATCCGGGTTCACCGCGTTCGCTGATGACGGGGTTGCTGACACAGGCCAATCCTAACGAGGCAGTGCCCGCCCTCGCCGGGAGGCCGGCCGGCCTTAAACGACGAAGCCCCGGCCTCCTTCACTGGTGAGCCGGGACCCCGAACGATTGTGGCGATGGAGTCTGCCGTGGATGCGCCTACTGGCAGCTATCGCACTGCAGAAGGTCCATCGGGTCGACGGGAACAGCGTAGCCGCCGACCATGTCGGTCTCGTTGTCCATTCGATCCCCCTTTCCTTCCGTTCTGTCTCCGACCGGTGTCCGGTGCGGAGTGGCTTCCCACTATATAACCGGAATGACAGCTTTGTCATTCCACAACATGTTGTGGTTCGGCGTGTCGTCTTCTGAATCTCCAGGATAAGCGGGACCGCCGACATTCCCGCCCGCCGATCCGGGCATCGGGGCGGACCCGGAGGCGCGTGGCGCCCCGCCAGCCGGCTGAACAGGTATGGACAGGTAGGAGACGGCAGCCCTCTCCGCTGGCTCCGACTCGACCTCGAAGTATTGAGGGTTGCCTTACCTAATAGCAGGAGACTAGCGTCATAAGGGACCGCCGCATCCGGCTCCGCCCGTCGCACGATCACCGCACCGACCGCCACTTCTCGAAAGCCGCCAGCCGTGACCAACATCGTCGTCAGCCATGCCCCCTCCGGCCTCATGCGCGCCAGCGTGCTCCGGCGTGAGCTGGTCACCCCGCACATGGTCCGCGTCACCTTCGGCGGAGACGATCTCGAGCGCTTCGAGCATCGCGGCTTCGACCAGTGGTTCCGTCTCGCCATCCCCGTGCACGACCACGACCGCTTCGACCGGCTTCCCGACCGCTACGACCTCGCCGGCTACCTGCGCTACCTGACCATCGCCCGGGGCGCTCGGCCGGTGATCCGCAACTACACGGTCCGCGCCTTCCGCAGCGACCCCGCCGAGCTCGACGTCGACTTCGTCGTGCATGGCACGGCCGGCGTCGCCGCACCCTGGGCCATGGCTGCCGAGCCGGGCACCGAAGCCGCCCTCATCGACCAGGGATGCGGCTGGCGGCCGGTCCCCGCCGATTGGCTGCTGCTCGTCGCGGACGAGAGCGGCCTGCCCGCGGTCGCCGGCATCCTCCGCGATCTGCCCCGCGACGCCTGCGGCCATGCCATCGTCGAGCTCTTCGATGCCCGGGACAGGCAGGAGCTCGACGCGCCCCCCGGTGTGACGGTCCACTGGATGGAGCGCGCCCCGGGTGCAGACCCGGGATCGTCGGCACTGCCCGCCCTGCGCCGGCTCGACTTCCCCGACGGCGAGGTCTATGCCTTCGCGGTCGGCGAGTCGGCGGTCGCCACGGGAGCCCGCCGTCACCTGGTGAGCGAGCGTCAGGTGCCCAAGGCCAGCGTCACCTTCTGCAGCTATTGGAAGCGCGGCGCAGCGCGCTGAGCCGTCACGTCGGGTGCCGCTTCCGGCAGCGATCCCACGGTCAGTGCAGGGCGCCCTTCCGCGCGCTCAGCGCGTTCACCCGGTTCGAGATGCGAGCGTCCCAGATCATCGCGCGGTCCCCGGCCTGATATTCGGCGAAAGCGGCCTCGAATTGGGGCAGCTCCGTGATCGTGGCGCCGGCGAGATCGAACCCGCGGGCTATCTTCGCGAAATCCGGATGGCCGAAGGCGGCCAGGCTCTCATCCAGGTCCAGTGCCCGGAGCCGATGGATCTCGGCGCCGAAGCCGCCGTCGTTCAGCGCGCAGACGAGGAGCTTGATCCCCTGACGCGCGACCGCCTCGAGCTCCTGGATGTGCATCATCACGGAGCCGTCGCCGTCGAGCAGCAGCACCTTGCCGTTCCCGCGCGCGACGGCGACGCCGATGGCTATCGAGAGGCCGTTGCCGATCGCACCGAACTCCCGCAGCATGTGCAGCTGCTCGGGCCGCCGACCGCGCAGATGAGCGTAGAAGCGGGCGGAATGGCCGGTTCCGGAGACGATCTCCCAGTCCTTCGGGACGATCCGGTCGATCTCCCGCACGGCCGCGCGGGGATCGAGGAGTCCCGGTTCGATGTCGAACTCCGCCGGATCCGCATCGGCCGGAGTGTCCGCGATGCGCTGGGCCATCTCGGACGTGCGGAACGTCGAGGCGGTACCGCCTGAGAGGGCGGCGGCGACCGCCTCCGTGCCGAGCCGGGCATCGGATCGGACGTAGAGATCGGCGACCTTGAACCCGTGGTGCAGTCCCAGCGGCTCCTCGTCGATCTGAGCGACCTCCGCCTGCGGGAACAGGCTCCCGGCGCCGGTGGTGAAGAAGGTCATGCTCGCACCGATCGCCAGCACGAAGTCCGCCTGGCCGAAGCACTCCGCAGCCAGCGATCCGCTGTAGCCGCCCGCCACCCCGATGGAGAAGGGGTTGCCGTCGAAGTAGCCGCGGGCGGGAAGGGTCGTCGCGAGCAGGGCGCCGGACTTCTCCGCGAGCTCCTCGATCGCCTGCTGGGCACCGGAGCGCATGGCGCCTCGGCCGGCGATGATGATGGGTCGCTCGGCCGTGCTCAGCCGCTCGGCCAGCCGCTCGGCATCGCGAGCGCTCGGGGGCATCGGCCCGACCTCCGGGAGCAGAGCGCTCGAGGGGACATAGGGCTTGCGCACCGAGGCCTTCTTCGTCATCAGGTCATGAGGGACGCTGAGCACCACGGGCCGCCGCTCGAACCTCGCCGTGTAGAAGGCCTCCTGCACGTAGTCCTGCATCAGTGCGGTGCTGTGCGCGGCGATGAAGCGGGCACCCGTGGCAAGGGTGAGCGTCGCCTCATCCGCGTGCTGGTTGACCCAGCGGCGGTTCAGCGGGCTGTCGGCGACGAAGACCACCAGGGGGACCCGCCCCTGCACCGCACCCGTCAGGGCGGTGATGATCTGAGTGAACCCCGGGCCGTTCGTGGTCGAGGCGACACCCACCTTGCCCGTCGCGAAGTGGTAGCCGACCGCCTCCATGACCGCGCAATGCTCATGGCGGGCGTCCACCGACCGCATCCCGGGAATGGCATCCATCGCGGTAGCCCACATCATCTGGCCGTCGCCCATGAGAAGGAACTGGTGGTCCACGCCTTCCGCAGCGAACGCTTCGGCAAGCACCTGATAAACGAGCTTCTCGCCCGGGCCGACACCCTCCGCCTTCGAGTCCATCCTCGTTCCTTCCAGTGATCCTGGGGTTGCCGTCCGTCGGTCGATCGAGTCAGGGATCGCGAATCAGGAGTTGCTCGATTATATGACTTAGATGGGACACATAGGTTTCATACGAGCAACCGGCACGCTTCCGCTCTTCAGCAGGAACCTAACTCGACCTCAGTTCGGCCGGTTGAGCCCTATTTCCCCGGCTAGAAATCGTTCCGGCTGGGGGTTGGAACTCCATGATCACCGTCGTACCCGAGGAGACGCAGACGCTTACCCAGGGCTCGGGAAGCGAAACCTGGATGGCCCCTGCGGCGAGCGGGATATCGATCCGCGTCACCTGGGTGATCGGATCGGAGCACACAGGGGGTTGAGAGGGCATCGCCCATTCCTCACTGATGGCGATGTACGACCGCCCGGCCGCGGTATGAAACAGTCCATCCGCACCATAACCGCCATATCCAACATCAACAGCATGGTATGGCCCGGTGTCGCTAGCGACCTCCAGAATCTTGGGGACCTTGAACGTGCAGGCCTCCCCCGAGTTCTGGATCCGGATGACCGTAAGCTGCCGCTGCATGCCTAGTTGAGCCAACCCAGCATCCGACGTGACCTTCGCGGCTCTGAGCTGACTGCCCACGCAGACACCCTTCGGCAGAGGCGGGCTCGGAGATGCCGGAACAGGAGCATCTGAAGGCAGGAGTGACGGGGATTCTGCCGCGACATACGGCCCGCCCGTGCCAGCCAGAGCCCACACCCCAACCGGCGTCACGACCGCCAACGTTGCCGCGACCCCTACCACTACCCACAGCAGACGACGACGCCGCGAAGCCATCCCTCACACCTCCACTATCCATCGTGAACACACAGAGATGCTTAGTAACAGTTGTTTTGGTGCCACGTTTCGGTGAACGACTGATGATCGGAACCAATGCTTCCCGGTGCGATGCAGTAATAGGTCGACGATGGGCCCTCGACGGTCTTGGTCGTCGTTTGACTTCCCAGCGAAACCCAGGAACTGGTGGAGGACAGTTCGGCAACGGTCCATGCGGCTCCTGTGATCAGAAGTCGTGAGAATTTTGCTCGATCAACAACAGGCATCTTTGGTGCCGCCTTGCGTCGTCGGAAATCAGGTTTACGCCCCTTGCGTCACCGTCGTCAAGAGCTTCTGAAAAATTTTGGTGTTTACTTTGCCCATCAAGAAGGGAACCGGAAGCCACGAGAAGGTTCGCCCATCCACAGCGTCCTGAGACATGGCCGGGGCCCGCCCGCAGAGCGTTTCGCGCCCCGGGTTCAGGACATCCGTAGCGGGGGCGGGACTTGTCCCCACCGCTACTCCGAACGCCGCTCCGCGACGTCCGGGGCCCCGCGCGGCGTGGGCCCACCCGCCCGAGCGTTTCGCGCCCGCCACTATACGAGAAAAACCCCGCCAAAGCGGGGTTTCTTCTCGTAGCGGGGGCGGGACTTGAACCCGCGACAACACGATTATGAGCCGTGTGCTCTAACCACCTGAGCTACCCCGCCGCGCCTTCCGCCTCGTTGTGCAAGGCGGAAGAACGAGCCCCCTGTGGGAATCGGACCCACTACCTCTTCCTTACCAAGGAAGTGCTCTACCAATGAGCTAAGGGGGCCGAACCGGGGCGCCGGGGATCCCGGCGGCCCATTCGGCACCGTTAGAGGATAGCATCACGGCGCGACCGCGACAGCCGGATTACCGCCCGCCCCGCCTCGCGCAACGATGGCCTGCCCGCCCTGCATCGAGCAGGCAGCAGGGTCGTTTAGGGTAGGGGAAATGGCAGGCAATCACTGGTGGCGCTCGGCGGTCATCTATCAGGTCTATCCCCGCTCGTTCGCCGACGCCGACGGCGATGGCATCGGCGACCTGCAGGGCATCACCGCCCGCCTCGGATCGCTCAAGGAGCTCGGCATCGACGCGGTGTGGCTGTCGCCCTTCTACCGCTCGCCCCAGCACGACGCGGGCTACGACGTCTCGGACTACTGCGACGTCGACCCGCTGTTCGGCACGCTCGACGACTTCGACGCCCTCGAGCGGCGTGCGCATGAGCTCGGCCTCAAGCTGATCATCGACCTCGTCCCCAACCACACCTCCAGCGACCACCCCTGGTTCCGCGAAGCGCTGACGGCCGGCGAGGGCAGCCCGGAACGCGATCGCTACATCTTCCGCGACGGCAAGGGCCGCCACGGCGAGCTGCCGCCGAACAATTGGCGGTCGGTGTTCAGCGGTCCGGCCTGGACGCGCGTCAACCGGCCGGACGGCACCCCTGGGCAGTGGTACCTGCATCTCTTCGACACCAGCCAGCCCGACCTGAACTGGGAGAACCCCTGGGTCCGGGAGCAGTTCCGCGCCATCCTGCGCTTCTGGCTCGATCGCGGGGTCGACGGGTTCCGGGTCGATGTCGCGCACGGGCTCATCAAGGCCGCGGGCCTCCCCGACTACACCCCTCCCGCGACCGAAGAGACACCGCAGACTCCGCCCTATTGGGCGCAGCCGGGCGTGCACGAGATCTACCGCGACTGGCGCAGGATACTCGACGAGTACCCGGGCGACCGCCTCATGGTGGCGGAGGCCTGGGTGTCTCCGCCGGCCAAGCTCGCCGAGTGGGTGCGGCCGGATGAGATGCACCAGGCCTTCAACTTCGCCTACCTCGAAGCCGGCTGGTCCGCATCCGCCATCCGGGAGGTCATCGACGAGTCGCTGACCGCCTTCCCCGGGGTCGGGGCGCCCAGCACCTGGGTGCTGTCGAACCACGATGTGATCCGGCACGCCTCACGGCTGGCTCTGCCCGCCCACCTCGATCAGGGCGACGGCATCGGCCCGCGATCGCCGGTCAAGCCCGACCGTGTGCTCGGCCTGCGGCGCGCCCGGGCCGCGACGGCGACCATGCTGGCGCTGCCGGGCAGCGCCTACCTCTACCAGGGCGAGGAGCTGGGTCTCCCGGAGGACATCGAGCTGCCCGACTCGGCCCGGCAGGACCCGACCTGGTTCCGCTCGGGACACACCCGCTACGGCCGGGACGGGTGCCGCGTGCCGATCCCCTGGGAGCACAGATCCCCGGCCTACGGATTCAGCCCGAGCGGCGAGAGCTGGCTGCCCCAGCCGGCTCTGTGGGCGAGCTATGCCCGCGACATCCAGGAGGGCCTGCCCCATTCGACCCTCACCCTGTACCGCGAGGCGCTCGCGCTGCGAGCCGAGCACCGTCTCGGCGACGGATCCCTGACGTGGTTGAGCGGCTACGGCGAGGATGTGCTCGCCTTCAGGAACGGCGCCGTGACGGTGATCTGCAACATCGGCCGCACTCGCATCGGGCTGCCCCCGGGCGAGCTGCTGCTCGCATCGGAGCCGCTGACCGGGCGCTCCCTGCCCCCGGACACCACCGTCTGGCTCGCCACCCCCTGACCTCTGCCCCCTTCTCATCCGCTCTCCACCGAGCCGTCGAAACCTGTTCAACAGCCGCGGTGGTTGCAGCAACTCTTGACGGCTCGCGAGGAGAAGGGAGAGGGAGGTGGGAACTACAGCTAGTTCGCGTTCGCCTTGAGCCAGGCGAAAGGGTTGACCCGGGCGCCGTTGACGTCGATCTCCAGGTGCAGGTGCGGACCGGTCGCGATCCCCGTGCTGCCCACCAGGCCGACGAGCTGGCCGACATGCACGCGCTCGCCCACCGTGACCGCGATCGAGCCCCGCCGCATATGCCCGTAGATGCTGGTGACCGTCTGGCCGCCGATGCGGTGCTGGATGGCGACCTCGGTGCCCAGATCCGACCCGTAGTCGCGCGCGATGGTGACGATCCCGTCGGCGATCGCCTGGATGGGGGCACCGGCCCCGGGCACGAAGTCGACGCCGGCATGGAAGCTGGAGCACCCGCTGCAGGGCGCGATCCGGTAGCCGTAGGTGCTGCTGATCGGCACACCGACGATGAAGGGCCACTGGATGGTGCCGTTCGGATCGTTGGTGAAGGTGTAGCTCGACACCTGGTAGTGGTATCGATATGCCTCGACGGCCGAGGTGACCGAGAAGCCATCCCTCTCCACCGACGCAGCGTCGGCGTCGGCGACCGTGAGCTGCTGGACGTGATCGTCCAGGGAGCCGTCGACGACGCGGGGAGCGTTGGCCACGCTGGGCAGGAACGCGTTGGCGGGCACCGAGGTGGCCAGGAACATCGATCCGGCGAAGAACATGCAGCCCACCGCCATGGCCTTCTGCAGGAGATGACCGCGCAGCCGCCCCGCGGCCTCCCGCTTCGAGCGCCGCTGGTCGGATGCGGGCCGGCGCGGCGGACGATCGGCCCGGGGCGGCCGCATCCGGCTCCGCTTGCGCTCGAGCTCGCGCAGCTCCCGACGGCTCTGCGGCTCACGCACCGCTGCGTGACCCCCGTCTCGCCGCTGCTCCCTGCGCAGCTGACTGCGCTTAGGGAAGTCGGCACCGACGGCCGTCGTCTCGTCACTCACAGATCATTGGCCGTTCCCAGCCGCGCACCGTGGACTGCTGGCACGCTCGTCAGCGGGGAACATAGCCATAGCCGCTCTCCTCACGAGGGTGATCAGTCGGGGGCCACTGATTCATTGCTCTTCGGGTACTCCGCTGCCCACGCCGGGCAGATAACGGATTCATAAAGAATAGCGACTGCCCCTGCCGATATCCACCTCAGGGGACTATCGACCGCTAGAAGCCTGCTGCGAGCAGCTCCGCCTCGAGGGCGGCGGCCAGCGCAGGCTCGGCGGCCAGGACCAGCGCCTCGGTCGGAGCCTCTCCGCGCAGACCGCCCACGAGCGCCCCGGCCTCGCTGGCGATGAGCGCCCCGGCCGCCTGGTCCCAGGGCTTCAGCCCGCGCTCGAAGTAGGCGTCGAGCCGCCCGCAGGCCACGGCGCAGAGGTCGAGCGCTGCCGAGCCCTGCCGCCGGATGTCGCTGATATGGCCGAGGACGCCCGAGAGGAAGCGCGCCTCCTCCACCCGGCGCTCGGCCGTGTACGAGAAGCCCGTCCCCACGAGCGCCTGCGAGAGCTCCACGCCCTCGGCGACACGGATCGGCTGCCCGCCCAGCGTGGCACCGCGGCCCGCCCTCGCCAGGAAGATCTCGCCCGACTCCGGGTTCGAGACGCAGCCGGCGAGGGTGCGCCAGGTGCTCGGGTCGGGCTCCCCCTCCACCACGGCGATGCTCACCGCGTAGTGCGGAATCCCATGGAAGTAGTTGACGGTCCCGTCGATCGGGTCGACCACCCAGGTCAGCCCGCTGCTGCCCGTCTCCGCCCCGCTCTCCTCGCCCAGGAAGCCGTCATCGGGCCGGGCGGCCTTCAGCAGGGAGCGGATGAGCGCCTCCACCTCGCGGTCGGCCTCCGTGACGATGTCCTGCAGCGACGACTTCGTGCCGGCGAGCTGCACGCCCTCGGCTCGTCGGCTCTTCGCGAGCACGCCCGCGACGATCGCGGTGTCGCGGGCGATCCCCATCAGGTCGTCCAGCCCCTGGTCTATCGGCATCCGCGCCCCCGTTCCGCTCCAAGCGTCGAGGGCCCCGCCGGAGTCCGGTGGGGCCCTCGCAGTGGCAAGTGAGGGATTCGAACCCCCGTAGGCTGAGCCATCTGATTTACAGTCAGGTCCCTTTGGCCGCTTGGGTAACTTGCCGTGAGTGCCTCCGGCCACGTGTAGTCACCTGACCGGACGCACGCATCCAAGGATAGCGAATCCACCACCTTCCCGCGCACGGTCAACTAACATGGCCCCCATGGCAGACTCGACATTCGACATCGTGAGCAAGGTCGACAAGATGGAGGTCGACAACGCCCTCCATCAGGCGCAGAAGGAGATCGGCCAGCGCTACGACTTCAAGAACGTGGGAGCATCGATCGACTACAGCGGCGAGACGGTGCTCATGAAGGCGAACACCGAGGAACGCGTGAAGGCGGTGCTCGACGTCTTCCAGCAGAAGCTGATCAAGCGGGGCATCTCCCTGCGCAGCCTCAAGGCCGGCGACCCCTACGCCTCCGGCAAGGAGTATCGCATCGAGGCGTCGCTGAAGCAGGGCATCGCGCAGGAGGACGCCAAGAAGATCGGCAAGATCATCCGCGACGAGGCCCCGAAGAGCGTCAAGTCCCAGATCCAGGGCGACGAGCTCCGGGTGAGCTCGAAGAGCCGCGACGATCTGCAGGCCACCATGGCCATCCTCAAGGCGGCGGATCTCGACGTGGCCTTGCAATTCGTGAACTTCCGCTGAGGCAACGCCGCGATGAGCGGCCCGACGTGATGGGTGGCGATTGGAGACATCGACCCTGACCCTGATCATCATCGGGATCCTCGTCGCGGTGGACTTCGGCATCCGCGTGGCCGCGGTGATCGTGATCCCGCGCAACCGGCGACCGCAGACCGCCACCGCCTGGCTGCTGGCGGTCTTCTTCCTGCCGTACATCGGCATCCTGCTCTTCCTGCTGCTGGGCAGCCGCTACCTGCCCAAGCGGCGCAGGGCGAAGCAGGATGAGATCAACCGGTACATCCTCGAGACCACCGAGGGCGTCGACCAGGTCAGCCACGACGAGCCCTGGCCGCCCTGGCTGGAGCCGATCGCCGAGCTGAACCGCAACCTCGGAGCCATGCCGCTGGTCGGCGGCAACCAGGCGACCCTCCTGACCGACTACACCGACACGCTGGCCACCATGTCGGCGGCGATCCGGCAGGCGAAGAAGTACGTGCACGCCGAGTTCTACATCCTCATCCACGACACGACGACGGCGCCGTTCTTCGCGGCGCTCGAGGAGGCGGCCGCGCGCGGCGTCACGGTGCGGGTGCTGCTCGACCATCTCGCCTCACTGCGGGCGCCGGGGTACTTCCGCACCATCCGGGAGCTCAAGCGCATCGGCGTGAGCTGGCAGCTCATGCTGCCGATCCAGCCCTTCCGCGGCAAGATCCAGCGACCGGATCTGCGCAATCACCGCAAGCTGCTCGTGGTCGACGGCACCGTGGCGTTCACCGGCTCGCAGAACATCATCGACCCGAGCTACAACAAGCGGGCCAACCGGCGGCGCAAGCTCCATTGGAAGGATCTGATGGTGCAGTTCACCGGCCCCATCGTCGGCGGCATCAACTCGCTCTTCGTCACGGATTGGTACAGCGAGACGGATGAGCTGCTGCTGCGGGAGACCGAGCCGGCCCGAACGGCCAAGGTCCCGAACGCGCTAGGCGCCCAGGTGGTGCCCAGCGGCCCGGGGTTCGAGGGCGAGAACAATCTGCGGCTCTTCAACTCGCTGCTCTACGCGGCCACCGAGCGGATCATCATCACCAGCCCCTACTTCGTGCCCGACGAGACCATGCTCTACGCGATCACCACCGCGGCGCAGAGCGGCCTGGACGTGCAGCTCTTCGTCTCGGAGATCGGCGACCAGCCCGTCGTCTACCACGCCCAGCGCAGCTACTACGAGGCCCTGTTGCGGGCGGGGGTGCGCATCTGGCTCTACAAGGCCCCGACGGTGCTGCACGCCAAGCACTTCACCATCGACGACGACGTCTCGGTGATCGGCTCCAGCAACATGGACATGCGCTCCTTCAGCCTGAACCTGGAGATCTCGGTCATGGTGCGCGGCACCACCTTCGTCAAGGCGCTGCGCGAGCTGGAGGACTCCTACCGCACGAACAGCCGCGAGCTGACCCTGGACGAGTGGATGCGCCGGCCGTTCCTCGTGAAGGTGCTCGACAATGTGGCGCGGCTCACGTCAGCCGTGCAGTGACTACTCGGGGTCAGAGATCTCGACCATCTCATCGCGCGGCACGACCTTGATCCTCGGCCGGCCCACCGCCTCGCCGAGCGAGATCTCGTGGGCGTCGAGCCGGTGCCAGCCCTCGAGATCGGTGTAGCGGATCCCCCGCTCCTCCAGCAGCCGCACGATCGCCTCCGGCTCCGGGTGCGCCGGCGACCACCAGCTGGCCTGGTCGTCGACGAGGTTCTTCACCGTCTCCATCGCATCCGACTTCGTCGAGCCGATCAGCCCGACCGGGCCGCGCTTGATCCAGCCGGTGGCGTAGACGCCGTGAACCTGCTCGTCATCGTCGTCGATCACCTGGCCGCCCCGGTTCGGGATGACGCCGCGCTTGGCGTCGAAAGGAACCTCCGAGAGCTCGGAGCCGAAGTATCCGATCGCGCGGTAGACGGCCTGCACCTCCAGGGTGCGGTGCTCGCCGGTGCCGGTGACCCCGCCCTCGCCGTCGGGACGGGTGCGCTCGTAGCGCAGGCCGGCGACGGCATCCTCCCCCAGGATCTCCAGCGGCTTCGCGTAGAAGTGCAGGTGCAGCCGCCGGGAGGCCGAGCCGGTCTCGCGCTGCCGCCAGCCCTCGAAGATGCGATTGATCACGAAGACCTGCTTGTTGGTGGCTATCGCGGTCTTCGAGGCCTCGTCCAGCTCGAAGTCCTCGTCGTAGAGGATCATGTCGACGTCGTCCAGCTCGCCGAGCTCGCGCAGCTCCAGCGGCGTGAACTTCACCTGCATGGGCCCGCGGCGCCCGAGGATGTGCACATCCGTGACCGGCGACGCCTTCAGGGTCTCGTAGACGTTCTGCGGGATCTCCGTGGCCAGCAGCGCGTCGGCCGGCTTGGCGAGGATGCGGGCCACGTCGAGGGCCACGTTCCCGTTGCCGATCACCGCGACCGAGCGGTGCTCGAGCGGCCAGTCGCGCGGCACATCCGGATGGCCGTCGTACCAGCTCACGAAGTCGGCGGCGCCGAAGCTGCCGGGAAGCCCGGAACCGGGGATCGCGAGCTGGGAGTCGCGGACCGCGCCCGTGGCGAAGATGACGGCGTTGTAGTGGCGCTTGAGGTCGTCGAGCGTCAGATCGGTGCCGTAGTCGACATTGCCGAAGAAGCGGATGTCGCCCCGGTCGAGCACGTCGCGCAGGGTCGAGATGATGCCCTTGATGCGGGGGTGGTCCGGCGCCACGCCGTAGCGCACGAGCCCGTAGGGCGCCGGCAGACGCTCGAAGAGGTCGATGGACACGTCGAAGTCGCGCTCCATCTTCAGCAGGATGTCCGCGGCATAGATGCCGGCCGGTCCCCCGCCGATCACAGCGAGCCTCAATCCGGTCACACTTCTTCCCTCTCTCGACATCCGGAACCGTTCCGGCGCGGACGGCGGCACCCGCCGCATCCGCTCAACTGCTCCGCCGTACCAGCGCCTCGGCGAAGCGGGTCAGAGCCTTGCGCACCGGCCCTTGAGGCAGCGGCTCCAGGGCGGCGATGGCGTCCCTGCCCCATTGCCTGGCATAGGCCAGGGTCTGCTTCGTCACCTCGTGCTTGCGTAGGGCCTCGACCGCGCGATCCAGCCTGCCCCCTGCCGGATCCGCCGCCGCGAGCTCTATCCGCTCCAGCAGATCCGCCGCGGCCGCGTCGGTGGCCGCTTCGGCGCGGAGCAGGAGCAACGGCAGCGTGCTGACGCCGGAGCGCAGATCGGTGCCCGCCGCCTTGCCCGTTCCGGGCCGGGGCGAGAGGTCGATGACGTCGTCGACCAGCTGGAAGGCGACACCGATCCTCTCCCCGAAGTCCACGACCGGCCGCAGATACTCCTCCGCGGCGTGCGAGTAGATGACGCCGACCTGTGCGGCGGCGGCGATGAGCGAGCCCGTCTTGTCGGCCAGCACGCCCAGATAGTGGGCCACCGGATCCTCGCCTTCGCGCGGGCCGATCGTCTCGTGCAGCTGCCCCAGGCACAGCCGCTCGAAGGTGTCCGCCTGCAGTTCGATGCCGCGCTGCCCCAGCTGGGAGATCAGCTTCGCGGCCCGCGAGAACAGCAGATCGCCGGTGAGGATGGCCACCGAGTTCCCCCAGACGCTCTGGGCGCTGGGCACGCCGCGGCGCAGCTCCGCCTCGTCCATCACATCGTCGTGGTACAGCGAGGCCAGATGCGTGATCTCGATGACCTGGGCCGCCGTGATGACGTCGTCGGTGTTGCCCTCCCCGAGCTGCGCGGTGATCAGGGTGAGCGCCGGCCGCACCCGCTTGCCGCCGGCCTGCAGCAGGTAGCGGGCGACGGCATCCACCAGATCGTCGGTGAAGGCGAGCTGGGCCATCAGCTCCTGCTCGACGACCGCCAGCCCCCTCTCGACGGTCGTGGCGAGCTCGCGCTCGGCACCGGAGGCGAAGATGTTGCCGCTCAAGCCGAGGATCGAACTCAGTCCTGGGCTGCGGCGCGCAGTGGGGGCGCTCGGGATCACTGTGCGGGCCTCACGATCGGCGGGGGTCAAGGGTTCTGCGCAGGCGATTCGCCGGTCGGGGCGGAGACTCCGGGGCTCTTGGCCCCCCGACGCCGCGAGACGGACGGCCGGGGCTGCACCGTGACGGGCTTGCGCCCCCGGTGCAGGGCGACCACCCCCGTGGTGAGATTGCGGTAGGCCACCCGGCTGAACCCTGCGCCCCGGATCCACTGGCTCAGCGTGCCCTGATCCGGCCAATCCCAGATCGAGTCGGCCAGATAGCCGTAGGCCTCGGAATCCGAGCTCGTGACCTCGACGACCTTCGGCATCACGTATTTGAGGTAGGCGGTGTAACCGGCGCGGAAGATCGCCCGTGGCGGCGTCGAGAACTCGCAGATCACGAGCCGGCCGCCGGGCTTGAGCACTCGGAACATCTCCTCCAGCGCCTTCTTGGGGTCCGCGACATTGCGCAGGCCGAAGGAGATCGTGACGGCGTCGAAGGTGCCCTCGTCGAAGGGCAGCTTCATGGCATCCCCCTCGACGAACTCCACCTTGGGATGCTTGCGCCGGCCCAGGGCGATCATGCCGGGCGAGATGTCGACCGCGGTCACCTGTGCCCCGGCGCGGGCCAGCGGCGCCGAGCTGGTCCCGGTGCCGGCCGCGACATCGAGGATGCGCTCGCCCCGCTGCGGAGCGATCGCCCGCACGGTGGCGAGCCGCCACATGAAGGAGTTTCCCAACGAGAGCACCGAATTGGTGCGGTCATAGCGCCGCGCGACGCCGTCGAACATGGCGGCGACCTCGCTGGGTCGCTTGCTCATATCCGCCTTGGCCACGAGTACCAGTGTAGTTCCTGGCCACGGCTAGGCTTGAGGGGTGACCAGGCCGGGGCTCTCCACGCATGCGCTGGCCGTGGAGACGACGGAGGGCGGCGATCCGGCCGAGCTGGTGCCGCTGCTCGACCGGACCGACCCGATCGCGTTCCTCCAGGGCTCCGACGGCTTCATCGGCATCGGCACGGCGGTGCGCCTGGAGTTCTCGGGACCGCACCGCATGACGGATGCCGCCGCCGCCTGGCGCGAGCTCACCGCCGCCGCACGGGTGAGCGATCCGATCGCCCGGCCGGGCACCGGCCTGATCGCCTTCGGCAGCTTCGCCTTCTCCGACGCCTCGGCCGAGCCGAGCGTGCTGATCGTCCCCTCGCTCGTGGTCGGACGCCGTGAGGGCAGGAGCTGGATCACCCGCATCGACGGCGGCGGGTCCGCTGCCGTCCGGCCCAGCCCGATCGTGCACCGGCCGGTGGCGCTGGACCCCGGGCGGATGACGCCGGACGCCTATCTGGCCGCCGTCGCTGCAGCGATCGGCCGGATCCGCGACGGGGCCCTCGACAAGGCGGTGCTCGCCCGCGATCTGACGGGACGCCTCCCGGCGGGCTTCGACCCGCGCGCCCTGGTCGACCGGCTCGCCGCCGCGTACCCCGAGTGCTGGACCTACGCCGTCGACGGGCTGATCGGGTCGAGCCCGGAGACCCTGGTGCGGGTGCACCGGGGCACGGTCACCGCGCGGGTGCTGGCCGGCAGCGCCGGGCGCGGCAGGGATGACGCCGGCGACCTGGCGGCATCCGACGACCTCGAGCACTCCGCCAAGAACCTCGACGAGCACGACTACGCGGTGCAGAGCGTCCTGGCCGCCCTGCGGGAGCACAGCGACGACATCGCGGTGAGCCGGCAGCCGTTCCCGCTCCGCCTGCCGAACCTGTGGCACCTGGCCACCGACGTCAGCGGCTCGCTGCACGACGACTCGACCTCGCTCGACCTCATCGCGGCACTGCATCCCACCGCCGCCGTCGCCGGCACCCCGACCGATGCGGCGCTCGGCCTCATCGCGGAGCTGGAGCCCTTCGACCGGGGACGCTACGCCGGACCGGTCGGCTGGGTCGGCGCCGACGGCGACGGGGAATGGGCGATCGCCCTGCGCGGTGCCGCCCTCGCGGACGGCGTCATCACGGCGCTGGCCGGCGGGGGCATCGTGCGCGACTCGGATCCGGCGAGCGAGCTGGCGGAGACCACCATGAAGTTCCGGGCCGTCACCGAGGCGCTCGCCTGACCTCCGGGGCCGATACGGTCAGCGAGTCAGCGGGACCTCGATGAGGGCGGCGGACGAGCCGAGGGCCTCGTCCAGCTCCCCGCGATTGCCCGCGTAGCGGTGCTCCCAGCCGTAGGCGGCGGCCAGCGCGGAGAGGTCCACGGCCTGCGGCGTGTACAGCACACGGTCGAAGGCCTCCCGCCCCGAGGTCCCGGCCACTTCGAGCCCGTCGAAGATCGTTCCGCCGCCATCGTTGCCGACGATGATCTGGAGGCGGGGCCGCGTCTCCCCCGGCGGGACGAGCAGCGATCCGGCATCGTGCAGCACGGCGAGATCGCCCAGCAGCACGCGGGTGATCCCGGCGGCGGAGTTGGCCCGGTCCGAGGCCTCCGCCTGGCTGGCGATCGCGATACCGCTGGCGGTGGCGACCGTCCCGTCGATGCCGGCCAATCCGCGGTTGGCATGCACGGCGATCCTCTTGCCCGGCACGACCATGTCCGCCTCGCGGATCAGCCGGGACGCCCCGAACACCAGGCGGTCGTGCGGCCAGGTCGCACGCCACACCGCCTCGACGAGCATGCGCCGGGTCACCGGCTCGCGGAACGTCTCCAGCTGAGCCTTCGCGAAGCGGGCGACGGCCGCGGGATCGTCTGTGCGGGCGTCCCGAAGCGGGTCGTCGCCGTCGCCCTCGAGCAGCCTCCTGCTCGCCACGACCCAACCGCCCACCCAGGATCGGTCCGGATCGGGGTCGCCGGCCACCACGACGGATCCGGCGAAGCGGGCCGCCCGGCGACCGGGGTCGTAGTCCTCGAAGCCGGGCCCCCGCACCACGATGGTGTGCACTCCGTCCCGCTCGAGCAGCGCGGGAACCTCCCGGCTCAGGGTCGGATGCCCGAAGACGACAGCCCGTTCGACCCGCCCGCCGAAGGCCGGATCAGCCAGGAGCGGCCGATAGGCGGCCACGAGGTTCGGGCCGTAGCGGGCACCGCTGGACACCTCGGCCAGGAGCGGGGCGCCGAGCGCCCGCGCCGCCTCCTCGGCCTGCTCCCCAGCGCCGTGGCCGGCGATGACGACCGTGCGCGGCGCGGCGGAGAGCTCTTCGACCGGCAGGGCCGGGCGGGACCGGGGCGGGGGAGACGCCGCGGGGGCGTCGTCGAGCGGCGGCATCGCCCCGGAGAGCGGCTCGCGGAACGCCAGATTGAGCTGCACCGGTCCGGCGTGGCCGGAGTGCCCGGCGGCGGCGGAGAAGGCCTCGGCCGCGAGCTCTGCCGGGTAGCCATCGCCGGAACCGCCGCCCGTGTCATCGCTCGGCGCCTCGACATCTCTCACGAAGGGGACCGCGGAGCCGAACATCCCCGCCTGGACGGTCGTCTGGTTCGAGCCGATCCCGTGCAGCTCCTGCGGCCGGTCGGCGGTGAGCAGGATGAGCGGGACCCCCGAATGCCGTGCCTCCAGCACCGCCGGGTGCAGATTCGCGACCGCGGTGCCCGAGGTCGTCACGACGAGCACGGGCACCCCGCTCTCGACCGCCAGCCCCAGCGCCAGGAACCCGGCGGAGCGCTCGTCGATGCGCACGTGGAGACGGATGCCGCCGGCCCGCTCGTAGGCCTCGGCGGCCAGCGCCAGCGCCTGGGAGCGGGACCCCGGGGCGACCACGATGTCGCGGACGCCGAGCCGGATGAAGGCGCCCAGGAGCGCCACCGAGAACCCGGTGGCACCGCCGCCCGCCACTAGCGGCTAGTCCTTGGAGTCGTCGTCAAGTTCCGCCAGTTCCTGCTCGAGCTTGCGGATGCGCTCGCGCTGCTCCTCGTCGTTCGCGAGCCGACGGAGGAAGCTCGGATCGTCATCGGGGGCGACCTGGCGGGGCGATTCGGAGCGCGCATCCCGGTTCTTGCCGATGGTGAACCACAGGATCCCCCCGATCGGGGCGATCAGCACGATGATCAGCGCCCAGACCGGCTTCGGCACGGCTCGGATGCGGCTCTCGTCCGTCATGAGGCAGTCGATGAGCGAATAGATGGTGAAGAAGACGACGGCGACGCCGAGCCCTATGTACACCCTGACCATGGGGCAATTCTAGGCCAGCTGGCCGGGGAGTTGCCTTGGAGCGGCCCGGAAGGCCTCGGCGGAGCGGCCGTCTCAGCGCAGGCGACGGCCGGGACCGGAACGCGCTCGCCTAGACTAGACGGAATGAACACATCCCGGCGCTGGCTGAGCTACACGCTCATCCGTCTCGGGATCTTCGCCGTCGCCCTGGCGATCCTCCTGCTGCTGCGGATCAACCCCTATCTCGCCACCGTCATCGCCGCGATCGTGGGGTTCTGCCTCTCCTACCTCTTCCTCCGCCGGCCCCGCGAAGAGCTGGCCAAGGGCATCGCCGAGCTGCGCCGGTCGGATGAGCGCGTCGTGCAGCATGACCGGGACAACGACTACGAGAACGAGGTGCTCGACCGCATGGACGACGACGCCCGGCTAGACGAGGACAAGCGTGACGGCGAGGCCTAGGCCGTAGAGCAGGGCGGTCAGGCTCGTCAGCTTGAGAGCCAGCACCAGCTCGGCGGAGGTCTTCGCCGTGGCGGTGATGATCACCGCGGGGGCCGCCACCAGCAGGGTGAAGAACACGTACGGCGTCTGGCGGTAGAGGAGCGCGAAGAGGCCCAGGATCGCATAGGGCAGCAGCAGGAAGACCGCGTAGAGGATGCGGGAGACCCGGTCGCCGACGACCACAGAGAGGGTGCGCTTGCCGGCCTGCTCGTCCTGGTGGCGGTCCCGGAGATTGTTCACCATGAGCACGGCGCAGGCGATCAGCCCGGCCGCCGTCCCGGCCAGCCAGCCCTCGAGGTTGACGGTGCCGACCTGGAGGTACATGGTCCCCGCCGTGGCGGCGAGACCGAAGAAGACGAAGACCGCGACCTCGCCCAGCGCCCGGTAGCCGTAAGGGCGCTTGCCTCCCGTGTAGAAGTAGGCCGCGGCGATGCTGGCGGCGCCGACCGCGAGCATCCACCAATGGCCGGTCCAGACGACGGCCACGGCACCGACCGCGGCGGCGATTCCGAAGAAGACCAGGGCCACCGTCAGCACGGTTCGCGGCTTGGCGGCACCGGATCCGGTCAGCCGCGATGGCCCGACGCGGTAGCGGTCGGTTCCCCGCACGCCGTCGGAGTAGTCATTGGCGTAGTTCACCCCGATCTGCAGGCAGAGCGCGACCGCGAGACAGGCCAGTGCGCGCAGCCAGTGCAGGTGCCCGTAGTCGACGAGGAGGGCGCAGGCGGTACCGAGGGCGACCGGCGCGACGGCCACCGACAGCGTGCGCAGCCGGGCCCCGCCGATCCAGTCCGCGGCGCTCGCCCGGCGCGGTCCCCGGTCCGGCGCCTTGCTGCCGCGCCGGGTCTTCGCCGGCGCCTTGGCCTTGGCATTGGTCTTGGCGCGGACCTTCGCGGGGTCTATGCGCTGCTGCCGAGGCTTGCGGGACGGGGTCACGGTCACGATTGTAGCGAGGCCGCCACCAGGCGCCCGAGCGCCTGCCGATCGGGCTTGCCGCTGGGCAGGCGGGGGATCCGCTCCACCACCACGATCGAGGCGGGGGCGGCCGCCCTCCCCAGCGCCGCCGTGACCGCGCGGCGCAGCGGCGTCAGCTCGACCGGTCGGGTGGCGACGACACGAGGCACCTGGCCCCAGCGCTCGTCGTCGGTGGCCACGACGACCGCGTCGCCGAGTCCCGGTAGCCCGCGGATGCACTGCTCGATCATGCCGAGGGAGACCTTCTCCCCTCCCGAGACGATGACGTCGTCGAGGCGGCCGATCACCCGCAGCACGCCGTCGTCGATCGACCCCGTGTCGCCGGTGCGATACCAGCGGACCCCGCCCTCGTCGAGGAAGGCCTCGGCGGTCCGCTCCGGATCGCCGAGATACCCCTCGGCCAGCGTCGGCCCGGTGACCTCGATCTGGTCGTCGCGCACTCGCAGCCCGACCCCCGACAGCGGCACGCCGTCGTAGACGCAGCCCCCGGAGGTCTCGCTCGACCCGTAGGTGCAGCTGATGCCCAGTCCGAGGCCGGCCGCGCGCTCCACCAGCACGGCCGGGGCCGCCTGCCCGCCCACGAGGATGCGGTCGAGGCGACGGATGCGGTCGAGCACGCCCGCATCCTCCTCCGCGGCGTCGATGAGCCGTGCGAGCTGGGCGGGCACCAGTGCCGTGAACCGCTGATCGGCATCCATCGTCTCGATCGCCTCGGCGAACCGCCGCGCATCGAAGTGCCCCGGCGGCAGGACCACGGGGCTCGTCCCCGCGCTCAGGGACCGGGTCAGCACGTTGATCCCCGCGATGTAGTGCACCGGGAGGGCCAGCAGCCATTGGCCGGGACCGCCGAGCGCCGCCTCCGAGGCGGCCGCCGAGGAGAGCAGGGCATCGGCGCTGAGCGCGACGCGCTTCGGCCGGCCGGTCGAGCCGCTCGTCTCGATCGCCAGGGCGACCCGCTGCGGCACCGAATCCGGCAGCCCGGGGTCCGGGTGAACAGGGTCCGGGTGGACAGGGTCCGGGTGGACAGTATCCTGCTGGGCAGGATCCTGCTGCGAAGGCCCGGTGGGCCGCGCCGCCGGGGCCGCCGGACGCGGCAGGATCGCCGGCCCGTCGCCGCTCAGCGCCGTCCGGAGCGCGTCCAGCACCATCCGCGGATTCCCCGCATCCACCGCCTCGAGCCGCCTCACGCAGCCCACCGCCCTTTGCTCATCCCGCATCCCAGTGCCGACCCACTAGCATAAGCATTGCTCACTTGCGCCAAAAGGTCCCAAAGACACCCTTCGAAAGGGCCATTTGGCGCAAGTGACCTATTCTCATTCATGCTCAGGCCGACGAGTGGGAGTCCGGCTGCGCCCTCCGGGGCGGCTCGACCGCCGACGAAACTCAGTACTGCCACGGATACGGCGACCAGTCCGGCGCGCGCTTCTGCAGGAAGGAGTCGCGGCCCTCGGCCGCCTCGTCGGTGCCGTAGGCGAGCCGGGTCGCCTCGCCCGCGAAGACCTGCTGTCCGACCAGCCCGTCGTCGACGGCGTTGAAGGCGAACTTGAGCATGCGGATGGCCGTGGGCGACTTGGTCATGACGGTCTCGGCCCAGTCGAGGGCCGTGCGCTCGAGCTCGGCATGCGGCACCACGGCGTTCACCGCCCCCATCTCATAGGCGCGCTGCGCGTCGTACTCCCGGGCGAGGAAGAAGACCTCCCGGGCGAACTTCTGCCCCACCTGGCGGGCGAAGTAGGCGCTGCCGTAGCCGGCGTCGAAGGAGCCGACATCCGCATCCGTCTGCTTGAAGCGGGCGTGCTCGGCACTGGCGATGCTGAGGTCGCAGACCACGTGCAGCGAGTGTCCGCCACCGGCCGCCCAGCCGGGTACTGCGGCGATGACGACCTTCGGCATGAAGCGGATCAGCCGCTGCACCTCGAGGATGTGCAGCCTGCCGGTCGGATGCCCGGAGCCCTCGTAGCGGTACCCGTCGCGACCGCGGATGCGCTGGTCGCCGCCGCTGCAGAACGCCCAGCCGCCGTCCTTCGGGCTGGGCCCGTTCCCGGTCAGCAGCACCGCGCCGACCCGCGTGCTCTGTCGGGCGTGGTCGAGGGCCGCATACAGCTCGTCGACGGTCTGCGGCCGGAAGGCGTTGCGCACCTCGGGGCGGTCGAAGGCGATCCGGGCGATCCGGCCGGAGACGTCGAGATGGTACGTGATGTCCGCAGGCTGGCCGAAGCCGTCGACCTCGCGCCAGACCGCGGGATCGAAGAGCTCTGAGACCGTGGCCGCCATGCTCATAGCCTAGAGCGTTGCCCGGAACGCGCCCTAGGCGAAAGCGCCGAGCAGGTTGAGCAGGACGAGCGGGTCGCCCAGCACCGCCAGCACCATGGCCGCGGCCCCCCAGCTCCGTCCGCGCCCTGCGAGCGCGGCGACCGCGCCGAGCAGGAACGCCACCGCCCCGGTGCCGATGGCGCCGTAGGCCAGCAGGGTGCCGGAGCTCCAATCCCCCGACGACGCCCCGGCGATGGCGTAGCCGCAGATCACCGCGGCGCCCGCGGAGAGCAGGAAGGCGAAGAGGCCGAGCATGGGCGTGCGGCGCGGCGCGGCCGTGCTCGGCCGCCGCGGACGGCGCGCCGGACGGCCGAAGAGCTCCTCCATGGTCACGATCGTCCTCCCCTGCAGCATCCGCCCCCCTACCCGATGGGTCCGGAATGGCAGACTGGCACCATGCTTCCACCGCTGGCAGAGCTGCGCAAAACGGCTCACGTGGTCTCCCTGCCGATGGCTGCGAGGTTCCGCGGCATCCGGCGTCGCGAGGCGCTACTGCTGGAAGGGCCGCAGGGCTGGACCGAGTTCTCCCCCTTCCTGGAGTACGACGACGCCGAGTCCGCCGCCTGGCTGGCGGCCGCCATCGACTTCGGCTGGTTCGAGGCCCCGGCCCCGCTCCGCGAGAGCATCCCGGTGAACGCGACCCTGCCGGCGGTCGCCCCGGATGCCGTCGCCGGCATCCTCGCCCGCTACCCCGGCTGCCGCACCGTGAAGGTGAAGGTGGCCGAGGCCGGGCAGTCGCTGAGCGACGACGTGGCGAGGGTCGCAGCCGTGCGGAGGACCCTCGGCGACGAAGGCCGGATCCGCGTCGATGCGAACGGCGCCTGGACCGTGGCCGAGGCGGCGGCAGCGCTCGATGCGCTCGCGCCCTTCGGCCTCGAGTACGCCGAGCAGCCCTGCCGGAGCGTGCCGGAGCTCGCGGCGCTGCGCCCCCATGCCGCCGTGCTCGGCATGCCGATCGCCGCGGACGAGAGCGTGCGCAAGGCCGAGGACCCGGTGGCCGTGGCGCGGGCCGGCGCGGCGGACATCGTGATGGTCAAGGCGCAGCCGCTCGGCGGCATCCGGGCATCGCTGCGGATCGCGGCGGAGGCGGGCCTGCCCGCGGTGGTCTCCAGCGCCATCGACACCTCGGTGGGACTGGCCATGGGCGCCCACCTGGCGGCGAGCCTGCCGGAGCTGCCCTACGATTGCGGGCTGGGCACGGCCGCGCTGCTCGAGCAGGATGTCACGGACGAGCCGCTGCTGCCCGAGGGCGGCGCGATCCCGGTGCGGCGGGCGACGCCGAGCGCGCAGCTGCTCGGCCGCCACGCGGCGAGCGCAGACCGCGCGTCGTGGTGGCTGGACCGCCTGGCGCGCTGCCACCGCATCCTGGAGCGGCGCGGAGAAGCATGACCCGCGCCGGTGACGGCCGGCGCTCGCGGATCACGACGTCACAGCCCCGAGTAGGTGTGCAGCCCCTTGAAGAACAGGTTCACGATGGTGAAGTTGAACAGCACGGCGCTGAAGCCGATGATCGCCAGCCATGCCGAGCGGGCGCCGCGCCAGCCCCGGGTCGCCCGGGCGTGGATGTAGCCGGCGTAGAGCACCCAGATGATGAAGGTCCAGACCTCCTTGGTGTCCCAGCTCCAATAGCTGCCCCAGGCGTGCTCCGCCCAGATCGAGCCGGCCATCAGGGTGAAGGTCCACAGCACGAAGCCGACCACGATGATGCGGTAGGCGAGGTTCTCGAGACGCTCGGCGCCGGGCAGCGACTCCATCATCCGCAGCCCCTCGGTGCGACTCGCCTCCCGGCGCAGCTGGAGGAGCTGCAGGATCGACAGGAAGGTTCCGATCGCGAAGAACGCGGTCCCCATCATCGCCACGAGCACGTGGATCACGATCCAGTACGACTGCAGCGCCGGCGGCAGCGGGGAGATCGGCACATAGAAGTTGACGGTGGCCACGCCCAGGGCCACGAGCCCGAAGCCGGTGACGAAGGTGCCGAGATAGCCGATCTCGACCTTGATCAGCACGAGCAGGAAGATGCCCAGGATGATCGTCATGGCGGTCAGCGAGAACTCGAACATGTTCGCCCAGGGCACCCGGCCGGCGGCGACGCCGCGCATGATGTCGGAGGCCAGCAGCATCGCCCAGGCGAGGACGCTCAGGGCGACGCCGACGCGCTGGTAGCGGGGGCTGCGCTTCGGGGCCTCCGCGGTCGTGCTGCGCTGGAGGGTGGCGATGCCGCCGGACCGCCCGCCGACGACAGCCTCCCCGGCCGATGCGGCGGCCCGCTGCGCCGCGACGACGGCCGAGCGGTGGGCGAGGTCGAGGGCGAAGGCGATGAAGGCGACGGTGAGCACCATCATCGCGGACCAGACGCCGTAGTACGAGAGGTCTTCGAGCGTATTCGTCACGATGTCAGCCTAAGCCCAAGGCGGCCGCATGTTTCTCCGCCACCTCCGCGATCGCCCGGTCGAGCGTCGGATCCTCGCCGCGGGCCAGTGCCGCGTACTCGATCAGCATCGATCCGTCATCGGCGGCGGTCGCTTTGACCCACACCCGGCGCCGCGGCACGAAGAGGGCCGTGAGCAGGCCGCCGATCACGCAGAGGGCGAAGAAGAGCATCCAGCCCTGACTGGGGTCATGGCGGATGTCCAGCGAGACGAAGCGGGAGACGCTGTCTGAGAGGTCGCCGTCCTTCGTGCCCGGCGGCGAGACGTTCTCGAAGGTCACGGTGCCCAATCCGTCCGGGAGATCCGCTGTCTGCCCGGGCGTCAGCCTCAGCGAATCCACGCCGCTTCCCGCGCCGGCGATCGCCGTCATGCCGTCGGTGTTCAGCGCGTACTCCGACACGGGCCGGCCCGTGTCGAGGCCGAGGTCGCCGGCGAAGACGTTCAGGGTGAGCACGGGATTGAGCAGCCCCGGGTACCTCGAGGTCAGTCCCCCGTCCTGCTTCGGGGCCGCGGTCGGATAGAACATGCCGACCATGCCGAGCTGCTCGCTGAGGCCGTCCGGCACCTTGACGATGCCGAGGGAGGTCAGGTAGATGTCCTGCGGCAGGAACGGTATCGACTCGCTCTTGACGACCTTGCCGCTCGGGTCGCGCACGGTGATCTTCGGCGCGAAGCCGTTGCCGAGCAGGTACACGCTGGTGCCCTCGATCCTCAGCGGGTGGTTGACCTTGATGGTCGCCTTCTGCGGGGCGGAGTCGCCCACCGTGGTCGTGACATAGGCGGTGAAGTCGGTCGCCACCCCGAGGGCCTTCAGGTTCTGCTCCTCGTAGGAGGCCGAGAACTTGTCGACCTGGATCCGATACGGCGGCAGGCTCTCCCCCACGAAGCGGCCGGGGATGAACGAGTCGTAGTCCGCGAGCACGTTGACGAACTTCTGCCCCACCACCACCACGCGCTGCCCGTGATAGCCGAAGCCGCTGCCGATGCCGATCGCGATGAGCATGCCGAGCAGCGCGACGTGGAACACGAGGTTGCCGGTCTCCCGCAGATAGCCGCGCTCGGCCGAGACCGAGAGCCCCCCGCCGTCGAAGAGCCGCACGCGGTATCCGGCCCTGCGCAGCTGCTGCCGGGCCGTCTCGACGACGTGGGCCTCGTTGAGGGAGGCGCCGGAGGCATCCTTCGCTCCGGCGGGGACGACGACGCGGCGGTAGCCCTCCAGTCGCGCCAGCCGGGCCGGGGTGCGCGGGGGCGGGGTGCGCAGCGCCTTGAGGTGGTGCCAGGTGCGCGGGATGACGCAGCCGATCAGCGAGACGAACAGCAGCAGGTAGATGGCCGAGAACCACACCGAGGAGTAGACGTCGAAGACCTGGAAGGTGTCGAGCACCGGGGCCAGCACGGGGTTGTCGCGGAAGTACTGGTTGACCCCGTTCGGGTCGGCGCTGCGCTGCGGCACCAGGGAGCCGGGGATCGCCGCGATGGCCAGCAGCAGCAGCAGGAAGATCGCCGTGCGCATGCTGGTGAGCTGACGCCAGAAGAAGCGGGCGTAGCCGCCGAGCGTCAGCGGCGCCCCGCCGCCGGGGGCCGGCGCCGGGGAGTCGTAGTGGTCAGAGGGCCGGGACAGAGTTCAGGATCACCACCCCGAGTTGGGACATGATCGCCGACCAGAGGCCGCTGACCATGAGCACGCCGATGATCACGAGCAGAGCGCCCCCGATCAGATTGATGACGCGGATGTGCCGCTTGACGAAGGCGACGGAGCCGGCCACCCAGCCGAAGCCGAGCGCGACCAGCAGGAAGGGGATGCCCAGGCCCAGCGAGTAGGCGAGGCCGAGGATCACGCCCTGCCAGGCGGAGGCCTCGTTCAGGCTGATGGAGGTGATCGCCGCCAGGGTCGGGCTGAGGCAGGGGACCCAGCCGAGGCCGAAGACGAGTCCCAGCAGCGGAGCGCCGACCAGACCGCTGGCCGGCATCCACCGCGGCCGGAGGCTGCGCTGCAGCACGGCGAACTGCCCGACGAACACCAGCCCCAGCAGGATGACCACCGCCCCGGCGATCCGGGTGATCGCCTCCCGCCAATGCGCCAGCCAGAAGCCGATGGCGCCGAACGCCCCGTTCAGGAGCACGAAGACGACCATGAAGCCGAGCACGAAGAGCAGCACGCCCAGCACGAGGCGTCGCCGGTCCCCGCGGCCGTCCGCCCCGCTCGCTCCGCCGACATAGCCGAGGTATCCGGGCACGAGCGGCAGCACGCAGGGCGAGGCGAAGGAGACGAAGCCCGCGGCGAGCGCGATGAACACGGCCAGCAGCAGCTGACCGCCGCCGAGGAGCTCTCCGCCGGGCATTCAGCGCCCCTCGGCCAGGGTGGCGCTGATGAGCGTCTTCAGGTTCGACTTGTTGACCTCGCCGAGGATGCGGGCGGCGACCCGGCCCTCCCGGTCGATGACGAGGGTGGTCGGCACCGCGTTCGGCGCGACGCTGCCCGCGAAGGCGAGGAGCATGTTCCCCTCGTTCGTGTCGATGACGGAGGGATAGCCGATGCCGAACTGCTTGGCGAACTCGAGGGAGGTCGGGGCCTGGTCGCGCACATTGACGCCGAGGAACTCGACGCCGTCGGCCTTGAACTGCCGGCTGAGCTCCTCCAGCACCGGGGCCTCGGCACGGCAGGGCGGGCAGGAGGCGTACCAGAAGTTGAGGACCAGCACGTGGCCGGCGTAATCGGCGCTCGTCACGGTGCCGCCGGCATCCGTCGGGGCGCTGAAGGTCACCGGATCCCCCCGCTGGGCCGGCTTCAGCTCGGTGATCCCGCTGCCCGAGATGTAGTTCTGGCCCGTGCCGGAGCGGTATTGATCGGCGAGAGGGTCGTTGCTGCAGCCGCTGAGCAGGACGGCGAGGGCCAGGGCCAGGGCGCCGAGCGCCGTACCGCGCCTCATACCGCCCCCTCGTCCCGCACCGCTCCGGCCGTGGCCAGGCCGGGCTCCCGATAGGCCACCTCGGCATAGCCCTCGCCGTCGCGGGCGAGGGTGGTGATGCTCGACAGGGTGCAGCGGCGGCGCCGGGGGTCGTGGTAGAGCTTGCGGCCCGCGATCGTCCGGGCGACCATGACGATGGGCAGCTGGTGGCTCACCATGACGACCTCGCCTTCGTCCGCCGCGGCGTAGGCGTCGTCGATGGCGGCGAGCATGCGCTCGGCGATGCGCTGGTAGGGCTCCCCCCAGCTCGGCTTGAAGGGGTTGACGATCCAGGGCCAGGTGCGCGGCCGCACGATGAGCCGCGGGCCGAACTCGAAGCGGCCGCCCTCGAAGCGGTTGGTGGGCTCCAGCAGCCGCTCGTCGGTGGTGACCTCGAGCCCGAACCTCCGCGCCCAGGGCTCCGCCGACTCCTGGGCCCGCTGCAGGGGGGAGGCGTAGAGCGCGGTGACCGGATGGCCGGCCAGCGACGCCGACGCCGCCTCGGCCATGCCGCGCCCGACGTCGCTCAGCCCGAACCCGGGGATGCGGCCGTAGAGGATGCCGTCGGGGTTCTCGACCTCGCCGTGGCGGACGAGGTGGATCAGGGCTGCAGGCACGGCATCCAGTCTACGTAAGCCGCAATGCCTTTCATCATTCAGGAGTTGGTGTGACTGAAGTGACAAGAGTGGCGATCGGGGCCACGATGGCTCGCTCTGATCTCATCCGTCCCGCCAACTCCTGAATAATGAAGCGGCTAGAGTTGGGCGGGTGAGCGAACGCACGCTGATCAAGGACCTCGCCGCCCGGGAGGACGGCCCCGTCAGAGTCTCGGGATGGGTCGAGACGGTGCGGGATCAGAAGAAGGTGCAGTTCGTGGTGCTCCGCGACGAGTCGGGGGCCGTGCAGCTCGTCCATCCGCGCGGGGAGGGCGACGACCCGATCGCCGAGGAGATCTCGTCCCTCACGCAGGGCACCTTCCTCACCGTGCACGGCCCGCTCAAGCACGACGAGCGCGTCAAGCTCGGCGGCATCGAGGTGCGCATCGAGAGGATCGACATCAGCACCCGGGCGGTCGCGGAGACGCCCATCGCCGACGACAGCGGGCTCGACAAGCGCATGGACTGGCGCTTCCTCGATCTGCGGCGTCCGGAGGGCAATCTGCTCTTCCGGGTGCAGACCACCTTGGAGCACGCCATGCGCGGCTATTGGGTGGAGCGCGACTACATCGAACTGCACACCCCCAAGCTCATGGCCAGCCCCAGCGAGTCGAGGGCCGAGCTCTTCGAGGTCAAGTACTTCGAGGGCAAGGCGTATCTGGCGCAGAGCCCGCAGTTCTTCAAGCAGATGGCCCAGCCGGCCGGCTTCGGCCGCATCTTCGAGATCGGCCCCGCCTTCCGGGCGGACCCCTCGTTCACGAGCCGGCACGCCACCGAGTTCGTCAGCGTCGACGCCGAGCTGAGCTGGATCGACGGCCACGAGGATGTCATGGCCATGCACGAGGAGCTGCTGGCGACCGCGATCGCCGCCGTCAAGACCAAGCACGGCGCCGAGATCGAGGAGCTGTTCGGCGTCGAGGTGACCGTGCCCTCGCGGCCGTTCCCGCGCATCCCCCTGCTCGAGGCGAAGCGCATCGTCGCCGAGCGCGGCTACGAGATCCCCCGGGCGGACGACGACATGGACCCGGAGGGCGAGCGCCGGATCGCCGAGCACGTCGCCGAAGCCTACGGCCACGAGTTCGTCTTCCTCACCGACTACCCGAGCAGCATCCGGCCGTTCTACCACATGCGCTACGAGGATCGCCCGGAGCTCACCAAGAGCTACGACCTGCTGTGGAACGGGGTCGAGGTCGCCACCGGCGCCCAGCGGGAGCACCGGATCGAGATCCTCGAGGCGCAGGTTCGCGAGAAGGGGCTGCACCCGGAGGAGCTCGGCTCCTATCTCGACTTCTTCCGCTACGGGGTGCCGCCGCACGGCGGTTTCGGCATGGGGCTCTCGCGGCTGCTCATGCTCCTGCTGCACCTGCCGAACCTGCGCGAGGCGACCTACCTCTTCCGCGGGCCGAATCGGCTGACGCCGTAGCCGGATGCGAGTGGGAGCTGCGGCGAGGCCGTGCAGCGATCAGGAGCCGAGCAGCGCCGCGCGGAGCCGCTCCGGTCGCACACGCCAGATGCTGTGCTCCGCGCCGTCCACCAGCAGCACCGGGATCTTCTCGGCGTACTTCGCCTCGAGCTCCGGATCGTCGAGGATGGAGACCTCGTCGATGACCACCGCGGGCGCCCCCGCCTCCCCGGCGAGGTCGTCGACCACGCGGCTCACGACATCCCTCGCCTCGTCGCAGAGGTGGCATCCCGGCTTGCCGACGAGGGTGATCTGTACGCTGGACACGCTGATCAGCCTAGCGAAGCGGCGAGTTAGCATGGTCCACGATGCCTGAGCAGACCGAGCAGCACACCGTTCCCGCCGATCGCCCGATCATCGCCTTCTTCGACGTCGACAACACGCTGCTGCGCGGGGCGAGCATCTACCGGATGGGCCGGGGCGCCTGGCAGCGCGGATACCTGAGGCTGCGCGACATCCTGCGGTTCGCCTGGCATCAGACCCGCTTCGTCGCCGTCGGCGAGAACAAGAAGCACATGATCAGCTTCCGGCAGCGCGCCCTGCACCTGGCGCGGGGGCACTCCGAGGCCGAGCTGACCGAACTGGCCCGCGAGGTCTACCAGCGCGACATCGAGCCGCACCTCTGGCCGGAGACGGTCGAGCTGACGCAGGAGCACCGGAGCAAGGGCCACCAGGTGTGGCTGGTCTCGGCGACCCCGGTGGCGATGGCCGAGGTGATCGCCGGGAAGCTGGGATTGAGCGGGGCCCTGGGCACCGTGCTGGAGTCCGAGGGCGGCCGTCTCACCGGCGAGATCGTCGGCGAGCTCGTGCATGGCGAGCGCAAGGCCGAGGTCGCCCGGGACCTCGCTGAGCGCCTGGGAGCCGAGCTGGCCGATTGCTGGGCCTATTCGGACTCCAGCAACGATCTGCCGCTGCTCTCGCTGGTGGGCAATCGCGTCGTCGTCAACCCGGACAAGGCGCTGCTGCGTCACGCGCGCGAGCACGGATGGGATGTGATGCGACTCGATCCCGCGAGCATCCGGGCAGCACGGAGGAGGGTGCGGCGGGAAGCGCGGACGGCACAGCGCAATGCGGCGCGCTAGAGCTGAAAGCGAAGGCGATCTCTCGCCTCCGCCGCGACGCCAGCGCCGGTGACCGGGCCGGTCACCGGATCAGGCTTCTCAGGTAACTACTTCTTGTTGCGACGCTGGTGACGCGTCTTGCGAAGGAGCTTGCGATGCTTCTTCTTCGCCATGCGCTTGCGGCGCTTCTTGATCACGGAACCCATAGAGACCTCATCGATTCAGGAACGACCACCCGGGTCCGTTCAGAACCGCGGAAATCTGCCTCCGACAGTCTAGCGTGCCGGCCGGCCCGCCAGAGACCCGGATGCCGGACACCTCAGCCGACGTCGGCGATCCCGGTGTCGATGGCGGCCTGCACCGCGGACTCCGGCACTCGGAAGGAGCGGCCGAAGCGCACCGCCGGCAGCTCGCCGGCGTGGACGAGGCGGTAGACGGTCATCTTGGAGACACGCATCATCTCCGCCACCTCGGCGACGGTGAGGAACCTCACCTCGGACAGATCGCGCGCCATCGATTGACCCCTTTGCACGGGAAGACACGGGAATTGAATGTTACTAGAGTGCTAGGACATAACTCTAGGGGCAGATGTTACTCGCTGTCCACTGAAGGATCCCTGTCAGAGGCTTTGAGCCGCTGCACCGCCTCCCGCACCCGCTGCGTGACCCGGTTCGAGGCATCCTGCACCGCCGAGCGCACCCGTCGAGCCTGATGGCCCCCCTCGGCGAGCGCCCGGCCGATGCTCGTGCCCGTCTCGGCCGGGTTCTGCACCAGCCGGGCCGCCCGGCGCAGCGGAACGCGGATGCTGTCCCCCGCCCAGGCGGAGAAGACCCCGACCGCGAGCTCGTCTTCGGAGGGGTCGAAGCCCAGGGACAGGAACGGGATGAGCCAGTCCTCGAGGTCCTCCAGCGGGGAGACGTCCAGACTGTAGTAGCGGTGCTGGCCCGACTCCCGCACGGCGACGAGTCCGATGTCCCGCAGAACCTTCAGATGCTTGGACACCGTCGGCTGGCTCAGGCCCAGAGCGCTGACGATCTCGCCGACGCGCATCTCGCCGGAATCCGACGATGCGGCACGGTCGAGCAGCGTCTGCAACACGTCTCTCCTGGTGGGGTCAGCGATCACGTCGAAGATGTCGGCCATAATGACAGGCTAGCGAGAGCGGCCGAGTAGTACCATGACAAGCTGTCCCGCGATCCGGTCGCGATCCAATAGGGGGAGGCAGTGAACGCTCAGCGCGTGCGGCGAGGCTCCGCCCTCGGTCGCGCGAGGGACTTCATCGACCTCCTCGCCGCGTCCTCGCCGGCACGCTTCGCCATCGTGGTGTTCACCGCGCTCATCCTGACGTTCACCCTGCTGCTGGCCCTGCCGATCTCCGCGGCCGACGGCCGGGCCACCCGCCTGGTCGACGCCCTCTTCACCGCGGTCTCCGCCATCTGCGTGACGGGCCTCTCCACCGTCGACATGGCCACGCATTGGTCGCTCTTCGGCAATGTCGTGATCCTGATCGGCATCCAGGTCGGCGGCATCGGGGTGCTCACCCTGGCCAGCCTGCTCGGCCTCGTCGTGTCGCGGCGACTCGGGCTCCGGCAGAGGCTGCTCGCCGCGAGCGACACGAACCCCCTGCGCATCCACACCGGTCCCATCGCCGAGGGGCAAGCCGTGCGGCTCGGCGAGATCGGCGGGCTGCTGGCCACGGTGGCCATCAGCGTGCTGGTCATCGAGTTCGTGCTGGCGCTGCTGATCGCACCGCAGCTGTTCCTGCGCGGCCACGACCTGTGGACCGCGAGCTGGCAGGGCTTCTACTTCGCCGCATCCGCCTTCACCAACACCGGCTTCGTGCCCCGCGAAGGCGGTATGGAGCAGTTCGCCGCCGACCCCGGCATGCTCTCGGTCATCGCGATCGGGGTCTTCCTGGGCAGCATCGGCTACCCGGTCATCTTCGCCCTCGCCCGAGTGTGGAAGCACCGGCGGCGGCTGACCATCCACGTCAAGCTCACCCTGGCGACCACCATCATCCTGCTCGTGCTCGGCGCGGTCGCCATCCTCGCCCTGGAATGGTCGAACCCGGCCACCCTGGGCGACCAGGATCCGGCGGTGCGGCCGATGACCGCCGGCTTCCTCTCGGTGATCTCGCGCTCCGGCGGCTTCTCGACCGTCGACGTCGGCCAGCTCCACGGCTCGACCCTGCTGGTGCTCGACATGCTGATGTTCGTCGGGGGCGGCTCGGCCTCCACGGCCGGGGGCATCAAGGTCACCACGCTGGCGGTGCTGTTCCTCGCCGCCTTCGCCGAGGCGAAAGGCGATCGCGACATGGAGGTCTTCCAGCGCCGCATCCCCGTCGACGTGCTGCGCCTCGCCGTCAGCGTCGTGCTCTGGGGTGCGACCATCGTCGCGACCGCCTCGATCGCGATCCTGCAGATCACCAAGGCGTCGCTCGATCAGGTGCTCTTCGACGTGATCTCGGCCTTCGCCACCTGCGGGCTCAGCACCGGCCTCACCGAGGCCCTCCCCGACTCCGGAAAGCTCGTCATCGCCGCCACCATGTGGGCGGGGCGCGTTGGTACAGTGACCCTGGCCGCGGCCCTGGCCGCCAGCCAGCGGCGTCAGTTGTTCAGACACGCAGAAGAGAGGCCCATCGTTGGTTGATCGAATCCCTCACGACGCACCCGTCCTGATCATCGGCCTGGGGCGCTTCGGCGCCGCCACCGCCGGCCAGCTTGCCCGCCTCAACCGCGAGGTGCTCGCCCTCGACGAGAACGAGTCCCTCGTGCAGAAGTGGTCGGAGCGGATCACCCACACGGTGCAGGCGGATGCCCGCAGCATCGACGCGCTGCGCCAGGTCGGCGCCCAGGACTTCTCGATCGCGGTCGTGGCCGTGGGCTCGTCCATCGAGGCCAGCGTGCTGATCACCGCGAACCTGGTGGACCTGAAGGTGCCGCAGATCTGGGCCAAGGCCATCAGCCAATCGCACGGCAAGATCCTCGCCCGCATCGGGGCGAACCACGTGATCTACCCCGAGGCGGAGGCCGGCGAGCGCGTTGCCCACCTGGTCTCCGGCCGGCTGCTGGACTTCATCGAGTTCGACGACGGCTTCGCGCTGGTCAAGATGTACCCGCCGAAGCCGATCCGCGGCATCCCGCTGAAGGAGTCGCACATCCGCAACAAGCACAACGTCACCGTCGTCGGCGTGAAGTCGCCGGGCAACGACTTCACCTATGCGACCCCCGAGACGGTGATCTCCAATCACGACCTCATCATCGTCAGCGGCAAGTCCTCCGACATCGAGAAGTTCGCCACGCTCGGGAGCTGAGCGGCCCGAGGGCCGCGCATCCTCGTCGCGCGCTCGAGCTATTGGGCGGTGCTCGCTCCTGTGGCGAGCTCCTCCGCGCGGGCGATGGCGGCATCGGCGGCGCGGCCGAACAGTTCCGCCAGCTCCGCCTCGGCCAGCACGGCGAGGGCGCGCTCCGTCGTGCCCTGCGGGCTCGTCACCTGACGGCGCAGCTCGGCGGGGGTCTGCCCGGAGCCGACCAGCAGCTCGGACGCGCCCGAGAACGTCCCGTTCACCATCGCGGCGGCCTCCGCCTCGCTGAAGCCGAGGCCCACGGCCGCGGCGGTCAGCTGCTCGACGAGGTAGAACACATAGGCCGGCCCCGACCCCGAGATGGCGCTCAGGGCGTCCAATCGGCTCTCCGGCACCTCCAGCACCGTGCCGACGGTGTCGAAGAGGGTCCGCGCGAGGCCGAGCTCCGCCTCGCCGCAGCGACTGCCGGCACTGAGCCCCGTGACCGCCCGGCCGATGAGCGCAGGCGTGTTCGGCATGGCGCGGATGACGCAGATCCCCGGGATCCTGGCCTCGATGGTCGAGGCCCGCACCCCCGCTGCGACGCTGACCACGATCGCGTCGGGCTCCAGGCCATCCGCGATCTCGTCGAGGATCGCAGGCACCATGGCCGGCTTCACCGCGATGACGACGATCCTCGCTTCCGCGACAGCCGCCAGGTTGGCGTGCGGATCGGTCTCGGTCGCGAAGGAGCGCACGCCGTTCACCCGGAGCGCCGCCGCCTTCGTCTCCGTGCGATTGGTCACGCGGATGTCGCCGTCGACCTGTACGGAAGGCGCGAGCAGGCCGTTCAGGATGGCCCGGCCCATCGAGCCGGCGCCGAGGATCGCGATAGCGGGGAGAGTGACCATAGTGCCATCCTGCCCGCTTCGGCGCGCGGTGCATATCCCGTTGCGGCTCCTATGATGGGGCGTGACCGAAAGGGAGGGCGGCCGATGAGCGCATCCGAGAGCAAGAGAGCCGTCCTGGCCGCACTCGGCGCGAACCTCGGCATCGCGCTCACCAAGTTCATCGCCTGGATCTTCTCCGGCTCGGCGTCGATGCTCGCCGAGGGCGTCCACTCCGTGGCCGACTCGGCCAACCAGATGCTGCTCCTGCTCGGGCGCCGGCAGGCCAGGAGGCACGCCGACATCGAGCACCCCTTCGGCTACGGCCGGGAGCGCTACATCTACGCCTTCGTGGTCTCGATCGTGCTCTTCTCCGTCGGTGGCGTCTTCTCCATCTACGAGGGCATCGAGAAGCTGGCGCACACCCACGAGCTGAGCGTCCCCTGGCTGCCGATCGTCGTGCTGGTCATCGCCATCGTGCTCGAGTCCCTCTCGCTGCGCACGGCGGTGCGGGAGGCCGAGAAGCAGCGCGGCGATCAGGGCTGGATCGCGTTCATCCGCCACTCCAAGAACCCGGAGCTGCCCGTCGTGCTCCTGGAGGACGCCGCAGCGCTGGCCGGCCTCGTCTTCGCCTTCCTCGGCGTCGGACTCACCATCATCACCGGCAACGGCGTCTTCGACGGCCTGGGGACCCTCATGATCGGAACGCTGCTGATCGCCGTGGCGCTCGTCCTCGGCATCGAGACGAAGAGCCTGCTCGTCGGCGAGGGGGCGAGCGCCCGGGATGTGGCCGCCATCCGCGAGGCGATCCTGGCCGACGACCAGGTGGAGGCGCTCATCCACATGCGCACCCTGTACCTGGGCCCCGACGAGCTGCTCGTCGCGGCGAAGGTCGCCTTCTCGGGCAGGAAGCGACTGTCGGATGTCGCCGGCGCGATCGACGCCCTGGAGTCCCGGATCCGCTCCGCCCTCCCGATCGCGCGCCTCATCTACATCGAGCCGGACGTCTACTCGCCTCCGAGCGAGACGAACCCGCCGACGGACGCCGTCATCATCAGGTCGGCGGACTAGCCTCGGTGGAACCGGCGGCCCGGTGACCGGCGAAGAACCCGGTGATCTGCGCGGCACAGGCCTCGGCCTCGACGCCGGCGACGACCTCGACGCGATGGGGCAGCCGGCGATCGCGCAGCAGGTCGTGCACCGACCCGGACGCGCCGGCCTTCTCGTCCCAGGCGCCGAAGACGACGCGCGGGATCCTCGCGGCGAGGATCGCCCCCGCGCACATGACGCAGGGCTCGAGGGTCACGATCAGGGTCGTGTCGTTCAGATGCCAATCCCCCCGGCTCTCGGCGGCCGCGCGGATCGCGAGGACCTCGGCGTGGGCGGTCGGGTCCGCGCGCTTCTCGCGCTCGTTCCGTCCCAGGCCGATCGGGCGGCCGGATGCGTCGAGCACGATGGCCGCGATCGGCACATCGCCGTGGCCGGCGGCCGCCTCCGCCTCTGCGATCGCCCGTCGCATCCATCCGGCGTATCCCGGCGCGCTTGCAGCTTGGTCGACCATGGAGGCACCCTCTACCATTGCGGGAGGCTGCGTCGCATCCCCCTGACTGGCCCTTCTGACTAGATTGAGCCTATGCGAGTTCACATCGCGGATCACCCGCTCATCGCGCACAAGCTGACCGTGCTGCGCGACCGGACGACGCCATCGCCCACCTTCCGGGCGCTCGCCGAGGAGCTGGTCACACTGCTGGCCTACGAGGCGACCCGGCACGTCGCCGTCGAGCCGGTCGAGCTGGAGACCCCGGTGGCCCCCACCGTCGGCCTGAAGCTGTCGGGACCGAAGCCCCTGGTGGTGCCGATCCTGCGGGCGGGGCTGGGCATGCTCGGCGGCATGGTGCGGCTCATGCCCACTGCGGAGGTCGGCTTTCTCGGCATGGTACGCGACGAGCAGACCCTCCAGCCGGCCATCTACGCCGAGCGGCTCCCCGACGATCTGTCGAACCGGCGGTGCTTCGTGCTGGACCCCATGCTGGCCACCGGCGGGTCGCTGCTCGCGGCGATCGAGTATCTCTTCGCGCATGGCGCGGTGGATGTCACGGCCATCTGCCTGATCGCGGCCCCCGAGGGCATCGAGGCGGTGCGGCGGGCGATCGGGGACCGCAGCGTGACCATCGTGCTCGGCGCCCTCGACGAGCGGCTCAACGAGAACGCCTATATCGTCCCGGGGCTCGGCGATGCCGGCGACCGGCTCTACGGCACCGTCTAGCGCGCTGGAGCTATGAGCGACGGTCATTTCTGATCGTCGCCGCGACGCCAGCGCCGGTGACCGTCTCGGTCACCGGGTAATGCATGTCTAGCCCCAGGAGCGATGGGTGACTTGACTTTTCGTGCGTCCCTGCAAGATAGTTGCATCATGACTGTAGTTGAGCATGCTCTGAGCCGTTCTGAGGCCCGGGGAGCCACCGGCGCGATGATGCCGGGTGCTGCTGTCATGTGTTGTCGAATGTGTCGCTGACCAGCGTCCTCGTCGAGTCTCCTCCCGGTCGTACGGATCGCGACTCCCGGACCCCCGCCCGAGCCGGGCTGCGGCGTCCACCCGCCCCGAAGGGCGGCCCTGAAAAACACACATTCGCCGGGTCCCGACACTCAGCCCCTCTGAAGCCGACCGCGAGGCTGAGATCGAGACCCAGACACAAGGACTCCAAATCATGTCGATCGCAAACCTCACCGGACCCCGTGCCGATTCCGTCGCGGATGTCCACCCCGGCCTCCGCCCCGCCCCGCGCCCGGTGCCCGCGGATGCCGTGCCGGCCCCGGGCGCACCGCAGAGCGCTTCCGGCCCCGCCCCCCACATCCGCGCCGTACCGTCGGGAACCGAGGCGCGCGGCTTTGTGCTCTACGTCGGGCTCGGCGAGGAGCGGGCCGCCGAGGCGGGCACCGATCTGACCCAGCTCGTCGAGGCGCTCAAGAGGCTGACGACGCAATTGGCCCCCACCGCCGAGACCTACGCCGCCGTCGCTCTGGCCCCGGCAGGGGCCGGCGGGCGGGACGTCGACGTCGTCCGGCTCGCCCTGCAGGATCCCGCGGCCCTGGCCAAGCACCGTCATCAGCCGGAGGAACCGGAGGAGCGGGCGGCATCCGGGGTCGTCATCGACGTCTCGCGCAAGCGGCTCATCATCGACGACGAGAACGTCGGCCTCACCTACAAGGAGTTCGAGCTGCTGCAGTACCTGGTGCTGCGCGAGGGCAGGACCATCGAGCGGGCGGAGCTGATCTCCTCGCTGTGGGGGGTCGGCGACGAGGACATCCCGAACGAGCGGACCATCGATGTGCATGTGCGCCGGCTCCGCGGCAAGCTGGGCGGCTACGAGGACATCGTCCGCACCGTGCGGGGCGCCGGCTATCGCTTCGACCGCCATGCCGATGTCTCCATCCGCTATGCGAGCACGCCCAGCCCCGACATCTTCTAGCGGCCGCCGCCCTGAACGGGCGGGCGGGTTCCGGTCACGACGGTCGCGTCCAGCTCCTCCGAGCGGACCACCTCCGCGTCCAGCCCCGCCTCGGTGAGCAGTGCGAGCGTCCCGGACGCCTGCTGCCGACTGGTCTCGACCAGCAGGCGGCCGCCGGGAGCCAGCCACGGCCGCGCCTGCCGGGCCACGCGCCTCTGCACGTCGAGCCCGTCCGCGCCGCCGTCGAGACTGAGCCGCGGCTCGTGCAGCCGCGCCTCCGGCGGCATCGAGGAGATGGCCCCGCTCGGGACGTAGGGGGCGTTGACGAGCAGGATGTCGATGCGGCCCCGCAAGCCGGCCGGCAGCGGATCGAAGAGGTCTCCCTCGAACACGGCTCCTCCCCCGGCCCGGGCGACGTTGCCTCTCGCGCACGCCACGGCGGCGGGGTCGAGGTCCGCCCCGTACAGCTCCGCCCCCTCGCAGCCTGCGGCCACCGCCACTCCGACGGCGCCGCTGCCGCAGCACAGGTCGAGGATGACCGGGCGGGGCGGCGCACCGGCGAGCGCCTCGCTCACCACGAGCCCGGTCCGCCGGCGCGGGACGAAGACCCCCGGCTCGACCGCGATCCGCAGGCCGCAGAACTCCGCCCAGCCGAGCACCTGCTCCAGCGGGATGCCGGAGACCCTGCGGGCGACCAGTTCGCGCAACTGCTCCGCGCTCCCTGCCTCGGCGAGGAGGAGTGCGGCCTCGTCCTCGGCGAAGACGCAGCCGGCGGCGCACAGTTCCGCGGCGATGGCGGCCGGCTGAGATGTCGTCGGTGCGGACATGCCGTTCATCCTCGCAGACTGCGCGGACGGCGGCCCGCTCAGGCGACCAGGCGGCCGCGCACCTGACCCGGATCCACGCCCAGCTCGACGAGCATCCCAGCGACCGGATCGGGCTCCGCGCGTTCGAGGAGCGCCAGCAGCAGATGCCTCGACTCGATGCGCCGCGCTCTTTCCATCCGGGCCATCACGAGCGTTCGCGTGAGCACGGCCTTCGCCCCCGGGGTGAAGGGCAGGTGCGACACATCCGTCGCGGCCTCCGCCGTCCCGAATTCGCTCGGATCGAGCCCGATCCCGGTGAGAGCCCGGTGGTCGAGCTCGTCGGCGACCCGGCGCCCCGCCTCCGCATCGGCGCCGAGCACCACGGCGATCCGCGGATCGTGCAGCACCCCGACCAGAAGGTGCTCGGTGCCGACCCGACGGTCCCCTCGCCGGCCGGCCTCGCCGATCGCGAGATGGACAGCGGACCGGGCCGATGCAGCGAACCGTTCAAACATCCTGCTTCACCCTCTTCCCGTGCTTGGCATGGACGGATTGGCGCGTCACGCCCAGCGCGTCGCCGATCTGCTCCCAGGACCATCCGGCTCTCCGGGCCGCGGCGACGTGCGTGGCCTCCACCCGCTCGGCGAGCCGGTGGAGCGCTCCGACCGCCCGCAGGCCGGTCCCGGGGTCCGTCTCGCGCAGCTGCTGGGCAAGGCTCTTCTCATCCATACCGTCAGTTTGACTTGACAAGGATGGAATGTCAAGCCAAACTGACAAGCATGTCAAGACAGACTGACGTGGTCATCATCGGCGGTGGGCCGACCGGCCTGCTGCTGGCCGGAGAGCTGGCCGGCGCCGGAGTCCGGACCGCCGTACTGGAACGTGCGCCGCAGCCGGCATCGACCCCGAAGGCGAACGGGGTGGTCGGCCGCGCCGCGGTGGAGCTGCGCAGGCGGAAGCTCCTCAGGGCGACCGGGCTTCACGTGCTGCGATCGCCGCGGTACGGGTTCGGGCCGTTCGAGCTCCGGCTCGGCCTGCTGCGCAGTCCGCTGCACATCCTGCCGATCCCGCAGCGGCGGCTCGAGCAGCTGCTCGCGCAGCGCGCGATGCGTCTGGGTGCGGAGATCCTGCGTGGACACGAGGCGCTCACCCTCCGGCAGGACGACACCGGCGTGACGGTCCGAGTCCGGAACGGAGAGGGGGAGGCTGATTGGGGCAGCCGCTATCTCGTGGGCTGCGACGGCGCGCACAGCCTGGTGCGCAAGCGGTTGGGCATCGCATTCCCCGGCACGACCAGCTCCGAGATCTCCCGGTTGGCTCGCGTCACCATCCCCGCGAACGCGATCTCCCGGCGAGGTGCACTGCTCGAGGTCCGCGGCATCGGCCCGCTCCTCGCCTTCCGGCAGAACCGCACCGAGCACGGCTCGGTCGCCATCGCCCCCGCGAACGCGCTCGATCGCTCCGCTCCCGACGACCTCTACATCGTCGCCGCGAACGAGCCGCGCGGCACGGCTGAGCCGGCCGACGAGCTGGACGAGGCCGAGCTCCGGGCGAGCTTCCGGCGGGTGCTGGGCGCGGAACTGCCGTTCACCGCGGCGTTCGCTGCTCGGAGCACGGTGGCCAACAGTCGCCTGGCCGAGCGCTACCGGCTCGGCCGGGTGTTCCTCGCGGGCGATGCGGCCCACGTCTTCAGCGCCGGAGGCTCCGCTCTGAACACCGGCCTTCTCGACGCGATCGTGCTCGCCGAGAAGCTCGCCGCCGTACTGGATGGCGACATGCCCGAAGGCAAGGCGCGGGATGCGCTGCTCGATGCCTATCAGGGGGAACGGCAGCCGGCGGCTCAGCGAGTCCTGGCGCATACTCGCGTGCAGGTCGCTCTCGAGGCCCGCGACGAGAACGGCGCCGCACTGCGGGAGCTGTTCGGGGAGCTGCTCGCGGACCGGGGTGCCGGCCGGCGGATCGCCGCCCTCATCGAGGGCTGAAGAGGCGGTGTCGTCACCGCTCGCGCCGCGCAGGATCCCCGACCCGCCAGTCCCGGGCATGCCTCCGAATGCCCTCCCCGATCACTCAGAAAAATCACAGTTTGGTAACTGGCGCTCCGTTACCTTTTCGTTATATAGTTCAAGTGCAGAGGTTGTTTGCTGTGGCAGTCTCTGCGGAATGTGATTGCAGGACACTCTTGGTGCAAGGGGGAGGGCCGGTCGCTAGCCTCTGCGACCGGCCCTCAGTCCTCTTCAATCCCGCCATCCCTCCACGAACCGGCAAGAATTGTCGTAAGACCGGTTCGAATCCAGCAGCTGCTGACGGTTCGCGGTCAGGAGCGGAGGGAGGCGGAGTGGGCAAGAGCACAGCCGTGGACGCCTGGGAGTCCCTCTTCCGCGCCCAGGTCGCCGTGATGCGCCGGCTCACCGCGGAGTTCCCCTCCGGCCCGGTGAGCCTCGGGGAGTACGACGTCATGTTCACCCTCTCGACGCAGCCGGGACGGCGCCTCCGCCTGCGGGACCTGGGCGAGCATGTGCTGCTCACCCAGCCGAGCGTAAGCCGGCTCGTCGACCGTCTCGCCGCCCGAGGGTTCGTCGACAAGCTCGCGGACCCCGCCGACGCCCGCGGTGTGATCGTCATGCTCAACGACAGCGGGTTCGAGGTGTTCCGGCAGGCGGCCCTGCACCATATGGAGTCGATCTCCCGCACGGTCGGGGCCGCGCTCAGCTGCGACGAGCTCGCCCGGCTCAAGGAGCTCTGCGACACTCTCCGTCGGAACCTGCCGCCGCACAGCTAGCCGGCGAGCGCGGCCACCACCTCGGCGGCGGGCTGCGTCTCCCTCAGGAAGCCGACACCCTGCCCCGCATAGATGTAGGCGATGTCGAAGTCGTGGCGCTCCTTGGCCGCCAGCAGCTCCGCCTGCGCCGCATCGTCGGCGGCCAGCTCCCCCTCGCGACCGGCCCAGCGGTCGAAGAAGGAGTTCCGCAGGGCCCGGCCGCCGTACTCGGCAGGCCAGGGCAACCGCTGGGCGATGTCGAAGACCCGGCCGTAGACGGTGTCGGATGCGCCGGCCGCGAAGAGACGCTCCCTGGCCGCATCCGTGGTGGTAGCCTCCGGGCACGCCAGGAAGGCCGTGCCGACCCACGCTCCCGCCGCGCCGGCAGCGAGCACGCCCGAGAACCCGCGGCGGGTGGCGATGCCGCCGGCCGCGAGGACCGGCAGCTCCGTCAGCTCGAGCACCTCCTGCAGCAGGGTCATCATGGCCACCTCGTTGCGGCCGTGTCCTCCGGCCTCGGCCCCCCGGGCCACGATGAGATCCACGCCGGCCGCGACGGCCTGCTCCGCCTCGGCCCGGTTGCCCACCTGCGTCGCCACGGCGATCCCGGCATCCCGGCACCGTGCTCCGTAGTCGGCGTAGTCGCCGAAGCTGAAGGAGATGAGCGCCGGCTGCGCCGCGATGGCGGCGTCGAGCTGCTCCGGATGCCGGCGGAGCGCCCACGCCATGAAGCCGATGCCGAACCGTCCGGGGGCCCGCGCCGCGATCGCGGACTGCTCGGCCACCCACTCCGGCGTCGCCGAGACCCCGACCCCGATCATCCCCAGCCCGCCGGCCGCGGACACCGCCGCCGCCAGCCTGCCATGCGCGATCCCCGCCATCGGGGCGCTGATCAGCGGCAGCTCGACGCCCAGCAGCCGCGGCAGCCGATCGTCCGGCATCAGGCCTCGGTCTCCCTCGGAGGGAAGGAGGCGACGAGCGGGGTGTCGATCCCGGTGGGGCCGACCTTCGCGGCTCCTCCGGGGGAGCCCAGCGGCTCGGTCGCACCGGGCAGCACCGTGTGGAAGAAGTCGAAGTTGTCAGCGGTGAAGGCGGACCACTCCGATGGCAGATCGTCCTCGTAGTAGATGGCCTGCACGGGGCACACCGGTTCGCACGCCCCGCAGTCGATGCACTCGTCCGGCTGGATGTACAGGGAGCGCCCGCCTTCGTAGATGCAGTCGACCGGGCACTCGTCGACGCAGGCCCGATCCATCACGTCGATGCACGGCTCGGCGATCACATAGGTCATGACTTCCATCCTCCGCTAGGGGCGTATTTAAAAGCATACGGCTCAGTTTTATTCCGGTATAATCGAGAGGGTGCTGACTGCAGAGGTGAACGAGCGGATCAGGGCCCACAGCGTCCTGGCATCGGCTAGCCGAGTGCGCCTTCTCGATGCGCTCCGCGCAAACGCCGGATCGATGGATGCGCGGGAGCTGGCCGAGGCGTGCGATCTCCATGTTACGACGACGAGGTTCCACCTCGACGAGTTGAAGGAGGCCGGCCTGGTGACGGTGCACCGCGAGGAGCGGGCCGTGCGCGGACGGCCGCGCATCCTCTACTCGGCGGTGTGCTTCGCCGGACCGGGTTCGAGCCATGCGCGCGGATACCAGCAATTGGCGGAGGTCCTCGCCTCCCATTGGGAGGACGACTCCTCGACGCCCGTCGCGGAGAGAGCCCGTCGCGCCGGCCGCGAGTGGGCCAGGCAGGAGGTCGCGGAGGTCGTTCCCTCGGAGGCCCCGAGCGTCGCCGAAGTGGCAGCGCAGATCAACTCACTCTTTTCTGAAGTGGGGTTCGACCCGGAGCTGCAGCGGGGGGACGAGGAGTCCCGCATCGTGATGCATTCCTGCCCCTTCCTGGCGGTCGCACGATCGCACCCCGACGTGGTGTGCTCCATGCATCTAGGCTTGTTGGAGGGAGCGCTCAGCGAATTGGGCGCTCCGGCCACCGTGGCGACGTTGCAGGCGAGCCGTGACCCGCAGCTCTGCGTCGCCCACGTCTCCCCCTCGACGGTCCACGATCACAAGGAGATGACCGATGTCTGACGTATTGATCGATCGGCCCGAGCTGGGCAGCTTGGGAGTCTACGAGTTCGGGTGGTCGGATCCCGATGTCGCCGGAGGCGCCGCCCGCCGCGGCCTCTCCGAAGAGGTCGTCCGCGACATCTCGGCCCTCAAGGGCGAACCCGACTTCATGCTCCAGCATCGCCTGAAGGGCCTGTCGATGTTCATGCGCAAGCCCATGCCGAGCTGGGGCGCGGACCTCTCGGGCATCGACTTCGACAACATCAAGTACTTCGTGCGCTCGACCGAGAAGCAGGCGACCACCTGGGAGGACCTGCCGGAGGACATCCGCGTCACCTACGAGCGCCTGGGCATCCCCGAGGCGGAGCGCAAGAGCCTCATCGGCGGAGTGACCGCGCAATACGAGTCCGAGGTGGTCTACCACCAGATCCGCTCCGACCTCGAGGCACAGGGCGTGATCTTCACCGACACCGACACCGCGCTGCGGGAGCATCCCGAGTTCTTCAAGGAGTACTTCGGCACCATCATCCCGGCCGGCGACAACAAGTTCGCGGCGTTGAACACCGCCACCTGGTCGGGCGGCTCCTTCGTCTACGTGCCGCCCGGCGTGCACGTGGAGATCCCCCTCCAGGCGTATTTCCGGATCAACACCGAGAACATGGGCCAGTTCGAGCGGACGCTGATCATCGCGGACGAAGGCAGCTATGTGCACTACATCGAGGGCTGCACGGCGCCGGTGTATTCATCCGACTCGCTGCACTCCGCCGTGGTCGAGATCGTGGTCAAGAAGAACGCCCGGGTCCGCTACACGACGATCCAGAACTGGTCGAGCAACGTCTACAACCTGGTGACCAAGCGGGCCATGGCCCACGAGGGGGCCACCATGGAGTGGATCGACGGGAACATCGGGTCCAAGGTGACCATGAAGTACCCCTCCATCTACCTGGTCGGTGAGCACGCGAAGGGCGAGACCCTCTCGGTCGCCTTCGCCGGGCCGGGACAGCACCAGGACGCCGGGGCGAAGATGATCCACATGGCTCCGCACACCCAGTCCTCCATCGTCTCCAAGTCCGTCGCCCGAGGCGGCGGGCGCTCGGGGTACCGCGGCGAGGTGCGGATCGCCGAGGGAGCGCACCACGCCGCCAACACGGTGCGCTGCGACGCCCTGCTCGTGGACACCATCTCGCGCTCCGACACCTATCCGAGCGTGGACATCCGCGAGGACGACGTGCAGATGGGCCACGAGGCCACCGTGACGAAGGTGAGCGCCGAGCAGCTCTTCTACCTGATGTCCCGCGGTCTGCCGGAGGAGGAGGCGATGGCCATGATCGTCCGCGGCTTCATAGAGCCGATCGCCCGCGAGCTCCCCATGGAGTACGCCCTGGAACTGAACAAGCTGATCGAGATGAGCATGGAAGGATCCGTCGGCTAGATGACTCCGACTTCGACTCCCACCACATCCCCTTTCCCCTCCGTGCCGCTCGACCAGAAGCCCGCGCAGCACGGCATCAAGGCGCACAGCGACGGCGGTTGGGGACTCGTCCCCGTGCAGACGCGCTCGGACCGTTTCCACTCCACCGATGTGGAGGACTTCCCGCCGGTGACCGGCATGGAGCTGGAGTGGCGGCTCACCCCCGTGAAGCAGCTGCAGGACCTGCTCGCCGGGGAGCTCGACGGATCGCGCTACGACTACGAGGTCCAGAACGAGGGGGCGCAGATCTCCTGGCTCGACCGCACCGATCCCGTGGTCGGCTCGACGGCCAAACCCGAGGAGCGCGCATCGGCGAACGCCTGGACCTTCTTCGGGGAAGCGCTCGCCGTCAGCATCCCTGCGGATGCCGATGGCGCCAGGGTCTCCATCCGCCGCGACAGCATGGGCTCGACTCCGCGGGCGGCGCACACCGTCATCACCGCCGGGACGAACAGCTCCGGCATCGTGGTGATCGAGAACCACGGCGATGCCCGGCTGAGCGAGAACGTCGAGATCGTCGTCGAGGACGGCGCCCAGCTCACGGTGGTGAGCGTTCAGCAATGGGAGGACGAGGCGCAGCACCTGGCCAGCCACTTCGCGACCGTCGGCCGCGATGCCCAGCTCAAGCATGTCGTCGTGACGCTCGGCGGGAGCATCGTCCGGGTGAACCCCTCGGTGCACTTGAACGCCCAGGGCGGCGACACCGAGGTGCTGGGCCTTTACTTCGCCGATGCGCACCAGCATCTGGAGCACCGGGTGTTCGTCAACCACGACGCTCCGCACACCCGCTCCCGGGTGACCTACAAGGGCGCCCTGCAGGGCAAGAGCGCCCGCACGGTGTGGATCGGGGATGTGCTGATCCGGCCGACGGCGACCGGTACCGACAGCTACGAGCAGAACCGCAACCTCGTGCTCACGCCGGGGGCGCGCGCCGACTCGGTCCCCAACCTCGAGATCGAGACGGGGGACATCCAGGGTGCCGGACACGCCTCCACGACCGGCCGCTTCGACGACGAGCAGCTCTTCTATCTGCAGTCCCGGGGCATCACCGAGGCCGAGGCGCGCCGATTGGTGGTGCGCGGCTTCCTGGTCGACATCATCCACCGCATCGACGCACCGGAGCTGCGGGAGCGGCTCCTGGCCGCCATCGACGCCGAGCTCCAGGCCGGGATCGAAGCGGCCCTCGCGGAAGGAGGACGATGACCGTAAGAATCTGTCCCGAGGCCGAGCTGTCGGTCGGGCAGGCGGCTCGGGTGGTCATCGATGGCGTCCCGATCGCCGTGGTCCGGGACTCGGCCGGTGCGGTGCACGCCATCGGCGACACCTGCACTCACGGAGACATCTCGCTCTCCGAGGGCTTCGTCGAGGGCGAGACGATCGAGTGCTGGGCCCACGGCTCGAAGTTCTCCCTCGTGACCGGCGAGGCGCTCACCCTGCCCGCCTATGAGCCGGTTCCCGTCTACAAGGTCATCATCGAGGACGGGGACATCTACATCGACCCGCACGCGCTGATCGACACCCAAAGCTGACCCCGCCGAACGATATCGAAGGATCATCCATGTCAACTCTCGTCATCTCCGATCTGCACGTGAGCGTCGAAACCGATCAGGGCGCCAAGAAGATCCTGAACGGCGTCGACCTGACGATAGGACAGGGCGAGACCCACGCCATCATGGGGCCGAACGGCTCCGGCAAGTCCACCCTCGCCTATGCGATCGCCGGTCACCCGAACTACCACATCGACTCCGGCTCCGTCACGCTCGACGGGGAGGAGCTGCTGACCATGTCGGTGGATGCCCGCGCGCGCGCCGGGCTCTTCCTGGCGATGCAGTACCCGGTCGAGATCCCCGGGGTCACCGTCACCAACTTCCTGCGCACGGCGAAGACGGCCCTCGACGGGCAGGCGCCCTCCATCCGGCATTGGGTGAAGGATGTGCGGGAGACCATGGCGAACCTGCGGATGCAGTCCGACTTCGCCGAACGCAATGTCAACGAGGGCTTCTCCGGGGGTGAGAAGAAACGCAACGAGATCCTCCAGCTCGAACTGCTGAAGCCCCGCTTCGCCATCCTCGACGAGACCGACTCCGGTCTCGACGTCGACGCTCTGAAGATCGTCGCCGAAGGCGTCAACCGGTCGAAGGCCGCGACCGGGCTGGGGATCATCCTGATCACGCACTACACCCGCATCCTCCGCTACATCGAGCCGGATTTCGTGCATGTGCTGGTCAACGGGCGCGTGGCCGAGGAGGGCGGCCCCGAACTGGCCGAGCGCCTCGAGAACGAGGGGTACGACCGGTACCTCGCCGAGGCGGTGGTGTGACGGATGGGAGAAGCGCTCAGCGCGAAACTCTATGACGAGGTCGAGGAGGCGATGCGAGACGTCATCGACCCCGAGATCGGTGTGAACGTCGTCGACCTCGGCCTGGTCTACGGCCTGGGCTGGAGCGACGAGGATTCGACGCTGCTCATCGACATGACGCTGACCACGCCGGAATGCCCGCTGCAGGATGTGATCACCGAGCAGACCTCGGAGGTGCTCGACGGGGTCGTCGACCATTTCCGCATCAACTGGGTCTGGTCGCCGCCGTGGAGCGTCGCCCGCATCACCGAGGACGGCCGCGACATGATGCGCGCCCTCGGCTTCAACATCTAGCCGGAGGAACTCCAAACCTCCGCTCAATGGGGACACCTTAGTAAACAACCGTGAAGTGCCCTGGCACCCGAAGTCACTAAGACCAGGGACAACATCTCCTCGTCAAGCTCACGCTGGATGCAATTAACTAGATCCCGTCCAGCCGTGTCGAGCTCTGTCTAATCAGTGCGAGTTCCCACCGTGCAGTCTGCTTCCTGTTTCTAGATAGCGACCAAGTACGGCGAGGGCCGCCTCTTGACGGTTCTCCTCGTCCCAACCGCCGAGCTCATAGCCGTGCCAAGGCTCCTTGAGCTCCAACGAGGGCAGGCCCAGGCGTTGCCACATAGTCAGGGCCTGCTCCATGTACTTCTGAGCAGGCAGGGATGTCGGTGGGTAGTCTCCTGGCCGTGTCGCATCGATCAGCATGGCCGAGCCTTCCGCCGTGGCCGTGGCCGTGGCACCGGCGGCGAGCGGCATTGATGGATCGAGTCGCGGCAGCTTGTTGCCGATGATGCTCACATCGCGTGCCGGTTGGACTCGGAAGCTCAGCGCCCAGACGATCGCCTCGAAGTCGCCGGCATCGATGTCCTCGTCCACGGCGATGATGACCTTTCCCATGGACGCCTCATAGCCGGATGCCGCGTACATCGCCTGCCAGGCCTGGCCAGGAGAGGGATTCTTCATTCGGATGACGAACATCATGTTGCAGGTGGCCATCTCGTAGAAGGTCACATCGACCACGGAGTTGATGTTGCACGATTGCTTCAAGAAGCGGGTGTAGACGTTCTCGAAGCCGATCTTGCGCATGAGGGTCGACTCGCTCGGCGGGAACTCGCTGATGAACGCCTGCACCACTGGGCGCTCGCGGTGCGTGATCGCGCTGAGCTCGACGACCGGCGAGAGGGTCCTGGGTCCCATGTATCCGCTCGCTTCACCGAACGGCCCCTCCGGCTCCAGCTGATCCGGGTCGATCACCCCTTCCAGGATGATCTCGGCCGAGGCGGGCACGAGCAGATCGACCGTCTCACATTTGACGACTTCGAGGGCGCGGCCCATCAGCCCCCCGGCAACCGCGTATTCACTGGTCCCGTAAGGCACCTTCTGCACGCTGGCCAGGCCGACCGCGGGAACAGCGCCCAATACGATCGCCACCTCGAGCGGCTTGCCCAGCTTCTTGGCCTTGCGCAGATGGACGGCGATGTGCTGGCTCGGCGTGTCCATCTGGAGCCCGACGAGCCGGGGGCCCTTGACCATGCCGCGGTAGGTCCCCACGTTGTACTCCCTCGTCTCGGGGTCGCGGGTGACCCAGTAGGGCGAGGTGAGGAAGGGTGCATTGTCGAAGCCGGGAGTGGAGATCGGATGCGGGAAGGCATCCACACCGCCTGAGGCGTCCAGTTCGTCGCCGATCAGCACGATCTCCTTGCAGGGACCGGAATCCACCTGCACGGGTTCGATCGGCCCGGATAGCGCCCTCTGCCACACCGCTCCGACCTGATCGAGGTCGGCGGCGAGCGCATGTGCGTATACCTGCCGGGATGCTGCGAAGGTGGCGATGGCGACGGATGCGTCGAAGCTGCGATTCCGGCTGTCAGTGACGTTGTCGAAGAGGAATGCCTTTCGCTCCCCCTCTGGAAGGCCCCGGAACTGCAGCCGGACAAGGGGCACCAGTTCGGTGTCTTTGTTGACCCGTTCGCTGACGCGGTTCAGGAGGCCATCGCGTTCGAGGGCGCTCAGATACTGTCGCAGATCTTCATAGGGATATGTCACTGTTCCACCCTTGAACGTTAAGTGTCTATGTCAAGTCATATTCTTCTCAACAGGATGCCATAAAATACCAACAAGATGTGATAGCAGCCTTTCTCACCGGCCCAGTCATGAGCTCGTCCAAGCTACTGGTATAGTTCCTAAGTTGGGGTGGTATGCAACTGGCGCCTGTAGCTCAGCGGATAGAGCAATTGACTACGGATCAATAGGTCGGGGGTTCAAATCCCTCCAGGCGCACCATGTGATGTCTCAGGACATCGGAATGGGGTGTCTCGGGACATCGGAATGGGGTGTCTCGGGACATCGGAATAGGTATGTCTCAAGGCATCGGCATAGCGGCCAGGATTGGTGGTGTCGAAACGTCGCCTTGTCATCACCGCTGTCCTTTCCGGTATGTCTCAGTCGGAAGCTGCCCGTAGCTATGGGGTTTCCCAGGGCTGGATCAGCCGCCTCATGGCCCGCTACACGGCGGAAGGCGAGGCCGCATTCCAGCCCCGCTCTCGGCGACCTCGTGCAAGCCCGAATGCGACCCCACCGGAGACGGTCCACCTCGTGCTCCAACTGCGCACCCAGCTGGCCAATCGAGGTTTGGACGCCGGCGCTGACACCATCGGCTGGCACCTGACGCACCATCACCACATTGCGTTATCGCGGGCGACGATCAACCGCATCCTGACTCGAGCGGGACGCGTCATTCCGGAGCCCAAAAAGCGACCCCGCTCCTCCTATATCCGCTTCCAAGCCTCTCAACCGAACGAGACCTGGCAATCCGACTTCACCCACTACCGCCTCACCCGCACCGACGGCACAGCAGGCCGGGACGTGGAGATCATCACCTGGCTGGATGACCACTCCCGCTACGCCCTGCACATCACCGCGCACACGCGGATTACTGCACTCATCGTCGCCGACACGTTCACGACCACCGCCACCCAGCACGGATATCTGATTCGCCCGGAGCCTGCCCCGGTTTCTCGGATACCTGATCTGAGGCGATGATCGTCTTGGGAAGGAGTCCAGGATGCCTGCACCGAAGTCGCCGGAGTTCCGGCGTCGAGCGTTGGATCTGGTCGCGCAGGGTGAGCCTGTTGCGCAGGTCGCGAGGAATCTGGGGATCAGCGAGTCGGGCCTGCGGTGTTGGATGGTTCAGGATGAGATCGACTCGGGTGACCCGTGCGGAGAAGCGGGAGCTGGTCGAGTTGCGCCGCAAGAACCGGGTGCTGGAGCTGGAGATCGAGATACTGAAGCGCGCCAGTGCCTATTTCGCTCGGGAGAATGTGCTCCCAAAATAGGGTTCCGGCTGGTCCAGGAGCTCGCCGCTGACGGGGTTCCCATCGCGGTGGCCTGCCGGGTGCTGAAGGTCTCCACTTCCGGGTTCTACGACTGGCGATCCAGGGGCCCGTCGGCTCGGCAGATCGCGGACGAGGCGCTGACGGTGATGATCCGGCGGGTCCACGCGGGCTCGCGGGGAACCTATGGTTCACCGCGCGTGCATGCCGAGTTGCGGCTTGGGCTGAGGCTGCGCATCAGCCGCAAGCGCGTCGCGCGGCTGATGCGGCTGGCTGATCTGGCGGGCATCTGTCACCGCCGGAAGCGGCGCGGCTGGAAGCCGGACACCGCCACGCACGATGATCTGGTCAAGCGACAGTTCCGCGCGGATAGCCCAGACCGGCTCTGGTTCTGCGACATCACGCAGCATCGCGCCCGCGACGGCTGGGTCTATTGCGCGGCCGTGATCGATGCGTTCTCCCGACGCATCGTCGGCTGGTCGATCTCCGATCGCATCACGACCGAGATCGTCGTCGACGCGCTGGAAATGGCCAAGTGGCAACGCAAACCCGTCGGCACGATCGTGCATGCCGACCGTGGCGCGCAATACACGTCCTGGCTATTCGGGCATCGTCTGCGGCAGGCTGGCCTGCTCGGATCGATGGGGCGCGTTGCCTCCAGCGTCGACAACGCGCTGATCGAGTCGTTCTGGTCGACCATGCAGCATGAGCTGCTCGACCGCACAGCCTGGGACTCGAGGACGCAACTGGCGTCAGCGATATTCGAATGGATCGAAGGCTTCTACAACCCCACCCGCCGGCACAGCGCCCTCGGCAACCTCGCCCCGGCCGCATTCGAAGCTCTTCACACAACCACCCTCACTGCGGCATGATCAATAACAACAACCGTGTCCGAGAAACCGGGTCAGGCTCCAACATCACAGAGCGGTACCGGTGGGATTTGAACCCACGGTGGACTTGCATCCACACAACTTTTCGAGAGTTGCACCTTCGGCCGCTCGGACACGGTACCGGGACGATCTTAGTACAGCGGCAGCGTCAGTTCACCGTCCATTCCCTTGCCGACCGGCCACCGGGCACCACGACGGCGGTCGCCACTAGGCTGACCGCGTGGCCAAGACCTTTGCGAACTACCGATGCGCTGAATGCGGCTGGACCTCTATCAAATGGGTGGGGCGGTGCGGGGAGTGCCAGAGCTGGGGAACCGTCGTCGAGGCCGCTCTGACAGAGCCGGGCAGGATGACCAAGGCCGCATCCGTCGGCGAAGACCGAGCGGCCCGGCCGATCACCGCCATCACCGCCGACGAGAGCACGCATTGGCCGACGGGGATGACCGAGCTCGATCGCGTCCTCGGCGGCGGTATCGTCCCAGGGGCGACGATCCTGCTGAGCGGAGAGCCGGGCGTCGGCAAGTCGACGCTCCTCTTGGATGTCGCTGCCAAGGTGGCGAAGCTCGGGACACGAGTCCTATATATAAGCGCCGAGGAATCAACGGGGCAGATCCGGCTCCGCGCCGAGCGCACCGGTGCGATCCAGCCATCCCTCTTCATCTCAGCCGAAACGGACTTGGGGACCGTGCTCGGTCAGATCGAGCGGCTCGACCCCGGGCTCGTCATCGTCGACTCGGTGCAGACCGTGGCTTCATCGTCTGTCGACGGCCTGGCAGGCGGGGTCTCTCAGGTGCGCGAGGTGGCGTCGGCGCTGATCAGGGCATCCAAAGACCGGAACGTTCCCATCCTGCTCGTGGGCCACGTGACCAAGGACGGGACCATCGCCGGACCGCGATTGCTGGAGCACCTGGTCGATGTGGTGTGCCAGTTCGAGGGAGATCGGCAGACTTCCCTGAGGTTCATCCGGGCCCTCAAGAATCGTTTCGGTCCGACGGATGAGCTCGGCTGCTTCGAGATGACGGGTGACGGCATCGCAGAGGTGGCAGACCCGAGTGGATTGTTCCTGAGCCGGAGAGCCAAGGCGATCAGCGGGACCTGCGTGACCATCACCCTCGAAGGCCGGCGCCCGCTGCCCGTCGAGGTCCAGGCGCTCATCGTGCAGAGCAACGCCCCGCAACCGCGCAGGGTCGTCAACGGGGTCGATGCTGCGCGCGTCTCGATGCTGCTCGCCGTTCTCGAGCGGAGGGCGGGCATCCGTCTGGGCGATCACGACGTCTACGTATCGACAGTGGGTGGCATCAGACTCACGGAGCCCGGCGCTGATCTCGCGATCGCTCTGGCGCTGGCGAGCGCGAGGAGTCAGCAGGCACTGCCGGGGGATGTGGTGGCCGTCGGCGAGATCAGCCTGGCAGGAGAAGTGCGGCCTGCATCCGCCGCCGCACAGCGTGTAGCCGAGGCGAAACGGCTGGGGTTCAGTACGGTGTTTGACACAGCCTGCGGTGAGCTTTCAACCGCTCTTGCTCAAGCTTTATTCGGTGAATGATTAGAACTCTTCTATCACATAACTATTTGACCAAGCTCATTGACTAGAATTACCATATGCGGAGGCTGTCTGATGATTTGCAGCCTCAAACCATGTGCTAAGGACTCATAGATGACCCGGTCAGGTAAGGACTATATCGACGGCCTTCGTGACAACCGTCGCGTTTTCGTCGATGGAGAATTCGTTTCGGATGTCGCCAACCACCCTGCATTCGGCGCCGCCGTCGAATCCATCGCGCGGGTTTACGACATGGCCAACGACCCGGAAAACCGGAAGACGATGACGTACGCTTCTCCGACCACCGGGGAACCGATCAACCTCTCGTTCCTCATTCCCCGGAGTGAGGACGACCTGCGCCGGCGCCGCATCGCGCTGCGCAAGACCGCCGACATGACGGGCGGCATCATGGGCCGCGGGCCGGAGCACGTCGCCGGCTTCCTCGCCGGCTGGGCGGGACGCGCCGACGTCTTCGCCGAGGGCGGCGAGCGGTTCGGCGAGAACATCAAGAAGTTCTACGAATACGTGCGCGACAACGACCTCTACTGCGCCTACGCCATCGTGCCGCCGCAGATCGACCGCAGCAAGCCGGCCCACCAGCAGGAGGACCCGCACCTCTACGCCGGGGTCAAGGAGGAGCGCGAGGACGGCATCGTCGTCGCAGGAGCCCAGATGCTCGGCACCGGTGCGGCGATCGCCGACTACATCATCCTCTCGTGCATCGTCCCCCTCCAGGAGGGCGACGAGGACTACGCCATCAACGCGGCGATCCCGATCGGCGAGAAGGGCGTCAAGGTCTACTCGCGGCGCAGCTACGCCGAGGCTGCCAACAGCACCTTCGACTACCCGTTGGCGAGCCGCTTCGACGAGACGGACGCCCTCATGGTGTTCGACGACGTGTTCGTCCCCTGGGAGCGGGTGTTCGTCTACCGCAACCGCCAGGTGACCACCGACCAGTGGAACCGCACGCCGGCACACCTGCTCGGCAACAACCAGGCTCAGATCCGCTTCTCCGCGAAGCTCGATCTGCTCGCCGGCATGGCGATGCGGGTCGCCCAGATGAACCGCTCCGACAAGTTCCCGCCGGTCCGCGGGGTCCTGGGCGAGCTCGCCGCCTACGCCTCGATGGTCAACGGCCTGGTCTACGCTCAGGAGCAGAACTGCGAGATCGACGAGTTCGGAGTGGCCTGGCCCGGACGGGCGGAGAACTTCGCCGTGCAGACTCTGCAGTCCGACTTCTACCCGAAGCTCCTCACGGTCGTCCGCGATCTGACCGGTGGCGGTGTGATCCAGCTGCCCTCCGCGGCCAAGGACTTCGAGAACCCCGAGGCGGCTGCCGACCTGAACCGCTACGTGCAGTCCCCGGGCGTCAGCAGCGTCGACCGCGTCAAGCTGCTCAAGCTGGTCTGGGACCTCGTCGGATCCGAGTTCGCCGGCCGGCACGAGCAGTACGAGATGTTCTATGCGGGCGCGCCGTTCCTGGTCCGGGCCCGCATGGCTCAGGTCTACGACTTCGATCGCGCCACCGCCCTCGTCGACAGCATGATGGCCGGTTACGACCTGAAGGGCCGCATCGCCACCGACGCGCCTCGCTAGCCTGCACGGCCCCCGTGGCCGCAACGACGAAAAGAGCGACGAAGAGCAAAGGAGCATCATGCGCATCGGATTGCCCGACCTCGTCTCGAACTCGTACTTCCCCGCGATCGCGGCGGTCGAGCTCGGGTACATGAAGGATGAGGGACTCGACATGGAGCTCGAGCTGCTCTTCCCGGTGACGGATGCCGCTCACGCTCTGCGCGACGGCCGGCTCGACTTCCTGGCCGGGGCGGCGCATGCTCCGCTCGTGGCCTTCCCGGATTGGCAGGGCGCAAAGCTCCTCGGCGCCCTCTCGCACAACATGTACTGGTTCCTCGTCGTGCGGACCGATCTCGATGTGGCGTACGGCGACCTGGCCGCCCTGCACGACCTCTACATCGGGGCCGCCCCGGGGGTCGACCTCGGCCTGCGAGACCTGTTCCGGCAGCACGGCGTCGACATCGATGCCAAGAACATCAGGATCGCGCCGGTGCCGGGAACGGACAGCCCCAGCGTCTCCTTCGGCGTGACCGCGGCCGAGGCGCTGGCCGCTGGCCGCATCGATGCGTTCTGGGCCAATGGGATGGGCACCCAGGTCGCCGTCGAGCGCGGAGCCGGCAAGGTGATCGTCGACGCTCGCCGCGACGGCGAGCCGGGATCGGCCATCACCTTCTCCGCCCTGATGACCACCGAGGCCCTGATCGAGCGCGAGCCGGAGACCGCGGCGGCCGCCCTCCGGGCCCTGGTCCGGGCGCAGAAGGCGCTCACGGCGGACCCCTCCCTGGCCACCGGGATCGGCGAGAAGCTCTTCCCGCCCATGGAGGCGACGCTGATCGCCCAGCTCGTCGAACGCGATGCGCCGTTCTACGACGCGACCATCAGCGAGGCGGCGGTGGCCGGCATGAACGACTTCGCCCGCCGCAGCGATCTGCTCCACTCGGAAGTTGAATACGATCGAGTCGTGGCGACGCAATTCTCTTCGCTGTGGAACGCCTGAGGGGAAACGGCCGACTGCCAGAACGAGACGAGGAGCGTGGCGTATGACTGATCTGACCTTCGAGGTGCACGGGAGCTCGGAGCGGTTGACGCTGCGCGACTACAGCGTCGTCATCGCCGGGTTCACCGGCCGCAATCAGGCCGAGGTCCAGCACCACATCGACGAGCTGGTGGCCATCGGCGTGCCGGCCCCGGAGTCCGTGCCGTCGTTCTATCCGGTCGACAGCGCCCTGGCCACCTCGGCGGCCGAGGTGGACGTCGAGGGCGGCAACACCTCGGGAGAGGTCGAGCCCGTGCTCATCCGCCACGAGGGCCGCCTCTATCTCACGGTCGGCTCGGACCACACGGATCGCGACATCGAGCGCGACAGTATCGCCCTCTCGAAGGCGGCATGCCCGAAGCCCCTCGGAGGGACGGTCCTCCCCCTGCCCGACGACTTCGACTGGGATGCTGTGACCGCGAGCTGCACGGTCGACGGGAAGCTCTATCAGAAGGGCACGCTGGCATCCTTGCGAATTCCGACGGACGTGCTGGCGATCTACGACGAGAAGAGCGGAAACGCGGACGGCGATCTCATCATGTTCGGCGGAACGCTTCCGCTCCTCGACGGTGAGTTCGTGCCCGGCACCACCTGGCAGATCTCGCTCGGCCTCCCCGGCGGTGTCGAGTTGACCCACACCTACAAGGCCGTGCGCGCAAGGAGCTGAACAGGCAGATGAAGCCAGAGCTGGAATTCTCCCCCGTCACCGAGGTCCCCTACACCGTATGCGCGGGCAAGGTCGTCCTGCCCGAGCTCACCGAGCGCATCCTGGCCGCCGACGCCGAAGCAGGCGTTGCGACTCGCATTCTGCGCTTCGAGCCAGGGACCGACACCTCCCCCAACGGGGTGCAGGTGCACGACTTCTGGGAAGAGGTGTACATCCTCGAAGGCGAGCTGACCGACCTCCGGTTGAACAAGACCTTCGTCGCCGGCGACTACGCCTGCCGTCCTCCGGGTATGGAGCACGGGCCCTGGGTCAGCAAGCCCGGGTGTAAGACCTTCGAGGTGCGTTACCGCACGTCCTGATCGGCCGTCGCCTCGGTGACGCGCCGCGGCGCTCCCTGCCACCTGTTGACCAGCTCGTTGTCGATCGAGAACTGATCGAGCACACGACCGACCAGATGATCGATGACATCGTCGATGGTCTGCGGCGCATAGTAGGAGCCGAGCACGGGTGGCAGGATGCGCGCCCCGATCTCCGAAGCCCTGGTGAGGTTCCTCAGATGCCCTAAGTGCAGTGGCGACTCACGCGGGACCAGGACCAGGGGGCGCGATTCCTTCAGGGTCACATCGGCAGCGCGTGAGATCAGGTCATCGGCGATGGAATACGCGATCCGCGATGCGGCGTTCATGCTGCACGGCACCACCACCATGCCAAGCGTCAGGAAGGAGCCGCTTGAGACCGGAGCGGCCAGATCTTCGGGGGCATGGACGACGTCCGCCAGGTCTTGCACGGAGGCGACGGTCCATCCCGTCGCCTCGATGGCGATGGTACGACGGGCGCCCTTGGACACGATGAGGTGCGTCTCGACCGGGCTGTCGCGAAGAACCTGGAGCAGCCGGATGCCCAATTGCGGCATCGATGCGCCGGTTATTCCGACGACGAGTCGTTGTGGCTTGGCCATAGCATCCCATCCCTGCCGGCTTCGGGCCGGGGTAGACAGCGGTGTAACGTCGACGGCTTTAGCTTACGTCTTCCAGCATGATCGGGAGCAGCTGCGGGCGCGGGTAGTTGACGACCGCCTGGAGCGGACGGTAAGCACCGCTGAAGTAGATGAGCGGGTCGTTCTCCTGAGGATGCGCATTGAGCCCGATCTCCTTCACGGCGCCGATGAGCACCGCATGAGTCCCCGCATGGATCTCCTGCTCGATCTCGCAGTCGATGAAGGCCATGGCTCCGGCGAGGGCGGGGCTGTGCCAATTCGGGTCGTTGTCCAGCCACATCTCGTTGAGATACTTGTCGGCGCCCGACTTCGCGCAGTAGTCGGAGATATCGCGGGCGACGGAGCCGAGGATGTTAACGCCGAAACGCCTGCGCTTGGTGATGCGCTCGAAGGTACGGGTCGAGCGGTTGATGCAGACCAGCACCAGTGCCGGATCCGCGGATACCGAGGAGAAGGCGGTGGCGGTCATGCCGAGCGGCTTGTCGTCGTCGTCCCACATAGTGATGACGTTCACACTCGAGGCGAATGCGGACAATGCCTTCCTGAACCCGTCAAGGTTCACGCCCACCGATTCCAGACTCATGGCAACCTCTCTAACCCCAATACTCATTCAATCCAAACTCATTCAATCCAACGATTACGCATGTCGAGAGAACTTCGGGTAATTTTCCCCGACTTAGCTAATGAAGGCGGCCTCGTCGTAATCTCACCTTCAGACATCGAAGCGTTTGATTACACGAGCAAGCCCTCCGACAGCTCCGTTCACTATCAATCCCAAAATCCCAGTCAACGCTACGACGCCATACACAGCTGCACTATGAAAAGTACCCTGCGCTAACGCCATCTCTCGACCTAAGCCCGAAACCTGAGTGATGACCTCTACGACAAGTACAATGATCAATACAATAGGGGCAGCTATCTGTACGCCCAGGATGATACTAGGGGTAAGAGATGGCAGAGTGATCTTCCGGAAAGAAGACCAACGACCAAGTCGCAGCATGCGTGCTACCTCCAACCGCTCTGGACTCAACTGCCGAGCTCCGGTTCGCGTCGCAAGTAAAACAGGCCAGATAGCCGTAGCCACGACCACCAATAGCTTCATAGATTCGGTATAACCAATGAGCAGAACCGCTACGGGTACAAGCGCTCCTGATGGCATAGTTCGAGCAAACTCAAACGCCGGACCCAACAACCGATCAATGGTCCGTGACCTACCTAATGCGATGCCTAAAACGGCGCCCAAAACAGAAGACACAACAAGGGCGATTAGGAAAGAACCAAGAGTATTTAGGATGGCTCCCCCCAGCTGTCCAGATACCCATAGTCCTACGAGTGCTTCAACCCAAGCTGATGGCGGAGGGAAATACCCTGACCCGTCGCGAGCGATGACCTGCCATAACACAAGCCCCACGACTAGTGGTATAAGACCATGAATCGGAGCGACACGGCCCGCATGGATCGGTCGCTTAACAGTCCGACGTGACGTTTTTTCTGAACTCATATTGCCCCTGCAAATGTTGGAGCCATGCGACGAATAAGTAACACAAAGAGAGCGTTGACTAACCAACCGATGAGGCCGATCACTAACAGATATGCAAATACTTCAGCGGGAAGGAATGCACGCTGCGAGAATATGATCCCGAACCCTAGCCCTCTAGGGTTTCCCAGCATCTCAGCGATGACAGCAAGTGCAATAGATAAGGAAAGGGAGAGTCTGAGGCCTACCAATATATTAGGAAGAGCCGCGGGGAACACGATCCTCCGCATTTTACGCCACGGCCCAAGTCGCAATGTTCGTGCGACATCAACGAGCTGTGGATTTACTCCGCGAACTCCCCCTAAAGATCCCATGAGTACAGGCCATAGGGATACGTAGACGATCACAACGAGTTCCATCGTCTGTGAGAAACCAAAGAGCATAAGTGCCACGGGAACGAACGAGATGGACGGTATCGATCTGAGAACCTCGATGGTTGCCATAGAGTATTTCCATAGCCATGGTGATAGGCCGAGCGAAATTCCTATTATTAGCCCGATTAGACCCGCCAGAATCCATCCGATTACTGTGACACTCAAGGTATGACCGATTTGAGATAGTAATTCTCCCTGGGTAATTAAATCGCCAAGACCAGCCAATGTCTCGGTAGTGGAAGCGATTGAATCGAAACCACTGAAAACGGTATCAGCGAGGATTTCCCAGACAACAGCTATGGCGACGATGAAAGTTATCCCCTGGATATTAACTACATGATGCCAACGCGGCACAGGGAAAGCTTTCCTTCTAGATTGATGACTCAATGACCATTGCCCCTTACGGCGCTATATAAAATATGACGCAGCTGCAGGAACTCCTCAGATTCCTTCGTTGAGATCTGATCCCGATCAGGTCCTAAGGTACTTTCAATGTCGTACCCTATTGAGGATGGAGAGCCTGTCAGGACGAGCAGCCGATCGGCCAAGTAAGCAGCTTCGTCAACATCATGAGTTATAAAGACGACTGTAGCTTTAGAGGCCCTGTGGATACGAAGCAACTCATCTTGGAGGCCTTCCCTGGTCATCGCATCTAACGCACCAAATGGCTCGTCCATGAGCAGTAGACGAGGCTCTGTCACTAGAGCTCGAGCCAATTGAACACGCTGTTGCATTCCTCCCGACAATTGCGAGGGATACGCCGCATGACGATCGGCAAGCCCAACAAGCTTGAGAGCCGCTAATGCGCGCTCTCGACGAGTCGCTCTATCCGAAATAGTTGATTCGAGGGCCAGTTCAACATTGGATTGAGCCGTGCGCCATGGCAACAACGATGCAGCATAATTTTGGAACACCATGACGGTGCTTTCAGGAGGACCAACGATCGGCTTACCGCCCAACTCCAAGATCGACCCATTTGCAGGTGGTATCAGACCACCAAGAACACGAAGGAATGTCGTCTTACCCACGCCTGATTCGCCCAATACACAGACGAATTGGCCTGGTTCGATCTTGACATTGAGACCATCGACAATGCGGCGCGTACCTTTGGCAGTTGCCAGCTCGATAGATAGATCACGGCACTCCAATGAAGTACCCGATGGGGAATGAGCCGGTGACTTAGGATTCTCTTTGGACTCGACACCCATTGCAGTTTCATGCGCCATGTTCGCGCTCCGCCTTCAATTGTTCAAGATAGCCTGCCACATCCTTAGACGACACAACTGAGGCATATTTCGCATTCATTTCATACAAATTGACCGCATTTGACATAGGAGATCTATCGAAAACTCCATCTTCTACGACGAAAACGGTATAGCCATGAGAATGTCCGTCCACCACCGAAGCCCGCACACATCCGCTAGTAGAAGTACCGCATATAATCAGTGTGTCAATCTGATGTCTCTGAAGATATGACGTTAATGGTGTTCCAAAAAACACTGAAGCCTTTGTCTTCTCAAGAACATAATCTGTATCGGCAGGGGCTATATCAGAGACTATGGGAGCACCATATATGCTGGCGATCTCCTCGGGTTTAGTTCCTTTAACGGAATCTCCAGAGTAGTACTTGTTAGTGACATTTCCCTTGCTGTAGACAATGGGCACTTTGGCCTCTCGGCCTAACGAAAGCATCTCGGCCATAACTTTAATGGCTGAATCTCCGGCAGTCCCACAACTCGTTCGGTACTCATTAATGGAATCGAAAATGTCACGACCCGGCTTTCCCGCGAAGGATTCGACTACATCAATGATGAGAATTGCCGGCCGGCTGCCAAATTCCATTCGTTCACCGAAGCGCCCAGCTTCGTAGATCCGGCGATCCTCTTCGGGGAATACAGTTCGCCAGTTAGGAAGTCCTGATGCAATGTCTGAACTCAACGCGTACCTCGATATCTTCGTTTATTAAGCCTTAGCCCGGATACTCTTTAAATGCTCGACAACCTCTTGGCTGGAGAGCACATCTCCGTACTTCATATCGATGTCGAGAAGACTTGCCCAGTGAGGGGTATCCACCCTGTCAAACGAAGCATCAGCGACGACAGTGGTCTTAAAGTTATACGAAAATGCGTCCACTGCACTCGCGTATACACATCCACTCGTTGCGCCACCAAAAATAATCAGCGAGTCTACATGTTTACTTACCAGGTAAGGTACCAGTCCTGTACCATGAAACACACTCGGTTTATTCTTAGCAAGTACGAGTTCTCCTTCAATCGGCTTGATCTCATCAACGACACGTCCGTTTAGAGCGGTTACGTCTTCGTTGGGATAATCCTCCCCCGATCGCCAATTCTTCGCGCCCCAAAGGCCGGCCTCAAACGCGGGACTATCTGAACCACGTTGGGTGCTGAAGATGACCGGGATTCCGGCTATGCGAGCAGCATCGAGTACTTCTCGCATAGCCGGAATCGTGTCCCACGCCCGCTCACCACAGGAACGCCGACTCTGTCGTGTAGCTTCCAGGACTGGAATCGACTTGATACCACAGAATTCATAGGTGACATCCACGATAAGAAGAGCCGGTGACTCACCGAAACCCATCCTGCGCCCATAGCCGGCTTCGGCTAGAACCTTCAGATCCGTCTCTGGAAAGTATTTTCCCCATCGCTCGATCAGAGTCTCTTCAGCTTGTGTCATGTCATTTTCCTTAATGCGATCCGGTGGTGAATTACGATCTTCTTACTTAGCCCAGCTAGGCAGTAAGTCATCCACCTTGACGGATCCACTAAACCCGTCAGTTTCCTTCAAGATCGTGATCCAAGTTTCCAAGTCAGGACGTTGCTTCGCAGCTAGCTCTGTACCGCTTGTCTGGAACTGGAAATCGGGAATCGGCGTTTTGGCGAGAACCTCTCCCTTCGACCCAGTGTATGAACCAAGTATCTCGCGCGCCTCGTCTTGATTGTCGGCGATCCAAGCCGATGCTTCTGCCATAGCCTTTGTGAAGCGATTTATGGTGTCCTCGTTCTTATCAGCCCAGTCGCTCGTGCTAAGCCAAACTCCGAAAACCTCTCCCACCGCTTGGAACGGGTCTCCCAAAGAAACACCACCATTAGCTATTGCTATACTCGCGAACGGCTCAATCTCTTCAATCGCATCAACTCGATTCGCCTTCAGTTGATCGGGAAGCTGGGGCACAGTCCCCACGACCCACTTAATAGTTGACAGGTCGACGCCTTGCTTCTTAGCCGCATACATGAGTGCGTAATGAATATTGCCAGATAGTGACAACGTTCCAACTGTCTTCCCACCGAGATCTGCCAACGACTTAATGCCGCTCTTCTCACTAGCGACAATCGCGACTTGGGGGTTAGCCTTTGTATCGAGCGCGCCACTCGTGATTTCAACGATAGGAACCCCTTGAGCACGTGCCATAATCAGCGCCGGCTGTGTACCCATGGCGATATCAAATTGTCTTCCAAGCGTTGCCAACTGGTCTGAAATAGTGACATTGGAGACCTCATAAGTCGCATCCAGACCGTATTTCTTGAACAGCCCCTGCTTGTCGGCAACGACCATGGGGAGTGCTGTACCGGTGGGGGCAATTGCCACGCGTACCGTCTTCAACTCGGGGGCTGCAGTGTTAGAGGGATCACCCTTATCGGTCGGCGTCGATGCACACGCGCTAAGAAGAAGTGTCATCGAGGCGGCAACTGCTACAGCAGCTTTCCGCCAGCCGTTACGAGAAGAGGGGTAGCTTTCCATACTTCTTTTTATCTGGTTCATCATCGTTGATTGACCCTTCCTGAATATGTATTTCGGGACACTGGGCTCCGAGATCTTCCGAGCGAAGCCTCACTACTATTTTGCAAGGAGTTGGAACATACCATACGGAAGTAACCAACTCAGGTCAAGTACTTTTCCCTTAAGGGCACATTAGAGCTTTCTGGGAGTTCTGAGTAAGACTGGCAACAAGAGATTATCCAGTCACAGTCACACACTTATATAACTTACTTGACTGAGATGAACTTCACCTTATACGCTCGAAGTCATTAGTAGAGCGGCAAAGCATCAACCCGAAATTTCGCCAAACCTCAGAAAGAGGCTCCTATGGGTACCGTTTCCTCGCACAACGTCCACAGAGTTCTCGTTGTTGGTGCGGGTATCGGCGGCTTAACCGCAGCGACAGCACTCGCTCAGCGAGGAGTCGAGGTGGAAGTCGTTGAACTTCGACCTGAATTAGCACTTGCGGGCAACGGCGTCGGGCTAGGGCAATCGGCGAATGCATTGAGAGTATTGAGGCGGATCGGTATTTTAGAGGACTGCCTCGACGCTGGCATGATATTTGATCGTATCAAACTATTCGATGACACCGGATCACACATCGCAGACCATGTCTTTAACATGGGAGGAATTGAGCTTCCCGCCTTCTGCTCATTACGTCGCTCGGATCTCCACCGTTTTCTCGTTGAAAAAAGCCAACAATCAGGCGTTAAAATAACTACTGGGGACACGGTTCAAAGCTTTGAGCAGGACGACGCGGGTGTTTCGGTTCAATACCAAAAAGGCCGTCAGTCTCGCTTTGATGTACTCATTGGATTTGATGGCATCCGATCCCGTATACGCAATCTTCTTTTCGGCGAAGCATTTACCCCTAGATATACCGGCTATGGAGCATGGCGGGTATCTGCACCTCGAGACGATGCCGTTACGAGCATGGAGAACTATTCATCAATCGGTGGCAAAGTCGCAATCCTCCCAATGGGTCAGGACAGCATGTATATCTCGCACCTGCGCTCCGAGCCAGGTAATCCATTTTTCCAACCAGAAGACCTCCTGGATTCGCTCCGCCAGCGAATGGAGGGGTATGCTGGCATCCCCGGTGCTGTCCGAGATGCACTCTCTGACCAATCCTCGATAGTCTATAGCCCGCTTGAAATTGTATCTGTGACGGACCCATGGTTTATTGGCCGTGTAATTATCGCTGGAGATGCTGCACACGCTGGCCTTCCTCACTTAACTCAAGGCGCAGCGATGGCTCTTGAAGACGCGGCCATCCTCGCGGAGGAGCTTACGTCGCCGAAGTCAGTAGCCCAGTCTCTACAAGCATTTATGAGCCGACGTTTTGAGCGGTGCAAGTTTGTCCAGGATATTTCCTTTGAGATCCTTCGGATAGAGCAGAGTGAGCCCGAAATCAGTCCGAAAGCTGCAGCTAAAGCTCATATCGCTAAGGAGTTTGGCCGGTTATTGGCTCTTGCTGATACAGAATTGGATAAGCACGTTTTAATTGAAGAATAGCGCGACTCAACACGGTCACACCTGCCCGACTTCCAAGCATGCTTCTTCAATATCGTCACATGGACGTAGGTCATATCGGGGCTTACGCCTTCCAGATATACCCAGCCTTGATGTCATTGCTCAACCGTATGGCTCGCGTCAGATCGTTTGTCCAAACATTTGCTGTAAGCCCGTACGGAAGCTCATGGATTAAGGGAACCAGAGAACCAAATTCCTCCCAACGTATGATGGAAATGACTGGGCCAAAAATTTCCTCACGAGCAATATCCCTAATCGGTAATACGTCATAAAGACAGTTGGCTCCACGGAAAATCCTCGGGGTGTTCAGAAGGCCTTTCTCCGCCCAAAAGTAAGTTGGCGCCTTGTTCATTTCCGAGTCTGATATATCTCATGCGGCAATACAACAAACTCATCATAAGTATCAGTGTGCACAAAAACTCGAGAGGGAGACCCACATGACTGTCCCTGGCTCCGTGTGAAGTTCATTGCTGTTATGCAGGCCCTCGCAACATGGTCTGCTTCTACATCAGGGAAAACGACCAGCGGGTTCTTCCCGCCAAGTTCGAGCGACACCGCTTTAATGTTTCCTGCAGCATCACGCAAGACCATACGCCCGGTTGAAGCACTTCCAGTAAAGCCGATCCGAGGCTTAACTAAGGCACTACCGGCATTACCCGTCAATACACTAAGAAGATCATCGGGGATAACGTCCTGCGCCAACTCGGTAAATTTTAGAGATGACAGCGGTGTTTGGTCAGCGGGTTTGAGAATGACTGCATTCCCAGTCGCGAGGGGTGCTGCCACCGCTTGAGCGGCAAACTGCAGTGGATGGTTAAAGGGTACAATTCTACCGACGACACCATCTGGCTCTTGAATTGTATAGTTGATTCCATCGCCAGGGACTTCGACGCTAATTCCTTTTCGCTCGGAGGCAAGCGCCGCGAAGTAACGCAGGAACCCTACGGCATTCGCTACGTCCTTTTGCATCCCTGTGACGGGTATACCAGCATCAAGAGCATCGAGGGTTGCCAGTTCCTCTGCGTGTAGAAGCACTCTCTGAGCTAACTCTGTCAACACATTGGCGCGTTCTACCCACGACGATTTCGCCCATCTCGCCTGACTGTCCTTTGCTGCCCGGACTGCAGAGTCCACATCCTCAGCAGCAGCTACGGGGGCATCTGTAAGAATCTCTTCTGTTGTTGGGTTGGGTCTACCACAGATAATAACCTTCGCGAGTCCCCTGATACCCAATGACCCGCTAGGTACATCTCGTTCTCGTGTTGTATCAAGGAGCTCAATAGCTCCTGACGTGGCCTCTCTCCAAAATAGAACTCATATGAATTATGTTTCCATGTTAGATATTCAAGAACGCAACCGAACAATACTATTACTCACTGAATCGAAGTCGTGTTCCAGCAAGACCGGGGCAATAAGAAGGCCAAATTGTCCGACTCTCAAGGGCGACTCATATCCACTAAGCAGTAAGGATATGAACGGAGCAGGCCCCATTGTCAACTCCGGCTATACCACCACCTGTCACATGAGTCATTGCCACCGACGGGCCAGTTATTTGCCGCCCACCCGCCTCGCCCGTTAATTGCCAATATGCTTCACAGAGTTGAGCAACTCCCGTGGCCCCGATCGGGTGCCCTCGAGAAAGAAGACCGCCGCTCGGATTTACAGCTACGCGACCGTCAATGTCGAAATCACCTTGCTTGAGATCCCTCATAGCTGTCTCGCGATCAGACAAACCGAGCACCTCGTAATAAAGGAGCTCTCCGATTGAGAAAGCATCATGTACTTCAGCCAGGTCTAAATCTCTAGGTTTTAGCTCAGCTTGCGAATATGCCGCCTGCACTGCGGTTACAGAAATATCTGGACGCGTTAGATCTCGCGCACCATTCGAGAACCGACCAGACTGAACGACTGATGCGAGGACTGTTACGAGATCAAGACCAAGCCCCCTGAGTGCATCTCGTGTGCCAACAAGCGCCACCGCAGCTCCATCACTATTAGCGCAACACTGTAGAAGCGTTAGAGGATCAGCGACCATCCGGGAAGTTATGACCTCGTCGAACTCTACTCCGGCTTGAAAATGAGCATTAGGATTCTTAGCCCCATTGCCACGATTCTTGACTACTACGTGAGCAAGTTCCTCAGCTGCCAGCCCAGTTTCGAAGAGATACCGCTGAGCCCTCATAGCGTATACAGAGGGCATAACAGAGCCCTTGCTAACTTCAGGGTCAGTAGGATTGAGCGGCAGAGCCCCCCCACCTAGACTAGATAATTTATCAACCCCAACTACAACCGCTAAATCATATTGGCCCGCCTGTACGGCCGCACACGCCTGAGAAAAAGCGGTAGCACCACTGGCACACGCATTTTCGACATTTACGACAGGGGCACCGGAAATACCTGCCAATTGAAAGACCCTTTGACCTATGAGCGAGCCTCCGAACATACTTCCGCAAAACCCTGCAGGAATATCTTCGGGACGTAGGTTTGCCCGTAGGAGTACTTCCGCAACGATCTCCGCTCCGATTTCGGCGACATCGACTTCCGGACGCTTTTGAAAGCGAGACATTCCGACCGTGCCAATAACAACATCTCTCATTGGATTCTCCTCGTCTCGTTGTCCGCCTCAATCGACGTCTTCAGAGAGGTCACCGTGCCATACTCCGTCCGTCGAACCGGTTCACCGGGTTCAAATGGCTCTACGAGATCTTCTGGATCTCGTCGAAACAGAACACGTAATCCCTCCTGAAAGTCAACATACGAAAGCACATAGGGGGCAAAATCAGGGCCTGAGCCGACTCGCACACATGTCGACGCGTAAACCACTCCCTCTTCCGCAAGCTCATATTCTTGTAAATCTACTGACAGACAACGCGGACAGCGTGCACGGGCTGGATACCAGCACTCACCACACGCCGAGCACTTCGTTGCGACTGTAGAATGATCCTGCCCCATGGAGGTTGAATCAACCCCTTTTTCGCTCTTCATCCGATTAACCCTTCAATCCATAGCGATTGGCAATACGAGATAATTGCGTCTTATCTGTAGCAGCCACTTTGGGGAATGACTCACGCTTGTCATAGGGAATGCATGCGTCAATAATGACGCGGGAGTTATATTTGTAGCCATCTGCTATATAGGTTCCGACTGGATCGAGGGGGCTTCCCCATCCTCGACGAACGATATCCATATCAGTAGCAGGATCGGATCGTGTCATAACGGCCCACATAACTTCACGCAGATCCGTGGGGTCGATGTCCTCATCAACGGCCACGATGTAACGAGCCATATAAGCGCCAGCGCCGCAATTCGCAGCGATATGAGCAGCTTGCCGAGCGTGGCCTGGATGCTCTTGTCTGAGGGAGACGACGATCATTTGGCGACCATAGAAGACCCATACCCCTCGGACACCTGGTACGCCTGCGGCTTCAATTGCATCTTGGACGAGAGATGAGAGCAGAACTTCAAATGGGAACTGGAAGTCATGTGGTGGCTTCCCCATTGCGGCTCCAAGAATGAGCGGCGATTCCCGGGTATACACATTCGCAACCGTTATGGCTGGCACCTCATTAACTCCGTCAGCGTAGTAGCCAGTGAACTCGCCGAACGGACCTTCGACTCCCGTGTCTCCTGGCATGATGAAACCCTCAAATGCGAATTCTGAATCGACTGGTATCGGTAAGCCAGTAGCCTTTCCTTTAATCGCTCGCAGCGGCTCCCCGTGGATTGCTCCCGCTACATTGAGTTCAGAGACACCATCGGGGATTGATGCACCAGCCAACAAGACAAGAAGTGGGTCACCTCCCGGAATGACGACGATGGGACACGGTTTCCCCCGACGTGCCCACGATTCGAGATGCGAGCGACCATGCCTGCTCGTTGCCATCCATAGCGCCAGGCGGTCATTTCCCAGCACCATAATGCGATAAGCGCCCCCATTTACCCAACCAGTATCAACGTCACGGGTAAGCACTACACAGCCGGTCCCTATATAACGGCCTCCATCATCCGGATGCCACATAGGGGTGGGGAACGAATTGACATTCAACTGGCTCGTTATTGGTGATACTAATAAATCGGTAGAGGAAATCGGAACAGTTTCAGTCTGAAATTGGCTGGAACTGTTTATCCATTCTCTGAACCGCCCCCCTCGCAATTGGGATATGAGATCTTCCGGCTCAGTAGCCGAAATACCTAAGACCATGCCGAGTGTCTGTGGAGTCGCAAGTGTCCCCGTCACTATTCCCCAATCCGGACTATAGCCAGGTATGGAGTCGAAAAGCATAGTTTTGGGAAACGGCCTTCTAGCATTGAACTCCGATAGCGCGCCGACTTCCTCGGCTACATTAGCTCCCTTCACATGCTCGAATTGACCTATTCGCTCACATGACCGAAGGTAATCACGCAAGTTCACTTGCGCCTCCTTGAGGTCCTTGCAACTCATCTCGATGAGTCGAGTTGATCACTCGAATTAGAGAAAGCGAATTACTCTTTGAGCAGAAGAAGGGCCGTGACACGATCATGGTCGCCTTAATGTAGAGAACAAGACGGGCTATGGAGGGTTTAGGAACTCGGGATAAGTTCCATGAGCTCAAACATGGCGCCGCCCGTTGAGGCAGGATGAACCCAACCGATGTTGGGCTGTGATTCAACGACTTGGCCACGAAGAATCCTCAATCCCCGTGTCTCAAGCGTAGAAAGAGTTATTTCGAGATCTTGGACGCCGAAGCGGACCTGATAGACCCGGGAAGGACCTTCCTTGCGGAGAAAGCTTGCGATGGGCCCAGAATCACCAGTGGGCTCGATAAGCTCAAGAAACGTCACCCCTTCTCTTCCCAACTCGATCCAATTCATTCCAAATCCACGTTGGGATTCCTGTATTGGGTGTGTAATTTCCAGACCCAATCCCTCCACATAGGCCGGTAACACGGCCTCGATCTTCGGCACAGCGATTGAGACACACATAATTCCTTCAAACGGTTCCATGGCTCCTCCTAGTTCAACCTCGATCAGGACAACCGGAATGCACGGATGGCATTCTCACCAAGAATCAAATCGACTTCCTCGCGCGCGAATGAAAGCCCGTAAGCCGACGCAGAACGGGGAAGGTCGTCTATGAACGAGACCCAGTCACCTAACCGGCTTCGGTCACCGCTGAACCTTCTACCGCCAAGATGATCACTCGCAAATAGCATGCGATGCGCTCCCACCATGTCACGCATATGCGCCAGTATTCTGATGACGCCCTCGGGATCGCGATCCATGTCATCATTCCAGTTAGATATCTCCAGGAACGAGGTGGGGTGATAGCTGACGACTTGCGCCGCCTCCCTGGCCCAAATCGGATGCCCTGAGTGAGCAAGAACAATCGTGAGATCTGGATAACGAACTTGCACCTCATTGATATTGATCGGATTGGCCAGATGCCCGCTGTGCGGATAGCCAACAAATGCGGTGTGGATTACTACCGGGACGTTCGCCTCAACACATTTTTCATAAAGCGGAAAACAAATGGGATCGGCTGCGCTATAGCCGCTCGGAGGATAGATCTTCAAGCCTTTAAGCCCTTGACGAGTAACGGCTTCATCAAAGATCTCCAAGGCATCCGGACGCCGTGGGTCTATCCCAGCAACTCCGTAGATCTTCCCTGCGTGCTTAGTCTGTAATTGCCCATAGTGCTTCGTGACTTCACGGAGACTAACCTTTGGCTCACCGAACTCAACGCCCCAATCGAGGCCTAGGCAGATCGCCGATTCAATCCCGGCTTTCTCCAGTTCTGTCAATAGCAGCTCTGCGTCTTCATCGAGAATGCCTCCTTCGATATCGATCAGAGAGGCATCCCGTGGAGGCCACGTACGGGCTGCCCACTTCTTCGCTCCAATCTCATACCATTTCTCCGGAAGGTATCCACGACCGAGGATATGTACATGGGAATCAATTATTCGGGTCATTCTGCCCGGCCTCCGTTATCTTGATTATTTCTGAGCCATAGTTCTTCGATCATTGAGTTCACTGCGAACTGCAACCGTCCTTCTTTTCGTGCTCGTTCCTGCAGAAAGTGTGTTCCTACTTGAAGGAACTCTCGATTCCGTAGCAAATGTGTGAAAATCTTGCGGGCCACTGGCTCCGAGAGCACATCAGAAACAAGGCCTATTTCTTTAGCTCGAAGGGCCGATATAGGTTGTCCACTGAAGATGAACCATAGAGCTTCAAGCGAGGAAATACGCTGAACTAGACTGTTCAATGCGAGGAGTGGAGTGAAACCAGCCGCCGTCTCAGGAAACGTTATCTGGCTTCCCTTCCCCATAACGACGAAGTCTGCGGCTAGCGCTAAGGTTGCCCCTAGCCCGCTCGCATACCCAGAGATATAGGAGATCTTGGGGCCAGGTAGGTCTTGAAATGCCCGAATAAGTTCTACGTTGCTGTTAACTATTTCTCCGGCTACTTCACGTGAGACCACGGGGGGATAGTCTTTGCGGCCACGGCAAAAATCTGTTGCCGAACTTCTGAGGAAGACTCCTTCTGCCTCATACCCTTGCAGCGAACGCAGCATCTCCACTATAGGACCGAGTTGGTCTGTGCTTATCCGGTTCCCTTCATGACCGGTCGCGATTGCCAAATCAACGTAGCCGTCGACAAGTCGGAACTCAAGAGGCTTCAAAATGTTCACGCCTCACCGAGCAATTCAGCACGGACCTTCTGTCTGGAAACCTTACCAGCGGAGGTAACAGCGAGTTTTTCTACGAACTCGATGCGCTTCGGACATTTATAGTGCGCAATCTTACTGCGAACGAAATCAATCAATTCTTCTTCGGAAACTGTGCCGTCAGATCTACGAACTACGGCAGCGATTGGAACCTCCACCCACCTGTCGTCACTAACACCTACGACAGCAGACTGGACCACATCTGGATGTTCCGCGATACATGCCTCGACTTCAGCAGGATATATATTGAGTCCTCCGCTGATGATCATGTCGTTCTTACGATCGATCACATACAAGAACTCATCTTCGTCTAAATAGCCAATGTCTCCGGTGTGAATCCACCCATCTCGAAAGGCCCCATGGAGACTCTGAGGAGGTGACCAATAGCCTGCCGGAGCACCTTGTAACCGTATGATTACTTCACCAGGTTCGCCTGGACGTGCAAGATTGCCGTTATCTCCCTCAATTCGAATCACGCATCCGGTAACTGAGCGACCACAGGATCCAGGCTTCTTGCTGTGCCATGCAGACCTTAACTCAGTACATGCCATCGCAGGGAAGCCACTGTACAGTTCCGTCAACCCGTACTGTTGATTCAATATCGGCCCAAGAAGAGACTCTGCTCGTTTAGCGGTAGCAGGAGGTATAGGAGAACCGGCATACCAAAGTGCGCGAAGAGAACTCGAGCGTAATGAAGCGACGACACCAGGGTTCTCTTCAAGAAAATTGATGAGGTCAATCAGCAGGGTAGGGACCAAAAAACTATGTGTAACTGCATTATCGATGATCTGTTTACAGTACTCATCCGCGTCAAAACGTCGCATTAATACCGTCGATGCTCCACGCATAAAGAATGCCCAAAAGAAGCTGTTCGCTACATGAGTCAGTGGAGTCGCGATGAGAAGACGATCTTTCGATTCAACGTCCCGAAGCTGATTAGCCAGAGCTCCAGTTACGACGCCGGCCATAATACCGTTAGGACAGATAATGCCTTTCGGCACCCCTGTCGTGGCAGAGCTGTACATGATTTTGTAGGGAGACGCAGCATTTATTGAAAGATTAGTTTTGAAATCAACGACATCTCCGTCTGCCTCATCCGATATGCCGGATAACGATTCAGAATTGAAACGGAGAATAGGTTTTATGGCTTTATCTGCCGAACCATCTAATAGCGCGGCAGTCTCATCGTCCAAAAAAACCGCAGCGGATACTGAATGATCGAGTACCCACGCAGCCTCGGTACCAGAAAGGTAGATGTTTATTGGCACAATCACGATGCCTTGTTTCGCTAGACCGCCTTCTGCTGCCACCCAATGGTAAGAATTTCGTTGATAGATCGCCGCATGGTCACCAGCCTTTAGGCCACTAGCCATTACTTGATGCGATATTTTATCAAAATACGAGTTCATGTCGGTAAAGCTGAATGACTTGTTTGCGTGAGTATCGATCAGCGCAATATTGGCTTTATGCCGTACAACGGCATCTTCGATCATGTCTGCAAAGACCGACATAACTTCTCCCTTTCTGTGCCTAGAGATGCACGGCCCAGCCGGCCGACATGAACGATTGGTTGCAGCTATTTATCAACAGAGGCTTCACGCTCTAGCACAGAGGTCTCAGAAATCCACGTCTTGACGATTCGCATTAACGACACCTTCTCGACGTGGAATGCGTTACCCATGTACATGACTTAACCATAACAGCTTCGTCAGCACGAGTTCAATACTCTACAACCTAACTTTAGTCAATAACTAAAGTTAGGTAGTTAAGGGCTATTCAAGTGAGGGCATACGCTGGCTCATCGCAGCACCGCTAGCGCGGATAGCGCTCGCAATGTCAGAACTCGAGTCCACTCCTACCCAGAAGGCAAAGATAGATAAAGCGGCTTTCCGCTGAGAATCACTGAGTTGCTGCTGAAAGTAAGCAACATGATGGTAAATAGAATCATCTATAGACTTAAGGATGTCTATACCTGCATCAGTGATCATCACATTTATTGCCCGACGGTCGTGAACCGAGGGCTCTCTCCTCAATAGCCCAAGGGACTCCAGGCGGCTTACTAAGCGAGACGCAAATGCCGCAGCAATATCGAGGCGATCAGCCAATCCACCTACAGCAAGCTCTACTCCCGCTGGAGTCCCCATTACCTGCAGTAATGCTTGATGAAGCAATGGATCGAGACCGAATTTTTTGGCTTCTTCATTAATAATGCGAGTGACCCGACGGACCACATAGCGTGCCTCGGCGATATTGAAAGCATACGAGCGAAAGCCGTTACTGTCATCTCCCCGGATATCAGCCCACGCTTCATATGCATCCATAGCACCTTGCATGCGGAACCCTTTCCTTTTGTGTAGCCTCTCGAGCACTAGAGAACTAACAATGCTGTTCACAATATCGGCACTTTAGTTAAACATCGAACATGATGTATGCCCGCACGACAACTATCTCCGAATCATCCCATCTCGGGCGACGTGCCACCCCACAATAGCTGCGACAGGAAGCTACATCATCGTCACAATAACCCAAATCACCACTCTGTCAGTTCAGGATGAACTGCTTCGTCTTCTCCGACTCGAAGTCGCCGAGCGTGACGCCGAGATGGTAGCTGGCCCCGCCGGCCTTCACCGCCGGACGCTCGCTCTCGCAGGTCTTCGGCGATGAGCGGGTGCGATCCCAGGGGATCGGCGTCGTCGACTGCGTCTGGCCGGCCTCCAGGGTGATGACCGCATCCACGGCCCCGGTCTGGCAATCGGTCGAGGTCCAGATCACGTCGCTGCCGCTGGTGATCTGCAGCACCTGCTGCGTGGAGCCGGCGTTGATCGTGCAGTCCTCGCTCCCGGTGTTCGTGATGGACATCGAGATCATCGGCTTCTCGTCCTCCGCATAGCGGACCTTGTCGGTGACCGCCGTGAGGGCGATGTCCGCTGCTGTGCAGGCGGCCGTGTGCGGGCCGGGCGTGCTCGACGACGAGGCCGAAGCGCTCGGATCGGGGGTGTTCTTGTCGTCCGCAGAGCCGGAACCCGGACGGAAGACGATCAGGACGACCACGACGATGGCGGCGAGCAGGCCGAGGCCGACGACGATGCGCCGCCGCCAGTACACCTTGCTCGGCTGGGGGCCGACGGGGTTCCGGAACGTCGACATAGTGCAAGGGTAAGTGCCAGCGCGGGCGAATGCCCGCCGTTTCATCGGCGCGTTATGAGCGTGTCAGCAGCTTCAGCATCCGGGTGTTGCCGAGGGTGTTGGGCTTGACCCGCGCCAGATCCAGGAACTCGGCCACGCCCTCGTCGGGGGACCGGACCATCTCGGCGTAGACCTCCGGATCGACGATCTGCTCGCTGATCGGCTCGAATCCGTGCCGGGAGAAGAACTCCACCTCGAAGGTCAGGCAGAACAGCCGGGTCAGGCCGAGCTCGACGGCGTCCTGTTCCAGCCGGGTGAGCAGAGCGTGTCCGACGCCCTTGCGCAGCCACTCCTCCCTCACAGCAAGGGTGCGCACTTCTCCGAGGTCGTGCCACATGACATGCAGCGCGCCGCAGCCGATCGGATTGCCCGCCTCGTCCTCGGCGATGCGGAACTCCCGCACGGACTCGTAGAAGACGACCGCATCCTTGCCGAGCAGGATGCGCCTCTGCACCAGCGGCTCGATGATCCGCTGGATCACCGGGACGTCGGAGGTGCGGGCCGGGCGCACACGGAACTCGGGCTCAGCCACCTGGGGCACCCCTCACTGTCGATCTGCGCTGCCGAATCGCTGTATCGATCCTAGCGAGGCGCTCTGTCTCGCTAGGCCAGCGCGCCGATCAGCCAGCGGCCGGTGCCCAGCAGATCGCTGTCCCGATCGGCGAACCCGATCGCCTGCAGTCCGAGCGGCAGGCCGTCGACGGAGAGCACCGGGAGGTTCAGCGCAGGGACGCCCAGAAGCGACGCGGGAGTGTTGAAGACGGTGTCGCCCGTCCACTCGATCCCGAGAGGGGCGGGCCCCGTGGCCGACAGCGTGAGAGCGGCATCGCACTCCGGCGCGAGGCCGGCGAAGACGGCCCTCACCCGCTCCCGCTGAGCCAGCAGTGTGCGATAGTCGTCCAGCGTCATCGCTTGGGCGGCGTCCAGGCGATCGGATGCGGTCTTGCTCAGCTTCGAGCGGTCCAGCTCGCGATAGGCGCCCAGAGGCCAGATCGTCTCATAGCCGACGATGCCGAGGGAGACCTCCCCCGCGCTCAGGATGGCGTCCTCGACCTCGGCGACGAGCGGGAGGCTCTCGGCCGTGGCGATCTCGACGCCGGCCGAGGCGAGGCGCTCGATCGCCGACTCGAAGGCCCGCCGCGCGCCGGCATCGGCCACCGGCCATCCCGCGGTGCGGAGGACGGCGACCTTCCGCGGCTTGGCCGGGTCCGGCGGATCAGCCGGACCGAAGAGGCCCGGGTAGCCCGGGTCTCCCCCGACGCGATCCGCGATCGTCCGCGCGACCAGCCAGGCATCCTCCAGGCTCGCCGCGAGGGGGCCGTGGACGCTCTGGCTGAGGCCGTCGTGCGACCCGCCCCGGTTGATCGAGCCCACCGTCCCCTTGAACGCCACCACGCCGCAGTAGCTGGCCGGGCGCACCATCGACCCGATCACCTGGGTGCCGAGTGCCGCTGTGACCATGCCGCAGGCGACCGCGGCCGCAGAGCCGCTGCTGGAGCCGCCCGGCGTGCGCCGCGGATCCCAGGGGTTCCGGGTGTCGCCCAGCGGGGACGGCCCCGCGAACTCCGTCGTCACGGTCTTGCCGAGGATGACCGCGCCGGCCTGGCGCAGCGCCATCACGCTCGCACTGTCGCGGCCCGATCGGTGCCCCTCGAAATAGGGGGAGCCGCATTGCGTGGGCATGTCGGCGGTCTCGATGATGTCCTTGATGCCGACCGGCATGCCGTCGATCGGGGAGAGCGGCTTTCCGTCTCGCCAACGACGGCTGGCCAGGTCGGCGGCCTGCTCAGCCGCCTTGACGTCCATGTGGACGAAGGCGCCGACCGTCGGCTCGAACTCGTCAACCGACTCCAGGCAGCGGTCGAGGAAGGCGCGCGGGCTGTCCTCCCCGCTGCGGAACGCCGTGACCGCCGAGAAGAACGGCCGGGCAACAGGGGTCGGCAGGGGCTCGGCAGACGGCGACATCGCACACTCCTCGGACTCGGTCGAGCGAATACGATACCTACCCTAAGGCATACACTTGTGCGCGCTGGAGCTATAAGCGAAGGCCATTTCTGGCCTACGCCGCGACGCCAGCGCCGACGGCCGTCTCGGCCGGCGGGTCCCGCTGGAGCTATAAGCGAAGACCATTTCTGGCCTACGCCGCGACGCCAGCGCCGACGGCCGTCTCGGCCGGCGGGTCCCGCTGGAGCTATGAGCGAAGGCCATTTCTGGCCGTCGCCGCGACGCCAGCGCCGGTGCGCGTCCCGCGCACCGGTACCGGCGCCGGCACGCTCAGCCGGTGGCCGCCGCCAGGTCCGCCACGGCGTCCCGGCCGGGTTGACGCTCCGTCGTGAAGACGAACTCACCGTCCGCGAAGTCCACGTGCACGTGGTCGCCCGCGTTCAGCTCGCCCTGCAGGATGCGCTCGCTCAGCCGGTCCTCGACCTCGCGCTGCATGGCGCGTCGCAGCGGCCGTGCCCCCAGGGCCGGGTCGAAGCCGACCTTGATCAGCTGCTCCTTGGCGGCGGCCGTCAGCTCGACGGTCATATCGCGGTCGAGCATCCGGTCGGCCAGGCGCTTGACGAAGAGGTCGACGATCTGCAGCAGCTCCTCGGGGCTCAGCTGCGGGAAGACGATCGTCTCGTCGACGCGGTTCAGGAACTCCGGCTTGAAGTGCTTCTTCAGCTCCTCGACCACCTTGCCGCGCATCCGGTCGTAGCTGGTCGCGGTGTCGCCCTCGACCTGGAAGCCCACGGGTCCGCCCGTGATGTCCTTGGTGCCGAGGTTGGTGGTCATGATGATGACGGTGTTCTTGAAGTCGACGACGCGGCCCTGGCCATCCGTCAACCGGCCCTCCTCCAGGATCTGGAGCAGCGAGTTGAAGATGTCGGGGTGCGCCTTCTCGATCTCGTCGAAGAGCACGACCGAGAACGGCTTGCGGCGCACCTTCTCGGTGAGCTGGCCGCCCTCCTCGAAGCCGACGAAGCCGGGAGGGGCGCCGAAGAGGCGCGAGACGGTGTGCTTCTCGCCGTACTCGCTCATGTCGAGCGAGATCAGCGCGTCCTCGTCGTCGAAGAGGAACTCGGCGAGCGCCTTGGCCAGCTCGGTCTTGCCCACGCCGGTCGGCCCGGCGAAGATGAACGAGCCGCTGGGGCGCTTCGGGTCCTTCAGGCCGGCGCGGGTGCGGCGGATCGTCTTGGCCAGCGCCGAGATGGCCTCGTCCTGGCCGATGACGCGCATGTGCAGCGCCTTCTCCATGAAGACCAGCCGGGCGGTCTCCTCCTCCGTGAGCTTGAAGACCGGGATGCCGGTGGCCGCGGCCAGGACCTCGGCGATGACCCCCTCGTCCACAGTTCCGGTCGCGGAGGACTCGCCGCTCTTCCACTGCTTCTCGAGCCGCAGGCGCTCGCCCAGCAGCTTCTTCTCCTCGTCGCGCAGCGAGGCAGCCTTCTCGAAGTCCTGATCCTCGATCGCGGCCTCCTTCTGGCCCCGGACCGCCGCGATCTTCTCGTCGAACTCGCGCAGCTCGGGCGGGGACGACAGGATCGACAGCCGCAGCCGGGCTCCGGCCTCGTCGATCAGGTCGATCGCCTTGTCGGGCAGGAAACGGTCGGAGACGTAGCGGTCGGCCAGGTTCGCCGCAGCCACGATGGCGCTATCCGTGATGGAGACCTTGTGGAAGGACTCGTAGCGGTCGCGGAGTCCCTTCAGGATGTTGATGGTGTGCGGGAGCGTCGGCTCGTGCACCTGCACGGGCTGGAAGCGGCGCTCCAGGGCGGCATCCTTCTCGAAGTGCTTGCGGTACTCGTCGAGCGTGGTCGCGCCGATCGTCTGCAGCTCGCCGCGGGCCAGCAGCGGCTTGAGGATGCTCGCCGCGTCGATCGCACCCTCGGCCGCGCCGGCGCCCACCAGGGTGTGGATCTCGTCGATGAAGGTGATGATGTCGCCGCGGGTGCGGATCTCCTTGGTCACCTTCTTCAGGCGCTCCTCGAAGTCGCCGCGGTATCGGCTGCCGGCGATCAGGCTGCCGAGATCGAGCGTGTAGAGCTGCTTGTCCTTCAGCGTCTCGGGCACGTCACCGCGCACGATCGCCTGGGCCAGACCCTCGACGACGGCGGTCTTGCCGACGCCGGGCTCCCCGATCAGCACGGGGTTGTTCTTGGAGCGGCGGGAGAGGATCTGCATGACCCGCTCCATCTCCTTCTCGCGGCCGATCACCGGGTCGAGCTTGCCGTCGCGGGCGGCCTGTGTGAGGTTGCGGCCGAACTGGTCGAGGATCTGCGAGCCGGCCTGCTGACCGGAGGGCTGATCGCCGCCGACGGCGACGGGCTCCTTGCCCTGGTAGCCCGAGAGCAGCTGGATCACCTGCTGGCGCACCCGGTTCAGGTCGGCGCCCAGCTTCACGAGCACCTGGGCGGCGACGCCCTCGCCCTCGCGGATGAGACCGAGCAGGATGTGCTCGGTGCCGATGTAGTTGTGGCCCAGCTGCAGGGCCTCGCGCAGGGAGAGCTCGAGCACCTTCTTGGCCCGCGGGGTGAACGGGATGTGGCCGGCCGGCTGCTGCTGTCCCTGGCCGATGATGTCCTGCACCTGGTCGCGCACGGCGTCCAGCGAGATGCCCAGCGACTCGAGCGCCTTGGCCGCGACGCCCTCGCCCTCGTGGATCAACCCGAGCAGGATGTGCTCGGTGCCGATGTAGTTGTGGTTGAGCATCTTGGCTTCCTCTTGCGCCAAGACGACCACCCGCCGGGCTCGGTCGGTGAATCTCTCAAACATCCTGTTAACTCCAATGGCAGGGTTCGCGTGCCGTTACAAAGAGCGTAACGACCTCCGGGCCCGAATACTGCCTCTGTTCGCCGTAGGCGTGACCCTTCCCCCGCGAGATTGCATGCTTTATCGAGAGTCGTTATGTTAACGAATGTCGTTATCACGACCCTGAAGAACCAAGAAGAGACCGGAAGGGTCGCTCATGATGTTCGCCACCTGGCTGCTCCTCGCCGGATTCATCGTCATCCTGGCGCTCGTCGTCGCCATCGTCATCGGCCGGTGGACATCCAGGCGGCCGGGCCGGCGGTCCCTCGTCCTCGTGGTCGGCCGATTCGGCTCGATCGTCTACGCCGCCATCGCCCTCATCGGCACCGGTGTCAACGTCGTGGCCACGCTCGTGAGCGAGGCCGTGCCGGTGTCGCTGCCCGTGCGCGAGTTCTGGCCTGGCAAGTACCCGTGGATCGACTTCGACCCGAGCCCCGCGGCGACAGTCGTCGGCGGCGGTTTCACACAGGCGGAGGTGACGGTCGCCGGCCTGGACACGAGCGCGCGGCTGCTGCTGGCTGCAGGTCACGCCCTGGAGGGGCTCACCTTCACGCTGATCGCCGTGGTCATCGCCCTGCTCTGCCACCGGCTGCTCGGCGGGTCCCCGTTCCGGCCGCTCCTGGCTCGTTCGGTCACGTCGACCGCCGTGACGATCGCGGTCGGCGGCATCGCCTGGCAGATCTGCTACGGGATCGGCGGGCTGATGGCATCCACCCAGGTGCTCACCACCAGCGGCTGGAGCGGGCGATTCCCTGACGAAGAGATCATGCACTTCGTCGACGAGAGCGTGGGGATCGGCGTGACCGGGCTGCCCGAGGCATCCCTGGGTGACATGACGATCGACTTCTGGCCGCTGCTGCTCGGCCTTGCGCTGGCGGTCGTGGCCGCCGCGTTCCGCTACAGCGAGCGGCTGCAGCGCGACACCGAAGGCCTGGTCTGATGAAGGCCGCCGATAATGCAGCCGAGCCCACCGGCATCCGCTGCCGGCTCGACGAACTGCTGGAGGAGCGCGGCATGACCCTGACCCGGCTGAGCGAGCTCGTCGGGGTCAGCATCGTGAACCTCTCGATCCTCAAGAACGACCGGGCACGCGCCATCCGCTACTCCACGCTGCGGGCGATCTGCGATGCCCTCGACTGCGAAGTCGGCGACCTCCTGGTGCTCGCGGACTGAGCCTCGCGCCGGACGGGCCGATCCCAGCCGCGGCAGAGATCCATCGTACGTGGCCCTTGCCGAGTATCTCGAGCTGCCCTTGTTGGCAGCAGACCGACGGCTGGCAAAGGCAGCGGCGGGCTGCTGCGCGGTGATCACCGTCGACTAGGGTTGCGGGCATGAGCAACCTGGAGACGGCTCCGGCGGAGATCGATTGCGAGAACGGGCCGACGGCCGGGGGCGAGCCCATCCAGATCCTGGAGCCGCGGGGCGTGCCGCTCGGCGGGCCCCGCGCGATGACCGTCCGCCGGACCCTCCCTCAGCGGCAGAGATCGCTGATCGGGGCCTGGTGCTTCATCGACCACTACGGACCGGATGATGTCGCCGTCACGGGCGGGATGACCGTGCCGCCGCATCCGCACACCGGACTGCAGACCGTCAGCTGGCTGTTCGCAGGAGAGATCGAGCACCGGGACAGCTCCGGCAGCCATGCCCTGGTGCGGCCGGGAGAGCTGAACCTGATGACGGCCGGTCGCGGCATCCAGCATTCCGAGGTGTCCACCTCTCAGACGAGTCAGTTGCACGGCGTCCAGCTGTGGACGGCGCTGCCCGATGCGACCCGGCACAGCGCACCCTTCTTCGAGCATTACGTGCCATCACCCGTCGAGCTGGGCGACGCGACCCTGCGGGTGTTCCTCGGATCTCTCGCCGGGGATCACGCGCCCGCCACAGCCTTCAGCCCGCTCGTCGGAGCACAGATCGACCTCCCGGCCGGCGGAGCGGTGACGATCCCGACCGAGGCCTCCTTCGAGTATGGGCTGCTGGTCGATGGCGGCGAGGCGCGCTTGGCAGGCGAGACCATTCCCGAAACCCACCTCGGATACTCAAGCGTCGGCCGGACATCCCTCGATCTCGAGGCCGGGTCCCGTCCGCTCCGTGCCGTTCTCATCGGCGGAGCTCCCCTCGGTGAGCGGATCGTCATGTGGTGGAACTTCATCGGCCGCAGCCATGAGGAGGTCGTGCAATACCGCTCCGAATGGCAAGCGGATGTCATCGACGGCGTCTCCGACGATGGACGGTTCGGCTCCGTGAAGGGTTACGACGGGCGGCCATTGCCGGCACCGGTCATGCCCAATGTACGACTCAGACCCCGTGACTAGCAGACCCTGTCAGCAGACCCCGGCCAGCCGCTCGCGCGACCAGGAACCTCTCTGAGAGACGGTCTCAGCCCTGCTCCGGGGAGGCGGCCTCGGCTGCGAGCCGGGCGCGCTCCTGGGCCTCGATCTTGGCGTAGGCCTTGCGCTCGGTGCGATCGGCCCGGAAGATCACGCGCATGATGAGCCAGAACACCAGCCCGACCAGGATGGTCGGCATGATGTTGAAGATCCAGATGTTCCAGTCCTCGGCGCCCACACCATCAGCCTACGCGCTTCCCCTGAATTTCATCATTCAGGAGTTGGCGGGACGGAAGCGGCGAGAACCGGCTGCCGGGACCACTCCAGCCTCTGCAGCATCACCCGTCACATGGACTCCTGAATAATGAAAGGTCACTTGACGAGGGGGAAGAGCACCGTCTCCCGGATGCCGAGGCCGGTGAGCGCCATGAGCAGCCGGTCGATGCCCATGCCCATGCCCCCCGTCGGCGGCATGCCGTGCTCGAGCGCGCGCAGGAACTCCTCGTCCAGCCGCATCGCCTCGTCGTCTCCGCGCGCGGCCTGCGCGGCCTGGTCGACGAAGCGCTCGCGCTGCACGACCGGATCGACGAGCTCCGAGTAGCCCGTCGCCAGCTCGAAGCCGCGCACGTAGAGGTCCCACTTCTCGACCACGCCGGGCTCGCTGCGATGCGCCCGCACCAGCGGCGAGGTGTCGACGGGGAAGTCGGCCACGAAGGTCGGGCGCACCAGGGACGGCTTGACGAAGTGCTCCCAGAGCTCCTCGACGAGCTTGCCGTGGGTGGGCAGATGCACCTCGATGCCGAGCTTCGCCGCCAGGGCGAGGAGCTCATCCACCGGGGTCGCCGGTGCGATGGGGATCCCCGCGGCATCGCTCAGCGAGCCGTACATGGTGATCCAGTCCCACTCCCCGCCGAGGTCGTACTCGGTGCCATCGGCCCAGACGACCACGGTGGAGCCGGCCACGGCCTGCGCCGCGTTCTGCACCAGCTCCTGCGTGAGCGTCGCCATCTGCCGGTAGTCGCCGTACGCCTGGTAGGCCTCGAGCATGGCGAACTCGGGCGAATGCGTGGAGTCGGCTCCCTCGTTGCGGAAGTTGCGGTTGATCTCGAACACCCGATCGAGCCCGCCGACGACGGCACGCTTGAGGAACAGCTCGGGCGCGATGCGCAGATAGAGCTCGGTGTCGAAGGCGTTGCTGTGCGTCATGAAGGGTCGGGCGGATGCCCCGCCGTGCATGGTCTGCAGCATGGGCGTCTCGACCTCGAGGTAGTCGTGCGCGGCGAAGGTCGCCCGCAGCGAGGAGACGGTCGCCGCCCGCTTGCGGACCATCGCCCGGGCGTCCTCGCGCACGATCAGGTCGAGGTAGCGGCTGCGCACCCGGGTCTCCTCGCTGAGCTCGGTGTGCAGGTTCGGCAGGGGACGGATGGCCTTCGCCGCGATCCGCCATTCGCGCACCATCACCGAGAGCTCACCGCGCCGCGAGGAGACCACCTCGCCCGAGACGAAGAGATGATCCCCGAGGTCGACGAGCTCCTTCCACTGCTCGAGGGAGTCCTCGCCGACGACGGCGAGACTGACCATGGCCTGGATGCGGGACCCGTCGCCGGCCTGCAGCGCCGCGAAGCAGAGCTTGCCGGTGTTGCGAAGATGCACGACCCGGCCGGCCAGGGACGCCGTCACCCCGGTCGTCGCATCCGGTTCCAGTCCGGAGAAGCGCGCCCGGATGCCCGGGATCGTGTCCGTCACCGCCACGGCCACCGGGTAGGCCTCGGCCCCCGAGGCGATGAGCCGGTCGCGCTTGGCCAGGCGCACGGCCATCTGCTCGTTCAGCTCTGCGGCCGCATCCTGGGCGGCTTGCGCATCGGCCGGGTCGGCATGGACGTCGGTCATGGCTCTCCTCGGTGTCGCTCAAGTTTATCGACGCCGCACGCTGGAGCTAAAAGCGAGGGCCCTCTCGGGCTCTCGCCGCGATCACAGCACCACGGCCTGATTGTCGATCAGCCGCGTGCCCCCGACCTTGGCGGCGACCACCGCCAGCGCCTGTCCGCGGAAACCCGTGCCGACGGCGCGGAAGGTGGCAGGGTCCACGATCGCGAGATAGTCGAGGTCCACGAGCGGCTCGCCGGCAACGATCTCACGGCCGGCGGCGAGCGCCGCCTCGGCGCCCTCGCTGGCGGACGCCGCCACGGCATCCAGGGCGTGGGGGAGGGCCAGGGCCGAGCGACGCTCTCCGGGGCTCAGATAGCGGTTGCGGCTGGAGAGCGCCAGGCCGTCGTCCTGCCGCACGATCGGGACCGACTCGATGGCCACCGGGATGTCGAGATCGCGGACCATGCGCCGCACCAGGAAGAGCTGCTGGGCATCCTTCTGACCGAAGAGCGCGACCTGCGGCTGCACGGTGTTGAACAGCTTCGCGACCACGGTGAGCATCCCGTCGAAGTGCCCGGGACGGGCCGCGCCCTCGAAGACCGCGCCCGCCTCTCCGGCCGAGATGCGCGTCTCGATGTCCCCGTGCGGATACAGCTCGGAGACGGGCGGCATGAACACCGAGCGCACACCCATCGCCTCCAGCATCGCGAGGTCCTCGTCAGGTGTGCGCGGATACGCCTCGAGGTCCTCGCCGGCGCCGAACTGCAGCGGGTTGACGAAGATCGACACGACCGCCGCGTCCGCGATCTCCAGGGCGCGGGAGACCAGGGCGAGATGGCCCTCGTGCAGAGCCCCCATCGTGGGAACGAGGGCGACCCTGCGGCCCTGCTCCCGCTCGGCGGCGACATCCGCCCGGATCCTCGCCACGGAGGCGGCGACAGCGATAGGCACGGATCGATGCTACCGGCTGGGCGGGTCGTCGAACTCATCGGCGGAGGGGAGCCGCAGCGCGTTCTCCACCGAGGAGCGGACCAGCGGCTCCAGCAGCAGCCCCGGCGCCTCGACGCCGATGCCCCGGAGCATCCCGATGGCCTGATTGACGATCGCGGTGGAGAATCCGGTGGCCGTGGCGATCGCCTCGGCATAGGCGGCTCGGTCCTGCTCGGCGATCACGACCGGCTCACCCCCCATCTCCACGACGAGCGCCTGCCCGATCGGCAGGACCGGCACCGGAGCCGTCACCGCGAAGAAGCTGCCGGCCAGGCGGCTCAGATCCATGCTCGTGCCCGTGAAGGCGATCGCCGGATGCACCGCCAGCGGGATCGCTCCCGCCGCCACCGCCGGCATCAGCACCTCCACGCCGTATTCGGCCGCCGTGTGCAGCACCAGCTGGCCCGCCTGCCAGGCGCCTGTCGCTGCGAGCCCGCTCACCAGGCCCGGCAGCTCGCCGACCGGGACCGCCAGGATCACCAGCTCGCTGCGCTCGACCACGTCGGGCACCGAGAGGATGGGCACCCCGGGCAGCATGGCATCCGCCCGCTCCCTGCTGTCCTCCGAGACCGCGCTGATGCCCACGATGCCGTGCCCGGCGCCGGCCAGAGCCGCGCCCAGCACCGGGCCCACCCGGCCCGCGCCGACGATGCCGACGCCGAGCCGGCCGGAGCGCTCCCCCGGCGGCGTCACGGGGCACCCTCCCGGCCCGGGGCACCCCAGCGATGCGTGCTGTCGGAGTCGGCCGACCTCACCACCGCGACGGCGACCCGCTCGAAGAAGGCGAGAGCGGCATCCCCGTCGATGCCGGTGAGGCGGGCCTGCACGGGGCCGGCGACGGTGTGGAGGTGGACTCTGGCCAGGGTCAGCAGCCGCAGGAGCGGTCCCTGCTCCAACGAGATGCTCTGCAGCCTGGCCTGGGGAACGATCACGAGCTGGCGCCAGACGATGCCCTTGCGCAGCAGGAGCAGGCCGGGGGCCAGGGCGAAGCCGTTGCGGTGCCAGGAAAGAGGCCGCACCACGGCGGCGCGCGGCGGCGAGACGGTGAAGCGGTCGCCGCCCTCCGTCGTCAACGCCAGCGAGAGCTCCTCCACCGCCTCGCTCTGCAGCAGGTCGGGCAGGATCAGCCCCAGCACGCGACGCACATCGCCGAGGTCGCCGACCGGCAGGATGGTCGTGTTCGGTTGCCCGGCAGCACCCTTCGTCGAGGAGCGCCCCGCCCTGTTCACGCTGATCTCCCACCAGCCCGCGGGTCGCCAGAGCAGCGGCTGGGCGATGCGGATCGAATGGATCCTGCCCGGCGGCAGGGTCTCGTTGCTGGTGCTGAGCAGGCCGAACCCGACCCGGACCCCGTCCGGGGTGCCGGCCACGCTGTAGCGGAGCGACTTGGTGAACCGCCGCACGTAGAAGCTGCCGACGCCGATGGCGGCCGGCAGGAGGAATGCCAATGCGAGCAGATGCCCGGTCACCGCCACCCAGACGATGGCGGCCGCCGCCATGAGCACGATCGCGACCGAGGTCCCGCTGAGCAGCAGCGAGCCGAGCAGGCGACCCAGGTCGATCTTCACCACCGACTCGGGAGGGGCGAGGTCCGGGTCCAGCTCCGGGGCGACGAGCTCGCCCATCCGCCGGTCGATCAGGCTTCCCGCCGGCGGGGCGGTCGCGGCCGCCGTCGCCGTCGCGGTGGAGCCCGACGCCAGCAGCAGGATCTCCCGGCGGAGCGCATCCGCCTGGGCCGAGGAGAGATACGCCAGCTGCAGGTTCGCGTCGTGCCCCGCCTGGCTGATCTCGAGCTTCGCCGCCCCGAAGATCCGGGCGAAGAACGGCCGCACGATGTTGATGCCCTGGATGCGGTCCAATCGGGCCCGCCGGCTGGTGCGGAAGAGGATGCCGCTGCGCACCTCGACCACATCGCTCGTGATGCGGTAGGTGTGCATGCGCCAGGCGAGGAAGAAGGCGCCGATCAGCAGGAGCAGCAGCACCGCGACCCCCAGCAGCACCAGCCCGACGAGGCCGTGGCCCACGATGTAGTCGATCGGGTCGTCACGGCTCTCCCCCGACCCCGGGATGACGAGGTCCATCAACCGCTCGCGCAGGTTCGCGATCACCACGCCGAGGATGGCGATCAGGGCGATGCCGCCCCGCAGCAGCGGAGAGGCGGGATGCAGGCGATGCCAGGCGCCGTCGATCACAGCCCGACCCGGCGGCTCTCGGCGAGCTCGACGATGCGGTCGCGCAGCTCGTCGGCCTCCGCCATCGGCAATCCCGGGATGGTCACCCCCGACGCCGCGGCGGCCGTGATCAGCTTGAGCTCGCTCAGCCCGGCCCAGCGGCTGATCGGGCCGCGGTTGACGTCGACCAGCTGCATCCTGCCGTAGGGGACGGCGACGAAGCGCTGGAACAGGATGCCCCGCCGGTACAGCAGGTCGTCCTCCCGGAATTGATAGCCGATCGCCCGGACCCGCCGGGGGATCAGGGCGACGGCGAGCACCGTCGCGACCACGAGGGCGGCGCAGAGCCAGGGGGCCCAGGGCCTGCCGAGCACGATGAGCGGCACGGTCGCCGCCGTGAGCACCGCGCCCGCGGCCACCGTGCCGGAGACCCTGACCGTGATCAGCTTCGGCGAGACCCGCCGCCACATCGCCTCGGGCGGCTCCAATCGCTTCGTCACTTCCGATCGCTCCTAGGGGTTGGAGCCCGCCGGCTGCTTGCCCGGGCCGTTCTCGTCGTCCCCGTCCTCCGGGGGGATGGTGCAGAACCATTCGGCGACCAGGCCGGCGGCCAGCAGGATCGCCGCAGCGACCAGCGTCGCTATGGCCAGGCCGAAGGTGCCGGCCGTCGGCATGACGGCCCTGGTCAGCAGATAGCCGCAGATGCCGATGGCGACGCCGGCGATGAGGGCCCCCGTCAGCGCCGAGGCCTTCGCCAGCACGACCACGCGGGTCGAATACATGTGGTCCACCCGCCGCCGCGAGGTGCCGCGGGTCATCCGCCGGATCGGGATCGCCAGCAGCACGACGATGCCGCCGATCGCCACCAGCACCGGCGGCAGGGTGGCGGGGATGGCGATGATGCGCTGGCCGGCCGAGACCAGGGCGGTATCGACGAACCAGCCGCCGACCGCGCCGAGAACGACCAGGACCACGATGGTGGTGACGCGGGTCCTCCTCATCGCCGGGCCCCCATCAACGGCTCCGCCGGATAGTCCCACACCCGGTCCGCGACGTCCGGGAGCAGGTCGGCGACCCGGCCGCGACCGGGGATGACCGCCTCGGCGTCCAGCTGGGCCCAGGGCGCCAGCACGAAGGCGCGCTCCCCGGCCCGGGGATGCGGCAGGGTGAGCCGTTCGCCCTCGATTCGCAGGTCATCAACCGCCACGATATCGAGATCGAGCGTCCGATCGCCCCATCTCTCCTCACGCACCCTGCCGTGCCGGTTCTCGATCCGGTTAAGCTCGTCGAGCAGCGCCTCCGGCTCCAGCGCGGTGATGACGAGGATGACGGCATTGAGGTAGCCCGGCGCATCCTCATCGACGCCCTGCAGCTTGACGGCATGCGACTCGACGAGGCCCGAGGCCGCGGTGACCTGCACGCCGTCGACCGCGGCGATGTCGCGCACCGCCTGGCGGATGGTCGCCTCCCGGTCGCCGAGATTGGAGCCGAGCGCTATGACCGCGCGGTGCCGGATGCCGGCGGAGGGATGCCGCATCGTCATCCCCGGCTCCGGGTGATGGTGACCGACACATCGTCGAAGGGGACCGCGATCGGAGCGTTCGGCTTGTGCACGGTGACGCGGACGCGCTGGGCGGGCCGGTGGGCGAGCACCGTGGTCGCGATGCGCTCGGCGAGCGTCTCGATCAGGTCGACGGGGTCGCGTTCGACCGCGGCGACCACCTCCTCGGCCAGCACGCCGTAGTGCACGGTCTCGGCCAGGTCGTCCGCCTTCGAGGCGGCGGAGGCGTCGAGCCACACCGTCACGTCGATGACGAACTCCTGGCCCTGGGCGCGCTCCTCGGCGAAGACGCCGTGCCGGCCGAAGGCCCGCAGCCCCGTGAGGGCGATGCGGTCCCCGCTCACGAGACGCCCCTCAGGCGGGGCCGCCCATCGACATGGCGGCCGGCCTGCCAGGCGGCGCGCACGGCGAACGCCGTCTTGGTCGACCGCACATCGTGGACCCGCACGCCCCACACTCCGGCATCCGCCGCGAGCGCGCTGATCACCGCGGTGGGCAGGTCCCGGCTCTCGAACGGCGCGCCCTCGGGCAGCAGCCGGCCCAGGAAGTTCTTGCGAGAGACCCCGACCAGCACGGGATGGCCGAGGGAGGCGAGCTCGTGCAGATTGGCCAGGATCTGCCAGTTCTGCTCGGCGGTCTTGGCGAAGCCGATGCCGGGGTCGAGGATCAGCTGGGCCGCCTGCACCCCCGCGTCGAGCAGGGCGACGACCCGGGCAGCCAGCTCGGCGCGCACCTCCGCCGGGGCATCCGCGTACACCGCGTGCTGCTGCATGGTGACGCTGTGGCCGCGCCAGTGCATGACGATGAAGGGCAGGCCGGTCTCGGCGGCCACCGCCGCCATGTCTGGGTCGGCCGCGCCGCCGGACACATCGTTGATCATGCTCGCACCGGCCGCCGCTGCGGCATGCGCGGTCGGCGCGTTCATGGTGTCGATGCTGACCGGGATGCCCCGGGCGACGAGCTCCTCGATAACGGGCAGCACGCGTCGCTGCTCCTCGTCCAGCGGGATCCTGCCGGCTCCGGGCCGCGTCGACTCGCCGCCGACATCGATGAGGTCGGCGCCCTCCTCCATCATCCGCAGAGCGTGCTCGACCGCGAGCGAGGTCGAGGCGTAGCGACCGCCGTCGCTGAACGAGTCGGGCGTCACATTGAGGATGCCCATGATCTGCGGGTCAGTCATCGGCCCTGCCGATCAGCGTCATCGCCTCCGACCGCGCCAGCGGGTCGCGGAGCACGCCACGCGTCGCCATGGTCACCGTGGAGCTGCGGGCCTGACGGCTGCCCCGGGCCGTGACGCAGCCGTGGACGGCATCGAGCACGACCAGCACGCCCAGCGGGTCCAGCCCCTGCTGCAGGGCGTCGGCGATCTCCTCGGTCAGGCGCTCCTGCAGCTGCGGTCGCGATGAGAGGGTCTCGACGACGCGAGGGAGCTTCCCCAGCCCGACGGTCCGGCTTCCCGGGATGTAGGCGAGGTGGGCGACCCCGGTGAAGGGCAGCAGGTGATGCTCGCAGGTGGAGCGGAAGGCGATGTCCCTGAGCAGCACGAGCTCGCCGAGCTCGCCCGGGGCGGTGGCGATCGTGTCGGCCAGATGCTCCAGAGGGTCCGCACCGATGCCGGCGAAGAGCTCCCGATAGGCCTCGGCGATCCGGCGGGGCGTCTCGCTCAGTCCCTCCCGGGACGGGTCCTCCCCGATGGCCAGGAGGAGCTCGGCCACGGCGGCCTCTATGCGGCTCTCGTCGATGGCTCTTCTCCCGGCGGGTCCCGTCTCTGGCGCGGCCACGGTGTGCCCCCTCTAGGCGGTCGCGATGTCCGGGCGCTTGCGCGGCCGCGGTGCACGCTTCGGCTTGCCCGGAGCGGACTCGACGCCGCCGTCGACGACCCCCTCGTCGATGGGCGCCTTGGCGGGGATCACGACCGGCGGACGGTCGGACACCGGGCGGTTCTCGCTGGAGAGCCACTGCGGGCGCTCGGGGATCTTCTTCACATCCTCGAAGATCTCGGCGAGCTGCACATGGTCGAGGGTCTCGTGCTCGAGCAGCGCCGTGGCCAGGCGGTCCAGGATGTCGCGATTGGTGTTCAGCACCTCCCACGCCTCGTCGTGCGCGTTCTCGATCAGCAGGCGCACGTCTTCGTCCACCTGCTCGGAGAGCCGTTCCGAGTAGTCGCGCCGGTGGCCCATGTCGCGGCCGAGGAACATCTCGCCGGAGCCGGAGCTGAGCCGGACCGAGCCGATGTTCGCGCTCATGCCGAACTCGGTGACCATCTTGCGGGCCGTCTCGGTGGCCTTCTCGATGTCGTTGGACGCTCCCGTGGTGGGGTCGTGAAAGACGATCTCCTCGGCGACGCGGCCGCCCATGGCGTAGGCGAGCTGGTCGAGGAGCTCGTTGCGCGTCACCGAATACCGGTCCTCGAGGGGCAGCACCATGGTGTAGCCGAGGGCGCGGCCCCGGGGCAGGATGGTCACCTTGGTGACCGGGTCGGTGTTGCGCATCGCGGCGGCCACCAGGGCGTGTCCGCCCTCGTGGTAGGCCGTGATGAGCTTCTCCTGATCGCGCATCACCCTGGTGCGGCGCTGCGGACCGGCCATCACGCGATCGACGGCCTCGTCGAGCGCCCGGTTGTCGATCAGCTGGGCGTTGGAGCGCGCCGTGAGCAGGGCGGCCTCGTTCAGCACGTTCGCCAGGTCGGCGCCGGTGAAGCCGGGCGTCTTGCGGGCCAGCACCTCCAGGTCGACGCCGGCCGCCATGGGCTTGCCCTTGGCGTGGACCTCGAGGATCTTCTTGCGGCCGTTCAGATCGGGGGCGTCCACGCCGATCTGCCGGTCGAAGCGCCCCGGGCGCAGCAGCGCGGGGTCGAGGATGTCGGGACGGTTGGTGGCCGCGATGAGGATGACGTTGCTCTTCACGTCGAAGCCGTCCATCTCGACCAGGAGCTGGTTCAGCGTCTGCTCCCGCTCGTCGTGGCCGCCGCCCATGCCGGAGCCGCGGTGGCGTCCGACCGCGTCGATCTCGTCGACGAAGATGATGGCCGGCGAGTTCTCCTTCGCCTGGGCGAAGAGGTCGCGCACCCGGCTGGCGCCCACGCCCACGAACATCTCCACGAAGTCGGAGCCCGAGATCGAGTAGAACGGCACGTTCGCCTCGCCGGCGACCGCGCGGGCGAGCAGGGTCTTGCCGGTGCCCGGCGGCCCGTAGAGCAGCACGCCTTTGGGGATGCGCGCGCCGACCGCCTGGAACTTCGCGGGGGCCGTCAGGAAGTCCTTGATCTCGCCCAGCTCCTCGATGGCCTCATCGGCGCCGGCGACATCCTCGAAGGTGACCTTGGGCGTCTCCTTCGAGACGAGCTTGGCCTTCGACTTGCCGAATTGCATGATACGGTTGCCGCCGCCCTGCATGCTGGAGAGCAGAAACCAGAAGATGACCCCGATGATGAGGAAGGGGATGACGAGGCCGAGCATCGAGGTGAACCAGTTGCCGTTGTCCACCTGGTCGTCGAAGCTCTTCAGGTCGGCGCTGTTGATCGCGTTCACCACCTCCTCGCCCCGGGGCGTGGAGTAGTAGAACTGCACCTGCTTGCCGTCCGCGCCCGCCTCTTTGAGGGTGAGGTCGACCCGCTTCTCGCCGTCGATGATCTTGGCCGTCGACACCTCGCCCTTGGCGAGGTACTCGAGCCCCTGCTGGGTGGTGACGGACTTGAACCCCGAGGTGCTGAGCAGGCTGGAGCCGATCCAGACGATGACGACGCCGAGGATGATCCAGACCAGCGGCCCGCGGAAGATGCGTTTGAAGTCCATAGTGTTCGGTGGGGGGAACCCAGCACCTTTCTGATGAAAGAACGTGCTGCCAGGCTACCGGAGCAACCCTAGGCGCCGTCCGGGTGTTTGCCGAGGGCTTAATAAGCGTAGAACGGCGGAGCCGCGGGAGCGAACGCCGCCTGCTCAGCCGGCGTAGACGTGGGGAGCCAACACTCCCACCCCACGCAGATTGCGGTACCGCTCGTCGTAGTCGAGGCCGTAGCCCACGACGAACTCGTTGGGGATCTCGAAGCCGACGTAGCGCACCCGCACATCCACTTTGGCGGCGGTCGGCTTGCGGAGCAGGGCGCAGACCTCGACGGATGCCGCCCCCCGGCTCTGCAGGTTGGCCACCAGCCACGAGAGGGTGAGCCCCGAGTCGATGATGTCCTCCACGATGAGCACATGCTTGCCGATGAGGTCGGTGTCGAGGTCTTTGAGGATGCGGACCACGCCGGACGACTGGGTGCCCGACCCGTAGGAGGAGACCGCCATCCAGTCCATGGTGACCGGGATGCGCAGCGCCCGGGCGAGGTCGGCCATGACCATGACCGCGCCCTTCAGCACGCCCACCAGCAGCAGGGGGGTGTCCGCGTGATCGGCCTCGATCTGGCGCGCCAGCTCTTCGATGCGAGCGCGGATCTCATCCTCCTGCACGAGGACCTCGGTGAGGTCGCCCTCGACATCGCTCAGTTCCATCCGTCTCTTTTCCTCTGCTCCAGCGGCCCTCGCGATCCCGGCGCGGCGGTGAAGACCAGCAGGCCGTCTCGCCGTTCAACTCTAATGCCCGGCAGGTGCAGCGGCCCCTGCCCGCGCCACCCGGTGACGAGCCTGGCCGTCTCGAGGGTCTGCACGCGGCTGAGCGAGACGCCGAACTCCCCCTCGACCGCGAGGCGGATGATCCGCTGCCTCAGCGCCGGCGGGTTCGCGGCCAGGGCGGATGCGCTCAGCGCGATGCCGCCCTCGGCGTGGGTGGCCAGCTCTTCGACGGTCTCGAGAGCCATGGCGTCCAGGGCCTCGGCATCCTCCCGGAGCAGCTCGGCGGTGCGGGCGAGCGCCTCGGCCACGCCGGGGCCGAGCTCATCCTCCAAGGCGGGCAGTGCCCGCCGCCGCACCCGCACCCGGGCGAATGCCGCATCCTCGTTCTGCGGGTCGTGCCAGGGCTCGAGCCCGGAGTCCCGGCAGAACCGGGCCGTCACGCTCCGGCGGATGCCCAGCAGCGGCCGCAGGTACAGCCCGCTCCGCCGCGCCATGCCCTGCAGGCTCGCCGGACCGCTCCCCCGGGCGAGGCCCAGCAGCACGGTCTCCGCCTGGTCGTCCAGGGTGTGCCCGAGCAGCACCTGTGCGGCCCCGGTCGCCGCCGCGACCTCGGCGAGAGCGTCGTAGCGGGCCTGCCGCGCCGCAGCCTCGGGCCCTCCGGCGGTGCCCACGGCGACGCGCCTCACGATCACGGGGTCGAGGCCGAGGCCGCGTGCCGCGAGCGCCGCCCGCTCCGCCGCATCCGCCGAGCCCGGCTGCAGCCCGTGGTCGACGATGACCGCACCGGCACGCAGCCCCAGCCGGGGGGCCTCGAACGCGGCGGCCGCCGCGAGCGCGAGCGAGTCCTGCCCGCCGCTGAGCGCGACCAGCACCAGCGAGGCGGGCTCAGCGGCGCTTCCGCCCCCGTCCGCCGGCTCCGTTCCCGCGCGCTGCGGCGCATAGCCGGCGAATGGGAACACAATGGTCAGGGAGTCGCGCACAGCACGGCGCACATCGGCGATCGCCGGTGTCAGACGCGGGCGGACCATCCACTAACGTTATTGCAGCATCCAGACAAACGAGGAGTGACCGGACCATGGGCAGCTACGACGTCGTCATCGAGATCCCGCGGGGCAGCCGCAACAAGTACGAGGTGGATCACGAGACCGGGCGCGTCTACCTGGACCGCACGCTGTTCACCGGCTTCGTCTATCCCATCGACTACGGCTTCTTCGAGAACACCCTCGGTCTCGACGGCGACCCGGTGGACGCGCTGGTGCTGCTAGAGTACCCGGTGTTCCCCGGCGTCGGCGTGAAGGTGCGTCCCGTGGGCGTCTTCAACATGTCGGATGAGGCGGGGATCGACTCCAAGGTCATCTGCGTGCCGGCCAAGGACCCGCGCTGGCAGCACATCCAGGACATCGGCGATGTGCCGCAGCACCGCAAGGACGAGATCGAGCACTTCTTCACGCACTACAAGGATCTCGAGCCGGGCAAGTGGGTGAAGCCCGAGGGGTGGTCGGATGCGGCCGAGGCGGAGCGGATCGTGACCGCCGGGTTCGACAAGCTGGCGGCGGAGGGCGCGCACTGACCGCCATCGCAGCGGCGGACGGCCCGGGTACCCAAGGACGACCGCCGTGCGCCGGCCCGGGATCCGCTACGGGCGGCCCAGCGTGATGCCCCGGTCCCGCATCCAGACCTGGGGGTCTGTCGTGTTCGCGCCGATCATCACGCGCATATAGAGGTGGCATCCGGTCGAGGCGCCGCTGGTTCCCGAGCGGGCGATGTACTGGCCGGAGCCGACGGTGTCGCCGGAGCTGACTGCGGTGCTCTGCAGGTGGGCGTACCAGGTCTGCACCCCGCCCCCGTGGCTGAGGATGACGGTGTAGCCCAGGGTGCTGCCGTACCAGCCGGCATAGGTGACGGTGCCGCCGTAGGCCGCGTGGACGATGGTGCCGCAGGCGACGGCGATGTCGGTCCCGTAGTGGAACTCGTAGCGCCCGCTGCCGAAGGGGTCGGCGCGCATCCCATAGGGGCTGCTGATCCACTGGCTCGCGACCTGGATGGGGTTCGACCAGCCCGATGAGGCCGGAGCGGTGGTCCCGCCGCCGCCGCCGTTCTTGTTCGCTTCTTCCCGAGCGGCGGCCTCGCGGGCCGCCTCCTCGCGGGCCGCCTTCTCGCGGGCGGCCTTCTCCCGGGCTGCCTTCTCCGCTGCCGCCTTGCGGGCCGCGACGCCGGCCTGGTAGTCGGCTTCGGTGGCGTCGCGTTTCTGCTCGATCACGATCAACTGCTGCTGCAGCGTCGCCAACGTCTCCTGCGACGCCTCCAGCTTCTTCTGATACGCCGTCTGCGCATCGACAGCGGCCTGCAGCGCCTGCTGAGCGAGACCGGAGAGGCGGGTCAGCTCGTCTTTGGCGACGTTGGCCTGGTCGGTCAACGACTGGGCCGTGTTCATCGAGGTCGTGGCTTTGTTGTAGAGCTGCCTCGTCAATTCGCCGAGCTTGCTCATGGTGCCGAGCTTGTAGAGGAGGCTCTCGGAGTCCTCGCTCGAGGCGAAGAGGGTCAGGGTGAGGTCCTGACCGCCCGTGCGGGAGAGGGCGGCCGCGATGACGCCTGCCTGGCGCTTGGCCTCGGCGGCGTCTTTCTCGGCCTGATCCGCTTGGGATTGCAGATCCTGGGCTTTGAGCGCTGCGGCATCCGCCTTGTCCTGCGCATCGGCGGCCTCCTGGCCGCGCTGCTTCACCAGCGCCTGTGCCGCAGCCAGGTCGTCGTTGACCTGGTCGATGGCCGAGTTGATCTTGGTGATCAGCGCCTTCTGGGCGGTGACGCTGGAGCGCGCCTTCTGCACATCCTGCCACGTCGGATACTGATCGGCTTGCGCGGGGAGCGCGATCAGGAGGGATGCCACGACCGCCACGAGCGCGCTGCTCGCTGCCCAGAACTTCTTGGTCATCTGCTCTCCGCCCGTGTCGGCCCGGCCCGTATCGGAACCCGGGTCCGTATGGCGCTCCATCGGCTCGGCGAGGGTCAGCCCATGCGAGTGCCGTTCACGATAGTAACATTGATCACATTATTCACATCAGCAACACGCCTTCGGCACCTCGCCGGCCGGGAGGGGCCTTCAAGGCCGGCCTCGAAGAACCTAGTCTCCCGAGGCGTGGGCGGCCGGGCGGATCGCCGGAGTGGCGCTTTTCGCCGAGGCCCTCACGTTTGGAAAAACCCTGACCGCCCCGTATGCTTGTCGCCGGTAGCTTTGAAGGTCTCGCTTCATGGCCCCATCGTCTAGTGGCCTAGGACTCCGCCCTTTCACGGCGGCAACACGGGTTCGAATCCCGTTGGGGTCACTGGTCGAGAACTCAACTGAATAGCTTGGCCCTGTAGCGCAGTTGGTTAGCGCGCCGCCCTGTCACGGCGGAGGTCGCCGGTTCAAGTCCGGTCAGGGTCGCAAGGCACGGTCCACCCCGCGGTGGCTGTGCCTTATTGGCTCTGTAGCTCAGTTGGTAGAGCGTTCGACTGAAAATCGAAAGGTCACCGGATCGACGCCGGTCGGAGCCACCGCTGAAAGGCCGGGATCAGGGCTCCTCCGTCGAAGGCCCTTCCGAGGCGTCACCGCGCCGTAGGAGCGCCGGCCGCCGGCGCAAGACGGCGATCAGACCGGCGGTCGACACGATCGCCCACACGCCCTCGAGCAGGAGGAAGCCCCACTGCCGGCCGAACGCGGCGTCGACGGCGAGCGCCGCTGAGCCGACCACATTGAGCACGAGATAGCGTCTCGACTTCACATCGAGGATGCCGAATTGGGCGAGCGCGAAGGCGATGAGGATCAGGATCGAGCCCACGATCTGAACGACGATCGGCATGATGGTCCCTCCGGGATGGGGCACCGTCGTCGTCGGGTACGCTGCGGCTCGTCCGGGGCTCGCGACTCCCGGGCCCGCCCTCAGAGTAGCTCACATCGGCGTAGCTCACATCGGCCGTGCGACACCCGCCAAGCGACCGCGGCGCCCGGACATCCGCCGGCTCGACGCCGCTGCCGGACCTCCCCCCGAAGAGGGGTTTCACGCCCTTGTCAGAGTGCGATTCCGGGCGTACCGTCCGTTTAGTACTCCCTGGGTCAGTGATCCGGCATCCCGAAACACCCACCAGGAGCACTCGTGGCAGTCCTCGGTCACGCCTATCACCCGCTCTCCCCCCGGCGGTGGCACAAAAGACAAGCACACCCCCGAATCAGACTGGAAAACCGATGGACTACCAGACCGCAATCGTGGACACGGAAGACGGCGACCTCCGCGGCATCCGAGCGGATGGAAGCGTGCGCCAGGACGAACTGAACAAGATCCGGGCGCTCGTCGAACCCGGCAACGAGGGCTGCCTCATCGTCGTCGGGGAGAGCGGATCGGGCAAGACGCGCCTGCTCGGCGCGGTCGGCGAGATCCCGAGGACCGTCGTGCGCCGAGTGCGGGCCAACCCCGCAGAGGCGTCGCTGCCGTACTCCGGGCTCTCGGCCATCCTGGCCGCCTTCCAGTTCTCCGAAGCTGCGGCCCTGGCCGACCGGCTGGTCTCGCAGCGAGACGAGCACGCCCGGTCCGCGGTCCACGCATCCGCCATCCTGACGCTCTTCCACGATCTCGACGCCCCCGCCGTGCTGCTGCTGATCGACGACCTGGACCTGATGGACCGGTACAGCCAGACCGTCGTGGGCATGGTCGCCACCCGGTCGAGCGGGAGCCGGTTGCGGCTCGTCGGCACCGTCTCGTCCCAGGTCGCGGAGGGGCCGCTGGCCTCGTTGCCCCAGATAAAGCTCGCCCCGCTGGACTTCGCCGCATCGATGCGCCTGCTGACCCACCTCGGCGGAGCGTCCATCGACGAGTCGGTCGCGCGGATGATCGTCACCGCGGCGAACGGAAACCCCGCCGCTCTGGTGCACAGTCTGCGCACCCTGACCGCCAAAGCCCGCAAGGGCATCACCCCGATCGCGCTCCCCTTCCGCACCTCGGTCGACAGCAACGAGGCGACGCTGAACCGGGAGCTGGGCCCGGACTCCGAGGACCGCCGCGCCCTGCTCACCCGGCTGTCCTGCTCGCGGCTGACCAGCTATGGGGCGGTCACCCTGGGCTCCGGCGTGATCGCCCACGCGCTCGAAGACCTGCTCTCCGAAGGCATCGTGGTGCGCAGCGGAGCCTATCTGCGCATCCGCGACCCCCTGCTGCGCTCCCGGGTCTACTGGTCCCTGAGCGCCGCGAGCCGAGCGGTGTTCCACACCACGGCGGCGATCGCCGAGGAGAAGCTGGAGCCGCGGCTGGCGGTGTGGCATCGCAGCTGGCTCGACCTCGACCCGATCTCCTCCGACGAGCTCCTGATCGCCGCCACCGGCTTCGCGAGAGACGGCTTCGTGGTGCAGGCGCTGGAGCTGGCGGAGCGGGCGCTCACCCTCGACCGCGGCCTGCGGGACCACCCCGAAGCCCTCTTCGACTTCGCCGGGGCCGCCTTCCTCGCCGGCGAGCTGGTCCATGCCCGTCGCTACGTCCGGATCCTGCAGCACCGGGATGCCGCCGGGAGCGTCCCGGCGAAGACCATGGCCCTCCGGGCGGCCATCGAGTTCGCCTCCGCCGAGCAGGTGCTGGTCACCGACTCCGACCACCGGGCCATCCTCCACGAGGGAGACGACCCCGACGAGGCCGCCCAATCGCTGGCCGACATCGCGATCTACCACACGGAGCGCTGGGAGTTCGACGAGGCCCGCGACTCCCTGGAGCGAGCCATGGCGCTGCAGACCGGCACGACGAGGCGCACGAACGATCGGATCGCTCTGGCCCGGATGATGCTGGCCGCGCTGCGGGGCGAGCCGGACCTCGCGCTGGCGATGTTCGATCAGGTGACCCATCGGGATCTGGCCGACCTCGCTGCCGCGGACCTCATCGTGCTCGGGCGGGCGCTCACCCTCATCGATCGCCACAGCCTGGCGCGGCGGGCGCTCAAGACCGCCCTCGGCATCGAGCCGGAGGTGCTCTGGGCCGAGACCGCCAAGTACGCGATGGCCGAGAACGAGATCCTGTCGGGGAACCAGTTCGAGGCCATGGCGATCATCGACCAGCTGCCATCGCCGGAGGATGGATCGCAGATCTACCTGACGACGCATCTGCTCCTGATGTCGTGGTACTGGCAGACCCGGGGAGAGCCCGCGGAGTCGGCCGCGGCCATCGCCCGGTGCGAGAAGGCCCTCGCCGCCGCCGAGAACCCGGCCGTCAACGTGAGGTTCGGCGCCTACCAGGGCCGGTTCGCCTTGATGCGAGGAGAGCTCGATGAGGCGATCGTCTTCCTGCAGCGCACCGCCGTGCTCACCGCGAGCCTCGACACCCCGATCCTCCTGCCCTATCTGGTCGACCTGATCGAGGCGTACGTCCTCGCCTCGCGCCTCACGGACGCCATGAGCCAGTTCCAGGACTTCCGCAAGCGGGCGGCCCGGTACAACATGCGCTGGATCACCCTGACGACCGCGCGCGCCGCGGCGCTCGTGGCCTCCGGCGACGAGTCGCTCGCCGCGTTCCGGCAGGCGATCAGGCTGTGGCGCCCAGGGGACTCGCAATTCGAGCGGGCCAGGACGCTGCTGAGCTACGGGGACAGGCTCGCCAGCCTCGGCCGCGTGCACGAGAGCCGCGAGCAGTACTTGGCGGCCCGGATGATCTTCACCCAGCTCGGCGCCACGCTATGGGCCAAGCACGCCAGCACCGCCCGGACGGAGCAGCAGCCCTCCCGCGAGCATCCGCTGCTGGCGCTGCTGACCACGGAGGAGCGCCACGTCGCCGACATGGTGTGCCAGGGGTTGCGCAACAAGGAGATCGCCGCCGAGCTGTTCGTCTCGCTCCGGACGGTCGAGGTTCGGCTGACCAAGATCTACCAGAAGCTCAACGCCCGCTCCCGCGCCCACCTGACCGCTCTGCTCTCCGGCGGGGAGTCCCCCTCCACGGGACGGGGGGCGAGCCGGAACCTCCGTGCTCACCTGCCGACCGGCTCCGCCGACTGAGCGTCCTCCGCCACCCGCCGGACGGGGCTCGTCCAGACTCCGTCCCGCCGGGACCGGCGGAGGAAAGCCTCGGGCAGGGCCCTCAGGCAGATCGCGGCATCCACGATCCGGACGATGGGGAAGCCGAGGCCGAGCAGCAGGTACCTCGGTCTGCGGGTCACGACAGCGGTGAACACCGTGAGCAGATAGTCCGGCAGCAGCACCCCGAGCACCACCGCCAGCGGCGGGACCAGCTGCACCAGGCCGGACATCGTCCGGTCGCCGGAGAGCCCCTCCCAGACCGAGAACCCGAGGGACGCCAGCAGCAACGGGACCGTGAGGAGCAGGACGACGCTGCTGGAGAGCAGCTCGAACACATAGAGCGCCAGAGCCGCCCAGAAGCGTCCGAGGTGGAACCCGTGCCGGCGCACCGTCTGCCAGAAGCCGAGCGTCCACCGATGGAGCTGCCGGGCATAGTCCCGGCAGGTGTCGGGGTCCTGGGTGTATGCGATGGCCGCCTGGGGATGGAAGGCGATGCGGCCGAGGCGCTTGGCATGCACCTCGAAGGTCATGTTGAAGTCCTCGATGGCCAGCCCCGGGGCGGTGATGTCGATACGGGGGAGGATCCGTCCGCGATACATGCTGGCGAACCCGGGGACGATCGAGATCGCGTTCGCCGGGCGAGAGGCCTGACCGTATTTGAGCAGGTACTGGATGGCCACGTAGAAGCGCTCCCGGTAGGCGATGAGGAAGCGGCCGATCCGGCTCGGCGCCGGCGGATCGGCGATCGTCGCCGCCCGGCCGGCGACGGCGACCACCTGCGGGTCGTCGAAGAGGGCCAGACCGGTGCCCAGATAGTCGGGGGCCAGGCGCGTGTCGGCATCCAGCAGCATCACCACCGGGAACTCCTCGTCCAGGCGGAAGTGCGCGATCGCCGCGGCGAGCGCTCCCGCCTTGCCGCGATTGGGCCGCAGCTCGAGCACCCGGGCTCCGTACTCCCTCGCGATCTGCGCCGTGCGATCGCTTGACGCATCGGAGGCCACGAAGACCTGCTCGGGCGGGATCCCCAATGCGAGGACCGATCCGATCGTCCCGGCGATCACCAGCTCCTCGTCGTGGGCCGCGATCAGCACCGCGACGTCGGCCGCCGTGAGCCCGTCCTCAGACCTGTGTGCGGCCCCGGCTCGCCTGACCCGGCGGTGTGCCCCGAGCAGCTGCGACGCCACCAGCCGGCAGAGACCCACCGTGCCCCAGACGGCGGTGTTGAGCCCGAGCACCAGGACGAGCACCAAGACGAACGCCAGCATGTGTCATCTTCACCTATCGTTTCACTCCGACCGTAGCGGCCCCGTGCGCCCCGCGGCGGGGGACATGGGCCCGGTTAACCACATGTCTCTGCGGAGAATCTGCGCAGAACCACACCCTCTCCCTGAACGTTGGCCGTGATGACGACTCACGAACAAAACTGACATCGGCTCCACGACCCGCTCTCTTCCTGACGCGGATGGTGCGTGCCGACCTACCCGCTCAGAGACAGAATCAGGAGGAACGGTCATGTCCATCGACCTCACCTCGGCACCGGTCGCCGAACCTCTTTCCAGTGCACCTCTCCGCCCCGGCCCGGTGCGCACGGGAACGGCCCTCCGCCGCCGGTACGCCTTCGATGTCGCCATCGTCGGCCTCGGCTACGTCGGCCTGCCCACCGCCCTGGCGCTGCACGCCTCCGGCGCGACAGTGCTCGGCGTCGACCTCAGCCAGCGCCGCCTGGAGACGATCAGATCCGGCCGGGCGGATCTGCTCTCCTCCGATCGGGATCGCCTGACCGCGGCGCTGTCCGACAGCGGTTTCCGGCTCAGCGACGATCCGCTCCAGCTCGGCCAGGCCGCCGCGGTCATCATCTGCGTGCCGACCCCCATCGACCAGTACTCGACACCCGACCTGACGCTCCTGCGGAACGCCTGCGCGACCGTGGCGGATGCGGCGGTGCCCGGCCAGCTGCTCATCCTCACCTCCACCACCTACCCGGGCTGCACGCACGACCTGCTCACCCTCCCCCTCCAGGAGCGGGGGCTGGAGGTCGGCCGGGACATCATGATCGCCTTCAGCCCGGAGCGGATCGACCCCGGCAACGAGTCGTTCGCCCACGAAGACGTGCCCCGCGTCGTCGGCGGGGCCGACGAGGCCAGCCAGCAGGCGGCCGAGCAGCTGCTGCGGCGGTACTCCCGCAGCGTCCACGGCGTGGGCTCCATGGAGGCCGCGGAGATGACCAAGCTGCTGGAGAACACCTTCCGAGCGGTCAACATCGCGCTGGCGAACGAGTTCGCCGAGGCGTGCGGGATCCTGGGCCTGTCGGTCCTGGACGTGATCAACGCCGCGGCCACCAAGCCCTACGGCTTCATGCCCTTCTTTCCCGGTGCCGGGGTCGGCGGCCACTGCATCCCCTGCGATCCGCACTACCTGCTCTGGCAGCTGCGCAAGGAGCACATCGCCCTCCCCGTCATCGAGCAGGCGATGGCGGAGATCGCCGGCCGGCCCCGTCGGGTCGTCACGCGCATCCGCGAGGTGCTCGCGAGCCAGGGGAAACCGATCGCCGGTTCCCGCATCCTGATCGTCGGCGTGGCCTACAAGGCGGATGTCGCCGATCTGCGCGAATCCCCCGCATTGGAGATCCTGCGCCTGCTTCACGCACAGGGTGCCCGGATCGCCTATCAGGACCCCCTCGTGGACCGGCTGGCGCTGGGCGAGGGCGTCGAGCTGATGAGCGTGGCCGATCCGGCGGCCTTCGACGCCGACCTGGTGGTGCTGCACACCGACCACAGCGCTGCCGACCACGCGTGGATGACCGGGGCCCGCCTCGTGCTCGACACCACCTACCGCAGAACCGATCTGCCCAATCGCGTCGCCCTGTGACGGCGCAGCACCACCCCTCCAGGAGGACACCATGAGATCAGTCATCACCGGCGGAGCCGGTTTCATCGGCAGCCACCTCGCGGAGCAGCTGCTCGGGGAGGGCGACGAGGTGGTCGTCCTCGACGACCTGTCGACCGGGTCGCTGCGGAACCTCATCGGCATCGCGGGGAACCCCGGGCTCAAGTTCGTCCGCGGCTCGATCCTCGATGCACCGCTGGTCGCCCGGATCGTCGACGGCGCGGATCGGGTGTTCCACCTGGCCGCGGCGGTGGGGGTCCGGCTCATCGTCGACGAGCCGCTGGCCGGCCTGCGCACCAACATCCACGGAACCGAGAACGTGCTCGACGCCGCCCTGGCGACGGGGGCGAGGCTGCTGCTGGCCTCCACGAGCGAGGTCTACGGCAAGAACACCGCCGACCGGCTGGACGAGGGCGCCGACCGCATCCTGGGCGATGCCATGAAGTCCCGCTGGACCTACGCCGCCGCCAAGGGGATCGACGAGGCGTTCTCGCACGCCTATTGGTCGCAATACGGGCTCGAGGTGGCGATCGTCCGGCTGTTCAACACCGTCGGCCCGCGCCAGACGGGCCGGTACGGCATGGTGGTGCCGAACCTGGTGGGGCAGGCCCGGCGAGGCGAGCCGCTCACGGTCTTCGGCGATGGCCGGCAGACCCGGTGCTTCTCCTTCGTGAGAGACGTCGTGCCCGCTCTGGTCCGCCTCATCGAGACGCCCGCCGCCTACGGGCGCGCGGTCAATCTGGGAGGCGCCGAGGAGATCTCCATCCTGGACCTCGCCCGGCGCATCATCCGGCTCACCGGCAGCACGAGCCCCATCGCCCTCATCCCCTATGCGAGCGCCTACGGGGCCGGCTATGAGGACATGCGCCGCCGGGTGCCGGACAACACCCTCGCCCGCGAGCTCGTCGGCTACCTCCCGGCGACCCCGCTCGACGAGGTGATCCGGCTGGTCGCCGAGTCGTCGTCCGACGATGCCCCCTGGGGCGCCAAGGCCGCGCTGCCCGTCGCCGGCGAGCTGCTCGACCTGCAGGCGGTGGTGGGCTGATGTGCGGCATCATGGCCTGCCGTCTGCCCGGCGACGCGGCACCCCGCCTGATGGCGGGACTGAAGCTCCTGGAGTACCGCGGCTACGACTCGGCCGGCATCGCGGTGGCCGCCGACGACGGGACCACGGCGGTGTTCCGCACGACGCAACGGGTCGAGGCCCTCGCCGGCCTCGTCGACGCCTGGGAGGGGCCCGGTCTCGGCGGTGTCGGGATCGGCCACACCCGCTGGGCCACCCACGGTGGCGTCTGCGTCGCCAATGCTCATCCGCATCAGGACTGCGGACGCCGGTTCAGCGTCGTCCACAACGGCATCATCGACAACGCCGCCCCGCTCCGCTCGGAGCTGGAGCAATCAGGGCACCACTTCGCCTCCGATGTGGACAGCGAGGTGCTCTGCCACCTCATCGAGGAGGCGCAGATCGCCTGCGGGAGCCTTCCTGAGGCGGTCGCGCTCGCGGTCGGGCAGCTCTCGGGCTCCTGGGCGTTCGTCGTGCTCGACGGCACCACCGGCCGGATGGTCGCCACCGCACACGGCTCGCCGCTGCTGATCGCGCAGAACGGCCAGGAGACTCTGCTCGCCAGCGACGTCTCGGCGCTCGTGCAGTGGGCGGACCGGTACCGGGTGCTCGAGGACGGCGACATCGTCGACGTGGCGGCCGAGACCGCCTGGACGCACGCCGGCACCCCGATCGCTGCCCCTCCAGCCCTCGCCTGCCCGGATCGTCGCGTCCGGGTGCTCGAGGGGAACGACCACACCGCCAGCGAGATCGAGGAGCAGCCGGATGCCGCAGCCCGGGTGCTCGAGGCGATCGGAGGCGCCGTTCCCGACGGCTCGCTCTGGCGCGGCCTGGGGCTCCCCCGCTTCGACCGGCTGCGCGTCGTCGCCTGCGGGACCTCGCTCTACGCCGGCCAGGTGATCTGCGCCACGCTCAGCCGCCTCGGCGGCCTGGCGGCCGCGCCCGTCGTGGCCAGCGAGGCGGCCGGGACCGTTCTGGAGCCCGGAACCCTCACGCTGGCCATCAGCCAGTCCGGGGAGACGGCGGACGTGCTGCGCGCTGTGCACGAGAGCCCCGACGGGGCCCCGGTGCTGGCGCTGGTGAACAACCCCGACTCGACGCTCGCGCGCAGCGTCGACGCCGTGATCGGGTACACGGCGGGGGCAGAGATCGGTGTCGCTGCGACCAAGACCTTCATCTGTCAGGTCCTGGCCGGCACCGGCCTCATCGTCTCTGCCCTGGTGGACTTCGGCCGGATCGGCCCGCGGCAGGCCTGGCAGCTCCTCGACGAGCTGTATGGGACGCCCGAGCGGCTGGCCGCTGCGATCGCCGCCGCCAAGCAGGCGGTCCCTGCGATCGTGCACGAGGTGAGGGACGCCAGCGGCTTCCTCTTCCTGGGCCGCGGCAGCGCCATCCCGTATGCGATGGAGGGCGCCCTCAAGCTCAAGGAGCTGACCTATCGCTGGGCCGAGGCCTATCCGGCCGGGGAGCTGAAGCATGGGCCGCTGGCTCTCGTCGAGGAGGGCACGCCCGTGGTCGTGATCGACGACGGCGATCCGCGCCTGCCCGGGAACATCGCGGAGGTCGGCGCCCGCGGCGGCCGGACCATCACCGTGGGAAGGAGGGGCAGCCGCATCGAGGTCCCCCTCTCCCCCCACGCCGCCTGGGGCCCGCTGGAGGCCGTGGTCCCCCTGCAACTGCTCGCCCTGGGGCTCGCCGACGAGCTCGGGCGCGACGTCGACAAGCCCCGAAACCTGGCCAAATCGGTCACGGTCGATTGACGACCGCGGAGGACCGCACGAAGGGAATGGAGAACGAGATGATGAAGCGATGGACCGGAGCACCCGGTTCGCTGAGGCGGTCGCTGACAGTGCTGAGCGGGTTCCTGCTCGTGCTCAGCGGTGCGGCGGCGGCCGCACCGGCAGCAGCAGCCGAGCCGCAGACGATCGTCAGCCTGACGTTCGACGACGGCAACGCAGACCAGATGGCGGCGGTCCAAGCCCTGGACTCGGCCGGATTGAAGGGAACCTTCTACATCGCCACGGGTTGGGTCGGCGCCCCCGGCTACTTCAGCCGGACGCAGCTGAACGCCATCGCCGCCGATGGCAACGAGATCGGCGGGCACAGCGTCACGCACCCGGATCTGACCACCCTGCCCGCCGACGAGGTGGCCCGGCAGATCTGCCAGAGCCGCCAGACCCTGACGGATTGGGGCTTCCGGGTGACGAGCTTCGCCTATCCCTACGCCGCCGTCGACAACGCGGTGGAGGCCGCCGTGAAGGACTGCGGCTTCAACAGCGCCCGCGGGCTCGGCGACATCCGATCCCGTTTCGGATGCGCGGACTGCGACTACGCGGAGAGCATCCCGCCGGCGGACCCCTACTACACCCGCGCGCTCGACGAGGTGGACAGCAGCTGGACCCTCGCCGATCTGCAGGATGCCGTGACCAACGCCGAGACCCATGGCGGCGGCTGGGTGCAGTTCACCTTCCATCACATCTGCGACGACTCCTGCGATTCGCTGGGCGTCACCTCCTCGCTGTTCCAGGACTTCGTCCAATGGCTCGCCGCCAGAGCCGCCAGCCATGGCACCGTGGTGAAGACGGTCGACCAGGTGGTCGGAGGGGCGGTCAAGCCGGTGGTCCCGAGCTCGGGGACCACGCCGCCCGCACCCGCCCCGGGGGTCAACGGCATCCGGAACCCGGGATTGGAGGACATCGGCTCGAACGGCCTCCCCTCCTGCTGGATGGCCGGCGGCTACGGGACCAACACGCCCGCGTTCAGCCTGGTCTCCCCCGGGCACACCGGACAATACGCCGAGCGCATCATCATGACCGGCTACAGCAGCGGGGACGCCAAGCTCCTGCCGACCCTGGATCTGGGCAGCTGCTCCACGACCGTGACGCCGGGGCACGAGTACACGCTCAAGGGCTGGTACACCTCCGACACGGTGACCCAGTTCGAGGTCTACCTGCGCGACGGCGACGGCTATTGGCGGTACTGGACGGCCAGCCCGTGGCTGGCGGCGAGCCCCGACTACGTCGAGGCGGCGTGGCAGACCCCCGCCGTCCCCGCGGGGAGCACCGGGATGAGCTTCGGCCTGAACATCTTCTCGAACGGGACGCTGACCACCGACGACTACGGGCTCTTCGACACGACAGGAGACACGGGGCCCACGGATCCGACCGATCCGGGCGATCCGACCGACCCGCCGGGAACGCTGACCACCGCCACGCCGACCATCACCGGCGGCACGACCGTGGGTCAGGCCTTGAGCGCCGACCCCGGCAGCTGGGGGCCGGGAACGGTGGCCTTCGCCTACCAGTGGCTGCGTGACGGCACCCCGATCGACAGTGCCACCGCCGCCAGCTACACGACGACGGAGGCGGATGCCGGCAGCACGATCACGGTGAGCGTCACCGGCAGCGAATCCGGCTACGACTCGGCCACGATGGTGTCCGCGCCGTTCGGGCCGATCGTCGCCGGCACGCTGACCTCCGCCACGCCGACCATCACGGGCACGGCGAAGGTCGGGAAGACGCTCACCGCGCATCCGGGGACCTGGGGGCCGGGATCCGTCGCGCTCGCCTATCAATGGCTGCGCGGCAGCCAGCCGATCGCCGGGGCGACGGGGGCGAGCTACACGGCGGTCGCCGCTGACCAGGGCGCGCGGCTGCGCGTGACCGTGACCGGCAGCCGGACCGGCTACACCACCGCCAGCAGGACCTCGGCCGCGACCGCGACCGTCGCCCTCGGCGACCTCTCGGCGCCGGCGCCGGTGATCCAGGGCACCCTGAGAACCGGCCAGAAGCTGACGGCGATCCCGGGAACCTGGGGTCCCGGCACGGTGACCCTCAGCTACCAATGGCTGCGCAACGGGAGGGTCATCTCGCACGCGACCTCCGCGAGCTACACGCTCACCGGGGCCGATGCGCTCTCGATCATCACGGTGCGGGTGACCGGTGCAGAGCCGGGATACCGCACACTGGTCAGGAGCGCGTCCATCTCGCCCATCCCGGTGTCGCACCGCGGTTCCGCTGTATCCGACCCCACCGCATCGAGCTCGTCCGATCTGCCCTCCTCGCTGGCCGACACCGGATGGTCGGTGGGGGCGGCGCCCCTGCTGGCGTTCGGCGCCGTACTGCTGTTGGCATTGAGCCTCTGGCACCGGCTCTGGCCGCATAGGGCATAGACCACGGGGATGCCGCTGTCCGATGGACCGGCAGCCACTCCCCGGGGAAGGGGGAAGGCGGCCGCGGGAGCGCTCGACGCGCCCGCGGCCGCTCCCTCCCCGCCGTGGCTGCAGCTGGCCATCGCCGGCTCCGCCATCCTGCTGGCCGGCGTCGCGATCCTCGTCATCCTGATGTCGGTCCCGGGCGGGCCGTGGGGGCCGGCACGGGGCCGGGACTACCCCTGGCACACCGGGATCGTGGCCACCACCTTCTGGGTGGGTGAGGAGTTCGACCCCTCGTCGCCCGACGGCAGCCAGGTCGTGTCCGCCTACGATCCGCGATGGATGGCGCACTACGGCGGTTGCGACGGCGCGATCGAGGGCGGCGCCTGCGTCACCGAACGGCGATCGGCGGACAACGGCTTCTTCCCGCTGCATATGACCCCGAAGCAGAACCCCTTCTATCTCGACCTGCCCTTCGACGATGTGAACGACCGCGCCGCCTTCCTGAGCCGGGGGACGGTGATCCCCTGGGCCGCCGACCTGTCGCCCGACGTGGTGGCCGACCCGGATGTCAGCCTGATGAAGAACCGCTGGGTGCGCATCCGGGCCAACGGCCAGACCTGCTACGGCCAGATCGAGGATGCCGGACCGGGGACATACGACGACGCGGCCTACGTCTTCGGCTCCGACGACGTCCGTCCGGCGAGCCGCCGCTACAACAACGCGGGCATGGACGTGTCGCCGGCGCTGAACGGCTGCCTCCGCTTCTCGGAGCTGGACGGGCAGGATGATCGCGTGGATTGGCAGTTCGTCGACGCGGTCGACGTGCCGCCCGGACCCTGGATGCGGATCGTCACGGGAACGGACCGATCGGAAAGGGAGACCGGGGCGGGGTAGCCGTTCCGGAGAACCGTGGTTAGGTGGGGAGGAGATCGAGGACCCGGGGGAGGAGACGATCCGCATGGCGGGCACGGTCGATCCGCGCGGCATCCCGCTCGGCCGTCTATGCCTCGCGGCGGTCGCCGTCGCCTTCGGCTGGCTGCTCCTCTCCCTCGCGCTCGACGACGGCGCCGCCTCCGCGGCCGAGGCGCCTCCCGGCGGCCATGCGCATCCGGTCCTCTCGATCGTCCAGCACACGGCGGCAGAGGTCTCGGCCGCAGCCGGTGCGGCGCTGGACTCGGCGCAGGAGGAGGGCTCTCCGGTCGCGCCATCCGCGCCCGCCCTGGAGGGTGCCGCGGCGGCCGTCGCCTCTGTCGGCCATTCCGCCGGCGACAGGGTGGGCGGCACGGTGGATGCGCTCTCGAAGACGGCGGACCGGGCCATGGCGGCCGTCACGGATGCGGTGGATGCGCTTCTCGGCTCGGCGCCGACGGCGGTCCCCCCGTCGCCCGGCGATACCGCCGCAGGCTCGCCTCTCCCGGCGGAGCAGGAGCCCCCGGTCGTGACCGCGGACCCGTTGCAGATGCCGCCCACGCTCGCCCCGCGGGCAGCGGTCTCCCATCCCCCTGCCGGATCGGAGGCGATGCCCGACGTGCCACCGGGATCTCCGTCGCCGGACCCCGCCGCCCTCTCGGGCGGCAGCGCCCTCATCACGCCCTCCGGCCCGGCCGGCACGGCGGCCGAACCTCCCCCCGGCATCGCGGCCAGCGGGCCGTCGTCCCGCCGATCGGGCATGCCGGACGGCACGGCGCTGCCCGCCTCCCCTGCCTTCGATCCCGGCTCCACTCCCGATTGATGGTCCTCCCTGCCCGGAACCGGGCAGCACGGACCGCGCCTCGTCCTCGAGGCGGACATCGAATCGATCCAAGGAGTAAACGATCATGAATTCAGCAGTGAAGAAGGGCCTGTACTGCGCCCTGTTCGTCGGGGGGCTCTCGCTCCTCGGCATCGGAGCGGCGAACGCCGCGGAGACCTCCGGAGACGACGGGACAGCGTCCGGGACCCAGGCGATCGCCTCGCTCCTGGCACCGGTCGCCGTGCACGACACGGCGATCAGCGTCATCGGCGACTCGAGCTCTGGCGGGACGTCGCCCGGCACGGCCGGACCGTCCGGGACTCAGGCCCCGGATGGCACGGCGACCACCTCGGGCGAGGATGGCACGGCGTCCGGGAGCCAGGCGATCCTCGGATTGACCGCCCCCGTCGACGTCGGGGGCAACGCCATCAGCGTGCTCGGCGACAGCCGCACGGCCGGCACCGGGGAAACCGAGCCGGCCGCCGGTGGGCCGAGCGACGACCCCGCGGCCCCCGGGCCCGCGACCTCGGGAACGGAGGGAGTCGCCTCCGGGACCCAGGTGGCTCCGACCGCGATCGCACCGGTCGAGCTGAGCGGCAACGCCGTCTCGGTGCTGGGGGACTCGAGCGCCGGCAGCACGGCGACGCCCCCCGCGCCGCCGACGGCCGATGACCAGCCGGGCGAGGAGACGGCGTCCGGCGACGGGACGCTGCCAGGCGAGAGCTCCATCGCGGGTCTCGCCGGGGAGCGCCTGGCCTACACCGGCGCGAATCCGGGACCGCTGCTCGGTCCGGCCCTGCTCCTCTCGCTGGCCGGGATAGCGGCGCTCACGGTCCTGCGACGGCGGAACGGCCGTCGGGCCTGACGGCACCGCAGCGGTGCGGACGGCGGCGTCCCGCGCACGATGAGGGCGCCGCCGCCCGTGCCGACCATCCGCGGCATTCCCTGTGACATGCCCGAATTCGCTGGACTCGGGCCGGGCACCTCTCCTAGGCTCGGTGTTTCATTGCAATCAGAGAGAAGAGGCCCCATGCCTACGATGACCCTGACCGCAGAGAAATTCGAGGAGACCGTCACCTCCCCCGGCATCACGCTCGTGGACTTCTGGGCGGATTGGTGCGCACCGTGCAAGCAGTTCGCTCCGGTCTTCGAGGCGGCCAGCGAGGCCAACACCGATGTCACCTTCGCCAAGGTCGACACGGATGCCGAGCAGGAGCTGGCGAGCGCCGCGGGGATCACCTCGATCCCCACCCTGATGGCCTTCCGCGATGGCGTGCTGGTGTTCGCGCAGCCGGGTGCGCTCCCGGCGCCGGCGCTGGACCAGGTGATCACCGCGGTGCGGGACCTGGACATGGACGATGTGCGCGCCAAGATCGCGGAGCAGCAGAGCGGGAACGGCGCAGAGCCTCCCAGCGCCGGCTGAGCCGCCAGCCGCTACTTCCAGCGGCTGCTCGACCCGTTGCGGATGATCTCGAGCAGCGCTGCACGCAGGGCCGGAGGGTCCTCCAGGTCGGGGAACACCTTCGCCTCCAGGTCCCGGGCGGCCTCCCACGCCCGCCGGCCGGCCTCGGTGCGCATCACGATGTGCCGTCGCCGGTCGTGGGGGTCCTTCGCGCGCGTCACATAGCCGTCGCGTTCGAGACGCTCCAGCGTGCGCGACATGGTCTGGTTCTCGACGCGCGCCGACGCCGCCAGCTCCCGCTGACTGGCCGGGTTCTCGAGCAGGTGCAGAGCCACCAGGCCGGCGTGGGAGAGCCCGAGCGCCCCGAGCGCGTCGAGCCAGGTGTGCTCGACCAATCGGGCGGCGGTGGCCAGCAGCCTCCCGGTGGGCCAATCGGCCATCGGACCGTGCCCCGCCTCGCCGGGGATGGGCAGCTCCTCCATGGTCCCAGAGTAGTGCTATCGTGAATTAGTAAGCTGGCTGACTAATCGGGAGGCGCGGATGACCTCCGCACGACTGCGCTGGGCGGGGCTGCTGTTCATCAGCCTTGCGGTCTCGCTCATCATCGTCGACGCGACCATCGTGAACGTCGCCATCCCGTCGATCGTCGACGACCTGGACATCACCTCGACCCAGGTGCAATGGGTCCAGGAGAGCTACACGCTGGTCTTCGCCGCGCTGCTCCTGGCCTTCGGCACCCTCGCGGACCGCTACGGCCGGCGACGGCTCCTGCTCACCGGCGTCACGATCTTCGCAGCGTCCTCGATCCTCGCCGCGCTCTCCCAGAGCGGGGACCTGCTGATCGGCGCGCGGGTGCTGCAGGGCGTCGGCGGCGCCATGATCCTGCCGGCGACGCTGTCGATCATCAACTCGACCTTCCGGGGCAGGGAGCGGGCGATCGCCTTCGCCGTGTGGGGGTCCACCATCGGAGGGATGGCCGCGGTCGGCCCGGTGCTCGGCGGCTGGCTCACGACGTATTTCTCCTGGCGGTGGGCGTTCGGCATCAACGTGCCCTTAGGGCTCCTGATCGTCGCCGGGGTGCTGTTCTGCGTCGTCGAGTCGCGGGACGCGGCGGCCGGGCGCGTCGACCTGGTAGGCGCCGCGCTCTCCGTGCTGGGCAGCGGCGCCCTGGTCTTCGCTCTGATCGAGGGACGCAGCTATGGCTGGTGGCTCACCGACCGGGTCCCGGACATCGGCTCGTGGAGCTGGCCGCTGGAGGTCTCGCCGATCCCCTTCGCCTTCGCGATCGCGGTGCTGGCCATCGGCGGCTTCGTGCTCTGGGGGCGCCACCGCGAGCACCGCGGTCGGAGCACGCTGATCGCCTTCGGGCTGTTCCGCATCGCCTCGTTCCGCAACGGGAACGTGGCCGCGATGATCGTCTCCCTGGGCGAATACGGCATCATCCTCTCTCTGCCGCTGTGGATGCAGAACGTGCTCGGCTACGACGCGCTGCAGACCGGTTTCGTGATCCTGGCCATGGCGATCGGCTCCTTCGTCGCCAGCGGCTTCGCCGGCGGATACGGCAACCGCATCGCACCGGTGTGGATCGTGCGCTTCGGCTTGGCCTTCGAGATCCTCGGCATCGTGGCGCTCGGGCTCTCGATCAGCGCCGAGACACCCTGGTGGGGCATCGCCGCACCGCTCTTCTTCTACGGCTTCGGCGTCGGCCTCGCCACGGCCCAGCTCACCGGCGTGGTGCTCGAGGACGTGCCGGTCGAGCAGAGCGGTCAAGGATCGGGCACGCAGAGCACCTCCCGGCAGGTGGGCAGCGCCCTCGGCATCGCCATCCTGGGCACGGTGCTGTTCACCAGCGTCGGAGCATCCCTCGACGCGCGGCTGGACGCCCGCGGGCTGCCCGACGCGGCGCGGAGCCCGGTGGTCTCGGCGGTGGTCGACAGCGCCGGCAACGCCATCCCCGCGCTGGAGCATCGGGATGCGGATGCCGCCGCCGATGCGAAGGCGGCCTTCAGCGACGGCACGCGGTACTCCGCGTTCGCGGCAGCCGGATTCCTCGTGCTGGGGCTGCTCGCGACCCTCCGGCTCGACGCCCGCCGCGAGGAGCGCGCTGAAGCTACAAGCGACGGTCGTCTCTGACCGTCACGGCGACGCCAGCGCGGTCATGTAGCGTCGAGTCATGACCCGTTACGTCGCACTGCTCCGGGGCGTCAATGTCGGCGGCATCAACCTGAAGATGGCCGCGGTCGCCGAGGTCTTCCGCGCGGCCGGCCTGGATGCGGTCAAGACCGTGCTGGCCAGCGGGAACGTGCTCTTCGACTCCCCCGCCGCCGCGGAGGAGCTGAAGCCCATGATCGAGGCCGCGCTCGAGGAGGCGTTCGGCTACGACGCCTGGGTGCATGTGATCCCGGTGGAGGGGATCCGGCGCATCGTCGAAGGGTTCCCCTTCGAGGTGGAACGCGAGGGATGGCATCCCTACGTCGTCTTCACCGTCTCGGCCGAGCCGCTGGCGGCTCTGCGATCGCTCGAGCTCGATCCGGCGCTGGAGAGCATCGCCCCCGGCGACGGCGTCGTCTATTGGACCGTGCAGCGCGGGAACACCCTCGACAGCGCTGTCGGCAAGGAGCTGGGGCGCTCCCGCTACAAGGCGGTGACCACGACCCGCAATCTGCGCACACTGCAGAAGCTGCTCATCTGATCGAGCCGGCGACCGTCGCCAGCAGACCCTCCCCGTACCGGGCCAGCTTGCTCTCGCCGACGCCGGAGACGGTGCCGAGCTCGGCCAGTGTCGCCGGCCGACGGGTGGCGACCTCCCTCAGCGTCGCATCGTGGAAGATCACATACGCCGGCACGCCCTGCTCCTTCGCCTCGGCGGCCCTCCAGGCGCGCAACGCCTCGAACAGGTCCACCGCCTCCGGCGGGAGCTCCGCGGCCGCCTTCGCCCTGCGCTTGGTCTTGCTCGCCCGGCTCGGCTCGGGCTGGCGGCGGAGCATCACGGTGCGCGAGCCGCCCAGCACGGCTGCGCTGGCATCCGTCAGCACCAGGGTGGGGTAGGCGTGCCCCGAGGCGCTGCCGGCGTCGATGGCCAGCAGACCGCGGGCCAGCAGCTGCCGCACCACGCCGCGCCACTCGGCCTCGCCCAGCTCGCCGCCGATGCCGAAGGTGCTCAGCGAGTCATGGCCGTACTGCTCGACGCGCGCCGTCCGCTTTCCGAGGAGGATGTCGATCAGGTGCCCGGCCCCGAAACGCTGGCCCCGCTCCCGCTGCAGGCGCACCACCGTGGAGAGCAGCTTCTGCGCCGGGACCGTGCCGTCCCACGACTCGGGAGGCGTCAGGCAGGTGTCGCAATTGCCGCAGGGCTGCGAGGTCTGGCCGAAGTACGAGAGCAGCTGCACGCGACGGCACTCCACCGTCTCGCACAGCGCGAGCATGGCATCGAGGTGCGCGCTCTGCTGGCGGCGGTGGGCGCCGTCGCCCTCGGAGAGGTCGATCATGCGGCGCAGCTGCACGACATCCTGCAGGCCGTAGGCGAGCCATGCCGTCGACGGCAGCCCGTCCCGGCCGGCCCGGCCCGTCTCCTGGTAGTAGCCTTCGACGCTCTTGGGCAGGTCGAGGTGGGCGACGAAGCGCACATCCGGCTTGTCGATGCCCATGCCGAAGGCGATCGTCGCCACCATCGCCATGCCCTCCTCGCGGAGGAACCGCGCCTGGTTCGCGGCCCGCGTGCCGGCATCCAGGCCGGCGTGATAGGGCAGGGCCGGCACGCCGTTGTCGGCCAGGAACTGCGCGGTCCTCTCCACGGATGCCCGCGAGAGGCAGTAGACGATACCGGATTCGCCCTCGTGCTCCGAGCGGATCAGGGCGAGCAGCTGCGCCTGGGGGCTGTCCTTCGGCACGATGCGGTACTGGATGTTCGGCCGGTCGAAGCTGGAGACGAACTGCCTCGCCTCGTCGAGCTGCAGCCGCTGCACGATCTCGGCGCGGGTCGCCTCCGTCGCCGTCGCCGTCAAGGCGATGCGCGGCACGCTCGGCCAGCGCTCGTGCAGCATGGAGAGCTGCAGGTAGTCGGGCCGGAAGTCGTGGCCCCACTGCGAGACGCAATGGGCCTCGTCGATCGCGAAGAGCGCGATGCGCCCCCGTTCCAGCAGCGCGGCGGTCCCCTCGATGCGCAGGCGCTCGGGGGCGAGATAGAGCAGGTCCAGCTCGCCGGCCAGGTAGGCACGCTCGACCCGGCCCCGCTCATCCGCCGACTGGGTGGAGTTGAGGAAGGCGGCCCGCACACCGAGCGCCGCGAGCGCGTCCACCTGGTCCTGCATCAGCGCGATGAGCGGCGAGACGACCACGCCGGTCCCCTCGCGGATGAGCGCCGGGATCTGATAGCACAGCGACTTGCCGCCGCCGGTCGGCATGAGCACGAGCGCATCCCCGCCGGAGACGACGTGGTCGATGATCTGCGCCTGGTCGCCGCGGAACGCGTCGTAGCCGAAGACGCGCTTGAGCGCATCGAGGGCGGTGGTCGCCGTCATGGCCGGCTCACAGCACCTTGATGCCCGGCGCCGAGCGCATCGCGGTGTCGGCGGTCACGAGGGTCAGGTCCTGCTCGATCGCCTGGGCGACGAGCATCCGGTCGAAGGGATCGCGATGCTCCCAGGCCAACGAGCCGGCCACCACGGCGTGCCTCGGCGTGATGGACAGGAGCTCGAAGCCGAACTCCGATGCGATCCGTGGCGTGTCATGGTGGAACGCGAGCCTGTCCGCGCGCTTCTTGGTCTCGATCTCCCAGGCGACGGCCGCGCTGACGAACACGCTGTTGGCCGGATCGACTATCGGCGCGACCCACGACGGGTCGATCCTCGAGTCGGCACGGATCCACCAGACGAAGACGTGCGCGTCCAACAGCAGCCTCATCATCCCCGGGTCCCGAACGCTCGCTCGGCATCCTCATCGGCTGAGAACCAGTCGAGGTCCGCCAGTGCCTTCAGCTCGGCGGCCGGCACGTCGAGGTCGACTCCCCCCGGCCCGGGCCGGCGCATCGGAGCAGCCACGGGCACCATCCGGAACCGTGGCTTGCCGTGCTTCGTGACGACGATCTCCTCGCCTCCCGCGGCGCGCTCCCCGAGCTCGGACAGATGCGTCTTCGCCTCATAGAGGCTGACCCTGGTCTGCCCGCCTTCCATGCATCGATTCTGTCAGATTTGGTCGATCCGACCAAATATTCATGCCTCCGGCCGCCACAGCTCGAGCGCCGGCACATCCGGGGTCTCGAAGCCCATGACCTGGCCGTAGAACGAGAGCTCCGCCTGGATGGAGTGGATGATCGTCTCGGCGCGACGGAAGCCGTGCGACTCCCCCTCGTAGGCGAGGTAGGCGTGCGGGATGCCCTTGCGGACCATCGCGTCGCGGAAGGCCTCCGCCTGAGCCGGGGGGACGATGGGGTCGTCGAGCCCCTGCAGCAGGAGCACGGGGCACGAGAGCGCGTCGACCTTGTTCACCGGGGCGCGCTCCCGGTACAGGTCGGCAGAGATCGGCAGCGGCCCGATCAGACCGTCGAGATAGCGCGACTCGAAGTCGTGGGTGTCCTCTGCGAAGGTGGAGAGGTCGGCCACGCCGAAGTACGAGACCCCGCAGGCGAAGACGTCGGACGACACCAGCGCGGCGAGCACCGTCCATCCGCCCGCCGAGCCGCCGCGTACCGCGATGCGGGCCGGATCGGCGATCCCCCGGACCGCGATGCCTCGGACCGCGGCGATGGTGTCCCGAACGTCGACCACGCCCCATTGCCCGTTCAGCCGCTCACGATACTGCCTGCCGTAGCCGCTGGAGCCGCCGTAGTTGATATCGATCACCCCGATGCCCCGCGAGGTGAAGAACAGGTAGTTCAGGTTCAGCGCCGGCGCACTGTGCGAGGTCGGCCCGCCGTGCACCACGGCGACGAAGGGCGGGAGCTCACCCGGCGGGGCCGAGAAGTCCGGGTTCTTCGGCCGGTAGACGAAAGCGTGCACCGGATGGTCATCTCCGACGGTGATCGACTCGGCCTCGGGAAGATATGCCGCGTCGGGAATCTCATCCATGGCGAGGCGGATGTCCCTGAGCGAGCCATCGGTCAGCCGCAGCTCCCTCAACCCCGCCGCGATCGAGCCGCTCCCGCCGTTCAGCAGCACGCGGTCCCCCTGAACGCCGTTCAGCTGGATAGAGCCCAGCGGCAGCTCCAGATCATCGAGGCGGCCGCTGAGCGGGTCGAGCACCGCGAGGGTGTCGACCCCGGAGGTGCGCACGCAGAGCAGCCGGCCGTCGGCGAGCGGCGCGTACCACCGGGAGCCGAGCGTCCAGAGAGGGCCGCCGATGTCGGCCTCGAGGGCGGTGAGCGGCGTCGTGTCCCCGTCCAGGGCGATGCGATAGAGGTTCCACCAGCCGCTGCGGTCGCTCAGCGCGTAGAGGTTCTCGGCATCCGCCCATTCCGGTTGCAGCACCGACTCCTCCGGCCCGCCGGCGATGGACTCCCATACCGTGACTGCGCCGTCGACGAGGTGGCCGACGCGGAGCTCGGTGCCGTCCCAGGGCATCCGCGGATGGTCCCAGGCGATCCAGGCGAGCCGGGAGCCGTCGGGCGAGATGCGGGGGTAGGCCAGGAAGCGGGAGCCGGCGACGAGAGGGCGGATGCCGCCCGAGCCGTCGAGCGGCACCATCACGATGTCGCGCTCGATCTCCGAGCCGCGATGCGTCTCGCGCACGGCGAGCACGGTGCCGTCCGCGATGCTGAGCTCGGCGAAGCGCATGCCAGAGTCGGCAGGAGTCAAGGGCACCGGGCCGGCCGAACCCGGGGCGAGCCGGTAGAGCCGCTGGTCGGAGAACTCGGCGAAGACCAGTGTCCCGTCCGCGAGAGCGGCCCACGCCCCGCCTCCGTATTCATGGACCCGCGTGCGGGCGTTCCACGGCGACGGCAGCACGTCGACGACGGCGCCCGAGGCGTCGTGCCGCCGGACGGCGAGGCGCCCGCCCTCGGCGGGCCTCGACTCGAGCCACCACACCTCTTCGCCCACATACTTGCCACCGGAGATCGGATGACCGCTGGCGACGAGCGAGGCGGCGGTGATCGGCGAGGGCCAGGACCCATAGGGGGCGACAGCGGTCATGGGTTCAACCCTAAGCGCGTGCCGGCGCGTCGAAAGCCACGGGACCGATGCCCTCGGCCTGCACGGCGGTCAGCGCCGGTCGGGACACCTGCAGTGCGGACCTCAGCGCGGGTCGGCCCCGAAGACGTGCCGGGAGATCGCCTGGATGTCGCGGTCCAGGTTCTCCAGCTTCACATCGACCGCCTCGAAGCGGGCCTCGACGGCCTCGAACCGCGCATCGATCGCCTCGAACCTCCTGTCGATCGCCTCGAACCGGGCGTCGATCGCCTCGAAGCGGGCGTCGATGGCCTCGAACTTCCTGTCGATGGCCTCGAACTTGGCGTCGACTTTCTCGAATCCCGCCTGCATCTTGGCGTTCATCGTCTCGAAGCGGGCATCCATGACCTCGCGCAAGCTACCGATGGCCGTCACGACGGTGCGGTTGAAACTGCTCGTGACGATGCCGAACATCCCGAAGATGGCAGCGGAGAACACGCCGATGAGCACCCAGATCTGCGGTTCGGTCAACTCGGTCACCCCGCCATTCTCGCGTGTCCCCCGCGAAAACTCTACGATCGAGCGTTCCGACCCCGCCGGTCACCGCCGGATGCCGAAGAAGCTGCGCCGGTCACTCCCTGTGGAGGAGGAGACGCCTCAGCGCTTCGCCGACTTCTCCTCCGCCGGTGCCCGACCCGACTCGCGCAGCTCGCGATAGTGCTCCCGCGCCTCATGCTGGCGCTCCGCCTCGATGCCGGTGGCGATCGTCGCCCGCAGGTGCTCGGGTTCGAAGCTGAAGGCATCCACCAGGTCCTGAGCGTGCGGCCGCAGCCGGGCGATCAGCCGGTCGATATAGGCCGTGACGGCCTGGGCGCGCTGGGGTGAGAGCCGGCCGTGGATGAGGTACCAGGCCAGGTGCTTCTCGACCAGCCCGAGCCCGAACACATCGTGCAGCCAGGAGAGCACCTGTGTCGTCCCCGGGTCGGGAGCGGCCTCGACCGCGCGGGTGAACGCCTCCCACTGCAGGAGCTCCGCGTGCGCGTGCGCGGCCTCGATCAGCCGGTTCTGCTGCGAGTTGAACAGCTCGGCAGCATCCTGCCTCGACATCTTGGACGCCGGCCGCAGGGCCATGGCGATGCTCTCGACCATCGTCTCGACACGGTCGGTGAGCAGCTCGCGCTGCACATCCGTCTCGCGCAGCTCCTGCACGCTCCGGGCCGTCGAGCCGAAGTCCCGGATGGTCTGAGAGAGGGTGCGCAGGCCCGAGCCGTGGTACGCGCGGTCCGCCACCTGCTCGACGGCCATGCGCGCGAGCTTCCCGGCATCCGCCTTCTTGAACCGGGAGCTGTAGTCGCTCAGCAGCCGCTTGGCGACCAGCTGGAGCAGCACATTGTTGTCTCCCTCGAAGGTGACGTAGACATCGAGGTCGGCGCGCAGGCCGACCAGCCGGTTCTCGGCCATGAAACCCGCACCGCCGCAGGCCTCACGCGCCTCCTGGATGGTGTCCAGAGCGTGCCAGGTCGACAGCGGCTTCAGGGCGGCGGCCAGGGTCTCCAGATCCTGCCGGTCCTCATCCGTGTCGATCGCACCGCTGAACACGGCGTCGAACTTGTGCAGCAGCTCGTCGTGCGCGAAGGTCTGGGCATAGGTGGTGGCGAGCCGGGGGATCAGCCGGCGCTGATGGCGCTGATAGTCCAGCAGCACCTCCTCCTCGGTGTCGCTGCCCGCGGTGAACTGGCGCCGCTGATTGCCGTAGGTGATCGCGATCGTCAGCGCCATGGCGGAGGCCTCCGTCGAGGCGCCGTCGAGCGAGACCCGGCCCTGGACCAGAGTGCCCAGCATGGTGAAGAACCGGCGGCCCGGGCTCTCGATCGGGGAGCTGTAGCTGCCGTCGGCAGCGACGTCGCCGTAGCGGTTCAGCAGGTTCCGGCGCGGGATGCGCACCCGGTCGAAATGGAGCCGGCCGTTGTCCACGCCGTTGAGGCCGCCCTTGAGGCCGTCGTCCTCGCCGCCGATGCCGGGCAGGAAGCGGCCCTCGTCATCCCGGATCGGCACGTAGAAGGCGTGCACACCGTGGCCCGTGCCCTGGGTGATGAGCTGGGCGAAGACCACCGCCGCCTTGCCGTGCATGCCGGCGTTGCCCAGGAACTCCTTCCACGCGCCGCGAAAGGGCGTGTGGATGACGAACTCCTCCGTCGTCTCGTCGTAGGTCGCGGTGGTGCCGAGGCTGGCGACATCCGAGCCGTGCCCGATCTCGGTCATGGCGAAGACGCCCGGGACCTCGAGGCTCATGATGGGCGGCAGGAGCTCCTCGTGGTGGTGCTCGGTCCCCAGGTGCAGCACCGCCGCACCGAACAGCCCCCATTGCACGCCGGCCTTGATCTGCAGCGAGGGGTCGGCCGTGACGAGCTCCTCGAAGGCCGCGATGTTGCCGCCGTGATCGTCGAGCCCGCCCAGGGCCCGGGGGAAGGCCCGATGCACCTCGCCCTCGTGCACGAGCAGATGGAGCTGGTCGAGGCAGCGCTGGCGGGTCTCGGCGAGGCTCAGGCCGTCGATCCGGTGCAGCTCGGGCCGCTTCGCGAGCGCCCGAGCGCGCAGGCGCACCTCCGCCCAGGAGCCCAGCAGCATGCGACCCAGCGCCTCGCGGTCGACGGATGCCGCCGAGCCGTGCGCGGCGGATGCCCGGTCGAGGTGCCCGTCGACCTCGGCTTCGATCTGAGTCGAGGCCGGCGTGCGAGCCAGTCCTCCGGCGGTGTCCACCATGGCCTCCCTGCTCTCCCTCCCGCTCGCCGGCCCTCATCGGGGTAGCCGGCCCTCATCCCGCTGGCCGGCGCGATCATCCGGCCCGAACCCCGTCACCTCGACAGTGCACGCCGTCGACTCCACGCTAGGCACACTCCGGATCCGGCCGAAATGGGCAGTGCGAGAGCTACAATCCTGCGCGGCCCGATGGCGAGCACCTCTTGAGGCTATCGACAACAACCCCCGGCAGGCCCATAGGATTCCTACAGTCGTCGTTGTCGGCGACGTCGTTCCTGTCGAGGGGTTCGCGTGCTCACGGTCATCGTCGGTCTCGCCGGCGCCCTGGTGTTCGGCGCCGCGGACTTCCTCGGCGGCATGGCGGCGCGGCGCATCGACCCGATCCGAGTCACCGCCATCAGCGCGGCGGTCGGGATGTTCGTGCTGCTGGGCGTGCTCGGCGTCACCGGCGGCGTGTGGTCGGCCTCAGCGGTGCTGCTCGGCGCCGTCTCCGGAGTGTGCGGAGCGATCGCCATCGCGCTCCTCTACGCCTGTCTCGCGGTCGGGCCCATGAGCATCCTGTCGCCGCTCACCGCGATCGTCTCGGCGACGGTGCCGATGACCGCCGGACTGCTGCGCGGGGAGCGCCTGAGCGAGGTGGGGTACGCCGCGATCGGCATCGCGCTGATCGCCGTGGTGCTCGTGGGCTTCGTCCCCGACCGGGAGGCGGTGCGGCCGACGCTGCGGAGCGTGCTCATGGCGATCGGCTCTGGCCTCTTCATCGGAGCCTTCCTGATCATCATCGACCTCACGCCGCCGGAGTCCGGCCCGATACCGCTCGTGTTCAACCGTCTCGTCGATGCGATCGTCATGTTCGCGGCGGTCGGCGCGATCGCGGTGGCCCGGCGTCGGCGGCCGCGGAGCGCGGAAACGGAGCGCAGCGGCTGGCGGCGGGGTCTGCTCCTGGCCCTGGTCGGCGGCGTCGCAGACGCGGCGGGGAACGGGCTCCTGCTGCTCGGCCTGCGGCTGGGCGATCTGACCGTGATCTCGGTGCTGACGGCGCTGTACCCGGCCGGCACGATCATCCTCGCCGCCCTCGTGCTCCGGGAACGCATCACCCTGCTGCAGGCGGGCGGCTTGGTACTCGCCGTCGCCGCAGGTGCCATGCTCGCGCTCGCCTAGCACCCTGCGCGAAACTCAGGAAAACCTCCTCGGGCCATCAACGGCTCCCCCGAGATTGCAGGCGACCCAGAACCTTCCGGACCGTTCATCCTGAGTTTTGCCAAGTGTTACAGCGCGGCGAGCTCCTCGAGCACGACATCGCCCGGCGACACCTGCTGCACCGAGGCGGTGATGTCGGCGCGGCCGAGCAGCTCGTCCATCCGCCGCCTGCGCGAGCGGGGCACGAGGGTCACCACGGTGCCCGCCTTGCCTGCGCGGCCGGTCCGGCCGGCGCGGTGCAGGTACGTCTTGTACTCATCCGGGGCATCCGCCTGGATGACGAGCGAGACGTCGTCGACGTGGATGCCGCGAGCCGCGACATCCGTCGCCACCAGCACCTTGACCCTCCCGCTGATCAGCAGCTGCAGATTGCGGGTCCGGCGCGACTGGTTCAGGTCGCCGTGCAGGCTCGTAGCCCGGATCCCGGCGTCGTCGAGGTAGTCGGCGAGCTCCTCGGCGAAGGCGCGGGTGCGGGCGAAGATCAGGGTCTTGCCCTCCCCCGAGGCGAGCTGCTCGATGATGGCGCGCTTGTCGCGGTGCTCGATCAGCAGCACGCGGTGGTCGATGGTCGAGGAGGCCTGATCCTCACCGGCGACCTCGTGCACCGCCGGGTCGACGAGGTGGTCCTTCACGAGCTTGGCGACGGCGCGGTCGAGGGTCGCCGAGAACAGCAGCTTCTGGCCGCCCTCCCTGGTCTGGTGCAGGATGCGCTCCACCGGCTCGAGGAAACCCAGATCGCACATGTGGTCGGCCTCGTCGATCACGGTGACGAAGACCTCGCCGAGATCGAGGCGGCCCTGCTCGATCAGGTCCTCGACCCGGCCGGGAGTGGCGATCACGATGTCGACGCCGCGCTGCAGCGCCGAGACCTGCCTGTACTGGGGCACGCCGCCGACGATCGTGGCGGTGAACAGGCCGACGCTGCGCGCGATCGGCTGGACCGTGCGGTCGATCTGCATGGCGAGCTCGCGGGTCGGGGCCAGGATGAGCGCCCGCGGCTTGCGCCCGATCTTGCGGTTCTTGCCGCCGTTGTTCTCCATCAGCCGCTCCACCAGCGGCACGCCGAAGGCGATCGTCTTGCCGGAGCCGGTCTTGCCGCGCCCGAGTACATCCTTGCCGGCGAGCACGTCGGGGATCGTCGCCACCTGGATCGGGAACGGCGTCTCGGCACCCATCCCGGCGAGCTGGCGGCAGATATTGTCGCCGACGCCGAGGTCGTGGAAGGTCATGCCGTCGGCTTCGCCCGCCGTGAGGACTTGCGCCTCCAGGCGTTCGAGCACCACATCGTCGTGCGGCTGGGAGCCAGCGGATGGGCGGTCGCCAGCCCGAACGGCGTCGCGCCTGGGCGGGTAGAAGTCGCTCTCGCGGCGCTGGCCGTAGTTTGAGCGCTCCGTGCGGGCGGGACGGTCGGTGTAAGAGGAGTGCTCCGTACGCGGTCGACGCTCGACTGGCCGATCGGTACGCGAACGCTCACCATAGGAGGGGCGCTCGGTCCGCGAGGCCCGGTCGTTGTATGCAGACTGCTTGGCGCGAGCCGGACGGTCACGGCGGGCAGGGCGCTCAGGCCGGCCGGGGCGATCCCCGTATCCCCTCTGCTCCGTGCGGGGCGCGCGGTCGTCATACTTCGGGCGCTCCGAACGTTCCGAGCGCTCCTGATAGGTCTTACGGTCTGGGCGATTCTCGTAGGTCTTACGCTCCGGCCGGGCACTGCGCTCGCCATAAGTGGGACGCTCATCCCGCCGGATACGATCCCCGTAGCTCGGACGTTCCGTGCGTTGCTCGCGGTCACCGTAGGCCGGACGCTCGGTTCTCCGCGTACGGTCGCCATAGGCCGGGCGATCGGACCGTTGCGTACGATCGCCGTAGGGAGGACGCTCGGTCCTCTGCTTGCGGTCGCCATAGGCGGGGCGCTCGGTCGGGGGCGTCCAGTCAGGGCGGCGATCCGTCGAAGCGGAACGGTCACCGGTGCGTGTCGCGCGATCGGACGCTGTCCAACGCTTCTTGACCGGGGTGGCGTCGGGGCGGTAGCCGCGATGACCCGGGCTGCGGCTTCCCGCACCCTTGGTCGTCGTGCTTTTTTTGACAGGCTTGCCAGTGGATGATTTCTTGAAGTTGGGCATGATGCTTTCCGGGGTTGTCTCAATTGCATGGCAGCGCACAGCCTGAATTAGCTGAACTTCTGCAGGAACCCGGGCAGTCTCTGGCCAGGACCGTTCACATACGTGATTCTTCTCAGTTGATCGAGGAGTAGTCGATGCGTGAGAAACCGGCCGAAAGACTCACAAACCCATTCGCGTCGAACGCGATGTCTAAAGCCGACTCAGCTACTTTACACGGTTCCGCCCGAAACCGCTGAAGCGGCTCATTCTGCCGTGTATGCGAACCAAAGCTCCTGAGTCCGAGAGCAGGCTTCAGGAATCGACGCGCCATGGGCAGAAGGCGAGAGCCCTCCCGAGAACGAGGCCTCGGAACCAAGGGCGAGCCTGAGATCGCCGAATCGAAGAGAACCATCCTCGTATCGCACGTCTTCGGGGAACACGGGCAGCACTAGCCTGTCGCCCGCCTTCAGGTAGATGCATCCCGCCCGTTCCTGGAGCGTTCCGCTGATCAACGCGGCATCGCCCGCGTCACTGACGGGATGTGTCGCAAATTGAACGGGTGCATGGGCACCCTCACCAGCACATCCCGTCATGCCGACGGAGACACCCGATGCGATGATGATCGCCCAGATCAGCGTGCGCATTGTCTCTCCTCGCTTCATTACGATGTTTCACGAGCAAGGTCCCTCATGCCGTCCGGGCTGCGCGCCGCCCCTCACGGCGCTCGCGCGCGCCCTCCACCAGATAGTAGAGCACGGGCAGCACCACCAGGGTGAGCAGCGTCGAGGAGACCAGGCCGCCGATCACGACGAGCGCGAGCGGCTGGGAGATGAAGCCGCCGTGGCCGGTCAGGCCGATCGCCATGGGCAGCAGGGCGAAGATGGTGGCGAGCGCCGTCATGAGGATGGGGCGGAGGCGGCGGCTGGCGCCGTGCACGATCGCATCGGCCACGCGCATCCCCCGCCGCCGGTACTGGTTGACCAGGTCGACCAGCACGATCGCGTTCGTGACCACGATTCCGACCAGCATGAGCACGCCGATGAGGGATGCCACCCCGAGCGGGACGCCGGAGAGAACCTGCAGGGCGATCGCCCCGGTCGCGGCGAAGGGGATCGACACGAGCAGCAGCAGCGGCTGACGCAGGCTCTTGAAGGTGGCGACCATCACCACGTAGACGATGAGGATGGCGATCAGGAGCGCGAGGCCGAGCTGGCTGAAGGCATCCGCCTGCTGCGAGGTCACGCCGCCGAGGGTCGCCGTGGCCCCCGGCGGCAGTTCGAGGTCGTCGACGGCTCCGCTGATGGTCGCGGAAGCGGTGCCCACATCGTCGCTGTCCGGGGTGACGGTCACCGTAGCGCTGCGGACGCCCTTCACCGTCGTGATGCTGGCCGGGCCATCCGCCTTCTGCACACTGGCGAGCTCGGACAGCGGCTTCGGGCCTGCCGCAGTGGGGATGACGAAATCGCGCAGCTCGGCGATCGTGGTGGGCGCGTTCTGGTTGTCGAGGTATACCGAGAGCGTCTTGTCGTCGATGACGACAGAGCCGATGGATGCCGGCAGCGTGCTGTCGGCCAGGATCGACCCGACCGCGACCTCCGACAATCCCACCGCAGCGGCCTTCTTCCGATCGACCACGATGGCGATATAGGGCCGGGTCTCGGAGAGGTTGCTGGTCGCCTCCGCGACGACGTCGAGCTTCTTCACCGCGGCGAGCACCCGGTCCGCCGCCGCCTGCAGGTCCTCAGCGCTGTTCGCGGTGATGTCGATGTCGATGTCGGACGTGGCGAATCCGGAGCCGGCCGCTTGGACCGTCACCTCCCCTACATCGCTGAGATCGGCGACACTATCCCGGAGGTCCTGCTGCAGCTTCACCTGGTCGGCATCAGGGTCGGTGGTCAGGGAGAAGGTGATGCCACCACCGCCGAAGAAGGCGGAGCGAATGGAGTTGCCGGATGAGCCGATCGACACCTGTACCGTCTGCACGCCGGGGACGTTCCGGAGCGCGGTCTCCACCTTCTTGGAGGCGGCATCCTCCGCCTCCAGGCTGGCGCCGGCGGGCAGGGTCTGCTGCACGGTCACGGTGTTCTGCCCGCTGTCGCCGAGGAAGTTCGTCTTCATGCTGGGCACGAGCGCGACCGTGCCGCCGAGGATCAGCACTGCGGCGACGATCGTTGCCACCGGGCGCTTGAGAGTCCAGTGGATGACCGGGAGGTAGCCGCGCTGCAGACGTGTGGCGTGCTCCAGCTCCTCCTCGGGGCTGATCTCCTGCACCCCGCGCAGAGCACGGCGGCCCTCGACCGGTTTCGCCACGATGGGCCGCGACCTCAGGAACCAGTACGCGAGCACTGGAACGATCGTGAGCGCGACGAAGAGCGAGGCCGCGAGCGCGATGGTCACGGTCAACGCGAAGGGGCGGAACAGCTCCCCCGTGATGTCGCCGACCAAAGCCAGCGGCAGGAACACGGCGACGGTGGTGACGGTCGAGGCGGTGACGGCGGAGGCGACCTCGCGCACGGCCATGGTGATGGCGTGGATCTTGTCCTGGCCCAGCGAGAGATGCCGCTTGATGTTCTCGATCACGACGATCGAGTCGTCGACGACGCGGCCGATCGCGATCGTCAGGGCGCCGAGCGTGATGATGTTGAGCGTGTATCCCGACGCCTGCATGCCGATGAAGGTGATCAGCACCGACATGGGGATCGAGATCGCCGTGACCAGGGTCGAGCGCACCGACAGCAGGAAGACCAGGATGACGATCACCGCGAAGAGCAGACCGAGCAGCCCCTCCGTCGCGAGACTGTCGATCGACTGCTGGATGAACGGGGCCTGGTCGAAGACGATGGTGAACTTCGTGTCGTGGCCGAGCCCCTCCTCCAGGTCGGGCAGGAGCGCCTGCACTCGCTTCGACACGTCGACGGTGTTGCCGGCCGGGGTCTTGGTCACGGCGATGGTCAGGGCCGGCTCGCCGTTCACCCGGGAGATGCCGATGACCGGGTTGTCGGCCTCGGCGACCTGCGCGACATCCCCGATCGTCGCGGGCGTCGAGCCGCCCAGCAGGGGGAGCGCCTCGATCTGGGCCACGGAGGTGATGCGCTCTCCGGCTTGCACGGTGAGAGTCTGCTCGCCTTCGGTGATCGACCCTTCCGGAAGGAGCACGCCGTTGACCTTCAACGCATCCCGGATCGATTGGTTGCTCAGGCCCCTCTCCTGCAGCGCTGCCAGATCCGGTGTGATGACGATCCGCTGGCCGACCGTGCCCAGCAGGCTGGCATCGCGAACCCCGTCGAGGGCCCGGATGTCGCTGAGGGTCGAGCGGTTCAGCAATGCGGAGAGATCGTCGGCATCCAGGTCGCTGGTCACGGCGACCTGGATCACCGGCAGGTCGTCCAGGCTCCCGGTGACCACCTGCGGGTCGAGGTCCTTCGGCAGCGTCGACTTGATGCGATTGATCGCCTGCTCGACCTTCTGCTGCGCCGTGGCGATGTCGGTGCCGTAGCTGAACTTCGCGGAGACGCTCGAGAGGTTGGTCTGGGAGGTCGCGGTGGTGCTCTCCAACCCCGCAACACCCTGGATGGCGGTCTCGATCGGAGTGCTCACGTCGTGGTTGACGACCTCCGGAGAGGCCCCCTGATAGCTCGTGACGACGACCAGCTGCGGAAAGGAGATCGAGGGGATGAGCTCCTGCTTGAGCGAGGTCAGCGCCACCGAGCCGAAGACGGCCACGACGATGGTCACCAGGGCGATCAGGGCGCGATTGCGAAGGCTGAATACCGAGAGCAGGTGCACGAAAGTCTCCAGAGGGGGCCGGCCGGCTTGTGGACGAATGGGTAGTTTCGCCCACAAGCCTTGGCCAGTATCCCACTGGGACCTCCGACTCGGTTAGTCGAGGTTGCGGGCCGCATACTCCTTCATCGTGTCCCGCACGAACGCGGCGCCCTCCGCCCCGCCGTAGTTGGCGGCGAAGCGGGCGTCCGCCACGTACATCTCCGCCAGCCCGACGAAGTAGTCCCGGGTCGGACCGGTCGTGCCGCCACCCGGAGTCCCCGGGATCCCGCGCAGCCACTCGAAGTGGCGCCGGGCCAGGGCCTGGGCCTCGTCACTGCCCGGGTCGACGCCCCGATTCGCCGCATCCATCCAGTCCGCGCCGAGCTGCCTCTGCCGCTCGAACCACTGGCGCTTCTCTTCGGCGCCCATGGAGCGCCACCAGGCGTCGCTCTTCGCGTACGCGTCCTTGCCCCAGCGCTCCTCGACCTCCTCCCGGTACTGGGTGTGGTCGAAGCCGTCGAACATCTCCTCTGCCATCAGTCGTTCACCTCCTTCCATCTTGCGGATCGTCGTCTTAACCGCGTCGATCTGGCGATCGATGCGCTCCTTCTCGCTCTGCAGCCAGCGCAGATGGGTTGCCAGAGCATCCGCGTCCTCCCGCTCTCCGGCCAGTGCCTCCCCGATGGCGGCGAGGCCGAGGCCGAGCTCCCGGAGGAGCAGGATGCGCTGCAGCCGGATCAGGGCATCCTGGTCGTAATAGCGGTAGCCGTTCGCACCCACGCGCGCCGGCCTGAGCAGTCCGACGTCGTCGTAATGCCGCAGCGTCCGGGAGGTGGTCCCGGCGAGCCGGGCCACCTCCTGTATCGACCACTCCATCCCTGCCTCCTTCCGATCTCACCCTAGAACTTGACGCTGCGTCAATGTCAACCTCGCAAAACTCAGGAAACCGCGGTGATGGGAAGGCTGAAACAAGCACTCCTGCCTAACACAGTCACTTCTTTCACACCGGTTCCTGAGTTTGGAAAAAAGAAGCGGATTGGGTGTTGCGCGGGAAGCAAACGCGATATATCGTGTTTGAAGCTAAACGCGATATATCGCGATAAAGGAGGAAGTGATGGCACAGGAGAAATGGCTCGTCGACGGACCGCGGGTCATCGACTTCGAGCTCGTCCGGTCGCTCAAGGTGAGCCTGATCCGTGGACAGGTCGACATCGTGGCCCATGACGAACCCACCACGCGCGTCGAGGTGCACTCGGTGCAGGGCAAGGACCTCAAGATCGCCATCGACGGCGACCGGCTGGAGATCGACCATCCGCAATTGCGCTGGGAGAACTTCGTCGACGTGTTCAAGACGTTCAAGGGAAGCGCCAGTGCCGATATCAGCATCATGGTGCCCCGCGATGTGGCGCTGAAGTTCGGGGTGGTGAGCGCCAACGGCCTGATCAGCGGCCTCACCGAGGATGCCAAGATCAGCACCGTGAGCGGCGACCTGGTCGTCGACAATGTCTACGGCGACCTGGAGCTGAACTCCGTCAGCGGCGAGATCGCCGTGCGCAACCACTACGGCAACATCACCTCCAAGACGGTCAGCGGCGACGTGACGGCGACCGGCGAGATCATGAGGTTCAAGTCCGATGGGGTCTCGGGCGACGTCTTCCTCGATGTCACCGGCATCCCCGAGGACATCCGGGTGAACACCGTCTCAGGCGACGTCACCGCCCGGCTCGCTTCCGGGGTGGCAGCGCAGTACCGCGTCACGACGGTCTCGGGAAAGCTGCAGCTCGACGACTCCGAGATCCGCGGGGTCCGCGGCACCTACACGGGCAAGCACGGCGAATTGAGCGGGCGATGGCTCGAGCTCAGCGTCAATACGGTCTCCGGCGACATCGCCGTGCTGCACGCGGGGGTACCGTCCCAGGCACAGCGATGAACCCGCCCGTCTTCGCCCACGGCCATCTGCGCCTCTACCTGCTCAGTCTGCTTGCTGAACAGGCCATGCACGGCTATGAACTGATCCAGGCGCTCGAGGAGCGGTTCGGGGGCACCTACACGCCCAGCGCCGGCACCATCTACCCTCGCCTGGCCAAGCTGGAGGATGAGGGGCTGGTGACCAAGGCGGCGGACGGCCGCAAGACCGTCTATGCGATCACGGATGACGGCCGCGCCGAGCTGGAAGCGCGCCGGGGCGAGCTCGACGCGATCGAGGATGACGTGACCGACTCCGTGCGCCGCCTCGCCGACGAAGTGCGCTCCAGCGTCGACCAGGCGATGAAGACCCTGCGCGCCGATCTGGCCTCGGCAGCACGGCAGGCACGACAGGAGAGCCGGGCGACCGGCCGGGCGACGAGCTCGGAGGACACCAGAGTGGCCGCTCGGGCGCAGCTTCGAGAGGCGGACATCCTGCTCACCGAGTTCCGGCACCATGTCCGCCTCGAGCTGCGCAACCGCGTCGCCCGCGAGGATCTCCCGCCACAGGTCGTCCCCGAGCTCCGCAAACGGCTCGACGAAGTGCGCGCGAGCCTACAGGAGATGCTGGGCTCATAGCCCGAAGGAGACAGGCCCGGCTCACTCCTCCCGCTTGCCTCGATGCAGCCGGATGGCGCGCACGGCGAGCTGGATCGAGGTGAACAGCACCAGCCCCGCGAACAGGATCGCCCCGATCCGGGGGTCGAGCCAGAAGGCCAGCGCCACCCCGGCGAAGCTCGCGGCCGTCGCACAGAGGCCGACGACCAGCCCGTCGGAGAGGCGGACGAGCCTGTTGCTCAGATTGGCGATCGAGCCGCTGACCGCGGTCGGCACGATCGCCAGGAGCGAGGTCCCCTTGGCGAGGAGATCGCTCATGCCGAAGAGCGCGATCAGCACGGGAACGGCGACGACACCGCCGCCGATGCCGAAGAGGCCGGCGGCCATCCCCATCACCAGGCCCAGCCCCACGAGCCCCACGATCGACCAGGGCGAGAGCACGAGCCCGGCGCCCCGCATCGGCGGCTCGAGGATCGTCTGGACCACCACCACCAACAGCAGGGCGATGAAGAGCCAGCGCAGCCAGCCGATCGGGAGGCGCTTGAGGAGCCGGGCGCCGATGAGCGAACCGGCCACTCCGCCGGCGGCGACCAGCAGTCCCGCCACGATGTCCAGCTCGCCCTGCGCGAGGTAGCTCGCCGTCCCGGCGATCGCCGTCGGCACGATCGCGACCAGCGAGGTGGCCGCGGCCCGGCGTTGGTCCAGGCCCCCGAACCAGATGAGCAGCGGCACCATGACGACCCCGCCACCCACCCCGAAGGTCCCGGAGAGCAGACCGCCGACGACGCCGATGGCGGCGAGGATGAGATAGCGGTACACGGGACGGGATGAGACGTTTCTGCTCATGGGACTCCACAGGATCGAGGCGCAGGCCGAGACGCCGGGCCGGGGAACAGGATCGAAACCCACCAGCTCAACGCGGTCAAGGAGGGGGTGACGAGACCGTACCACAACCCCGGGAGCCGACGGGTTCGAGCCCCGCCCTGCCGGCCGTCTCTCTCGAGACAGGACGCGCGACGTCACCGGCTTGACAGGCCTCCGGCAAGGAGTAGTGTCGCACCTCGTGACCAACGAAGCGAGGTCGCCGAAACGGTGGTTGATCGGCGAGCCATTGCCTTCCGACCGACTCGAAGAGCAACTCCTCTCCAAGCGTCTCGCCCTGCCCATCTTCGCCAGCGATGCGCTCTCCTCGGTGGCATACGGACCGCAAGAGCTGCTGATGATCCTGACGATCGGGGGATTGGCCTTCCTGAGTCTCGCGCCCTGGGTCGCCCTCGCCGTCATCGTGCTCCTGCTCACGGTGGTCGCCTCGTACCGGCAGCTGATCCGGGCCTATCCCTCGGGCGGGGGCGACTACGAGGTGGCCCACAAGAACCTCGGTGAGAAGGCGGGCCTCGTCGTCGCCGCCGCGCTGCTCGTCGACTACGTGATGACCGTCGCCGTCTCGGTGGCCAGCGGGGTGGACAACATCATCTCGGCACTGCCGCTGCTCGCCTCCTGGCGGGTGGAGCTGGCGGTGGCGTTCGTGGTGCTGATCGCCGCGGTGAACCTGCGCGGCGTGCGCGAAGCGAGCAAAGCGTTCTCGATACCCACCTATGTCTTCATCGGCAGCATCCTGGTCATGGTGGCGACAGGCCTGGTCGAGACCGCGCTGGGCGCCGCGCCGGTCGCCGAGTCGGCCGGCTACGAGGTGAAAGCAGTCGACCTCACCCACGCGGCCATCGTGCTGCTGCTGCTGCGCTCCTTCGCCAGCGGATGCAGCGCCCTCACCGGCGTCGAGGCGGTCGCCAACGGCGTGCCGGCATTCCGCACCCCCAAGACCAAGAACGCCCGCACCACCCTGGCCATGGTCGGCGCGATCGCGGTGACCCTCTTCGCCGGATTGACCGCCATGGCGCTCATCGCGGGGGTGCACTACGCCGAGGACCCCTGCGACCTGATCGGCTGGACAGGGTGCGCGACGGAGCCGCAGCGCAGCCTGATGGCCCAGATCGCCTCAGCGGTGTTCGGCGGCGACTCCGTGCTCTTCTTCCTCGTGCAGGCGGCGACCGCGGTGGTGCTGCTGCTCGCGGCGAACACCGCGTTCAACGGCTTCCCGCTGCTCGGTGCGGTGCTGGCCCGGGACTCCTATGCACCGAAGGCCCTGAACACCCGGGGCGACCGGCTCGTGTTCTCGAACGGCATGATCCTGCTGGCATTGATGGCCTGCGCTCTGCTGCTGATCTACCGGGCGAACCTGACCCAGCTCATCCAGCTCTACATCATCGGGGTCTTCGTCTCGTTCACCCTCGGTCAGACCGGCATGGTGGTGCACTGGACCCGGCTGCTGCGCGAGGGCTGCGACGACCGCCGTCAGGTCATCCGGAGCAGGGCGATCAACGCCTTCGGGGCGCTGCTCACCTTCAGCGTGCTGGTGGTGGTCACGATCACCAAGTTCACGCACGGCGCCTATCTGGTGTTCATCTTCATGCCCGTGCTCTTCATTCTCATGCTCGGCGTCAACCGCTATTACCGGGATGTCGAGAAGGAGGTGCGGGCCGACGCCCGGACCACTTTCGGCAGCAAGGGCGATCACGCGATCGTGCTGGTCGGCAAGATGCAGAAACCGGTGCTCAAGGCGCTGGACTACGCGATCGCGGCGCGGCATCAGAGCATCGAGGGCGTGCACATCTCGGTGGACGAGGAGTCCACCGAGCGCCTGCAGCGCGAATGGCGGGAGCAGGACATCCGCGTTCCGCTGAAGGTCATCGACTCGCCCTATCGCGACCTGGGCATTCCGCTGGCCAAGTACATCGAGCATCGGCGGAAGGAGTTCGGCCCCGAGGTGGTCACGGTCTACCTGCCGCAGTACATCGTCGGCCACTGGTGGGAGACGTTCCTGCACAACCACCGAGCGCGACGGATCAGCAAGCAGCTCATGCTCTGCCACGGCGTGCAGATCACCCTCGTGCCGTGGCTGCTGGACTCGTCGTCCCTGATCTACGGACGGCGATCGCGCCCGCTGCCCGGGCAGGATCGGCGCGGCGAGCCCGTGCATCCGATCCCCCGCAAGCCCCTGCCCCCGGCCGACCCCGCGCCGAGGAGGCGGCACGGGACTCCCCCTCGGCAGACGGCCAAGCCGTAGCCGATCGCCAGTGGACGGCTCCGGCGAGCCTACGACGACCGCGACACGGGCCAGCCGTGCGCCGGGCCACCACGGTCATGCGCCGCGCGGCAGGGGTGGCTCAGCCGGCCGCGCCCGCGATGCCCGGCAGGGCGAACTCGCGCTCGACCAGCCGAGGCCGCAGGAGCCTGTGCCGGGGCGCGGTGCTCGCCTGCTGCGATCGACCGTGCGGTGCGGGCAGCAGCTCCAACACGGCTGCGGCGACCTCCTCGAGCGGCTGCTCAACGCTGGAGAAGCCGATGGACGAGGCGACGGGGGTGTTGTCATAGCCGGCCACCGGCACCCGCCCCGCGGAGGCCATGATGGCTCCCAGCGCCAGGGAGTCGCTGGCGCAGACCACCGCATCCAATTCGCCCGCCTGGCCCTGGAGACGACGCAGGGCGTCGGCCCCGTGGGTGACGCCCTCCTGGGCGGTCGCCTCCAGGCGCCCCAGATCGCGCTGCGGCCATCCGGACTCCACCATGGCGTCGCGCCAGCCGCGCCGGCGCTCGTCCCCGGTTCCGGATGGGCTGGGCCAGCCGATGTAGCCGACGCGGGAACCATGGGAGAGCAGATGCCTCGTCGCCTCGCGCACCCCGAACCAGCCGTCGACGTCGACCCAGAGATGGTGCGGCTCGTTCATGTCGTCGAGACCCCACGGCCGGCCGAAGGTGACGAAGGGCTGGCCGTTGGCGATGAGCCACTCGGTCCTCGGATCGCCGTGGAAGGTCGAGGTGAGCACGAAGGCGTCGACGTCCGCACCGTCCCGGAGCCGCCGGAACTGCCGGATCTCGTCCTCGGCGCTGGTCGCGGTGAAGAGCATGATCCGCAGCCCCCGGGCCTCCGCCTGCTCGGTGATCGCGTGGAGGAAGCGGTCGAGCACCGACCCGGAGATCCCGTCCGTCACCGGATCGAGCCGGATGCCGATCGTGGAGCTCTTCTGCGTGCGCAGCCGGCGAGCGGAGGCGTGGGGTCGATAGCCCAGCTGGGTGACGACCGCCTCCACCCGTTCCCGGGTCTCGGGGCGCACCCGGGCGGGAGCGTTGAAGACGTTGGAGACGGTCTGCCGCGAGACCCCGGCGCGCATCGCCACGTCGCTGATGGTAGGAAGGTCGCCCACAGGTCCGCTTCTCCCGAGGCCCGCACCGCTCGTTGCAGCAGTTCGCCTCGAATTGATCGATCAAAGCCTGCCACGAGAATACCCCGCGGACGATCGCCCGGATCGAATCAGAGGGGCCTTGACAGGAGGCAGGGCCGCGATTATTTTGAAGCCAATCCATTTGATCGATCAAATAATGGGGTCGGCACGGAAGTTGATCGATCAAATTTCTGTCGGACCTTGCTGCTGGATCGATCAAATGGAGAGTTGAGAGGACGGATGCGACGCCTCCGAGCCCGGCTCCCGACTCGAACGCAGCACACACGACACAGCGACATGACCTAAGGAGACACAATGCAACGAAGCAGCACGCGCTGGCTCATCGGCGGCGTCGTCCTCGCAGTCGGCTCCCTCGCCCTCAGCGGATGCGGGTCCGGATTCGACAGCGGATCGGACAACAGCCCCAGCGCCAATCCCAGCAGCAGCGGCAACGGCCTCACCTCATCCGACTCCGCCCTCACCGTGTTGATCGGCTCCAGCGGCGACGCCGAGACGAAGGCCGTCACGGACGCGGTCGCCGATTGGTCCTCATCGTCCGGCACCAGCACGAAGGTGATCGCGGCCAACAACCTGGACCAGGAACTCGCCCAGGGCTTCGCGGCCAAGAAGCCCGCCGACGTCTTCTACCTCTCCACCGGATCCCTGGCCGGCTACGCCTCCAACGGCTCGCTGCTGGCCTACGGCGATCTCCTGAAGAACAAGGACGACTTCTACCCCAGCCTGGTGTCGAACTTCACCTATGACGGCAAGCTGTACTGCGCGCCCAAGGACTTCTCGACGCTGCAGCTGATCATCAACACCGATATGTGGAGCGCGGCCGGACTCACCGAGGCGGACTACCCCAAGACCTGGGACGACCTGGAGGCCGTGAGCAAGAAATTGACCGACAGCAAGCACACCGGGCTGGTCATCAGCGGCCAATACGAGCGGCTCGGCGCCTTCATGGTCGAGGCCGGCGGCAATCTGATGAACGACGACAGCACCGAGGCCACCGCCGACAGCGATGCCAATGTGCAGGCGCTCACCTACGCCAAGAAGCTCCTGAACGAGGGCGTCATGAAGTTCGCCGCGGATGTCGGAGCCGGCTGGGGCGGCGAAGCGCTCGGCAAGGGCCTGGCCGCCATGACGATCGAGGGCAACTGGATCGCCGGCGGAATGCAGTCCGACTACCCGGACATCAAGTACAAGGTGATCCCGCTGCCATCCGGCCCCCAGGGTCAGGGCACTCTGCAGTTCACCAACTGCTGGGGTATCGCCGCCGACAGCCCGAACCAGGCCGCGGCGCTCAAGCTGGTGGAGCAGCTGACCAGCAAGGACGACCAGCTCGGCTTCGCCAAGGCGTTCGGCGTCATGCCGTCGATCCAGTCGGCGGCGGACGAGTGGAAGCAGCAGTATCCGCAGTTCGCGGCCTTCCTCGACGGCGCCGACTACGCCAAGGGCGTTCCCACCGTCAAGGGAGCCTCCGACGTCATCAACGACTTCAACTCGAAGATCGGGGCATTGGCGAAGAGCGATCCGAAGACGATCCTCGAGGCGACCCAGAAGAACCTTGAAGCGCTGCTGAAGTAGGGGACGTGTCCAGCTACTCGCGTCGGCCTCGTCACTCCGGCATCCGGGGTGGCGAGGCCGCCTCGGGGTGGATCTTCACCGCCCCGGTGCTCGCCCTGCTCGGGCTCTTCCTGGTCATCCCGGTGCTGATGGCCCTCTGGGTCAGCTTCTCCGATTGGAGCGGCCGCGGGAGCCCGCTCTCCAGCGGCGTGAACTTCGTCGGCTTCGACAACTACTCCCAGCTGCTGACCGGCGGCGGCCTCGCCGAGCAGGACTTCGGAACCGCGCTGCGCAACAACGCCTGGTACGTGATCCTCGTCGTGCCGACCCAGACCGCCGTCTCGCTCTTCCTCGCGGTGCTGGCCAACCGCCAGATCCTGCGCGGGCGCGGCATCTTCCGCACCGCCTTCTACTTCCCCTCGGTGACCAGCTCGGTGGCCATCACCGTGCTCTGGCTGTTCCTGTTCAGCTCGACCGGCGCCGTCAACAAGGTGCTCGCCTTCGTCGGCATCAACGGGCCGAACTGGTTCAACGACCCCAGCGGCATCCTGCACGACTTCCTCGGCCTCTTCGGGGTGCAGAACGGCCCGGCCTTCCTCACCGGTGGCGACTTCCTCGGCGTGTCCTGGTGGGATTGGCTGGCCGGGCCGTCCGTCGCCATGACCGCGTTCATCCTGATGGCGGTGTTCACCACCAGCGGCACCTTCATGCTGCTGTTCATCGCCGCGCTGCAATCGCTCAGCGGCGAAGTGGACGAGGCCGCCCTCGTCGACGGAGCGAACGGCTGGCAGCGATTCTGGCGGATCACCCTGCCTCAGCTGAGGCCGACCCTCTTCACCGTGCTCACCCTGGGCCTGATCGGGTGCTGGCAGGTCTTCGACCAGATCTACACCGGCACCCCGGGGGGCTCGCCGGGCAAGACGACGCTCACCCCGGCCTACCTCTCGTACAACACGGCGTTCGGCAGCAACCAGGCCTGGGGACAGGGCGCGGCGATCGCCTTCATCCTGTTCGCGATCATCGTGTTCTTCACCATCTTCCAGCGCTGGGTGCTCAGGGAGCGCAAAGTCTCCAAGCGACGGATGCGTCTGTACAACATCCCGCCATCGTCCAGTTCCGGAGGGTCCGCCGGCGGCTCCTCGTCTGAGATCGCGACGGCCGTCGCTGCCACCGGCCGGATGAGGGAGGGCTAGCCATGAGCACCACGAGCAAGCCGGTCATGCCCGTCTCCACGCCCAAGAGGAGCGCCGGCACGGCGATCGTCGCCAGCCGCTCCCTGCTGTACGCGATCCTCATCGCCATCGCGATCGTCTACATCTTCCCCTTCTTGGTTCAACTGGCGACCTCGTTCAAGACGGATGCCGAGGCCGCCACCGACCCGATGTCCCTGATCCCCGCCACCTGGACGACCGCCGCCTACGAGAAGCTCTTCGCCAACTCCGACTTCCCCATCTGGTTCAAGAACTCCGCCATCGTCACCGTCTGCGTGACCCTCGGCCGGGTGTTCTTCGACTCGCTGGCCGGCTATGCCCTCGCCCGCCTGCACTTCCGTGGCCGAGGAGTCATCTTCGCCGGATTGATCGCGGTGATGAGCGTCCCCGGCGTCGTGCTGCTGATCCCCAAGTTCCTGGTGCTGAACCAGATCGGCATCTTCGACTCCTACACCGGCATGATCGTGCCCTTACTCACCGACGCCGCCGGAGTGTTCATCATGAAGAACTTCTTCGAGTCGATCCCGGTGAGCGTGGAGGAGCAGGCACGGATCGACGGCGCCGGCACGTTCAGGACCTTCTGGTCGGTGGTGCTGCCGATGGCGCGACCGGCGCTGATCACGATCATCATCCTGTCGTTCCAGGGATCGTGGAACGAGCTGAGCCATTTCATCGTCTCGACCCAGGATCCGCAGCTGACCACCCTGACCAAGGGTGTCGCCTCCCTGGCCAGCGGCAGCCTCGGCTCCGGCAAGCAGTATCCGTTGAAGCTGGCCGCCGCCGTGATCATGACCATCCCCGTCGCCGTGATGTTCTTCATCTTCCAGAAGCGGATCATGAACACCAGCGAGGGGGCGGTCAAGGGGTGATCAACCGACAGCCTCTCCTGCACGATGCCGTGCTGGCCATCTGCGCCCCCACGCAGACCTGGTCGGCGGCGGACGGCGAGATCGGCGAGCAGCCGATCCACGGCGTGTACCACTCCGACATCCGGGTGCTCTCCCGGCTCTCCGTGCGCGTGGGGGGGCGCAGAGCCGAGGGAATCTCCCACTCCTCCCCCGACGCCACCACCGTGCGATTCGTCTCGCTGCTGCGCGATCTGGACGACGACTCGGCCGATCCCAAGGTGCGATTGGACACTGTGCGGCGGGTGACGGCCGGTCGGCTCTCGGAGACGCTCACGATCTCCTCCGCCCTCCCGGAGCCGATCGCCATCGAGCTCACGGCCAGTCTGGACGTGGACTTCTCGCCTATGCATCTGGTGAAGGCCGGCGCCCCGGTCCCGGCCGCGGAGGTGACGGTGAGCCGCGTCCCCGAAGGGGTGCGCTGGAGGGCGCATTCGCTGACCGCGACGATCGAGGCGAGCGGATGCGCGATCGAGGCGGAGCGGAGCGGAGCCCTGCTGCGCTGGAGCGTCACGGTTCCTCCAGGCGGCAGCGCGGGTGTGGCGTGGACGCTCACCATGACGGACGGGCAGGCCGCGGTCGCCGGAGCCCCGGGCGCGCCGCCGTGGGACGGGCTGCCCGACATCGCCGACCCCCGGCTCGCCCGGTGGGCCCGGGCGGCCCTCGACGACCTCTCCGCCCTGCGGATGACCGCCCAGCGCGTCCCCGGCGAGAGCTTCGTGGCGGCCGGCGCTCCCTGGTTCTTCACCCTCTTCGGTCGCGACTCGATCTGGGCGGCGCGCTTCCTGCTTCCGCTCGGAACCGGGCTGGCGGCATCCACCCTGCGCGTCCTGGCCGCCCTGCAGGGTACGCGCGCCGTCGCCGAGACCGCGGAGCAGCCGGGCAAGATCATGCACGAGCTCCGCTCGGTCGGCACGGAGATCCCGGGCGAGGCGGTGCGGCTGCCGCCGCTGTACTACGGCACCATCGACGCCACCCCGCTGTGGGTGTGCCTGCTGCACGACGCCTGGCGGGCGGGCATGCCCGAGGCGGAGGTCGAGTCCCTGCTGCCGAACCTCGAGGCGGCCCTGTGCTGGATGCGGGACTACGGCGACAGCGACGGCGACGGCCTGCTCGAATACATCGATGCGACCGGGCACGGGCTGGCCAATCAGGGCTGGAAGGACTCCGGGGACTCGATCCAGTGGCGCGACGGGACACTCGCCGAGGGTCCGATCGCCCTGTGCGAGGTGCAGGGCTACGCCTATGAGGCCGCGATCGGCGGAGCGGAGCTCCTCGAGCACTTCGGACACGACGGCGGGGCCTGGCGTTCCTGGGCCGCGGCCCTGGCCGACCGCTTCGCCGAGAGCTTCTGGGTCGACTCGCCCCGGGGCCGCTATCCGGCGATCGCGCTGGACGCCCGCAAGCGCAGGGTCGATGCGGTGACCAGCAATATGGGTCACCTGCTCGGCACCGGCATCCTCCGGCCCGGGGAGTCGGCGCTGATCGCCCAGCGCCTGGTCTCGCCCGCGCTGAACTCGGGCTACGGTCTGCGCACGCTCTCCGCCGACGCGGCCGGGTACTGGCCGCTGAGCTATCACGGCGGGGCGGTGTGGACGCACGACACGGCCATCGCGATCCTCGGGCTGAGCCACGAGGGCCACCACGCCGAGGCCGCGCAGCTCGTCGAGGGGCTGCTGGCCGCCGCATCCGCCTTCGGATACCGGATGCCCGAGCTCTATTCCGGAGAGGGGGCCGCCGAGGTGAGCGCCCCCGTACCCTATCCCGCGGCCTGCCGCCCCCAGGCCTGGTCCGCGGCGGCCGCGATCGCGGTGCTCGGCGCCGTCCAGGGCGACGTCGCGCGGCGCTGACGACCACGGCGCTGACGACCACGGCGATCAGAGCCTGCTCAGACCGGCCACCACCTGGCGCGCGATCCGGCGGCCGGCGCGGTTCGCGCCGATCGTGCTGGCCTGCGGGCCATAGCCGGCGAAGAAGAGCCGGGAGTCCTTCCAGGCCGCGCCCTCGCCCACGGTGATCCCGCCGGCCTTCTCGCGCAGCTTCAGGGGTGCCAGGTGGCGCAGCTCGGGGCGGAACCCCGTGGCCCAGATGATGACGTCGGCGCGCTGGAACGCACCGTCGTCCCAGCGGACGCCTTCGCTCTCGATGGAGCTGAACATGGGCCGGGCCGTGAGGGCTCCGCGATCGATCGCCGCCTGGATGCGACGGGTGCGCGGCACGCCTGTTCCGCTGACGATGCTCGGCAGTGCCCGGCCGGCCCGCGCCGCCTCATCCTGCCGGGCGACGGCCGCGGCCCCCGCCTCCAGGCTGAGCTCCTCGGAGTCGATGAAGTCGATCGGGCGCCTGCTGACCCAGGTCACGGTGGAGGCGACGGACTCGAGCTCGAGCACGAAGCCGATCGCCGACGTGCCGCCGCCGACCACCACGACGCTCCGGCCCGCCAGCTCCTTCGCCGAGACATAGTCGACGGTGTGCAGCTGTCGGCCGGCGAACTGCTTGATGCCGGGGTAGTACGGGATGAACGGAGCACCCCAGGTGCCCGTCGCGTTCACCAGGAACCGGGTCAGCACCTCGTGGTCGTCGTACTCGGCGAGCAGGTCGGAACCGTGGTTGCGCACCGATCGCACATCGACGGGACGCTGCACCTCGAGCTGGTAGTGCTCCTCGTAGAGGCCGTAGTACTCCGCCACCACGTCCCGGGCGGGACGGTGCCGATCCGCGGTCTCGAAGCTGATCCCGAGGGCGTCCATCCCCGGCAGGTCGTTGATGCGGTGCGCGGTGCCGACCCGCAGAGCCTCCCAGCGCGATTGCCAGGCTCCTCCCGGCCCCGGCCCCCTGTCGAGCACGATGAAATCGTGGCCGGGCTCGAGCCCCAAGCGCTTCAGATAGTAGGAGACGGAGAGCCCCGCCTGGCCGGCACCGATGACGACGACGTCGTAGGGTGAGAGTGCGGCGGCCACCCCTCCACGTTACTTGTCCCGGCTGTGGATCGGGACTGCCGATGGGGCGGCTTCAGCGGCATCGCCCAGGGGCTCCATGCTAAAGTTGACACTTGGATTTGCATTTCCTCGTTGGTCAATCCTGAGTCAACAATCGCTCTGCTCGGGCAGGAATCGTAAGGGGGTCAAGCCATGGGGCGCGGCCGTCAAAAAGCAAAACACACGAAGATTGCTCGTGAACTCAAGTCGTACAGCCCAGAGGTCGACTACAGCCAGCTCGAGCGCGAGCTCACGGGTCACACGCGTGAAGAAGACCCCTACGCCCGCTGGGCCGACTACGAGACGGAAGACGAGACCGACGAGACCCCCGAGTACGAGGCCCGGGACCAGAAGCGCGCCTGAACTCTCCTCCGCCGCTCGAGAGGCGCAGGGAACCTTCCCGTCACGAATGCGCGAGGGATGAGGTCCGGAGGAGGCAGGGGAAGGTCAGGCGTGGTATGAGCCGGTGAGGCGCACGGCTCCGCCGTCGACGCCCTTGGCGCCCTGCTCGAAGCCGGAGAGGTCGCGCTCGCCGAAGCCGATGCGACCCGCCGCCCAGGCCGGGATGCCGTCGACCGTCAGCTTCGCGATCACGCCGGGGACCGCATCCGGAGCCACCACCGCGATCATGCCGATCCCGAGGTTCCAGGTCTCTTCCGTGCTCTCCAACTCCATGCCGGCGATCTCGGCGAGCACCCGGAACACCGGCGGTGGCGACCAGGTCGACCGCTCCAACTCCGCCCAGGCACCCCGCGGCAGCACGCGGGCCAGATTGGCGGCGATGCCGCCGCCGGTGACATGGCTGAGCGCGCGCACGGCGGCTCCGAGGCTGGGATCGTCCAGCACTCTCAGCAGCGGCGTGGTGTACAGGCGCGTCGGCTCGAGCAGCACCTCGCCGACGGTCCCACCGAACTCGGCGGAGCCGTCGCGGAAGTCGATCCTCGCCTTGCGGAGGATGCTGCGGACCAGTGAGAAGCCGTTCGAGTGCAGCCCGGAGGAGCCGAGCGCGATCACCGCATCCCCGTCCTGCACCCGATGCGAACCCAGCAGCGCGTCGGCCTCGACGGCGCCCACTGCCGCGCCGGCCACGTCATAGTCGTTCGCGCCGAGCAGTCCGGGGTGCTCCGCCGTCTCCCCGCCGACCAGGGCGGTGCGCGTCTCCGAGCAGGCGCGGGCGATGCCGGACACGATCTCGGCGATGCGCTCCGGCACCACTTTGCCGCAGGCGATGTAGTCGGTCATGAACATGGGCCGGGCGCCGACGACGACGATGTCGTCCACCACCATGCCCACCAGGTCCTGGCCGATGGTGTCGTGCTTGTCGAGAGCCTGGGCGATCGCGACCTTGGTGCCCACCCCATCCGTCGACGTCGCCAGCAGGGGGTGCCGATAGGAGCGCAGGAACGACACGTCGAACAGTCCGGCGAAGCCGCCGACACCGCCGAGCACCTCCGGCCCGTGCGTCTTGGCCACCGCCGATTTCATCAGCTCGACCGCCAGGTCGCCCGCCGAGGTGTCGACACCCGCCTCGGCATAGGGGTTTCGCCGCTGCTTTCTACTCACGGCGCCCCGGGTCGCCCAGCTCCGGTGGCACCGTCTGCGCGAGGGCAGACCGCCGCAGCGGCGCCGAATCGAAGATCACCTCGTCGAGCACGACATCCGGGTCGTCGTCGATGCCCCGTTCCAGGAGGTTCTTGCCGATCAGCCGGTCCTCGGGGATCGGGATCGGATACCTGCCGGTGAAGCAGGCGGTGCAGAGGCTGTCGGCCGGCTGCTCGGTGGCGTCGACCATGCCGCTCTCGCTGAGATAGCCGAGGCTGTCGGCGCCGATGGCATGGCAGACCTCATCCTGGCTGAGGCCCGTCGCCAGCAGCTCCGCACGGGAGGCGAAGTCGATGCCGTAGAAGCACGGCCAGGTGATCGGCGGGCTCGAGATGCGCACGTGCACCTCGGCGGCACCCGCTTCGCGCAGCATGGCGACGAGGGCGCGCTGAGTGTTGCCGCGCACGATCGAGTCGTCGACGACGATCAGCCGCTTGCCCTTGATCACCTCGCGCAGCGGGTTCAGCTTCAGCTTGATGCCTCGCTGCCGGATGGTCTGCGAGGGCTGGATGAAGGTGCGGCCGACATAGGCGTTCTTGACCAGCCCCTGGCCGTAGGGGATGCCGGACTCCTCGGCGTAGCCGATCGCCGCGGGGGTGCCCGACTCCGGGGTGGAGATCACCAGGTCCGCCTCCACCGGATGCTCCCGGGCCAGTCGCCGCCCCATCTCCACGCGGGCCTCGTAGACGCCCCGACCGGCGATGGTGGTGTCGGGGCGGGCCAGGTAGACGTACTCGAAGACGCAGCCGGCCCGGCGGGCGGCGGCGAAACGGCGGCTGCGCAGCCCGTTCTCGTCGATGGCGATGAGCTCGCCGGGCTCCACCTCGCGGACGAAGGATGCCCCGACGATGTCGAGGGCGGCCGTCTCGCTGGCCACCACCCATCCGCGTTCCAGGCGGCCGAGCACGAGCGGCCGCACCCCCTGCGGATCGCGGGCGGCGTAGAGCGTGGTCTCGTCCATGAACACCAGGCAGTAGGCCCCGCGGATGCGCGGGAGGACATCCAGCACCGTCGACTCGAGGGTGCTGTCCAGATCGCCGGAGAAGAGGGCCGTGATCACGGCGGTGTCCGTCGTGCTGCCCCGGCGCAGCTCGCCATCGGCTTCGGGATGCCGCTGATGCACCAGCTCCAGCAGCTCGGCCGTGTTGGTCAGGTTGCCGTTGTGTCCCAATGCGATGGTGCCGGCCGCCGTGCGGCCGAGCGTCGGCTGCGCGTTCTGCCAGCTCGAGGAGCCGGTGGTCGAGTAGCGGGTGTGCCCCACGGCGAGATGGCCGGTCAACGTGTTGAGGGCGGCCTCGTTGAACACCTGGGAGACCAGGCCCATGTCCTTGTAGACGACGATCTTGTGCCCGTCACTCGTCGCGATGCCGGCGGACTCCTGGCCGCGGTGCTGCAGGGCGTAGAGCCCGAAGTAGCTGAGCTTGGCGACCTCCTCGCCCGGTGCCCAGACGCCGAAGACGCCGCAGGCGTCTTGGGGGCCCTTCTCTCCCGGGAGAAGGTCGTGGCTCAGACGGCCATCGCCACCGGCCAAAGCGTCCCCTTATCTCTGTCGCCGCTGGTCATTCCGAATGCTCGGACGACTGCTCTGCCCGCTCCGTGGTCTCCTGCCCGGCATCCCGGACCCGCACGCTCAGTTTACCCGCTGTCGCCGTGCGCTCGCGGCGGCGGCTCAGTCCGTCGAAGAGCAGCGCGACGAGCGCGCCGAGCATCGCCCCGAGCGGGAGGCCGAACAGCAGCAGATAGCCGAACACCTGGCCGAGGTTGAGGTCTTCGGCGGGGGGCGAGAGCAGGCTGGCGATCAGTGCGGCGAGCGCGCCGACCAGAGCTCCCAGCGCGATGAAGGCGGAATACCGGGGGGCGCGACGGATGCGGACCCGGCTCATCTCCTCATGTCCCGCCATCGGCCCGTCGGGCGTCGCCACCCCGTTCGGGCCCGGAATGCCTTCCTGCGCGTCGTCGGATCGCTGATCGGTCATTCATCCATTCTGGCGGATGCCTGGCTCTCCCGGTCCCAGCGCAGGGGAAGCAGTCCTGCGAGGTCCGCCCGGCTGCCGGAGGCGTGCACCCGGCCCGCGGCGACGGCATCGCTCCACGACAGGGCACCGGTGGCGAGGGCGAGCCAGGTGTCAGCATCCATCTCGATCACGTTCGGCGGCGTGCCGCGGGTGTGGGCCGGGCCCTCTATGCATTGCACGGCACCGTGCGGCGGGACCCGCACCTCGACGCTGTTGCCGGGCGCCTGCTCGCCGAGGAGCTGCAGCAGATAGCGGACGGCCATGGCCGCCGCCTCGCGGTCCGCGCTCGCACCGCCGGCCAGCGTCTTGCGGATGGCCGCCTCGCCGACCACCCCGACGATCCTGGGCTTGCTCATCGTTCCACGCTAACAACTCCTGTCCCGGATGCATCCGTTCGCCGGGAACTCCCGGCAGGACCGGCTCGATGCCCGGTCGCCGGGACGGCTAGACTGGCGGCGCACTCGCCGGGGGCACGCGTGCCGACGGGGATGTGACTTCCACGACGAGACGGGGGCGACGATGGCGGTGACGTCCCTTCTCTGCACCCCGTCGGGCGTCCTGCGGTGACTCAGCAGCGACCGGCCCTCCTGGCTGTGGACGAGGGGACGACCGGCACCCGAGCCGCCTGGGTGGATGAGGCCGGCGTGGTCGGGGGACTCGAATACCGCAGCATCGACGTGGCGCACCCGGTCCCCGGAATGGTCGAACAGGATGCCCTCCAGCTGCTGCACCGGACCACCGAGGCGATGCGTGCGACCGCTGCCGCCGCGCAGGCCGGCGGCATCCGCATCGTGGGCATCGCGATCACCCAGCAGCGGCTCACCGCCGTGCTCTGGGACGCGGACACCGGGCTGCCTCTCGCCCCGGCTGTCGTCTGGCAGGACACCCGCCACGCCGCCGAGCTCGCGCGCATCGCCGCACCGTGGCGGGAGCGCCTTTACGAGGTCATCGGCCGCCCGGCCGGGTTCGGCTCGCCCTATCTCTGGGCGGCGCGGCTGCTGCAGGCGGACGAGGCTGTCGCCGCGGCGGCGAGGCGAGGCGGCCTCCGGCTCGGGACCGTCGAGAGCTGGCTGATCTGGAACCTCTCCCGGGAGCGGGTCTATGCGACTTCGGCGACGAACGCCTCGGCCGCGGGCGCCTACGCGACGGGAGCCGGGGGATACTACGCCGAGTGGGTCGAGGAGCTGGGCTTCCCCACCGAGCTGCTCCCCGAGATCCGGCAGGACCAGGACAGCTACGGCACGAGCGCGCACGAGCTGTGCGGGGTGAGCGTGCCGATCCTCGGTGCGATCGGCGATCAGCAGGCCGGCGCCATCGGCCTGGGCAGCATCCGGGCCGGCCAGGCGTCCTGCGTGCACGGCACGGGCAGCTTCCTCAGCCAGGGGACGGGCACCGAGCGGGCCCGCTATCGGGGCGTCGAGGTGCCGGGCGCGATCCCGCTGCTCGCCTGGCGCGCCGACGGCGTGAGCCGATATCTGGTCGAGGGCATCGTGCCGATGACCGGCTCGGCCCTGGAGTGGGCCGCCGGCAGGCTCGGATGCTTCGAGTCGGTCGAGCAGATCGGCCGGCTCGCCGGCACGACCGCCGATGCAGGCGGGGCGATGTTCCTTCCCGCGCTCGCCGGCGCGATGACGCCCGCGATCGCACCGCGGGCCCGGGCGTCGCTCTCCGGTCTGAGCGCGGGCACCACCTCTGCGCAACTCGCCCGTGCCCTGATCGAGGGGATCGCCCATTCGGCTGCGGACGGCGTCGAGGCGAACACGCTGACGGCCGGTGCCGCGCCCGACGAGCTGGCGGCGGGGGGCGGGATGGCGGCGAGCGCGACGCTGCTGCAGGCCCAGGCGGACCTGACGGGGGTTCCGGTCGTGCGGCATCCCGGCTATGCGGTCGCAAGCCTGCGGGGTGCGGCCTTCCTGGCCGGGTCCCAGGGAGCGCTCTGGTCATCCCTCGACGAGGCGGTCACGACGCTGCGTGGCCGCGAGGTCTTCGAGCCGGGGATCGGCGATGACGAGCGGGGCGAGCGCCGTGCCGCGTGGCAGCGGAGGCTCGCCTTCGAGTTGGAGGAGGGGAGCCGCGATGCCGGCGGATGACGAGACGACCTCTGCGGGCGCGATCATCGCGCAGGAGCTCGCCGAATGGGCAGTGCTGCCCTCGGTGATCTATCCGCGCAACTACGAGGAGTTCCTCTCCTCCCCACGGCGGCTGTGCGTGCTGGCCGGGGCGCCGCTCGACAGGTGCGAGCAGCTGGTCTCCGAGCTCGCCGGGAACGGACAGCTGACGCTGCTCAACCTCGACTTCAGTTTCGGCCTGGGGCGGGACGACGCCGCGCTGGCCTATCTGAAGCGCATCGGGGTGGCCGGCATCCTCACCACGCGGATCGGGACGGTGCAGAAGGCACGCTCCCTCGGGTTCTTCACCGTGCAGGCCACCTTCTTCACCGACGGCACCACGGTGGGCAAGGGGATCGCCGCCGCACGCAGCGCCAACCCCCATCTCGTGCAGGTGATGCCGTCCCCGGTCGTCGCCCACCTCTCCGACGAGGAGAGGAAAGGGCTGGGGTCGTTCCTGGTCGCGGGTTTCGTGCGGACCCCCGAGGATGTCGCGGACGCGCTCCGGCAGGGCGCGACGGCCGCCACCGCGACCTCGCCTTCGCTCTGGCGGCTGTCACGACACGATGTGCCGCGCTGATTGCGCTCCGCACGGGGAGCCGATAGCGTAAGCACCGCAGGTATAACCGGAGACCTCCTGTAACGGGGGTTCTGCCTGTCGTTTTCCGGTTCCTCGTTGCGAGGGGATCTCCTGATTCTTGAGGAGATCGACGATGCGTCCAGACCGACCGAGGGCTGATCGTGGCCCCCTGTTGTCAGGACGGATGTTGTCGGGACGGATCCGCCTCATCGTGAGCGCCCTGGCCGTGAGCCTCCTGGTGGCCGGTTCGCTGCTCACGGCATCGCCGGCCGCGGCCGCCACCGCGACGATCCCCGTCGGATCGACCCCTTCCGACATCGCGCTCAGCCCCGACGGATCGACCGCCTATGTGGCGGACTCCGGCTCCGGCACGGTATCGGTGATCGACACCGCCACCGGCGCGGTGACCGCGACGATCCCCGGCGTCGGTTACCCCTATGCGGTGGCGGTGAGCCCCGACGGGTCGACGGTGTATGTCACCGATGGCTCCATGAACGCCCTCTACGTCATCGCCGCCGCCAGTCTCAGCGTCACCCGGACGATCACGGTGGGAGACCTGCCGCTGCCCCTGATGGACATAGCGCTGAGCCCGGATGGGTCGACCGCCTATGTCGCCGCCCTCATGCAGCTGTCGGTGATCGACCTGACGACCGGCGCGGTCACCGCCGACATCCCCGTCGGCATGGGTGCGCTCTCGGTCGCGGTCGCCCCCGACGGGTCGAAGGCCTATGTCACGCTCAACGATCCCGGCGCGACCGAGGGCGTGGTGACGGTCGTCGACCTGGCGACGGAGCAGATCGACACCATCGAGGTGGGCGAGATGCCCTACGCAGTAGCGGTCAGCCCGGACGGGGCGCGCGTCTATGTGACCGATGAGGCGCTGGGCGTCGTCTCGGTGATCGACACCGCGGACGACTCCGTCGCGGACACGATCGGGGTCGGCGATGGCCCGTTCGCGGTGGCATTCGATCCCGGGGGCACGATCGCCTATGTCAGCAACTTCTTCGACGGCACCGTTTCGGCGATCGACGTCGGCACGAGCACGGTGGTCGCGACACTGCCGGGTGGCATCAGCTCCTGGGGGATCGCCGTCGCCCCGGACGGCGATCGCGTGTACGTCGTCGACAGCGACGGCGACGCCGTCTCGCAGATCATCGAGGACTTCGGCCGGCGGGCGAGCGTCTCCATCTCCGGGAGCGGCGTGGCCGGGGAATCGCTGACGGCATCCGTGACCGACGGCGCACTGCCGGTGCCGGCCGGATACCGCTACCAGTGGTCCGCCGACGGCTCGGAGATCGCAGGTGCCACCGGAGCGACCTTCACCCCGGGAGCGGAGCGGATCGGTCAGCGGATCGCGGTGAGGGCGATCCCCGCCCTGGTCGGGTACGGCTCCGGCAGCGGCGCCTCGACTTCGGAGGAGTTGACGATCGTCCCTGCCACCATCCTCGCCGGATCCCCCGCGATCAGCGGAGATGAGACGGTCGGCTCGGTGCTCACGGCCGATCCCGGGTCGTGGTCGCCGGCGGGCGCGACCCTGTCGTATCAGTGGTATCGCGCCGCCGGCGATGCCGAGCCGACCACCATCGACGGGGCGACCGGAGCGAGCTACACGGTCACGGGAGCGGACGTCTACATGACTCTCACGGTTCGCGTGACCGGCTCGCTGACCGGCTCGGAGAGTGTCGCGGCGACGAGCGGGCCGACCGGCATGGTCCCGCCGGCGACCCTGCCGGGAACCGCTCAGGAACCGGTCGCGTCGACGCCGGAGTCCACGATCGTCGCCGGCGGGACGGTCGCGGTGTCCGGTGAGCATTTCGACGCCGATCCCACGGTGAACGTCTGGCTGCACTCGACACCGATCCTGCTCGGCACCCTGCCGGTCCACGGAGACGGCACCGTATCGGGCACCGTGACCCTGCCCGCGTCCCTGGCCGAGGGATCGCACCACATCGTGCTGGTCGGCACGGCCACCGGCTATCGGGCGACCACCTCGGAGCTGACAGCCGGCCCCGATGACGACTCGGGCGACGACGCAGGTGACGATGCGGACGACGACTCCCAGCTCGCCTCGACCGGATCCGACGTCGCTCCGCTGGCAGGCGCGAGCGGTCTCGCACTCCTGCTCGGCATCGTCCTCCTAGCCTCGTCCCGGCGCCGCACCCCCGGGAGGTGGAACAGCATGTGACCCGCCCACGCGCCGGAAGGCCCTGCCGTACAGGGTTCCGGCGCCCCGCCTCCGCTCCCTTTCGGGATGGCGGAGACTGCGTGTCGGAGAGCCCGCCCCCCATCGGCTCGACGCCCCCAAACCGACGCAAGGTCTCCGTCATCCCGAAAGGGAGCGGGGGCAGGCGGGCCCTTCGGGAGCATCGGCCCCGAAAGCATCGACTCGGGCTAGCCCTTGAGGGCGAGATGGACGAGCACAGTCGCCTTGTTCCGCTCGTCCGCCCCGCGCAGGAGGAGGCGGAGCCAGCCGCCGAAACGGCGCAGCTCGAGTGCGACGATCTCGTCCGCCGGCTCCAGCACGACGGCCTCGCCGCGATCGACCCAGTTGATGCCGTCCGGTGAGATCTGCGCCTGGATCAGCAGCTGTGGATGCGAACCCTCGGCGTGGACGAAGAACACGGCCTCGGCCGCCCACCCCGCTTCATAGGGGTGGGTGGCGTGATCGCTCGCGATGACCGTTCTCCGTTCGATCACCGCGGTGACAGAGGTAAGCACTGGGGGTTTCAACCTTTCACGCGGGGTCGGCGGTCAGTCGGTGGAGTAGACCACGGAGTCGAGGTAGAGGTTCACGGTGCGATCGCTGTCCGTCTCGATGAAGAACACGGGGTTGATCAGGTTGGTGATGCCTTTGTACGTCGGTGCGAGCGTGGGGGCCAGCCCACGGAGGTCGAAGGTGCGGTTCATGCTCTGCAGCTCGACGTACTGCCGCTTCTCGACATCCACTGTCAGGCGGAGATAGAGCCAGTTCAGCTTGTCGGGGCTCTCGTTGTAGACGAGGTCTTGGGCGCCGTCGGGGATCCACTGGAAGCCATCGGCCGATCCATCCGGGTATCGCCGGCCGCTCCAGAGGCTGTCGACGCCGGGCGCCTCCCAGCCGTCTTCGAGGCCGAAGCACCAGTCCTTGCGAGCGACGCCTTCGGCGACCTTCCAGTACTGCCACTTCTTCACCAGGCGACCGTTCGCCGAGTTGACGTAGCGCACGCCCGGCTGCCAACGGTGGTCGTCGTCTTGAATGTCGAAGAAGAACCCGAAGGCGCGGATGTCCTCCTCGCCGATGCCCTCGCGGTCCTGTTGCGGGGTGTAGGCGTACCAGGCCTCGATCTGGATGTACCGCATGTCCGGGTCGTTGCGGGAGAGCCGCTTGATGGCCACGCCCATGCTCCCCGGAACCGGCTGCTCCTCATAGGGACCGGCGATCGGCCGGGTGTTGAGCTTGAGCGAGTAGGTGCCCTCCATCGATCCATGGGATGCGGCGAAACGCATGGGAGCCGAACTGAGCATGGTCGGCGCCCAGGAGCCGAGGTCGATCTGCGAGGGCTGCTGACGATAGTCGGCGTGGACATAGTTGGGGGTGAGGTCCATCCACCCGTTGAAACCCAGATCGAAGTCGTCGTAGACGACGACGTTGCGGAGCGGAGCGAACTTCTCCAGGCCACGCTCGTAGCTCAGGACCTTCTCCATGGCTCCTCGTCAGTAATTCGATTTACTTCTATCATAGAGACTCTAGGGTGCGGTAGCCTAGGTGTCAATCTCGCTAACTGGCGGCCAAGACGCCGACGCAGAACAGCCAGTGCGATTCTGATCACATCCGATTAATACGGCAAACGTAAGTACGGCAAACGGTTTCAGGCGGAAATTTCATGGCGAATACGCATAGCGAGGGAGAAGCGGCACTTCAAGCTCCACGACCAGCCCGCATCAAGGACGTCGCCGCCCGCGCAGGTGTATCGCAGAGCCTGGTTTCCCGGCTGCTGAACAATGACACAAACCTGACCATACGGGCTGACACGCGACAGGCGGTGCTGGACGCCGTACGCGAGCTGGACTACGTGCCTGATTCGACGGCGACGGCACTGCGCAAGTCGAGGACCAATGCCATCGGCCTGGTGCTCGAGCATGTGACCAGCCCCATGTTCACCGAGATGGTCCACGGCGCCCAACGCGCAGCGGCCGACCTGGGGTGCGTTCTCTTGCTCATCGATGCGGATGATGTCCAGAACGGTTCGCAGCTCTTCCGCGAGATGATCAGGGCTCGTCGGGTTGACGGCCTGCTGCTGCAGGGCGGATACGGATCGGGCGATGAGCTACTGAAGCAGTACGCGAGTCTCGTCCCTAGCGTGATCGTCAACAGCGCCGGCACGGAACTGGCTGCCGGTGTGCGCTTGGAAGACGACCTGGCCGCGCAGGTGGCGACCCAGCATCTGATCGATTCCGGTCACCAAGACCTCGTCTTCGTCTCCGGTCCGCCCAGTGTCGCCTCTGATGTACGGGCCAGAGGCTTCACCACCGCGCTGGAGAGAGCCGGGATAGCCGTGAGCAGCACCTCCATCCTCGCTGGGGGCTGGGAGGCGCAGGAAGGCTTCGATGCCGTGCAGGCCTCGTTGTCCCGGGGACAGCGGCCGACCGGTTACGTCGTGGCCAACTCGGGCGGCGCCCTCGGTGTTCTCTCCGCTCTCTATCAAGCCGGGATCAGAGTCCCCGACGATGCATCCGTCATCGGAGTTCACGACCCATGGTTCGCTCCCTACCTGAATCCCGCATTGAGCACGGTCGCGCTTCCCCTGTTTGAGTTGGGCCGGCGATCCGTCGAACAACTCATGGCGCGGGTCTCCGGTGGCAAGCCGGAAGACCTGATCATCACGGATCCACCGCCCCGACTGGTCATCCGACAATCCACCAGGTCGCTCTAGAACAAAACCCACCCCTCCATGGCTGATAGCTCGGACGTCAGATCATGAGGGTGAACGCTGCTAGCGATTTCGAATATTTCGAATAGAATACCAATATGGTCGCCGCAATCAAGCCTGGATCGGGAACTGGCAAAGCTCACACATACATGGTGCCCGAAGCCTCGAAGAAAGAGATCATCGACTTCGCACAGTTCATGCGAGACCTTGAAGCATACCTCGCACAGAGTTCGAGCAAGGCCGCTCTCATTGACCCGGAGGGGAACCCAAGGTCCATTCCTGACGAAGTGTTCCGTGCCCTCGACCAGGTTGCCAACGCGTTGGCAAGCGGGCACGGTGTTACCGTTGCGCCCTACGGGATGCTCATGACCACCCAGCAGGCTGCTGACTTCCTGGGAATCTCACGGCCCACCTTGGTGAAGCTCCTCGAGGCCGGCGAGATCGAGTACGAGAAGCGCAATCGTCATCGTCGGGTCAAGCTTCGTGCACTCGTGGACTATCAAGAGAGATTCCGTGTAGAACGCCGATCGGCTCTTGAGGATCTCGCTCGCGCAAACATGAATGCGAAGATTCTCATCGGAGATCCCGCCGCGATCGAACGAGCCGAGTGACAAGAATCAGATGAGCTTCCCGGCGCTTCTCGACACGAATGTCCTGTACGGCGCCCTATTCAACGACTATCTACTCTGGCTGGCGGACCGCGGTCTCTTCCGACCGCTGAGGTCCGACGAGATCCTCGAAGAACTCGAACGGAACCTTCTGAAGAACGGGGAAGATCTGGCGCTTGTCGAGAAGAGACTTCGGACGATGACGACATATTTTCCGGATGCAAGGGTCACCGGTTACGAATCCCTGGTCGAAGCGATGGGCTGCCATCCAAAAGACCGGCATGTGCTTGCGGCTGCCGTACGCGCGAATGCCGAAGTGCTCATCACCTTCAATGTGAAGGACTTCCCGCCTGAGTGCGTTGCGGATTACGAAGTGGAGATCCTTCACCCCGACGATTTCCTGCTGGATCAGCTGGACCTCTGTCCAGGCGCTACCGTTGGCACGCTTCGCCGGCTCTCGGAGATCTATGATTCGCCGGTGATGAGCATCAAGGACCTCGTCATCTCACTCAGCGAAGTGGTCCCTCAGTTCGCAGAGGCGATCCGCGGGCATCTCGACTGACTGGGTATTCACCTCAACTGAGCGACGCGGTTCCAGGCCATCTTCTCTTTGGATGCGGCCTACCGTTGTGGGTGGATCACCGCCTTCATCGAATCGGGGACATGAGCTCCCAGAATGATCGCTTCCTCAGTGCGGCTCAAGGGGAAGTGGTGGGTGACCAGCGGCTCGACATCGACGCGTCCGCTCGCGACGAGGTCGATGGCGATCGGCCAGGTATGCGCATAGCGGTTGACCAGGCTGATGGTGAGCTCTTTGGGGTTCAGCTGGGCCAAGGGCAGTTCGACCGGATGCTTGGCCAGCCCGACCAGCGCGGCACGGCCGTTCGTGCGCAGCCGGTGCAGCGCCGGAGCGAGCACCCCCTCGGCCCCCGAGCACTCCAGGAGCACATCGAACTCGCTCTCGCCCGGTGCGTCGCTGTGCTCCGTGGCGAAGCCCAACTCCTCTGCCAGACCGAGCCGGAAGTCAGAAACGTCCACCACTGTGACATTCCGGCCGCCGAGCGCCCTCGCCGTCTGCGCCGCGAGGATCCCCACGGGACCGGCGCCGGTCACCAGCACCTCGTCCCCGGGGGCGAGTCCCGCCCGCTTGCACGCCCAGATGCCGACGGAGAGCGGCTCAAGCAGGGCGCCCTCCTCGAAGCTCATCGAGTCGGGGATGACGAAGAGGTTTCGCTCATCCATCGCCAGATACTGCACCAGTGCTCCGTCGTAGGGCGGCGTTGCTAGGAAGACCATGTCCGGGCAGAGATGGTAGCGGCCGGCCATGCACTCCCGGCAGTCGCGGCACGGCCTCCCCGGCTCGATCGCAACGCGATCCCCGGGCTTCACTCGCGTCACCCGCGGCCCGACCTCCTGCACTCGCCCGGCCGCCTCATGCCCCAGGACGATCGGGCCGTCGACCTTGTAGTCGCCGATGTAGCCGACACGGTAGTAGGCGGTATCGGATCCGCAGACGCCGACCGCCTCCACCGCCACCACGACCTCACGCTCGCCGGGCTCCGGATAGGCGACCTCCTGGACCTCGATATGGCCGGGCTCCGTCATGACTGCTGCACTGTTGGACATCATTATTCCTGAATTTGAGTTACTATCGAGTTTCGATAATCGTCGAGGCGCGTATAAGTATGTTTAGAAACCCGAAGGCCCTTAATCATTACAAGACGCTGAAGCTTCGTCTGAATCCGCTCGCTAAATCTGAGCCTCAAAGCGGTATCCGAAATACTCCTTGCTTTAAAGCCGTAATGAGATTCAGCCGACCATCAAGCCAGATGGAGTCCAGCCCTTCCGCTTCACCGAAATCATCGACCACAAGAACATCTTCAACAGATGCATTATCTAAATTGACATTCACAAATTTAGATAGCGAAACGTTCCCGTTATTCATGGTGATATACAGACGCCTACCCACCAGAGTGCAGCCTTGCACGTAATACTGGTCCGTTGGAATCTGGAATTCTGAGAGCACTGACTGAGTGGAATAGTCATATCTCTGTATGAGCAACTCCGTACGTTGCGCTACAGGAAGATCTTGAACGGCAACCACGAAGAAGCTTTGATCCGATTCGAGCGTAACCCCAGCGATCCTCCAGCCAGTCTTTCCAGGAAAATAAGTAGCGACGACAGAAGCGCTTGCGAGGTCAACTTTCTTAATACTTGGCGCGACTGTACCGCCACCGGTATCGCATACCCACAATATGCCGTCATAAAACTGGGAGTCATTTGGATGGATTAAGGAGCCAGTAGTGAGTGTTAATTCACTTTCAAGGCCCGACTTCGAATACTTCTGGATGATCGAATCGTTATGCAAGACGTAGTAGCGGCCGGAATCGAATGCAACACTTTGCGTTCCGAAGTTCGCTGTACTCGGTTTTTTGATGTCAAACGACTTATAGAAGCCATACGGTTTGAGCTGAGAGCTTCCCACCACATATGGGATGTCGTACTCAAAAGTTCGAGTAGCCCCTTCTCCTTCTATACGCAACTGTACGACGCCGGTGTATCCGTAGGATCCGGACCTGACATAGAGGTATATATAGCTGAAATCCTTGGCTGGCGTGTACTCGAAGTAATACAGGTTGCCTTCCAGTTCGCCATACTCTGCATTGGCAATGATGTCGTTGGTCCTATCCCCATCTGACTCAGCGATCTTGAGGCCGAATGCAACATTGGCGGTAGGGGCATAAAAGCTAATATTGCTGAGATCGAGCCAGATTTTCACCTGCTCGCCGAGCACACCACGATAAGGAGCGAAGAACCGCTCGGAGATGTTTACCCTTACTGGATAACATTCCACTTGATCAAAGATTGCTGCCATAGTTGCCTCTCTATTGTCTGTTAGAACTACACCTCGGAGCAGCGATGACTAACACTTGTAGCAAAGCAGACATAACGCTTACTCCTTTTTCATCGCGGAACTGCTGACCTCAACGTGAGACTGTGATTCGTTTCCTTCGACCAGATCCATGGCGGACGACAGCAATCTTTGGGTATAGGGATGCCTCGGCTCCATGAAGATGTCATCCGCCTGCCCGATCTCAACGATTTCGCCCTTGTACATGACAGCCACACGATCGGCTAGTTGCCTTACCACACCAAGGTCATGTGTGATAAAGAGCATGGCCAAGTTCTGGCGATCCTTGAGTTCGCGCAGAAGATCCAGAACCTGGGCCTGGATGGAGACGTCAAGCGCAGAAACCACCTCGTCGCAGACAAGGAGCTGCGGTCGGTTGGCTAGAGCCCGTGCAATGCTGATCCGCTGGCACTGGCCACCGGAGAGATTGGCCGGATAACTGTCGAGCATAGTTGAACTAATTCCAACATCCTCGATGAGTGTGAGAATGCGACCTTGTCTCTCCTGCTTATTCGCTCCATTCCCTCCTCCATGCCAAGCTTCCTCGATGACCTGCCGGACGGTCAGTCTCGGGTTCAATGACGCCCGAGGATCTTGGAACACCATCTGAACGACTTTGTGATGTGGCTGACCATGAGCCTGCGAAAATTCGATGCGCCCCGAAGTAAGCTTCTGCAGCCCGACGACTGCCCTGGCGAGGGTCGATTTTCCGGAACCGGATTCGCCCACGATGGCCAGGACTTCTCCTGTGCCGATTTCCAAATCGACCCCCGCGACGGCGTGAACTTTATTCCTGCTGCCGAAGGTCACTCTTGCACCGATTATTCGCACTAGCGGAGCCGTCTGAGCGAGGTCAGCGCTCATTTTTCACCTCCTGTTTGGGGTGATGGCAGGCAAATGCATGGCTCACTGATACCACGGACGCCACAGTCAACTCCGGTACTACTGTGTTACAGATAGCGGTTGCGGCTGGACAACGGGGATGGAACGGGCATCCACTGGGCCTCGTCGCCGGGCTAGCCGGGATTCCTTGAATCGGCCGGACCCGTCGAGTGCTTCTGATGGACGGAATCGAATCAAGCAACGCAGCCGTATACCAGTGCTGTGGTCGCGACAATACTTCTTGGGTCGGACCAGTTTCGACCACTCGACCTGCATACATGACAACTACCCGGTCGGCGACGTGGCTCATCACACGCAGGTCATGGCTGATTAATAGGAGACCCAGATTTTTCTCAGTCTTGAGTTTTTCAATCAGTTCAAGAATACGTGCCTGGATTGTTGTATCTACAGCGGTAGTCGGCTCATCTGCCAGGATGAGGGAGGGACCACCCGCGAGCGCCATGGCGATCACGGCTCGTTGTCTCATCCCCCCTGACAGTTGATGCGGGTAGAGATCGACACGATGCTCCGCATCAGCGATCTCGACCTTACGGAGCAAATCAATCGCCTTGGCCCGAGCAGCGACCCGATTCATTCCATGAACCCGCCACAGCACTTCGGTGATCTGTCGCCCGATCTTCATTGTGGGATCGAGTGCCAAGGAAGGATCTTGGAATACCATTCCAATGGAATGTGAGCGGAGCTTGCGCAGAGCTGACGGATGCGCCCCGACTACCTCGGTGCCACCGACCTGAATACTGCCGGAGACTATATGCACGCTAGTTGGCAGGAGTCCGAGGACGGCTAAAGCCGTCATCGATTTACCACTACCGCTTTCACCAAGTACGCCAAGGGTCTCACCCGGGTATACGGAGAGGGAGACCTCATCGAGGATCCGGACACCATTCGTTCCTTCGACCGACAAATTATCGATGGTAACGATGGCGCCCGGATCTTCAACGGGCGCTGCGACTAGTCGCAGCTCACTAGTCATTTAGTGGAGACCACCTTCACCTGAGATAGATCCGGCGTATAGGAAGGACTCGGAGTAAACCCGACTAAGGTCTTGCTCCAGGCATATGTGCCAGCAAGGTCTAGCGGGAACATTCCGATGGCGTTATCCCAAATGAATTTCTGCACCTTGACAAAATCTGCCGTTCGCTCAGCTTGATCTGTGGCGGCGTTCCCCGTGGCGATTAACTGATCCAACTCATCGCTACGGAACCCTGTACGGTTTGCCGAAGATGCGTAGAGCCGACTGAGGTTGGAGGTGGGATCACCTGTAGCTAGACCAATTGGTTGAGCGGTAATCTCGAAGTCCAGTGCGAGCAGCTTCTCGGCATAAACGGGCTGTTCCATCGGCTGGACATCGAGCGTGATGCCGACCTTGGCCAGATAGGACTTTATTGCGGCTGTGAGCGCAGCGAAGTCATTACGGGTGCTGTACTGCACCCTCACTGTCAGACCATCGGGATGGCCGGCTTCTGCGAGAAGCTGCTTGGCCGCATCAGGATCATAAGTGTACGGATCAAATGATCCGGCACCGTTTGCTGCCTGGGATACCGGTGCTTTCGCAAGCGTCGCAGAGAACGGATACAGCGACTCCTGGATAGCCTTCCAATCGATAGCCTTCCAGATCGCTTTACGCACTCTCAAGTCACTGAGTGCGGGCACACTGGCGTTCATCCACATTGTCAATTGCGAATAACTCGTCTGCACTTTCGTATTTAGTGCAGGGTTGTCCTGCAGAGACTTGAACTGATCATCCGGGATATCCCAGATCGCTTGTACTTCTCCGTTAAGCAGAGCAGTAACCCTGGCAGATATGTCCGGAATCGTCTTTATCGTCACCTGGTCAAGCGTCGCGGGCTCTCCCCAATAGTTCGGGTTACGAACCAACACAACTTCCTGGCTCGGAGTGTACGACTTGACCATATAGGGACCGAGCCCAACGGGTTTATTGAAGAAACCTTGCTCCGAAATCTGATCCGCGGGACCGATGCGCAATTCCGGTATAGCTCCAAGAATTGCGAGACCTGGTGTTGGTGGAGTTAGGACCACAGTATGCTCATCGGGCGTATCGACGGTCACGCCCTTCCAAAGTGGGGCAAGCGGCCCGCCACCAGACTCAATCGCCTCAACCGACGCTTTGACATCGGCAGAAGTGAAATCTGTTCCGTCAGAGAATTTGGCATCGCGAAGCTTGAAGGTCCACGTCTTTCCGTCGTCATCCGTCGCCCATGAGGTCGATAGATGGGGAGAGTAGCTGCCATCGCTTTCGGCAACGAAGAGCGTGTCGTAAATGTTATTAGCGACAAAGCTCAGCCCTTGGTCCCGTGAGTACTGCCCATAAGGGTCAAGTACCGATATGGCCCAACCACCCGCTACTGCAATCTCTTGAGGGATATCGGCGCCGGTATCTGTGTCTGTGCCGGAGGGTCCAGGACCGGAACAAGCCGTTAACGTCAGCGCTCCGACGGCAAGGACTGCCGCCAGAAGGTGTTTCCTTCTAGGGATCAATTTACCTTCTCCTTTATAAGGGGCCGAGGCCCAATTTTTGTTACAGGGAACCGCCGGCGTAACCGTTCCCGCCCGCTACTGGAATCGCTTACGAAACCGATTGCGGTCACGAGGGCGGCAAGCACAAAACCTGGGATCGCCGAGATCCACCAAGCTGAATTCAAATAGTCCTGCCCAGTTGCGATCGTGGCCCCCCAGGAAGGTATTTCCGGGGGAAGGCCGATCCCCAGGAAACTTAGACCCGCCTGCTGTAGGACGATCTGCCCGAACTCCAAAGTTGTCAGAACCAGTAGTTGGTCTCGCAGGAACGGGAGGATGTGCACTCGCATGATGTGTGTCCAGTTCTTTCCCAAGAGTCTGGATGCATCGACATAGTCCCGTTCCTTCAACGACAGGGTGGAGCCCCGCGCCAACCGAGCGAATGCCGTCCATCGAGCTGCTGCCATGGCAATGACAAGGTTTGTCGGGCTCGGGCCCAGGGCGCCCGCCACGACGATTGCCAGAACGATCGACGGCAAAGAGAGCTGGATGTCGACAATCCGCATGATGACGGTATCGACCATGCCACCTAGGTACCCGGACACGACACCGACGAAAGTGCCGAACACCAGAGAGAGAAACACAGTAATGGTGGCGATGATCAGTGAGACCTGCCCCCCGACAAGTATCTGGCCAAGAAGGTCTCGGCCGGCTGGATCGGTTCCCAGCCATGCCGTCGCTCCTGTCGAGATGACGCTGCCCGGAGGCAACAGCCGATCCGACAAGATGATGTTCGTGGTGTCATATGGATAAAGCAAGGGTCCGATGATCGAACCGACGACGACGACCACCAGGATCACACCAGACAGCCAGGGAAACCTCTTCGATGCTCGCGGCTTCGACTGGTGCGGCAGTTCAGCGACTGTCATATGATCACCTCGATCCCCTCGCTGTCGAAAGCCTGATGCGGGGGTCGATCACGGCATACACCAGGTCCACAGCCATATTGGTGATCGCGACCATCAGAGCGATGAAGACCGTCGCCGCTTGGACCACCGAATAGTCGCGATTCGTTATTGCATCGACTAGAAGCCGCCCGAGTCCAGGCCAAGCGAAGACTTGCTCTATGATTACGGCGCCGCCAAGCAGTGTGCTGACTTGCAGCCCGACGACGGTGACCACCGGAATGAGCATGTTGCGTATTCCATGCCCGCGAATCACGGCTGCCTCACTAATGCCCTTCGCTCTGGCAGTCTGCATGAACGGGTCATCGAGGATTGCCTCGAGTCCAGATTGACTCAATCGGGCGACCACTCCGACAAAATGGACAGAGAGTGCTGTAGCCGGCAGTACGAGGTACTCAATGCCACCGCGACCGGAACTCGGGAAGACGTGCAACTCCCGCGAGAAGATGAGGATGAGCATGACCCCAACCCAGAATCCGGGCGGAGATTGGAGTATGAGGCTGGTTGCCGTAACGGCTCGATTGGTTCGGGACCCCGGCCTCCTACCCCCCATGATCCCGAGCGGAAACCCTATAGCGACTCCAAGCAATAATGCCGCCACCGCTAACTCGATGGTGGCCGGGACCCGGGCGAGAACCAAAGACATAGCGTCGCCATTCAGGCGCCGTGAGAATCCGAAATCGAAGTGTGCTAAGTCTTGAAGGAAACTCCAATATTGATACAGTATCGACTGGTCTAGGCCCATCGTCTTGCGGATCTGCTCGACATCTGAGGTCGTTGCGTACGGACCGGCAAGCATTATGGCTGGGTCACCTGGTGCAAGCCTGATCAGGATGAAGACAAAAGTAGCCGCTCCCCAAACTACGAAGAGTGCAATCGCAACACGCTGCGCCACCACACGTGTCACGATCTACTAACCTCAAAATATTCTTGCGGAACGAGAATGCTTATCTCATGGGTGGGCAAAGATATCCCTACCCAATTGCGATACTTTGAACGCACAACGCAGGCCGTCGTCGGCTCCCTTAGGCAAGCGATCTGCATCGCTTCGCGCAGAAACAACACTGCTTTGTGCATCTTGCCTCTTTTTACTGTGGTAATTCGATTTACCAGATACCCTATTGATGCATACGTGCATTGTCAAGCATTGGCTTTAGTGCTGCATAACATGAGAATTCTTGCAGTCGGAATAATTCATGCAAGCTGGATTGGAGAAACCAAATGAGAACCGAGAGCCTCATCGATCACTTGGTGAAGTCGAGACTAGCGGGGTCGGTCGAGACTAGCGTGGCAAACACAAAGACGAAGATTAGAAGATTGCTTGCTGATGACCCCAACTGCACCTTCGGTCTCTCCGATTGTTCTACAGCAACGGAAGAGAGCATAGCCCAGGCGCTCACCCTTACAGCTGGAGCCGAATTGGACGTCGACGACGAGACTTTCGGCTACATAGATCCTCAAGCAACCATCAGGGGGATACGCCGCTACGCTGCAGTCCTCGCACCTTTCCTCACAAGGGGAGGACGAAATATCCTGTTAGCAACCGGACACCCTACAGGCTTACTCGAGCACTACATGGTGCTTGCACGGGAGCTAGAGAACCGAGGCAATCTACTCCTCCGAGTCCACGATGACGGCCCTGATATAACCCCTGCCACCCTCCGGCTACCCGCACGCACGATGCGTTTCGTGGGGTCGGTGGGCTGTGTCTTCCAAGGCCCGGGAAATGGGCTGTCGCTGGTTCATTCTCACCTGTCAGCATATATGGAGGCGATGCTCGATGAACTAGCGGCAGCTGGGCAGAAGGTCGACCTGGTGATAGGCGATCACGGCATGGCAGGCGCCGCCATCGAAAGAGGCATCCCCACCCTCGCGATCGCCGACGTGAATGACGTAGCATTGTCTTTGGCATATGCCAATAAGCGAATTGATGGACTATTCGTGATCGATGACAACCTTCCTCCTCACCTCTTTAGGCCGGTCACGAACTGCATTCTGGGTATAGCTCGATCGCATTGTTAACGGAAACAGATCGCCTCTAATCTCTAACAGTAGGTGAACTGGGGAGCGAGTATTCCGTCCTTTACCTTCTTCGCAGTCGAGTGGGTGAGGGGCTGAATCACTGTGCCAGACGTTACAGATATGACAGCAATCCGCTGAAGGTCACGGAATACCATCTTCTTCTCTGGGTTGCAGTTCCCCGATGAGGGCCGCCACGATCTCCGGGAGTTCATGCCAAAGGTTCCGGGTCTCCCCCGGATCATCGACAAGATTGTAGAGTTGCCCCTCACTTCGGGTACTCGCTCCTATAGGAACAGAGAACCCACCTGATCCAGAGCCAAGCACTGCTTTCCATTCATCACGTCTGATAGCGAAGGTTCCATTGCCACTGTGATGGATCATGGTGCGGTGCGGGTCGATCGACCCAAGTCCCGTCAGAACCCCCAATGCATTCAATCCGTCCTCAACCTCATAGCTTTTACCAGCTCCAGACACTTCCGCGAACGTCGGTAGGAGATCAGTTAGACAGACAGGTGCATCACTCACACGACCTGCAGGGATAGATCGTGGCCAGCGCGCGACAAAAGGTTCTCTGTGACCACCATCCCATATATCAGCCTTCTGGCCTCTCCACGGACCATTGCTAGCATGCCCGTATGTTTCCGGAGAACCCCACTCCCCGTAAATTGCACCATTGTCACTCGTCACGATGACGAGCGTGTCATCGGCCAGACCCCTATCATCGAGCACTTCCATCACTTGTCCGACAACCCAATCAACCATCCATACCGCATCGCCTCGGGTTCCGGCTTCCGATCTCCCTCGGGCGAATTCAGGTGGCACGCATGGAATGTGTGGCGACGAGGTAGCGACATAAAGGAAAAAAGGCTTGTTCTCATCTTGCCGCCGAATCCAGTGGCAAGCTTCCTGAGCGAATCGGACATCGACCTCATCATCTCGCCAGCCAGGTGTTTGCAAGCCCGGTCTTTGAGAGACGTAGTAAATCTCCTTTTCTCGGTTGGGTATGCCCAAGGTGCGATCTTGGTCGAGGAAGCAGTATGGCGGCGTGTTCAATGTTCCTGCAATCCCAAAGAACCGGTCGAAGCCGTAATCAAGCGGTCCTCCTACAAATGGCGAAGAGTAATCGATTTCGTAACCATAGTCGTCCCTGACCTCGGGACGTTCTGCAGGAGCAGAATCTGAATGGGTGACGAGGGGCTCAGGTCCCGTTTCGAATGCGTTTCGGACGCTTCCGTCTCGTCGTCGCCACCCGAGCCCAAGGTGCCATTTGCCGATCGCAGCGGTCCCATAGCCTTGTTCTCGCAGCATTGAGGCGATCGTTGTTCGTCCCGGCTCGATGATCGCAGGGGAATGCCCCCTGAGGACACCCCTCTTGAGAACCCCCCGCCATGCATACCTTCCCGTCATTAATGCGTAGCGGCTCGGAGTGCATACCGATGAAGCTGAATGCACATTTGTCAGACGTGCTCCTTCGGCAGCTAGTCGGTCCATATTCGGTGTCGGGATCTTGGTCGATCCGTAACACCCGACATCGCCCCAGCCCATATCGTCGGCCAATATGACTACGATGTTGGGCTTTGCTGTCCGACTTGAAGGGTCCATGTCCCAACTCCTAGTAATTCGATTTATTTCGAACTCTATGAATGCAAAGCTTCTCTGTCAAACTTAGCCCGATTCGTCGATCAGCTTGCCTGGCAGGCTCAGCGCTGACGCTCGAACCCCCAACGCACCCACGCGAGAGGAGTGCTACTGGCCGCCATCGACGGACGACGTGATCCTCTAACGCTGAACAACATGAGCAAGTAGTAAGGCCTTCGCCAAACGGATCATGAATATGGCGAGCGTAGCCACAGGCTGTGCCACGACACATTTTGCAGCAGATTCGTGCTACATATTGCAGTCGTCTAGCGCTACATTTTTGAAGGCGCTGATACTCAAGAGATTCCTGTCGGCGGCAGCGTTCACGTGACATAGACACTATCTCCCAAGGCCACTCACTACCCCGCTAACCTTGTGAAGTGCGCATCCTCGTTCTCGGTTCCGGTGCTCGTGAGCACGCGATCGTCGCGGCATTGCTGGCGGAAGAGGCGGGGCACGACGTCATCGCCGCGCCGGGCAATGCCGGGATCGCCGCCTCCGTACCCGCCATCCCTCTCGACCCGACCGATGGCGAGGTCGTCGCGAGCTTCGCGGTCGAGAACCGCATCGAGCTCGTCGTCATCGGCCCCGAAGCACCCCTGGTCGCCGGGGTCGCCGATGCGGTGCGCGAGCGCGGCGTGCCGGTATTCGGTCCGAGCGGAGCTGCCGCCGCGCTGGAAGGCAGCAAGGCGTTCGCCAAGCGGATCATGGATGCGGCGGGAGTGCCCACCGGCCGAGCCGCCAGAGCACGCGACCTCGCTGCCATCGCATCCGCCCTCGACGACTACGGCGCCCCCTACGTCGTGAAGGCAGACGGCCTCGCCGCCGGCAAGGGCGTGCTCGTCACCGACGACCGCGCCGCCGCCCTCGCCCACGCCGAGCACTGGCTCGCCCACGGGGAGGTGCTCGTGGAGGAGTTCCTCGACGGTCCCGAGGTGTCGCTCTTCCTGCTCTCCGACGGACACGACGCGCTGCCGCTCTCCCCGGCCCAGGACTACAAGCGCCTGCTCGACGACGACCTCGGACCGAACACCGGAGGCATGGGCGCATACTCGCCGCTGCCCTGGCTGCCGGCCGGCTTCGTCGACGAGGTCGTCGAGACGATCGCGCTGCCGACGATCCGGCAGCTCGAGAGGGAGGGCACGCCGTTCATCGGCCTGCTGTACTGCGGCCTGGTCGTGACGCGGGACGGCATCCGGGTCATCGAGTTCAACGCGCGCTTCGGCGACCCGGAGACCCAGGTGGTCCTGCCACGACTGACCACCCCGCTCAGCGGATTGCTGCTGGCCGCCGCGACGGGCGCGCTCGCCTCAACGCCGCGGCCGGTGTTCACGGATGACGTGGCCGTCACGGTCGTGCTCGCCAGCGAAGGCTATCCAGAAGCACCCATCACGGGCCGTGCGCTCACCGGCCTCGATGACGCGCTCACGGTGCCCGGGGTCACCATCGCCCACGCGGCGACCGCATCCACCGGCGACGCGCTCGTGGCGACCGGGGGCCGCGTGCTCAGCGTGGTCGCGATGGGGGCCGACTTCGGCCAGGCCCGCAGCCGCGCCTATGACGCGCTCGGCCGCATCCACCTCGACGGGGGGCACCATCGCACCGACATCGCCCGCCTCTAGCCCCTTTCATCATTCAGGAGTTGGTGGTGCAGGAGTGGCACAAGTGGCACAAGGCCATCCCAAGCAACGCTTCTGTCGCATCCGTCTCACCTGCTCCTGAATAATGAAGGGGTGAAGCTGCCGGGATGGATCCCTGCGTACTCGGGCAAGGTGCGCGACCTCTACGTCGAGCCGGGGCGCACCCTTGCAGACGCCGAGCGCATGCTGGTGGTCGCCAGCGACCGGGTGAGCGCCTATGACCATGTGCTCTCCCCCGGCATCCCGGGAAAGGGCGAGCTGCTCACCCGGCTGAGCAGGTGGTGGTTCGACCGTCTCGACATTCCGAATCATGTGCTGCCCGACGCCGTGCCGCCCGAGGTCGCCGGCCGGGCCATGGTGGTGAAGACGCTCGACATGTTCCCGATCGAATGCGTGGTGCGCGGTTACCTCGCCGGCTCCGGCTGGGCCGAGTACCAGTCCAGCCAGACCATCTGCGGCATTCCCCTGCCGGCGGGGCTGGGCAACGGCGACCGGCTGCCCGAGCCGATCTACACCCCCGCCTACAAGGCGCCGCTGGGTGAGCACGACGAGAACATCTCCTACGAGCGGACCGTCGAGCTGGTGGGTGAGGATGCGGCAGCGCAGCTGCGCACCCAGAGCCTCGCCGTCTACGGGGCGGCAGCCGCGATCGCGGAGTCCAAGGGCCTCATCCTCGCCGACACGAAGTTCGAGTTCGGCGCCGATCGGCGCACCGGTGTGCTGACCCTCGCCGACGAGGTGCTCACCAGCGACAGCAGCCGCTACTGGGATGCCGAGGCCTGGTCCGCCGGCAGGCGCGGCGACAGCTTCGACAAGCAGATCGTGCGCGATTGGCTCACCGCGCATTGGGACAAGACCGGCACCCCGCCGGAGCTGCCGGCGGAGGTCATCGCCAAGACGGCCGGCCGCTACCGGGAGCTCATCGACCGCCTGACCTCCTGAGCCCTCGCATCATTCAGGAGTTGGCGATGCTGTTGTGACAGGAGTGGGGAAGCCGCTTCACATACGGCACTTGCGCCACTCTGGCACCACAAACTCCTGAATAATGAAAAGTCAGCTCTGCACGGGAACGGCGCCGGTCGGCGCTCCCCACTCCACCGTCTGCTTCGGCTTCGCGAAGAAGCCGACCACGATCGCGCCCAGCACGGCCATCGCGGCCGGCAGCAGCATGGACTGGGCCATCGCTGCGGTGAACCCGGCATGCAGCGGTGCCGGCAGCACCCCGCCCAGCTGTGCTCCCGTGCCCGTCGCCCCGGGCAGCTCGACGATCAGCCGGGCCTGCATGAGCACCGCGATCGAGGCGCTGCCCAGCACCGAGCCGACCTGACGTGTCGTGTTGTAGACACCCGAACCGGCACCCGCCTGCGAGGCGGTGAGGTTGCGGGTCGCGGTCGTGGAGAGCGGCGACCAGATGGCGGAGCTGGCGACCCCGAGCAGACCGCTGGGCAGCAGCAGCCAGCCGATCGGGACATCCGGGGTCATCAGCAGTGCGAACCAGCCGAGCGCCGTGGCCTGTAGCAGCAGGCCCACGATGGCGACGTATTTCGGATTGGTGCGGTCGACCAGCTTTCCGGCGACCGGTGCCAGCACGGCCGCGAAGACGGCCATGGGGATGAGCATGAAGGCCGACTGCGTCGGCGTCATGCCCCGGACCATCTGGTAGTAGAAGACGAGCGGCAGGCTCATGCTGGTGACGGCGAAGCCGACGGTGCTGATCGCGAGGTTCGACAGCGAGAAGTTCCGGTCGCGGAAGAGACCGAGCGGCAGCAGCGGCTCGCCGCGGGTGCGTGCCTGCCAGACCACGAAGGCCGTCAGCACCACCAGGCCGGCGATGATCAGCGACCAGACCGAGATCGGCCCGGCGATCTCGCCCCAGTCGTAGGTCTCACCCTCCTGGATGCCGAAGACCAGCAGGAACATGCCGATCGCACTGAGCGCGACGCCGGGGATGTCGAAGCGATGCTGATGCGTCGCCAGCCGAGGCACCATCCGCCAGGCGAGCACGAACCCGACCACACCGACCGGCACGTTGATGAAGAAGATCCACTCCCAGCCGAGGCTGTCCACCAGCACGCCGCCCAGGATCGGGCCGACCAGCATGGCGACCCCGGCCGTCGTCCCCCAGATCGCCATCGCCTGACCGCGACGGTTCGGCGGGAAGATCCGCGTGATCACCGACATGGTCTGCGGCGTCATCATCCCCGCACCGAGCCCCTGGAACACCCGGGCCACGATCAGCATCGTGATGTCGCCGGAGAGCCCGCACCAGGCCGAGGCGATCGTGAAGACCGCCAGACCGATCAGATAGATGTTCTTGGGTCCGAAGCGGTCACCGAGTCGGCCCGTCACCAGCAGCGGCACCGCGTAGGCGAGCAGATAGGCGCTCGTCACCCAGATCACCGTGTTGATGTCGGTGTGGAGACCCTCCATGATCCGGGGGTTGGCGACCGAGACGATCGTGGTGTCGATCAGGATCATGAAGAAGCCGAGCACGAGAGCCCAGAGCGCCCGCCACGGCCTCACCACTGTGTCCATGATTGCCTATCCCGATGCGACCGATTTTCCTGTAGCAGCCTACCCGTTGGCTCGGACATTGCAGACACTGCAGTGAATGCCATCTGGTTCAACCCGCGGATGGATCTCCCGGCAACCAGGCTCGCACCTCGTCTTTTCGCGATTGCGGATCGCCGGCATCCGCCTCTCCCGGGAGGCGGTGCTCGCCACCCGCAACAGCAGGGACTTCGCCGGCACCGCGATCAGGCTGGTCGACCCGTAGGAGCCGATAGAATAGGGCCATCCATCCCTGTAGTCGGAGGCTTTGATGCCCACCATCCTCGTCGAGGTCATGCCGAAGGCCGAGCTGCTCGATCCCCAGGGCAAGGCGATCGCCGCCGCCCTCGCCCGCAGAGGGAACGGCTCCTTCAGCACGGTGCGGGTGGGCAAGCGCTTCGAGCTGACCATCGACGCGCCGGAGGACGAGGCCCTGCGGCTCGCCGGCGAGATCGCACACGACATGCTCTCCAACTCCGTGATCGAGGACGTCGTCGGCGTCTCGGTGCTCGAGGCCGTGCCGGCCGGGGCCTCCGCATGAGGATCGGCGTCATCACCTTTCCCGGCTCGCTCGACGACCGTGACGCCCAGCGCGCCATCCGCCTCGCCGGTGCGGAGCCTGTCGCGCTCTGGCATGCCGACCACGATCTGGGGGGAGTGGATGCGGTGGTTCTGCCCGGCGGCTTCAGCTACGGCGACTACCTGCGCTGCGGCGCGATCGCGAGCCTCTCCCCCATCATGAACGAGGTCGTCGACGCCGCAGACAAGGGCATGCCCGTGCTCGGCATCTGCAACGGCTTCCAGATGCTCACCGAGGCTCGACTGCTCGACGGCGGCCTCATCCGCAATGAGCGCGGCACCTTCCTCTGCACGGACCAGAAGCTCCGCGTCGAGAACGCCTCGACCGCCTGGACCAGCGGCTTCGAGACCGGCGACGAGATCATCACCCCGATGAAGAACGGCGAGGGGAGCTTCATCGCCGATGCCGAGACGCTCGCCCGCCTGGAGGGTGAAGGGCTCGTGGCGTTCCGCTACCTCGACGGCAACCCGAACGGCTCCGCGAACGGCATCGCGGGCGTGACCAACGCGCGGGGCAATGTGGTCGGTCTCATGCCGCATCCGGAGCACGCCACCGAGCCCGGCTTCGGCCCCGACACCCCCGCCGCGATGCGCTCCGGTGTCGACGGGCTCACCTTCTTCACCTCGGTGATCGAGAACGCTCTCGCCCGGGCCTGAGCACCTGCCCCGCTCTACGACACCACCTGGAGTGATGCCGCATGACCCCCCGCCTGTTCTACCGCGTCGTCTCGATCGCCGAGGCCGTCACCTGGACCCTGCTGATCGCCGGCATGCTGCTCAAGTACGTCGTTCAGGCCGGAAACCTCGGCGTGCTGATCGGCGGTTCCCTGCACGGACTCGTCTTCATCGCCTATTGCCTGACGGCGGGGCTCGTCGGCGTGAACCAGCGCTGGCCGATGAAGCGGATCGCGTTCGCCGCCGTCACGGCGATCGTGCCCTACGCCACCATCCCCTTCGACCGGAGCCTCGAGCGGCGGGGCATGCTCGAGGGCGGATGGCGCAGGACCGCGACGGACGATCCCTACGACCGGACATGGCTGAGCCGCCTGCTGCTCTGGATGCTGAACCATCCAGCGCTGCTGGTCACGGTCTTCGTCGTGGCCGTCCTCGCGATCATGGCGGTGCTGCTCGTGATCGGCCCGCCCGGCGGGTGGAAGTAGTGGGTCGGCGCACCACGCAGAGGCTGGTTAGAGTTGTCTCAAGCCGACGTTGATAAGGAGCCGACTCGCGTGTCTGAGATCACCGGTGTCACCGTGAGCGCCGACACCGTCGAGAACGCGAAGGCGACGCCCGAGAAGGAGCAGCCGTACGCGGCGCTCGGGCTGAAGCCCGACGAGTACCAGCGCATCCGCGACATCCTGGGGCGGCGGCCCACCAGCGGCGAGCTCGCCATGTACTCGGTGATGTGGAGCGAGCACTGCTCCTACAAGAGCTCCAAGGTCTACCTGCGGCAGTTCGGCACCAAGACGACCGAGGCGATGCGCAAGAACCTCATGGTAGGGATGGGCGAGAACGCCGGCGTGGTCGACATCGGCCAGGGCTGGGCGGTGACCTTCAAGGTGGAGTCGCACAACCATCCCTCCTTCATCGAGCCGTTCCAGGGCGCGGCGACGGGCGTCGGCGGGATCGTCCGCGACATCATCGCGATGGGGGCCCGGCCCGTCGCCGTCATGGACCAGCTGCGCTTCGGGGCGATCGACCACGAGGACACCCCGCGCGTCGTGCACGGCGTCGTCTCGGGCATCTCCTTCTACGGCAACTGCCTCGGGCTGCCGAACATCGGCGGCGAGACCTGGTTCGACCCGGTCTACCAGGACAATCCGCTCGTGAACGCGCTCGCGGTCGGCGTGCTGCGCCACGAGGACCTGCACCTCGCGAACGCCCGCGGCGTCGGCAACAAGGTGGTGCTCTTCGGCGCCCGCACCGGTGGAGACGGCATAGGCGGCGCCTCGATCCTGGCCAGCGACACCTTCTCCGAGGGCGGACCCACCAAGCGCCCGGCCGTGCAGGTCGGCGACCCCTTCGCCGAGAAGGTGCTCATCGAGTGCTGCCTCGAGCTCTTCGCCGCCGAACTGGTCGAGGGCATCCAGGATCTCGGCGCGGCCGGCATCTCCTGCGCCACCTCGGAGCTCGCCTCCAACGGCGACGGCGGCATGTACATCGAGCTCGATCGGGTGCTGCTGCGCGACCCCTCGCTCACGGCCGAAGAGATCCTGATGAGCGAGAGCCAGGAGCGGATGATGGCGATCGTGCATCCGTCGAAGTTGGAAGATTTTCTGGCCGTCACCGCGAAATGGGATGTCGAGACCAGCGTGCTCGGCGAGGTCACCGATACGGGGCGGCTGGTCATCGACTGGCACGGCGAGCGGATCGTGGACGTCGAGCCGCGCACGGTGGCCGTGGACGGGCCCGTGTACGAGCGGCCCGTCGCCTACCCGGACTGGATCGACGCGCTGCAGGCCGACACGGCCGCTCGGCTGCCCCGGGCATCCGCCCCCTCAGAGCTGCGCGAGCAGTTCTTGGCGCTGCTCGGCAGCCCCAACCTCGCCTCGAAGGCATGGATCACCGACCAATACGATCGCTATGTCGGCGGCAACACGGCGCTGAGCTTCCCCGACGACGGCGGGATGATCCGGGTCGACGAAAAGAGCGGCCTCGGCTTCACGATCGCCGCCGACGCGAACGGCCGCTACTGCCAGCTCGACCCCTACCGGGGCGCCCAGCTCGCGCTCGCCGAGGCGCACCGCAACGTCGCCGTCACGGGAGCGGTGCCCGCCGCCGTCTCGGACTGCCTCAACTTCGGCTCCCCCGAGAACCCCGAGGTGATGTGGCAGTTCAGCCGCGCGGTCGAGGGGCTGGCCGATGGATGCCTCGCCCTCGGCATCCCGGTCACCGGCGGCAACGTCTCGTTCTACAACCAGACCGGCGACCAGCCGATCCATCCGACCCCGGTCGTCGCGGTGCTCGGCGTGATCGAGGACGTCGCCGCGCGGGTGCCCAGCGGCTGGCAGGATGACGGCCACAACATCTACCTGCTCGGCACGACGCGCGACGAGCTCGACGGCTCGGCCTGGGCGGATGTGCTGCACGGCCACCTCGGCGGACTCCCGCCGGTCGTCGACCTGGCGGGTGAGGCGACTCTCGCCGGGCTGCTCGCTGCCGGAGCCCAGGAGAGCCTCCTCGCCTCGGCCCACGATCTCGCCGACGGTGGACTGGCTCAGGCGCTGGCCGAGTGCGTGCTGCGCTTCGGAGTCGGCGCCCGGGTGTGGCTGGGCGAACTCATGGAGCGCGATGGCGTGGATCTGACCGCCGCGCTCTTCGGCGAGTCGGCCGGCCGCGTGATCGTGAGCGTGCCCCGCGAGGACGATGTGCGCTTCCTCGGCCTGTGCGAGGGCCGCGGCTATCCGGTGCTCCGCATCGGAGTGACGGATGCCGGCGGTGACGCTCTCGAGGTCCAGGACTGCTTCACCGTCGGCATCGACGAGCTCCGCCGCGTGCACGGCGGCACCCTCCCCACCCGCTTCGGCGCCTGAGCCGCCCCCTCCCCCTCTCTCCGCCGACCCGTCACTTATTGCTCGGTGTTCGCCCGTGATTGAGCAACTTGTGACGGTTCACGAGGCAGAATGCGAGGCAGGGGGTGCGGTTGGGGATATGTTCGAACCCGGATGAGGCGGCGCGTCCATAATCTGCGGATGCGAAGGTCATCACTGCCCGAATCCCTCGTCGAAGACCCCTTCTCCTACAGTCAGGCGATCGGCCTCGGCGTCGGGCCGGGTCGCCTCCGAGGTCGGGATCTGCACCGCCCATTCCGCGGGGTGCGGGATACGGTGATGCCCGCATCCGATGTGCTCCGACTCGCAACGGCCTATGCGACGAGGATGACCGACCGGCAGTTCTTCAGTCACCTCACAGCGGCGGCGCTCCACGGGATGCGTCTGCCGGAACAGGCCCATCCCGGCTCTCCGATCCATGTGAGCACCAGCCCCGGAACCCGATCACCCCGGCTGCGCGGGGTCACCGGACACGAGTCCGATCGGACTCCTGTCACCCTGGAAAACGGGCTGCGGTTGACCTCGCCGATCGACACGTGGTGCGAACTGGCCGCAACGCTTCGGATCGACGACCTGGTGATCATGGGGGATGGGCTGGTCAGCCGAACCGCGCCCCAGGCCACTCTTGAGCAGCTCGCAGTCGCGGTCCGTGACCGTCGCGGGAGACGAGGAGTGCGCAAGCTCAGAGTGGCCCTCGATCTGGTGCGGCCTCGCACCGACTCCGCCATGGAGACGATCGTGCGTCTGCTCATCGTGAGAGCCGATCTTCCCGAGCCCAGCATCAATCAGGCGATCTTCAACAGCTCCGGCGCGCAGATCGCGACCGGAGACATGGCCTACCCCGCGTATCGCGTGCTGCTCGAGTACGACGGAGCTCAGCATCGATTGGACGAGGATCAGTACAACTGGGATATCGATCGGCTTGATGCCATCATGGCCGAGGGGTGGAGGGTGCTGCGCATCAACAAGTCCCACCTGAGGGCGCCCTTTCAGCTGGCCGACCGCATCCGCACCGCCCTCTCCCGAGCAGGATGGCGTCCCTGACTCTTCTCCACGACTCCCTCCCCTCACCTCTCTTTCACCTCCCGCGACCCGTCAGTAATCGCGGCAAAACACCCCGACGAGGAGCAACTACTGACGGCTCGCGGAAAGGGGGAGGGGATGGGGATGGTGCGGGTCAGGGGCGGATGGCCGAGCCGTTCCCGGCGATCTGCTCGTGGTGATGGATGACCTCGGCGACGATGAAGTTCAGGAACTTCTCCGCGAAGGCGGGATCCAAGCGCGACTCCTCGGCGAGCGCGCGCAGCCGCTTGATCTGCTCCCGTTCGCGTGCCGGGTCCGCCGGCGGCATCCCGTTGTCGGCCTTCAGCCGGCCCACGTGCTGAGTGCATTTGAACCGCTCGGCCAGCAGATGCACGAGCGCGGCATCGATATTGTCGATGCTCTGGCGCAGATCGTTCAGTTGCTCGATGGCGTCGGCGTGTCCCATGCGAAAACCCTAGCGCGCGGAGCCTCCCGGCCGCTCGCGGATCAGGCTCCGGCCCCGCGGAAGAGCACCGGGCGCCCCTTCCACCGCACGAGCCGTCGCTCCAGGCCGGCCCGCACCTCCGGCCAATCGTCGACGGTTATCGCGAAGACGGCGGTGTCCCGCCAGGAGCCGTCCGCCCGCGGCTTGTCGCGCCGCACCACGCCCTCGAAGGTCGCGCCGAGGCCGGCGATCGCCGCCCTCGACCGCTCATTGATCACATCCGTCTGGATCTTCACCCGGCCGAAGCCGTGCTCGAAAGCCAGCGAGAGCAGCAGCAGCTTGGCCTCGGGGTTGACCGCGGTTCCCCACACGCGGGGATCGTAGGCCGTCCAGCCGATGTGCGCGGCCTCGCGGTCGAGCTCGAAATCGGCCAGGGTCGTCGTGCCGACCAGCTCGCCGTCGTGCGGGCCGCCGAGGAGGATCACGGCATAGGGGTTGCCCTGCTCCCAGTGGAAGTAGCCCTCCGCCCACTCGGCGAAGCCGGCCTCGGTGTCGCGCAGGCCGTGCGGCCCGCCGCCGAAGCCCGCGGCGAAGACCTCCGGATGCCCGATCGCCCGGAACAGCGCCGGCAGCTGCGCCCGGGTGAGCGGCTCCAATCGCACGTGCCGCCCCCGCAGCGCACTGCGGGGCGGGCGGGTCGCGACCACCGGCTCAGCCGATCAGATCGTGCCGGACGACGATCGCGTCCCGCGCCGGCCCGACGCCGATCGCGGAGATGCGGGAGCCGCTCATCTCCTCGAGGGCGAGCACGTAGTCGCGCGCTGCAGCGGGGAGATCCCCGAAGTTCCGCACCCCGGTGATGTCCTCGCTCCAGCCGGGGAACTCCTCGTAGATCGGCACGGCGTGGTGGAAGTCGCTCTGCGAGACCGGCATCTCGTCGAAGCGTCGGCCGTCGACGTCGTAGGCGACGCAGACGGGGATCCGCTCGAGTCCGGTGAGCACGTCGAGCTTCGTCAGCACGAAGTCGGTGACCCCGTTCACCCGGGAGGCGTAGCGGGCGATCGGCGCGTCGTACCAGCCGGTGCGGCGCGGCCGCCCGGTGGTGGTGCCGAACTCGAAGCCGTTCTCGCGCAGGAAGTCGCCCCACTCGTCGTGCAGCTCGGTGGGGAATGGACCCGCCCCGACCCGCGTCGTATACGCCTTCACGACGGCGATCACGCGCTCGAAGCGGTTCGGTGCCACCCCGGAGCCGGTCGCGGCGCCCCCGCTGGTCGCATTCGACGAGGTCACGAAGGGGTAGGTGCCGTGGTCCACATCGAGCATGGTCGCCTGGCCGCCCTCGAAGAGCACCGTCTTGCCGGCGTCGAGCGCCTGGTTGAGCACGAGGCCGGTGTCGGCCACCATGGGCCGCAGGCGGTCCGCGTAGCCGAGCAGGTCGTCCACGATCTCCTCGACCGTGATCGCCCGGCGGTTGTACACCTTGACCAGCAGGTGGTTCTTCTGCAGCAGGGCGCCCTCCACCTTCTGACGGAGGATGTTCTCGTCGAAGAGGTCCTGGATGCGGATGCCCACCCGATTGATCTTGTCGGCGTACGTCGGCCCGATGCCGCGCCCGGTCGTGCCGATCTGCCGCTTGCCGAGGAACCGCTCCGTCACCTTGTCGATCGTTCGGTGGTAGGCGGTGATCACATGGGCGTTGGCGCTGACGAGCAGCTTGGAGACGTCGACCCCCCGCGCCGCAAGCGCGTCGAGCTCTCTGAAGAGCACCTCGATGTCGACGACGACCCCGTTCGCGATGACCGGCACGACCCCCTCTGTGAGGATGCCGGAGGGCAGCAGGTGCAGGGCGTACTTCTCGTCGCCGACCACGACCGTGTGGCCGGCGTTGTTCCCCCCGTTGAACTTGACGACATAGTCGACCCGGCTGCCCAGGACGTCCGTCGCCTTGCCTTTACCTTCATCGCCCCACTGGGCGCCGATGAGCACGATCGCTGGCATGCCGGGTCCTAACCTGCTGATGGAAGGCCGGCGGGCGCAGCTTGAGAAGCACCCTCGCGGGCTCGCCGATCCGTATCGAGTCTAGCGGTCAGGCAGCCTCTCAGGCCCGGCGTCGCCGGTCGTAGAGGATGAGCGCCGCTCCGCCCAGGACGAGCAGCAGGCTCAGGGCGATGAGCTTTCCGCCCGGCACATCCAGGCCGCTGTGCGGCAGCGCCGGCGCCGGGAGCACCTCGGCGGTGTCGCTCGCCGTGTCGGGATGAGTGCCCAGATTCTCGTGCAGGGTGGCGACGGTGGCCTCGTTCACGATCTCCGGATACGCGGCCTCGTGCACCGTGACGTTGAGGATGACCGAGGCGCTCGCGCCGGTCGCGAGGGCGGCGGTCAGCGTGCAGACGACGGTTCCGCTGGTATCGGCGCAGCTCGCATCCGGGGCATCGCTGCTCAGGTAGCTCAGCCCATCCGGCAGCTGATCGGTGATCGTCACGCCGGCCGGCGCCTCGGTCGGACCACTGTTCGCGACGGTGATCACGTACACCGCGGTGTCGTCGACCTGCACCGTGCCGGTGTGGGTCTTGGCGATCGAGAGGTCGACCAGCGGGTCCACCTCGAGGGTGTCGGTCGCGCTGTTGTTGGTCATATCGGGGTCGGGCGTGGTCGCGGACACCGTGACGTCGTTGTCCACCGAGGGGTAGGCGGCCACGGTCACGGATGCGGTGATCACCAGCACCGGCGTCGTCGCGCCCGGCGCCAGCGGGTCCGCATACGCGCAGCTCACGTCCACGCCGCCCGTCGTGGCATTGGGCACGGCCGGGTCGCAGCTCCATGCCGGGTCGCTGCCCGCGGCATCGACGTAGTCCAGCTCGGCGGGCAGGCTGTCGGTGACAGCGACGCCCTCGGCCACCGAGGGTCCGCCGTCATTCGTGACCGTGATCGTGAACGAGACGGTGTCGCCTATGCGACCGGTGCCCGAGTGCGTCTTCGCGACCGTGAGGTCGGCGCTCTGCCCGAAGCCGGTGTCGGCGGTGTCGGTGTTGTTCGTCAGATCGACATCGGTGGTCGTGGTCGACACCGTGGCGCTGTTGGTCAGGGTGACGGTCCCGAGAGTCGGGTCCGTAGCCACGACGATGGTCAGGGCGGCCGCCGTGCCTCCAGCCGGCACTCCGGCCGCGAGCGTGCAGGTGACCTCCTGGGCGATGAGCGGGTCGAAGGTCGCGGCGGTGCAGCTCCAATCGGTGCTCACCGCACTGTCATAGGACATCCCGATGGGCAACGTGTCGACGATGGTGGTGGGCCCGACGGTGTCGGAGTCACCCTCGTTCGTCACGACGAGGTCGAAGGACGCCAGCTCCCCGGCGTCGAGGGTGGTCTCCTCGGCGGTCTTCTCCAGCACCAGATCCGCTTCCGCTTCGACGGTCACGTCTTCCGTGTCGCTGTCACTGCGCGAGCCGGAGCTATCGGTCCAGGTCAGATCGGAGGTGTTGGTGAGCACCGTCGCATCGGCGACGGAGGACGCGACCAGCGCCTTGACGGTGATGACGCTCGTGCCCGGCGCCATGGTCGTCATGGTGCAGGTCATGGAGGAGAGCACGCAGGTAAAGCCGGTTCCGGAGATCGACACCCCGGTCATGCCGGTCGGCAGGGTGTCGACGACCTTGACGGATGCCGCATTGGAGGGGCCGGCGTTCGTGACGGTCAGGGTGTAGGTGGCGTTCGTGCCCGCGACGACCGTCGCCCCGCTCGTGACCGCTTTGACGATCGTCAGGTCGGCGTCGGTGGTGATCACCGTGTCGTCGGTCGCCGTGTTGTCATGCGTGGCGGTGGATGGCTCATCGAGGGTGCCGGTCACCGTGACGGAGTTGGTGTAGGTGCCTGCGGTCGTGGCCGCCGGCACATCGACGAGGACCGTGATGGCACTGGCCGAATCGCCGGATTCCAGGATGGCGGTGCTGGTGCAGGTGATCTTCTGCCCGACCGGTGCGGCGCAGCTCCAACCGGTGCCCGAGGCGGAGACCGGGGTCAGGCCGCTGGGGACCGTGTCGACCACCGTGGTGCCGACCGGCGCATCCGTCGGCCCGTAGTTGGTGACGGTCACGGTATAGCTGACGCTGTCGCCGGCGAGGATCGCCCCGGTCGGGTGCGTCTTCGTGACGCCGAGGTCCGCCTCCCCGGTGGTGCCGGATGCCGGGGTGCTGCCATCCTCGTCGTCCGCGTTGTCGGCGGAGACCGTGCCGGTGTTCGTGATGGAGCCGGTCAGCGAGCTCGGCACGCCGACGGTGATATCGACGGCAGCCTTGTTGCTGGTTCCGGTGCCCAGGGTTCCCGACAGCGTGCAGGTCACGGTGGTGACGCCGGTGTCGACGACACCCGCGCAGCTCCAGGTCCCGGTCACGTCGCTGGAGCTGACGTAGGTCAGGCCGCCGGGCAGCTCGTCGACGATCGTGACGTTCCGGGCGTCAGCGTCACCGGAGTTGGTGACCGTGAACCCGTACACCGCGTTGTTACCGGGAACCAGCGGCGAGGTCTTCAGCGTCTTGGCGAGCCCGAGGGTGGTCTCGGTGTCGACCGTCTCGGTGCTGGTCGAGCTGTCGTTGGTGCTCACCGGGTCGGTCGTCGTCACGCTCGTGATATCGGCCTTGTTCGTCATATCCCCGGTGAACGAGGCGGCGATCGTGCCCTTGACGGTGATGACGGGGGCCGTGCCGACGGCGAGATCGCCCGCGTAGGTGCAGACGACCGATGTGGTGACGGTGCCGCAGCTCCAGTCGGTCCCGTCGATGGTGATATCGCTCAACCCGGAGGTCGGCAGGGTGTCGGTGATCTTGATCGGACCCTTGGACACGGATGGACCGAGGTTGTCGACGGTGATCGTCCAGGTGCCGGTCGTGCCCGCCTTGAGGGTCCCGGTCACCGCCTTGGTGATCTTGAGATCGGCGGAGGTCACGGTCGAGATGGTCTTGCTGGCCTCATTGTTACTGGTGTCAGGGTCGTAGGTCTTGCCCTCGACGGAGGCGGTGTTCGCGACGTCTGTACCGGATGCGACGTCCGCGGCGACGGCGACGGCCACCTTGATGGCGGGGAACGATGCACCGTGCGCCAGGGTGTCGGTCGCGTCGGTTCGGGTGCAGGTGAAGTCCCCGGTGGTGGTGTCGGGGGTGGTGCAGCTCCAGCCGGTCCCCGTGGCGGAGGAGACGGTGATGCCCGTGGGCAGGGTGCCGGGAGTGTCGGTGACGGTAAACGGCCCGACCGCGGTGTCGGTCGTCGAGGTGTTCTTGACGGTGATGGTCCAGGCGTCACTCGTGGTCTTGCCGGCGACGAGGTCGCTGCCGGCCGCCTTGGTGAGGGTCAGGTCGGCGGAGTCGATGGTGGTGTACGCCGTCGCGTCGGCTCCGACGAAGGTCTTGTCGGTGTCGTAGACAGAGGATCCAGAGAGGTCCTTCGCGGTCGCGCTCACGGTGTTGGTGTGATGGGTCGTCGAGCCGACGCCCGGGGTCGTCAGAGCGGCCGTGGTCGGTTTCGCGGTGTAGGTGACCACATAGCTGTCGCCCGCGTCGACGGTCGACAGGGTGGGGAAGGTGAGCGTCTGCACACCGCTGGCCGTGCTCACCGCCGGCTCGAAGTCGACGGCGGTTGTGCCGCCGTTCAGCTTGTAGCTGGCCGAGTCGGCATCGTACTCCCAGTTCGCGGGCAGCACATCGGTCAGCACGACATCCTTCGCCGTGCCATCGCCGGTGTTCTCGGCGGTGAACGTCCAGGTGCGCGAGGCGCCGACGTAGGAGGGGCCGGTCGGCGCGGTCTTGGTCAGGGCGATGTGCGGGAAGGCCGGGGTGATGGTGCTCGTCTTGGCGCCGACAGTGAAGGTGCGGAACGGTCCGGTCGTGTACGACGCGTAAGTGGTGACCTTCGCGGTGTTGGTCAGTGCAGATCCGTCCAGGGAGACGGATGGCGCCAGTGTCGCCTGATAGGTCAGCGTCGCCGTGGCACCCTTGGCGATCGTCGCGATCGTCCAGGTGATGGTGCCGCCGCCGTTGGTGGCATCCTCACCGGCGAGGGTGGCGCCGACCGGAAGGCTCGACTCGTCGACGACGACACCCTCCGGCACGACATCCGTCACGGTCACGTCGAAGGCGTCGCTGTTGTTCGTGCCGTTCTTGTTGGTCACCGTGACGGTGTACTTGAACGTGTCGGTCGGCTGGGCCCCGGTGATGGCGACATTGCTGAGGTCCGTGACCTTTTTGGCCAGAGTCAGCTCCGGCTGCTTCACGGTGACGGTCGCCGTGTCGGTGCCTCCCGTGACGCCGAAGGTCGCGTTCGCCGCGGTCGGCGGGCTCGCCTGGTGATCGCTGAACCACTTGAGTCCGGCGGTGTTGACCCGGGTCTTACCGACAGTGTTGGTCGAGGCGTCATCGACCGTGGTCGTGTACTCGACCGTGACGACGCGATCGTACGCGGCGGCGGCGATATCGCCGAGCATCCAGCCGACCGTGGTGCCGGAGGTGGTCAGGGTCGCCAGTCCGGTGAGATCGGCCGCGCAATCCGCCGGGGTCGTCTCCGCCGTCTCGCAGCTGACCTGGGCGGTCGTGGGCGTCGGCACGGTGATGCCGGTCGGCAGGGTGTCGATCACGGCGGCGCTGTAGAACTGCACCTGCGCCGGCAGGGTCACCGCGACCGTGTAGGTGACCTCTTCGCCGCTGGTGGCCTTCGCCGGCGAGACCGACTTGTCCGTGGTCGCACCGATCACGGTGGCGGTGTGGTTCGCCGTGTTCGTGTAGACGCGCTCTGTGGCGGGGTCGTTCGCGCTGTCGTCCAGGCTCGAGGAGGTGAGCGTCGCCGTGTTCTGGTAGGCGGCAGCACCGACGGCCGGCGCCACGACGACGGCCGTGTACTTGAGCTCCACGCTGGAGCCGCCGTCGATAGAACCGACGTTCCAGCGGAGCACCGTGTGGTCGCTGTCGCAGCCATTCGTGCCATCGCCCACGACGGCGGGGACCGTGGTGACACCCGACGGCAGCGGGGTCGTATACACGGGAGAGCCGAAACCACCGGGCAGGCAGTCCACCACCACCGCGTCATGGGCGGCCGGACGGCTGGAAGCGTTGCTCGCCGTCAGGGTGAAGGTGACCGTGTCATCCGGCAGCACCTGGTCCTTGCTCGCGGCCTTCGTCAGGCTCGGGTTGGGACTGACCACGGTGACGGTGTTGTTCTTGGTCCGCGGTGTGACCGGATCGCCGCCATCCGTGAAGTTGCTGGTGAATGTAGCGGTGTTCGTCACCGTCTGCGACGCCGGCCGGTTGGCCGGGTCCGAGAGATGAGCATAGGTGCCGGCCGGGTCAACCAGGGTGGGCAGCGTGACGGTGAACACCTGGTTGCTCGTGGTCGTGTTGTTGTAGGTGTCCGGGAAGTGCAGGGTGCCGTCGGCGTCGAGGGTGAAAGTGCCGGGGAGCGGGTCGCCGTCGAAGGTCGCCGTGGCGGTGCCGTTCTGGATCAACCCGGTCGGCAGCGAATCCTTGAGCACCCCGTTGTAGACGGTGGTGCCCGCCGCTATGGTCACGCTGTAGCTGTAGTCGACGGTCTCACCCACGACCGCCTGGCTCGTGGCGGAGTTGCCGGTCTCGGTCACCCCGGTGGCGGCCGTCTTCGCCACCGCGGCATCGGGCAGGTGCACCGAGGCGTCGTCATCGGCGTTGAAGGTGTTGGCCTGGTTGGAGAAGACCGGGCTGAGCGAGCTGGACGGGTAGTACTCGGTGTCCGTGCCGTTGGTGTTGGGCGAGGTGAAGGCGACCACCGAGGCCGTGTTTGAATCGCCCCGGGTTTGATGGAGGCTCTCTGTCCCCGAGAGGATGAGAGTTATGACGAAGCATTATCCGAGTGAGTTGAAGGAGCGGGCTGTCAGGCTGGTTCTTGATGCGGAGAGCGAGC